>Ga0185299_10000173_pt1 | contig 200832 bp, 163 predicted proteins | sample PaiPotPPA55metaG_FD_128002 | JGI IMG/M metagenome (GOLD analysis project Ga0185299, IMG submission 128002) | Iron sulfur acid spring bacterial and archeal communities from Banff, Canada, to study Microbial Dark Matter (Phase II) - Paint Pots PPA... ...
TTCGGGTGTGAGCTTCAATTCAGTCATGACGGCCTCCCTGAAAGAAAAAGGCGGGAGCAATTTCCAGGACTCGCCGCCCAAAGCCTGGAGGCTACCATTTTTCCACCCATTTTGCAGCTGCCTACCCTGGCTGAATGTCCTGTGTTTATTTTGTTTGCATTCAGGGCCGGTTCGTGCTTACAATTACTGCGGTTGCCAAAACCCAGCGACCGCCCCGATCGCCTGACGTCCGCTTAATCCGCTCAGATCCTCCGACGCGCCGTTCCAGACGGCCGGCAGTCTTTTCCCTTGCGCCCTCTAGGAGTCAAGCCATGATGCCCTTCGGGTCCAGAAAACGCGGCGGCTTCACGTTGATCGAACTGCTCGTCGTGATCGCCATCATCGCTATCCTTGTCGGTCTGCTCTTGCCGGCGGTGCAAAAGGTGCGCGAGGCGGCCAACCGCATGAGCTGCCAGAACAACATGAAGCAGATGGGCGTGGCGCTGCACATGTACCACGACTCGTACGGCAAGTTCCCCTACGGCGCCGACGACGGCTACCGCGACGCCAGCGGCAACTGCTATTCTTCTCTGCCCTGGAGCGTCATGATCCTGCCTTTTGTGGAACAAGAAAACCTTTACCAACGCTTCAACACAGCGTGGAAACATCCCGGGCCCACTCCCCCGCTCGGCATCACGTTCAACAACCCGCCCAACAACACCGACTCGACGGATTCGGACCTGAATCCCGCGGCCACACGGTTGAAGGTCTACATGTGCCCCTCCTCGCCGAGCCAGGGCGCCATCTTTCAGGACACCTGGGACAATAGCGGCAACGCCTATGGACCCTATGCCGGCAACGCCACCTGGACCGTGTCGGCCAGCGATTACATTGCCATCAGCGGCCTGCTCGGACGTTTCGTGGGCAATTATTTGCCCGGCGTGAGCATCGATCACAATGGCGTCCTCACCGATAATTTTCAGGTCCGCATCGGGGACATCGTGGACGGCACCAGCAATACCTGGATGGTCGGCGAGTGCGCCGGCGCCCCCAACGTTTACGTCGCCGGAATGAGGCAATACGCCACGCCCCCTTACGACCCCAGCTCAACCGGTTTCTACGTGTCCGGCAACGCCTGGGCCGATGAAACCAACGGCGATCAGTGGATCGGCGGCAACACCTACGACGGCTTGAATCCGACCGGCGGCGGCCCCTGCGCCATCAATTGCGCCAACATCCAGGGCTTTTACAGTTTCCACAGCGGCGGCGCCAACTTCCTCTTTTCCGACGGCCATGTTCAGTTCATTAGCCAGAGTCTCGATCCCAGGGTCGTGATCCTGCTGACGAGTTTTCGGGACGGCATAAGACTTCCCGAATTCTGAGAGGACGGCTTCCATGAGGCGTATCCTGGCCCTTTGTTGTTGCCTCTGCCTGGTGGCCTGCGGACCGGACAAATACGGCGGCCACCCGCCTTTTCCGACCCTGGGACAGGTGCTGGTGAATGGCCAGCCGGCGGCGGATGCCCTGGTAGTTTTCCATCACCTCGACGATTGGGGCACACGGTCGATTGTGCCCCAGGCCTGGACGGACAGCGATGGCCGATTCGTCTTATCGACCTACGCCATGGAAGACGGCGCCCCCGCTGGCGACTATCGCGTCGTGCTGGAATGGCCGGCCTATCATAGCGGCAGGAACATCGGTCCCGACCGTTTGGGGGGAAAGTTCGCCAAGCCCGAAACCTCCACCCTGAAGGCCCACGTGGACAAGGGCACCAACGAGCTGCCCCCTTTCGATCTCAAGGCAACGCTCGTCAAGGTGGACCAGCCGGCGGCGGGAAAGAGAAGAGGCAAACAGGGCGGCGATCATTGAACCTGGATTTTGCCGCATGTTAGTGATCGACGCAGCCAGGCGAGCCTCGTGGCGCGAATCCGAACACTTCCTGTTAAAGCCAGCCGGGCGTCATCTTTCGTGTCGCCATGGTGAGCAATCTTCTCGAGGCCGGCTTCGGCCTGCGTGTCTACAACGGTATCCCCACCCTTTGCTGGAACAGGGAGCTTGGCCTGCTCAACCGGCTATTAAGCCCTGCTCGCGTTCATACACCAGGATGTAGGTGATAATGGACGTGCTCGGCGGCTTCAACCTGCCGCTCGCGGAATGATAGCGGGACTCCAGGTCCTGAAGTTCCTTGCGGCCGGCTGGTGTGGCGAGCAGGGATTGGAGTTCCTTCTCTCGGTCGTGAAGAGCTTTCTTGGGGGACATGGACCATCCTCACATGATGACTTGGGCGGGAAGGGGAACACCCTTCCCAGCACGTGGCTGGGAAGGGCGTCTGAGTTTTCCGAACAGGTTCGTCGCGTTGGCCGCGACGGCTTCCGCCTTAACGACGGCTGCCCGCAACTCGGTCGCCGCGCTCCTGGCGCGGGCGTGCTTCATTGACCGTCAAGGTTCGACCGTTGATCTCGTGCCCGTTGAGAGCCGTGATCGCGGCTTGCGCCTGATCGTTATTGTCCATCTCGACAAAGCCAAAGCCTTTCGAGCGGCCGGTATCCCGATCCATGATGACCTGGGCCGACTGCACCGCACCGTGCGGCACAAACAGATTCTGCAGATCGCTGTCGGTCACCTCATAAGACAGGTTGCCGACATACAACTTATTGGCCACGCTGGGCCTCCTTCAAGAAAATCACGCATGACAAGCCAGGCCCACAGCGGACCGGTACTGTCGCATGAAAAAGCTTCCATGAACGGACTGTGAACTCGGACAAAAGAAAGGCAAGTGGGAGGGACAACCGCAAGGTCATCACGGCCAGAGATGCGCTTCATGGCCCAAGGACAACTGTAGCATAACACGACCGGCTTTAATTATCAACCTTTTTTCTTGTAGCCCGCCGAAGGATCGGAAAAAAGACGCCTGGAACTCGAAGCGCGCAGTTCCAGGCACCTTTTTCGGACACTATCTCATGGCAAGGGCCGCTAGTCCGGCTTGTCAAAGGTCTTTGCGTCGTGCTTGTCCACGGGCTTGAAATCGGTAATTTCCTGTTCCATGAACTTCTCGCCATCGCGTTTGATCTCGAGCTTGGTGGCCTTCTTGATGCCGCCCATGTCCTTGTAGTCGGCATAGGTATTTTCCTGCGTGAACTCCTCGCCCATGAAGCCGATCACCTTGTCGTCCGCGGCCCTGGCCGGGCTGCCGAGTCCGTACATCAGAACTGCCAGACACAATGCGCCGCTGAGTCGAAACATGGGATCGCCTCGCCTTGTGAGAAGAGAAATGAAGGACGCGGACTGTCCGCGTTCCCTTCATCAAAGTACGTGCCGCAAGGTACTGAGGCTAGTGGCCACGCTGTTGTTTTCGATGGTTGGCCGCGGCCCGGCTGACTATAACGATCTAAATGGAACCAAGCGTGGCCACCGCGAATGTCCCGGCAAAAGACCCGCATTTGCCGCCCATGCACCGGGTTGGCGACGTGCTGTCGCCCAGGGAGCCTCAGAACAAGGCTGCGGCCGGGCTCGAAGAAGGAACGCTGGCCGATCTGGCCGTGAAGCTGGCGTACACCGTGGCCAATTTCACGCCGGAGTGGATGGCCCAGCAGCTTCACCTGTCCGTGCCGCTCGTGAGCGAACTGCTGGAACAATTGGGCATGGATCAGCTTGTCGAGGAACTGTGGAATACCGGGCGGTCCAGTCATCGCTACCGAATCACGCCACGCGGCCGCGAACAGGCGACGCGCTTGCTGGAGGTATGTGGCTACATTGGCCCGGCGCCGGTGCGTCTGGAGGCTTATGCGGCAATGCTGCGCTGGCAATTCGCGAATACTCCGAAAGTGCTGCCGGAGCATGTCGCCGCTGCCCTCTCGAGTCTGGTGCTGACGCCCGAAGCCGAGCAACTGGCCGGCCTGGCGGCTTCGTCGGGACGCAGCTTGTTCGTCTTCGGCCCGCCAGGCAACGGCAAAAGCAGCCTTGGCCGGCAGATTTGCTCTGCCCTGCGCGGCGATTACTGGATTCCTCATGCCATCAGCGTGGGCAACAACGTGGTCCGGCTGTTCGATGAGCAAAGCCACCAGCGCGCTGACTTCGCCGGCGAGCCGGGAAGCGTCGATCAACGCTGGGTGCGCATCCGCCGTCCGCTCATCGTGGTCGGGGGTGAATTGACGCTGCAATTACTCGATTTGATCTACAGTCCCACGCTGCGCTATTACGAGGCGCCGCCGCATCTCAAGGCCAACGGGGGCGTGTTCCTCGTCGACGATTTCGGCCGCGAGCGCGTATCACCCGAGCAATTGCTCAACCGTTTTATCACGCCCATGGAACACCGGGTTGACTATTTCACACTGTACACGGGTCAAAAGATCCAGGTGCCGCTGCGGCATGTGCTCATCATCGCCACCAACCTGAGCCCGGATCTGGTCACCGACCCCGCCTTTCTGCGCCGCATGGGCTACCGGCTTTATCTCGGAGCGCCTACGCCGGAGCAATATGCGCGGATTTTCCAGGGCTATGCCCAGCGCCGCGGAGCCAGCGTCGCTCCCGAGGTGATAAACCGGCTGCTGGAGCGCTACCGCGCACAGAACCGGGAGATGCGCTGCTGTGAGCCTCGCGACCTGATCGAGCGCGCCCGCGATATTTGCCGCTTTCAAGGCCGGCCCCTGGAACTGACCCCCGAGGTGCTCGACCTAGCCTGGATCGGCTATTTTGGCAATCAGTAATGCACAAACATTAACCAGGCGATTCCAAGGGCAAGGGTGAGCAGGGTGAGCGGGATGCCAACCTTGCAATACTCCCAGAAGGAAACAATCACTCCCTCACGCTTGGCGTTCTCCACGACAATCAGGTTCGCCACCGAGCCCAGCACCGTAAGGTTGCCGGCAAGGGTGCTCGACATGGCCAGCGCCAGCCAGGCGGTCTCCCGGCTTGCCTGGGGGACGCCTTGCACGACCGGCTCCAGGAGAAGTACTGCAGGCACATTGCTGACCAGGTTGGACAGACCGGCCGACACCAGGCTCAGAAGATCCACGGGGTGATGCGACAGCCAGCCGTAGCCATCGATGCCCCACGGCGCGATGACGTGGAGCTGAAACGCGTGCACGACAATGAAGAGCCCGGCAAACATTACCAGCAGACTCCAATCGACCTGGTTGTAGATTTTCTTCGGCTTGATCTTGCCAAGCAGCAGCACGGCAGCGGCCCCCAGGGCGATCAGCTCCAGCGGCAAGCCGGTGAAGAACAGCACCACCGCGGCGAGCGTGACCGCCACGCTCTTGTACTCGAGCCAGCGCTGAGTCTGGCTGTGGGCCGCTTCCTGGCCCGTGGAGCGATCTTCCCCTATCGTATGCGCGACGCCTGTGGCATCTTCTTGCCCGCTCGATTCTTTCGGGGCTACCAGGCTGCGTCGATAGACAACCGCGACCACGATGAAGTTGAGGACCAGGCCCAATGCTGCGACCGGGAGCAGGCGAACGGCGAAGCGCAGGTACGGGATGCCGGAGTGCGCGCCGATGTAGATATTCTGTGGGTTGCCGGTGATCGTCCCGGTCGACCCGATGTTCGCGGCCGTGGCCAGGGCAATTAGGTGCGGGACCGGGTCGAAACGAAGACGGCGGGCCAGGTACAAAACCAGAGGCGTCAGGGTCAAGCAGACGATATCGTTAATCAGGAACGCGGAGAGCACGCCGGACAGGACAATCGTCGCCGCCAGCAGGCCCAGGGGCGTACGAATGCGTTTGAGTGCCCTGGTCGTGATGCGCTGAAAGAAACCGGACAGCCGCAGGAAGCCGATCACGATCATCATGCCGAACAGCAGCGCCAGCGTCTTGTAGTCGATGGATTCAGGGCTGATGGCTTGTTCGAAGGTCACCATGCCGGTGCACAACATCAAGACCGCGCCGACCAGGGCGATGCCGGCCCGGTCCATGTGCAGCCCCGGCACCTTGCCCAGGGCCAGACCGAGGTAAGTCAACGCAAACAAGACGGATGTCAACCATAACGTTGTCGTGCCGTTCAAGAATTGGCTCCTCCTTGATGAACGCTAGCTGTCTCCTTGCTTGCACGGAACCGTGCGAATATCGATTGAGCGTTGTCGAGTGGCTTGCCGTAACGACGACGGGGAAAGGAGCCAAGCGGAACGATACGGTTGCTCGCCACTTGGGAGCAGTCAGCGCACTTGCAGATGTAGCGCTAGTTTTGCCACGACGAGCTGATTGAGGCTTACACCTTCGGCTTCAGCTTCGCTGGCCAACGCGGCGTGGAGGGACTTGGGCACACGCACATTGAATTTGCCGCTGTACTCCCGCCGCTGCAGACCAGCAGGGGGTTCGGGCAAGCTGTCGATAAACTGATCGATCTGCCGGCTTTCCTTCGTCTTGGCAAAGGCCGCGCGGTCCTTGGCATTCGGAAACAGGCGTGCGAAGGGCCCGCCGGGGCCGTAAATGGCATTATTCGCTTCCACCCAGGTCAAGCCCGTTGTTTGCGCCAGGTTACGCGCTAACATCAGCAATTCTTGCGCACTGCTTTCTATGCTTCGTTTCGCCATCCTCTCACCTCCGGTCAATCCAAGTCAATAATCTCGCCGGCCTCGCGAACTTCGAAGTAGATAGCCCGTTGGCCTAGCTGCTTCCCCACGCGCGTGAACAGCTCGCGTGCTTCGCTCACGCGTTCGGGCGGGACAAGAACCTCCAACCGATAGCTTGTCTCTTCGTACACTCGACCATCATCCGCGACCCAAGCGCCCTCGAACGGACCTTCCAAGGTATAACCGCCAAACGAGTCGCGGACGAGGGGCAATGCCGCTTTGCGGGCCGGCGTCGATTGTGGCATAGCACAAACTCCTCCCGAGAGCTCCAACCAGATGTGCCCGAGTCATGTGCAACGGCCTGTTTGTAGCCGACTGCAACTTTTCGTCGTGATTGACCAAGGAATGATTGCCGAAGAGAGGACTCGAACCTCCACTCCCTAAACGGGAACCAGGTCCTGAACCTGGCGCGTCTGCCAATTCCGCCACTTCGGCGCCTGCCTGATGGCTATTATTCCCGACCGCGTGACTTCGTCAAGCCTCAATGCCATCGGCCCGCGCGCCGCGCGCGCTGGTCTTGGCTTTTCGTTTACAGTCTGCGGGTGGGCTCAACTCGCCCCCAATGCGCACCCCTCGCTCTCTCACCGCCTGGGGCGTGCGACGTGGAACATGATGTCTTGACATTCGTAGAACAACACGCATAGTGGAATATCGACAAGGAACAGGACTCCGCCTTCTCCCGTGGGCGTGGTCGGAACCTGGGATCTCCATCTCAAAGGACGCAGCTATGGCCAAGCAATACGTGCCCCCGACTCAAGTGATGTCTCCACAACGGCATTGGGTTTTGGTGAAAGTAGTGTATGACGACGAGGAGCGGAAGGCAGCGGCGGCAATCGGATACTGGGACAAGGATCCCGTCCTCGTGATGCGATGGAACGGCACCGGAACCAATCCGATTGGCAACCCGCAATCACGAGGGCTGCCGACTTGGTTCGTTGTCCCGGAACCATTTCGAGAGCCAATTCTCAACACGATTCTCAAGGTTTCCACAATTCTTAAGGATTCTCCGGGTGAGAAGGCATTTGTGGCGGGCTTTTTTTCTGGGCGAAAACGTGGTGGGTGAGAATTGAAGCCTGTGCAGCAACTAAGCGGAGACTCAGTGATGAATCCTCTGACCGACGAACAGACTAAGCGACTGGAGACGATGTCCCTCATGGGGAAGCCTGTCCGCCACAAGGAAAAAGGCGGCAGCCGGGGTGCGCCAGGAAGGGTGATGGGCAAGGTCGTGGATGAAGTCTACATCATTGTGCATGACTACAAACACGTCCTCCACAAAATCGAAGGAGACTTCTGGGGAGGCGACAAGTACGCCTTCCGGGGCGGCTACTGGACTTACACGGCAGATCGGAAAAACATCAAATGGGGGCAGTTCACGCAATTCCTAACTCAAAGAGAGTATAAACAACTATTGGCGAAAGCACGGGAGAAAGGTTGGGACATTTTTTGATCCTCTTGGCGACAAACGCTCGGTCCCCGCCTCTCAGCGTTTTTGCTTGAGGTAGACGCCGTGGGCAGACATTTCGTCCTTGTCGAATTGCTCGATCTGACCGTTGACGAGCAGAGCGTAGTATTTGCCGTCCTGGGAAGTCTTCTGCCAGGCGATGATCAGATCCCCCTTGGGCCAGGTGCGTGTGTCGATCTGCCAGCGTATGCCAATCCTCTCGTGTATCTCCTGGGGATTGCCGTATTCCTTGAGATACTTGTCGAATCTGTCGGGCTCTGGACCGAAGCCGTTTTTGGCCTCGAATTGCTGCCAGGCGTTCTTGACCTTGACCAGATCGGCCCTGGCCTGGTCGTTGGGCGACGAGGTACAACCGACCAGGCAGAACAGTAGGACGATCACCAGTCGTTTCATAGTGCCCCTTTCTTTCGTCGCATGTGCTCCGCCGCCGGGCTTCGTCAAGCCGGTGCGCAGGATGACAGGCTCTAGATCTTGATCTTGGCCGCCAAGGCCTCCGCTTCGCTCACCATGTCGCCGAGCAGGCGCAGGCCCAACTCCCAGAAGCCTGGGTCTGTGACGTCCACGCCCAGTTTGGCAAGCAGCCGGTGCGGGGCGTCGGCGCCGCCGGAGGAAAGCAGACTCAGATAGCGCGGCACAAAGGCTGTACCCTCCTGCTTGTACTTCTGCACGAGCGCCAGCACCAGCAATTCGCCGAAGGCGTAGGCGTAGCAGTAAAAGGGGACGTGGATGAAATGTCCGATGTAAAGCCACCACCAGGCGTAGCCTTCGCTGAGGTGAACCACATCGCCGTGCATCGGCCGGTTGGCGGACAGCCACAGCTCGTTGATCTGCTCGGTGGTCAGCTCGCCCCGCGCGCGGCGCGCCTGATGCAGCGCTTGCTCGAAGCGCGTCAGCACCACCTGGCGAAAGACGGTGGCAAAGCCGTCTTCGATCTTGCTGCATAGCATGGCCAGCCGGGTGCGCGGCTCGGGATAAATCTCCAGCAGCCGATGGAAGGTCAGCATTTCGCCGAAGACGCTGGCCGTCTCGGCCGTGGTGAGCGGCGTATCGCATTGCAGATAGCCGACCGGACGGCTCAGGTATTGATGCAGGCCATGACCCAGCTCGTGGGCCAGGGTCATGACGTCGCGGAGCTTGTCGGTGAAGTTCAGCAAGATGTACGGGTGCACGCTGGGCACGGCGCTGCTGCTGAAGGCGCCGCCGCGCTTGCCCGGGCGCAACTCGGCGTCGAGCCAGCGTTTGTCGAAGAATTCGCGGATGATGCCGCCGGCACGCGGGCTGAACTGCTCATAGCTTTCCTGGACGATCTTGCGGGCCGTCGGCCAGTCGCAGGCCGGCGAATCGGGAAAGAGCGGAGCATAGCGGTCGTAATCGTAAAGCGTCTCGAGGCCGAGCAGCTTGCCCTTGAGCCGGTAATAACGCTGCACCATGGCGTGATGCCGTTCCGTCGCCGTCATGAGCGCCTCGACGACCTCTGCGCTGATCTCGTTGGCGAGATGGCGCGACGCCATCGGCGTCGGGAAGTGTCGCAGCTCAGAGTCGGATTTATGGTCGAGGACCAGGTTGTTGAAGATGTAAGTCAGCAAGCGCGCGTTGTCTTGCAGTCCCCTGGTAAGCCCAGCGGCGGCGGCCTTGCGGACGGCGCGGTCGGCGTCGTAAAGCCTGGCGTTCAGCTGTTGCAGGCTGAGTAGATCGCTCCGGCCGGCATGCTCGAAAGGGTACTGGAGCCTGGCCATCGTCTCATCAAACAGGCGCACAAACGCCGCCCGGCCGGTGACGGATTTTTCGTCGAGGATCTTTTCCTCCGGCTCGCTGAGATAGTGAGGACGCCAGGCGCGTTTCTGTTCGAGATAGTGGCGGTATTTTGTGAGCAGCGGCGAATCCATGACCGCGCGGGCCGGTTTGTCGTCCAGCTTGACCCACTCCAGGTCGAAGAAAATCAGATGCCTGTTGATAAGCGTGCGCTGCTCGCGCGTGCGGCTGAGCAAGGCGCCGTGCTTCGGCTCATCCGTCTTGGCCGCGTGCACGAGGCTGGCGTACACGGCCGGTTTGTCCATTTGCTCGAACAGGCTTTCCAACTCCGTGACCGCCGCGTGCAGCAATTCCGGGCTTGGCCCGCCTTCGACGGCAATTTTGCCGCGATAAGTCTGCTCGAATGCCTGCGCCCGGTGCAGAGCCATCTCGAGGTCGTGCGTGATGCGTGGGTCGTCCACGCCGCTATACAGGTCCGCCAGGTTCCAGGCGACGCCCTTTGCCGTACTGGTTTGCTCGAGAGTTTGTGCCATTCGATTAGCCCATCGGGTATTTCAAACAAAACCATATGGTAGCAAAATGCGAGGCTCCCGTAGGGCAGGTTTGCAACCTGCCATGTGGCGGGGAAAGGCAGGTTGAAAACCTGCCCTACGGTCGCTGGAAAATGTCCGCGAAGGCGGCGTCGATTGTGGGGAATCGAAACTGGTAACCGAGCGCCAAGGCTTGCCTGGGCAGAACACGCTGGCCGGTCGTGACCACCTCCGCCACACCGCCCAGTGCCACACGCAGCGCAAACTTCGGCGTCGGCAGAAAGCTGGGGCGGTGCAGGGCATGGCCGAGCGCCTTGGCGAATTGCTTGTTGGTGAGCGGATTGGGGGCCGTGCCGTTCATGGCGCCGGCGGCTTGAGAATTGTCGACGGCCAGCAAAATCAGCCCGACCAGATCCGCCTGATGAATCCAGCTCATCCACTGCATGCCGGAGCCCACGGGGCCGCCGGCGAATAGCTTGAACGGCTTGGCCATTTGCTGGAGGGCGCCGCCGTCCCTGTCCAGGACGACGCCGATCCGCACTCTCACCACACGTATGCCGAGCGGCTCGGCGGCCTGTGCTGCTTTCTCCCAGGCTACACACAGGCGCGCCAGCGTATCGTCGCCGGCCGGCTGCTCTTCGGTGACCTCTTCATCTCCAAGCGGACCGTAATAGCCGATGGCCGAGGCGTTGATCAGCGCCCTACGGCCGCCGGACGGGCTTTGCGGCCGGCGCTGCATCCCTTCCACGACGTGTTCGGTCGTTTTCACGCGGCTGTCGTGCAGCAACTGCTTGAAGTCATCATTCCAGCGGCGGCCGAAAATCGATTCTCCCGCGAGGTTGACGACGGCATCGCAATCCGTGACCGCGTCCATCCAATCCCCGCGCTGCATGGGGTCGCCTTCTACAATCTGGCAACCGGGCCCGAAACGGGCGCGGGCTGTCTCGGCACGGCGCGTCAAAAGCACCACGTTATCATTCCGTTCGCACAGGCGCTTGATCAGGTGGCCGCCGATCAAGCCGGTCCCGCCGGTAACGAAGACTTTCATGCTGTTTTTCCTGTGAGACAGGAATTATCCGGGCGTTTTGTATGCAAAGTTCCTTGCGCCTTCAAGCTGGGACTTGACTTCTTAAGGTGTCACGGCGAATCTGAGAGAAGAGGCGAAACTGGTGCCCAATCCCCTTGGTTGGAAATGACATGCGAAAGACAACTTGCCTTGTTACTCTTCTGGCGCTTGCCTGGCTTACGACCGAGACAAACCGGGCGCGCGCCGACCGCGTCCCCACTGTTCGGGCGTCCGGATTTTATACGACCTGGCCAAAAAGCGATATTACTGTTCCCTATCTGACCACGGGAAGGTCTACCTTCATGTCGCGGACCGTCGAGCCGCAGATTCTGATCATGCCGAACGTGGACAATGTCCGATATCCGCAAATCGTTCCCGTCTTCAACCTGCCTTTCTACGGTGCGAGGCAGGGCTTTGGCGATAAACTCAATGGAGCAGAACCCAGGTCCTTGCGCTAATTGTACGAAGGAGTGCAATGGCTTCCGTCTTGCTCTGTCTGACGATTGCCGGGCCGCTCGCCGGCTCCGCGGAAGAACAAGCCGCTCTTCCTGTCGTTGCTGATGTGGACTTTCAGGACCTGGGCAGACAATGCCGGCGCCTGCTGGACGACATGGATGCCTTGAAAGCGCCGCTGGCAGCGGACAAGGCCAGGGCCTTGCAGGCTTTGCTAAAAGGCGGCAGGGATCCCGAGACAGCCGCGCGCGAGATACAGAAACTACTCGACCCGCTCTGCCTGGTCGCCGTTTCGATCAATCCCGAGAGTCGCGTCAAGGCGGCGCGCGGACCGGGTAGGGCAGAGCTGGTCTGCAACCAGGAGAATGTGGTTCTCGTCAAGATTCACAACGAAGCCGGCGTGACGCACGCGTTGAAGGTCGGCAGCTCGGGTGCGGGTTCCCCAGATGAGGGCTGGTTGAAGGCGAGGGTTCATGCCGGACCGCGCGATGCCGGCGGACTGAGCGGACAAAAGGTCGAGTATGTTCTGCTGCGTCTCAGCGCGCGCGAGGCCGGCAAACGCGAAGCCACCTTGAAGTTCGACGTGGGCCAGGGGACGCAGGATCTCGGCTTCCGCGCGGAGGTGCCCATTCTGTTCCGGGTGCGGCCGAGATAATGCTTGTCAATGCTCAAACGTGGCCGCGGGCACGTTGACATTCAAACGCAGACCGGCGTAACTATAACTCTCGACAAGGATGCCGTTCGGATCACTGCCGGCTCTTGGCCAATCATAATTCTCCGCACGAATCGGCAGCCGGCTGGCGTTATCAAAGTAGAGCACGCTGCGATAGAACTTGAATTGCCTACCGCTGTTGTCGGGATGGATGAGCTCGACCCGCGTGCAGCGTTTCTTGTCATAGTCATACTCGGCGCTGCGCACCACCGTTTTGTTGATCAGCCGTTCCTCTTGCCAGCGCTCCGCGAAGCGATCGATCAGGTTGCCAATGCCTGCTTCGGTGATGGGGTGCAGACTGTTCTCCAGGCAGCGTGGGTCGCGTGGATCAATCGAGATGAAGCCGACCGCGCCGCGCAAGCCGGTCGAATGGGCGCGCATGCTGCCGTTGTTCCGTCCCTCGACGTAGCATGCCTCCTGGCCGAGCAATTCAGCCGGCTTGTGCCAGTAGAGATAGACGCTGAAAGGACGGGTGCGCACCTTCATGGTGATCAGGTTCTCGGCCTGGAGCCGGCCGTTGATTTGCTCACGTTTCACGAACACGCAAGTGTAATCGGCGACGCCCTGGTAGCTTTGCCGCGCCTCGGCAATGAGCCGCAGCGGCACGTCCATCGACGAGTTGCCGCCGGCCGGCACGGATTGCGGCCCGTAGGACGAGTTCTGGCCCGCTCCCATAATGAGCAAAAGCAGGCTTAGGATGCCGCAGTAACGCAAACGACCAAAGCGAGTCATGAGGTTCCCTTCCTCAAAAGGAGCGCCGAACACGCCAGGCATATTTTCCTTTGCTGGCCAGGACCTTCCCAGGATGCAAACTCTGTACCAGGGAGCCGCGCAACCAGGGCAAAACGCAGGTCGGTCCCTAAACAAGCCAAGGAAATGAAGTTAGGCGTTGGCTGGCCCGAGGGTCGCGCCACCAGCTTTGTATAATTTACATGGAGCCGGAAAACGGCTTTCTTTTGAGAAAGGACGCCAATGCCGCAGCCGCTGCAGGTTCACACGATTGTTTCCATGCCGTTTGAGGAGAACACCTACGTCATCAAGCGGCCGGAGGGAAACCAGGCCATCGTTATCGATCCTGGGCTCGAGCCGGATTCGATCCTCGATTATCTGCGCGGCGAAGGGCTCGATGTGGCGGCGATTCTCAATACGCATGGTCACGCCGACCATATCGGCGGCAACGAGGCGCTCAAAGACGCCTTTCCGCAGGCGCCGCTGATCATCGGCGTGAACGACGCCAACATGCTTGTCGATGCCAATGCCAATCTCAGTGCGCCGTTTGGAGCGCCGATCACCAGTCCACCTGCAGACCGCGTCGTCAACGAAGGCGATGTGGTGGAAGCGGCGGGCATCCGCCTGGAAGTGCTCGATGTGCCCGGTCATTCGCCGGGGCACGTGGTCTTTGTGGTGCGCGATACGCCCTGCCAGGTCTTCGGCGGCGACGTGCTCTTTCGCGGCAGCATCGGCCGTTATGACTTCCCCGGCAGCGACGGCAACTTGCTTTTCCAGGGCATTCGCACGAAGATGTACGCCCTTCCCGCCGACACCGTGGTCTACCCCGGACACGGGCCGGTAACCACGATCGGCCACGAACGGCGCAGCAATCCGTTTGTCAACGACAACTTCAAGACCCGGCCGGTTGGTTAACACGCGGCGTGTCTTGTAGAACGGAATTCATTCCGTTCAGCAGCGAACCGCTCCTCGGCCGCCGCTTCAGTGCTGAACGGAATGAATTCCGTTCTACAAGACGCGCGGTTGCAGATGCTGCTCCAGCGGCAGCCCTTGCGCTTGCTGCCACACTTCCACCGTGCCGATTGGCAGCCAGAAGCCGGCTTCCACGATGTGAACCGCTTGCCGGCCGGCCAGCGCGGTCACGTAATCGGTGATCTCATATTCCCCGCGCTCGGAAACGGCCAGGCTGGCAGCGAAGACCGATCGCGGAAAGACGTAAGCGCCGGTATTAGCAAGGCGCGGACCTTCGAGATCGGGCTTTTCCAGAAGCCGGTCCAGCGTGCCGTCCGGCTTCAGGAAGACAATGCCGAACTTCTTCGGCTCAGGGACCGTGTGCACGAGAACTCCGGCGGGACAATGCGCCAGGCGGGCAAGGTCGCGCGCGCCAAAGAGGTCATCGCCGTTCAGCACCAGAAATCGATCCGAGCGAAGCTTATCCTGGCAGGCGCGCAGCGCATCGCCCGTGCCGCGCGGCTCGTCCTGGCGCACGCTGCACCATTCCTTGAAGTGCGTTTGCGTCTGCAAATAGGCTTCAATCTGCTCCGCCAGATAATGCGTGACCACGAGCACGCGGTCAACGACCAGCGGCAGGGCGCCCAGCGTCCAGTCCAGGATCGGCCGGCCCTTGACAGGCAGCAACGGTTTGGGGGTTTGTAACGTATGCGGCCGCAGGCGCTTGCCGAGGCCGGCTGCCAGGATTACCGCGTCCATGAGATTTGTTGGTTCCTCCGGATTCTTAGATTGTGCGGACCTTGCCGTCTACGCCTTTATCTCAGCTTGCGCCAGCCCTGTGATTGATATCAAGCTGCCCTGTTGTCCCGGTCGAAGAATCCACCGTGAGCATGGCCGCCTTCCGGATAAGGGGACAGGACTCTTTGCTTTTGTCTTAGGAGTCCTGTCCCCTTATCCGGAAGGCATAAGGCGAGTGTAGGAAACGCCCGCCTTTTTGGCCGCCCGCTTGATGGTTCTTCAGGAAAGGAAAGGAAGCCTATGCGCCGTCTTCTTGCGATTTTGATGATCGTCGGCCTGACGGGAATCGGAGCAGGCTGCAATCATACCGCTGGTGCCTGCGATTGCGCGATCGGGCCCGTGGCCGATTGGGTCCCGCCGGTGCCGAAGGGAGCCACAGGGCCGGTTGCGCCCGAGCCGATCAAGACGATGCCCAGGGGGAATCCGTGAGGTAATAAGTGACGAGTGACAAGTGACGAGTGACAAGTGACGAGTGACAAGTGACGAGTGACAAGTGACGAGTGGCTGGCTTGTCACTCGTCACTTGTCACTCATCACTCGTCACTTTGAAGCTAACCCGTCTGTCGTTTGGCGTGACGGCGTTCGCGCGGCGGCCGCGGCTTGATGTAGGGAATGGGCGGGGTTTGCTCCTCGGCCATGCGGCGAATGACGTTTTGAGCCGCCATTTCCAGGAAGCGCTCCTGACTGCGTAGCCGGATCTGGCCTGGCTCGAGCGTCTTGCGGCGATAGCTGCCGTCCGGCAGCAACTCCCGGAACTTGACATTGTCGGCCAGGGAAGTGGCGAGGATCTCCTGAATCAGCCGCTGCTTCAAGTTCGGCTGCTCGATGGGGAAAACCACCTCGACGCGGCGGCTCAGGTTGCGATCCATCCAGTCGGCGGAGCCTGTATAGACCAGGGGATCGCCGCCGTTGCCGAAGTAAAAGATCCGGCTGTGCTCGAGAAAGCGATCGACAATCGAGCTGACCTTGATGTGGTCGCTGATGTCGGGCAGTCCCGGCCGGAGCGCGCAAATGCCGCGGCAAATAATATCGATCTTCACGCCGGCCTGGCTGGCGCGGTAAAGCGCCTGCACCATCACCGGCTCCAGGAGCCCGTTAATCTTGGCAATGATCCGGCCGTTCTTGCCCGCCTTCTGGAACGCCGCCTCCTTCTCGATTTTTTCAACCATGAAGGACTGCAGCCGGCTCGGCGCCACGATGAGCTTGCGCCATTGCGGCAGTTCACAATAGCCCGTCAAGTAGTTGAACAGCGCCGAGACGTCCTCGCAGAAATCGGGGTTGCAGGTGAAGAAGCCCAGATCGGTGTACATGCGCGCCGTTTGCGGATTGTAATTGCCGCTTGCCAGATGAACATAACGGCGAATGCCGTCTTCCTCGCGGCGCACGACCAGGGCCACCTTGCAGTGGGTCTTGAGTCCGACAAAGCCGAACACGACGTGCACGCCGGCCTTCTCCAGCTCGCGCGCCCAGACGATGTTGCGCTCTTCATCCAGCCGCGCCTTGAGTTCAATGAGCGCGGTCACCTGCTTGCCGTTGTCGGCGGCACGCTGCAGGGCGCGGACGATCGCCGAATCGCTGCTGGTGCGATAGAGCGTCTGCTTGATGGCCAGCACGCGTTCATCGTCCGCCGCCGCTTCGATGAAATCGACGATGTGGCCGAACGATTCGTAGGGATGATGCAGCAGAATATCCTGGGCGCGGATGGCGCTCCAGCAGTTGCTGGCATTGACGAACTCCGGGACCTGCTGCGGCACGAACAGCGGATCACGCATCTGCGGATAGCCAGGGAGCCCCCAAATCTGGAACAGGCCGGTGCCGTCAATGAAGCCCGGGATGCGGTACACGTCGCTCGGATCGAGGTCGAGCCGGTCCACCAACACTTGCTCGATGCCAGCCGGCGCGTCCGCCTCGATCTCCAGGCGGACCGCGGCCCCCTGACGGCGTTTGCGGACTTCCTCCTCGATGGTCTTGAGCAGGTCCTCCACTTCGTCGTCATCGATCTCGAAGTCGCTGTTGCGCGTGACCCGGAAGACCACGGCCATGTCCAGCGTCATGCCGGGAAAAAGGTCGGGCAGGTGCATGCGGATCACCGTCTCCAGCGGCACAAAGGCATGTCCTTTTTCCGCCGGCAAGGGTAAGAAGCGCGGCAGCACGGCGGGAACTTGCACGACGGCGATGAGTCTCTCGGGATGGTTCGGCCGCTGCAGCAGCACCGCCAGGTTCAGGGACTTGTTCAGCAGCCGGGGGAAGCGGTGGCCGGCGTCGATGGCCAGCGGCGTCAGCACGGGAAAGATCTCCCGGCTAAAGACGTCGCGGAGATGTTGTTTGTCGGCATCGCACAGGTCTTTCTGGCCGCGTACGACGATGCCTTCCTTCTCCAGCGCCGGCATGATCTCTACCATGAGCGTGCGGTATTGCTGCTCCACCATCTGGCGCACGGCCTGGCTGATGCGCTCCAGTTGCTCGCCGGGAGGCATGCGGTCGGCCCCCGACCCCTGGGCAATGTTGGCCTGCACCTTTTGCTGGAGTCCGCCGACGCGCACCATGAAGAATTCGTCAAGATTGGAGCTGACGATCGCGATGAACTTCAGCCGTTCCAGCATGGGCACCGTCGTGTCCTGGGCCTCTTCCAGGACGCGGCGATTGAATTCCAGCCAGCTCAGCTCGCGATTGAGATATAACGATGGATCGTCAAGAGATTGAGTCGGCGGTGCGGTGGCGGTTTGCATGCGGTCCTCCGGCGCGGGGGCACCAGACCGCTATTGTATCACATGCCAGCAAGGTCTCGCCACAAGCATGCAAAAGAGGCGACGCATATACCCGTAATTGCAAGGCTGGTTGTTTAACCCGGAGCCAGCGGCGACGGCGGAACTGGCAGTGCCCGCCATCGCCGCTGGCTCCGGGTTAAACGACTCGGACGGCGGGACGCGAATTAGGGCCCGTGGATCGCCCTGGAATAGAAGCTATTTGAGGTTCGAGAAGAGGTTTCTCTCTATGCCGGAACACGGCCGAGATTGGCCGTGCGCGTCGAGGAAGCCGAATCACTGAGAGAGCGCGGGAGTTGTAGCCGGCTGGGCAGCGGCCTGGCCCTTGAGCGGCAGCAGTTCCTGGCGGAACACGGGCACATCGCGCGGCGCTTCGATTCCCAGGCGGATCTTGCCGCGGTCGATGTCCACGACGGTAATGCAAATGTTATTTCCGATGCAGATCTTCTCACCCAGTTTACGGCTCAACACAAGCATGACGCTGCCTCCTTCAAGCGCACAACCATTCGCTTCCTAGCCTATCTTACGCCATGAATGCTGCTGAAGGTGTCGGGTCCGGCACACTTTCCCTGCCTTCAAGCCTACCCCTGATAACGCAAGTCCAGTACCAAACTCGTCCGCGGCATCGCGGGCACATCGGTTGTAATTGTAACTCCCCTCATCTTCGGCGTTTGCGGCCAGGCTTAGCAAAGCGCCGACCGAGTAACCGCCATCGCGGAGCGCTTTATTTTCAGCCACCCGCCCTCGAAGCACGTTTGATTATTGGACAGGCCGGACACTTGGCTGGTGTCTGCGCAACGCGCGAGATGTTGTCACTGTCAGGGGAATGTCATGAGATTTGTCACAGCAACAAGCCGTTATAATCAATGTTGGCGAGAAACTGTTTACAGGTCGATCTCAAATGATGTCCCTTCCTCCGATTATTCCGATTGAAAAGCATGTGGTGCTCATCGGCGCCGGCAATGCCCACCTGCTGTTTGCCCGGCGTTGGGGCATGCAGCCGCTGCGGGGCGTCGCCGTTACCCTGGTGAACGAAGCTCCGGTCGTGCCCTATTCGGCCATGGTGTCCGGCCATATTGCCGGGGACTACACGCTCGACGCGATTAGCATTGACCTGGTGCGCTTATGCCAGGCCGTCAAGATTCGCTTTGTGCCTGAATCCGTCGCAGGCATCGCGCCGGCGGCAAGACAAGTACTCTTTGCGAATCGCCCGCCACTGTCCTACGACGCTCTCTCCATCGGCCTGGGATCGTTGCCCGCCCGTCCCGGCACGCCGAGCAATGGCGATTGGTCGTTCGTCATGCGGCCGCTGGCAGGTTTGCTGCAGAAACTCAACCGGCTGGAAAAGCAACTGCAGCTTTCGCCCAGGCCGTTTCATCTGGCGATTGTCGGCGGCGGCGCCAGCGGTTGTGAACTGGCGCTGGCTATCCACAGGCGGCTGGCCCGGCACGCCGGTTTTCGCATAACCGTGCTCCAGGCAAACGAAACACTGCTGCCGCAGTTCCCGGCCGGGGTGGCGCAAGCTTTTGAAACAGCGTTCCGGCAACGCGGCATCGATTTCCGCGTGAATACCGCCGTGACCGGTTCTCAGGATGAGACCCTGGTGCTGGCGGGCGGAGAGAACATTGCCTGCGACGCGGTGCTTTGGGCGACGCAGGCGGCGCCGCCCGGCATTCTCGGCGCCAGCGGCTTGGCCGTAGATTCGGGTGGTTTCTTGCAGGTCAAGGAGACATTGCAGTCCATCCATGATCCTGCAATCTTTGGGACCGGCGATTGCGTGTCCTTTCAGGCCTTTCCCGACTTGCCGCGCAACGGCGTCCATGCCGTGCGCCAGGGAGCGGTACTCTTCGATAACGTCGGCCGCTTTCTCAAGGAACAGGCGCTGCGCCGGTTTCGCCCGCAGCGGTTCACCCTTAACCTGCTCAATACGGCCGACGGCGAGGCCATGCTGAGCTATGGGCCGATTCACTGGAAAGGCAAACGGGCCCGGCGAATCAAGGATCGCATCGATCGTGCCTGGATCGATAAGTTCACGCATTTCGCGCCCATGCAAAACTCCACCGCGACGCAGAAAGAAAACTATGAGATGCGCTGCGGCGGCTGCGGCTCGAAAATCTCCAGCGACATCCTCTCGGCAGCGCTGAAGCGGCTGGATTTGCCGGACGATCCGCGGGTTTTGCTGGGCTGCCGGGCCGGCGAAGATGCGGCCGTACACCAATTTCGGCCTCAACTCTATGGCACGGAGCCGGACAAGCTGGTCGAGGTCCAGACCGTCGATTACTTCAAGGCATTCGTGGACGATCCTTATCTGTTTGGCCGCATTGCCGCCCTGAATGCGGTAAGCGATCTGTACGCCATGAATGCCCGGCCGTTTTCCGCCCTAGCGATTGCGACCCTTCCTTATGCCCGCGGGCCTTTCCAGGAAGCGCAGCTGTACGAGTTGCTCTCGGGCGCGGTGCACAGTTTCCGGCTTCTCCACGTCGTGCTGACCGGCGGCCATACCACCGAAGGACAGGAGTTGGCCCTGGGCTTCTCCGTGACTGGCTTCGGCGAGGCCGATCGCTTGTTTCAAAAGAGCAACTTGCAAGCCGGCGACCGGCTGATTCTCACGAAACCGCTGGGAAGCGGCGCACTGCTGGCGGCCTGGATGCGCGGCGAATGCCGGGCGGCCTGGTTCGAGCGCCTCAAACAATCGATGCTGATACCGAACGCGGACGCCGCCGCGATCTTTGCAGCGGCCGGCGTACGCGCCTGCACCGACGTCACCGGCTTCGGCCTGGCCGGACATCTCCTGGAGATGCTCGACGCCAGCAAGATGTCGGCGCGGCTGACAGCCAAGGAGGTTCCAGTCTACGACGGTTTTGCAGATGTTGTCGCAGCAGGGATCGTCAGTTCCCTGCACCGCGACAACCTCAAGTCGGCTTGCCGGGTTGTCGCTCCAACATCCTTGCCGGGCTGGCTGTTCGATCCGCAAACCTCCGGCGGTCTGCTGGCTGCTGTCAAGCCCGAGGCGGCCGGAGCCACGCTGGATAAACTGCAGCAAGCCGGCCTACCGGACGCTCGGATAATCGGCGAAGTTGTGCCCATAACATCGGCGGCGGGCTCAGTGATCCACATCGAATGAATTAACGCAGCAGCCAATCGACCGCCCTCTCCGCTGCAACCCTGGCAGATGCTTTTTCCAGATGGTCCTCCGCGCCCGCGGCCTTGTAAGCCGCTTCAAGCCAGTGACCCGCAGCGGTTCCAGGGTAGTTATGGACAAATAAGTCGCCAGGCGCTGCCACCGCGGCCAAAGCCGGCACGCCCCCATATTTCAGGGCCCCAGGCAGCATCATTTCGTCATGGATGTCTTGCACGTTTTCGAATCGGAACTGATCGCAATCCGCGGCTGTCCGAGCGACAGCATTGCCACACAGGGCACGCGCCAGCAGCACCCAAGGTCCAGCTTTCTCCAGGCCGAGCAAATGCACGCTCTTCGTCTTTTCGTGCCCGCTGGCGAAGGCGACCGCGGTCAAGATATCGTGGATCCGGTTGGCCAGCACCGGACGATTGTAACCGAAGGTATAGCCGGCGTATTTCTTGTCGATCGGCATGGGCTTGGCGGGCTGGAATTCGCCCGTCAAAAATGTATCCACCGCCAAAAGCGCGCCTTTTTTGTCAACGATGCGCTGAGCCGCCGCGGTCAGCTTGCCGTTCTCAAAGATGCTGGTTTTGCCTGCCGGATGAATCCACACGACGACCTTGCCGTCAAACTCTTTCCCCATCAAACCGATGGCGGGCACCTGTTCGCCCTTGCCCTTGCGGCCCAGAAGATATTTGCGCCATTGCAAACCATCGCGTTCTTCCTTGTCGCCGATCTCCCGGGATCCAACCTCGTCCGCCGCCGGCAAGCGATCGGTAACCATCATCTGCAAGGCAGTGCCGACGACATGCTGAAACTGCTTCAGACTGGCTTCGTCCCTGGGCAGAAGCGCCTCGATCTGCGCGTCAGAAATCTCTGTCATCTTCTTGCGCAAGCCTTCGGCATTGCTGGCATCGCTGGGCCGGGGGTGCTGCTCGTCGTAGACGGAAAGCTCTCTCGGAGGCACCGGCACGAACGGCTTTTCGACGACGGGTTCGGGCTGGCCTAGCTCGAGATGCTTGTTGAACCATCCGTACATCACTTCCCGGCTGACCTGGTTGTAATTGTGGCCGAACTGGGGAAATGCTCGCGCCATGACAAGGTCCTCGACTCCGTACAGGCGGTAGAGCGCCTTCAGCTCCGGCAACCCTTTGGCTTCAATCTCCTTCGTCCAGTCATCGGCGGCGCTCATGCCCAGCGGCTTCGGGGCGAACAGGGCGGCGAATTCGACATTGCCGCTGTCGCGCCTCAGGCCGGAACAGTTCTCACAAATGCAGCCCCCCTGCATGGCGGTGGACACCATGACGGCGGGGAAGGCCACCCTGGGCCGGTCATCGATGCCGCAGAGCATGAATGTCTGCGTGCCGCCGCCGCTGGCGCCGGTAACGCCGATGCGACCGGCATCCACGTCAGGCAAGCTGACGAGGAAATCGAGGGCACGGACGCTGTTGTAGGTTTGCAGCCCCATGAAGCTCTGCAGGCGCAACTCCGCGGCGACGTCGGTGAAGCCTTCGGTATGGTTGATCTGCCGGCTGTCGGCGTTGCCGACCATGTCATAGTGGAAGACCACGCAGCCCATGCGCGCCAGTTGCGCGCAGCGGGCTTGCAGAGGGAACTGCGCTCCGGCGCGGGTTTTTTCGGCGCCGCTTTTCAGCTCTGCCTCGAGGCGCTGTTCGCCATAGGTTGCCAGAGCGTCGTAGAAACGTCCGTCGTGCCAGTGGCCATGCGGGCACAGCACGCCTGGTAGTTTGCCGGTCCTGCCCTTGGGTCGATAGAGATTGCCGCTCACGTAATGACCGGGGTAGCTGGCGAAAAACACTTTCTCAATCGTGTATTCGTCGCGATCGATCTTGCCGTGAATGACCGGGTTGAGAGGGGCCTTTTCCGGCATGGGCCAGAGTCCGGTCGATACAAGCAATTGCTGGCGAACTTGCTTGCGCCGGGCTTCCCAGGCTTCCCGGCTGGCAGGCGGCGTGAAGGGGAAGTAATCGTTGAGCGTCTTCGGCTTGCCCAACCGGCTGTCCGTCAACTGTTCACCCGGTTGAAGAACCCGCGAAAGATCGCCGTCGGCTCCAGCCAGCACCGAGACGGCCCACAGCAAACTCGTCAGACAGGCGGCGTGACTCATGATCGGATCCCCTAATGAACCTTGCTGTCTCGCACTCCTAACATATTCCAGTCGCAGGACCTGAAAACCCGTTGGGTTCGAGGGAAGAGACTTGAGCCAAACACGGATTTGCTTTGCATGCATTGCATGGGTACTCGTCCGTGCAATGCAAACCAACTTGCAAAGCAAAATTCCCAGGAAATTCATGGGCCAGGTTTGATGCAAACCAACATGCAAACCAAATCCATAAATTGTATTGACTATCTATAACACCAGTCATATAGTGTTATAGAACAATGATCAGATTCCAGCTTAACCCCAAGAGTGGTGTGCCGATTTACCGGCAGATTCAGGATCAGATCCGCTACGGCATCGCCTCGGGTCTGCTGGCACCCGGCGAACAATTGCCGACGGTGCGCTCGCTCGCCGTGGAGTTATCCGTGAACCCGAATACGGTCATCAAGGCTTACACGGAGCTGGAACGCGAAGGGATTCTCGCCACGGAACAGGGGAGCGGCACGTTCGTCGGCTCGCAGCCGGCCGCTCCGGTCGCCGACGAAAACCGGCAGGCGAAGCTGGACAGTCTTTGTTCCGAATTCCTTGGCAATGCGGCTCGCTTTGGCTTCTCATCGCAAGATGTCATCCAGGGCATTGAGAGCCTCGTCAGAAGGAGGACCCCCGAATGACCGCAATGCTCGATCCCGAGCTGACGCTCCAAGGAGGCATGGCGATCGCGCGGCAAATCCGCACCCAGGTGCGCGACCTGATCGCGGCCGGGGCGCTGGCAACCGGTGAGCAGCTACCGACCGTGCGCTCTCTGGCCGTCGAGTTGGCCGTCAATCCCGCGACCGTGCGCGAAGCCTACACGGAGCTGGAACGCGAAGGCTTCCTCACGTCTGGCGAAGGCAGCGGCACATTCGTCGCGGCCCTGCTTGCCCAGACGGGGGATAAGACAGGCTTTCGAGACGAAGTCGAGCGCCTTTGTATGACTTGTTTAACTGAGGCCGCTCGCTATGGCTATACGTCCGCGGATGTAGTGAATCTGATGCAGAATCTCGCCCAAGGGGGGACTTCAACATGATCAAGCGCATCGATCCGGAAACCGTCCTTCGCCGTGAGCATGCCGCCCGCCAGGTGCAGCGCGCCGGGCCGTTCCTGCTCAACCTGGTGCTGGCGGGCCTGGTGCTGGCCGGGACCGTCATACCGCAAGTCGTCCAGGAAAAATTCATCCTCTGGCTCACGGTACCCGGGGCCATCCTGATCCTCGTCATCTTGTTATCGCTGCGCATCGCTCTGCAATGGGACCGGGCCGTGGTGTTGCGCCTGGGGCGTTTCCAGGCCCTCAAGGGGCCCGGCGTGTTCTGGCTGGTGCCGATCATCGACCGCATCGCGCGCTATGTCGATATGCGCATCCGGGCCACGGAATTCTTCTCCGAGCGCACGCTGACGCAGGACACGGTGCCGGTGAATGTCGATGCCATTTGCTTCTGGCTGGTCTGGGACGCGCAGAAGGCCGTGCTGGAAGTGGAGAATTACTACCGGGCCATCGTGCTGTCCGCGCAGACGGCCCTGCGCGACGCCATTGGCCGGCACACGCTGGCCGAGCTGTTGACCCATCGCGACGCCGTGGGCAAGGCCCTGCAGGAAACCCTCGACCACAAGACCAACCCGTGGGGCATCACGGTGCAATCCGTGGAAGTGCGCGACATCATCATCCCGCGCGGTCTGGAAGACGCCATGAGCATGCAGGCCCAGGCCGAGCGCGAACGGCAGGCGCGCATCATCCTCGGCACGGCGGAAACGGAGATCGCCGCCAAGTTCGTGGAAGCGGCCAAGCCTTACCAGGACAATCCCGTCGCCGTGCACCTGCGGGCCATGAACATGCTCTATGAAGGCTTGCGCGCGAACGGCACCACGATCATCGTGCCCTCCTCGGCGGTGGAGAGCATGAACCTGGGCGCCCTGGGAGGCATTGCCTCACTCGCCAGGACCGCCCGCCCCAGCAGCAATGCCGCCCTCGCTGCAGGCGGAACCGAAAAAACGTGAGTGAACCCATCTGCAAAAATCGTGTCTAGGAAGGTTGTCCCCGTCATGTCCCCGTGGAGCGACGATTGTCAGCCGGGCTGTCAGTCGTGGCTCCACCGGGACAAGCCCGGTGGAGTCGGTACTGCAAGATCGTGCGGTGACGGTAGTGCAAGATCGTTCACGGTGACGGTACTGCAAGATCGTGCACGGTGATTCAGTGGCAATGCACGATGACTCAGTGTGCCAGTACCGGACGACATTGCTTGCTCTGTCAGGGTTTTCTGGCGGTTCCGTTTTTCGGATCTGCCGCTAGAATAGGTTTTCCCCAGTCGCCCTCCTCTAGACACGGAACTGCTCGGAGATGAACCAAGCTTCCCCGTTCGCCCGCCCGCCGGCTCGTTGGAGCGTTGTTCTTGCCTTTGCGCTCGTCTATCTCTCCTGGGGCACGACCTATCTGGCCATCAAGAAGGGGGTCGAGTCGTTCCCGCCGGCGCTCTTCGGCGGCAGCCGGGTGGCGCTAGCCGGATTGATCCTGCTGTTGTTCATGCGCTTGCGCGGTCGGACATTGCGGCTGCCCTGGCGTGATTTTCTTTGCGTTGCCGTCATGGGCGTGCTGTTTTTCGTCGGCGGCAACGGCTTGATCACCTATGCGGAAAAGTCGGTCACATCCGGTATGGCCTCGGTGCTGGCCGCCACCTCGCCGCTGTGGATGGCCGTGCTCGAGATCCTCTGGCCCTGGGGCGAGAAGCTGAGGCTGCGCGGCTGGGCCGGGCTTGTCGTCGGTCTCGGCGGCGTGCTCATTTTGCTGGCGGAGCGCCTGCACTCTCCTTCTGATTTCTGGCGCGACACGGGTGCACTGCTCGTCATCGGCTCGGCGCTGTCCTGGGCCGTCGGTTCGTTTCTAGTGCGCCACCGACGCCTGCGAGCCGACCACCTCACGGTGGCCGCGTACCAGATGTTTGTCGGTGGCGGCTGCCTGTTCCTGATCGGCCTGCTGATCGGTGAAACCGGTCAACTGCAGCGCGAGCAATTCACGCCGACTGCCGTTTACTCTTTTTTCCATCTCCTCGTGTTCGGCTCCCTCATCGGCTTTGTGGCTTACAATTGGCTGCTGGGCCATGTCTCCGTTGCCCTGGTGGGGACCTATGCGTATGTCAATCCGGTCGTGGCGATTCTGGCGGGCTGGCTGATTAACAACGAGGCGATCACGCTGTGGATTGTCAGCGGCATGGCCGTCATTCTGGCGGGCGTCGCGCTGGTTCGCGGTGGAACGATTGAGGACTCGGCAAGCACTGACGCGCTGGAAGATCGACAGGAGTCGCTGGACAAGGATGAGCAGATGAAGATTCAGGCGGAAGGTGAGGCTGCCCTGCAAATTGCCCCGGCCTGTGAATGTGCTGGCGAATGAGTTGGGCTTGCTATTCCCCGTAGCGGGCAACGATGCGGGTCAGGGCATCGACCACTTTCTTCTCGCTGACCTCATAGCAGCGCGCCAGGTCGGCCGCGATTTCGCGAATGGCCCGGAATTCGATCACTTCCATGGGCACACCGCTCTCGCTGGCCTCGGCGCGAAGTCCCGGCGTGCTCAGCACAAGCGTGGCGCCCTGAATAGCCAACGCCGCGCGGGCGTCGGAGACGCCGCGGTTCATCAGCCATTGGTGTTGGTTCTGCAGGAGCTTTTCAAAGCATGAGGCGAACTGGCTTTCGTTGAGCTTGCCGGCGCGAAAGCGTTGCAGTTCGCGATAGAGGGTCTTGGCGAGACGAGGCAGGACCAGTTCGACCAGTGGCTTATTCATCACGCCGTCCCAAGCGCCCGAAAAAGAGCAGGGTCCCTTTTTCTAGCAAAGCGCCGCCTTGAACTGGGGGAGGACAAGCCGGCTGTTCCGGTGTTCGTCTGCTGGAATTGTACGCTGTCCCGGCAAATTCAGCAAATAAGAGAAGCATTCGTCGCGCAAATCGCCCATTTCTTGCGGTTTCCAGCTCCCGGACACTTTGAAGTGCCGCCCCTGATCTACCCCGTGCGAAGGTCTCGTAGAACGGAATTCATTCCGTTCAGCACAGGGAAGCCCAGGCCGCTCCCGGTGCTGAACGGAATGAATTCCGTTCTACGAGACACGCCGCTCAGCTGCTATCCCGGCTTTGCAGCAGGCGATAGAATACACGGAAGCGTATCCAGGAAGGGGGTGACCCATGGTCGCGGAATTCGATGAGGCTGGTATTCGCTTCAAGTACCCGGAGAACTGGCGGCTCGAACGCGAGGACAACGACGCCGGCTGGACCGTCACGGTACAAAGCCCCGAGACCGCATTTCTGATGCTCTGTCTGCGCGAAGACATGCCGCGCAACGACGAGCTCGCCGACACCGCCCTGCAGGCGCTGCGCGAGGAGTACCCCGACCTGGAGGCGGACGACTGCGTCGACTCCCTCGCCGGCCAGCCGGCCATCGGTCACGACATTCGCTTTTTCAGTTTCGACTTGACGAATACTTGCTGGACGCGCAGTTTCTATAGTTCCCAGGGGACCGTCCTGCTCATGTGCCAGCTCAACGACCTGGAGACAGAGAAAAATGAGCCGGTGTTGCGGGCCATGTGCGCTTCGCTGCAACTCGAAGAGGAATAGCGCCCTCGTTCTTGACAGGAGTTTTTGATGCTGAGTCTGCGTATCGTCTTCTCACTGGCAGTCATTATGACGGCGGCATTCGCCCTGTGGCGTCCCATCCTGGCTGCCGCCGCGGAGAAAACCAAGGCCAACGACCGGGCCAAGGCGTTCATCGACGACCATGTCGCCCGGCTGCGGCCGCTGGAACTGGCTGTCAACCTGGCCTGGTGGAAGGCGAACACCACCGGGAAGGACGAGGACTTTCATGAAAAGGAACGCGCCCAGAACCGCGTCGACGAGGCGCTGGCCGACACGGCCCGCTTTCAAGAATTGAAAGACATCAAGAAGGAGGGCGGCATCAACGATCCGATCCTGGCCCGCGAGATCGATTTGCTCTACCTCACCTATCTCGAGAAGCAGGTCGATCCGGCTCTGCTCAGGAAGATGACCGCGCTCTCCAACAAGGTGGAAAAGGCCTTCAACGTCTACCGGGCCAAGGTGGACGGCAAGGAAATGACGGACAGCGAAGTCCGCAAGGTGCTGAAGACGTCGAAAGGCTCCGAGCGCCGCCAGGCGGTCTGGGAAGCCAGCAAGGCGGTGGGCGCCATGATTGCCGCGGACCTGAAGGAGCTGGTCAAGGTCCGCAACGAGGCTGCCACGAAGCTCGGCTTCAAGAACTATCACGCCCTGCAGCTTTTCCTGAACGAGCAGAACGGCGATGATCTGATCAAGCTCTTCGACGAGCTCGACGACCTGACGCGCGCGCCCTTCCATGCCGCGAAGGCGGAGATCGACGCCAGGCTGGCCGCGGACTGCGGCATCGCGGTTGCGGAATTGCGGCCGTGGCATTATCACGACCCGTTCTTTCAGGAATCTCCCGCCGTCTTCGCCACCAGCATCGACGCGCCGTATGCCAAGGCGGACATCCCGCAGCTTTGCCGCGCCTTCTACGCCGGCATCGGCTTGCCGATCGACCGCGTGCTCGAGCGCAGCGATCTTTACGAGAAGCCAGGCAAAAGCCCGCATGCCTTCTGCACCGATATCGACCGCGAAGGCGACGTCCGCGTGCTGGGGAATATCGTCAACAACGAAATGTGGGCCGGCACCATGCTCCATGAGCTGGGCCACTCGGTTTACAGCAGCAATTACATTCCCCAGTCCTTGCCGTACCTGCTGCGCATGGAAGCCCACATTCTCACCACGGAAGGCGTGGCCATGATGTTCGAGCGGCTGTCCAAGCAGCGCACCTGGATCGAGAAGATGGGTCTGAAAGTGGACGACCCGAAGAGCTTCGACGAGACGGCGGCCAAGATGCTCCGCAACCAGCTGCTGATCTTCTCGCGCTGGTGCCAGGTGATGCTGCGCTTTGAAAAAAGCATGTATGAAAACGCCGACCAGGACCTGAACAAGCTCTGGTGGGACCTGGTCGAAAAATATCAGGAGCTGAAGCGCCCGGACGGCCGCGACGCCCCCGATTACGCGAGCAAGATCCACATCGTGAGCGCGCCGGTTTACTATCACAACTATCAAATGGGTCAGCTCTTCGCTTCGCAGGTGCACCACACCATTGCCCGCGAAGTCTACCAGGGCGCGGAACCGGACAGCGTCATTTACCTGGGCAACAAGGAGGTCGGCGCGTACATGAAGAAGCGCGTTTTCGGCCCGGGGCGGACGCTGAACTGGAATGAGCTGACCAGGTTCGCGACCGGAGAGAACTTGAACGCCAAGGCATTTGCCGCAGATTTCCGCGGCAAGTGAGCAATCCGCCGCACGCCGCGTTCGCAGTTCCGCTTTCAGGCAGCATGCCGGCTTAAGCCGGAACTACGAACCCGCGCCCATCTTGCCGACGTTAAGCCTGGGCTCCGACCTTGACACTTCTACAGCTGCTCCCTACCATTCCACCTTCCTTTTTCCGCCCAAGGCGGTTGCTAAGGAAGTTGCGCATGGGAGTATGACACTCGAAAGACGCGGCATTCAGTTTCAAAATGTTTCTTGAGGAACAGGTCATGGAAGAGCCTGCCGGACGCTGCGACCATTCAGCCGACAAACTCTACCAGGAAGCCCGCAAAGTCAAGGAGACGCTGTCGCGCCTTCTCCAAGAAATCGATCAGCTTCTGGAGAAGACCAGACCTTCTCGAAAGACAGCAGACCGATCCGATACGACATCCCTTTCGGATCGTAACGACTAATCACCGATAAACATCCCGGCATACCTTCACGTACTGGCGCGCCGTTTGCAGCATTCGGCCGTACAGGAAGGCTTCCCGCGCCCGATGAGGATAATCGACATGCAACAGACCGCCCAACGCTCCGCACCCCCGGCCGACATTGCCCGTGAATTGCTGACCCAGGCGATAAAGGTTGAAGAGACGTTACGCGTGCTTCTGGACCAGGTGCAGGCCACGCTTGCGCGGGCTCAACAACTGAGCCGGGAACTCGATCAAAGGCGAAAATCCACGGCATCCGCGCACAGCTCGCTATTCGCCGACCGCTGCAGGGGCTACAGCGCTTTGTAGGTGCGGGTGCTGCTTGACTTTACGAATCAACCCCCTGCCAAACTCAGCTGGCGCAAACTTATTTCGCGGAAACGATTCGGCAATTAGATGCGCATTTGCCAATGTTGAATTGCGCAATCGCAGTCGCTATGACCCTGAAACGGCGCCCAAGGAAGGTTAAAACTTGGCTCCCTGATGGGATCACTCAGCCGCTGGTCGCTGGCCGCACAGGAGAAATCCATAAGAGCGCATGCCTTTCAGGAACCATTGCTTCCTTAACCGGCCGGTGAGCCCTAGAGGCATTGTTTCCGCGACCTCGAAACCCGCCTTGCCGAGCATCCGCCGAGCCTCCCGGCGCGTAAAGAGATGCAATTTCAGTCCCGCGACGCCCTGGTGGACCGGCATGGTCATGTCGCCCCGTTCCCTGCCGGGGAAACCCAGTCTTATCAAATCTCTTGCCAACCAGCGGCGGCCGGCGGCGTTCCACATGTTGAACCAACGATTGTGCACATGTAGCACAAGCTTGCCGCCGGGACGCAGGAGGCGATAAGCGTGGTTCAACAGGCGCTGCCGGTTGTCCGTGCCGTCAATCATGCCCAGGGTGCTGAACAGGCATGCCGCATAGTCGAACGACGCGCTTTGCAAGGCGTCAAGCGTCACCAGGTTGGCCTTTAGCAGGTGGACGCTGACGCCGGCCCGATGCGCGTGGGCGGCTGCCTGCCGAAGCATTTCCTCATGCAGATCGATGCCAAGCACCCAGTAGCCGCGCTTCGCGAACGGCACCAGCAGCCGGCCTGTGCCGCAGCCGAGATCCAGCAAGCGGCCTGGCCGCTCAAAGTGGCGCTCCGCAAACGCCAGGTCGGCGCGCATAAGCGCGGAGCCGGCCAGGGCCGCGTCATAGTTACGCGCAAGTTCGGCGTCATGAAGGTAGTCCCACAGGCCGCGCGTCACGCCAGGCGGAAGCTGCCAGTCCGGAGGAGAGCTGGACATTGCCGGCATAGCAAAACCGTCTCGCTCCGATTCGCCCAAGCGGGTACAATCAGCCATACATACGTTCCGTTTGCCCTGGCTTTTCGAGGGATCGTATCATGCCGCGCTGGACTGTCGGAGTTTTGCTCGTCATCGCTGCCGTTCTGGCGCTAGGGGGCTACCGAGTGTTCACGACCTCTCCCGCAAGTTCCGCAGCACCCGATGAGTTCGCGCAGGATCGCGCCCCGGCGGAAGCCGCGGGCTTCGATGGCAAACGCGCCATGGGCTACCTGGATGACATTTGCAAACTTGGGCCGCGCATGAGCGGCACGGAATCGATGAAGAAGCAGCAGGACCTGATCAAGAAACATTTCGAGGCCCAGGGAGCCATGGTCGCGTTCCAGGAGTTCAGCGCCCGCCAGGTCAGCCAGCGCAAGCCCGTGGACATGGCCAACCTCATCGCTTCCTGGCATCCCGAGCGGACCCGACGGGTCATTCTCTGTTCCCACTACGATACGCGTCCCATTGCCGACCAGGAAGAGAATATCCGCAAGTGGCATGAGCCATTCGTCAGCGCCAACGACGGCGGCTCCGGCGTGGCCCTGCTTATGGAGCTGGCCAACCACATGAAAGACCTCAAGACCAATGTGGGCGTGGATTTTGTCCTCTTCGACGGCGAGGAATACATCTTTGATCCCGAGCCGGGTCACGACAAATACTTCTTTGGCTCGGAGCACTTCGCCCAGCGCTACCAGCGCGAGCGGCCGAAGCATCGCTATCTCGGCGCCGTGCTGCTCGACATGATCGCAGGTAAGAACGTGGAGATTCCCGTCGAGCAGCGTTCGCTCACCCAGGCGCGCGCGCTCGTGGATGAACTGTGGACCATTGCCGCGGAACAGAAATGCACTGTTTTCCAGAACAAGGTCGGCGATGATGTGCTGGACGACCATGTCGCGCTGAATCGGGCGGGTATCCCGGCGGTCGACCTGATCGACTTCCATTATCCGCACTGGCATCGCCTCAGCGACATTCCGGCCAACTGTGCGCCGGAGGGAATGAGCCAGGTGGCGCGCGTGCTGTCGGTTTGGCTGCAGCGCGTCAAATGAGCCGCCTGCACAACCAACGAGATTACACCCGTGGAAACCTCGCAGATTGTTTTCGGCATCATCCTGGTGGTCGTGCTCCTGGCCATGGCGGGCTATTTCGGCTGGCGGCAAGTGCTGACCTTGCGAACGCTGCCCTCCTCCGACACCCTCTCGGACGAGGATCGGCGCTACCTGCGCCGGCAGGCCTGGCGTCGTTTGACCTGCTCGGCCATCATGGTCATTCTGGCTGCCATGCTGGCGGCCCATTTCAAGCTGGAGCCGGGCGCCATCGACCTGGCGAACAAGCGCGCCGAGAATCCGGCCTACCAGTTCACTGCCGAGGAGCAACAGACCCGGTTCTATTACGCCGTTTACTGGGGCATTGTGCTGATTTTGCTCATGTCGATCATCTTCCTGGCCGCCATCGACTTCTTCGCCATCCGCCGTTTCGGCCTGCGTCATTACCGCCAGATCCAGGCGGATCGCCGGGCCATGATCGAGGGGGAACTGACGCGCATTCGCAGCCAAAGAAACGGACACGGCGGGTAGACCTTCAATCCGCCCCCGGTGCGTATTTTTTCTAAGCTTGGCCGGGCCAATGTTGACAGCGAAGGTGCCGATAAAAGCCGATAATTGCTTCCGCTTCTTGAAGAATTGTTGAACCTGCTTCCGCTCCTCCAGCTCCTTTTTGGAGTCGAGCAACTTTTTGAAGGCAGCGAGTTCGGTCCTGCACTTGGCGGGGTCGAAGATAATCTCTTCCAAGTTCTTCGTCACTCGCCTGATCCCGAGATGTGTCCCGAACTCAGGATCGTCGCTTTAGTTGCGATATCGAGAATCTTGATCCGATCCGGCTCAAGCTTAAAAAAGATGCGAATGTCTTCGTTGCTCGTCTTTAGGACGTATACGTCGGCAACGGAAGGAAGTTTTTCGGAATGCTTGCGGACGAATGCATCATTCTCCCAATTCTCCAGTTGGTCGAACCAGGCCCGAACGCGTCGCCGATCGTCCTCACCAAGGCTCCTGATGGCGATCTCAACGGGCGGCGTTTGAACGACGTTCATGCGAAACTAGCCTACCAAAATAACGCTGCCGAACCATCTGCAGCGTTTTATCCGATCATATCCCACGATTAGTTTGCCTACCAGCCCAGGTTGGCCAACCAATGCTAAGCTGTTAGCGTACCGGCCTCCTTCTTCGTTGCACAGAAGAATTCTTTCGGACCAGCTTTGAATCGCCCGAAGCGCCAGCGACGGCCCCTTGACTTTTCAGATTGGCGTCCTGCCGAAGGCAGACGAGAAATTGGTTTGACGTTTATCAGCCAGCGGACCACAATAGTTCTCATGTTTTGCGCCCAGGCGAGAACAGGGATGTGGATTCGCAGAGCGTACCACGGGCCCGTCGTTATTCCATCCATTCCATGGGGCAGGTGGTTTCCCCGACGCACGCGGCTTGATTTCAGGATGACGCCGCCGCGGTGGTGCAAGACAAGGAGCTTTTCGCTTTCCGGCAACGTCGGTTCATCGGCAGAGAATAAATCGCGCTATTAGCGCTCGCAAGAAGGCGGGGCAACCTTCCTCGACCGGCTGCTGTTCTCATTCTCCCAATCAGGAGGTCGCGGGGATGCTGGTGTTCAATCGTTTGGCGAGGCGGATCGTCGCGCATCTATGGCTTCTGACTCTGGCAGCATGCTGGACCTGCGCGGGCAGCGCGCCGGCGCAGCTTAAGCCGGAACAGGCTGCCGACATGCTTCTCGCCAGCGCACGCCGCGCTTACAACGAGAAGAATTATGCTTTTGCCGCCGGCAGATTCAAGGAGTTTCTGGGGCGCCACGGCAACCACAAGGAGGCCGACTCCGCGCGCTACGGCATGGCGCTGTGCTTGCTTGAAGGGCCGGATCGGGATTACACCGGCGCCGTTGAACAACTGCAGGCCCTGGTCAACAAGAAGGAGTTTCCCGAACACGCCCGGGCGGTCTACTACCTTGGCCTGGCGCAGCGCGGCCTGGGCATGAAAGAGCTGACCCAGGCGGACGCCCGGCCCCAGGAAGCGCCGCAGCGGCAAAATGCCGCGCGGCAACGCTTTGAACAAGCCGCCGCTCAATTTGCAACGGCACTCGGCGAGTTCGCCGCGCGTGCAAAAGAACCGCCTGCCGATGCCAAGGACCTGCCCGTCGAGCAAGAATGGGTTGCCCGCGCCCGCTGCGACCTGGCGGAGATGCAGCTTCGCTCGGGCAAGGTCAAGGAAGCCCAGGCAGTGGCTGAACCGTTTGCCACAGAGGCCCTTTGGAGCAAGAGCCGCTATGCCAAGCTGGGACTCTACTTCCACGGCTTTGCCAGTTTCCTCAGTAAGGACTATCTTACCGCCGGGCGGTCCCTCAATCGGCTGGTTCCGTTTGATGACCCGATTTTCGGCACGCATGCGCGCTATCTGCTGGCGCGGGTCCATCATCTGAGTGATGAGCGCAAGGAGGCAGCCGATGATTATGAAGCGTTGCTTGCCGATCACGCCCGGCACAAGCAGGCGGCGGTCGAGGCGCTGCGCCAGCCGGCGAACTTCAAAAATGATCCCGAAGAGAAAACGCGGCTGGAGAATTTGAGCCGTGATCCGCCTCCCGATCATGTCGCTCGCGCGACGCTGTACCTGGGACTGCTGCAGTATGAAGACGGCAAGTTCGCTGACGCCCTGGCGCGGCTGGAGGCATTCACGAAGCAATGGCCGAAATCCCCGCTCGCATCAGAGGCTCAGCTTCGCGAGGGATTCTGCCGGGTACAGCTCAAGCAATTTCCAGAGGCTGTTCGCGTTCTCCAGCCACTCGCGGACAATGCGCCGCGCCTGGCCGATCAGGCTTTGCTCTGGATTGCCAGGGCCCAGGTTGGCACTGCCGATCCCAACAACGCGCAAGGCTATGGACAGGCGTTACGGACTGCGATGGATACGCTGCGGCGCGCGGCGGACCGGGCGCAACAGTCGAGCGGCCAGGATCCCGAGGCCAGGGAGCGCCGCGGCGAGATCCTTCTTGAATTGGCGGATACCCAGCAACTCGCCAAACAGCACCGCGAGGCCGCAGCCACGTATGGCCAGATTCTGAATGAGAAGTCGTTGCCCAATCGCGATGAGGAAGTGTTCCAGCGCCAGGCCGCGGCAATGCACCTTGCCGGCGACTACGCGGAGTCCGATAAGCTGTGCTTGCGCTTCCAGCAACTCTTTCCGAAGAGCACTTTGCTGCCGGCCGTGCTGTTCCGGCACGCCGAGAACGCGCACTTCATGGCCCAGGTAGTGGAAAAGACCAAGGCGCAAAACGCAGCGCAAGAAGCAGCGCGTTTACATGACGAGGCAGCCAGGCGCTATCAAGTCGTATTGGACCGATTCCCTGACTTCACGTATGCGAATCTGGCGCGCTATGGAGTTGCCCTGGCCGCGTACCACAAGGCGGACTTCGAGAAATGCCTGAAGACTCTGGAGGCGATTCCCCAGGCGGAGCGCGTCGATCAACTGGCGCAGGTGCCCTATCTGCTGGCAGATTGCCTGCTGCGCACGGCTCCCACGCGAGCGGACGATGCCCTGGCCGCCGGCAAGATGGAGGAGCAACTGAAATCCGCGGCCGAGTTGCTTGCCGGTTACATCGGTTCTCAGCCGAACGATCCCCAGGCCGCCGATGCCCTCCTGAAGCTTGGCCTATGCCATCAGCGCCTGACGGGGCTCTTCACGCAACCGCCCGATCGGGCCAAGGCGTTGGGCGATGCGCGGGCGGCTTACGATGCCTTGATGCAACGCTTTCCCAAGCATGCCCTGCAGCCGCAAGCTGTCTTTGAACGTGCCAAGTGCCTGGCCCTTGGGGGCGACAAGGGCAATGCCATGAATGAACTGCAGCGTTTTGCCGCCGACCCGCTCAGGAACAGCGCCGTGGCGCCGCTGGCTTTGTTGCAGCTTTCGTCCCTGCTTCGCGAGCAGCACCGGGCGGCCGACGCGGCCAAGGTGCTGGCACAATGCCGGCAACAACACGAAGCCGTCCTGGCGCGCGACCCCGAACGCGCCGCCTGGGTCGCGGTGCTTCAATACCAGCACGGCATGGCGCTCAAGGAAGCCGCCCGGTTAGACGAAGCGCGCGCCCTGTTTGAGCAGATCGCCAAGCAGTTTGCCGGCCGGCCCGAGGGGATCGAGGCACTATTGCGTTCCAGCCAATGTCTGCGCGAGCAAGGCCAGGTGAAGTTGGACGCTGCTCAGAAGGCGCGCGCCGCGGCCGGGAAGCCCGAACAAATCGTGGCGGCCGACCGTGCCATCGACGATGGTCTGCGCCTCGTGGCCGAAGCCGTCCAGTATCTGGAGGCCCAGGCCGACCAGCTCAAGCAAAAACAGGCGAGCGCCGACATTCGCGCGCGCATGCTCTATGAAGCAGCCTGGGGTTGCAAGACGTTGGCCGATGCTCAGATCGCTGCAGCGCGTTCGCGCCTGCAGGAGGAGTTGCTCAAGAGAAAGCAGGCGGATGCGGCAAAGAGAGATCCTCGGTCGTCCCCGCCAACATCCGTGCCGGAGATCTCGTTATCGGCCATTCCTATTCAGCCGGCCGAGCTGAAAGTACGCGCGCTCTACAAGGACTTGATCACTTCCTTCCCGGAGTTGCCGCTGGCGATTCACGCGCGTTTTGAGCTGGCCGAACTGCTCGCGGAACGATTGGAATATGATGCGGCGCTGAAGCTGCTGAGCGAGGCGCTGGATAAGGAACCATCTCCCGAGTTGACCGATAAAATCCGCATTCGCCTCGGCTTTTGCCATGCCGCCCGGAAAGACGCTCAAGCCGCCCTGGCTCAATTTGACGCCGTCATGCAAAACCCGAAAAGCCCGCTTGCCGCCGAGGCGCGCTATCGCGCGGGCGAAGCCATGCTGGAGCTGGGAAATGCGGCAGGAGCCGTCAAGCACTTGACTCCCTTCCGCGATCAGCAGCCTTTCCAGAACCTGCCCGGGCTCAGCGATCGTGCCTTGCTCCGCCTGGGTCAGGCCTATGCAAATTTGAAACAATGGGAGCAAAGCCGCCAGGCGCTGGAGACGCTGGTAAATCGCTTTGGCAACAGCCCCTGGGTCTACGAGGCGCGGTACAGCATCGGCTGGGCCTGGCAGAATCAGAAGCAGTACGACAACGCGGTGACGGCCTACACGCAGGTCACCACCGGCACAGCCACCGAGACGGCCGCCAAGGCCCAATTGCAGATCGGCCTGTGCCGCCTGGATCAAAAACGTCATCCGGAGGCGGCAACCGCTCTTTTGGTGGTGCCGTTCACCTACGACTATCCAGAATGGAATGCCGTCGCCCTCTGCGAAGCCGCGCGCGCTTTCACGGAACTGAAGCAACGAGACCAGGCCGAGAAACTCCTGCGCCGAGTTATTCGCGACCACCCCGAGAGCAAATGGGCCGGTGTCGCCAAAGAGAGGCTAGAGTTACTGAAGGATGGCGATATGCCGTAGGTCAGGATACTGATCCTGACTTACCCTGGTCATTCGTCATTCGCGAATGACGAATGACCATGACCAATGACATGGTTTACGCGAGGAGGATGCCGTGAAGTCCCATCAACGCCTGCTCTGCTGCCTCAGCGTCATTCTGGGCGGTCTCATGGCGACCTGGTTCGCGCAGCCGGCCTATGCCTACGTCGAGGCGCCGCACAGCCTCGGCCTGGTTATCCAGCTCTCCACCAACATCATGGTGCTGCGCATCGAGAAAGTGGACAAGCAGAATAATCTCATCATCTACCGCAAGGTTAAAGATCTCAAAGGCACACATCCTACTGATGTGATCAAGCACAACATCGGCAAGAACGGCTTTCATCCGCGCGAGTGGCAGTATCCGATGGAATGGGCCGAGGTCGGCAGGACCGCCATCTTCTTCCACAACGGCGGCGCCAGCGAAACCTGCATCGGCACGTACTGGTATCAGGCGTATGCCGGCGGGGAATGGTGGGGCATGAGCCACGGTGAGCCGTTCTTGCTGCGCAGCTATTGCGGCCAGGTGGATAAGCTGGCCACGGCGGTCACCGACATCCTGGGCGGCAAGGACGTGGTAGTGCCTTGCATGGTGGACGGCAACAAGGACGATCTCCATCTGCGTCGCGCCCGCATCCAGCGGCTGCGTGCCAGCTTGAAACTCCAGGACTGGAATCCAAAACGCGACTTTGCCGGCTGGGGGGCGGAGGACTTCCGCCGCATTACCAGCATGCCTGGCTTTACCCATATCTCCACGCTTGGCCGGGTGGATCCCGATGCTCAGGCGATCTCCAGTCTCGATTTTAACGGCGACGGCAAAACCGATATCTGCCTGGTTGGCGCAGGAAGAATATCGCTGCTGCAAAATAGCGGCGAATCGCTGGGCGAGATCGCGCTGCCCGGCGTAAGCGGCTGCCGGGCCGCCGTCTGGGCGGACTATAACGGGGACGGCAAGCCGGACCTGTTGCTGGCTACGCCGGCGGGACCGAAACTCTTCACGAACCTGGGCACCGGCTTTCGCGATGATAGCCACCTGCTCCCGCGCGAAGCCTGTTACAACCTGACTGCCGCAGCATGGATCGACTACGACGGCGACGGCAAACCCGACATCCTTCTCGGCAATGGCTTTCATGGGCTGCGGCTCTATCGCAACAAGGGCCCGGCGCCACCCGAGGCGGCGCCTCTGGCTTTCGGCCCCTGGAAGTACATTGGCCCGTTCGCGAACGATGGCGGCAAAGGTTTTGATGCGATCTATGCACCGGAGAAGGAGATCACTTTCGCCAAGAAATACCCCGGCAAGAACGGCGAGGAGGCAACCTGGCATGACGCTCCATTTAAGGATGGCGAAATCAACAACCTGGCTCTCTTCAAACCGGAGAACAACGTTCATGGCGCCGCGTATGTCTACCGGGAAATCGATTCCAAGACGGCACGGGAGATCCCCGTATCGTTAGGCAGCGACGACACGCTAACTGTTTGGCTAAACGGCCAAAAAATCCTGGCTCAAAATGTGGCCCGTTCTTGCGCGCCCGATCAGGCTCAGGTAGTGTTGAAGTTGAAGCCCGGCAAGAACCGGTTACTCATGAAGATCTGCCAGGCGGAAGGCGAGTGGGCCTTTTACTTCATGCCCCGGGTCACACTGCCGCCCGCGGTTACCTGGCAGTTCGAGGATATTTCCGCGAAGGTCGGGCTCGGGCCGAACGGCGTCGTCGGCAATGTTAAAGGCGATACTCTGACGGTTTGCGACGTCAACGGCGACGGCCGCCCCGATTTCCTCTACGGCGCCGGCAAAGGAATGTTGGTGCTCAACACGCCAAACGGCTTTGTGGAAGCCAGGGACTCCGGTATTTCCTTTCAACCGGGAAAGATCAGCCCGGTCTTCGGCGATTTCGACAACGACGGACATCCCGATCTGTTTGTGCCGCAAAACGGCACCTGCAAGCTTTTCCGCAATGACGGCAAGGGGCACTTTACGGATGTCACGGCCCAGGCCGGCGATCTGGCCAGGCCGGTCGGCATGGCGACCTGCGCCGCCTGGGGCGACTTTGATAACGACGGCCATCTCGATCTCGTCGTCGGCTGCCTGCGAGGACCAAACCGGTTCTTCCGCAACAAGGGCGACGGCACTTTCCAGGATGCCACTGAAGAGATCGGTCTGGGACAGCGCGTCTTCAACACCCAGGCGGTCTGCCTGGTGGATATCAACGGCGACGGCATGCTCGACATGGTTTTCAATAACGAGGGGCAAGAGTCCGTGGTGCTGCTGGGAAATCCGGCGTTGGCAGCGAAACGCACGCCCGTGACGCTTCTCGTCGCCGGCAGCGGCGGGGTGGTGGGCAGCCGCGTGCGCGTGCTCGACAAGGAAGGCAAACAGCAAGGTGTGCGCGATATTTCGGGCGGCGATGGCCGCGGCGGCCAGCAACCCCAGAGTGCCCGCTTTGCCCTCGCGCCTGGCACTTACCGGGTGGAAGTCCGCTATAGTTCCGGGCTCATGCGTGCCAAGGACATCACGGTGACGGGGAGCCAATTACGTTCCGTGTTCGACGATCAAACTCCCCGGATGGAGCAGTCTCCTTGATGAATCGTATCGTCACGCTGATCATTGCATGCTCTCTCCTCCACATCTCTACGAGTGGGCGAGAGAACACACTCTATGCTGCCGAGCCGTGGTCCACGTATCGCGGCAATCTCCAGCGGACTGCCAACACCGACAGCGTACCTGGGCCATCGTCGCCCAAGGTCTTATGGGTTTTCAAAAGCCAGGAGCATTTCATTGCGGCTCCGGTGCCGCATGGCGATCAAGTCCTGATCTCCGGTCTCGGCGCCTTCAATGTCTCGACGTTCTACTGCCTCGCCGCCGATCCGAAAGCAGCCCAACGTACGGCCTGGAGCAAGAGCACGCCGTACCTGAAGCTGCCGGTGGTGAGCTCTGCCGCGCTGGCCGGCGACAAGATTGTGTTTGGCGACGGCATGCATCAAACCGATGGCGCGCGCCTGCACTGCTTGCAAAAGCAAGGTTTGCCGCTGTGGCAATTGGAGGTTCCCGGCACGCTCGTGCATCTCGAGGGCTCGCCGACCATTGCCAACGAGAAGGTCTACATCGGCGGGGGCGCGGCAGGTGTGCTCTGCGTCGATATGAAGCGCGTCACACTCGACGGCAAGGAGATGGCTCTGCCGGAGATTCAAAAGATCCTCGATCAAAAGTGGCACGAGCTTCAAGCCAAGTACGAGGCCGACAAGAAGAAAGACCCCGACTTTGCGGTGCCGCCCAATGACGACCAGCTTCCCAGGCCTTCGCCACGCCGCGTGTGGCAGCAAGGCGAAGGCAAATGGCATGTCGATGCGCCCGTGGCTGTGGCCAGCGACCGGGTGCTGGTCGCTACCGCGTTCCTGGACAAGGAAAAGCTGGGGGAGCGAGCGCTTTATTGCCTCGATAGCGAAACCGGCGCCATTCGCTGGCAAGTGCCGTTGCTGGTGAATCCTTGGGGTGGACCGTCTGTTGCCGGCGAGACGGTTGTGGTCACCGGCAGCACGGTCGGCTACGATCCGAAGGCGCTGAAAGGCGCCCGCGGCGAAGTGGCCGCCTTCAACCTTGCCGATGGCAAGGAGAAATGGCGCAAGCAGGTCCCTGGCGGTGTGCTCTCCTGTGCCGCATTGGCGGAAGGAGTGGCCGTCGCCACGGCCACGGATGGCAAGGTGCGCGCGTTTGATCTGGCCAACGGCGAGCGCCGCTGGATCTACGACGGCAAGGCGCCGTTCTTTGCCGCCCCCGCCGTGGCCGGCAGCGTTGTCTACGCCGGCGACCTTCGCGGTGTTGTGCACGCCCTGAGCCTGGCAACCGGCAAGCCGCTCTGGACCATCGATCTCGCCAACCATGCCGACGTGAAAGCACCCGGCATGATCTACGGCGGGCCGGCGGTGCACGGTGGCAGAGTATTTGTCGCCACCTGTAACCTGGAAGGCGCGCACGCCGGCCAGCCTACTGTCGTCGTCTGCCTTGGCGATAAATGACCTATGATTTTGGAGGAGGCCGCATGTACGGACACTGGGCAATACCTCGGACGGCATTGTTGCTGCTCGGTCTCGCTCTGGTCGCGCGGGCAGCCGACAAGGAGGCGCCGGGCGGCGTCAAAGTCGACAAGGAAAAGCGTATAGTCACCATTGATTGCAAGGTTGCACCGCGCAAGATGGATGACCCTAAATTCCAGGGCATCATTTATCCGATTGAGATCGTCGCCTGCTATCCCTACCCAAAGGGACAGAAGGCCCATGAGACGGTAGTGACCATTGACGTGAAGCCGAGCGACGTGCACAAGGCGCTTGAAGAGTTGGGCCTGAAGCCGGGCAAGCCGGTTTCAGGCCAGACCAAGGAGACGCCGCAGGGGCCGGAGGTGAACGTATATCTGGAAATCCCCCGCGACCATGACAGGCCGCGGCGCGTGCCCATCGAGAAAACCCTGGTGGGCAAGAAGTCCGGCAAGCCCATGCCCAAGGTAAAGTGGTACTTCACCGGTTCCGTGATGACCAAGCCGGCTGCGGACAAAACGGACGAGGTTTACGGAGCGGATCTCACCGGGACGCTGATCGCCGTCTTCCCGGTGACCAACGAAACCGTCCTGCAGACCAGTCTCAAGTTTGACGATCAGCATTTCCTCGAGCTGGAGACCGACAAGAATCTGCTCCCCAAGGAAGGAACCCCCGTGAAGCTGGTGATCGAAGTGCCCCCGGGGAAATGAATGGTACGGAACGAGGAGAAGAATCTATGCGCTATCCAAAACTTAGCCGGCTTTTTCTGATAAGCATGGGAATATTCGCCGTCGGTTTCAGCGGTTGCGGCCGGCATCGGCCGATAGCTCAGGCGCCTGTCCCGCAGGCAGCCGTCGCCGCTTTCGCGGAGAAGAAGCAAGCGGAATCGCTCGGCAATGTGGGGGACGCCGCCGAGGAAGCCGTCTTCACCAATGACCGTGGCGAAAAGTTGCTGGCGGAAGACTTGCCGCCCGCGCGCACTCTGCCTGGGCTGAATACGGAAAAGCATTCCCCGCGCGTAACTTTCCCTGTGCCGTCTACCCTGGCAACTTTGCAGAAACCCATTCCACTCGCTCAGGCGGAGATACCGGCGCCGAACAAGATCACTCCGACGACGAAAAAGCCGGCGCGCTCATTACCCGAAGGCCTACCGCTGGCGTCTTATCGTGCCGAGCCGGTTGTGCCGGAGCGCCGCGACCTTCCGGCTGGCGAGCGTGTCCGGGTGTCGTCTTCACGGCTTGATGGTCCACTGCCCTTGCCCCCCCTGGCGACGCCGTACCAGGAACCTCTTCCAACTGATGACGCCACCGCGGAATACTCCCTGACCGCCGCTTTGGCCGCGCCGGCTCCCGCGCGCACAAGTCCCGCTTCTTTTTTGCGGCTCAGCATTCCTGACCCCTTTGAAAACCGCCCGGCCGCGCGGCTGCGCGGCGAGTGGGCGGAGACGCCTGTGCCGGTGACTTCAGCGCCTCGGCCGCCGCAGCCGTAAGCTTGGAACGAAGAACCCGCGGATACATTGCGGAATGCATCCGCAGGCGTACGCTGCACGGCGCGTGCTGTCAAGAAACTCTTCTGGGGCTTCAGAAGTCGCTAAAAATTAATCATCCCGGAAGGAGCCGTGGCAATTGTTGCAAGAGGAGTAAATCTTGCTGGCCGCGACCTTGATGGCGGGACCTTTCTTTTCCTTGGCGGCTTCGGCCAATTCGTCGGCGCCCGAGCGCATGCTCTGGGCGAATTCCGCCCAATCTTTCTTCTTGGCGGCGTTATTCGCCTTCTCGCTGGGCTTGGCCTTGGCAATTTCGGCGATCGCGGCGATGCGATAGGCCATTTCCACCAGGGCCTCGGACTCCTTGTCCAGTTGCGCCTGCGAGGGGGGCTTTTTGCCGAGGCCTTGAATCTTCGCTTCAATGCCGTCCGGCTGGATCGAGCCGGGCTCCTTGCCCACGCCAAAGTAGCCTTTTGCTTTACCCTTGTTTTCTCGCTTTTTCATCAGGTACATGACCGCTTCCAGGTCGCCGTCCTTGGCATACTCTGCTGCCATGGTTTTGGCCTGCTCCGCGTCCCCCTTGGCAACGGTGTCGGCCAGCTTCTGCACGACCGTCCGCGCATCCCCCTTGTCGTCCGCCGCCCCGCTATTGCCTGCAGTCAGGAACCAGAACCCCATTGCTAAAGCCGTTGCCCCGACTGCCAATGTGCCCAGGTGTGCTCTCATGAATACCTCCTTCCACGGTGTCCAACGAAGACAGTTTCCGCCTGCCATTACCATATACAAACAGGGGTCAGTGGTCAGTGGTCAGTGATCAGTACCACCTGTCCACTGATCACTGACCACTGACCACGGTTCTTTGACCTATAGTTGCGTGAAGTATCTTATGGCCACTTATGGCGGCCCATGAAAATCACGCCTCAGCATAACTAGGGACGGCCACCCGGGGCAGAGCCCGCCAGCCACACGGAGAGAGGCAGTAGTGAATTACTCAGCCATTTGCGAAGCCCCTGCGCAAGCGACGCTGGAAAGGATTGCCGATCATGGCAGAAAGCTGCCTCCCGAGGCCCGAGCCTTCCTGGAGAAGCTGATAAGGCTGCAACTCATTTCTTCGACGGCGGCGGAGAGGTTCCTGCAACAGACCTCGGACCAGCTTGCCGAGTACACCACGGGGGAGATGCTGGGCGGAGCACTGGTCCAGGGCGGCCTGCTCACCGAATATCAGCTCGATCGGGCCCTGGCCGGCACCACGCATGGGTTGATCCTGGGTAACCACCGCGTCCTGAGCCGCCTCGGCAGCGGCGCCATGGGCGTCGTGTTCCTGGCTGAGCACATGCTGCTCAAGCGCCGTGCCGCGGTCAAAGTTCTGCCGGTGGATGAGGACTGCCCCAGCGCCCTGCTGGAACGGTTCTATTCGGAAATGCGCGTGCTGGCCGACCTGCACCACCCGAATATTGTGCTGGCCTACGACGCCGGCCACCTTGCCGCCGCCGGTCCAAACATGCCGACCATGCTCTATTTTGTCATGGAGCTGGTCAGCGGCGGCGACCTCGAGCGCTACGTCCTGCAAAATGGCCCCGTGAGTGTGCCACAAGCCTGCGAGTGGATCCGCCAGGCCGCCTGCGGTTTGCAGGAAGCGCACGACCGCCATCTGATTCATCGCGACATCAAGCCGTCCAATTTGCTGCTCACCGAGCAGGGGCAGGTAAAGCTGGTGGACTTCGGTCTGGCGCGGCAGTTTTGCAGCCGCCTCACCGACCCGCGCGCCCTGCTGGGGACCCTGGAGTACATGGCGCCGGAGCAAAGCTTCGATCCGTCGGCAGTCGATGCCCCCGCGGATATTTATGGCCTTGGCGCTACGCTGTTCGGGTTGCTCACGGGCGAGACGCCCTACCCGAGTGTGCGCAGCATTGCCGAGTCCCTGCGTCTCTTGCAGAAAGGACAGCCACGCCGGCTGCGCGAACTGCGGCCTGAGATTCCCGAAGAACTGGAAGCGCTCGTCGATCAGATGCTGCAACGCGACCCGGCCCGGCGGCCGACCTTGCCCATCACCGTCATGAATGCGTTGCTGCCATTCACGATGGAGCCCTCGGCAGCCCTGGACGTGGTCAGACAACAGGAAAGCGTCTTGCCAGGCCAGGCCAAGAGTTCAGCGCCGGCGGTCCCCTTTTCCTTCGCGCGCCTGGAGTCCGCCAAGAGGGTTCTCCTGGTTGACGACGAGAGCGCCATTCGCAGCCTGGCGCGGGCGATCCTGCAGCCCCTCGGCTTTGTCTGCGACGAGGTCCCTGATGCGGCCGGCGCTTTCCACGCCCTGGAAGAGAACAATTACGACCTGGTGCTGCTCGATTTGAATTTACCCGACATGGACGGCTATGAGGTCTGTCGCCGCTTGCGCGAGCGGCCGGTGCAGGCGCACTTGAAGATCATTGTGGTCTCCGGCCGCGGCGACCAGAATCAGCTCGCCGACGCCATGCCGCTCGGCGCGGACGACTTCATCGCCAAGCCGTTCGGCGCCAAGCAACTGCTGGCGCGGGTGCAGCATGCCGTGCGCCTGAAAGTCGCGCAGGACCAGGCCGACTCCATTGCCGAGCAGCTGGCGCGTACCAATCGGCAGCTCGAGAAAAGCCTGTGCGCGCGTTCCAGCGATGTCCGCCAGGCCCAGGACGCCTTGCTTTTCGCCATGGCCAAGATGGCCGAGTCGCGCGACGGCGAAACCCCGGAGCACCTGCGCCGGCTGCAGCGCTACACGCGTTGCCTGGCCAAGCAGGTTGCCGACGCCCCAAGCTGGGTAGGCGTGGTGAACAACACCTTTCTGGAACAACTGGAGCGCTGCGTGCCTCTGCACGACATCGGTAAAATGGGTCTACCCGAGTCCATTCTGCTCAAGCCCGGCAAATTGACGATGGAAGAGCGGCTCCTGATGGAAACCCACACCCTCATCGGCGACCGCATCCTGGAGGCGCTTGGCAAGGAACACGGCCAATCGCTGGCTTTTCTGGGAGTCGCCTCGGATATTGTCCGCCATCATCATGAACGCTACGACGGCGCCGGCTACCCGGACAAACTATCCGGCGAGGCGATCCCGGCCGCGGCCCGCCTGGTGGCCCTGGCGGACGTCTACGATGCCCTGCGTCGCCGCCGCATGCACAAGCCGGCCCTGGCACATGCCGACGCTGCCACGATCTTGCTGGAAAACTCCCCGGGCCAGTTTGATCCGTATGTGCTCCAGGCCTTTGCCGTCGGCCAGAACGATTTCGAGCGCATCTACCGCGAAATCAATACGTGATCTTGACCGATTCGCCTCTTTTCCGTATGAGCCCACCCCAACAACCTTTGCATTTTCGAGTCGAAGTCGGCGGTGTTTGACCGCGGCGGGTAGAATCCGGCTGTGTCCGGACATGCCCATTGTGCCGCACCGCGCACGGAGCGGCGACAGCGTAGGACGGATTGCCAATCCGTCCCACATCCGGGGGCTTAGGACGGATTGAAATCCGTTCTACATCCTGCGGGCTTTACGGCTTCTTTTCTGGTTGCCGGTTGTCGCTGCGCCCGCAACGAAGCAATTGGAAAAAGGAACAGTTTTATTGCAGGGCTTGAACCGTGGCGGTCGATAACAACGAAGCGAGCGGCCTGTCTTCAGGTCGCAACGGACGGGGTTCGGCAAGCGGGGAGTCGGATGGACCCCGGCGCATGAGGAAACTCGTGCGCCCAGGCAGGTAGAAGGAACCGGGCGTCGAGCGCAGCGCGCTTGGGGCGCCCCTGCTGAAGACATGGGGAGTCTTCAGCAGCAAGACAGTTCCCTCTGCCCGCCGTGGACGCAACGTCAGCCAAGCGCGCTGGCGCGTCTGGGCCAGTGGTGCCCGGGCGCTCTGGCAAGCGCGGCCGGCGCTTGAGACGCCTTTCCATCTCTCTTCTCGTCATGGTGTCCGGGGGGACACGCGCTCAGCCAGTCACTGCTTTTTCCCTTCCAGCGGCGGGCGCCGCCAGGATGGGGAAAGGAATCGCAAGACTGGCGGAGCGGCTATCCGATAGCGCTTGCCAAACATCAGGGAGGAGTCCATGGTGATGCGTGTGGACTTGGATGTCCAGCAGCTCTGGCAAGACTACCGTGCGCACCCAACCGTTGAGCTCCGCAACCAACTGGTGGAAAACTATCTGCCGCTGGTGAAGTACAATGCGGAGCGCATCTGGGCGCGCTTACCCGAAGGAGTGGAACTCGATGATCTGGTGAGTGCAGGTGTTTTCGGATTGATGGACGCGATTGAAGCCTTCGACCTCGACCGCGGCGTCAAGTTTGAGACCTATTGCGTGCCGCGCATCCGCGGCGCCATGCTCGACGAGCTGCGCACCATGGACTGGGTGCCGCGCCTCGTGCGCAGCAAGGCCAGCAAGCTCGAGGAAGCGCGCAAGACGCTCGAAGCCGAGCACGGCCGGCCGCCGCGCCCGGAAGAAATGGCCGTCAAGATGGGCGTCAGCCTCGAAGAACTCGAGAAAATGGTCGGCGATGCCACGGCCGTCAGCCTGGTCAGTCTCAACAAGAAATGGTACGAGACCGACAGCTACAAGGACGTGCGCGAAATCGACATCCTCGAAGACAAGAAGGCCGAGGATCCCACGCATCGTCTGCAAAACCGTGACCTGATGCGCCTGGTCACGCGCGGGCTCAACCGCAACGAGCGGCTCATCATCATCCTGTACTATTACGAAGACATGACGATGAAAGAGATTGGCGCCACGCTTGACCTGAGCGAGTCGCGGGTCAGCCAGATGCACTCCAGCATCGTGGCCCGGCTGCAGGGCCAGTTGGCTAAGCGGCAGCCGGAGTTCTGCAATTAACCGGCGCGGCCAGATCGTTCTCAAGTAGCCAAATTCATTAAAGGTGCTGGATTTCCCAGCACCTTTTTTCGTTCGAGGGTCAATATAATAGTGGCTGGGTTTACGGATTGCTCAGACGGGTGTGCCATGAAGTCTTCTGCAAAATCGGCCGCTGTGCCGGCGACGTCGCTGCCGTCCCTGGATGCGCCCGTTCGGCCGCGCATTCTCATTGCCGACGATAATCCGCAGGGCGTCGAGCTTCTGGAAGCCTATCTCAGCGGCATCGAATGCGATCTGGACACCGCCGCCGACGGCGAGGAAACCTTGCATAAAATCAAGCAATGGCATCCCGACCTCGTCTTGCTCGATATCATGATGCCGAAGATCAGCGGTTTCGAGGTCTGCAAACGCCTGCGCGCCGAGCCGGCGACCCAGGAGATCGCTGTCCTGATGATTACCGCCCTGGATCAGCAAAGCGACATCGACCGCGCCGTCGAAGCCGGCACGGACGATTTCCTGACCAAGCCCATCAACAAGACCGAGTTGCTGCTGCGCGTTCGCTGTGTGCTCAAAAGCATGATCAACAAGCGCAAGCTCGACCGCGCCCTGGCCTACATTCAGGCCGTGGAACGTGGTGAGAAATGAATGGTGCGGAAGAGCGGATAGCCGGGGACATCACGACAGCCCCAACCACGTCGCCGGCGCGCGTAATCCTGTCTCCACGCCGTGCCAAGCCTTTCTATGCCCGCCATCCCTGGGTTTACGCCGGCGCTATTGAGCGCGTCGAAGGCAACCCCGCTGACGGGGACGTGGTCGATCTCTATTCCCACGGCAACCATTTCATCGCGCGCGGTCTTTACAATTCGCAGAGCAAGATTCGGGTACGCCTCTACATCTGGCATCCGGACGTTGCCCTGGACGCTCATTTCTTTCGTGAGCGGATCGCAGCCGCCCTTCGCTTGCGTGAAATGCTGCCTGACTGGAACAAACCAGGCGGCGCCTGCCGGCTGATCTTCAGCGAAGGAGACGGTCTCTGCGGCCTGACGGTCGATCGCTACGACCGCTGGCTGGTCGTGCAGTTCACGGCGCTGGGCCTGGCTCAGCGTCGCGAGATGCTGGCCGGCCTGTTAGCCGAGCAGCTCCAACCCGAAGGGATCTACCTGCGCACGGAGCGCGGCATCGGTGAGCTCGAGGGCATCGAGCTTCAGGACGGCCCGCTGCGCGGCGCGCCGCCGCAGGGCCCGATAGTCGTTGACGAGGAAGGCGTTCGGTTTCTCGTCAATATTGCCGAAGGCCAGAAAACCGGCTTCTACCTGGACCAGCGGGACAACCGCGGCGCGGTAGCGCGCCTGGCGCGCGGCCGGCACATGCTGGATGCCTTTTGCTACACCGGCGGCTTTGGCCTGCGCGCTGCTCGGGCAGGCGCGACATCCGTGCTGGGCGTGGACCTGTCCGAACCGGCCCTGGCCCTCGCCCGTGAAAACGCCCGGCTCAATCAGGTCACGAATGTATCTTTTGAGCGTGCGGATGTATTCATGCGTCTGCAAACTCTGCACGAAGAAGGCAAGCGTTTTGGCCTGATTGTTCTCGATCCGCCCAAGTTTGCCCGGGCCCGCAATGCCGTGGAGGAAGCCCTGCGTGGCTACCGGCGCTTGCAAACGCTGGCCCTGCGGCTCCTGGACAGCGACGGCATCCTGGTAACTTGCTGTTGCTCCGGTCTTATTACTCTCAGTATGCTAGAGGACTTGCTGGCGCAACTGGCAGCCGAGGAAAAATGTGCTATCCAGATCCTCGAACGCCTGGGCCAGGGGCCCGATCATCCGGTCATGGCGACGTGCCCGGAATCAAACTATCTCAAGTGTCTGGTTTGCCGCGTGGACAGCCCGTCCGGATAGGAGCTGAAACCGATCTTCGCCCGCTGGGGTAATGTTTTGCAGAGCGAGGCCGCCGCGGCCGGAGCCTGTCTCCTGAGCGGGACAGGCCGTTAACTTTTCTTTTGGAGGTTTGCATGACGATGCGCATTTCTTACCGAGCTTCGATAGGGCTGCTGGCGGGCGCGCTCCTGGCCCTCGCTCCGTCGGCCCGCGCCGCGGAAGTTGACAAGTACTTGCCGGAGCAAGCGGCGTTCGCCTCTTTCACCAATGTCCGCCAGATCGTCGATTCGCCGCTTTTCAAAAAGCACGCCCTGGAAAAGCTGCGCGAGATGCTCAAGGAGAAGGACGAGTTTGTGAAAGTCCTGGACTCCCTCGGCTTCGATCCGTTTAAGGACCTGAACACTTTTGTCGGCGCCGGCTCCAGCTTCGATCCCGACGGCAAGGCTTTCCTGATCGCGCACGGAAACTTCGACGCCAAGAAGTTTGAGGACAAGGCCGAGGAGGAAGCCAAGAACCACGGCGACATCTTGAAGATCCACAAACAGGGCGATCACAAGGTCTATGAAGTAAAGCCCCCCGACAGCGGGGACGATAAGCCCATCTTCGTGGCCGTCGTCGACAAGGGCACCATCGTGGCCTCGAACGACAAGGATTACGTGATCGACTGTTTCGCCGTGGCTGCCGGCAGCAAGACGTTCACCGTCAAGAAGGAACTGAAGGACCTCCTCGACAAGGTCGACGCCAAGCAAAGCTGGTGGTTCGTCATGCCGGGAACCGTATTGAACAAGGGTCCCGTGGCGCAGATCGCGCAACAGGACGAGAAGGCCAAGAAGATCCTGGAAAAAATCGAAAGCATTACGCTCGGCATCGCGATCGAGAAGGATTTCAAGCTGACCCTCGGCGTTGGTTCCAAAAACGCGGAAAGTGCCAAGGAGTTATGCGAGGACCTGAAAGGCAAGTTCGACGAGGCCAAGGGCTTGCTGAGCCTGTTCGCCGGCCAGAAGAAGGAACTCGAGCCGCTGGTGGACGCCGTCAACGCCACGAAAATCGGCGCGGAAGGCAATTCCGTGGCGCTGAAGTTCGAGCTGAGCGAGGAAGTCATCGAAAAGGCTTTGAAGCACAGCAAGTGAGCCCTGGTTTGATGTAGCCGAATTCATCAGAATTCGGGCAATGCGGAACTCTGACGAGTTCCGCTACAGATAATCCATGTTGGCCTGGAGTGCCTGCGGCAGGGGTGCAGGCGCTTCGGGTCAATTTGCTTTGAAGAGGCGACGAACGCTCGAATAGGACGGGTTAGGCACATCAGGAAGTCTTGCCGGGCTTCCGGTTTTGTCCGCCGCGTCGTAAACCGCCCTCGGGAGCTGTCCACCACTCCGCGGGTTTCCGCAACGCTTCGAGGGCGGGCGGCATGGACTGCCCGGCAGGAAGGTTGATCCTGTTGTAATCGAGAGCGCGGGCAATTTCGGAGCGCAGCGGCGCCTGGTTGAGCAGAAACGGCAGCCTGTCCAGCGGTTTGCCGGCGCGAGCCTTGTCGCCCACCAGATCCATAAACGCCCGATTCGATTCCCCCGGCTGGTTCTCCAGACCGAGCACGATGGCATGGCCCAAGAGACCCAGCGTTCGATATGCTTCTACCTTGTTGCGGTTGTCGCGCAGGTCGAGAAAGAACCGGTCCGCATCGTCCAGGCGCTGTTGCTTCAGATAGAAGAGTCCCAACTCCAAGCCATGCTTAATTCCCAGGTCCACGCGCATCGGATCTTTTCCCGGATCGCTATACTGCTCCACAGCCTCGCGCATGAAGTTTTCTTGCCGTTGCGTTTCTGTCAGTAAGGGTGGTAACGGGACGGCCTTCTGGCCGAGCGCTTCCTCCCCCGGGGCGCGCTGCTGGTTGCGTATCCAGGCCAGCGCTCCACCGGCCAGCAGCGCCAGCGTGATTGCGGCCACCGCGACGGCCGACAGCCAGCGTGACCGAAACACCGGCGCCGGCAACGTCGGCGCGGCGGCCGGCGGGATCACCGTCAGAGTCGGCGCAGTCGTTGCGGCGGCGGGCTCGGTCTTCTGGCCGGCGTAGCTCTCGCGCACGCGGGCAATGTCCTTGAGCAGCAGGGCGCACGATTGATAGCGCTGCTCCTGCTGCTTGGCCATCATCTTGTGAATCAGGCCGCAGAAATCGGCCGGCAAATCGGGACGAATTTCTTGTAACGGCCGCGGCTCCGTCTGCACATGTTGAATCGCCAGCTCCAGGGCGCTCTGGCCGCGAAACGGTGGCTGGCCGGTCAGCATGTGATAGCAGGTCACGCCGAGCGAGTAGATGTCGGTGCGCGGATCGAGCGGCTGTCCCTGAATCTGCTCGGGGCTCATGTACAGGGGAGTGCCCATGGCCAGCCCAGGCTGCGTTAAGTGCACCGCCCGTTGCTCCTCGGCATAGCAGCGCGACAAGCCGAAATCGGCGACTTTCACTTCGCCGCGGCGCGTGAGCAGAATGTTCTCCGGCTTGATATCGCGATGCACGATGCCGAGTTCGCCGGCGCGCTGCAAGGCCGCCGCCACCTGGCGCATGATGCTTAGCGCCAACGGCAGCTCGGGCGGCCCCTTCTTGCTGATGTAATCCCGGAGATTGCGCCCCTCGACGTACTCGAGAGCCATGTAGTGGAGCCCGGCCTCTTCGCCAAAGTCGTAGACCTGAACAATGTTGGCGTGAGTCAGCCGTGCCACGGCCTCAGCCTCGGCACGGAAGCGCTCGTAGGCCACGGCGCTGACGGCCAGGTCGGGGCGCATGATCTTGACGGCGACGTTGCGCTTGAGCGAGATTTGCCGGGCCAGGTAGACCTGTCCCATCCCTCCCTGGCCCACGCGCCGCAACAACTGGAAATCGCGCAGGGTTCTGCCGCTCAGATCGACGTCGATCTGGTCCGAACCCGATGGTCCAGTCGAAAAGGAGGTTGTTTGAGCGGCAGGATCCATGCAACCGGCTCCACGAGGCGGTTTTAGGAGACTTCTCCATCTTAAGTCGGAGTGAAGCTGAGAACAACTCGTTCCCAGGCTTTGCCTGGGAACGCACTGCCGCGAGGCTCTGCCTCGCGAGGCAGAGCCTCGCGCGCACCGGGTTCCCAGGCAGAGCCTGGGAACCAGAATTTATTTGCCGCGGATCTTCCGCATGTCGAGCTGATAACAGGTCAAGTTGGCGTTGCCGGTGTACAGGAAGCGGCCGTCGGGAGAAAATATTAAGGCCTTGATCTGCGTGTTCAGCCCCGCCGTCGCCACCAGTTTGCCCGTGGCCGCGTCCCACAGGCAGATATTGCGATCGTCGCTCCCCGAGGCGATCAGTTTGCCGTCCGGAGCATAAGCCAGGCAATTCACCGTATCGTCATGGCCGATCAATTCCAGGGCGAGCGTGCGCGACTCCACATCCCAGACACAGATCGACCGGGACAGGGTCGCTGAGGCCAGGCGCTTGCCGGATGGGTCGAAGGCGACCGCCTTGCTGCCGCCGTCCAACGTGGCGATCTCGCAGCGCTCGTCCACATCCCAGAGACAGACGGCGCCGTCGGACCCCCCCGTCGCCAGCCAGTCGATGCCGCCGACGGCGAGCCAGCGGTCCTGCGGATGGAAAGCGAGGCATTCAACGGCACAACCGCCAAGCGCATCCGGAATGAGCAGGCGCGGCTCGGTCTGGGCCAGGTCCCAGAGCCAGACCTCCAGTCCGGTAGCGCTCGCCGACGCCAGGGTCCGCGCGTCATGGCTGAAGGCCAGTGCCGTGACCGGCGCGATCTGGTCCTCGTCCTTCAAGATTGAGGCGATCTGCCCGGTGCCGGCATCCCAGACCAGGATGGCCGTCTCACCCGTGCCGCCCGCCAGCGCTTTGCCGTTCGGACTAAAAGCGAGGCTATGCACAAGCGCATCCTGCTTCGCCTTGAGAAGTTCCTTGCCCGTCTCGGTGTTCCAGGTCTGCAGCAGCGTGCCCGCGGCACAGGCGACCTGTTTGCCATCCGCGCTGAGTGCGATGCCGCCGTCGGAAAATCCGCCTTGCTCCGGTAACGAGCCGTACAGCGCAGCGCCTTCCTCGGTCCGCTCCGGGTCCCAGATATGAATTATGCGGTCGTCGCCGCCGGACGCGAGACTGCGGTTATCATGGCTGAAGGCCAGGCAGGAGATTGGGCCGCGATGTCCCTGCAGGCTGCCGCGCAGCGTGTCCGCCTGGAAATCGTAAATGTAAATCGCTTGCTCGGAGTCGGCCGTGGCGAGCAGGCGTCCGTCCGTCGTGATGGCCAGCGCGGTGAGCTGTGCAGCATGATAATTGAGGAGGAAGGCCAGGTCTGCCGTGCTCGTATCCCAGACGCGTGCGGTCGCGTCCCAGCCGGCGGAAATAAGCCGCCGGCCGTCCGGGTGCCAGAGCAGCGCCTGAATGCGATCCTGGTGTCCCACGAGCCGTCCAAGCGGATCGTCGGCGTCAAGGGCCCAAAGGGCGACCACCTTATCCTCGCCGGCCGAGGCGAGCCGCTGGCCGCCGGCGTCGAAGGCGACCGCGCTCACGGGCAACTGGTGGCCGGCGAACTCGCGCGCCAGCCGTCCTTTACCAAGCTCCCAGAGCCGCACGATGCCGTCATCGTGACCGGTTGCCAGGTAGCGTGCGTCCTCGGAGAATGCCGACGCTGTCACCCACGACGGCTGCGGCACGGAGGCCAGCAATTCCCCCGTGCCCACGTTCCACAGCGACACGTCATCGCTGGCGGAAGCCAGAAAACGGCCGTCCCGGCTGAAGCTCCAGTGCGTTTCCAGATCGCTCAGCGAATGACACTCCAGTTGCTGTCCGTTGCTTTGCCAGCGTCGCAGGGTGCCCGGCTCCTCGATGGACACAAGCGTGCCGTCCCGGGCGAACGCCAGCGCCAGCAGATCGCCATCGGTGTGGAAACGCAGATCGCCGAAGACGCGCACGATGCAGGAGGAAGGGTTTTGAGCTTCCCGAGTTTTCGTCCCTATCATGGTTAAATTTCGCCTCTGTCAAGAAGGGGATTGGCTCCGCGGGTTCGAGCCGCCGGTCCCTGTTTGGACGCGCAGTTTCCGAATTGAGACAATGCGCAAATTCTACAACAATTTCCGCAATGGCGACGAGGAACGCCTGCGGGACTTGAGGAAAATATGCGGGCCCGCCATAATCCCGGGGGAATCGCTTGGCAAAATGCGAAGTGCCGGCAAAGCCGGCAAGAAGAGGATTTCGAGACTTACCGTATGTCCGCCGGAGAGTTCGCCTTCATCGATTGGCTGCGGCAACGGACGCCCGCGGACCCGCGCGTGCTCATCGGCCCGGGCGACGATACGGCTGCGCTCCGGCTCACTCCGGGCGCCGTTTGCTTGCTCACCACCGACATGCTCCTGGACGGAAGCTGCTTTCGCCTGGCCGAGGCCGGCCCGCGCCGCGTCGGCCGCAAGGCCATGGCCGTCAACCTCAGCGATATCGCCGCCATGGCCGGGCGTCCTGTGGCGGCGCTCGCCAGCGTCGGCTTGCCTCGCCAGGGCGGACGAGCCCTGGCCGAGGAACTCTACCTGGGCCTGCGCGAGGCGGCGGATCCTTTTGGCACTGCCCTGGTGGGCGGGGACACGAATAGCTGGGATGGTCCGCTCGTCGTCTCGATCACCATTCTCGGCGAGGCGACGGAACGCGGTCCCGTGCGTCGCTCCGGAGCGCGGCCGGGCGATTGGCTGTTTGTCACCGGACCTCTGGGCGGCAGCATCCTGGGCCGCCACCTGACCTTCACGCCGCGGGTACGCGAAGCCCTCGAGCTGCATCGCCTTGTCGATCTGCATGCCATGATCGATGTCAGCGATGGCCTGGCCGCCGACCTGAACCACCTCTGCGAAGAAAGTCATTGCGGCGCGGTTGTCCGGGCCGAAGCCGTTCCCATCCATGACGATGTTCGGAGGGCCAGCGACAACAGGTCGCCGCTGGAACACGCCCTGGGCGACGGTGAGGACTTTGAATTGGTCTTTGCCGTATCCCCCGCCGACGGGCAACGGCTCCTCGCGACCCAGTCCATCACTGGGATTTCGCTGACTTACTTCGGCGACTGTGTCGAGAGCGGCTTATGGCTTGAAGAAAAGCAGCAGCGACGCGAATTGCGGCCCCTAGGCTATGTTCATGATTTGCAATAGTTATCAGTCCTTAACCATTCACCCGTCATAACCCGCAGCCAATCACGGTGGGGGTGCAAGGTCATCCCGAGCTATGGCACCGGCTTTGCACCCATTTGCTTCTTTGAGTCCACAGTCTCGTAGGGCAGGTTTTTAACCTGCCTGTGCTGCCGGCAGGTTAAAAACCTTCCCTACAAACCGCGCCCAGAGAAGGAGGGCTTCTATGAGCACGAGCACGCAGCCAGTTGGCGAGACGCCCCTCGCAGTGGTGGAGCAAATTCGCGAAGTCTGCGAGCAAGCAGACCAGCCCACCGAGATATGGGATGCGCTGGACGCGAAGGGCATCGAAGCAACCCCCGGCCTGGTCCACCAGGCGATTCATGACGCCGCGGACGCTGAACCGCCCGCGCGTAAGGTCCATCCTGATGCCAAGCTTGCGCTCGATTCCGGCACAGGATTGACTGCCGAAGACATCGAGCAACTCGTGGAGCTGGCCGAAAAGCTCGGCGGCGTGCAAGCTCTGATCACGGCCTTGCGAGCTATCCAGCATGCCGCCTAACCGTCAAAAGTCCGCCCAAAGTTCGGGCCTGAGACGCCCGTCATGAAGCGCTGAAGCGACAAGGACGCCCTCGCAGCCGGCGTCGCTTAGCCTGCGCAAGTCGTCCACGCCGCGAACTCCGCCCCCCGCAACCACTTCGATTGCGGGATGCTCGTAAAGCAATTCTTTGCAAAGTTGTTCGGTTCCGGTCCCGCCGCCCATGCCGACGCGAGCCAGGTCCAACAACAAGAGACGCCTTACGCCCAGTTGAATCGCCTGAAGGGCTATCAAACGTGGCTCACTTGCCTGCCACCTTGCCGCGCGGCCCAGGATTTCGCCGTCCTTCATGTCGAGCGAAAAGACGACGCGCTTGCTGCCCAATTGCGGGCAAATGCCTGCAAGGACTTGCGGGCCGGAAATTGTCTCCAGGCCGGCGATGACGGTCTCCACGCCGGCCTCCGCGAGTCGGGTGGCATCTTCGAGTTCGCGGACCCCGGCATCGACCCACAGGCGCATGCCCAGCGCCCGAATATCCGCAAACACAGGGAAAGCCGGCGCGTCTCCCGCGATGGCATCGAGATCGGCGAGGTAACATTCAACGAGGCCAAGCTTATCCCGAAAGGCGCGGGCCACGTCCACTGGCCTGGTGGATGAAGTCAACACGCTGGTGATCGGTCGATACTCCTGACGGCGGCCGGCGATTCCGCGGACGACGTGGCCGCCTTTCAGGTCCAGAACCGGAATGATACGCATGCGCCGGTGCCCTCGTTGCCTGAAAACCCTTGACACTGCCAGTCAAGCCCACGACATTAACAAGTGGGGCCGGCTTCCTATCGTCCTGCCGGCCGCACGCTCGGCATGCGGTTGTGCCGAGCTGAATGCACTCAGAGCCTATCCGGATAGGCTTAGCTTTCGTTCGCCGCCCCTGTCAAGGATTATCGCGATGCTTTTTTTTGCAAGACGCAGGCGTCTGCGCTGGGCGGACATCGCCGTCCTGTGCGTGCTGATGTTTCTGATGTCCGGCTTCCTCGCTCCGACCGCAGGCCACGCACAGCCTCCGGACGATGCAGCGGACAAGTCCGGCGAACCGTCCGCGGCGGCGAAAGCGCCTGAGCCTCAGCCCGCCGCGAAGGCCAACCTCTTCAAGCACATTGTCGTGTCCGCGGGGCCGTTCTTCGGCCCGGTGCTGCTGCTGGTCTCCATTGGACTGGTTGCCTTGATTGTGCTTCTTTCCATGGATCTACGGCTACAGGTAGCGATTCCTCCGGCCTTCGTCGATGAATTCACGGAAACCGTCAACAAACGCAAATTCCGGGAGGCATTCGACCTTGCCCGTGCGGACAATTCCTACCTGGCCCGCGTGCTGACCGCCGGCATGGGCCGCTTGCAGTACGGCATCGAAGACGCGCGCGAAACCGCTTACCATACCGTGGACAGCGTCAAGACCAGCAAGGAACAATTAATCACTTACCTCGCCACCATCGGGTCGCTGGGACCCATGATCGGCCTGGTTGGCACGGTGTATGGCATGATCCTGAGCTTCATGGTGCTGTCCCAACCCGGCAAGACGCCGAATCCGCAGGACCTGGCCAGCGGTATTTCGCACGCGCTGGTGATCACGTTGCTGGGCGTATCGCTGGCCGTGCCTGCTATCTTTTGCCATGCCCTTTTCAAGAATCGCCTCAACCGCATCACCATGGATACGGCCAACGTCGCCGACGACTTGCTCACGCAGATGTATCACAATTCCAAGCGGCCCGCGTCAGCAAGCCCCGAGGTGCGCGCCGTCGCCGCCACATCTGCCAAGCCGGCGGAGGCCTAGCCGACTGGTGAGTCGTGAGTAGGTGAGTGGTGAGTTACATATTCTGCTGGGACTTTTTAGCGGGCGGCAAGCCATGAGCCATGCGCTGGGCGAGGAAACCAAGGCGGAACCGAACCTGGTGCCGCTGCTCGATCTGGTTTTTCAGCTGATCATGTTCTTCATGATCACCATGAACTTCGTCAGCGCGCAGTTGAGCGAAGACATCAAGCTGCCCATCGCGCAATCGGCTCGTGCCATGGACAGGGCCGAGGCCGAGGTGCTGGTCCTGAACATGGAAGCAAGCGGCAAGCTGCAAGTCGTCGGCCAGCCCAGGCCGCTCGCCACCCTTGGCGACAAGAGATTCTATTTGAGGCAATACTACCTCGACGCGAAGCGGACTGCGGAGGAGCAAGGAGATCGCCACGGCCGCGTGAAGACGACCGTGATCATCCGCGCGGACCGCAATGCCAATTATGAAGACGTCTTTGAATTGATGGCCCTGTGCAAGGAAGTAGGCTTCAGGAAATTGCAGCTCCGCGCCTATACCCAAATGGGAGGTTAGCCCGGCATGCCCGTTACCCGGAACAAGCCTGGCGGTGTCGAGCCTGAGATTAACCAGGTCATTACGCCCATGCTCGACCTGGCGTTTCAGATGCTCATCTTCTTCATTATTAACTTTCATCCCTCGCAACTCGAAGAGGGACAAATGAACCTGACCTTGCCGGACTCCGCGCAGGCGCAGGCAGCCAAGCCCGAGCAGGCCGATCCGGTCAACTCCTTGCCGGGAGACCTCGAACTGCCGGCCGAGATCACGGTCCTGGTACACACCCGGCACAGCGGCAATGCCCAGGGGGATATCGGCGATATCATGGTCCAGGAAAGCCAGGGGCAGCATCCGGTAGGCGACAACGCCCAGAATCTGCGCAAGTATCTGGAAAAGGCACGGGTCGGGCTGGGCAATCAAAACGACATCAAGGTCCAGGCGGACAGCAAGCTCAAGTATGCCTACGTGATGGAAGTCATGGACATGTGCACGCGGGCCGGGTTCCGCAACGTCAGCTTCGGCCCGCCGCCGGATTTAGCGAAAGAATGAGGCCTTGCTCATGCCAATGCTTCGGCTATGGTTTGGGAGCCTGGCGCTTCTGGCAATAGCGGGCGTACTGGTGCCGGTTTGCGCGCTGCACCATATGGGGCTAGCCGAAGGACAGGTTAAGGAGCAGGCCGCACCCAACCGTGCACCCATTATTGGAGAGGATGCAGCCCGGGCGGCCGCGACCGCTGCCGGCGCCGTGGGCGTGCGCGATCCGGCGGGCGTCGTGGGAGTTCTTCTGGCGGCCAAGGCAATGGAGGTCTGGGACACTTTGCCTGCCGTCCCCTTCGCGCCGGCCCTGGACCGAGCCGAGCCCGTTGACCCGGCCATTCTGGCGGAGGTGGAAGATCGCTCCAGGGTCCACGGGCCGAAGGAGAATTACAGCGAATTCCTCGCCTACAACTATTTGCTCGTCCTGGCACACAAGACTCCGGAAAAGGCGTTGGCACGCGGAGCGCGCCGGGACCTCACGTTCGCGCATCTCTTCGAGGAGCCCAAGAAATACCGCGGCCAGATCGTGCACCTTGAAGGCCGGCTCAAGCGCCTGCGCAAGTTCGACGCCGAGCCGATTGCCGCCAAGGAAGGCGTACCCGTCCTTTACGAAGGCTGGATATTCGATGAATCCCTTTATTACAACCCGTTCTGCGTAATTGTTTCGGAAGTGCCCGAATCTGTTCAGGTGGGAGAGAAGATCGATTACGAGGTCGCTTTTGACGGCTACTTCTTCAAGCGTTACCGCTATCCGGCCGGCGATGGCGTCCGCGATGCACCTCTGTTGATCGGCCGCACGTTCAGCCGGCAAACGGAGCCGCGGCCCGCTCTTGAATCGCCGGGACCGTTGCTGCTGTACGCGTTTCTTGCGGTGCTTGGCGTGACTGCGGCGCTGGGCATCCTGCTCGGCCTGTGGTTCCGCCGCGGTGACAAACGCGTTCAGGCGCATCTCGATGCCGCCCGAAATGCCGGTTTTGCCGATCCGGGCGAACTGGAAGATTCCGGCCACGAGTAGGCTCCGCTCCACCGGGCTTGTCCCGGTGGATCGGTGACTGGTGGCCAGTAGTTCAATGCATACATAACCATGGCCGCCACGGGCTTGTCCCCGTGGAGCCACGATTGATGGCCCGGCGATAACTTCTCGATGTCATGGATTCTGGCTGCCAGTCACCAGTCCACTGGGACAAGCCCAGTGGTGCCGGTTATGCTGCGGAATCGCGCAGGGTCATATGGTTAGGCTCCGCTTGCCGAGCGGAGCCTGGGAAAGCCCCGCTCGGCAAGCGGGGCCTACTTCTTGAGCCATGCCCAGAATTGTGCTTTTAACCGTTGCAACTTCCCCCTGTTCTGTCCGATAATAGCGTATCGCCTTTGCACCACTGAATCAGCCAGCCGCCGCAAAGGATGCAGTCATCATGCCGAATGAAAAACCGGAACTCCCGCATCATAACTCCCAGCCCGAGCACGACACGCCCCCGGCGGTCATTCGTTCGCTGTCGGCTCCAACTAACGCGACGCCGGCGCGCTTCACGGCTGGTTTTCTGCTGGCTTGCATAATCAGCGCCGTCGTACACGGGGTGCTGCTGACGCTCTTCCTGTTTGTCACCGTCAATACCACCAACGCCAATCTCACCACGGAAACCAAGCTCATCGAAACGCTTATTGAAGATGAAAAGCCCAAGGACGCAAACCTTACTAATGAGGATGAAGGGGGCTTGGATCCGGATCGGCTCTTGAACTTTGACAATGTCCGCATCGATAAGATTTCGGTGCCCGGGCCGGCCAAGATGGACGAGAAGATCGGCAACAGCGAAATCGCCGACTCCGCGCCGATGAATGTGCCGCCGCCGCCCGGCCTGCTGGGCAGTGAAGGCCAGGGCGGAGGCGTCAAGTCGCCGAACAATCCCGGCCTGATGAATCCGAGCGCCTTCGGCGGCGGCTTCAGCAAGGCGCTCATGGCGCCCGGCAGCATCGGCGGCCGCAGCGGTTCGACACGCGAGCAACTGGTCCGTGAAGGCGGCGGCAATACCGAAACCGAGGCCGCGGTCGCCAAGGGACTGGCCTGGCTCGTCAAGCACCAGGCGCCGGACGGCCACTGGTCGCTCGACGGTTTCTATCAGCACGGCCATTGCAACTGTAACGGCATCGGCCAGAACAACGATATCGCCGCCACGGCCTTCGGCCTGCTGCCTCTGCTGGGCGCGGGGGAGACGCACAAGAAAAAAGAAGTCAAGGACCAGATCAGCTACCGGTTAAACGTCCAGCGCGCGCTCGACTTCCTGATCCGCAAGCAGGCCCGCGACGGCAATTTCGGCGGCGGCATGTACGCGCATGGGCTGGCCACCATCGCCATGTGTGAAGCCTATGGCCTGACCTCCGACCCGCGCCTCAAGCTCTCGGCCCAGGCGGCGGTCAACTATATCCGCGCCGCCCAGAGTGAAGGCGGCGGCTGGCGCTATGAGCCGCGCATGGGCGGCGACACCTCGGTCGTCGGCTGGCAGGTCATGGCCCTCAAGAGCGGTCAAATGGCAGGCCTGGAAGTGGACGATAACAAGAACCCGACCCTGTCCCGGGCGACGAAGTTCCTCAACTCCGTCATGACGGCCGACGGCGGCGGCTACGGCTACACCACCAACGACGCCACCGAAACCATGAGCGCGGTCGGCCTGCTGTGCCGGCTCTACCTGGGCACCGGCACCAGGAACACCGGCATTATCAACGGCGTCAACCGCCTCAAGAAATCGCCGCCCGGCTCCATTACCAGCATGTACTACTACTACTATGCCACGCAGGTTCTGCATCACGTCGGCGGCAAGGATTGGGAAGAGTGGAACAACAAGATGCGGCCTTACCTGCTGGCCCGGCAGGACCAGGGCAAGACCCCAGGCCGGCCGCATCAGCGCGGCAGCTGGGGCCCCGCCGGCGACCCGCACGCCGGAGCGGGTGGACGCCTTATGATCACTTCCCTGTCCGTGCTGACTCTGGAAGTGTACTATCGGCATCTGCCGCTCTATCGCCGTGACATGGGCGGCAAGGCAATGGTCGCCAATTGAGCGCATGGGCCGCACCACCATTCTCGACCAGGTTCGCTTGCTGGACCCCGAGAGAGACCACCAACAGATCGTCTTCCTCAGCACGCGCTACGATTTTCCCTTCGACACCACGCGCGCCCTGGAACTGGCCCTGTTCCGAACTTTCTGTTCTCCCTGCATCTCCGCCTTGCTGGACCGCACCGGGGAATTTCATGCCCGCGCCCAGAAGCGCTACGACGATACAGACATTATCATCAGCGAGCTGATGGAGTGGGGCTACGACAGCGAGCGCGGCAAGCGGGCGCTGCGGCGCATGAACCAGATGCACGGCCGCTTCGCCATCGCCAACGAAGACTTTCTTTACGTCCTGTCGACGTTCGTCTTCGAGCCGATCCGCTGGAATGCCTGCTTCGGCTGGAGAGTTTTTTGCGAACAGGAACGGCTGGCGATGTTCTATTTCTGGCGCGAGGTCGGCCGCCGCATGAACATCCAGGACCTGCCGGCCGACTACGCTTCGTTTGAAGAATTCAATCGTGAATATGAACACAAACACTTCTGCTTCACCGAGTCAAACCAGCGTGTCGGCACGGCGACGCGCGAGATGTTCGCGAGCTGGTTTCCGCGCCTGTTACGGCCGGTCATTCGGCCTGGCATTCATGCGCTGCTGGACGACGAGGTGATCCGCAGTTTCGGTTTCCCCCGGCCCTGGCGCGTTACGCGCTTGCTGCTCGCTGGTAGCCTGAGAATGCGCGCCGTGCTGCTGCGCTGGCTGCCGCGCCGGCGCAAGCCCTTCCTGCGAACTGCCATGAAACATCGAACCTATCCCGATGGTTATCAAATTGAGAAGCTGGGACCGCCTTACATGCAGGATTGACGCCGCGATCGCAGCGGCCGAGTTCTTGGCCTTGGCGGCGCAGCTCCTATGCTATCTTCAGCCCGACCGTGGCTACCCCCGCGCACCTAACTCACCTGGAGGTCCTCTCATGCGCAATTGGTTCCAAGTCTTCGTCCTGGTGGCGAGTCTTTGCATTCTGCCGGCCGCCCTGGCCGATGACACGCAGATCCCGGAAGGTTTTCAGTCCTTGTTCAACGGTAAGGATTTGACCGGCTGGCAGGTCAATGACAAGGGGGACATGAAGGTTTGGGGCGCCGAGAACGGCGTTCTCTACGTCAACGGTTCAGGCGGCGGCTGGCTGATGACCGACAAGGAGTTCGGCGACTTCGAGCTCCGCCTCGAGTTCAAGATACCACCCAAGGGGAATAGCGGCGTCGCCCTGCGCAGCCCGCTCAAAGGAGACCCCGCCTACGTCGGCATGGAAATCCAGATCCTGGACAACGATTGGTATCAAAAGAACTACAAGGGTCTCAAGGCGGTCCAGCACACGGGCGCGATTTACGGCGTCGTGCCGCCGTCGAAAGACGTCACCAAGCCGGTCGGCGAATGGAACAAGTACCGCATCATCGCCAAAGGCCGGCAAGTCACGATCGAGCTGAACGGCACGACCATCGTGGATGCCAACCTCGACGACCAGAAAGAGCATTACAAACAGCACCCCGGCCTGCAGCGGGAAACCGGACATCTGGGACTGCAGAGTCACGATGGCCGTGTGGAATTTCGCAATATTTATGTGAAGCCTCTATAGCTTCGCTCGTTCCATTCGCTCGCGAGCTGAATTCTATGCCTGATTTCATTGCATTGCACGCGACAACGCGACAACGCGCGACAGCCTGCCGTGCAATGCAATGAATGCGACGAATCGACTCAAGTTCAAAGATCGATTGGACTTGTGGTGAAGGCGATCCGAACAGCGTTTGGGCTCAAGACGCGGTGAAAGTTCGGTCGAGCTTCACCTGCCCGCTCAGCACGACCGCATCCGCCCGGCCGCGTACCTTCCAGCCGGCGAACGGACTGTTGCGGCTCTTGGAACGGAATTGATTGGGATCAATCGTCCACTCAACGCCTGGGTTGATGATGGTTACATCGGCAATGGCCCCGCTGCGCAGGGTCCCGCGATCGATGCCGAGGATTCGCGCCGGGTGAAGCGTGAGTTTCTCAATGAGCTGCGGCCAGGTGAGATGCCCGGGCTCAATCAGCGATAGCACACAGATCGGCAGCAGCGTCTCCAGGCCAATGATACCGTTCGGAGCCTCGGTCAATTCGCGCATCTTCTTTTCCGGGGCATGCGGAGCATGGTCGGTAGCGATCACGTCCAGGGTGCCGTCCTTCAGGCCCTCGATGATGCCCTGCACGTCGGCATCGGTGCGCAGGGGGGGCGACATCTTGTAATTGCTGTCAAACTTGCGCAGGCACTTATCGGTAAGCGTAAAGTGGTGGGGGCACGCCTCTCCGGTCACGGGCACGCCGCGCCGGCGAGCACGCCGGATCAGGTCCACGCTGCCTGCGGTGGAGACATGGAGGATGTGCAGCCGGCCGCCAGTTAGCTCGGCCAGCGCGATATCGCGGTGAACCATGACTTCCTCGGCGGCGGCCGGCATGCCGCCGAGACCCAGGCGCGTACTCTCAAACCCCTCATTCATCACGCCGCCACGCGTCAACTCCAGATCTTCACAGTGATTGAGCACGGCCTTGTCGAACATGCGGCAATATTCCAGAGCACGGCGCATGATCTCGGCGCTGACCACTGGCGTGCCGTCGTCCGTGAAGGCGACGGCGCCGCCTTCCACCAGCCCGCCCATCTCGGCCAGCTCTTCCCCCTTGCGGCCCTTGGTGATAGCGCCAACCGGAAACACATTGGCATTGCCGGCCCGTGCCGCCTGCAGGTAAACAAATTCGGCCGACGCCTGGCTGTCGAGCGCGGGCTCGGTGTTCGGCATGCAAGCGACCGAGGTCACACCCCCGGCCAGGGCCGCGGCCGTTCCCGTGGCGATGGTCTCGTCTTCTTCGCGTCCCGGCTCGCGCAGGTGCACGTGCATATCGATCAGGCCGGGACAGACGATTTTCCCGGTGGCGTCAAGCGTCCGATCGGCCTGAAGCTGAGGATGCGGGCCGGTGCCGAGAATGTTCTCGCCGCGAATCCACAGATCGGTGACCTGGTCGATCGCTTGCGACGGATCAATGACTCGACCGTTGGTGATGCGAAGCGTCTTCATGGGACAACCTGGCATTACTCTTCGGCGACCTGCTGCCCGCATAATAAAGTCAGAACGGCCATTCTTACCGCCAGACCGTTCGTGACCTGCTGGAGAATCGCGGAGTGCGGCCCGTCCGCGACGTCGGGAGTGATTTCCACGCCCCGGTTGATCGGGCCCGGCGCCAGCAACAAGAGATCGGGTTTACCGAGCTTCAGCCGCTCGCTGTTCATCCCGAACAGGCGGGCGTACTCGTGGATCGAGGGAAACAGCCCGTGCCGTTGCCGCTCGAACTGGATGCGCAGCATGTTGATGACATCGCAGCGCGGCAGAATGTCCTCCAGGCGGTGAGAGATTTCCACGCCCAGCCTGCTGATGCTCATGGGGATCAGCGTCGGCGGGCCGCAGACAATCACGTGGGCGCCTAGTTTCAGGAGGCCGTGAATGTTGCTGCGCGCGACCCGGCTATGCGAAATGTCGCCCACCAGCGCCACCGTGAGACCTTCCAGCCGGCTCTTGGCACGGCGAATCGTAAAAATGTCGAGCAGCCCCTGGGTCGGATGCTCGTGGGCGCCGTCGCCCGCGTTGATGACGCTGCAATCCAGGTTCTGGGCCAGCAACAGCGGCGCGCCAGGAGCCGTATGCCGGACCACCATGATATCGACGCCCATCGCCTCAATGTTCTTGGCGGTGTCGATAAACGTCTCGCCTTTGCTGAGACTGGAGCCGCTTGGGCTGAAGTCAATGGTGTCGGCGCTCAGGCGTTTGGCCGCTAGCCCGAAACTGGTGCGCGTGCGCGTGGACGGCTCAAAGAATAGGTTGGCCATCACCTGGCCCTTGAGCGTGGACAGCTTTTTGCGGCGGCGCTGGCTGACTTCCACAAGGCTGTCGGCCGTATCCAGAATCGTCTCGATCTCGGCTCGGCTTAGATCTTCCAGATCGAGCAAATGGCGGCGCGTCCACACGGCGGCTTTCGGTTCGCGGACGGCAACTTCGGCGTTCACGGTAAGCCCCCCTCCCGTAGCAATACACGGTGAAGCTCTGGAGCGCTGTCTTCTGATTACTAGCAGGATACCGATTGCATGGGCACTACGACAAGCAGATAAGCCTAGCAACCGTCATCGACCGCACGAAGAAACCCGAAAGGGGAATGGCGCAATGACTTGCGAATAGACGTGATGTAAGAAAAATGGCAACCCTAGGCAATTGGCATTCGAGCTGCGGTCAAGTATGGCAAGGCAACGCGCATCTGGTGTTAAGCAACAGATAGAGTAACATGGACAGCCATGTTGGCCACGCTGCCCAGGAGGCTGCCAAAATGACGGAAAAGCGGGAACAGTACTGCTACGACTATCCTCGGCCCAGTGTGACCGCGGATGCGGTAGTGGTGACGCGGGAGACACACCCGCGCGTCCTTCTCATCCGTCGCAAGGCCGAGCCTTTCGCGGGCATGTGGGCCATTCCCGGCGGCTTCGTGGAGATGGATGAGTCTCTGGAAACGGCCGCACGCCGCGAGTTAAAGGAGGAAACGGGTGTGGAGGTGCGGCAACTGGAACAGCTCGGCGCCTTCGGCGACCCCCAGCGCGATCCACGCGGCCGGACAATCAGCATTGTCTTTCTGGGCCACGTCGAGCCTGGTCAGGTAACTCCTCGGCCGGGCGACGACGCCGCCGAAGTCGGCTGGCACTCGCTCGCGAAGTTGCCGCCACTGGCTTTTGATCACGATAAGATCCTGGCACGAGCCCGTGAATTTCTTGGCTGAGAAAGTAGCGGTGCACCAGCCCGAAGCGCCAGCGAGGTCCCACCCTGGTTACGCCGTTTAGCCGCGACCCGACAGGGAGCGCGGGTTGTACCAGGCTCGAGCTCCCCTGACTAGCGAACGAAGGCAAGCAATTCGCTCATGGTCACATACTCGATGCCGATCTGTTGTCCCTCGGCCTTGGCCTTGGCCTGAAAGAGATCGGCCGCCGGCACATCGATTCCGGCGCTCGCATCCTCGACAATCAGCACGCGGAATCCCGCGCGGCGCAGATCGCGCGCCGTGTAGAAACAGCAGATATTCGTGGCAATTCCACACACGACCACCGTGATCACGCCCGAACCGCGCAGGGCGGCCGCAAATCCGGGGTGCTGGGCGGTGACGGCATACGCTTCAAAATCGCGGTCATAACCTTTCCGCCAGATCGTGTGAAAGCGGGCCGTGTGCAAGCCGAGCACAAACTCAGCCCCAGCGGTGCCAGCGACGCAATGGGGCGGATACAGATTGTCCTGCCTGCCCAGGAAACTGCGATGGTCCGGCGGATGCCAATCCTGGCTGGCATCGATGCGGACCCAGGGTAGGGCCAGAAGCCGGTTGACATTCGGAACGATGTCGAGACCGCCCGGCACAGGCAACTCCTGCGGGCAAAGTGTAGTGAAACCTTGCTGCACATCGATGACCAGCAAGGACGGCTCGTGAAGAAGCGCACGTGTCATGTTTACAATGCTCGCTTCCGCTCATTTTCGCCGCTAGCGAGGTTAGCCAGGCATATAATAACGCGCGCAGGCAACCGGAAAGGACTTCACGATGACGCTGCGGATGCATCGCATACAGGTCTGGTCAAGCGAGATCGATGATCGGCCGGGAGCCGCAGCTGCCAAGCTGGAACTGCTGGCCCGTGCGGATGTGAATCTCGAGTTCGTCTTTACGCGTCCGGTTCCCGGAAAATTGGATCGCGTGGCCATGTTTCTCGCTCCCATCGTCGGACCGGAGCAAGCACAGGTGGCCCATCTCGCCGGTCTGGCTCCCGCGCGCGACCTCACCATGCTGTGCGTGGAAGGGAGCAACCGGGTTGGCATGGGCTATGAGATCATGAGCCGCCTGGCGATTGCCGGCATCAACCTGCGCGGCCTGTCCATCTCCTCCGTGGGCGACCGCTTCGCTGCGTATCTGGCTCTTGATTCTGAGGACAGCATCACGCAGACGATTCAGGTGCTAGCCAATCTCGAAGCGTGATAGGTGCTCATCTAGTCTAGTAAGCCTTGGCGAATATAACCCGACCCTCAGACGGCTTGCCGGTCACCATGCACTCGCCCTTCTCTTGCTGGCGGTTGAGGGGGATGCAGCGGATCGTGGCCTTGGTTTCGGCGGCGATCCGATCCTCGGTTTCCCGAGTGCCGTCCCAATGCGCTCGCAGAAAGCCGCCCGGGTCTTCGATCTTCTTTTTGAACTCATCGTAGGAATTCACGTCAAAACTATTAGAGTCACGGAATTTCTTAGCTTTCTCAAAAAGCCGTTTCTGAATGTCGATTAGTGTCCCAGCCACACGAGTAGGAGCATCATCCCAATGCCAGTCTTCCTTTTTCTTGATTTCCTCTTCGACGGCTAAACCGACATCCCGGCGCACGATGATGCATTTATTATTTGCAATATCTTTTGGACCGAGTTCGATGCGAACCGGCACTCCCTTTAGCTCCCATTCATGGAACTTGTAACCAGGCTGATAATGATCACGAGCATCCACTTCAACAACCAAGGATTCATTGGCCAGGAGCTTGACGAGCTCCTTGGCGCGCGGTTGGTCTGTTCGAGGGAAAGCCTCCATCCTATCTTTCAATTCTTTGGCAGCTTTCAGGACTTCTTCTCGTTCACTGGCCTTTCTGTAGATCGGAACGATTACCACATGCACCGGTGATAGTCGCGGTGGCAAAACCAACCCTTGGTCGTCGCTGTGCGCCATGATGAGCGCGCCAATCAGGCGCGTGGACACGCCCCAACTCGTCGCCCACGGGTGCTCGAGCTGCCCCGCCTGGTTCTGGAACTTGACATCAAACGCCTTGGAGAAGTTCTGCCCCAGGAAATGGCTGGTGCCCGCCTGCAGCGCCCGGCGGTCCTGCATCATGGCTTCGATGCACAGAGTATACACGGCCCCGGGAAACTTCTGCCCTTCGGTCTTGCGCCCAGTGAGCACTGGCATCGCCATCCAGTCTTCAGCGAAGGAGCGGTAGACTTCAAGGATGTCGTGCGCCTCTTTCTCCGCTTCCGCCTGTGTGGCGTGCGCGGTGTGCCCTTCCTGCCACAGGAATTCAGCGGTGCGCAGGAACAGCCGCGTCCGCATTTCCCAGCGCACCACGTTGGCCCACTGGTTGATCAGTAGCGGCAAATTGCGATAGCTCTGAATCCATTTCCGGTACGTGTTCCAAATGATCGTCTCGGAAGTCGGACGGATGATCAGCTCTTCTTCCAGCTTGGCATCGGGATCAACCTGGATGCCCTGGCCGGGCGTGGCCTTGAGCCGGTAGTGCGTGACGACCGCGCACTCCTTGGCGAAGCCGGCCGCCATTTCCTCTTCGCGGGCCAGAAACGATTTCGGGATAAACAGTGGAAAGTAGGCGTTGACGTGGCCGGTGTCCTTGAACATGCGGTCCAGGGCGCGCTGGATTTTTTCCCAGATGGCGTAGCCGTGCGGCCTGATCACCATGCAGCCGCGCACGTCCGAGTTCTCCGCTAGCTCGGCGCGCTGCACGATGTCCAGGTACCACTGGGCGTAGTCATCGGCCCGCTTGGTGATCTTCTCAGGCATGATCCATCCTTCTTGGTGAATCCAGGAAATATCCCGATTATAGAGGAGCGGCCAGAAAACGGGGAGGCCGGGTGCGATTGTCAATAGCCAGTAGCAAATGCTCCTGGCTACTGTACCGAGTACTGAGTACTGAGTACCGAGTACTGAGTACTGGGTACCGAGTACTGGGTACTGACTGCGGCCAAACGCATTTTCACGTCGCCAAATCCGGCCATTCCCTTTACGATGATAGACTGGTATCAACAGACTAACTCGCGAAATCGCTGCGGAGAACCTCTCTTGCCCTTCCTTTTTGCCATCACCTTGTTCGTCAGTGCGATGCTGCTTTTTCTGGTGGAGCCGATGGTCGCCAAGATGGTGTTGCCGCTGCTGGGAGGCACGCCCGCGGTGTGGAACACCTGCATGGTGTTCTTTCAAGCGGCCCTGCTGGCCGGCTATGCCTACGCCCATGCCACGACCCAGTGGCTCGGGACGCGCCGGCAGGTGCTGCTGCATCTGGTGCTGCTGGCCTTGCCGCTCTTTCTGCTGCCCATCAGCATCAGCAGCTGGGAGCCGCCCAGCGACAGCAATCCCATTCCTTCGCTGCTGCTGATGCTGGTCCTGTCGGTCGGCTTGCCGTTTTTTGTGCTATCGTCGTCGGCGCCGTTGCTGCAGAAATGGTTCGCGGCCACGGACCATCCGTCCGCCCGGGACCCCTATTTTCTCTATGCCGCCAGCAATGTCGGCAGCATGCTGGCGTTATTTGCTTACCCCGCCCTGGTCGAGCCGAACCTGCATTTGAAGGCGAACCAATGGTTTTCCTTCGACACGCAGAGCGGGCTCTGGTCCCTTGGCTACGGGCTGTTGGTCGTGCTGATGCTGGCCTGCGCTTGGGTGGCCTGGCACAGTCCCAAAAAGGAGACAGCCGACGCAAAGAAAAAGTTCGCCCATGCCGCCGAGGAGGAGGAGGACGAGACGCTGTCGAGCGCACCGCCATCGCTCATGACCCAGTTGCGCTGGCTGGCGCTGGCGTTTGTGCCGTCGAGCTTGATGCTTGGCGTGACGACTTACATAACGCTCGATATTGCGGCCATCCCCTTGTTATGGGTGATTCCACTGGGACTTTACTTGCTAAGTTTTATCATCGTGTTTGCACGCTGGCCGGCCGTGATGCACAAGATCGTGATCCTGGGCGCGCCCCTGGTGATCCTCCTTTTGGTTTTTGTGCGGCTTGCCGAGCCCAAGGGAGTCGTGCTGAGGATCTGTCTGCACCTCTTGGCGCTCTTTGCGGTGGCCATGCTTTGCCATGGCGAACTCGCCCATACCCGGCCGGCCACGAAATACCTGACCCGCTTTTATTTGCTGATGTCCGTGGGCGGTGTCCTGGGTGGTTTATTCAACGCCTTGATCGCGCCTCTGATCTTCGATGATTTGTATGAGTATCCGCTGGCGATTGTGTTGGCATGCATGCTCTTGCCACCGCTGGGAATAACAGCCGGGGCCTCCTTTTTTGTTGACGCCATGAAACGCATAGGCGAGCGCAACCGTGGTTCCCTGCTGGGCGACAGTTGCGGTGGGCTTGCTGCAGTTCTCGGTCAACGGGGTTGGCGTGGCCGAATTATCGGCATCATTGTCGATGTCGGGCTCGCCGTGGCGCTGGGATTTGTGGCCCTTGGCTTCATTCTCTATTTCAAAAGGAATACGGACACGGAGCAGTGGGTGCAGAGCGTGCCGGGCTGGCTAGGCTCGTTTCGGAACTGGTTGATAACCCGAATTATCTGGCTAACCAAGCACAAACAGCTTAATGAGGGGCAATTTCTGGCCATCCTCATGTACGGCGTGCCGATTTTACTCTGCTACGCCTTTGCCACCCGGCCGTTCCGCTTCGGGCTCGGGGTCACGGCCCTGTTTGTTGCTTCGGCTTATGTTACGACGCATCGTGAGGATGACTGGCGCATCATTCATCAGGAGCGCAGTTTCTTCGGAGTTTTGAAAGTCGACCACTGGCGCTCGCCGGAAACGGGCGAAGAAACGTACCGGCTGATGCATGGCACGACCACGCACGGCGAGCAGATTCGCAACGGCGACCTGGAATTTGAACCCTTGACTTATTACCACAAGACCGGCCCGATCGGCCATGTCTTCGCCGCTCTTGGCGAGCGCCTCGACAATAAAGAACTGGCCTTCATCGGCCTTGGGTCCGGCACGCTGGCCTGTTATGGACGACCGGGGCAGCACATCGACTTCTACGATATCGATCGCGCCGTCAAGCGGATTTCCGCAGATCAAACGACTTACTTTACCTACTACAACCATTGCCCGGCAGCCAAGCAGGTCATCCTGGGCGACGCGCGTCTGATGATGGAAAAGGCGCGACCTGGCCAGTATCAGTTGATTGCCGTCGATGCCTTTAGCTCCGATGCCATTCCCGTTCACCTGATCACGCGCGAGGCGATTGAACTTTATTTCCGCAACCTGAAGCCGGACGGAGTTCTGGCGGTGCACATCTCGAATCGCTATCTGAATCTCGAGCCGGTCCTGGCCAACATTGCCGCAAAGCTGGGCTATGGGGCCCTGCGCGAGAAGGACAATGAAGACAGCGAGGTAGGCAAATACTCATCGGATTGGGTGATCCTGGCGCGAAAAGTTCAGGACTTTGGCGCGCTCGGGCAAGATGAGCGCTGGAAGCCGGCCAAGGTTGACAAGGACGTGGGCGTCTGGACAGATGATTTCTCCAACTTGCTGTCCGTGTTCGAACGCTAATAAGCTGAATGTACACTTCAGCGGCGCCGGAGGATTTCCCGTGCCGCGTTGGCCCCCGCCGCGCCCATCACGCCGCCGCCCGGATGCGCCGCGGCGCCGCAAAGGTAGAGGCCACGGATCGGCGTGCGATAATCGGCGAAGCCCGGCACCGGACGAAAGGAGAACAGTTGATTCAAGGGCATGGCCCCCTGAAAGATGTTGCCGCCGGTCAGGTTGAAGGTCTTCTCCAAGTCGAGCGGCGTAAGCACCTGCCGGGCCAGCACGGAACGCTTGAAGTTCGGCGCATAATCATTCAGCAAATCGAAGCAGCGGTCGGCAAAGTCCTCGCGCAGGTCCTCCCAGGTAGCACCCTGGAGCTTGTAAGGTGCATACTGGATAAACATGGACATGAGATGTTTGCCCGGCGGAGCCACGGTAGCATCGACCACGGAGGGAATGGTGCATTCGAGCACGGGCTGCGTGGAAGGCCTACCGTACTTGGCATCGTCGTAGGCGCGCTCGATATAGTCCTGATCCGGGCAGATGTGAATCGTGCCGCGATGCTGCGGACCGGGAGCCGTGCCCGAACAGGCCAGAAAGTCGGGAAGTTCGGAGAGCGCGACGTTAATCTTGAGCGAAGCACTGTCGTAGCGGATGCGCTGGACGGCCGCTGCAAAATCCGGCGGCAGCACCTTGGGATCGAGCAGGCGCGTGAAGGTCACGTTGGCATCCGCGTTGCTGGCGATGACGGGAGCGCCGAACTCTGCCCCATCTCCCAGGACCACGCCGCTCGCCCTCCCATCCGTGAGCTGGATCTTGGCCACATCGGCGTCACAGCGAATATCGACCTTGAGATCCCGCGCCGCGGCGGCGAGCGCCTGCGTCAACCCGCCCATGCCGCCGCGCACGTAACCCCACACGCCGCGCTTGCCGTTGGTTTCGCCCATGACATGGTGAAACAGCACATAGGCTGTTCCCGGCATCGACGGCGAAGCCATGGCGCCGATGATGGCATCGGTCGCCAGCGTGCCCTTGAGCTGCTCCGATTCGAACCAACGATCCAGAATCGGCCGCGCGGGTCCCGTAAGGACCTCAACCGCCTCGCTCATTCCAGGGCCCAACTTGCGGAAGGACCGGCCTAGTTGAAAGAGGTTCCAGAAATCCTTGAGGCCGGGCTTGAGCAAGTTGGGCGGCGTCATGGCCAGCGTCGGCTCAATCACGTTGGCGACGCGCTCCAGCATGGCCTCATAGCGCGGATAAGCCTCCGCATCGCGCACGCTGAATTTGCCGATCTCGCGGTGATTGAGCGCTGCATCCGGACCCAGAAGCAAGTAGCGCCGATCCGGAAACGGCGTGAAAGAGGAAGGATTGCGCTCGAGGATTTCCAGGCCATAATCGTGCAGACGGAGATCGCGGATGATCTCCTTGCGAAACAGGCTGTTCACGTAAGCGGCGGTCGACACCTTGAAGCCGGGAAAAACTTCCTCCGTGACACAAGCGCCGCCCACGAGCGGGCGGCGTTCCAGCACCAGCACGCGCCATTTCGCCCGCGCCAGGTAACACGCCGTCACAAGCCCATTGTGGCCGGCGCCAATGATGATTGCGTCATAGCCGCTTGCCATTTACTTTTCCTTCAGCCTGCCGATGCCCCGCCGTCGCCGCTGGCTCCGGGTTAAACAACCAGCCTTGCAATTACGGGTATGCACGCGCAGTTTTCGGGCAGCTTCTCATTGTAGTGTGATAAATTTAGGGTGGACATTTTGCAGTCGTGTTTTTCCAGGAAAAGCCATTGATGCGGCCTTCCTTAGTCGCGGAACAGGCACACGCCGGGGAATTGCCCGAGGCGTTTCGCCTTGTCTTCAAACATGTTTCGGACCGCGAGCGGCCGGCACGTGTCAACAATGCGCTCAAGCTGGTGCGCGAAAAAGAACTTGATGCGGCGAGCGTGTGGGTCGTGCGCGGCCGGTCCGGCTTGCTGGGAGCTATGGTTTGCATGCCGGTACCCGGCGCCAGTGCCCTGGTGTGGCCACCCCAGGCCTCGGTGGCCGATGGGACGCAAATTGAGGACACGCTGCTGCGTGCGGCACTTCGCTGGGTCCGGCAGCGCGGCGGCAGGCTTGCGCAAACGCTGCTGGCCGCGGGCGAGGTTGCTCTTGCGGCGCCTATCGAGCGTAATGGCTTCACACACATCACTCAGCTGTGGTATCTCAAGCACGATCTCGGGTTTCCGCCCGAGCTATTGCAACCCTCCCGGGAACTGCGCTATCTAAATTACACCCAGTGCGACCGGACTCTTTTTCACCAGACGCTCCTTGCGACTTACGAAGGCACGGAAGATTGTCCGGAAGTTAACGGCGTGCGCACGCTCGACGAGATTATTGAAGGACATCAGGCTCAGGGCGTCCATGATCCCCGTCGCTGGTGGCTGGCGTTCGACGGCGATCAGGCGGCCGGCGTGTTGATTTTGTGCGAGCTGGCGGACTGGCAGGGATGGGACATTTCCTACCTGGGCATTGTGCCGGCACAGCGGCGGCGGGGGATCGGCAAGGAACTCACGCGCAAGGCGCTTGGCGACGCCCAGGCCGCTCGAGCCAGTCAGCTGACCTTATCCGTCGATAAAAGGAACCGGCCGGCCTGGCAATTGTACCGCGGGCTTGGCTTTGAAATTTTCGATCGACGCGAGGTTTACCTGGCGATTTGGTGATCGCGCCGCGAAGTCGTGCGCACCTCGTTCCCAGGCTCTGCCTGGGAATGCAATGCCCAGGAGGCTCTGCCTCGCGAGGCAGAGCCTCGCAAGCACGGGGTTCCCAGGCGGAGCCTGGGAACCAGAAGTCGGCGTGCTCGTTGACAGGTTTTCCACGCCTCTGGAAAATAATTTGCCGGCGCCCTTCGCTCGCAAGTGCAATGATCGCTTCGCTTGCGCTCGCGCCATGGCGACTTCTCCTCGATGCAAGGAAAAATTCTCCTGGCAAACCCGGTCACCGCTGCCTACAATCTCCTCTTCTCCGAGCTTTGACGGTCCGTGGAAAGGCTTTCCCTCCCGACCTGGACCACTCCTCTCAGCGATCCAAACCTCCAAAACTTTAGCGGAGCTATTGCGCGCGGAGGATTCCTTGACCAACACTGAGCGTGACGTCGTGGCGTCGCTTGGGCAGATGATTGCCAGGCGCGTGGGGGAGAAACGCTACGAACTTTGGTTCGCGAAAAACACCAAACTCTCCTGGGATGAGAACGAAGTCGTCGTCGGCGTGCCCAACCGCTTCTTTCAGGAGTGGTTGCACAGCACTTTTGGCGAGCATGTCCGTGCCGCGGCCAGCACTTTACTGGGTCGGCCGATGCAAGCTCGGTTCGCCATCGATCCGGAGCTCTTTCAAGCGGCCCGGCGTGCCCAGCAGCAGGCCGGCGCTCTTAAAGAGATAGATCAGACGGAAGCGAACGATCAGGCAGGCCAGAGCCCTCAGGCCGAGCCATCTCGGCCCGGGACGCAAAGGGCGTCTGCTGCAAGACCACAACGCCGCTGGCATCGCCTAAGCGATTTTGTCGTCGGCCCGTCTAACCGAGTGGCCTACGCCTCCGCCCTGAGCGTCGTCGAGTCTCCGGGAGAAGGCGCCAACCCTCTGGTATTGCACGGCCCCGTGGGAACCGGGAAAACGCATCTCCTGGAAGGAATTTACGCCGGCTTACGCAAGCAGCATCCCGACTGGCGCGTGTGCTATGCAACCGCGGAGGATTTTACAAACCGCTTCGTGCAGGCGATGCGGCTGAGCAAACTGAGCGGCTTTCGCAAACACTTCCGCGAATGCGATGCCCTCTTGCTCGACGATCTGCACTTCCTGGCCAGCAAGCCTGCCACGCAGGAAGAGTTTCTGCACACCTTTGATGCTCTGGCGGCCAATAACAAGCAGCTGGTGGTCGCTTGCGATTGTCATCCACGCCTGGCGAACGAGCTGACGCCCGAGCTGGTGGACCGGCTTGTCGGGGGCGCGGTTTGGGGACTGGCCCCCCCGGATTGCGGCAGTCGTCTGGATATCCTGCGTGCCAAGGCGGGGCGTACAGAGCTGCCCGTCCCCGAGGCCGTCCTCCGCTACATCGCGGAGCAGCTTCGCGGCAACGTCCGCGAGCTGGAAGGCGCCTTGCACAGCATCCGCCATCTGAGCAAGGTAAGCAGCCGGGCCATCGACCTGGCCCTGGCCCGGGAGGCACTAGGCGATTTGCTGCGGCATGCGGTGCGCATGGCCCAGTTGCCTGACGTCGATCGCGCCATCTGCCAGGTGCTGCGCCTGCAGAATGGGTCGTTGCAGACGAAGAATAGAACGTGGGCCGTGAGCCATCCGCGCATGCTGGCCATGTTTGTGGCGCGCAAGCATACCGGCGCCTCCTACAGCGAGATCGGCCGGCATTTCGGCGGCCGCAATCATGCCACCGTCGTCGCTGCCGAGAAGAAAGTGCGGCAGTGGCTCAAGCAGAACGACGAATTCGCCGTGGGCGAGCAGCGCCTGCGTGCCCGCGACGTCGTCGAGCTGGTGGAGCGAAGCCTGGCGCGCTGAGTTATTGGGGCAATCCTTCCATTCGTTACCGGTGTCATTCCCGGCAAGGTGCGCCGTTTGCGGACCCTGTTCTGGTTCTAAGCGGCGTAAGGAAAGGGCGACTTCGTCTGCGGGGCAAGCCGCGGGATTTCGTCGCATTCTGCTTACAGGCCAGCCGATGCTAACTGTGCCGGATGCGGCGCTCCTAATCACGGATCAGGCCGCATCGCGTTTTACTCTTGCTATCGCAGGTTCCGGGGCGGGGTTCCCCGGGGAGACCGTGCGGATGACCGAGGCCCGTCCGGACCCTGCATGCGGTTTCGGGGGCAACCTGTAAAGGAGTCGCGATGAAACGGTTAGCCTTGATCGTATGCGCAGCGCTGGGCCTGGTACTGAGCACAAGCACGGCCCGCGCTGGCGGCCTGAGCTACAGCGGCTATCAGCCGTGGTGGAACATCTTCGCCCACCGGCCCAAGTGCACCACGCCTGAGGAAGAGCGGCTGCAGCACTTCTGGCACGATTATTACAATGCCATGTCGAAGTACTATTGCGCCCTGGATCACATTGACTGGGTGGCCTACTACAAGAACCACGGCTACCAGATCAATGGCGGCTGCGGCGGCCCGGGCAACCCCTGCCGCATCAATTACGCTCCGGTGTTCGTGAGCCCGACCATGCAGTGGGCAGTGCCCAGCAGCTGTATGGGCGGCCCCGCGGCTCCCGGTGCCGGCTGCATGGGCGGTTACTAAGGTTGCCGCCGGCAGCAAGCATGTAGCCCTGAGGCCGGGATCCAAGGCGGATTCCGGCCTCGCTGTTTTTGCCCGAAGTTCTGCCCCCGCCATCGCCAGATCGCGCGGAATTTCTCTTGCCTTCCGCCTTCGCGGACTTCCCTGCAAGTCAATTCGTTTCATCCGGCCATTTTTCGGCATAGTCGCTCCCGGTCATGGGGTAGGCTTCGGCAGGAGCAGCTGCTGCCTCCTCGATGAACTGGATGTCACGCACAAAGGAGTCGCCATGAAAGCGACGCTTCGCTGGTTTGCGGCGCTATTGCTTGCCGTTACGGCAAGTTCTCTGGCGCAGGCCGGTCCCTACCCCTATTATCCGGGCTATACACCCCAGGCGCCGGACGCCTGCGGGCCGGGCTTTTACTGCACCAATTACTGCGGCCAGGTCTACGGGCCCAATTACTGCCTGCAGCCCGGTTGGCCGCCATTCAACGGGTTCAGGCCTTGCCTGTCTTCTCAGAATGGCAATGGCAATGGAGCGGGTGGAGTGGGCTACCGCATGCATCCGTTCGCCCATGGCCCTCGTGATTTCTTCATGGTCGACGACGGCCGATAAGAAAAAGGTAATGTCTGAAACATCCGCAGCCCGCAGCGCCAGCAAGGGCGGGCCTTTTCCGGCGCTGCGGACTGCGGTTACATCTGTTATTTGTGTATCAACCTCGGCGGTTCTCTGCCTTCGAGCCTGATCACCATTTGCCACACTTCCTCGGGAATCGGCACCTTGCGCCCGTCCTTGTAGTGCATGGTGACAACCATGCCGGTGCCTTCGGTGGCGATCGCGTCAAGCTTATGGCTCACCAGCCGGTACTCCATGTTGAATCGGTCGTCCGCTCTATCGGTAACGCGCACGCCGACGGAGATCGTATCCGGGTACGCCAGCGCTTTGCGAAAGCGCGCTGACGTTGCGGCCAGGATGGGCCCGATGCCGGTGCGGTCTTCGTAGTCGAACCAGCCCATTTGCCGAAAGTACTCCAGGCGCCCATTCTCGAAATAGCGAAAATACACCGTGTTGTTCACGTGCTGGTAGGAATCCATGTCCCCCCAGACCACGGCCTGCTGCACGATCACCGGGAAGCCGTCGAGATGTCCCTGGCTCATGAGTTTTGCCGCTCCAGTTCCTTGAGGTAAGCGAGCGCCTCGTCCACGGTGCCGACCACGGCGCCCGGCACGCGGCCTTCGTCGTCCAGTTGCCTTAGCAGCATCAGGTCGTCAAAGTCCGGGGATTGCTCAAGCTTCCGACGCAACCGTGCCGAGATCGTGCCGTCCCGAAATTCATGCGCCTGCATGTGATGCTCGATGAAGAAGCGCGTGCGCTCGGTGATCAAGCCTTCCAGGGCCGACAAGCCGGCGGCGACATGATCGTGGCGGTCGATTCCCTTGCCGACGTCGTGGAGCAAGGCGGCGAGCAGAAACTCCTCGTCGTAGGGGCGATGTTCGCGTGCCAGCTCGAAGACCTGCAGCGTATGATACAGAGCATCTCCTTCGGGATGATATTTTTCCGGCTGCTTGACGGCTTCGAGCGGCAGCAAGAGCATGCGGTAAAGCTGGTACGGGTCCACCGCCGCCACGCTGGCCTGCAATTCCTCATCCAGATTGATGCCCGGATACTCGCGGAGCAGCATCTCCTCCAGCTCCCGGATAGAGGCCCTTTCAATCGGTTTGCCGGTGATCGAACTTTTGAAGACATAGTGCGCCCGGTCCTCGGCGTAGACCGTCAATTCGAAATTGAAGCTGCCGTAGACGTGAATATGCGTGAACACACGAGCTTCCTCGAACTTGACGATTTGCTTGCGTTCGAGATCATACTGAAGTCCTTCGCTTTCCAGTTGATCGGTGATGAGCGCGGGGCTGTCGCAGAAGACATGAATGTCAATGTCGGAGCCCTTGCGCGTGTGGCCGGTCATGACGCTGCCGATGAGTCGCGGTCGAAATTGCCGCAGCAGGCGCATGAGCCGCAGCGCTTCGAGGCGCATGTCGCGCAGGTTGGCGGTGCGTTTTTCGCCCTCGTGGATGCGGGCGAAGACCTGGATTTGCTCGCGGATTTCAGCGTTGGACGGGAGGTCCTGAGGTTTGACGGTTTGCCGGCAGAGCCGTTTGGCGGCCTTGCGCTTCGCGGTGTAGTATTCCGATTCGCTGCGCTCGTACATGAGCCGGGCGGCTTCGAGGGCGATTGCTTGCCGTAACTTTACATTTGCCATCCTTTCATGCGCCGATACCAGGCCCATCAAAGCGGCGCGGGGCCAGAAGCAATTATAGCACACCGTAGATCAGGATTCTGACCGGATCCGGTCAGGATCAGAATCTTGACCTACGCATACAGCCGATAATCGATGTCCGGGAAGATGTTATGCCGGCGCTCCACTTCACACAGCCAGCCTTCGTCCAGGCTATCGCGCTTGATCTCGTCGTAGAGGTGGTTGAAATTCAGCACATGGACGCGCGTTCTCTCGCGAGCGTAGTCCACCATCGTTCCGGTTTTCATGATGAAAGCCCAATCGCTGGACTGCGCCAGCATTAGCTCGCGGGCAGCCTGGTTGAGCGCGCGGCGCTGCAGCGGCGACGGCTGCGCAAACCGCTGCGCCAGTTCCACCATCCGGTCCGAATCTTCGTGCAGATGCCGGTAAATCCAGTCGTTGGAGCCTTCCAGCCAGACCTCGCAGTAGCCCTTGTATCCCCAACTGGAAAGCATGGGCTGACTGAGCTGCAGCTTGGGGTGGCGGTCCAGGTATTCGGGGATAGTGACGGGCTTGATGGTCTGCTGGTCGTAATGGAGCTTGCGCAGCAGGAAATTAATCCAGTCGGGCCCCTCGAACCACCAGTGGCCGAACAGCTCGGCGTCATACGGCGCGACGATAAGGGATGGCCGGCCATCCATGGCGCCGCTCAGCCATTCGACCTGTTTTTCACGATTGAACATGAAATTGCCGGCGTGCTCCGCGGCCTTGTCTAGCGCGGCGCGCGGCTGGTAGGGCTGCTTGTGATCGGTGCGGCCGGTGATCTTGTAATATTTGATGCCGAGATGCGTGCGGATGCCGCTCGCATGCAGGTGCGGTTTGAGGTAGTCGTAATCAAGGTCGAAGCCCACATCCCGATAGAAATCGCGGTAGGTATAATCGCCGGGGTAGCCTTCGATGGCGCTCCAGACCTGCTTGGAGGACTCGGTATCGCGGGCCAGGACGGCCACATTGCTTTTCGGGCAGAGAATCGGGGCATATACGCCAAACTTCGGCCGCGGCTCGGCAAAGAGCACCGCATGCGTGTCGCCGAAGAAATAACGAATGCCCGAATCGCGCAGCAATTCATCCACGCCTTCGATGTAGCCGCATTCCGGCAGCCAGATGCCCTGCGGCCGTTTGCCGAAGTGGCGCTGAAATTCACGCCCGCCAAGCTCGATCTGAGCCCGCATGGCGTTGCGGTTGATGTTCATGAGCGGCAGGAAGCCATGCGTGGCCGCGCAGGTGATCAGCTCCAGCCTGCCCGTGTCGAAGAAACGGCGAAACCCCTGCAGCAAGTTATTGTTGTATTGTTTGACGAACACGTCCCGTGCCCGCTGGAAGCGATCATGGTACATGAGCGCCAGCGGATGGAATTCCGGCTGCCAGCGGGTGCGCTCAATCTCTTTCCCGGAAAGAGCGATCAGGTTATCCAGGTGCCGCAGATAGCGGTATTGCAGGAGCGGGTCGCTGAGCATGGCCGCGAGCGTCGGCGTAACCGACATGGTCATGCGCCAGGGCACGCCGTCCCGTTCCAGCCCGTCGAAGACTTCGAGCAGAGGAATGTAGGTTTCGGTGATGGCTTCATAGAGCCAATCTTCTTCCAGAAAATCGTCGTATTCCGGATGGCGCACGAAAGGCAAGTGCGCGTGCAAAACCAGGCATAAATATCCAAGAGGCGTCGTCATGTCGCTATGATGCTCCAAGCTCGTGGTGCTGGTACAACCGGGAGAACTGAACCGCGGCCGGTCAAGAGTGTTTTAGTATGACTTGCCTGGCAGAACTTCAAGGTCAACCCAGCGGCCGCGCATGAGCACCGCACTTACAACCGGCGGCGCTTGCCAAAGCAAAGCGAATGGCTCTGCGGCATGATCGTCGGCGAGCGGCACAACCACCAGATCGGCCGATTTCCCGGGTACGAGGCTGCCGGTTTCACCTTCCCAGCCCAGCGCCTCAGCACCCCAAAGCGTCGCCATGCGCAGAATGATATCGCCTGCCAAGTCCGGAAATGCGTCGCGGACAAGACGCGCTTCCGCCAGCAAGTTCAAATCCGGGTTGGATGCCAGGCTGTCCGTGCCCAGGGCCACGCGCACACCGGCGGCCAGGTAGTCCCGCAGCGGATACGGGGGGTGCGCGAAGGCGGCGTGGGTCCGCGGGCAGTAGACAACGACATTGTGCCTTGGCACAGCCGAGGCAAGGAGATAATTCCCGTGCGCGATCAGGCAATGAGGCACGTCCCTGGTAAGCTCCAGGATTTTGCCGGCATTCGCTGCCAGCCCCTCGGGATCCCAGACCCCGACCTCGCGAAGAAAGTCGACGAACGGTCCGGATCGCTTTTCCAGCAGTTCCAGCTCGGCCATTGTTTCGGCGACGTGGACGGCGATGGGCAGTTGCGTTCTCCTGGCATGGTTGACAGCAGCGCGGCAGAGCGCTGCGCGCACGCTATAGGGCGCGTGCGGACTGAGGCCGGGACGGCATTGGTCGCTGGCAGGATGTTCATGCAGCCAACGGCAAGCCTGAGCCCAGGCTTGCCCGGCACGGATCTTTGTCAGCCCCAGCAGTTCATGAAAGACAACGGCACGACCGCGGTAGCATGCCTCGGATAAGGCTGGCCAGCTTGCGCCCTGCGCGGAGATGTCGCCAAGCAAGGTGGTCCCGTAGTGTATAGACTCATTCAGGCCTGCGCGAATGTCCACCTCGATTTGCTGTTCGGACTGGCCGCGCCGGTGGCCGATGACCGCGCGAAGCCACTGCGTAAAGTCCTCTCCCGGCGGCGCTTTGCCGCGCAAACCAGTGAGGTCCAGGTGGGTGTGTGCGTTCACAAGTCCGGGCAGAATTGCGGCGTTGCCCAAGTCCTGATCGGTGCGGCTTTTTCCACGCGCTTCTACCCGGACAATGCGTTCCCCGGAGATCGTAATCGTTCCGCCTTCCAGCGGCGGGCCTTGCACGGGAAAAATCCAGCGTGCAGTCAACGTCCAGGGTTGTTCGTCCGGCGGGCTCATGGGGACAACATAATCGGTCATTGATCATTCGTCATGCCTTCTGAAATCGATGGGCGGTCACGCCGATGACGCCGAATTGCTCCTCAACCAGTCCTGTCACGATGTAGGGCCCAAGCGTGAGATAGGCCACCGGCGGACAGGTGCCGGGAAAGAGGGTCGCCTCGATCAGGCCCCATTCATCTTCCAGCGTCACGAACTGCATGGTGTGCCCGCCTGTCGTCGGCGTGAGCCGAGCCGTGGCGACCACACCGGCCAGGCTGACACGCTTGCCGAGGTTTTGCGGCAAGTCCTTGCTGGTGATTAGCCCGGCCGGCAACCCAGGTCGAAAGAGCGACATCAACGGCGGGCCGGCGACGAAACCGAGCAGGTCCCACTCGTCGCGCAGGCGACGATCGAAGGGATACTCCGCGGGAGACCAGTCGATAGCCGGGTCGTCGGAGAAAAGGGCGGGAGAAGCGGATTGAGTACCGAGTACCGAGTACTGAGTACTGAGTACCGAGTGGGGAGTACCGAGTACTGGGTACTGAGTACCGGGTACTGAGTACTGAGTACTGAGTACTGAGTGCTGAGTACTGGGTACTGAGTACTGAGTACTGGGTACTGGGCCCTGAGTCCGGGCGGCGGACTCGCCGAAAGTGCTTTCGCCGGCCGGAGCATGCACGGTTCCGCCCCCGACTTTCGGCACTGGCTGCTCGGTATTGAGTACTCGGTACTGGGTACTCGGTACTCCGCCCGCTGCCTTCTCCAGGTCCGCTTCCAAAAACAACGCCGGCCGGGACTTCCCCGTGAAATCAAGGGCCCCACAGCGTATGAGCAGCGCCAGCTCCTCCGGTCCAGGCCTCAGCCGTCGCCGAAAATCGGCTAGATCGCGAAATGGCCCGCTATGAGTACGGTGGGCAAGCAGACGCACGCGAAAATCTTCATTCAAAGAGGCAATCGCTTCCAAGCCCGTGCGAATGCCGTCTCCCTCAGCGGCGAAGACCTCCGCCGAGCGATTGACGCAGGGCAAGTACACGGGAATCCCGGCCCGCTTGATGGCTTCGATATAGACGTGGCGGGGATACATACCCTGGTTGTTGTTCAGCGCCGCCGGCCAGAAGCAGAGCGGATGATGCGCCTTGAGCGCGGCGGCTTGCCAGGCGATCAGGCCGTAGCTGACCGCGTGGCTCTTGCAGAAAGAATAATGATTGAACTTCGCCAGTTGCACCCACAGGTCGGCGGCAACCGCACGCGGCACGCCGTTCTGCTGGCACGCCGTCAGAAACTCCTCGGTCAGGGCTCGGGCTTCCTGGTCCGTGCGGTGTTTGCTGACGCGCCGGCGGAAGTGGTCGGCCGCAGGCGCCGACAGGCCGGTGATCGCCTGCAGCACGCGCAAGGCGTCGTCCTCATAGAGCATGAGGCCCTGCGTCTGGTGCAGCAACGGTTCGAGCGCCGCATGCGCATAGCGGACCGGCTCCAGGCCGCGGCGGCGGCGAATGAAAAGGTCCTTCATGCCCACGGAGGCAGCCCCGGGCCGGATCATGGCCAGCGCCTGAATGACATCCATGAGCTCCCTCGGCTGCATCTGGACAAGCAGGTGACGCATGGCGGGCGATTCGAGCTGGTTGACGCCGAGCGTGTCGCCCTGCTGGAGGAGCGCGATAGTTTTTTCGTCGACGGCAGCGAGCGATAAGCAGTGAGTGGTGAGTGATGAGTGGTGAGTGCCGAGGCAAAGCCGGGCCGCGTCGATGGTGCCGAGGGCGCGGTTGCCGAGCAGATCCATTTTCACAAGTCCGATCCGCTCGGCGGCGTCCTTTTCGAATTGGGTGATGACGATGCCCTTGGCGGCACGCTGCAACGGCGCGTATTCCTCGATCGGTCCGGGCGTGATGACCACGCCGCCGGGATGGATGGAGAGATGATGCGGCCGGCCCAGCAGGCGCCGGGCATCCGCGACGATGCGCGGCCATCGCTCCGGCTCCAGCGGAAAGCGCGGCGGCAAAGAATCTGCAATCTGCAATCTACAATCTGCATTCGATTCTTGGTCTCGCAGGAATTTGTCCACGCGTTCGGAGAGTGTTTCCAGCAGACGGCTCACCTGCTCATTGGAAAGGCCGTGGACCTTGGCGGCTTCGCGAAACGCCGAGCGCGGCTGCAGGAACAGGTGGGAGCTGATCATCGCCGTGTGTTCGGCGCCGTGCCGGCGAAAGACATAGGCAATGACATCATCGCGCACCTTCCAGTCAAAATCGAGATCGATATCCGGCAAGTCGGTCCGTCCGGCGTGCAGGAACCGCTCGAGCGGCAGAGCAAAGGCCAGCGGGTTGACGTCCGTGATTTCCAGCAAGTAGCAAACGAGGCAATTGCCGGCCGAGCCGCGCAGGGCCATGCCATGGCCGCGCCGCCGCGCGTAGCGGGCGATGTCGCGTACGACGAGAAAATAAGACGCTAACCTGCCCGTTTCGATCAGCGCCAGCTCCTGCTTCAAGCGGTCGTGAGCAGCCGCACTCGCGTCCAGGTTCCGGCGGCGCAGGCCGCGTGCGCACAAGAGCCGCAGGAAACTGCCGGCGCTGTGCTGGTGCGGCAAGCGCGGCTGCGGCAACACCACCTTACTGGGGAGCACGTCTTCTTCCGGCAATGAATCCGCGAGCACTTCGGCATTTTCCACCGCCTCCGGCAAGTCGCGAAAGCGGCGCCGCAGCGTCTGGGCATCCACGAGATGATGATCCGGCGTGATGCGCAGGGCACGCGGCAACTGGTCCAGCAGGGTGCCCCGGCCCACCGCCGTCACGACGCGAAAAGTCGCGTACTCCGCGGGCGTGGCGAAATGCGCCGCCGTGCTCGCCACCGGCCGCAGGCCGAGGCGCCGGCCGCACGCCAGCAACTCCTGCTCGCGCGCCGCTGCCTGGCCCGGACGAACGATCTCCAGCCACAGCCGTCGGTCAAAAGCATCCCGCAACTTCTCGGCGAGCGCGGGTTCGTCCACGAGCACATGCAAGCCGGCGGCGTTTTCTACCAGCAAATCTTCCAGACGCTGCGCCGCGCCGTGCAGATGGAGCCGGCTGATGATGCGGCACAGATTACGATAGCCGGCGGGCTCGGCGATCAGAGCCACGCAATGCGTCCGACCTTGCCCGAGACACGCGCCAAGCAACGGCCGCACCCCGAAGCGGCGGGCTTCCTCGACAAAAGTGACGGCCCCATAGAGGTTATTGGTGTCGGTTAACGCGAGCGCCGAGTATCCGCAAGCCGCCGCGCGTTCGAGAAGGGCTGTGAGACTGCTGATTCCTTGCAGAAGCGAATACCAACTGTGAGTATGCAGCGAAGCGGGCATAAAGTGCCAAGCAGCTGTAAGAAGGCGGCTTCATCCGCATGCATATACACATGATCAGTAAATAAATGCAAGTAAAAAAGCACCTCTGAAAGCCACACAAATTACGCAGTTTCCACCATTTTGACTGCCAACTGCCAAATTCTTATCCGGCTTGGCAGTGACCAGAAGCGGCATAAACTCAAACAACGAAGTGATTTGTGGCCGTCCCAAAAGTCGACTGCCAAACTGCCAAGGTGACTAGGCCCAGTGGCGAGGTCAATGCTGATCGGCATCCCGAAGACCGAGCAGGAGGCCAAGATACCCGAAACGGCGGTCGGTCTCCGAGGGCCAGGCATCGACCGACTTCTGCACCGCTGTACCGCCCCAGCGGGCGTTGCGGCGGACCCAGGCTTCCAGGGCCAGGCCGTGCGCGGGAGTATCCTTGTCCACGACTTGCAGCGGCCCTTCATCTACGACCTGGTTCAATTTCTCCAGGCGCTCATGAAGGATGGCGAGCTGGGCACGGCCGCGCAGGTCCCCGTCCGGGATTTTCTTGGCCAACGCCACCGCCTCGTCTTCCATGCCCGCTTTCACACCCAGGCGGACCAAACGATAGAGGAGCCAGGGAGAAAGCTCTTGGAGCTTGGGATCGCTGGCAGCGGCGGCAAATGCCTTTTGGAGATACCCTATCGCCTTCCCCGGGTCGCGCGTGTCCAGGGCCACAGCCGCCAGGGCAACCAACACCGGCAACTGGTTGGCCGGCGGAGCATGCTCCAGCGCCTGATTAGCTTGCTCCCATTCTCCCATGCGGGCGAAGCCCTCAGCCAGCCCGAGGACGACCGCCGGATCGACTGGTTTGCCCTGCTCCGGGGTGCCGATCAACTTCTGGGCCTGCTCTTGTTGGTCGAGGACCACCCATAGGGCAATCAGGGAAGCCGGCAGCGGCGGCTTTTTCTTCTGCGGTTCAGCCGGATTTGCTGGTGGATGAAGTTGAAAGGGCAGGCTCGCCTGCTCCGCCAGCGCTTTCGCTTCGGCGATTGCCTTGGGCTCCTTGCTTGTATGCAATATTTCCAGCCCCAGCACGGCCAGGAGTTCCGGGGTCTGGTCAGGGAATTGGGAAGCCCACGGCCGAGAGCGCTTCTTGTGCTCGCCCTGCAAGGTGCGCGTGATTAGCGTTAGAGCTTCAGCTCGAGCCTCTGGAACGCGCAGACTCTGAAACGTTTGAGTCATCAGTTTTTGCGCGTCGGGCCATTTAATCCGTTTATTATCCTGAATCTCACGTAATTCGATCTCGCGCGATTCGCTGACGCTGCCTAGATCGACTTCCGACCGGAGCAGCTCGGTAAGCAAGCAATCGGGCTCATACCGGTGTGCCAGGTTAGCTGGGAGCGTGGCCTCGCGATGCGCTTGCTGAAAATGAACGCTTGCCGCGGTCGCGTCCGGCGTCTGAGCACGAAGCTGATACTCTCCTGCAGCCCGAAACAGTTCGGCCGCGGCGAGTTTGTCTTTATTGTCTTCGAGACCATTCAGTGCGAGGCCTAGAAGGCGCACATTGAGGGTATTCGCTCGATAGTTGAAGACAAATAAGACGATCAGCGCCACCACGCCCGCCAAAGCTCCGGCCGTGACACCGATCCTGGTCCATTGCTTCCAGGTGCGTTTGGGTTTGATTTGCGGGACCGCGTCCGCTTCGAGAAGGGCTTCCCGGCTTACGGTGCCCACGGCGCGGGCATCCCAGGCGCCTTCCGGCGCCGGTTCCACATCCCGGCGGGCACCGGCGGGCAGCCGGCTATCGACCTTGCGCCAGTCCTTGGGATCCGCCTTTTTCGGCAGCGGCACCTTGACGATGCGCCGGCACTCGGGACAGCTCGTCTGCTTGCCGGCCAGGTCCGCCGCAACCGCCACCTTGGTATCGCAATAGGAGCAGACAAACTCGATCGTTTCCGCTTCCTTGACCGGCGCGGCTGGCTCCGGCTGATCCGCCAGCGCGGCCGCGGCAAACTCTTCGACGTTGGCCGGCGCAGAGTTGGGCGCGGGCACGGTCAGCATTTTCTTGCAAGCCGGACAAGCCCGCCTTAGGCCGGCGAGGTTGTCCTTGACGCTGAATTCTTTCTTGCACTGCGGGCAGTTGAATTTGATGGCCATGTCATTTGCTAACCAGGGGCAAGTGCGTGCGGCCGTTCGCGTCGCTGACGGACTTTTCGTTTTTCAAATGGCCCTTGTCCGCTTCTTCCTTCTCCCAGATTTCGATCTCCTCCAGGAGGGCATCGACCATCTCCGCTTCGGTGACGTTGCGGATCATTTCGCCGCGTTTGAAGATGACGCCCTTGCCGTTGCCCGCGGCGATACCGATGTCGGCTTCGCGGGCCTCGCCGGGACCGTTCACGACGCAACCGAGCACGCTGATTTTCACCGGTGTTTTTCGGCCCTGGAGCCGCTGCTCCAATTCGCCCATGATCTTCTTGAGATCGATGGCCAGCCGGCCGCAGGTGGGGCAGGCGATCAGTTCCGGGGCGCGCACGCGCCGCTGCGTGGCCTGGAGAATGTCGAAGGCGGCGCGGATCTCGACTTCCTTGTCCGCCAGCAGACTGACCCGGATGGTGTCGCCGATGCCGTCCAGCAGGATGGGCGCCAGGCCGCAAGCGGACTTGGTGACGGCATAGGGAGGTTGCCCCGCCTCGGTGATGCCGATGTGCGTCGGGTAGTTCGCCTGCTTGGCGTAGAGGCGGTAGGCTTCCACAGCGGTGATCACGTCGCTCGATTTCAGCGACACGATCAGGTCGTGATATCCCTCGGACTCGGCGATCTCGATATAGCGAAGGGCGCTTTCGACCATGGCGGGCGGGCACGGAAAGCCGTGCTTCTCGACCAGTTCCCGTTCCAGGCTGCCGGCGTTGACGCCGATGCGCATGGGCATGCCCTTGGCCTTGGCTTTGCGGATGACCTGGCGATAGCGGTCGTAGCCGCCGATGTTGCCGGGGTTGATGCGGATCTTGTCCACCGGATGGTCCAGGGCGGCGAGAGCCATCTTGTAATCGAAATGGATATCGCAAATCAGCGGGATATGGATGCGCTTCTTGATCTCGGTCAGGACGGCGGCGTCCTGCGGCTTGGGCACGGTGACGCGGACGATCTCGCAGCCGGCCGCCTCCATGCGCTCGATTTCGGCGAGGGTGCCCTCAAGATCGTAGGTGTCCGTGGTGGTCATGGACTGCACCCAGATCGGGTTGTCGCCGCCGACCACCTTGTCGCCGACACGCACCTCGCGCGTCTTGTGCCGCTTGAAACTGTGTTGATAGGCCATACACTTCCTGACCGGCGCGCTTGCCAATGGGTCTGTAAAATGACAAACTGATGCCGTTATCCTAGTTCGATGGCCGTAACGCCGTCAAGCTGAACGACCTATGCTGCGCGAGCTGTCCGTGCAAAATCTGGCCTTGATCGAGGACGTGCGCGTCGAGCTGCAGCCCGGCTTCTGCGCCTGGACCGGCGAAACAGGCGCAGGCAAGACCCTGCTGCTCGAAGCTCTGGGGCTGCTCCTGGGCGAGCGCGGCTCCGCCGAACTGCTCCGTAGCGGCGCGGATGAGCTTCGCATCACCGGGCTTTTTGAGCTGGACCAGGCTTCCCAGGGTCCGGCAATTCAAGAAATTCTCGGAGCAGATCATAAAGAGGAACAGCTTGTCGTTACGCGCCGCCTCAGCCGGGCGGGCCGCAGCACGGCTTACATCAACGAGCAACCGGTTGCCATCTCGACCCTGAAACGGCTAGCGAACTGCCTCGTGGACATTCATGGCCAGCGGGAAAGTCAATCGCTCCTGGAGCCGGCCTACCAACTACGTTTGCTGGACGCCTTCGGCGACCTCGAGGCGCAGCGGCACGATTATCAGCAGCTTGCGGACAAGGTGCGTGCGCTGCGGCGCCGGCTATCTGAACTGGACGCGGAACGCCTGCAACGGCAGCGCGACCTGGCGCTGGTGCGTTTCGAGCGCGAGGAGCTGGACAAGGCGGAGCTGCGGCCGGGGGAAGTTGCGGAACTGAGCCGCGAGCGCGAACGCTTGCAGCATGCGCAGGCACTGCAAGCCTTCGCCGCGCTGAGCATTGGCCGGCTGCATGAAGAAGAGGGCTCCATCGTCGAACAGCTTGGCAAAATGCAGCATGAAGCCGAATCGTGGCAGCCGCTCGACCCAGGCCTTGGCGAAGTGGCGCGGCGGCTGGAAAGCTTGCACGCCGAAGCGCAGGACCTGGCTGCCACATTGCGTGACATGGCCCAGCATTGGGAAGCCGATCCGGCACGCCAGGAAGAAGTTGACGAACGCCTGCGGCTGCTGCGTCGTCTGGAAACCAAATATGGCCGCATCGTCGATGCGCTTATCGCCTATCGGGCGACTCTGGATGAGCAGGAAGCCGGGCTGCAACAGCAGGAGGACGATCGCGACCAGATCAAGAAAGAGCTGGAAGCCAGCTTTGCGGAGTTGCGCGGCGCGGGCGAGGAGTTGTCCAGGCGGCGGCAGCGCGTCAGCAAACGCTTTGTAACCGCCGTGCAGCGCGAATTAGCCGACCTCGGCATGGCGGAGGCCCACCTTGACGCTGTCCTGGAAACGCTGGCTCTCGGTGACGATGCGCTGACCGCGGAGCTGCCTGCCACCGGCCTGGAGCAGCTTGAATTCATGCTTGCTGCCAATCGCGGCGAACCGGCGCGGCCCTTGCGCAAGGTAGCCTCGGGCGGCGAACTGTCCCGGACCATGCTGGCGCTCAAGACAGTGCTTGCCGTTCACGACCAGGTCGGCACGCTGGTGTTCGATGAAATCGACGCCAATGTCGGGGGCCGGCTCGGCGATGTGCTGGGCGAAAAGCTCGCTGCCCTCGGGCGGACGCACCAGGTCATCTGCGTGACGCACCTGCCTCAGGTTGCCAGCTATGCGCCCCACCAATGGACCATTCGCAAGATCCGCAATGGTCAGCATACGGCCACGACAATCGATCTCCTCGGCGAGGAGGACCGGCTTGAAGAGCTGGCAAACATGCTGCGCGGCAAATCGCGTGGCGAGAATACCCGCAAGGAAGCTTTGGCCATGCTGAGCGCGGCAAGAAAGAGTTGGTAGGGATGGTAGGCGGTTGCTGCTCCTCCGGGTAGAATCGGGGTATGCGCTGCCTGCTCAAACGCTGGTGGTTCTGGACCGGGACGGGGTTCATGCTCGTTGCGCTCTATGCTTGGTATCTGGTTATCTCCGTTGACTGCGGCACTGTTACGCAAGCAAATTTCGACCGGATTCAAAAAGGTATGACCCTTGACGAAGTGACGGCAATACTTGGGGACTGGACGTTCGGATTTCGCAATCCAGGCACAACCACGATTGTTTGGCCTGAGGGGGAAAACTGGATTTCGGTTGACTTCGCAGATCGAAACACTGACGACCTACGGAAAGCAATAGTTTGCGACAAATCACTCCATTTGGTTATTTCGTGGGGAAACCTGCAATGGCACGTCAAGAAGGGCCTGGAGATGATCGGCGTCAGGTGAAAAATCAACACTCTATGCACCCACTACCCTCCTCCGGGTTTAATGAATGGCCTTTACAGCGCTGGCCAGATTGACTATTTATCCTGCTCCTGCGCTGGCCGCTTCTCCCCCTGGTTCATGGAGGAACCGGACCTTGGCGAATCTCGAAATCGGCTTCCTCGTCCTCACATTGATCGGCTTGATTCTCGGCTGCTGTTCGATTCTCTGGGTGCGCACCAGCCGCCGGCAAGGCCTGGTTTTCCTCGGCCGCTGCCTGTTCATTGCCACCATGCTCTTTCTTGGGGCCAGCGGGATCCTGGCCGCCATGCACCGTGCCGAGGGAGTTATTCCGCTGGGCCTGTCCTCGGGCTTTCTGGTGATTGGCATGCTCTGGGAGACGCCGCCGTCCGGGCGCTGAAGTGATTGCGTAACGGATCCATCGGGATGGACGGATAAAGCAGAAAGGCCCGCGAGAATTTGCTCGCGGGCTTCTGTTATGCGGGGTGTTCCCAACGTATGCGGTTGTTTTGATCGCTGAGCGGCGTATCTTGTAGAACGGAATTCATTCCGTTCAGCATCAGGCCTCTCTCCGGCGCTGAACGGAATGAATTCCGTTCTACAGGACTCGCAAGCGACAAACCACTTAGCGGCCGGGGCCAGGCAGCGGGGTGGGAGCCATGATGGTGGGGTAATAATTTCCGGGGAAGCCGTACGGATTGGCCATGCCGGGCGTCATGGCGGGCATAGCTTGCATATTTTCGGCGGGGTTCATGCCGGGCATGACGTAAGCGGGAGAGCCGACAGCGCCCGGGGCGGGCAATTGGCCCATGGCGAAGCCGCCATCCGCGTAGTTGCAAGCGGGACCGCAACCGCCGCCGTTGCCCGCGAAACCGCCCAGCGGGATACAGCCGGACATGCTGTCCAGGCAGTACGGGCTAAAGGCGTTGTACTGTGTGGCGCACAGCTTCACGCAGCATTTTTTGCAGCAGAGACAGCCCAGGATATGACCGGCAGAGGCCTGTTCCACGCTGAACCCAAGTCCGGCCAGCCCCAGAATTGCAATGACAAAAATTTTCTTCATGGCGTGCTGTTTTCTTCATTGAAGCCCGGGGCGAACTGCCCCTGCCATCCTCCTGATGGCGGGCGCGCGCCCGATTTTCCGACTGAACTCTACCCGACGAATTTGTGCGGCAGCGGCAAAACACCTGGAATTACCCGGCCGGGAAGGCGTTCCGCGAACGCAAAAGAAGCACAACAAAGCGGACCGTTAAGCAGCGCAGAATGGGACGCCCTGGCGAATTAGTTCGCGAAGTTGATGGAGAATTTGTAAAGCTAAAGAGCCTGTTAGAAAAGAGCCCGAGCCGGTGCGGAGCCAAACCGTCTCCCGCCGATTTCGATGAACCGGTATAATCTCCTGCCGGCCCTTTCGAGTCCGTCCGGAGGAGTTTTCTCATGCCACGTCGGAACCTTGCCTGGTTTCTGGGCATCGCGGGCGTCTTTCTGCTTGGCTATACCGTGTCGCGCAGCGCCCCGACGCCCGAGCAGGATCAGGATTACGCCCTGGTAAGCCTTGTCGTCGAGGTCATGAAAGAGGTCGAGGGTAAATACGTCCGGCCGCTCGACCCGGCGGCGAAGCGTCAGCTCGTCGAGGACATGATCAACGGCGGCCTGGAGCGCCTTGATCCCCATTCGAACTTTATCAACGCCAAGGACTACAAGCGCTTTGTCCTAAGCAGCAAGGGCACCTTCGGCGGCGTCGGCATTCAAATCTCCACGGATCGCGCGCGTGCCAACCGCCTGATCGTCTTCAGTCCCATGGTGGGTACGCCGGCTTATGACGCGGGCGTCCTGGCCGGGGACGTGATTCTCAAGATCGACGGCAAATCCACCGAGAGCATGCGCCTGAGCGACGCCATCGATCTCATTACCGGCGAACCGGGACAGGACATCACCCTTACGGTTCAGCATGCCAACTCCCGCGACCCGGTCGATATCAAGATGACCCGCGCCAAGATCCAGGTGCCTACCGTGCTTGGCGACGTCCGGAAGCCGGACGACGGCAAGGAATGGGAATTCGTGGTCGATCCGTCCAACAAGATCGCCTACATCCGCTTGCTGGCCTTTACGGAACGCACGGCGGACGAGGTGCGAGCCGTGTTGACCGGGCTCAAGAAGGAAGGCATCCATGGGCTGATATTGGACCTGCGCACCAATCCAGGCGGCCTGCTCCTGTCCGCAGTCGATATTGGCCGGATGTTTCTGCCATCCGGCCGCATTGTCAGCACGCAGGGCCGTAACCAGCCGGAAGAGGCCTACGACGCCAACGGCAAGGGAGGCATCTTCACCTCGGCCAAGGAATGCCCGATGGTGGTGCTCATCAACGGCCTGAGCGCCAGCGCCAGCGAAATCGTGGCCGCGGCCTTGCAGGACCACCAACGCGCCGTGGTCATCGGCGAACGCAGCTATGGCAAGGGCAGCGTGCAAAATATCATCAAGGTGGAAGGCAACACAAGCGCCCTCAAGCTGACGACGGCAAGCTACCAGCGGCCCAGCGGCAAGAATATCCACCGCTTTCCGGACAGCAAAGAGGCGGACGAATGGGGCGTGAAACCGGACGATGGCTTTGAGGTGAAACTCACGGAAGAGGAGCGCTACGAGTACCTGGAATACCGCCGCGACCGTGACATCGTGCGCGACAAGGGCGGCGCCCTGCCGCCCAAGCCGCAAGCTGCGAAGGAGCGCGACAAGCATGGCAAGCCTTTCGTGGACCGCACGCTCGAGAAAGCGCTCGACTATTTGAGGCACGAGCTTAACAAGGCGAGCGCCGCGCCCGCCATGCCGGAGATGGGGAATGGCTGAGGAGGTGAGCGGCGCGCCTTTGCGGATGCTCTACGAAGACAACCACTGCCTCGCCGTGGCCAAGCCCGCGCCCTTGCTGACGCAGGGAGTGGCGGCGGAAACTCCGACCGGGCCCATCCCGACACTGGAAGCACAGGTGAAGTCCTATCTGAAGGAGCGTTACCATAAGCCGGGAAACGTCTACCTCGGCATTCCCCATCGTCTCGATCGACCGGTGTCCGGGGTGGTCGTGTTTGCCCGGAACACGAAAGCCGCTCAGCGGCTTGCGGAACAATTCCAGACACGCCAGGTAAAAAAAGAATACCTGGGCCTTGTCGAAGGCCAGGTAAGCCCCGCGGAAGGAATCTGGGAAGACTGGCTGCGCAAATTGCCGGAAGAGTCTCGCTCCGAGCGCGTGGACGCCGCTGCCGAGGGCGCCAAGCATGCGCTGCTGCGCTACCGTTGTCTTGGTTCTGGAGCAGGGTGCACGCTGCTCGAACTGCATCCCGAAACGGGGCGCATGCATCAGATTCGCGTACAGGCGGCGGCGCGTGGCTGGCCGATCCGTGGCGATGTGTTGTACGGCGCGCAGTTGCCGTTTGGCCCGCCTGCTGAACTGCCGCGCGAGCGCATGATCGCCCTGCACGCTTACAAATTGACCTTCTTGCATCCCATCCGCTACGAGCCGATGACGCTGGTCGCGCCGCTGCCCGAGGCCTGGCATGAACTCGGCCTGCCCCTAGATAACTGGCTCAAGTTCGAGTCAGATGGTTAGGACGCGATCGCGGGCGACAATATCCCAGGTTCCGCTGACGCGGCCGTTCTCGACCACATAGGCCTGACGGTGCCAGGCGCAGGTCGGGCAGATGTGGGTGGGCATGGCGAAGATTTCGTCGCCGGGCTGAAACTGGGCGGCGTGCGGAGTTTCGATGACGAAATGTTCCTCGTTCTGCAGAATGGGCTCATATTCCGGCACGTTCAGGAGGATGCAGCGCTTGCCTGCCGGCGGATCGCTGGCGATCGATTTTGTGCCAAGGTCCATGGTGACGCGCGTGGCGGTCGGCCGGCTGACCACGCGGGTAAGGACCAGGGCCGCGGGAATGAAACCACCGAGGTCGGCGAAACGGCTGCCATAGCCATGGTCGTGAAGCATGCACGTGCCGGGCGAGCATTCCAGGCCGGGTAAGTCCAGGGTTGCGTAGATTGAGAAGGTGGGTGTGCCGCCAAAAATAAGGCGCGGCAGCTTATGCCCTTGCCTGATGAGCTGATCGCGCAGCTCCATGACCGGCCGGAGAAGCTTCTGAACGGCGGCCTCGCGTTCGGCCCGGCTGTCCTGGTGGTTGTGGCCATCGTAAATTTGCAGGCCGCCGGGTGTCAGGCCGGGCATTTTGCTTATCATTTCATACAGCCGGATTGCCGCCTCGCCTGGCGCAATCCCGGTTCGATGTTGCCCAACATCAATATCCAGGATCACCTCTACCTGCTGGCCTGCGGCAACCATGGCCGTAGAGAGCGTTTCCAGTGCCGCCGGATGATCCGCGGTTACGGAGAACTGACTGCGGGGATATTTGCGGATCAGCTTTGCCAGCCGCGTGCAATTTGGGCCGACCATGTTGTAAGCAAGAAAAATGTCGGGCACAGCGCACTGCGCCAGCATTTCCGCCTCGGCAATGGTCGCGCATTTGTGCTTGGCGATGCCCGCCTCCATTTGCAGGCGCACGATCTCGCGCGTCTTGTGCGTCTTCATGTGCGGCCGAAGCCGGGCGGGGCTCCCTGCGATGCGAATCGCCTCGGCAATGTTGCGCCGAATCAGGTCCTTGTAGAAGACAAGACCGGGGCTGAAGACGGACGACGTGTCGGCGATCGCATATTGCAGATTCATGGCAGGCATTCCAAGCTTTGTTAAGACGCACAGGCAAAGCAGACATTTCCGAGCCTTGCCATTGTACGCAAGAATCTTTCAAGAATTCCGGCGTCGCGTCCCTGAATCGTCTGGACCCGGGCATACAATAGAAGCTTGTGCGCATGACGCCAATGGCCGACGGTAGCAAAATGGTAAAGCCGGCGTCGCCGGCTTTGTGATCTGTTGTTTTGGTCAATCGTAAGACGAAGGAGAAAGTTTCATGGCGGATGAACCCAAAAGGGGTCCGGAAGGTCAACCGCAGCCCCCGGCGCAGGCACAGCAGCCGGCGCAGTTTTCCGTGGATTCCACCGCGCTGTCCACGGCTTATGCGAACTTCTGCCGGGTGACCGGCACGCCGGAAGAGCTGGTGCTCGATTTCGGTCTTAATACGGCGATGACCCCCGTGGCCAATGAGCCGGTCAAACTGACCCATCGACTGGTGGTCAACTACTTCACAGCCAAGCGGCTGCTGGGCGCCTTGCACATGGCGGTGCAGCAGCACGAGAACGTCTACGGAGTTCTGGAAACAGACATCCAGAAACGCGTCCGCCAGACGGGGCCGGGCGCCGCCGCGCGGCCACCACAGCGCTAGCGCTCTGTCAATTCTGGCATGGATGGTCAGGGCTAGATTGTTTAACCCGGAGCCAACGGCGACGGTAGCTTCGCATCTCCTCGCCGTCGGCTCGGGGTTAAACGACGATCCATGGGGACTGGCTGTCCTCGAAGCCTACGGCAGCGCGGCCGCCAGGGCATACACTTCTTCCGCGTCCATGACCTGATCGTTGCTCTCAAAAAGCCGAGCGATGGCCGCCTTGTGAACTTTCATCTTCGTGTCGCCGACGCCGATGGCGCCGTAACAGATAATGCCGTCGCGCTCCTTCGCCTTATCGGTGACCTCGACGCCTTCGATGCCGGCCGGCGGGACAGCGTTCAGATCAATCGCCACGCGCAGGTTGGAAGCGGATACGCGGGCTGCCTTCGGCAGCAGCAGGGCGCCGGCGGCGCCCGCGGCGATCACCAAGCTCCTGCCGGTCAGGGCTGCGCGCAGGTCTTCCAACGTCCCTGTACCGACTGGTTCCAGATGAGCATTGTTAACCTTCGCTCGAATTGCGTCACAAACGGCGCCGGCCCGGTCGCGCTGCCGGGAGCCGACGCGCACTTCGGCTCCTTGCCTTGCCAAGAGACGTGCCACGCGCTGGCCAACGGGCCCAGTGCCGCCCAGCACCAGGGCGGGGACGCCGTTCAGGTTGAGATGGCGAGCCGCGGCACGCACCGCCGCCGCCGCCGTGGTGTTGGCCCCGCTGGCGTCAAGTAGCACAGACACGCGCAGACCGAACTGCAGCAGCATGTGCTGCTTGGCCTCGTCCAGTAATCGTTCGCCGGCAGCCACATCGCTGCCGCCAATGAAAAATGCCGTGCTCTTAAGATCCTTCGCGCCGCGCGTGAAGATGGCCCCGTGAACCATGCCGCGGACTTGCTCCGGCTTGACGCCGCCGTAGCTGAAGACTTCATCCGCGCCGGCGTCGATAGCCACCACGCGGTCAAAGACGCTCGCCTGCGGGTCGCTATCCAACTGGATCAGGATTTTGCGCTTGTCCATCGCTGTACCAGTCCGGCCGTTCGCGCGTAGGGCAGGTTTTCAACCTGCCGGGCGGATCATGGCAGGTTAAAAACCTGCCCTACGCGGACGAGAAGGGTCATTTATAAAATGGATGCTTGGCCGTTTCCTTCTTGGCGAGGACCTCGTCGATCTTCGGCTCGCCCTTCATGGCGCGCTGAATGGAGAGCTTGGTGGCCTCGTAGTTGTACTGGTAAATCTTGGCGTCGTCCTTGGCGTCCCAGTGAATGAACACGCCGCAGACGATCACCAGGTTTTCCGCTTGATCCTTGGGAAGGACGCCGCCCGCAACGCTGTCGGCGACGGCCTTGGCCACCGCCTTCTGCGCCGGGCCGAACATCTGAAGCGCTTGCTTGGCGCCCTTGATATCGACCTTGGTAATCAGCACCGTGGCCGGCTTGCACAAAAGGTTCGGCTCCAGGACCGCCAGCAGGTTCGAGTGGCCCGCTTTTTGATCCGCCAGGGCGTTGGCGAAAGCGCTTCCTACCGGGCCGTCCTTGGAGCCGATCAGCAGATCGATATGGGCCACCTCGTTGCCTTCACCGACCAACGCCTCGCCGATGTACATGGACATTGCTCATTCTCCTTTCATGGAACCTGATGTCACTCCGAGCGATGGCAAGGACTATAGCAGCCGGGAGGCCGATGCAAAAGCGAAAAACGGCAAGCCACAAAACTTGCTAAGCGGCAGGGAAGCTGTACGCGATGCCGCAAGTTGTCCGCGGCAGGGCAAACCTCCCGCCACGCCTGCGCTTGCAATTCCTGACTGTCCCGGTATAGTCGCTAGGTTTTGCCGCAAGACGCGGCGCCGGGCTTGCCGTTCGAATGGTGCTCAGCGACGGAAATTGCTCCCACGGCTTCCGAGCAACACGCAAGGACGCGCCAATATGTTGCAAGTGCATGAACCGCTGCTGCTCGGCCCCTCGGCCGACCGGCTCGCCTACGCCCGGCAAATTATCCGCGGCGAGGCTGCCGCTCTGGAGCAGGTGGCCCAGCGGCTCGATGAATCCTTCCTGCGTGCCGTGGACGTCCTGTATAACTGCGCCGGCCGCGTCGGTATTACCGGCACCGGCAAATCGGGCGATGTCGGGCAGAAGATCGCCGGCACCTTCAACTCGACCGGCACCCGCGCTTATGTGCTCGATGCCACGCGCGCCATGCATGGCGACCTGGGCATGGTCCACCCCAACGACGTGATCCTGGTCCTGTCTTACAGCGGCGAAAGCGAGGAGATCGTCAAGCTGCTCGGCCCCTTGCGCGCCCTGGCGAGTGCGCTCGTCGGGCTTACCAGCCGGCAGAACAGCAAGCTGGCCACGTCCTCGGATGTCGCCCTGATTCTCGGACCGCTCGAAGAAGTCTGCCCCCTGGGACTGGCGCCAAGCACTAGCACGACCGCCATGATCGCCATCGGCGACGCGCTGGCCTTTGTGCTCAGCCGCATGCGCGAATTCACGCATGAGGACTTTGCCCGTTTCCATCCCGCCGGCACTCTGGGCCGCAAGTTGCTCAAGGTCGATGTCGTGATGCGGCGCGGCACGGAACTGCGGCTGGCCGCCGCCACGGAGACGGTCCGGGAAGTCTTCGCGCGCGTGCGCCGCCGGGGACGCCGGACCGGCGCCGTCATGCTCGTGGATGAGGCCGGGCGGCTCTGCGGCCTCTTCACCGACAGCGACCTGGCCCGGCTCTTCGAGCAGCGCCGCGACGCTGCCCTCGACCGGCCGATCTGTGAAGTCATGACGCCCAATCCCATGACGGTCGCCCAGGGCACGCGCGTGGCGGACGCGGTCGAGATCTTGCGCCGCCAGCGCATCAGCGAACTGCCGGTCATCGATGCCGCGGGCACGCCGGTGGGATTACTGGATATAACGGATGTGCTGGGTTTGCTGCCTGCCGAAGAGGCGGAAGCTATGAGCCAGGTTGCCTGAGCGGGCCGGACCCGGACAGGAAACAGCGGCGTTCTTCAAGCAGGCTTGCTTTTTGCGGGCGCACAGCCGATGCTCGAATCAGCGAAATCCCTTGCCGACCGCTGCCGGGCCGTTGAATTACTGGTTCTGGACGTGGACGGCGTGCTCACGGACGGCAGCATCATTTACAGCGACGCCGGCCAGGAGCTGAAGAAATTTCACGTGCGCGACGGCTCGGGCTTGAAACTCTGGCACTCCCTGGGCAAGCGCACGGCGATCGTCACCGGCCGAAGTTCGCGCGTGGTTGACGTCCGGGCCGCGGAGCTCATGATCGGCCTGGTGACCCAGGGAGCAGCCGACAAACTGGCGGCATATCGCAAGGTCCTGCGCGATGCCCAGCTTTCTGTGGAGCAGGTGTGCTGCGTCGGCGACGACATGCCGGATCTTCCGCTCCTGCATCATTGCGGCCTGGCCGTGGCCGTGGCCGACGCCTGTTCCGAGGCCAAGGCGGATGCCCATTATGTGACACGCGCCGCAGGCGGGCGCGGAGCCGTCCGCGAGACCATTGAGTTGATCCTTGGCTGCCAGGGCCAGTGGCAGAAGGCGATCGAACATCTGCGCAACCAAAGCCTGGAATAGGGAAAGGCCGTAACCGTGTGGACCCCCAAGCGCGTCCTGTTGCTCGCGGGCGGATTCGTCCTCTTCTTCGGGGCGTATCTGGTGTACGCCTTTTTTCTCGGCGGTATCGACGGCTTGCCATCGCTACCGAGCAATTACCTGCCGATTGAAGGTATGATCACTCCGGAGCCCCCTCCGCTGCCCACGGAGAACAGCGCCAACGGCCAACTCCGCCTGGCATTCGGCGAAGCTTGTCCTGAGCTTGGCTGGATCAAACTGGAACTCCCTTCCCGCGGCATGGTGCTTGCGACCCAAAAAACGAAAGTCCTGCCCGACGGCAGGATTTCGCTGAAGCCTTTTAGCCTCGCCATTATTCGCAAGGAACGCGGGCCGACCGGCTGGCCGGAAATCAACACGGTTCAATCCAAGGAGGCGATCCTTCAATTCGAGAAGCCGGTGAAAAACATCTACGACATCGGCAACAGCAAAATTATTGGCGGCGAATTGGTTGACGATATCAAGCTTATCAACAATCGCCGCACCAAGCAGAATGATGACGATATTTATCTCCGCATCCCCGAGGGACAACTCTTCTACGACGAGTCGCGCCAGCTAATCTGGACCGACATGGAAGTCAAGATCGAGGATCTGGAAAGCAAACCGCAACCGATGGTGATCCTGGGCAAAGGCATGGATGTGGACCTGTCGAACGAGTCCAGGCCTGGCGAAGCCGCGCAACATGCTGGTCAGAGGGGGAGGAACGGACCCGCCTCCGTGGATCGCATTCGCCTGCGCAATGATGTCAATATGAACCTGTGGGTGGACGCTCAATCCGGGTTCCTGACCTCGACCAAAAAAGCCACGGACAATCCGCCGGCAAAGTCAGGCCAGACCGTGGCCGACGCCCCGACTGCGGTTGAAAAGGCAAAGGTTGTTATTAACACGCAGGGGCCATTTGTTTACGATATGCGCACCGACCACGCCGTCTTTGAGATTGCCCACAGGCCTGGCCCGCGGCCGAACATTATTACGGTTGATCGCTTCAAGGAGTCGGAAAACAACATCGACCATCTTCAGTGCGATGATCGGCTGGAGTTGCAGTTCCGGCGCAAGAATCAAACAGCAGCACAGGGCGGCGGCCGGGGTCCTCAGGCTCAGGGAGAAGGAAAAGACCAAGGCCTAGATATCGAAACCGCAAGGGCTCTCGGCAGGGAAGTTGTCCTGACCTCGGATGCCGATGTGCTGGAAGCGCGTGGCACCGATTTCCTCTATGACCGCCGCACCGGCTTGACTACCCTTAAGGGCAGTCCCAAGGTCTATGTCCTCAAAGAGGGCACGGAAATCCGGGCCGCCGAATTGCAGCTTCTCGATCAAAAAGGCGGCCAGCAAGCCACGGCTCTGGGAGAAGGTGAAGTCAAACTCTTTGGCAAGACCTCGAGTAAGCCATCGGCAGCGACGAATTGGCGGCCGCTGGAGGCTAGTTGGAAGAAGAAGCTGGTTTATCTGAAGGAAGGCACCCAGGACGTAATCACTCTGATTGGCGATGCCGTCTTTAAAGACAATGAGCACCAGCAGCAGCTCCGCGCGGAAACCCTGAAGGTATGGCTGGTGCCAGCTGAGCCTGTTGCCGGTGCGGAAGGCGATCAGCAGCGCCGCAAGCCGGAAAAACTCGATGCGGTCGAGCGCGTCAGCGCCGACGGTCCCGAGCTGCGCATTCACGACACGGATCATTTGATTGTCTATTTCAAGGATGTGCCGCCATCCCGGAGCCGGCCCCCCGCTGTCATATCTTCCGGCCCTGACGGCAATGCGCCGCCCGCCGACGACAGATCCGGGGGACAGGCGAACGCCGGTGGAATCTTCCCAGGCTCTTCAGCGGATCCATCCCGGAGCAAGAAGCCGATCGATGTCAGCGCCAAGCTCGTCACGACTTTTGTCCGCCGCATCGATGGCCGGAACGATCTGGATAAAGTCGAGTGTGAAGGCGGCGTGCGCATCACCCAGGAGCCGGCCGCGCCCGGAGACCGAGGCGTCGATATTCGTGGCGAGTTCCTGAAGCTGGATCACTTCGTCGACGGCAACAAGCTGGAAGTGCTGGGCAACAACGCCCAGGTGCAGTTAAACCAGATTTGCATCATTGGCCCGGTGGTTAACATCGATCAGACCACCAACCGCGCCGCCGTTCGCGGCCGGGGCGCCATGCGCCTGCCGAGCAAGTCCAATTTCGACGGCACGCCGCTGGCTCACGAGACGGAGTTGATCGTCAACTGGGAAAAGAGCATGGACTTCGACGGCCTCAAGGCCGAGTTCAAGGGCGCCGTCAAGGCTTCCCAGGATCAAGGACACCTGGCGACTCAGGAAATGACGGTGTACCTGGACCACAAGATCTCGCTGCGCGAAGGAGAAAAATCCAACCCGCCCGCCAAGGTGGAAAAGCTGCTCTGCGCCCTGAGCGCCTGGGTCGAAGACACCACGCTCCGCGAAGGACGGCTGGTTTCCTACAAGCGCATAGAAGGCGTGCAGCTTTTTGCCGATTGCGACAGCGAGAAAAACGACAATATCGTCCAGGTCGACGGTCCCGGCCGGGTCCGCATCTTTCAGCTCGGAGAGAAAGGGGAAATGTACCCGGGACAAAAGCAGGCCATGCCGGCCGGCTCTTATTCCGGGCGGCCGCAAACGCCGACGAAAGAACAGGAATTCAAGCTCACCCAGGTGACCTTCCAGGGAGAGATGAAAGCCAACAACAAGCAGGGCATCGCCCGGTTTTACGAAGACGTGGTGGTTGTCCATGTTCCGACGGATGATCGAGACCTGCGAATCAACGAGTTATTGCCGCCGCCGGACAGTTTTGTCCTGCGTTGCCGGAACCTGGTGGTGCTGAGTCACAAACTGGCCGACGGCGCCGTGCAGCAAGAAATGCAGGCGAACAAAAAAGTCACCATCCTCGGACAGGACTTCGAGGCCAGCGCCGACACCGCCAAGTACGATGAGAGCAAGGGTCTGATGGTCCTGGAAGGCACGCCGGGCAATCTCGCGCAACTCGTCCGGCAACCCGTAAAAGGCGGCAACCGCCAAACCATCCGAGCCTTGAAAATCTTTTACTGGCCGAAAACCGGTCAGTATGACGTGGACGAAACCAGGATGCTCAGCGGCGGAAGATGATCCGGGCGGAGTTCTTTCAACTACCACTGCTCCCGCGACCTCGGTACACTGGCAACTTGGCTACACACCCTTGACCAATCGCCGTTGATCCCATCATGTGCGACCACTGGATGCCGCTGGTAAAGCTCCCGCTGAGCACGGAGCAATTCCAGCAACTGCCGCGCAACGCCGCGTACAAGTATGAGTACCTGAACCGGCAAGCCTATCTCAGCCCGCGACCGCGGCATTTTCATGCCCTGCTGGACTTGCAGCGGCCCCGAGCAAACGTGGACAAGGAAGTGGATATTGTCCCGCTGCCGGCGGCAAATGTCATGGGGCTGGCCGATCTCTTCGCGGCGGCCTTTGGTTCGATTCAACCCTACGGCTGCCTCGACGACCGGACGCGCCTGCGCGCGGCTAACGAAGCGCTGGCCCGGGTGCAGGCGGGGGGCGATGGGCCGTTTATCGAGGGGGCCAGTTTTCTGGCCCGCGAGGGCGCGCAAGTCGTCGGGGCGATCCTCTTGACCCTCTTGCCGCTTGGCGATCCGTGCGATTATGAATGCTATGAATGGAAGAGCGCCCCGCCTGCCGACTGCATCGCGAGATGTCTGGGCCGGCCGCATTTGACGTGGATTTTCGTGTCCCCGCTGCATGCCGGCCGCGGCGCAGGCACGGCCCTGCTGACGGCGGCCGCGACGCGCTTGCTGGGGATGGGGTTTACGCAATTGCTCAGCACTTTCATGATCGGCAACGAATCGAGCATGCTCTGGCACTGGCGCAACGGCTTTGAGCTGCTTTCCCATCCGGCGTCGTATCGACTCATGAAGAAGCGCTGGCAGCGTTACCTGCAACCCGGTGGCGATGCCGCGGAAGTTTGAGACGGCGGTACGATCACCAACTGACCAGGCACGATTCTGCGACCGCAGCCCGCAGCGCAAGCAAGGTCCTTGCTTGCGCTGCGGGCTACGGACGCTCCTGTTCGTGAGCTCAGCTCTCAACGACTTCCTTTTTGCTGCAGGGCAGGCTCGCTGCCAACGCCATGCCCAGGGCGACCAGCAGCAACGTGACGCAGCTGAGTCCCAGGCTGTAAAGATGCCAGGTGGCGAAGTCTGTCTTGGCTGCTGCGGCCGCGGCCGTGTCCGGGCCGTAACGCAGCAAGCGTAAGCTGCTGACCTTCTGGGCCAGCGGCCAGCCTGCCAGCGCCGTGAGCCAGGCCAACGCCAGCACGGCGAAGCGCAGCCGGTGCACTCGGTGGGGTAAACGCGTCCAGGCCAGTGCTGTCGCGACGGCCAGAAAGCCGCAGGCACCCTGGAGCAGGAAAAACTGAGGGAAGATCGGCGCCACGGCTATGCCAGCCAGTTGGTCGGCTTTTTCCTTGTCAAAGGACTCCGGAAACCAGGCGGGCCGGGCGGCTTCGGGCTTTGCCAGCGGCTCATATCCCTGAAAAAAGATGGCCGGAGCGGCGACCAGGATGAAAAACGCGGCGCTGCCGAACCACAGGCCGATGGCCAGAACGTGAATGATCTTGGTGAGTTGGCTCATAGCGGTGCTCTCCCTTAATCTGTTCTCCGTGCCACGCCACAGACACACGATATTGCTACGGTGCCTGAGGATCACCAGGCCCGCGGCTACAAAGCAGAACAAGGTCAACACGTAATTATCCCGTGCAAACGGTGCCCTTGTCGTTACCAGGCGAAGCACGCAAAGCACCAGCGCCGCGGCCACGGAAGCAAGAGATACATAGCGGTAGGCACAGAGCAAGGTGATCCAGGTGAGGAGAGCCGCCAGGGCGGGCGCGAATAGAAGCACCGCCACAACGCCGGCGCCCGTCGCCACTCCCTTGCCGCCCCGGAATTTCAGGAACACGGGAAAGATGTGCCCCAGAAAGGCCGCCAGGCCGGCCGCAACCCTAACAAGGTTTATGTCGGATGCTGCACCGAACAGCTCACTCAGCCAGGGCGCGGCGAATGTCGGCCCTGCACCTTTCAGAAAATCCAGCACGAAGACGAGCAAGCCGAAGCGCTTGCCCAGCACGCGGCCAACATTGGTTGCCCCGATATTGCCGCTTCCCTGCTTGAGAATGTCCACGCCCCGCCAACGGGCGATGAGGTAACCGAACGGTACCGCGCCAATCAGGTAGGCAATCAGGCACATGAGTATTAGCTGCATACGAAGCGACCTATCGCCTTGACTATCCTGGCGGGGCATGGAAACGCTGCAGGGCGATGGCGTTTGTCTGGACTTGATGATACTGCCTGGCTCGTCTAGCCGCGACCCGCCCCAGCCAGTTTCGAAGTTGCGATTTTTTTTCATCACACATGCGCGGTATTTCAATGCCACGGGCCTTGTACCATTAGTATCTGCACAAAGTTGCCGAACGTCCCGAGCCCCGTTCACGGGGCTTTTCGCGCAGCGTCTTAGACCCGCCGTTGACGGCGGGAGCGACTGGCCGTGGTGATGTTTGCTGCAACCCCGTTCACGGGGTTTCTCGCAGTGAGGCTTGAGCCTCTTTGCCAGGCTGGAGGCTCAAGCCCTACAGCGAGAACCCCCGTAAACGGGGCTATAGCGGGATAAACACTCTGCGACGACCCGCCGTGAAACGGCGGGCCTAAGCGCTGCGCGAAAAGCCCCGTGAACGGGGCTCGGGACGCCGGCAACCTTGTGTAGATACTAATGGCGCGATGCCCCGGCACTGCGTCAACAGAAGAAAACGCAACTTCAACTCGCGCTGCGGGCAGGGATTTGGGGACATATCTCTTAGCGATAGATTGTTACGCGGCCCGTTTGCGTACGGCGGCCTGGTGGAAAACGCGCATGAGTTCTTGAAAATGGTCCTCGAATGTCCATGCCAAAGCCGCCTGGCGGGCCGCTCGGGCGCAGGCGGACCTGTGGCCGGAATCGAAGAACTGCGCCATGCAATCCGCAAGTTGTTGATGATCGTGGGGATCATAAACGACGTAGCCGTCGTTCGGCGGGCTCAGCAATTCGGCTGCGCCGTTGTAGCGCGAGGTGATCACCGGCAAGCCGCACGCCAGGGCCTCGAGCACGACCAGCGAGCAGGGATCATAGAAGGTCGGGTGGACCAGAAAATCCGCGGCAAAATAGCAGTTGTGCATGTCACGGCGCGGGCCAAGGAACAGCACCCGATCAGCAATCCCCAGACGGCGAGCAAGCTCTTCGTAGCTGCCGGTGCGCGAGTTACCCGCCACCAGGAGGCGGAAGGCGCGCTCCTTTGATAGCAGGCGCACGGCACGCAGGAGCGGCTCAAGGCCCTTCAGGCGATAATTCATGGCGACGAACAGGGCCGCGGTGTCTTCCGGTTTGAGATCCCAGGCTTGCCGCCATTCCAGCCGGCGGCGCGGCCGATCTGGACTCGCAAAGCGCTCCGGGTCGATGGCGCTGCGCACGACGTGCAGTTGTTCCCGGGGGATGCCGTAATGGCGTTCAAAGTGCTGCACGACCATGTTGCTGTTGACCACAATCAGGGGCTGCGGTCGGCTGACGTACTGGCGCCGCTCCAGGGCGGAGTACGACCAATGCGCCAGGTCCAGGCACTTGCCAAGGCGGGCAAGCGCACGCAGGGCGCGGCTGCGAAACTTGCGTAAGTTATGCTCCGCCGTGGCCGCATGCAAGCCCCCCTGGGGATAGAGAACGTCCTGTCCCCAGGTCTTGTCAAAGCCGATGGAGATGAGGTCGGGGCGCGCGCGCAGGGCCGTCGCGCAGGCGCGTGCAAAGCGCCAGGGGCGCAAAAAACGCGGACCGCGGACCGCCAGCGGATGATAGTTAATCTCGCCGGGCAGCGTGGCTGCGTCCCAACGGCAGGCAAGCAGGTGGACCTCGTGGCCGTCTCCCACCAGCCTGCGCGCCAGGTCGGATATGTAAGTCTCACAGCCGCCGCGCGCCGGTAACACATTTTCGTAACAAAGGGCTATTTTCATGGGCTTGGCAGAGATCCGTTTGAAAAATCCGTCCCTGTTCCGGACAAGCACCTGGCCTTCAGGGGCTTGCTTCTTTTCAGATTGTGCCGGCGATAACGCCAGGCCTTGTAGCGGATACAGCGCCGCAGCAGCTTTGCGAACCAGCCGTGCCGGCTGTGGCCCCAGTACGCGCGCCAGAAACGCAGCCGGTCGCGCGCATCGATGCCTACGACGTCTGAGGAATAGAGCAACTGGGCCAGGTCCTTGATCTGCCAGACGATCCCCAGGCGTGGATGGCGTTTGAGCCGATGCAGATCGATCAGATGCACGCGGCCACTCCAGTCCGGCACGCCGATCGTCAAATCCTCTGGAATGAACAGATGGCAGAGATAGAAGTCCTTGTGGAAGCGCCGCTGTTCGTGCAAGGTGCGCGCCAGGTACGCCAGCTCGATGGCGAGGCCGCGTTTCCATTTGCGGAAGGCTGGCTCATCGAGTTGCGCGGCGACGTGAGGCACAGCCTCATGCAGGGGCACCATGCCGCTCAGTTCCTCCACTGCGAGAAAGCTTTGCAGCCGGCCCCATGGTCCGATATATTCCGCTGCAGCCACGGCACGGGGGACGGGGACGCCTCGGGAACGCGCCCATTCCAGATGCCGCCACTCCTGCAAGGCCGGGGACCAGCCCCGATTGGGCCACACGGCCGCCAGCCAACCGCGCCACCACGGGAGCAAGTAGTGCCTTTTCAGATATACCGACATGCGCCGGCCGTTGGCCCCCAGAATCCATCTCCCGGTGGACCGTCCTTGCTTGGCGTGAAAGCGGTCGGTCACTGTCACGGCCATGATACGATCCGCCCAGTCCGCGCTGACGAAGTCGGTCCAGTCCGGCCGCTGACACACCCGTCGGGCGCCCAGCGCCAGGCGTTGCCAGAGCGTTTCCCTCATGCCGCGGCGCTCCTCCCGGTCAAGGGGAGGCTGGTCGTGGCGGATAGGCCCGGCGAGGCATCCTGCGGGCCAGGCAGTTGAAGAAATGAACGAGCCAGACGCCTAATGTCAGGGTTTAATCGTCGGCATGCAAAATAGGTATAGAGAAAGCGCAGCACGTCTGTTCGGCTCGCAAAGACATCGCGAAGTTGGCCCTGAATGATCCGCAAGTCTTTGTCGATCATCCTTTTGCTGGTCCGACGCCGGACGATGAGTCCTTCCACGGTCTGCAGCACGACCGCCGGCCGTTCACTGCCGATGAGCCGGGTATCTGTGCAAACCCGAATGGCCTCTCCGTTGGCTGCAGCGCCGAGATAGCAGCGGGCGTGGTGAAGGCGCTGCAAGAGTTGAGCCATCTGCTGGATCACCTGGCGACGCGGCAGGATGGCGGCCCGATGGAGACCTCGATGCACGGCACACCAGCGGTCCAGACTGACGGTCGGAGCAACTTCGGTCAGCAAGAAGGATTCAATCCGCCCCAGCCAGGCCTGGCGCTGTCCGAAAGCCAGCAGGTCAGGAGTTTGGATGCCGGCACGCTGCAGCCGAAAGATGGTTGCCGCCTGCCTTAGTTCAGGAGAAGCGAAACGGCGCCCGCAAAAATAATTCCGCAGTCCGCGTAGAAAATGGCTGCTCCGTCGCCGGACCAGGGTTGCTTCGCAAAGCGGGCCCACAGAAAATTTTTGCCGCAATTCAAACTGACACGGGCGCTCAGGCAGTCGCGTGAGCTTCAGTTCGTCGGGCAAATTGTCTTTTAGCCGCGCTTGCAGGGCGGGCGTGACGCATAACTTTTCGCCATCGACCCAGATCAATTGCTGCACAAGATCCGAGCGCGGGCCGTGGCGTATTTCTTGAATCCGCCTGTGGCAGACCAGTCGCGCTGATTGGCGGAATACCTGGTAAGCCGAGTGCAATGGGTTCGTAGAGAGCGCGCCGCCGCGGGTCCGACAGGTGCGTAAATAAGCGCGCAGACAGGCGATGCGATCCTGGGTTGAGAACAGCTCTTGTGTTAGGGTTGCTTCCAGCGCAGCCAGATCGCGCCAGCGTTGCCGCCAGGGAAGGCAGCGGTGGCGCCGGCAGCGCTGCAAATCCAAGAAATATATGGCAGCGCTGTCGTGGCTGATGAGGATGTGCTTGGAGTACAGATCGGGATGATCGAAGCCGGCTTCGTGCAACTGTGCCAGGGCGCCTCCGAGCCGCAAGGCGAAACGCCGCCGTGCTCTGGGATGTGCCTGCAGATGGTCGCGCAGATGGATGCGCAGGTCGGTAGCTTCGGCCAGTTCACGCAACAGCAGAAACGCCCGGCCCTGTTCATCCTCGCCGACGGCTATCCACTCCGGACAGCCGATGCCGGCCCTGGCGAATGCTTGCAGCATCGCGCATTCCCGCCGGGATTTGGAAACCCAACCAAAGCCACCCAGAGCGTTCAGCACGCGGTCCTTCAGGCGAATGCAGTGCTCGCGTTTCAGGAAGGCAGGAAGCATGGCCCCTGCGTCTTTAAGGGTAAGCCTGGACACGTTGCGATCGGGATGACCGCTGATGACGACTGCCGGCAGCGCCAGGAAATCTTCAGGAGCGCGCAGCCCCAGGCGCCGAAGCAATGGCTGGTAGCGCGGGTTGATTTCCAGATAAGCCATCGCCGTGCCTTCCGATAAGGGTCCTGTCCTTTTTTCAACAACTAGCCTGCGGCGGGCAAAGGCCGCTCGCTTTTCAATAATTTCGAGACGGCTTCAAACACTTCTGCCGGCATCAGCAGGCGCATGCAGCGGTGGTCGAGCGGACAGACGCGCCGCTGGCAGGGGCCGCAGTCTACTTTCTTCTGCAGATGAATCGCCAGGGGCTGATATGTCTCCGTCCAGGCAATGTGTGTCGGGCCGAACAGCGTCACGACGGGGCGCGCAAACGCCGCCGCGAAATGTCGCGGACCGCTGTCCGTGGTCACCAGCAAACTCGAGCGCTGAACACATGCCTTGGTCAAGCCGAGCGACAGAGAATGGTCGGCCAGAGAATGCACGCGATGGTGTCTGGCTGCGACGGCGATCTTTCTCGCCAGGTCCCGTTCCCCGGGGCCGCACAGGACGAGTACGCCCTGATCCCGATCCTGAGCCAACCATCGGGCAAGCTGCGCGAAATGCTCAGCCGGCCAGTGCTTGGCCGAACCAAAGGCCGCGCCGGGATTCAAACAGACGACTCGGGTTTGCCTCGTAAAGCCGGCTTGCTGCCACACGAAATCGGCGGCGCGTTCATCCCCTGGAGTCGTGCTGAGTTCCATGCGGTAGTTCGGCCTGGGGCAGCCGGCATGTTCGGCTAGCCGGTTGTAGGCGTCAATGATGGGACTCGGCAGCAATTTGCCGCGGCTGTCGCGGACCGGCGGCAATGTTTGTGTCAACAAGAACGAACGCCCGTATCTCCGGTAACCGACGCGGCTCTTGCAGCGCGCCAGCCAGGCGATCCAGGCCGTTCGAAAAGAATTGGAGAAAAGAATGGCCAGATCGATTCGTTCTCGATGAAGGGCCCTGGTCACGGCCGGCCAGCGGCTTTGCCAGGGACCGCGATTGTCCAGGAACACCAGGCGATCCATCCACGGCGTGCCTTCCAGGACGCCGCCAATATAGGGTCTGAGCACGCCGATGAAATGCGCCGCGGAGAAATGCTCGCGCAAGGAACGCACGGCAGGCGTCGCCATGACGGCGTCGCCGATCCAGTTAGGCCAGAAAACGGCAATCTTCATGGCAGCGCTCGCTCCGGCCTTCAAGCGGCCTTATCCTTGTCCGCCAGGCGATAGCTGTGGGCGGCCAGGCGCTGGGCAACGGCGGCGTGCAGGAGGGGCAACAGAATCTCATGATGGCCGATCAGCTCGATGCCCTGCGCTGCCGGCCGGTCGAGCACATTGACCCGGCTGCGATACTGGGCTTGCTTGTCCACATTGACCGTCACCAGGCCCTCCAGGGAGTAGCGGTAATTTCGGACAACGCTGACGGCCTTCAGGAATACCTCGGGCAAGACGACGGCGCTGCCGAGATTCATCCAGACGCCTTGTTGCATCGTCGCCACAATGCTGCACACCTTGCGGAAATCGATCATCGACGCCTCACCCATGGCCGCGCCCGAAACATGGGGATGCATGTGCACAATGTCCGTGCCCAGGGCCACATGGATGGTGCAGGGGATGCCGGCCCGGTACGCAGCCAGGACCAGGCTGCAATCGGCATGTTCGCAGGTTGTCTCATGAAGATGCTGGCCGAGGGCCTGGCCGAGGCCCGTGTCATGCTCCGCGCCGAGACGGGCGGCGACGGCAAAGGCGTCGGCGGTTTCCCGCGCCATGCCGAACTGGCCGTCCGAAAGTTGGGCGGCTACGTCTTCGCTGGTCTTGCCGATGAGGGCCAGTTCAAAATCGTGAATCGCCGCGGCGCCATTCATGACCACGGCGCTTATCAGCCCGCGCTTCACCCAGTCAATCAGGTAAGGGGCACATCCCGTTTTGATGATATGCCCGCCCAGCGCCGCCACGGTGGTTTTGCCGTCCGCATAAGCGCGGCACAGGTGATCGCGCACACTTCGCAAATCGTTCGCGGCCAGCAGGTGCGGCAGCGAATCGAGCCAATCGCCGACCGAGGCGCCGGGGCCGACCGGGTAGCCGAGGTCCTCATAGAAGACCTTGGAAGGGCGGGACTTGAGCTCATAAGTCTTCAGCCCGTGCAGATCGAATGGTTTGAAAATCTTCTTGGGCTTGTGCTGACCATTGAGTGAAGGGGAAGCGTCCATGCTACCTCTTTTCTGGGTTATGGAATGGCGGTGGGCTGCGGGCTCCTTCCGGGATCAGGACTGAGCGCTCCCATGAGCTTTCGATCCAACAGATCTTGTCCGGTCTCCAGCCGCATTTGCACCCGCAAAGCCCAGAGAGGCCGGCCGCCGAGCACGGTCAGGCGAATCTTCACCAGGTCTTTCTGCGTGGTCACGATCAGGCAGTCAGCGGGCTGCCGGCTGCTCCAGTCGCGCAAGCTGTCCACGTCAACGCGACTGTAGCGCTGGTGATCGGGAAAGATCCGGAAGTCACAGCAGGCCGCGCCCAGGCGCTGCAAGGTTTCGCGAAACGCTTCCGGATTGCCAATGCCGCAGAAGGCCGCGATCGGGCGGTCCTTCAGAATATCCAGCTTGCGCGTCTGCTGCTCCGCGTTGCTCAGGCCGATGGCTTGATGGACGCTTTCCGCTACGGGTCGATCCGGCGCCAGGCGGGCGATCACTTTCCGAAGCTGCGCGCGGCTTGCGGCCGTCACCTGGTCGCAGCGGGTCAGGATGACGGCGCCGGCCCGCATCAAACTGGAACGCGGCTCTCGTAGCAAGCCACGCGGGAAGAGATAGCCGTGGCCCCAGGGGTTGGTGGCGTCGATCAACACAATGTCCAGATCGCGATGTAGGCGGCGGTGCTGAAAGCCGTCGTCCAGCACCAGGACGTCGCTTTCCAGTTCCTCGACGGCGATCCCAGCCAGCGCTGCTCGATCCGGTCCTTGCAGGTGGGGCACGTCGGGCAAATTTTCCTCAAGGACCAATGCCTCATCATTCCGGCCCCGATCACTGGCATAGCCGCGGCTCAAGATCGCCACCTGCCATCCGTGCCGCCGATACAGCCGCGACACGTATTCCACGCAGGGCGTCTTTCCAGTCCCTCCCAACGTCAAGTTGCCGATGCTGATGACCGGCACCGGCACCCGATAACCTCGTTTCCAGCCGTGCTCATAAAGCAGATTCCGGCAACGCACGGCCCAGCCGTACGGCACACTGGCCAGCCACAGCCCGGCCCGCTGCATTCCCGGCCAGAGCCCACGCGTCCGGCCAGCCACCAAGGCACGATAAGTTTCGATCGCGGCGTTAATGGCTCACCTCGCTGCGAGGCTCGGCAGTTATAGCCTGGCGCGTGATTTTCTGTCAATCGGAGTAACTCACCGTTCGGGAAAGTTATAGTTCACCGGGATGGTCAACGTCTCCCGGATAGGACTGATCACCTGCACCTGCACCGCGTCGGAGAGCGTTTGGCCGCGTACCAGGGCACGGTTCACCTGGATTTTCACAGTGGCCATGCTGTTCGGCCCTTCCGCCCAGCGACAGGTGATCGCCGGGTCGCCGGCGCTGAGGTTGGCAATCTTCACGGGCTGCCCCGCCGTGTCGCGAATCAATACGATGCGCGCCGGCGCCGGCTGTCCCGCGGGGACAAGCAAATTGACTTCGGCGGGCAAAGCGCTCAGGCGTTTTTGGGAGACCTTGACAATGGTAACGGGCACACACATGTCGGCGTATTTCGGATCGTCGGTGTAGATATGCAGCACGTCCTGATGCCGGCCTTCGGGATACTCATCGGGAACGTCCAGGGCGATCTTGAAAGCGGCATGGCCTTGCTTGTCGGGGCCCACGGCCGTGATGCGCGTCTTCAACTTGCCGGAGCCGGTCCGCGCGTCGAACAACTTGAGCGAACGGGCGCGCGTATCGCGAACGGTCACCTCATGCCCGGCAGCCTTGTCGGCAAGCAAAACCAGCGCCGCCGGCTCGACCAGCACTTCGCTTACCAAATTCGCGCTAAGCTGCAGGCTTGTCTCCTGAACGCTGCCCGCTTCCTGGTAACGCAAACGCACCGTCCAGGCGTTTGGCCCCGACGGCTGGCTGAGTGTATTGATTTCCAATTCCAGGTTGCCTGTCTCGCCAGGCAGCAGCCGCATACTGTCAAGCCGGGGCGACAGGCAGCCACAGCTAGCCTTTGCCTCCAGGATCTGGACCTCAGACTTGCCGCGGTTCACCAGGACAAAGCGTTGCAGGAGCCTTGTGCCTGTGAAGACGATCCCGGCATTCACGGCGGGTTTTTCACAATGAATCTCGCCGCGGCCGTTCAATGGCAAAGCCAAAAGTACTAATACCGCCAACGCTCCCGGGGCCGCGTGGCGAAGGGTACAGACATCTAAGGATGCCTGCCAAACGCTTGGCATCCTATGGCATTCTTGCAAAAAACTGAAAAATCTTGCCGAAGAGCAGGCAAGAGGTATTGACATAAGCGACTCCTTTATTGGTAGCCGGTAACCCGCCTTGGCCCTGGGGGACTTCTATGCGGGTGGGTAACAATTTCTCATTAATCCGTCCGCCAAATCACTTGGCGGTCTATGGCGGTCTTCGAGAATTTCCGAAAAAATCCGGCTGAGCCGGCAGATTGCTCTTGAACGAAGCAGCACCGGTTGATCCTCGCGGGCTGCGAAGAAAACGCGAACAAAAACTGAACTGAGACGCCACGCCGCCGTTTTTTGCTGGAGCGGCCTTTTGAGAAAGTGTCGGCACCATTATCCGATTCGGGAGTAGAAGGCAAGCGCTTCACGAAGCCGGCTTACCTTGCTTGTCCTGGGTGTGGAGCTTACTTAGTCGTGCTGGCTGACGCCGACGTCCAATCTAAAGCTCTCCAGCGATAAAACGAGATGAAGATAGGTATAATTCAAAACAGGAACCCAAATCTCCTGTCCGGGTCACTCGTGCTTGCTTATCGACTTTTGACGCTCGGTGCTTTTCAATGCGGCTCTAAGCGTGTCTCGAAGGTCTTCGTTGTCTGTTTCCTTAATCAAGGAGCGCACCGTCGCAATTTGCGCATCTGTAAGCACGATGGAGAATAGCCAGCGAGCGCCAAACTGTTTCAGGTCGTGATTCTTGGCCTGTGTGATTTGCTGGACGGCAAAATCGACGACGTATTGCTGTTGCTTGTCCCGCTCTTGCGGCGGCAATTCGTTCAACGGGCCGACGCTCTGCAGCATCCAGTCGAAGCCCCCTGACCAGGATTGATTTGTCCTCCAGGCTGTTAGCAAAGGCAGCCAGTCGTACACGTCCAGTTGCTTCTTGGCCAAGGCCTCCAGGAACCGTGCCTTGACCTGCACGGCATCCAGGTCATCGCCAAGTTTGCCGTTCACCCAGCTTTGCATGAGCTTCTGGCGCGTTTTCGATTTCTGCCATCCCTTGGGATTCGTCTCCGCAAGAACAGCATCAGCCGTCACCTGGCCGGCAACCGTCAGCTTGTCGTTCGCTGCCAATTCTTCCAGAAATGAGCCCAGTCCTTCCGCTCTGTTCCGGGCAAGCAAACGAATAGCCCAGGGTTCAATCAGCAGGTCGCCGTTCTGAGCGAGCTCTCTCAGGAGGCGGATGCCTTTGTCTTGGCCGGCCGCGTAAACCCTTCCAACCGCTTCAGCCCACTTACGAACGGCATCATAGGAGGCTAAGGGAATGCTGCCCGCTGGTTGGTAGAGGGAATGGATAACGCGACGTGCGGGCAGGACAGGTTGCTGTCTGTAGCGCCAGCACACGTAAGCAAGGGAGTCCTTGTCCGCGGGGGACTCAATCCTACCGCGCAGTTGCCGGGATGTTCCATCGCGGTCCAGCACCCAAATACCTACTTCCCCGTTCTTGAGGCGGGCATCGAGCAGGACCCCGATAGGGGAAACCTTTTGAGAGAATTGCGTCGCCGCAACCGTAAAACGTTGTCCCGCAAGCTCGGCGCCGCCGGAGTAGACATGCTCCACGACAAAGGTCGCGCGCTGGTGGGTCGTGTCAACCTGCATGACTTCCACTGCTCGGCCGCGAACGAGCATCTCGGGAACGAATACAGAGACCTGATTCTCCTGCAGCAATTCGGGCAGGCAAGAAAGGGCGATAATAATTGCAAGAGTCATGAGTCGCTTACCTTATTTGTCTGCATTCGCCTGTTCCGCCACATTTAACACGGCACGAAGCTCCGTCCTCACCTCTTCTTCCAGGGTTTCTTTGAGCAACGCACGAACTGTGCGAAGTCGAGAATCGTTCCACGAGACAGAAAACAACAACTGAGCGGCGGCAAGCTTGACTTCGGTGCCAGCATTCTTCCGGATCAGTTGTATTAGGACATCGAAAACGTACTGTTCTTCATTCTGCTTCTTGGTTCCCCGCAAATCCTCGAACGGACTTACATTAAGAAGTTGGAATCTAAAAGACTTCGACATGCTCTGATTTGTAATCCAACCCATTACTAGTCTGAGCCAGGTGCGAATATCTAATTCCCTGTCCCTCAAGGCTGCCCGAAGTCGGTCACTAATCCATCGTGCGCTGTAGTCGTCCCCAAGCTCTCCACTAATCCATCCTTGGAGCAAGCGGAGGCGCAAGGCTGAATCTTGCCAGTCCTTCTTAATGACCTCGCAAAGGACGGAATCGAGCGTAACCTGCCCGGGAATTGTCAGCTTTGCGTTTTCCGCTAGCTCCTTGAGAAATGCGGGGGCCAGGGGGTCAGTTCTTGCGAGTACTCGAATGGCCCACGGCTCGATCAAAGGATCCCCACCATGGCTGTATTTCTTCAGTAACTCCGGCTGTCGTTCCCGTGCAGCCTGGGAAATCGCCTGTACTACCTGGGCCCATTTTAAGACAGAATCATAGGAAAAACGGCCTGTGGCGATCATTCCCTCACGGGAGGAGATAACCCGTCGGGCGGGAAGTGGAGCGGGCCCTCCATACCGCCACCAATATTCGGGGCAGTCTTCAACCGGTGGGTGGCACTCAAGTCCCCCAAACAGGCCTTGGTCTGCTTTGGCCCGGCGCAGTACCCAAACGCCGAATTCGCCCACCTGAAAGCGGGCGAGCAAGGAATGGCCGTAAACGCCCGACCTGAAAGGCATGACAACTGGCGCCGTCACTCGAAATCGGGTTCCAGTCAGTTTTGCAGTCCCTGCGAACACGTGATCGATAACCAGGGTAGCGGTTTCCCAGTTCTGGCCATGGCTGGTGACATCCGTCACTTTTGCGCGCACCAAGATTTCAGGAACAAAGCTTCGTCGCAACGGCGTTTGACCGTCTTCTGGCATAACTACCATGACCAGGGCCAAAAAGAACATGGGCAATCCTCCTCGTCCAGCAGTTTCTAGGCGTCCACAAATTTCTCCTTGATAAAATCAGCATATGAATCCTGGTTGGTTATAACGAGGTAGGGGCGCTTACGCCGTCCCACTTTCCAGGATTCGGCGGAAAGACTCCTGCCTGCGGTCCTGGATTGGGCTGTTCCCAACCCAAGGGATCGTCGCTAAAAATCGTGGCTCGGGTCTGGCCGCGATTCATGACATGGTAGCAGGCAGCATCGGTCCACTGCGCTCGGCGCGGCCGACGTGGCATGACAGACTCCTTCAGTGTCCCCAAAAAATACAAAAAATATCGTGGCCGACGCCATTCACGTCGTGCCGGCCTAGCAGGGCCAAACCAGGTCGAGATCGGCCAGCGCGCAGGCGTGCGGCTAGGGTATTTCCAGAGCCTTTGAAATTGTCTCAGGGCCGTTTGAGAGCGGCCCTGGCGTCGTCTGCTGCCGAATAAGATGAGCCTGGTTTGGCAAGCTCTTGCAAGAGCGCCCGAGCCTCGGGATTGCCGATACGCTCCAGGACCCAGACGATCCTCCGATCCAGTTGATGCTCGACGTCCTTGAACTTGCGGTTTGCCAGGGACTGCAGCAAGGCACTGGCCCGCGCGCGGACTTCATTAGACTGTGCCTGGGCCACGGCCTTTTTGAGCGCGGCTTCGGCCTGCCCGCCGAGCCGGGCCAGCTTTCGGGATGCCGCCTCGCGGCGCTCGAAATCGGCCGCATCAAGGTCCGCGAGCGACTGCCGAACGCGCTCCTGCGGATCCCGACTACGGGTGCCGAGCTCGGCCTTCAAGAAAGTTGTGGTCTCCGTGGGAAAGGCGGACAATGTCCAAAGCGCGCGGTATAGCACGTGTCCGTCTTCGCCGGCCAGATCGGTCAGGAGTTTATCCAGGACCAAATTGCTTACGGGCTGTGCGACGGGGGCGATTCCATCGAGGGGCGCCAGATCCCATAACAGCGCCGTGCCGTCATGCATAGCTGAGGCTACGGTCTTGCCGTCGGGAGAAAACGCCACGCCGTAGATTGGATTGTCGGGGGTTTCCAGCCGCAGCAGCTCTAGGCCCGTGGCAAGTTCCCAAAGTTGGATCGCGCCGCCCTTGCTTCCGGAGGCTAATACCCATCCCTGGGATGAAACAGCTACGGATTGGACGGGACCACATTCTCCCTGCACCTTCCAAAGCATTCTGGCGGTCGCCGTGTCCCAGAGCCGAACTGTGTAATCCACCGGTGGTTGCGTAGCGCCTATGCCCACCCTCAAGGCCCCTGCACCAAGGGCAAGCAATTTACCATCTTGGGAAAACGCGATGGCGTTGCCATCGAAAAGATCGCCGTCGACAAGCCGCCGAATCTGCTTTCCGGAGGACGTATCAAGGAGTTGAATGGCGTCGTTAACGATAATTGCCAAGCGACTTCCATCTGGAGAGAAGGACATTCTTTGCCAACCAATATCGGCCCCTGTACTGTCTGAAAAAAACTCCGAGGGCTTTTTGTTTTCGCGCGCCAGGAACAACTTTATAAGGCCCTTGTAGGAATCGCGCGTCGCGGTCATGCTCCCGTCGCCTGAAACAGCGACATTATAGGTTCGAATCGGATCGCCTGGCAGTCTCAGGAGTTCCTTGCCTGTGTTAGCGTTCCAGAAATAAATGGTGCAATCCAGGCCTCCGGCAATAACCGTTTTTCCATCAGAAGGAAAGCAAATCGGGAACGAAAGCCTGGGATCTCGAGCAGCATGCAACAGCTCCCGACTCAGGCGGCTGGTTGAGACATCCCAGAGCAGAACCCGGCCATCCCGGCCACTTGTCCCTAGCATCTTGCCCTCCTGGGAAAAGGCGAGGGCGTCCACCTGGAGGTCATGCCCTGGCGGCCTCGGCCGGGGCTTCCTCGTCGGGAGGTCCCACAATGTAATGTCCCGGCTGCCGCGCGCTGCCAGGATTCGGCCGTCGGCAGAGAATGCCAAGGAAGTTCCGCCGAAATGGGAGGTCGCGACCAGCTTAGAGGTACGCCAGCTCCAAGATTGCACGGAGTCGCCGGTGGCGCCACACGCCAGCGTTTCACCATCGCTTGAAAAGACCAGCGGCCCGGTAATTCCCGACGTCTCCCCATCGCCGATTGCCTTGGGCAACTCCGCCAATTTCTGTCCGCTCCGGATATCTAAAATCCGGACTGGAAATCCGAATGCCAGCGTGGCAACGATGCGTCCGTCCGGAGAAACAACGAGCTGGTAAATGTGTCCCGGCTTCTTTTTTCGTCGGAACCCGGGCGGTTCCGGCCGAAAATCGTAGGCTTGCATCGTTTGCCATAACTTGCCGGCGGCGACATCATAGATCTGAATGGCCCCGCTTTCCTCCGCAACGAGCAGTTTTTCCCCACGCGGATCGAACACGCTGCCGCCGTCCTCGTCCTGAACAGCGGCGAACGACGACAACAACTTCCCTGATCCCGCGTCCCAGCATTCGACGGTCCCGTTGGCGCTGTTGGTGAGTAACCGTTCGCCGTTCCGACTGAACGCAATCGCCACGCCGATTGGGCGCCAGTCCTTGTTGCGCAAGCGTGTTTTCGGCTTTAGTCTCTCAGCATCCCAGATTTGCACCTCAGAACAGGTAGCCGCCGCAAATACGTGTCCGTCCCGAGACCAAGCTGCGGTGGGGACATGTGCGAAGCCCGAATCGGTCGAATCGTCAGCCTCTCCCAAAATGCCTTTGGTGAGCAACTTCCCTGAAGCCACGTCCCACAAGCCGACCTTGCCGCTGCTAACCGAAAGAAGCCTACGAGCATCGGGCGAAAACGCTAGCGTCGCAAATCCTCCCATGTGCCGCAAGCGCAGGCTGCCAAACCGGGCCAAACAACCCTTTGGCAGGGCATCGCCGTAGGCATCCACGCGCGGTTGATCAGCCTCTGCCGCGCGCGTGGCTGTCGAAATAAACAACAAGGCGGTTAAGCCGACGGCAATAGAACGGATCCTCGCCGAGCTCACGATCATATTTTACAGCCTCCACTGCCTAGCTAGCGCCAGTTGCTTCTGAGGCCCAAGGCATGCGCTCTAGGTTACAGTTCATTGTCACCGTCCTGCTAAAGAGAATAAGTCGCGTAGGGAAGCAATCCATTAGTGTCTGCCGGGACATTGTCCACATTCATGATACTATATGGCCACTGAGGTATCACCCAATGGGATCTTCATTAAGTTGAAGGCTCCAACCACGGCATTGCTCTCCTCGGGCTCGGCGAGACAACGGCTACTGCTTCGGTGTCAGAACGATCTGCAAAGGGCCGGAATCGAAAAGCGCAGATGCAAACGGGGCTCGGGCGAGAGCATCACCTTGCATGATTCTGCGCCGCGTTTTTCAGAGCTTCCTTGAGAAGGACGGTGAGAACCTCATCCTTGGACTCCTGGAGAAGCTTACCAAGGACCTCCTGGTTGCTGCGCTCAAGGATGCCGCTTTCGCTCAGGAAGCGGGCGGCGTTCAAACGCGTCGCTCGATTCTTGCCCGTGCGGATCCGGTCAGCGGCAAAAGCAAAACTCACTTCGCGCACCTTGACGAAATCGGCTTTGGAAAGGCCTCTTGCGCCGGACCACAGGAAGTGGCGTTGGGCAAATCTGCCAAAAGTAGAGTCCATGGGTTGCTGAATGGCCCAGGCTGTCTCCAAGCGTGCACAGGCCGTAAGATCGATTTCCTTGTTCGTTATCGCCTGCTCAAAGCGTTGCAAGACCCGCCAGGCATCATCGGTATCGCCGATCGCTCCACTTACCCAGCGTTCAAGCATTTGCAATCGCCTGGGCGCGGCAAGCCACGTATCTCGGAAGGTTCTCGATAAGATTTCGTCCGCCGCAACTTGAGCGGCAATGGATGTCTTGTCGTTGATTGCGAGGCTTTCCAGGAATTCAGTCAACCCCTCGGGCTTTTCGTCGGCCAAGCGCAGGACTGTCCAGGAAGCAACAAGTGGTTCCGTGCTGAGGGCCTGCTTCTTAAGCAGTCCGATGAGTTCCTTGCCCCGGCTACGTGAGACTGCTTCCACGGTTTCGGCCCAGCTCTTAACAGCATCGTAGGAGAATTGAAACCTAACGGGAACGGACTCAAACGTCGTCTCCCCAAGAACCCGCCGGGCCGAGACAGGCCGCTCCAACCGAGTGTCTTTCAACTGTCCAACCAATTCCCGACCCTCGCCAATCCGCTGGAGCGACCAAATGCCTTCTTCGTCCTTTGCAAAGGGTACGCGTACGAAGGGGCCATCCTCAGTGCGCCGTTGGGGCTTTTGCCAGGCTCGCGCATCAACTTTGAAGGTACGTCCACGTAGGTCGGCATCCCCCGTGTAGATGTGCTCGATCAAGAAGGTGCACACCTGCCAGTCCGAGCCGCGTGCGCTGTTCTCCACCTTAATGGCTTTTCCACGAACGAGAATGGCGGATGAAGACCGGGGCGCCGACGATTCAGATGCCGCGTAGATGAGGCTCGAAAGCGCAAGAATTACGGAAACCATGGAAGATCTCGCCCTTAGATGTTGCGCACTAGGGAATAAATCGGGCCGAAGCCGGTCGCTCACAACCCGAAGTACCATTCAAAGTCCCAAAACTCCGGAGCAATGGGCTGGTTCACCCGCCAGGCGCGTAGCAGACGATTGTAAGTATCGAAATCCAGTTCTCTCCAAAGCCTGGCCTGGGTCAGCCTGTGCCACACGCGATAGCCATCCGCCGTTGAACCAAGTTTGCCGCTCACCCAACTCTCCAGAAGCGCCAAACGTTTTTTTGACGTTTGCCAAGCCTTTGCCGAAAGCTTGCACAACCCCTCGTCCACTGCTACCTGTCCTGCAACCGACAGCTTTAGGTTAGCTGCCAATTCTTCAAGGTAGTCGACTGTGCCAGGAGCCTTGATTCTGATCAGCAAGTCAATTGCCCAAGGCGCGATCAACGGGTCGGCACTTAACGCTTTTTGCTTCAAGAACGTAATGCGACCCGCAGCGCTCTCCCGATAAGCCGCTTCCACGGCCTCTGCCCAGAGCCGAACCGGAGTGTAAGCAAGTGGGAACCAGGGATCCCCGCCCCCGTTCCGGCTTTGGCCGATCACATTACGGGCCGACGTGGGCCGCCAGCTACGAGTATCCCGGACATCTGCCATGAGCTGGTCGCCTTTCTCGCCCGTTCTTAGCGACCAGATTCCCACCTCCCCTTCGCGCATCGGCACGTACACTTCGTGAGACCTGCTAAATCTCGATTGCATGGGCGTGAAAATGTCAGCATAGACGTGGAAGCTCTTCCCCAGCAACCCTGGCGGCCCTGCGTAGACATGTTTAATCACAAAAGTACAGTCTAGCGACGTTTCGGATTCGTGTCCTTTGTCCACTCTCAATGCTTCACCGCGCACCAGTATCTTGGGAAAAAACGCGCTCTCAAATCTGAGTGGTTGTGATTGGAGAACAGCCATGATGACAAACGTAGAGAACATATACTCGTTTCCCCTTGCCACAAATGACTACTATTTAAATGGCACCTTGTCGACAAGGTTGTATATTGGGCCGGTCGTAGCTTCGGGAGTGGGGGCTGCAACTAGGTTCCACTTGCCGCCTGGTGGTGGGCTGACCTTGGCGCCAGCCGGAGTCCAGTCAAACCTATCAACATCCAGACGGGGAGTGATCTTTCCTGTAGCATCAAACTCCCAGTTAACCCAGGCTTCTTGCCAGAAAGAGTCCTGAAATTCAGTTGTTTGCGCAGTAATGTCAAGTTTGAAATGCGCACGAGCAGTCAGGAAGTTCAGCCAAATGTGATTTCCAGGCTTCAATGCTTGTAGGAGCGACTCTTGATCATACGTCAGCGGCGCGCCAAGATCTGGATTATCAGCACTCCATATGATCTTCTGATTCAAGGGCGGCAACGGAAATGCAGCTGGTTGAGGTTTGGCATCGAAAAAAACAGCCATCGGGATAAGGTTGTAGTATGGGCGAAGGACAGGCGCTACTCCATACGCATTAACGCCCATGTCCAAAAACGTTTTGCCCTCCAAAGGCGATATTAACTGCTTGCCGTTTGCATATCGTCCTCGTTGTATCAAAATAGTAATGTGTTGGACGAAACCGATGCGAATCTTGTCGACACCAACATTGATTATGCCGCCGACTGTTGGCCCGTTGAGGGTGACAGAAGCAGACCACCAAAGGCCGGGGCCCTTTCCATCAGGGGACGGGTAGTAAGTAGGGGGTTCATGCATGTTGCCCGAAAATACGGTTTTCGTTACTACACTTCCGAATGTTGGACTGGTGTTGTTCGAAATGGAGCGATCAGAAGTGTCGTTGGGAGTTCCGTGTCGAAAGGCATTTGTGGCAGTAAATACTTTTCCGAGATCCCTTTGAACAATATTATTCCCCCCAGTGGTAAGCATATGTACTTCGATTGGATTCTTCACTACGACTTGCACAAGATAGACCGTCTTCGAGGCAGCGCGAAATGGACCGCCATTAAAAGTGAATGTAGCGCTTAAGGTGACGGCGGCCGGAACATTCTTGAATGTAACATCTGCATAGAAGCCTATAATCACGATACCGATCCAGCCTATTTTAGTAGGTCCGGGAGTGGCGTTGACAGGGTCGCTGCTTGTTATGACCGGAGGACCGCCCAGCTTGTTGGGTAAACCCGCAACGTGCGGCAGAATAACCCAATATCGATATATAGACCAACCGGGGACTGCTCCCGGCCCAGTTACGGCGGACATCAGGCCCGGGTTGCCCTGGCCCCCACCGCCGCCCGGGGGAGGACCGCCGCCTGGGGGATTCACAAAGACGTTGAGCGGAAAGAGTCCTGACTGCGGATAGGTATGACTGCCGAGAACGCGATAGAGACCGTTTGAGCCCGAAATCGTACCGCTGCTATTGGCCGATCCGTCATTCCATGCAATGGTCGATGTAAAGCTGCTGGGTGTGTCAAACGAATTGGAATCGGTCACCACGCCGACCGGCAGATTCTGGAACGAGGTCCCTGGCGTCGCGTTCACTTCAGTAACGAAAACAGCCAGGCCGGCAGCGACCACGATTACGCTACCGGATGCGGTTTGTGACCCGCCCGTGGTGCTTGTGACGGTTATCGAGACGGAATACGTGGCTGTTTGGGCATACGCGTGACTACCGGTAACAGTCAGATTTCCCAGCGATCCCGTCACGACTCCTGGGCCGGAATTTCCGTCTCCCCAGGTGATTGTGGCACTACTGTTGCTGGGGGTGCCGCCGCTGACGCCGGTGAATGGAGATGCCGTGAGATTGGCTGTCGCTCCGGCAAAAGCATTACCGACGCTTGCCGTCGCCGTTGAATTTGCGGACGTTCCATCCTTATCGGTGATCGTCACCGTGACGGTATCGTTCCCAGTGGTAGCGTAGGTGTGATTCGCGGATACCAGAAAACTGCCCGAAGTTCCCGTGACGGTTCCAGAACTGCTGCCACTGTCGCCCCACTGAATAGTTGCGCTGTAACTGCTTGCTGCGTCATTGGCGTTGTTGTCGGTGAAGCTCGCAACCATGCCGTTGAATGAGCTGCCGGCGATGGCGTTGACGGTGAATGCCGTGACGGACAAGGAAGCGCTGGCAACGGTTGCGGTGCTCGACGTGCTGGTCGAGCTGCCCTCGGCGTCGGTGATCGTTATGGTGGCCGTATAGGAACCAGGTTGACTATAGGTATTTGTTCCCGACACCGAGAAACTTCCGGCCGAGCCGGAAATCGTTCCGGCTCTGCTGTTGCCATCACCCCAGTTGATGGTAGCGCTGAAATCGCTGGCCGAGCTTACCAGGTCGGGGTCCGTGAAGGTTGCGACCGTAGCGCCTGGGACGGCCGTTCCTTCGGTAGCACTGACAGCAACACCCTGAGCAGTCAATACCCCGTCATTCACCATCCATAGGAAGGTTTGGCTGGCCGAACCGCCGCTTGGGTCCGTAACTATGACCGTGACATTGTAGGACCCTGTCACGGCGGCACTGTCGGCGATCGTGCCCGAAATCAAGCCGGTGGATGGATTGATGCTTAGCCCGTCGGGCAATCCGCTCGCCGTGTAGGTCAGAGTATCACCGTCTGGCTCGCTCGCGACCATTGGCAGCGCGACCCAATCGCTTTCGTGATTCCCCTGGTTGCCTGGATTCGTGAGGGTGGGGTTCTGGTCGCTGCTATGGGTGATCGTCCAGGAAAAACTGGCTGCGGATGAATAAGTCCCATCGGTAGCCGAGATACTGACCCCATAGGGGGTCGAGGCGGAATCGCCAGTCGCCACAATTCCGGAAATCAAGCCGCTGCTGCTGATGCTCAAGCCAGTAGGCAGGCCAGAAGCACTGTAAGTCAATGCGTGGTTGCCGGCGTCGCTGGCCTGGATTTGCAGGGAGATCGAAGCCCCCTCCAAACTGCTTTGGTTAGCGGGAGCCGTAAGCGCTACGTAAGGATTGACCGTCCAGGTAAAAGATTGGCTGGAAGAAAGCGTTCCATCGGTCACGGAGACGTTGATCGTATACGGACTTGAAGCCGCTGCCCCCGCTGCGATGGACCCGGAAATGAGCCCAGTACTGCTGTTGAGAGTTAGACCGGCAGGTAGGACCGTGGAGTTATAAGTAAGGGCATCGTGATCCGTGTCGGTCCCCGAAAGCTGCAGAGAGACAGCATCGCCCTCCGTGTTGCTGGCGTTCCCTGGGTTGGATAGGGCAAGATGCCCGACGATCCAGATGAAACTTTGGCTGGCGCTGTGGGTCGAATCCGAGACCGTGACGGTCGCGTTATATGGACTTGATGTGTGTCCGGAGAATGAAATAGTTCCGGAAATCACGCCGGTTGAGCTATTGATGGTTAGTCCAGCAGGCAGACCGGCGCTGTAACTGAGCGTGTCGTGATCGATGTCGCGGCCCTGGATCTGCAGGGAGATCGCGGCGCCGTCATTGCTCGTCTGAGAACCCGGATTAGCGACGCCGAGGTGCGTCACGGTCCAGTTGAAGGATTGGCTGCCGGAGTGGGAGCCATCCGAGGCGGTCAGGGTCACCGCATAAGGGCTGCCGCTGTCCGCGCTGTTCGAAATGGTGCCGCTGATCAGGCCCGTGCTGCTGTTGATCCCCAAACCCGGAGGTAAGCCGGTGCCGCTGTAGGTCACCGTGTCCCCGTCGGGATCAATGGCTTGAGCGGCGAGGGCAATCACGTCGCCGTCCGCGTTGTTCTGGTCAGCGATAGCAAGCCAGGCAATATGTTGCGTGACGGTCCAGGTAAGCGTCTGACTATTTGACTTGCTCCCGTCAGACGCAGTTATCATGGCGTTATAGGGACTCCCTGCATCGGCAGTGTTTGCGATGGTTCCAGAGATCAGGCCGGTAGAACTGTTCATGCTGAGTCCGCTGGGCAGCCCCGTTGCAGCGTAAGTCAATGTATCACCATCCCGATCGCGCGCCGATACCGACAGGGAAACCACGTCGCCCGTGGTATTAGCCTGGTTGCCAGGGTTCACGACGAAGACATGACTCACTGTCCAGGTAAACGTCTGGCTGGTGCTATAAGTCCCATCAGAAACCGTAACGGTCGAAGCGTAAGGACTTGCGCTGTCGGCTGTGCTCGAAATGGTTCCGGAAATGACCCCGGTCGAGCTATTGATGCTCAATCCCGCGGGCAAGCCGGAAGCAGAGTAAGTCAGGATATCTCCGTCGCTGTCTTTCGCCGTGACCGGAAGATTGACGGTATCGAGCGTGGCGTTACTTTGCGCCGGCGGATCAATCACAACCACATGCGGGGGCACCGACCAGACGAAACTTTGACTGGCACTATGCACGCCATCCGAAGCGCTAATGGTGACCGCGTAAGGACTGTAAATCGGCAGGACCGTGCCACCCGGACCAAGCGGCCCGCGTATTGGACTTTGCGTGTTGGGGATGTAGCCCGCCGTTCCGCTGAGCACGCCGGTGGTTGCGCTGATCGAAATGCCCGGCGGTAAGCCGCTTGCGCTGTAAGTCAACCCGTCGTTGTCGCTGTCGTGAGCGCTTAGTTGCAAAGTAACAGTGGAGCCTTGCCGAGTCACCTGGTTGCCAGGATTGGTGAGGGCGAGATGAGCGACGGTCCAATTGAATGTCTGGCTCGTGGTGTTCGTACCGTCCGAGGCCGTGACGGTGGTGGAATAGGGGCTACCGGCATCGGCAGAGTTAGTAAGCGTACCCGAGATCAGTCCAGTGCTGCTGCTGATGCTCAGGTTCGGCGGCAAGCCGGTCGCGCTATAGCTCAGCGTGTCTCCATCTGGATCGTTGGCGAGGATTTGCAAAGAGACCGCGTCGCCGTTCACGTTGGTTTGATCGCCTGGACTGACAATGCCCAGGTGGCTTATGGACCACGTGAAGTTTTGGCTCCCGCTCTGAGCTCCATCCGAAGCCGTGACGGTCGCGTTGTAAGGCGTGGTGGTCACGGCGCTATTGGCAACAGTTCCGGCGATAATGCCTGTTCCCGGGTCAATGCTCAGACCGGGCGGCAGGCCGCTGGCCGTATAGGTAAGCGCGTCGCCATCGGTATCCGTGCCGGCTATCTGCAGGGATACCGTATCCCCGCGGGCGTTGCTCTGGTTGCCGGGCGATGTCACCTGCGGCGCGCGATTGGTGTTCGTGACAGTCCAGGCGAATGTCTGGCTGGCGCTGAGCGTGCCATCGGAGACAACGACGGTGACGGCATAGGGGCTGCTCCCCATCGCCGCCAGATCGACGTTGCCGGAAATGAGGCCGGAACTGCTGTCGATACTGAGCCCAGCCGGGAGCCCGGTTGCCAGGTAACTCAAGGCATCCCCGTCCGGGTCACTGGCACTGACCTGCAAGGAAACGGCATCGCCTTGAGCGCTGCTCTGGTTGCCGGGATTCGTAATTGTTGGCGCGCGGTCGACATTGGTTATGGTCCAGGTAGATGTCTGGCTGGCGCTGCCGCCGTGGCCGTCAGCGGCGATTGCCGTCACTGAGTAACTGCCGCCGAACGCTTCCGCATCGGAATAATCCACCGTGCCGGAAATCAAGCCCGTGCTCTGATTGATACTCAAGCCGAGCGGCAGGCCGACTGCGTCATAGGTAAGCGCGTAGCCGAGAGGGCTGCTGCCGCTGAGTTGCAAGGAGACATTTGCTCCCTCGGCACTGGTTTGATTGCCCGGATTCGTAAGCGCCGGCGGCGTGGGCGAGGCGTTGGTCCAGGTAAACGTCGGCGAGCCGGGGCCGCCTGGATCGTCAATGACGCCAGCTACACGGCTCGTGTCGCCTCTGCCGCCCTGCACGAAATGCAGCGTGATAGCGTTGCCGTGGATTTCCGCCCCTGTGCTGCCGTCATAATTGAAGGGCGTCAGAACGCCGGTGGCCGGATCTTGCTTGTAATAGGTGCTGACGGGGTCATCCTGGGGCAACGTCATGGTCACGGTGGCGCTGCCGCCGGGCGTCACGTCCAGCACCTTGAAGCCAATCAGGCCGAGCGGAAGATTGACACTCCTTGTGGGAGCATTGAAGGCCTGGACATCCACGATCCGGTGTCCGGGAGATTCGAGGGTGATGAACTGGCCGCTGGTCGCCGCCCGAATTGTGACAGGGTCCCCTTGCTGGTTGGAGGACACGACAGCGGCGGCATTCTGCGCGGCAGCGGGGTTGCTGGCCGCTTTCGCGCCTAGAAAAGCGGACGGGACGTTGGCGATCGGCTGTGCGGCGCCTGATGGGGCACCGCCGGATGATAGGGGCGATGAACCGGTTCCGGCAGAAGGTGTGGGGGAAGCCGAGACCGTCCCCGCCGCCGATCCGGTCCCGGACGTAACCGCAGGCCCACCTGCCGAGTTTCCCCCGTTGGCGCCGCCTATCGCCGCGGCCATACCTTCTGGCAATGCGGCACCACCACCGCCCCACGGCACGGCGGAGGCGAACACATTATCTATCCCCGTGAAATCGTTAGCGTCCAAGGGCGCGTGGCCAGGATCGGCGGAGGCATCCGTGGTAAGAGGCGTAGGCACGAATGGTTGACTCTGGTGTGCTGCGCCCGCTATTGCGGCAATGGCCGCTGGTCGCACTGGCTGGGCCAAAACGGAGAGCGCCTCCTGCGGCGACCGGCTGTCGATAGTTTCCCGCCCCCAGGAATCGGCGCGATCGGTTCTTAGTGAAGAAGTCGCGAGCCCGTCACCGAGCCAGTACCCGTCCGGCACAATCGGACGCACCAGCAACGAGCCGACCGCAACACGATCCTCAAGCTGTTCGAGCAGCGGCCGGTAACACCAGCGTTTCAAGCGTCGTTCCGCATCAGGGCTCAAACCGTCAGCCCCTTTTTTCGTCCGATGCTTCAACCGCGAAAGCCAGCGGCGTAATCCCAGGGCGGCCATGGCGATCTCCTTTCCCGCGCCTGCGCGCACAACGGAAGTACAAGGGCAAAAAGGACAGGGTTTCTTCCCCGATTCCTCCTCCCAAAGACAACAAACTGCTTCTCTCTTCCGGTGTTCTGCGCGGCGCTCGCGGCCAAGAAACGGCCGCGCGAGGCCGTAGGACGTGATGCGAGGCTCAAACCACGTGCGAACCGAGTGCCATCACTGATTGGAAATGTTTTTCCGAACGAAATTTATTCAGATATTACTGAAATTGATGCCCGGACATGCATTCTGACGGCAGCATGCGGAGCTGAAAAGTATCTTCATAAGTGAGTTGACTCTGCTTTGTGCAATTGATTACCTGACATGGGAAGCTCGGTTCCTACGATTGCAGTCGCAGACAGAGGAGCTCGGCCAAGAAGGCAGGCCACTCTGGTTAACGCGGTGAAGAGTCGAAAGTGCGGCTTTACCTTGATTGTCCTTTGCGCAGCTTACTTGGTTGAGCTGGCCGATGCAGGCGTACGCCGCAGCCGCACGCGCAGTGTGCCGTTCGCCTTGATCGGGTGGCGCACGAACTGCCCGCCTCCTGGCTGCATGGTAAGCGCGGAGATTTCCGCGTCAAAGGAAAGCAGTACGTCCGCCTCACTGATGAGCCCGCTGGTCAGATCAATGACGGCGGAGCCTTCCGCGCTGGCGCCGGACTTGGCGTCGTTGGGTCTGCCGCCGGGCACCTTGCCGCGAAGGGTTACCACGGCTTCCTCGTGGTTGTTGCGGGTGCGCGAGCCCACGTACGTATAGCTCATGAGCAGCGTCGGCTTGTGTCCGACCGCGTTCATGGTCAAGAACGGGATGGTGCGATCGGCTTGCCAGAGTGATAGGGGGAAGATGCGCTCCCGTTGCCAGGGATAGCCTGGAGACACGGATTTGTTGGGAAAGGGTACAAGCAATCCTTCCAGCATCTGCTCCACGCCCTCGTGCAGCACGGTCAGCTCGGCCTTGCAATCCGGGGCCACGTGCTCGACATCGAGATCGCGGTTGGCGGGATCGCCTTCCTTGTCAACCAGGACAAAAGCCTTGATGTTCTTGACCTGGTCGAGCAGTTTCTGCAATTGCGCATTGCGTGGCCGCGATTGGTTCTCAATCTTCAGGTCTTCGTTGAAGTTGCGATATTGCAAGGCCACATTAGCCTGCTCCTGAGGATCCACGGCCTGGATCGTTTCCATGAGCTGCGTCTCTTCACTGCCGTTCAGGCTAAATTCGCCATGCTGGGGATCGCTGACCTTCATTTTGAGCCACTTGTTCAGGGTCACGTTGCGGCTGCCGGCGTGGTGCTTGATCGCCAGAAGGGCGGCTTTGAGATCCACCGGGGGCGGCAGCTCGCAGGGCTGGGCTGAGGCCCATTGCATGTTGGCCGGTCCATCGCCCCAGGCCGGTTGTATCCAGTAAGCCGAGCCGGGCGTGAGCGGCGCCAAGGGGATATCTCCTTTGGCGGTTTCGTTCTGGTAGTCGAGCAGGTGGCGTTGATGGGGGGAATCACCCGCTTCGGTGGCCGGCTGGCTCATGGAAGGAGCGCGCTCGAAAGCGGCAGGCTTGCCCGTCCACACTTCTATGCCGGGCAGATGAATGCGCTTGAGCGGGTCGATCATGTGCATGCTGATGGGCAGCCTCAGGTTGCCGTCCTTGACGTAAGGTTGGCCGACGGTCAAGCGAGAAATCCGGCCTGTGCCGAGGGCCAGCACCCAATCTCCCGGCACGGCAAAATTGATTTGCGTGCCGCGCAGGATGGACACCGACACGCCGATGACGTTTCCCAGGGCGTCGATGACGGGACCGCCGGAATTGCCGGGCTGCATGTCGCCCTGCACCTGGACCTTGGCAAGGATGCCGTTGTCGTCGAAGCGCTTGCTCGAAATCGTGCCGCCGGAAACGGTGACCTCCTTGCCGAGCATGTCGCCCAGGGGAAAGCCGACGACCCAGATACGCTGGGTTTGCCTGAGGTTGTGCGCCGAGTTGACCAGCAGCGGCGCGGGGAATCCGCTCCCCTTGACGCGCAGCACCGCCAGGTCAACCTGGCGGTCCACGCCGAGCAATTCCGCCGGGAACTTCTTCTCCTCGCCGCGGATGCCGCTGTTCTGCGTCACCTCGATGTTTTTCGGTTTGGCGTTGTCCGCTTGCAGCATGCCGACCACGTGGGCATTGGTGACGATGATGTTGGGCTGGAGAGCGAAGAAGCCGCTGCCCTGGCCCACACCGCCGTCTCCCATCGTGACGCGCAGATGGACGGTCGCCTTTTTTACCTTGTCCACGACTTCCTGTGCTAATTCCGCGTTGGCAGGCGCCTTCGGCGCATTGGCGGCTTCCTTGGGCGTCGGCGAAATGAAGACCAGTTCGCGGGGCGGCGGCGGCGGCGGATCGACATTCTTTACTTCGACTTCCTTGGCGCCCGCATCTCCGGCATGGTTGTCTTCACGCTCGACCTCCGGCATGTCCGGAGCGCCGCCGTGTTGCTGCATGTCGGCGACGGAAAGCTGCGTCGGTTTGGTTGACGCCGCATTCCAGTACCACATCACAAAAACAACGCTGCCGACGATGATCAGCAGCGAGCCGAATACGCCGCCGAGAATGAGAAAGAGGCCGAGCGCCGAAAGGCCGGAAGTCTTGCGCGGCCGCGGGCGGTAATCGTCGTCTTCTTCGTAGCGCTCGCGCCGGCGTGAGGCGACGACTTCGCCAACTTCGACGCGCTTGCGGCGGCTGGCCGGCTCCGCCGCCGGCTTATCCGGCTCGGGCGGTTTGGGCCGGATTTCCTTTGCGGCGGGGACATCCCTATCCGCCCCAGCGCCGGCGGTAAAAACGGTGGCGCATTTCTTGCATTTGACTTTTTTGCCATCCTGCTCTTCAGGAATGGTGTATGTGGTATGGCATTGAGGGCAGACAATTTGCTTGGTCATGGGGCAGGAATACCTTGAGTTCGCCGGCCCGCAGGTTGACTCGCGGCCTGGCTTGGACCCGGGATGCTCAGTACATCCTAAAGATCGCGTCACGCAATCGCAAGTAAGTTTCGCTGAATGGGAGAGATGGAGAGCGCTGGCCGCAGAGCGCCGCTACGGCTCTGTTACTTCTCCTTGCTGCCGCGACCAAGATCCCTGAGCTCCAGAGACCTGTCCAATTCCGAACGCGCGTCCCGGATCAACTTGAGGACGCGCTGACCGGCATGCTCTGCATTGGCCCCGGCGCTTTGCTTTAACTGCTCCTCGACAGGCGCCAGCGAACGCTCGGCCTGGGCCCGGACGCTGTGAAGGCCCTTTACCAGGTCAGAGTCTGCGGGCAGTTGTTGCCGCGCGGCACGCAGGTTAGCAGCGACCCCCTCAGAGAGGAGATCGTGCAGGTGCTGCCCCAGCTCCGCGACGCGCGCCTGGTTATTATCGGCGCTCGCCTTCTTGAGCTCGGCAGCGAAACACTTGACCAGGCCGTCGCAATAATCGGCACGTTTGAGCGCATCATCCTCACCGGCCAGGCGCAGGCCATTTTCAATGAGGACCTGGATCAGGCCGTAATTGCTGTCGAACTGAGCGGCCCGGCCGGCGACGCCAGGAGGCGGGCCGGCATTCTGACCTGCTGTCACGCAAAGCAGAGTGGCTGCAAAAACCGGCAACAGGAGCCAGCGTCTCATCCTTTGCCCTCCGACAGCAGCGTCGCCAGGATGCGGCGTCCCTCCCAGGCGCTGGCGGCCATGTCCTGCACGGGGCTGTTCTGCTCAGGCGGGATCTTCTTCGCCAGCCTTTCCGAGGCCTGCGCCGCCTTCTCCAGCTGATCGATGAGCGGCTTGAAAACCCGCGGGCGTTCGGCGAAGGGGATCGCCGGCGCCTGCTTGGCTATGCCGTATTTGATCACCTGCTTGTACAGGCCGGCGAGTGCCGTGAGTTGATTTCCGCCCGTGTCGCCGGCCAAGGTGCGCGACTCGTCGTGCAGCGCCTGGGCCACGTCGGCCAAAAGATTGATGCGTTCCCTGGGCGACTTGGCGGTGGCAAGCTGAAGATCGTAATGGAGCAAGCTTGCGAGCAGCGGGTCGTTCCCCGGCGGGGCTGTCTTTGCATCGCTGCTGCCGGAGTCGGAACTTCGAAACAGCCACCAGCTGAAAACAGTCAGCAGCAAGGCGGCGGCCAGGCCCGCGAGCCAACGGCGTTTCTCCCATCTCGGCGCTGACGGAGCAGCAGCCAGGGCGGGGCCAGCAATGGTCCCCGCAAACGCCGCTGCTTCGGGCACGGTCTGTTCCGCTTCTTGCTTTTTCTTGGGGCTGGCTACGAGTTTTCTCACGAAGCGCGACCTGGCGCGTGACACCGGAACCGGCAGAAAGGGAATGTGGCGCTCGAGCTGAACCAGATGTCCTTGCCAATCACGGCACGAGCCACAGGATGCCAGGTGCGCGCGCAGGTCGGCCGGAACCTGGGCGGGATCTTCAATGCTCATCAGCCGGCGTTGGGCAATATCACAATTCATACTTGTTCCCGATCCATCTGCGGGGCCAGCAAGGTCATTAGTTTTTGCCTGGCTTTGAAGACACGCCAGCGCGCTGTCTCTTCCTTGATACCGAGCACTTCCGCGATGGCGTGGAAGGACAGTCCCTCTTCCGCGCGCAGCAAAAGGGCGGCGCGATAATCGGCAGGTAGGCGGCCCACGGCACGAGCCAGCAACTGCATGGTTTCCCTGGTCAGCACCTGATCCACCGGGCTTTCTTGCGGCGGGGGTTGGTGCTGCAGAAAGGCCTGCCGGGCGCGTTCTTCGCCGCGCCATTGATTGACGAAAGCGTTGTAGCCAATGCGGAACAGCCAGGCGTGGAAGTTGCTGCCGCTGCGGAAGCGGGCCAGATTGGCGAACGCCTTCAGAAAGGTTTCCTGAGCAAGGTCCTCGGCAGTATGGCGGTGATGCGTCAGATGAAAAAGCCAGCGGTACAACCGGTCCCAGTAGCGCTCAACCAGCACCGTGAACGCCTGCCGGTCGCCTTGCTGGGCGCTATGGATGAGGAGGTGTTCCTCGTCGCCGGGGCCGTCAAAGTCATCAAGTTCCGCCAATTTACTCCGCCTTGTCTGGTAAGCCAGGGTGCCGGTACACCCACCAGAGAGTGCATAAGAGCCGTGCATGATGATTGTAACGTCCCTTCAGCCAGGCTTCCAGAAAATCCTGCCAATCCTTGCAGGCAAGGCGCGGCGCTTCCTTGCATCACTACTAGAACCGTCAATAGACGCTTTTGTTGGCGCCCGCCGAAGAAGACTTGCCAGGCAGAGCCTGGGAACGAGGTGCGGTTGACTCAGGATGTAGCGCGCTGTGGCTGGGAAAGCAAAGCCTGGCGCACGCCGTCAAGCAGCGCGAGATTGGTCTGCTGATTGCAGCACGTCGCCCTCACGGTATCAATGGTGAGGGATGGGTGCTCTGTCAGGTGCATAAGATGACGCAGCCAGCCGCGCAGCCGCACGGGCGACCAATCGCCGACAATGTCCATTCCAGCCAGCCGCCCGCGGCTGGCCTCCAGAAACGCGCGCAGCAGCAGGAGGATTTCTGTCAGCGTCAAACGTCCGGAATCCCAGTTGACGACCGCTTCCTCGGCGCTCATGACGTCCTTGTCCAGGGAGATGTAAAGCGGCCGCGCCTCGAGCTCGCGGCGGAATGGCAGAAGCACTTGTTCCGCGCGCCTTCCCGTCATGGGCATGGCCGGTGCGGGCCGAAGCGGGTCATTCGGCACGGTAGACCACTGTTTGCGATTGAACCGGCGCAGCCCCGGCAGCACGGTGATCTTCCCGGAGCCTAAGAGCTTCCACGGCGCCATCCACTGGTAATAGTTGTCGAAGTCAACTTCCCCCCCGGCGTGAAAGATGCGGCCCAGCAGCGGCAAGCGGGCGGCATGATAGACCCAGGTGCCGCAGTGCATGAAGGGCACGCCGCGCATCCAGTCGGGATGATTGTCGATGACCAGCAGATTAAACGGTTCTTGCAGGCGGGAGATAAGCGCCAGGCTGACGTGATGGAAATCGCCGGAGCCGAGAAACGTAAGGGACGGGCCCTGGTCGCGCAATGCTGCCGGCTCGTTGTCAAAGCGCCGGAAACGAGCAAAGCTGCAGGCCATCCGGATACGCGGGCCCCAATGCTGCGCTGGCTGAATGGAAGCTTGCTTGCGAATGGCGGATTGGGCGGCGACACTGCCGTCCAGGTCAAGAATGCGCACGTGCATGGCGGCCTCCCTGCCAGATGCCTTTCCCTATACGTGAAGCCCATCTTACCGCTCCCGCCGCCATGCAGAAAGAGGAACGCGACGGCAACGCCTGGAATTAGCCAGCGTGCATTGCCGTTTGTATGCACGCGAATAGCCATTGTTCCTTGCGAGATACCCGCGCGGCTCGCTAGAATGTCCCCAAGGTAACTCGCGTCGCCACAAGCACTTTACCTTCAATGGGATCATGCCCATGCCGTTGACCACGCTCACCTGTCCAGAGTGCAAGATCAATCTTCGACCCAACAAACCGGTGCCGCCGGGCAAGAAGGTGAAGTGCCCGAAATGCGCAACAATATTTGTGACCGGCAACGGCACGCCCGATCCCGCCAGTGGCATTCAGACCAAACCCCGGCCACAAGCGCCGCCTCCGCTCAAGCAAGAGGAAGAAGACCAGGGCTGGGAAATTGTCGATGAGGAGCCCGGCAAGGTCATTGAAGCCTTCAAGGTGGTTGACCCGGTGGAGAAGGCTCCGCAAATCGATTACGAGCAAGAGACGAAAGCCAAGGACAAGGCAAAGCCAAAGCCGGCCGCGAAACCCGTGCCGCGCCATAAAGACCGGTACGAGGACGAGGATGAGGACGTCGACGACGACTACCGGGATGATGAAGACCTGGACGAGGAAGACGAGGACGAGGAGGAAGACGAAGAGGACGAACGGCCGCGGCGTAAGGCCAGACGGAAGACGCGGAACGACAGCAGCAAGGTCCTGCTGGTGGTTCTGCTGCTGGTCGGCGCTGGCTTTCTGTTATTGGCCGGGGCCGGCGGCGCCGGCTATTACTGGTACGTCAGCCGGCACAAGAACAACGGCACGGGCAATGAAGATCCGCTTGCCTACCTGCCGAGCGATGCCAACACGATTGTGGGCTTCGACATGGGCACCCTGCTGTCCCAGCCGGCCATTGCCTCTCAGATCCAGCAGGCCATGCGTCGCAATAACAGCAGTTTTCTAAGCGATTGTAAGCGCGATACGGGACTTGAATTCAACGAGCTTTTTGATCATGTCGTCATTGCAGGCAGGGCCAGCCCGCAACAGCCGGCCGGGGGCGGCCAAGGCACGGGCACCATCATTATTCGCAGCAAAGTACCCTTTGATGTGAACAAGGTTCGCGATTCCTTCAAGGAGCCGACTGCCGAGAGAGTGAACGGCAAGACCTATTTCAAGGTCAAAGACCCCAACATCAAGGCCGTCTTCATGCCTTCCAACCGCATCCTGATTCTCACCGATGCGCCGGATGCAACCGTGCAACAGATGGTCGGCTCAGACGGCAGCACGCCGAAAATATCGACGGACGCGCTCAGCATGATTCGCGATTTAGAAAAAGGCAGTGCCGGCTGGGTCGTGGTGCCGTTCGAGGGCGAGGTGAAGAGCAGCATTCAGATGAATGCCAACGCGGCGCCGCCGGAATTTCGCGGTCTCACGCAGGCGGTAGCCCTGGCGAAATGCCTGGGGGCAAGCTTTGCCATTTCCGGCGGCTCGGCAACCGCACAACTCAAGCTGCACTGTACCGATGAAAAGACCGCCAAACAAGTTGCCAGCCAGGTGCAAACGCTGTGGGACACTCAGCTCAAGGGGGTGGGCGGCGTGCAGATCATGACCATGCTCAGCCTGGCGCCCAAAGAGGTAAAGGCTTTTTTCAAGGAGCTTATCGACAGCACGAAGTTTACCAGCCAGGGCAGCATGGCGCAAGCAAACGCCCAGGTCAGCATCGCCTCCTTGCAGGCGGCCATCATCCAGCTTCAAAGTATGGCCGCACAAGGGGGCGGCTTCCCCGGAATGCCTGCTCCGGGCGGCCGTCGGGGCTTCCGGCCGTGAACCGGCATGCGCCTGCCGGACCAGCCCGAAGCGCCAGCGAGGTCCTCGCTGGCGCTTCGGGCTGGTGCGCGAAATTGCTGATCTACTCCAGCTGCTCGCGCACGTTGAATTCCAGTTTCCAGCGTTGCTTGCCGTCCCGGCTCAGGCACCATAGCTCCAGGGTGCCCACGGGCGTGACTTTGCTGTGCAGGTGAACCGGAACCGTTCGGCCTTCGCTGCCGGCCGCCTCGAGAGTCGTGCTCACGGGACTCAACTCTTCGATTTGTCCTTCCCAGTCTTCGACCACAGTTCCCACGGCATCGGCGCGGCGCGTCGTCGAACCCAGGAAACGAAACTCCGCGGGTTCCCCGACCACGAGGCCGAACTCCTGTCCGGGCACGTCGCGTTCGGTGCCTTCCTCCATTCCGAATGGCACGACGCAAAGCGCCTTGAGCGGCGGCGGGCTGCCCGGCACCGCGGGTAAGGACGTTTCTACGCCAATGTAGTAAGCCCGGGCGGCGCCGCCCCGGATGCGCACCCCTTTGCCGCGGCGGACGAGCCCGTAGTAGGCGCCGCCCCGCGCCACCGCCATGTCCAGGTCGGTGCCTTCGAGCACGCGCACGGAAGGAGCGCCCGCCTTGTGGGCCCACTGGTTGAGCACGTTCACCAGCCGCTGCCGCAATGGTTCTGCCTTGAAGACACCGCCGTTGAAGAGCACTGCCGTGGGCTGGGAGACTTTCTTCTTGCTGCGCTTGCTGGGGGCATGTTGCGCCAGGAGCTCGGCATTCCGTGTAATGAAAGACGCCAAATGCTTGGTCACCGCGGGATCGGCGGCGTAGGGAAGGCCTAGCTCCTGAAGCCCGACCGCGCGCTGCCTTCGGGGTTCAGCATCCGCAGGCGTATCGGGGAAGAAGCCCTCTTCAAGGATCTTCTCGACATCCGCGCGCGTCAGCTCCCCTTTCAGCGACCCGCCGATTACCTTGCTGCCTCGTCCCAGGACGGTCACCGGCGTGCTGGCAAGCTTCGAATTGCTGAACAAGGTCTCCTTGGCCGCCCGGCAACTGTGCCAGAGCATGAGCATCTGGCCGGCATCCAACTTCGCCCCTTTCTGCGCGAAGGTCTGGGCCGCGGCATGAGCGAGGGCCAGATCCATGTTGTCGCCGCCCAGCAGAATGTGATCGCCGACCGCGACGCGCGTCAGGGCCAGTTGGCCCTCCTCTTCGCTGACGGCAATCAACGTCAGATCGGTGGTGCCGCCGCCCACATCACAAACAAGGACAACATCGCCGATTTCCACCTGCTTGCGCCAGCGTTCGTGGCTGGCATGGATCCAGGCGTAGAAAGCCGCTTGCGGTTCCTCGAGCAGCGTGATGTGCTCCAGACCTGCGGCCCGCGCCGCCTCCACGGTCAGCTCACGGGCCACCGCGTCAAACGAGGCCGGCACCGTCAGGACGATATCCTGGTGTTCCAGGCGATTCGCCGCCACATCCCTGGCGCGCACATGGTTCCACGCTTCGCAGAGGTGCTTCAGATAGTAGGTGGTCGCTTCCAGCGGCGATACGCGTCGCGATTGCTCGGGAGCTTTCCAGGGCAGCACCGGACCGCGGCGGTCGATGCCGGGATGGCACAACCACGACTTGGCAGAGGTTACCAGGCGCGTCGGCACCTGGCTGCCGAAGTTGCGGGCAAATTCGCCGACGGCATAATCGCGCTCCGGGGCCCACGGCAGCTTGAGGCTTCCCGCGGGCAACTCATTCGGCCCCGGCAAGTAGAGGAAGGAGGGCAACAGCGGCTTTTCTTCCACGACACCCGGCTGCACAACCTGAGGCACCGCGAGCTGAGCGAGCGCCGCCGCCGCGCCCGCCCCCGTGTCAACATAAGCGAGCGCGCTATTGGTCGTGCCCAGGTCAATGCCGACAACGTAGCGAGATTGCACCAAAGCTTTATTCTCCTACAAAGGAACTCTGATTTATTGTAGCTGAGCGGTTCGTCCTTCGTCATCTCTTGACGCTGCCTCACCGCTGCGTTATGAGCTTCCGGCAAAACCCGTATCACGAGACAACCGCGCCTGGCGGGCACAGGCGGCAAGGGTGATCCAGTCTACCTGCCCTTCCCGCGCGTATTGTGCGGCAAGGACACTTGCATTCAAGCGGCCGTCGTTTACAATCGATGTTGGTAAGATAGCGTAACTGGAGAGGGGCTCGAGACCCTTCCGGTTCTGCCCTTTCTCACAATCCGGATTCAGGCGCCCCCTTCAGCGGGGAAACGGGACGAAGTCATGGTACAAGGCTACTACACACTCGACGAAGCGGCGAAGATCCTCGGCATGAATACCGAGGATCTCAGTCACATGGCCCAGAAGCGCGAAGTGCGGGCGTTTGCCGACCGGGGCACCTGGCGCTTTCGCACCCAGGACATCGAGGAGCTGGCGCGCCGCAAAGGCCTCGGCAGCAACCCCGACCTGCAACTGGGCGAGGCGACGCAGCCGCCTTCCAAGAAGTCCGACACCCCAGTGCGGCAAGCTGCGGGAAGCGACCCCGCTCTGCTTAACTTTGGCACGGGAGCCGACGACCAGGTGGAAATTGGACAGGAGATCATCTCGGAAACACCCAGCGGCAGCCGCAAGGTGCCTGGCAGCAAGGGCGGCAGCAGCAGCAAGAAACTCGGCCCCAAGTCTCCGCCGCCGAAACCCGGCAGCGACAGCGATGTCCGGCTCGTCGCCGACGGCAGCGACGTGACCTTCCAGGTAGCCGCCGATAGCGACGTGCGCGTGGTTGAATCTCCTTCCGGGCCCAAATCCAGTGTGCGCCGAAAAGCGCCGGCAAAGGAAGATAGCGGCGTGCGCCTCGTGCCCATGGGTTCCGAGAGTGATAGCGACGTTAAGATTGTGCCCGACAGCAAGGACAATGTGGACTCCATCGGCCTCCATTCCTCCAAGTCGGGAACCGACAGCGACATTCGCGTCGAGACGCATGCCGGCGGCACGAAAGGCCCCGAAGATTCGTTCCTGACCGAAGAGATCGACCTGGACGCGGAACTCCGCGCTGCCGAAGAAGCGGCCAAGGCCAAGAAGTCCTCGAAACTGAAAAAGGATGCCGCTCCCTTCGAGCTATCCGAGGCGGATATTGACGCCAAGAAAGGCTCGTCCATCGAGACCAGGGGCTCTCCGGAGAGCAGCAGTGAGTTCGATCTGTCGATCGACTCCGGCTCCTCGATCGAGCTGGACAGCGGCGAGCTGTCTTCTCCCAAGGCGGAAGAAGTCGCCCTCGGCGAGGCGCCCAAGGGCGTGACCGGCGGCAGCGACAGCGGCATCCAACTGCAGAAGCCCGCCGATAGCGGTATCTCCCTGGAGCAAGGCGGCGATAGCAGCGACGAGATCGAGTTCGAGCTGAGTCTCGACGCCGAATCGTCCACGCCGAAGCCCAAGGTGGCTCCTTCGGCCGATTCCAGCAGCGAGTTCGAGCTAACCCTCGAAGATAGCGCCCGCCTGGCGCCGCTCGAGGATGAAGCCAAGCCGGCGGCCGATGAAGACAAGGACATTTTTGAAACCGATTTTGAAGTGCCGGCCCTGGAAGACGAATCCGGCTCGCAGGTCGCCGCTCTCGACGAATCGGACACCGATCTGGAAAGCTCGGACTTCGACCTGGCCCTGGGCGAAGAAGACATGGCCGCCGAGGAAGGCAGCGGCAGCCAGGTTGTCGCGCTCGACGAGGAAGGCGAAGTGGACGAAGGCGCCGCCACGGTAGCGCGGCCGCGCCGCGCCGGCGCAGTCGCCGAGGAAGAAGAAGCCGGCGAGCTCCTCGACGAGGGCGAGCTCGCGGAAGAGGGCGAGGCCTTGCCCCGCCGCGCCGCGGTCGCCGCCGCCCCCGCCGACTGGGGCGTATTTGCCCCGGTAACCTTGCTGGTCTCCGTGCTCGTGATGTTCTTCGTGGGCTTGATGAGCTTCGAATTGCTGCACGGCATGTGGGGCTACCGCCAGCCGTACAAGGTTCCCAGCATGGTCATCCGCGGCGTCGGCGGCATGCTGCCCTGGGTCGAGTCTAAAGATCTGGACAAAGACTAAACATTGAAAATGCGGCGGACGTTGTCGCGCAGGAGCAGCCGGGCTAGCTCCACGGCTTGGGCGTCCGTGTACAGGCGGGGACGCACGAAATCGTCGGCCAGGACCTGGGCCAGGATGCGGCGATACATGTTGAACTTGGGCAGGCCGAACTCCAGCTTGTACATGTCGCTGTAATAGCCGATCTGCTTGGCTTTCGGAACGGCGTGCAAGCGGGCGCGCAGATCTTGCTCGATGTAAGGTGGTACGTTGGAGTACCACCAGTGGCCGCTGGTCATGACATTGGGAAAGATCCAGCTATAACTGACTAGCTCCTGGTTCTGGCCGCTGCTCAAAACGGATATGCAGAAAGGCACCTCTGGGAAAGCGTTGAAGAGCTTGGCGTACTGGCTAAGCGACGTGCGCTGATCGAATAGATCCTGCCCCTGGTGGACGCCATGCTCGTAGACATGGCGGTTGACGCCGATCATCAAATCGAACGGCACAGCAAAAGAACGGCAATACTCGGCTAGCATCCAGAAGACGCCGACGCTACAAATGCTCCGGCTGGCGGCGTCCATGCTCTCGACCGAGGCGAGGGCGTCGCCCAATTCACGGTCGCCGACGGCAAACGGCGCAAAATCGGGAGGCAGGGAAATCGCGCAGGCCTTGCCGCCGTGCTTCTGGAAGTGCTCGAACAGGAAGCCCAGAGCGCGACGCAGGCCGGCTGGATCAGCAGCCTCAATGCCGGTCGCCCTGGCCAGCCTGGCACGCACCTCCGGTTTGTCGAGATGGAAAACCAGGTCGTCGGTGCGCAGGCAAGGCACATAGCGGTTGGTGTCGAAACCTGTCAGCGGATCGTCGAAATCGTTGGTCAGGAAGACTTTCTCGAGATTCGATTGCCGCAGCACATGCTCTTCCCAGTCTGCCTGGCCCATCAATTTCTCGGCACGCTCGCAGAGCCAGTTGCAATCCGCCAGGGAGATGCGATTGCCTTGGTAATTCAAAAAGGCGCGGCAGATCTCCAGGAACCATTGATACTGCACCGTGTTGTCGAACTGGACCATGTGATAGAGGATGGCGCGCACGCGCTCGCGCGGATCGACGGCCGCCGCCAGCGGCGCCTTGTCCATGCCCACGGAATGAGCCAGTTCGGTGTAGTAGTGGTAGCCGAGAATATCGTCGAGACTTCGGGCCGCCGGGCGGCGGGGGTCGATATGCGAATGCGGGTCGATAAGCGGGATGTGGCAGATTTCCGTGTAGAGCTCGTCGGCCAGCGTGTCGTAGAGCATGGCTTATCAGTCAGACGGTTTTGGCGATAGATGAAAGGCCGCGCCAGGCCTTTTGACCCCATTATAACGGCCTCAATTTGATCTGCATGCTTCTTCAGGAATCGGCGGCTAAACGAATTGCGCAAACGTCCGCCAATTGCCTAGTTTGCCTGCTTCCTGGTTGCTTTCACGGACGAGGCCCCGATTTGTGAGCTAGGATTGGGCTGGCATGTCTGATCTGTCGATAATCGCTCAAACCAGGTATTCGAACAGAGAGGATTGGCGGTCTCATGGCATACGAAACGGCGCATGCGAAAATGGAGTTCGATCGCTGGAGCGCCCACTACGATCGCGACGTCTTGCAGCACTGTTTCTTTCGCCCCGCGCACGAATTATTGCTGCAAAATCTTACTGCAGAGGACCGGCGCATTCTGGACATCGGCTGCGGCACGGGCAAGTTCGCCGCCCGCGCCCTCGAGCGCTTTCCGGATTCCCAGGTCTGGGGCATGGACCTCAGTGGCGGCATGCTTGGCCAGTGCCGCGAACGCTGCGACGCTTCCGGCGGCCGGCTGCATCTTGTCCAGGGCGATAGCCAGCGCCTCCCCTTCCAGGACAACGCCTTTGATGTGATCACCTGCACGCACAGCTTCCACCACTACCCGCAGCAGCACAAGGTGGTCCAGGAAATGCACCGCGTGCTCCGCCCCGGGGGCAGGCTCCTCATCATCGACGGCGACCGCGACGGCTGGTGGGGCTGGATGGTTTACGACATCGTCGTGGTCATGATGGAGGGCGCGGTCAAGCACCTCTCCAGCCGGGCATTTCGCCATATGTACGCCAGCAGCGGCTTTGACAATCTCAGCCAGCAGCGGCGGGGCAATTTCCTGCCGTTCCTGCTAACCGTCGGCGAAGCGGTCAAGCCGGCTGTCTCCAAGCCGAAACGCGAGGCCGCCTAAATCAGCACGCAGTACCGCAGCATTATGACCCGAAGCGCCAGCGAGGGCCTCCTGGCGCTTTTTGAAGTTGCGCTTTTAACAAAAGCCAGGACCCCTGCCGGCTTGTACCGGCAGGTGAAACAGTTCAGCAGCTAGGAAGCCTCGCCCGAGGTCGCCCCGACCCCTGCCGGCTCGTCCGGCAGGTGAAGCAGTTCAAGCAACCAGGCTGTAGCCAGCCGATGAACTCCTTCACCTGCCGGACGAGCCGGCAAGGGTCCCCGGCGAGACCAAGGCCATAGAAAAGGCGCAACTTCAAAACTGGCGCTTCGGGTTATAATGCTTGCGGATGGCAATTAGCGCTTCACTTCTTCAGCTCGATCCTTACAGCGTTAAAGGACGGTGCGCTGCCTTTGGTGGCGATCAGGGATTTGTCACCGCTGCCCAGGCGCCACACCCGAGCCGTGCGATCGTTGCTGCCGGACAAGAATGAATGCCCGTCGCGGGAAATGACCAGGCTGGTGACGGCATCGCGATGGCCTTCGAAGCGCCGCAGCTCCTGTCCGGTCGCCGCATTCCAGAGCCGGATGCTCTTGTCCCGGCCGCCGGAGAGAATGAACTGTCCGTCCGGAGAAAAAGCCAGGCACAGGACAGGGCCGGTATGTCCCTGGAAGCGGCGCAGCTCCTTGGCTGTTTCTACGTTCCAGACACGGACCGTGCCGTCTTCTCCGCACGAAACAAATTGCTTGCCGTCCGGTGCGAAGGCAAGTCCCCAGATGCCCCCTTGATGCCCATTGAAAGAGCGGATCAGCTTGGCCGTGTCGACGTCGAGCAGGCGGATAGTCCGGCTGTTGGCGCCGAGGGAGAGGTTGGGCTGGATCTGGCCGGCACAACCGGAGAGCGCCTTCTTGCCGTCGGGAGAAAAGGCCACGGCGGAGACGCCGTTCTGATGTCCGGGAAATTGGCGGACTTCCTTGCCGGTTTCCATGTCCCAGAGTTTCAGGGTTTTATCGGCGCTGCCGGCGAGAAAATACTTGTTGTCGGGTGACACGGCCAGGGACAGCACGCCGCTTCCTGCCACCGGGGCGCCGGCAGATCCTGCCATTTTGCTTTGCACGGCAGCCCTTTCGGCAAGCGCTCGGGCCCTCATTACTTCAGCAGCATCCTTGGCAGCGGTCTTTGGCGGCGTTTTCTGCGCGGGAAAGGTGCGGATTTCCTTGGCATTGTCCACGGTCCAGAGGCGCACCACGCCCTCGTTGCCGCCCGAGAGCGCGCGCTTGCCGTCTGACAAGTAGAGGACCACCTTCACCCAGGGATGGCTGTGCCCGATAAAGCGATGAAGCTGCCGGCCCTTTTGCACGTCCCAAACGCGGATCGTCTTGTCGTGGCCCGCCGTGAGGGCGTGCTTTCCGTCCGGCGACAGGGCGACCGACTGGATGACATCGGTGTGGCCCTCCAGGCGCTGCAACTCGGCCTCCAGGTCGCCCAGGTCCCACAGGCGCAAGGTGCAGTCGCGGCCGCCCGTGAGGGCTGATTTGCCGTCAGTGGCGAAGGCGATGCTATAGATGGCGCCGGCATGGCCGACGAATTGCCGGACTTCCTTGACGCTCTCCTCCTGCTGCACCATTTGGCCGTACATGTCGTACTCGTAGCGGTTGCGGTTCGGAGTCGGGCTCTCGGTCAGGTCCCACAGCCGCAGCATCTTGTCGGCTCCTCCGGAGAGCGCATACTGCCCCTTGCGGGAGAAGCCCACGCAATAGACTGGTCCGGCATGCGTCGTATACTTGCGCACCTGCTGGCCATTGTCGGCATTCCAGAGGCGGACACTCTCGTCCGCGCTGCCGGAGAGCGCGCGCTTGCCGTCGGGGGAAAGCGCGACGCAGGTGACGGTTTGCGTGTGTCCGGAAAAGCGGCGCAGCTCCTTGCCGCTATTCAGATCCCACTGCCGCATGGTCTTGTCGGCGCTGCCGCTGAGGGCGCGGCGGCCGTCTGCGGAAAAGGCCACGCTCCAGATCCAGTCTTCGTGGCCGCTCAGGGCCAGCTTTTCCTTGCCGCTATTGCGGTCCCACAGGCGCAGGACCTTGTCCGCGCCGCCCGAGAGCAGCAGCTTGCCGTCCGCAGAAATGGCCACGGTGTTGACCGCGCCGCTATGTCCTTTGTACAGGCCGGCCTGGTTGCCGCTGGCAACATCCCAGAGACGCACAGTGCCGTCAGCACTGGCCGAGACGGCGGACTTGCCGTCGGCCGAAAACGTGACGCACAGGACGGCGCCCGTGTGTCCCTGGAAGCGGCGCAGCTCCTTGCCTGTCGCCGCTTCCCACAGGCGCATGGTCTGGTCATAGCTGCCCGACAGCGCGTACTTGTTGTCCGGAGACAGGGCGACGCTCCACACGGCATCGTCGTGCCCGATGAAGCGGCGGATTTCCCTGGCGGGGCTGTCCTTGGTCTTGGGTTCCTCCGGCACCGGCACATAGGCCGCAGCCGAAGAAATGGCCATCGCCAGGCCCAGCCAACCCAGGACGCGGGCCAATCGCAGGCAAGGTTGCATTGTCGCTGTGGGCATGAAAGTCTCCCTCAGAGGCAGCACGATGGTCGTAGACTGCATTCTCTCCTGGATAGATGAAAAAGCAATAGGCAGAGCCTGGGAACCAGGTTAATCGAGTTTTAAGAGGCTCCACGCCAGCGCCAGGAACCCTACGCCGAAGCCGGCCAGGACACACGAGGCCTGGATCACGCGGTCGAGGTCCGGCGTGGCGCTGAGCAGCAACTGGCTGTAGGCCGTCAACGCCCAGGCATGGGGTGTCACCAGGCTGATCTGCTGCATCAATTCCGGCATCAGATCGCGGGGCATGAGGCAGCCGCTGATTCCCGCCAGGATCAGGACCAGCGGCGTACCATAAATGGCGACCTGAGCCTCCGTACGCGCCAGGCTGGCGATCAGCAAGGCGAGCCCCATGGCCGCCAATGAAGTGCTGAAGACCACCGGCAGGAGCCACAGGATTTGACGGGCCAGCGACCAGTCCTCGGGGCCCCACTTCATGCCGAAGACCACCTTGCCGGCCCCCAACAGGAACGCTCCCTGGGCCAACGAGAAGAGAAAGCAGGGCAGCAGCTTGCCGAGCAGGATTTCCACACGCGTCAGCGGCGCGGCCCGCAGGCGCTTCAGGGTCCCCTGCCGGCGTTCCGAGACAAACAGCCAGCCGACCGTAAGCACCAGGAAAAACGCAAAGGTCACCGTGTAAGAGGGAACCAGGACCTGATAGCGAACTTCGCCGCGCCCAAGTAGACCGAGGCCTTCCCCGTGATACACAGTCGTCTCCGCGCCGCCGTCTTTGGTGAGTTGCGATTTAGTCAGAGCAGCCCAGGTCTTGCCGGTCAGGTTGTACTTGGGGAACAGGCGCTTCAGCGCTCCCTGCACACCGCTGCCCAGCGACGCCTTGATATTGGGTGGTAAAAACTTCCCGCCGGGGACTTCCTCCGCCAGCATGGACATGAACGCCGGCTCCGACAGCTTTTCAAACGCCCGGCCGATCATCCACGGCAACACGACACGCAGCAAGGAAACCTGGGCCACCTGTTCGATGATCGAGGCCGCGGTCTTCTGGGTATCGTCTCTCAAGACTTCGACGTCAAGCTCCGACAGCTTGACGCCTTCGCGATAGAACGGATTGATCCCTTGTGCCAGGAAGGAGCTGTAATGGACCTGCCTGCTGAAATTCGGTCCAAAAACCAGCACGGCCGCCCGCTTGCCCGATTTGGTCAGGTGCTGGGCCTGCTCGAGGGATAAGATTTCCACGCGAATATTGGATTCCGATAAATCGCGCTGCACTTCCTTGCCCCACGTCTGCTGCGGAAAGCGGGTCAGGCGTTGCGCGACGATTGACGTTGTCGTGGCCAGCGCGGGAAGCGGAATCCCAGACAGCGCCGGTCCCATCAGCGGCGTCCAAGCCAGACCAGCGCAGGCTTCCCGGACGATGCTGGCCGGTTCGACAAAGCCATGATCCAGATCGACGAGCGACACGCGCAGCCGCTCATCCGGTTTCTGGCCGAAGCTTTCACCAAGCGATAAGCCGAGCACCAGGATGAACAAAACCGGCATCGCCAGCAGGATGAACCCCGCGCGCGGATCGCGGAGCAATAGACGGGCTTCTTTCTTGGCAATGGTCCAAATGGGCATGATCTTTGACGGTTCCTAATCCCGTAAGGCGCGGCCGGTCAGATGCAAAAAGACACGTTCCAGGTTCGGCTCTACCATCTCTAAACTGGTCAGCTCCAGCTGCAGCTCGTTCAACAGGGTAACAAGCCGGACCAGCGTCCTGTTGACGTCGTCGCATTCCACTGCAATCCCCTGGCCGTTCTGCTGGATCAAATGAACGCTCGGCAATTGCCGGAGCCGGTCGCCGAGCACGGCAGCGTGCCCGGCGGCGTGAAAGCGAATCACACCGGCGATATGCCGCAGGAGACCCGGCACGGTATCGCAGGCGATCAGCCGGCCGTGGTCGATGATGCCGATCCGCGTGCACAGCGCTTGCACCTCTTCCATGTAGTGGCTGGTGTAGACGACGGTGACGCCGAGCTGATTGACCCGGCGGATTTCTTCAAAGATATGGTTGCGCGATTGCGGGTCCACGCCGGTAGTCGGCTCATCGAGCAGCAGCAAGCGCGGCTCGTGCACCAGCGCCGCTCCTAAATTCAGGCGCCGCTTCATGCCGCCGGAAAAAGAATCGACACGCTGGTCCGCGCGGTCTTCCAGCCCAATGGCTTTGAGCACCTCTTCAACCCGGCGCCGCAACGTCGTGCTCTCAAGACCGTAAAGCTCGCCAAAGAAACGGAGATTCTCGCGTCCCGTCAGCTCGCCGTAGAGTGCCAGTTCTTGCGGCACAATGCCGATCTGCCGGCGTTGTTGGCGATGGCGCTGGGAAAGAACTTGCCCGGCCAGGCGGACTTCCCCTGCGGTCGCGTCCAGCAAGCAGGAGATAATGGAAAGGAGGGTGGTCTTGCCCGCGCCGTTCGGTCCCAGCAGCCCGAACATTTCCCCTTCCTGAACTTGAAAGCTCACGCCGTCCAGCGCCACCTGGCCGCCGTACTGTTTGCGCAGGTTACCAACTTCAAGAAACGGTTTACTCATCAGCCGGCTACCAGGAAATGAATCATGGCCACGGCTATTGTATCGCAGATGGGCTCTTGAGAACGGAGTCATTGGTCATTAGTCATTCGCCCCGCGAATGACTAATGACCAATGACTAATGACCCATGCATCCAGAATTAATGCCTGGGTGAGGCTTCTCCGAGTCTAGTCAGGATGTTTCGTCAGCTCGCAGCTCCGCGCAGGCGATCCCACAGCAATACCGCGATGATGGTCTTGGCGTCGTGAATCGAGCCGTCCAGAGTCTTGTTAACGGCGTCTTGCCAGGACATGATTTCCGTTGCCATGTCCTCGTCCTTTTCCAGCCGCTGTTGTCCCGGCGTCAAATCCTCGGCGACAAAAAGGTGCGTACGCTCGTCCAGCACGCCGGGGGAAGGGTAGAACACGGCCAGCTTCCGCCACCGCTGCGCTTGATATCCGGTCTCCTCGGCCAGCTCGCGCGGTGCGGCCTGCTCGGCTGTTTCATGGGGCTCCAGCGTGCCGGCCGGGATTTCCAGCAGGGTTTCACCGACGATCGGCCGGCGATTGCGCACCAGGCAAACATGGTCGGCGTCCACCAGGGGAAGGATGGCCACGGCGCCGGGATGCAGGACCACGTCGCGCTGCACGGTTTCGCCGCTGGGCAGCAGGGTCGTATCGAGCGCGACCTGAATTTTCCTGCCGCGAAAGACGATCTGACGCGCCACAAGGTTCCCCTATCTGGTAGATTGCAATGCCTGGCAGAGCGGGACGCCCTGGAGCCGGCCCGTCCGGCGATTGCTTGCCTTTTAGGGGGATGATAGAATCTCTGTGCCGGTTTTCAATGCACGAGGAGCCTGCCGAGTTTGCCGCTATGCGTGATCTGCTAAGTTGGTCGCTGCCGCTGGGACGCTTGTTCGGCATCATCGTGCGCGTCCACGTGCTCTTTCCCGCGGTTGCTCTAGGCCTGGTTATGCACGCCGCGTTCCGAAAGGACGCCGTGGACGGCGATTGGAGCATTGCCGCAGGCCTCATGGCACTGCTGTTTATGTCCGTTCTCCTTCACGAGTTCGGCCATTGCTTTGGGGCGCGCTTCATGGACGGCGATGCCCACGACATTCTCCTGTGGCCGCTGGGCGGCCTGGCTTCTGTGGATGTGCCACACACGCCGCGCGCCAATTTCGTGACGGCCGCAGCCGGTCCTTTCGTCAACGCCCTTCTGTGCGTAACATCCGGACTCGTGCTCTGGTTCGTTGCCGGCACCCAGCTTCCCTGGCCCTGGTGGAGTCCATACGAAAGAACGCTCTTCAGCACGCTGGGCGAGACCTTGAAAGAGCCGTTGCTGTGGCAAATATGGCTGGCGCGGTTCTACTTCCTAAATTTGCTGCTGTTCCTGTTCAATATCCTTCTGGTAGGTTTTCCCATGGACGGCGGGCGCATGCTGCAGTGCGCGCTGTGGCCACGGCTGGGCTATCGGCAAGCCACCGTGGCAGCGATTTACGTGGGCTTCGTCGTGGCCCTGTGTTTGTTCGTGTTTGCGATCGTACAATCTTCGTACAACGGCGTCCTGCTTTTCGCCCTGGCTCTGTTCATCTACGTGACGTGCCAAAGACAGTACATCATCCTGGAGCACGGCGGCGAGGATTCCGTCTTCGGTTACGATTTCTCGCAGGGTTACACCAGTCTCGAGCGCGATCAGCCGCCGCCGCCGCGGAAGCGGCGCCGGCCGGGCATCTGGCAGCGCTGGCTGCAGCGCCGCGCCGCCCGCAAGATGCAGCGCGACGTGGAGCAGCGCGAGGCCGAGGAACGCCGCATGGACGAGCTGCTGGAAAAGGTCCAGCGCGAAGGCCTGCAAGCCCTGAGCGAGGAAGAACGCCGCTTTCTCACGCGCGTCAGCGCCAAGTATCGTAATCGTTAATTCGTCATTAGTCATTGGTCATTCGTCATTGGCCAAGCCAATGACGAATGACCAATGACTAATGACCCAAATGCCTTATGGCCGATCTCATCGAACCGCGAACGCTCAAAGGATTCCGCGATTACTTGCCGGAGCTGATGATTCTGCGCGAACACATCCGCGAACAGGCGCGGCAGGTGTGCCGTTCCTATGGCTTTGCGCCCATTGATACGCCGGCCCTCGAGTACGCGGAAATTCTCATGGGCAAGGGGGGCGAGGAGTCGGACAAACTCATCTATCGCTTCACGGATCACGGCGGCCGGGACGTGGCGCTGCGTTTCGATCTGACCGTGCCGTTCGCGCGCTTTGCGGCGCAGCATATCGGCAAGCTTGGCACTCCTTTCCGGCGCTATCACATGGGGCCGGTGTGGCGCGGCGAGAACACCGCCCACGGCCGCTATCGCGAGTTCTGGCAGTGCGACTTCGATACCATCGGCACGACTGCCAATAGCGCGGATATTGAGATTGTGCTGGTCATCCACGATCTGCTGCACGCCATCGGCCTGAAGCGCTTTCGCATCCGGGTCAACAACCGGTTGCTGCTCAACGGCTTGCTGGAGGAGTGGGACCTGGCCGGCAAGGCCAGGCCGCTGCTGGTCGCGCTCGACAAACTGGAGAAGCAGGGAGCGCCTGCCGTTATCGATGAGATGCAGCACAAGGCCGGGGTCGGGGCGGCGCAGGCCGAGCGCGTGGTGGCGCTGGCGGAGATCCGCGGCGGCAACAAAGAAATCCTGGATCGGCTGGAGCGCGAATTCGGCAATAATGCCAAGGCTGCGGAAGGCATCCAGCGGCTGCGGGAGCTGATTCAGGTGGCGCACGCGGCAGGTCTCACCGAGACGGAACTGCAAGTTGACCTCGCCACTGCCCGCGGGCTGGATTATTACACGGGAACCATTTATGAGACGACGTTGACGGATCTGCCGGCGATCGGCAGCATCTGCTCGGGCGGCCGCTATGACAACCTGGCCGGGCTCTATACGAAGCAGCATCTGCCGGGGGTTGGCGCCTCGCTCGGTCTGGATCGCCTGCTGACCGCCATGGAGGAGCTGAAACTCCTGGACAAGGTGGCCACGCCGGCGCCCGTGCTTATGGTGCAGTTCACCTCTGAGCGGCTCGCGGATTATGCCAAAATGGCGACGGCATTGCGTGCCGCAGGCCTCGGCGTGGAGCTTTACCCCGAAGCCAAGAAAGTCGGCCAGCAGCTTCAGTATGCCGAGCGGCGCGGCTTCCGGGTCGCGCTGATTGCCGGTCCGGACGAATTTGCCCGCGGGGTCTGGAAAGTCAAGGACCTGGCCCGGCGCGAGGAAGTCACCGTGGCCGGCGGCGACGTGGTCGCCGCCGTTGGTAAGCTTTTGACAGGCCCATAGGCCGGCCGGCGGCGAGCCCGTCTGGTCAGCCAAGGTTGCCGGCGATACAATGCAAAGCCGCGGGTGAAATCATGGACCGAAGCAACCACTATGAGGCGGCGTTCGAGGCCTATCTGCAACATCACCGCCTTTGCTATGTCGCGGTGGATGAGACGCGCCGCGCCATGCTCGGCGACCTCCGCGTCAAGAGCCTCGATTTTGTCGTCTATGGCGATGCCGGCGCCCGCCTGCTCGTCGACGTCAAGGGCCGGCGCTTTCCCACCGGACCGAGTCATCGGCTGCGCCGCGTCTGGGAGTCGTGGTCCACGCAGGACGACATCAGCGGCCTGGAACAGTGGACCAACCTCTTCGGTCCCGGCTACCAGGCCCTGCTGGTCTTCGTCTACCACGTCCTGCCCGTGGTGACCTTGCCCGACGACGTCGCGGATCTATGGACCTGGCACGGCCGCCGTTATCTCCTGCGCGGCGTGCCCGCCGAGCAATATCGCGTGCACATGCGCGTGCGCAGCCCCAAATGGGCGACCGTCGGATTGCCGGGCGCCGTCTTTCGCGACCTGGTGCAACCTTTCCAGGCCTTCACGCGCCAGCCTGTCGGCGCTTATGACGAGTGTCCATTCTGACCATGCAACGCCTGAAGCTCGCTGTCAGTCTCGATTGTCTTGGCCTGCCCTTGCGGCGCGGCTTGCAGGAGATCGAGCGCATGGGCGTGACGGGCGTGCAGATCGATGCCGCCGGCGACTTGTCGCCGCGGACGCTTTCCCAGACGGGCCGCCGCGAATTCCTGCATCTGCTGCGGGCCTACAACCTGGAGCTGGCGGCGCTTGGCTGTCCACTGCGACACGGTCTCGCTGTGGCCGAGGGGCAAGAGGCGCGCATCGATTACATCAAGCGGGTGCTGAGTCTCAGCTTCGACCTGGGCGCACGCCGTGTCACCATTCACGCCGGCCGTGTTCCGGAAGAAGTCGATTCTCCCGGCGCCCGGCTTATGAGCGAAGCCCTCCTGGCGCTGGGACAGCACGGCGACCGCACGGGCAGCGTGCTGGCAATCGAAACAGGTCCGGAATCCGGCCTATCGCTGCGCCAGTTCCTGGACCGCTTCGACACCGGCGGTCTGGGCGTCAACCTGGACCCGGCCAATCTCGTGCTCGCGAATTTTACTCTGCCTGAAAGTGTCCGCGCGCTTCAGGGCAAGGCAGTTTTCGGCCAGGCCCGGGATGCTCGGCGGGCCGGCACGGGCCCGGCCGCTCAGGAAGTCCCGTTGGGGCACGGCGACATTGACTGGCTGGAATACCTGGCCTTGCTTGAAGAGATCGAGTACCGGGGCTGGCTGTCGGTCCGCCGCGACAGCGGCGTGAACCGGCTCGCCGATGTCGCGGCCGGGGTGCAATTTCTGCGGCGCTTTGTCGGCCCTGACTAGCGAAGCCGTAAGATTCATGCGCGATGTTGACTAGGGCCGCCAGTCCCGTTGGCGCCGCCCATGAATCAGAATATCTCGGTCGATTTGCTCAAACGTCCAGGTGTCCAGCTCCATGGCCTCTGCCACCCGTTCGACCCCGCGGCCGCCGATTGGCCCCAGCCCTCCGGCCCCCCCAATCAGGCAGGGCGCGACGAAGACATGAGCCTCGTCGATTTCCGCCGCGTCACGAAAGCTGCCGAGCAGCGCGGAGCCGCCTTCGACGAGGATATTCGTCATGCGCCGCTGGCCGAGCTCATCCAGGAATTGCCCGATCGCGGCTTGATCGTCCGGACCGGGAAGATGCAGCACTTCGCAGCCCGCGGCGCGGAGCGCCTCCGCATGCTCTCCCAGCGCGATGCGCCGCGACACCACCAGCACCGGGGCTTCGCGGGCAGTCTTCACTAGCTGCGATTCCAGAGACAGCTCAGAGGAGCCGCACAGCACGACGCGGACAGGCGTGCGCGGTCCAGGCGGCCGCACGGTGAGCAGAGGGTCGTCGAGCCGCGCCGTGCCGCTGCCCACGGCGATCGCATCCATCTTGCCGCGCAACTCATGAACCCAGGCACGCGACCTCTTGCTGCTAATCCACTTGGAATTGCCGGAAGCGGTGGCGATCTTGCCATCGAGACTCATGGCCCACTTGACATGCACGTACGGCCGGCCCGTCGAAAGGAGTTTCAGGTAGGGGGCATTGAGACGGTGAGCCTCGGTGGCGGCAACGCCCACGGTCACATCCAGACCGGCTTTTTGCAACAGCTCCGCGCCCAGGCCGCGAACCTTGGGAAAAGGATCCAGCATAGCCGCCACTACACGTTTGACCCCGGAACGCAGCACCGCCTGCGTGCAGGGCGGCGTCTTGCCTTGATGGCAGCACGGTTCCAGGGTCACGTACAGCGTGGCTCCGGCGGCAGCATCTCCCGCCGCGGCCAGCGCGTGCACCTCGGCATGCGCTTCCCCAAAGCGTTGATGCCAGCCTTCGCCCACAAGCCGTCCCTGGCGCACCACTACCGCGCCCACCAACGGGTTCGGTTCGACATGACCCCGGCCGCGCTCGGCCAGTTCGAGCGCCCGCTGCATCCACCGCACGTCAGCATCATCCATCGGCTTGGCCCATCTGCCATGACCCCGCAGCAAACGCTGCCTTCAATCGGATACGAGGTGCGTATCTGCCTTTTAATCTAACCTTCAGGCGTGTCCTGTTCTGCGCGAACCTCAACGCCTGTCGCTTTCTCTTGTCAACAGCTTGTTTTCCCTTTATGAGTAAATTGACTGGCAATCGACAGCGTTTCTTGCCTGGAAGGGAGCCTGGACTTGAACCCAAGCCTTGCAGTGGTCGGCGCGACCGGAGCGGTCGGGGCAATCATGCGGCAGGTGTTGATCGAACGGAACTTTCCTCTTCGGTCAATCAAGTTTCTTGCTTCGGAGCGCAGCGCCGGAAAAACCGTGGAATTTCGGGGCCAGTCGTATCTCGTCGAACTGCTGAGGCCGGAGGCGTTCACGGGCATCGATATCGTCCTATCCAGCACGCCGGCGTCGATCAGCCGGGATTACAGCCCGATTGCCGCCAGGGCCGGAGCCGTGGTGATCGATAATTCCAGCGCCTGGCGCATGGACCCCGAGGTGCCGCTCGTCGTTCCCGAGGTCAATGCCGACGCGCTGGCGCGGATTCTCAAGGGCATCGTCGCCAATCCGAATTGCTCCACCATCCAGATGGTCGTCGCCCTCAAGCCGCTGCACGACCTGGCGCGCATCAAGCGCGTCGTGGTCGCGACCTACCAGGCTTCCTCCGGCAAGGGGGCGACCGGCCTCTTTGAGCTGGACGCCCAGATCAGCGCGCTCGGCCGGGGCGAACCCGTTCCCGCAGCCACAGCCCATGCTGCCCAGCTGGCAGGCAATGTTCTGCCGCACGACTGGAAAGCGGGCGACGAGGGCTACACCGAGGAAGAATGGAAGATGGTGCGCGAGACGCGCAAGATCATGGCAGACGATTCGATTCAGGTGTCGCCGACCACCGCGCGGGTGCCGGTGCGCATTGGCCACTGCGAGGCGATCAACCTGGAGTTTCATAATCCGATCAGCGTCGCCCAGGCACGCGACGTGCTTCGCCGGGCTCCGGGCGTCGTCCTTTTGGACGACGCGGCCAGGGGCGAAGTGCCGCTGCCTTTGAATGTGGCAGGACGGGATGAAGTCTTCGTCGGCCGCGTCCGCCGCGACCCCACGGTGCCTAACGGTCTGAATCTCTGGGTGGTGGCAGACAATCTTCGCAAGGGCGCTGCCACCAACGCGGTGCAAATCGCGCAGGTCCTGATCGAGCGCCATTTGCTTCCGTCGAGGAAGCGCTAACTGTCCCTTCCATGCGCAATCTCAAGCTGACGCTGGCCTACGATGGCACCGACTTCAACGGCTGGCAGACGCAACCCGGCTACCGAACCGTGCAGGAAACGCTGGAAGCCGCCATCGCTGCGCTTACCGGCGCGCCGGCGCGCGTCAACGCCAGTGGCCGCACCGATTCTGGAGTCCACGCGGTCGGCCAGGTCGCCAATTTTTACAGCAGCAGCGACCTGCCCGCGGATGTGCTGGTGCGGGCGCTCAACGCCCACCTGCCACAGGACATTGTCGTCGCCGAGGCGGTGGATGTGCCGCAAGCTTTTGATGCGAATCGGGACGCCCGGCGCAAGCTGTACCGCTACGTGATTCATGACGGCCCGGTGCCCAACCTGTTTCTGCGCCGTTATTGCTTTCAGAGCCGGCATCCGCTCGACGCCGCTGCCATGCGCGCGGCTGCCGAGCCGCTCCGGGGCCGGCACGACTTCCACAGCTTTGAAAGTGATTGGCCCAACCGCATGTCCAGCGTGCGGACGATCAACCACCTGACTCTGAACCGCTTTGGCGAGTGGATCTGGCTGGACGTGGAAGCGGACGGTTTCCTGTACAATATGGTGCGCGCTGTTGCCGGCACGCTGATCAATGTCGGCCGCGGTTACTGGCCGGTGTCAAAGGTGGGCGAAATCTTGCAAGCCGAGGACCGCCGCGAAGCCGGCCCCACAGCACCCGCGCAGGGTCTCTTTTTGATGCGCGTCGCTTACGAGTCGTAAACTGCCATGTCCGAAGGCGTCCGCGAATACCCGGCTACCCTGGCAATCCGGCCTCTGAGCCGGCCGCCGATCACCAGCGTGCGCGTCCCGGGGTCAAAAAGCATCACCAATCGAGCGCTGCTTCTGGCGGCGCTGGCCGAGCCGCAGCACGGGACCCTGCTGCGCGGCGTGCTGCAGAGCGAGGACACGGAAGTCATGGCCGCCGCCTTGCATGCGCTCGGTTTCCAGGTTTCCGCGGACTGGACCAGCCGCACGGTGCATGTTCGCCGGGGAGCGCACGCCAGTCCCATCCCCGCATCAAAGGCCGAGCTGTTTGTGGCGAATTCCGGGACCAGCATGCGCTTTCTGACTGCTCTCGTCAGCCTCGGCGAAGGCTGCTACCGCCTGGACGGCGTGAGCCGTATGCGTCAACGGCCGCTTGGCGACCTGCTCGACGCGCTCCGGCAACTGGGTGTGGACGCCTTTTGCGAGCACCAGGATGGTTACCCTCCCATCGTCATCCGGGCGCACGGACTCGACGGCGGTCACGTGCAGATACGAGGCGACGTGAGCAGTCAGTTTCTGAGCGGCCTGCTGATGGCCGCCCCGTTCGCGCGCCGGCCGGTTGCCATCGAGGTGGTGGGACCCTTGGTATCGCGGCCCTACGTGGCCATGACCGTGGAAATGATGTGGAGATTCGGTGTGGAGGTTAAAACCGACCTGGCCAGCAGCTTTGAAGTGCCCGTGGCACCCTGTTACCGGCGTGCGGACTATGACATTGACGCGGACGCCTCGGCCGCCAGCTACTTTTTCGCTGCGGCCGCGGTAAGCGAAGGCGAGGTCACGGTCGAAGGACTCGGCGCCACCAGTCTCCAGGGTGATTTCCGTTTCCTCGAGGTGCTGAGAGAAATGGGCTGCGATACGGTCAGTCGGCAAAACAGGTTGACCGTATGCGGCAGGCCTCTGCATGGCATCGACGTCGATATGAACGACATGAGCGATTGTGTCATGACGCTGGCGGCCGTGGCCTGTTTTGCAGATGGACCGACCACCATTCGTAATGTAGCCCACATCCGCCACAAGGAGACCGACCGGCTTTCCGCCCTCGCCACGGAACTGCGCCGCGTGGGCGCGGTGGTCGAGGAGTTTGCCGACGGCCTGCGCATTACGCCGCGGCCGCTGCACGGCGCTGCCATCGAAACCTACGACGACCATCGCATGGCCATGAGCATGGCTTTGCTCGGTCTTAAAGTTCCCGGTATCATCATCAATAAGCCCGGCTGCGTGACGAAGACCTATCCAAACTTCTTTGACGACCTGGAACGGCTGCGCCGTTGAGACATTCCCGTCACCACGAGCGGCTCGCTGGAGACTACCCATGACCCGTTACCTGCTTTGTCTCTTCCCGTTATTCATGGCTGCTCAACCAGGGAACGCGGCCCTGCCGACGGAAGCCGCCAGGCCTTATCGTCTCCAGGTCGTGCTGCACGTTGCCGAGCATCCGATCTTGACCGGCGTTTTTCAGGAACGGGTCCAGCGCGAACTCCATGACAGTCTTCAAGCGGCCCTCGGCGGCCTGGCCCGCGTTGAGGTCGTGCGCGATCACCCGCGCTTGCAGGAAGTCGAGACCAAGGGCCTGCAACATGCCCTGGACAGCTGGAATTTCATCAACGACACCAAGATTCAGTTCATCTTCATCGACTTTGTGGACGGCCGCTACGAGCTTCAGGCGCGCCAGTACGACGGCAGCGCAGGCCTGCCCAGTCCCGTGGTGCGCCGCGCTGCCACGACGGAACGGCTGCTGGTGGCGCGCAATGCCGGCTTGCTCATCGATAAGGACTTTGGATTGGTCGGCACGATCACGCACAAGGATAACAAAAAGGTGGAAGTCACGTTCAAGGGCGGCGGACTGGGAACGCCGCTGGAGCGCTGGGTCAAGAAGGACGACATTTTCGCAGTCGCGCAGATCGTGGACCAGGCGGGCGCTGGCCAGGCCGCCTTTCGCGTGCCCTGGACGCTGCTTCAGGTGAGCGCCGAACCGAAGGACGGTAAGGCCGCCTGTCTGCTCTCCCACCGCTTTGACAACCCGCTGCCGGACGCCGCCGGCGTGCTCGGCTACCGCTGTCTGAAGCTCGGCACCATCAAGGCTCCCCTGCGCCTGCGCGTCATCTCCGATGACAAGCTCGCGACGCCGCTTAACGCCCGGCCCGTGCAGATCAGCGGCGTTAGTTTTCAGGACAAGCCGCTGGAGGGAATCAACACGAACGCGGACGGCCTGGTAAACAGCAGGCAACGGTACAACAATGTAGCCTTTGTCAAGATTTTCGAGGGTGAGCTGCTCCTGGCAAAAATCCCCATTGCCATCGTCGAAGAGCGCACCATTCTCATCCCGGTGAGCACCAATGCGAAGGCAGAAAGACGCGGCCAGATCGTCCTACGCAGGAACCGCTGGCTCCGGCGTGTATTTGAGGCCATCGCGGTTGCCTCTAGTGTCGTCAATGACCTGAATGGGACCGTCAAGGAATCCCGCGAGGCGGCCATGAAAAAGGCCCAGGACGGTCTAAGAGGACTGGAAGCGGAGACGAAGAACTTGAAGGCGGAGCACGACGCGCTTGTCAAGGAGGCCGCCGAGGCTCAGATGACGCTCGATCTAACCCAGGGAGAGCAATACCTGCGCGAGCTTCAAGACCAGGCGAATCAATTGCAAACCTACATCACGAAACTCTCGGGCATTGTCAACGAGGAGAAGGACCCCAAGCGACAGAAATGGAAGGAGATGGCGCAGCAAGCCAAGCTCCTGGAAGCAGCCGCCGACTATGACCAGGCCATCACGCTTTATGAAAAGGTCTTCGAGGCGGGCTACGAAGATGCCGAGCTCAAGCGCTATGTGGACAAGCTCAAGAGCGTCTGGCCGCTCAAGGACGACAAGCACCGCAAGGCCGAGACCTTCATCTACCAGACCTGGCCGAAAGTCGAGTTCGCCTCGCAAATGAAGGCAGCCCTGCCCGAGGCGCGGGAAGCGTTTGAAACGTGCAAGGGCCTGGGCGACTGGATGCGGCTACGCAAACTGTACAAGGACAACGTCGCGCATGCCGCCCGGCTCGGCAAAGAGGTTGAATCCCTGCGCAGGGATAACGAAGACGACCGCAAAACGCTTGACATCATCGATGCCGTCAGCAAGGAGCTGCTGGCGCTGGACCAGGAACTGGAGAAATACCTGCGCGAGGCGGAATCGAAACTTAAATGACATTCTTACATCAGCGCGCGCATTGTAACCCGCAGCGCCCGCAGCGCCAGCAAGGGGCCCTTGCTGGCGCTGCGGGTTACAATGCTGCATGAATTCATTTGCGCGGCGGCGGGGCACGTCCGGCACGTTGCGGCGGCGCCGGCTCGCCGCCGATGCGAATGGGCGTCTTGCAAAGCAAGCAGTTGACGATCTTGCTGCGTTCGTGATCCTCCACGAGCATGTACTTGCGACATTTGGCGTTGGGACAGCGCACGGCGAAGACCATGTGAAAAATCCCGGTCACTGAATCTGCAAGCTCTTTACCCACTCCGCCTCGCGGGCGATTTCTTCCTCGGACAGGCCGCTGCTGCGATGGATCTCCGTGCGCGCCATCTTGCCGCTCGTCATGTCCAGGGCCATGACATCCACGAGTCCGTTGCTGCCGACGCCATAGCGCACCTGGATGGGAGAAGCCCGCGGCAGGTTGGGCGGCAGCTCGTCGATCCAGCACTCGCCGATGCTGATGCAGGCGTCGGCCTGCGGCGCTTCCCCCTGCAGCACGCGGACACGCACGCGCGACTGGTTTTCCGCGCGCGTGCGATAGACCCGGCTGGCGGCGGTCGGCAACTGCGTGTTCTTGTGGATGAGGATGTCGTTGACGGTTTGCTCTCCCTGGCGGACCTCGATGCCCAGGCTGTGTGAGATGACGTTGATCTCCACAATTTCGCCCAGGGCTTCGCGGACCTCCGGCTCGAGCATCAGCCCGGTCTCATCCTGACGGCAAGCGGCAATCGCTGCATGGATGGCGGCGCCGCGGGCCACGACCTCGCTCACCGCCAGTGAATTATCCGGCTGCTTGCCGCTGATCTTGTGCAGCATCTCGCCGGTCATGGGCATGTGCGTCGAGCCCCCCACCAGCAGCACCCGATCGACCTTCTCCCAGTTCAGGCGGGCCTGGCGGAGCACTTCCTCAGTCGTCAGCTTGGTGCGCACGAGCAGGTCGCGCGTCAGGTTTTCGAACTCCGTGCGCGTCACCGGCACGGTCAGCATCTTGCCGGCGTGCGTGCAGGTGATGCTGGTCTGCGGCAGCTTGCTCAGCGTGCGCTTGGCGCGCTCGGCGGCCGCGCCCAGGGAGGCCAGCGCCTGCGGGTCGTCACGCGGGTCGTCGCCGTGTTTGCGCTTGAATTCGGAGGCGACAAAATCGACCAGGCGGTTGTCCCAGTCCTTGCCCCCCAGGCGCACGTCGCCCATGATCGCCAGCGACTCAAAATGCCGCCGCATGAGGCGCACCAGCGTCACGTCAAACGTGCCGCCGCCAAGATCGTACACCAGCACCGTGCGCTCTTCGTTGGGCAGGATCTTGTCGGGCGTGAGCTCGCTGCTGCCGCGCGGGGGTTGATAGGAATAGGCGAGCGCCGCGGCACTCGGCTCGTCGAGAATATCGAGCACGTTGAGCCCGGCAATGCGCCCCGCATCCTGCGTCGCCTTGCGGCGGGTATCGTCGAAGTAGGCCGGGACCGTAATCACCGCCTGGCTCACCGGGCCAACGCGCAGCTCGGCGTCCTGGACCAGCTTGCGCAGGATGATGGCCGACAGGGTTTCCGGGCGGAACTCACGGCCGCTGACGGGGCGGTCGAACTTCGGCTCCCCCATGCGCCGCTTGATGAGCGTGGCCACCTTGCCCGGCTCTTCCAGAGCCACATCGAGCGCCGCCTGGCCGACCACGGCACTGGGTTCCGCGAGAAAGACGGCGCTGGGCGTGAGCATCTCGCCGTCGCGGTTGGGCAACGTCACCGGCTGGCCATGATCGTCGAGGGTAGCAATCGCCGAGAAGGTTGTCCCCAGGTCGATGCCGACGAATTTACCTCTGCCGCCCGCCATCCCCGATCCCTTCATCTAGATCGCGCGTTCACTGGATGTGTGAATTGTAACCAAGACGGGGCCAGTTCGGAAGCGCGTGGATTTCAGATGAGAACGATGAATTTCCAGTTGGGCTTTTCGCGACGTCTGAAGCGACTTACTTCAAGCAACGACTGCCAAGATTTTACAGTGGCTTGGCAGTCGACTTCTGAGTCGTAAATGTCTTCCATTGAATGGCTTAAGGCACGTCCAAAAGTCGACTGCCAAACTGCCAAAGGGATCAGCGGCTGCCAGGCCCTCAAACGGGCCATGTTGACGCAAACATCTCTGCGAAAACAACTTATGGCAAATGCGCCAAAAAAGTCGACTGCCAACAAAGAACGGTGCTTATGCTGATGCGCGGGCCAGATGTTAGTCGCGCTTGTTCGTAGGGCGGACCATGACCAGTCCGCCGTTTGGTCCCGGGACCGCACCGCGAACCAGAATGAGGTTATTATCCCCGTCGATGCGCACAACGCGCAGGTTGCGTGAGGTGACGCGCGTGGCGCCGTAGCGGCCGGGCATGCGTTTGCCCTTTTTGGGCCGGCCGCTGCCGCGATTGCTGGCGACGGAACCGACGCTGCCCGGCGAGCGGTGGTGGCGCTTGACGCCGTGGCTGGCGGGCAAGCCGTGGAAGCCCCACCGTTTCATTACGCCGGCCGTGCCGCGGCCCTTGCTGGTGCCGATCACGTCCACGGCCTGGACATCCTTGAAGACTTCGATGGCCGTCAGCAGCTGGCCGACCTTTGCCTCGGCCGGGCTCGTCAAGCGGAATTCCCGCACGAAGCGCTGCGGCTCGCAGTCGGCCTTGGGAAGCAGGGCAATGCCGGCGGCAGCGCGCGCGCGGCGCCGGTTCGATTCCATCTGGCTGGAGACATGGCCGCGTTCCGGCCTGGTCGCCTTGCGACGCGCCTTGTCCTGAAAACCGAGCTGGACGGCGTCATAACCGTCCCGCTCCTGAATCCGGACCTGCAAGACGGGGCACGGACCAACCTGAAGCACCGTAACCGGCTCCAGCTTGCCCGCCTCGTTGTACACTTGCGTCATGCCGACTTTGAATCCGAGCAATCCCAACGCCATTGCAACCAACCCTTTCCCACAAACGTCATTCGTCATTGGTCATTCGTCATTGGCCAAGCCAATGCCAATGACGTGAGTAGATGCGAAACAGATATTATGCACACTCACCCGAGAACGTCCAGAGATGTCTGGCTCGTCAAGAAGACTTCGTTCCCTTATCAGGTTTGACAGGCGCTGGAGCGGTCTTCGGCTTGGCGGGCAGAGGCGGCCTGGCTTCCTCTTCGCCAGGAATGGGAAAAGCGTCGAGAGGCTCCGGTGGCTGATGGCGGCTATGCGGGCGAAATCTGCTGATGCGCCTTTCCATGGGCCAGGTGACGCTCAGTTTGTCGCTGATTACCTCCGGAGCCTGTGCCGATTCCACCGGCCTGTCCTTCGAGACCACAACGGTAAACTTCCCGCCCCGGGCGATGCCATGCCGGACTAACTGATGGCCTTGAATGACAACGCGTACTTCTCCCTCGGGGAACAGCTCCTCGTCCAGCACGCGGTGCGCATAGCTGCCTCCGTCCGGGAAAAGCAGGTTGATGTAGTAGACGGCCTTGGCCGCGGCCGGCTCATGCCACTTGCCATCCAGGGTGAGAATGTAGACGCGGCGATCGAGCGGTCGCAGCTCTTGCAGCGGCAAACCCTCATCCTTGAGCTCCAGCTTGGGCTTCGCCGGTGCCGCGGTCGCGAACCCGGTAAGGAGCACGAATGTCGGAAGGAAGAGGAAACGGAAGCGCATGGTAGTGTTCTCCAGGGTGAAAAAGCGGCTGTTTCGACTATAATGCAACGTGGTCCAAAAGTGTAGCCCTGGCCCTCGCCGAGGGCTTTTTTGTTTGCCAGACCAGGAGCAGCGCGATGCCCAGCTATGAGCCCAGCAAGATCGAGCCGAAATGGCAGCGCTTCTGGGAAGAGAACAAAACCTTTCGCACGCCCGATACTTCGGACAAGCCAAAGTTCTATATCCTGGACATGTTTCCCTACCCGTCAGGGGCCGGGCTGCACGTCGGCCACCCCGAAGGCTACACCGCCACGGATATCCTGGCACGCTATCGCCGCATGCGCGGCTACAACGTGCTCCATCCTATGGGCTGGGACGCCTTCGGCTTGCCCGCGGAGCAGTACGCCATCGAGACCGGCACGCATCCGCGCGACACCACGAAGCGAAACATCGCTGAGTTTCGTCGCCAGATCAAGATGTTGGGATTCAGCTACGACTGGGAGCGGGAAGTCGATACGACCGATCCCGGCTATTTCAAATGGACGCAATGGATTTTCCTACAGCTCTTTGACACCTGGTACGACGCGGCCCAGAAGCGCGGCCGGCCCATCGGCGAGCTGCCCATTCCGCAGGCCGTGAAGCAGCAGGGCGAGAAGGCGATTCGCCTCTACCAGGACAGCAAGCGCCTCGCTTACCAGGCCGAGGTGCCCGTGAACTGGTGTCCCGCCCTGGGGACCGTGCTCGCCAACGAAGAGGTGGTGGACGGCAAGTCGGAGCGCGGCGGCCACCCGGTGGTGCGCATGCCGTTGCGACAATGGATGCTGCGTATTACTGCCTATGCCGAGCGTCTGCTGGATGACCTCGAGCAAGTCCAGTGGCCGGATGCGATCAAGGAAATGCAGCGCAACTGGATCGGTCGCAGCGAGGGCGCCGAGGTTGACTTTGCCCTGGCCCCGAGCAGCGGGCAGCCGTCTGCCGGCGCCGACAAAATTCGCGTGTTCACGACGCGTCCCGATACGCTTTTCGGCGCCACCTACATGGTGCTCGCTCCGGAGCATCCGCTGGTGCCGCACATTACCAGCTCGGAGCGCAGAGCGGCTGTGGAGGCTTACCAGGCGGAAGCCGCGCGCAAGAGCGACCTGGAGCGCACTGAGCTGGCCAAGAAGAAGACCGGCGTCTTCACCGGCGCTCATGCCGTCAACCCGGTTAACAAGGAGCAGATTCCCATCTGGATCGCCGACTATGTGCTCAGCAGCTACGGCACCGGCGCCATCATGGCCGTGCCGGCGCATGACGAGCGCGACTTTGAGTTCGCCAAGCAGCTCAAGCTGCCCATCCGCGCTGTGGTGCGGCCTCCCGAGAATTGGCTCGAAAGCTCAAAGGTGTTCGCCGCCGTCCAGCAAATGCAGCAAGGCATGGACGAGTCGTTTGAAACCGGACGGGCAAAGACAGGCGGCTCGGCGCCGGACACGGTTCCGGCTCCGGACCTGGCCGTCATGGCAGCGGCCACAAAGGAATGGCGGTCCTGCCGCGGCGATCCCCGTCAGGTGGTGGCGACCATCTACGAGAAACAGCCGGGCTTGTTTCCGGAGCCATTCACCGGAGAAGGTACGGCGATCAACTCCGGCGCCTTCAACGGCCCGCCCACCCAAGAATTCAAACAGAAGATCACCGCGTGGCTGGCCGAGCGCGGGCTGGGTGAGGCCAAGGTCAACTACAAGCTGCGCGATTGGCTCTTCAGCCGGCAGCGCTACTGGGGCGAGCCATTTCCGATCTTGCATGAAGTGGACGCCGCCGGTAATCCCACAGGCATGGTGGAAGCTCTGAAGGTTGAAGAGCTGCCTTTGACTCTTCCAGATCTGGCCGACTACAAACCTTCGGGAAAGCCTGAGCCCCCGCTGGGGAAGGCCACCGACTGGGTGTTGGTAACGCGCAATGGTAAACGCTACAAGCGTGAAACCAACACCATGCCGCAGTGGGCTGGTTCGTGCTGGTACTACCTGCGTTATCTCGATCCGAACAACAGCAAGGCGTTCTGCGATCCTGCCCGGGAGAAGTACTGGATGCCCGTGGAGCTGTACGTTGGCGGCGCGGAACACGCCGTCCTGCACCTGCTCTACTCGCGCTTCTGGCACAAGGTCCTCCTCGACCGCGGCCATGTGCACGCATCCGAGCCGTTCAAGAAGCTGGTGAACCAGGGGATGATCCTGGGGGAGATGGAGTTCACGGGCTGGAAACAGAATGGCGCCTGGATCCAGCCTCTCACGGAAGACCAGGACCGCCCCGGAATTGAACGCGTAAAGCTAAGCGAAGATCAAGTTGAGAAAAAGGGCGATGCCTTTGTCTTGAAAGAGAATCCCAGTTTCCGCGTTGATGCCCGAGCCTACAAGATGTCCAAGGCCCGCGGAAACGTCGTGAATCCGGACAAGGTCGTAGACCAGTATGGCGCCGACAGCATGCGCCTCTATGAAATGTTCATGGGACCCCTGGAAGCGACTAAGCCGTGGAGCATGGACGGCGTCGAGGGCGTTTATCGCTTCCTGGGCCGCGTTTGGCGTCTCCTGGCGGACGACCGGGCGGAACAGATGAAGCTGTCCGATGCTGTTGGTGACGTGGCACCGGACCGCGAAACGCTGCGCCGCTTGCATCAGACCATCAAGAAGGTGACCGAGGACCTGGACGGCATGCGCTTCAACACCGCCATCGCCGCCATGATGGAGTTCACCAACTTCCTCACCAAGTTGGAGGTGCGGCCGCGCTCTACACTCGAAACGCTCGTCTTGCTTCTGAGTCCGTTTGCGCCACACCTGGCGGAGGAACTCTGGTCGGCGCTGGGGCACTCGTCGTCGCTGGCACATCAGCCATGGCCCTCTTATGACGAAGCCCTGACGCGCGCCGATGAGATAGAGATTCCGGTTCAAGTGAACGGAAAGCTACGCAGCAAGGTCATCGTCCCGGCCGATATCGACGAGGATGGCCTGAAGGCGGCCGCCCTGGCGGATGAACGGATCAAAAGCCTCATCGAGGGCAAGCAAATTCGCAAGGTGATCGTCGTGCCGGGGAAGCTGGTGAACATCGTCGTTTCCGGATGACCCATGACCGATCAAGCGTCTGCCTGGAGCCAGGCCGCCAAGGCGTACGAAGAGGACTTCATCGATCCCTACCGCGCCGATGTGCGCAGCCCCCTGGACAAGGCGCTCGCTGCGATCAAGAAGCGCCGGCACAAAGCGGCGGCTGACCTGGGCTGCGGTATCGGCCCCCTCCTCCCTACGCTCGCCAAACAGTTTGGCCACGTCTACGCCGTCGATTTTGCCGGCGGGATGCTCGACCGCGCTCGACGGAACTGCTCCGGGCTGAACAATATCGAATTCCTGCAACGTCCGCTCACGGACCTATCGGCGCTCGCGGCCAGGGTGGATGTGGCGGTCGCCGTCAATAGCCTGGTGATGCCCAATGTCCTTGAATTGGAGCAGGTGCTGGTTCAGGTCCGGCAGATGCTTCGTCCGGGAGGCCTGTTCCTCGGCATTGTGCCGGCCATGGACGCGGTGCATTATTTCACGATGCTGCTGCTCGACCGGGCCCTGGCCAGAGGATTGCCCATCGAGGCGGCGCGCAAGAACGCCGCACATCTCAATGAACACAGTCTCTACGATTTTGCCTTCGGCCAGTTTCGCTACAAAGGGCTGGAGCAGCATTTCTGGCAACCCTTTGAAGTCCGCTATCGGTTGCGCCGGGCGGGCTTCCATAAAATCCGCCTAGCGCGCGTGCTTCTGTCCTGGGAGCAATTTGCCTGCGCGGACGATCTAAGAAAGCATACCGCCCCCTGGGACTGGTTCTTTCAAGCCGAACCGGCGAAGAATCGTTTAGCCGCGTGTCCGACATAGCCAATTGCCCAACATGTTGTGTCATCGGAGCCGTCACGCTCTCAAGCCTACGACCTGACCGACACGAAGCTCCCCTGTTCTGACAACGGTCCCATAAACGCCCGCGTGGTTTTCGTTCATGCGAATCACGGTCTTCATGACCTCGGCGTTTGCTGCGGCCGTGTCCGGGTCGAGATTGAGCATCACACAACGCTTGTCCCGCACGGTGACGCTGATGGCCGGACCAGTCCCCGCGGCGCCAAATTCCAGGATCTTGCCCACCCAGCGATCTTCCTCGAATGGCTCAGCTCCCCGGGTGTCGATCACCAGATTCGGCCGGAAACGACGGACATCGGCGTCGTGGCCCGCTGCGCGCGCGATGCTCCGTATCGTCCCCAGGGTGATTGCGGAAACTCCGGCCTCGTCGAAGATGCCGTGGCTAAGCTGCATGAGCTCCACATCGGCCCGGTGCCGCGTGGCAATTTCCTTTAGCAAGGCTTCGTCCGTGAGTCCGTATTCCCTGCCGTCGGGCGTGCGGATGTGGGTCGGCAGCGGCTCCCCCGTCGTGTCCTGGCGGCCGATGGGTTCATAGAGAAGCAATTCGGGAAGCCGGCTCGCCGTCAACCAGGGGAACGCGCCGCGCTCGGCCAGACGTCGAAACGCCAAGCGCCGATCGCCTTCAACGCCATGCCAGCCGATTTTTGCGGCATCAAGCCGCGTACCGGCCATCGATTTGATCGGGTAACGAAAGATGGCACTGAGGTGACCGAGTTCAATTCCCATGGAGCTATTCTCGAACCAGATTAACGCTTTCTGAGTGCGCGTGATTATCCGCCGGAGCAGGGACGCTGTCAAGCAGCCCAGCGCCCGAGTGAGCAGGGAAACGGGACCTGCTAAATTATGGCTCCGCACTCATTTCGTCCGCCTCTCAGCGCATGGCCTCCCGGGGCGGCACGACGGCAGTCCGCCAGGTGGAATAGAGCGTGCCCGTCATCACCAGCACCAGGGCCACGACAAAGGCGAGCAACGCCGGCACCGGGGTCAGGCGGCTCGGCACTCGGAAACCGGGGTGCACATCGACGCCGGCCAGGAAAATGCTCGCGATCCAGTAGCCGTTGAGCAGGCGCAGCCAGACAAACGCGAGCACGATCGAGAGCGCGGCGCCGGCGAGGCTTAGCAACAGGCTCTCCACCAGGCTGCGGAAGAGCAGCTCGTCGGTTTGCCAGCCGGTGGCCTTGAGGATGCCGATCTCGCGGCGGCGCTCGCTGGTGCCGACTCCGGAAGTCACCAGCACTGCCAGAATGCCCACGGCGAAAGCCAGCAGGAAATGCAAGTTGAAGATGCCTTCGCGGTGCAACAAGCCGGTGGGTAAGAGCGCCTGCAGGTCTGCGCGCGTCGTCGCCCTGAGCGCCAGGCGCGCTTCCGTGCCGGGCGAGTGCAGAGGATGCAGCCTCAGGATGGCGGCACGCACGCTGTCCTGGTAGCGCGGCCGGCAGGAAACGAGCAGATCGGTGGCCAGGGCTTCCTGGTTGCCGATGGCCGCTGCCGACTCCAGCGTGGTCAGGACCAGGTTGGCTTGCCAGATGGCGACGTCCGCCTGGAAAAGGCCCACGACCTGGGAAATCCGCTCGCCCCTGGCGTTGTGATAGAAGGGCGGCAGCCGGGCGCCGACGTGAATGTTCAGCCGCCGCGCCAGCTCCGTGCCCATGACCAGCTCATGCAACGTGCCGGGTTGCGGCAAGCGGCCTTCCACGCAATGGACGGTGGCCGGGAAATGCTCCGCGGGCATGCCGACCAGGATCGCCGGCTCGTTGTTCTTGCCGAGCGCGAGCGGCGCCACAATCCGCGGCACGACTCCGGTGACGCCGTCGATATTGCGGATCTCGTCCGCCAGCGTCAGGGGGACGGGGACATTCTTACCGAATTGATCGCCGCTGACATAAACATCCGCGCCGAAGCGCAGGGCATCCTCGGCCTGTTGCTGCAGCCCCTTGGCCAGGCTGATGCCGGTAACGTAGGGGAGGAGCACGGCCAGCACGCAGGCCACGGTCGCGGCGCTGCGCAGCGGATACTGCACCACGGCCGTTACGCCGGTCTGCGCGATGGCCAGCCAGGGATGCCCGCTGTCTCTTTCGCTCATGGCATGGAGTCAAGGCCGCGGTAGTAGAAGATGGAGCACGCATGCTCGGGACAGAAGTAGCCGCCGCCCGGAATGGGGCCGAAATCCCGCGGGCAGCTACCGGACACGCGCGGGTCGAAGCTGTTGGGACAGCTTGCCAGGTCGATTGCCGGGCCGAAGCCGAGGCCGCCGACAAGGCGCTGGAACTCCATGGACCGCTCCGGGTCGCCTTGCTCCCGGCTTTCAACGCCGATGATGATACCGGCGCAAAGCGTCAGGGCCAAAATGGTGATAAGCACAATTTTCTGTGGCATGGAGGCTTCTCAATGTGTGGCCGGGGCTGGAGTCTTCGGAAGCCCCGGCCGAGCGCTCCAAGCGTTTGGTTCTCGCCGGGGCTTCCGAAGACTCCAGCCCCGGCCACACGGTTCTCATCCGTTTGGCTCAACCACATCATGCCGTTGGTTTAGCTTAGGGTTGTCAATGGTCTGGCGCTGTCCGCTGGGCCAGCGGATTTCTACACGATCGATCTTGCTCCGCTCGCCAAGGCCAAAATGTACCGTCTTGGAGGATTGCGAAAGGTAGCCGCCCGCCGCATGCACCTGGCGGACCATGAGCTCGTTGCCCAGGGTGATCTTCACCAGGGCGCCGATGGCATCGCGATTGCTTTTTGTCCCGCGCAGGCGGAAGGCGATGTAGTTCTTGCGCGGGAAATTGTTCTTGAAGTAATACGGCAGGTCATTGAAATTGTTGGTCACGATCTCCAGCCGGCCGTCGTTGTCGAAGTCGGCGGTGGCGGCGCAGCGCGAACTGCGCGGCGCGGGCCGGCCGGCGATCTTGTCGGGGAGGTTTTTGCCCTGTGCCGGCGGCTCGATGCCTGCCTGTTCGGCCCGGTCCACGAAGGTGCTGTTGCCGTTATTCATCATCAGCGCGCAGGGCCAATAGAAATAGGGAAAACCCATCCCGGCCGGCAAGAAGACATCCTCGTAGCCGTCGTTGTCGAAATCGCCCGTGGCGATGCCCCAGGGCCACCAGGTCTCAATGCCGGCGCGGTCGGAGACTTCCTCGAATTTGCCGCCGCCCCGGTTGCGAAACAGCGTGTTGCCGAAGAGCACGTCCTGGTAATGGATGTCGAAGAGGTCCGCCAGCTCCTTTTCCGCGGCTGCGGCATGACGCGGGTCAAACTCGCTCTGGGCGCCGGTGACGCGCGGATACTTCTTCTTGAAGCTCTCGTGAATCATGTCCTCCACTTCCAGGTCCGGGCTTGCCGGAATCCACATGTCCGAATGCATGTCGGCGATGAGCAGGTCGAGCTTGCCGTCGTTGTCGAAATCGAACGCCTTCGAGCCGATGGCCCCCCACGACGTTCGTCCCAGGGTCTGGCGCGTCACGTCGGTAAAAGTGCCGTCGCCGTTGTTGCGGTACAGCGTGCTGGCCCCAAACATGTTGGTGACGAGCAGATCGAGACGGCCGTCCTCGTCGAAGTCAAAGACGGCGACGTCGCCGCCCCAGCCCTTGCCCTTCAGGCCGGCTTTCTCGGTCACGTCAGTGAAGGTGCCGTCGCGATTGTTGTGATAGAGGAGGTTGAACTCCTTGGGGCTCCGGGCCAGGGCAATGAAATTGGCGGCGCCCGGGTAATACTTTGCCGACGGGTCCAACTTGTCCTCGGTCCACTGGGCAGTATTGGTGACAAACAGGTCGAGGTAGCCGTCGTTGTCATAGTCGAAAAAGACGGCAGTCTGGGAATGGGCGATGCAGGTCAGGCCCGCTTCCCTGGTGACGTCCTTGAATTTGCCGTTGCCCAGGTTCTTGAAGAGCACATTGCCACCGCGCGTACTGGTGACATACAGGGACTGGCGGCCGGAGTTGTCGTAATCGGCAAAGGTGGCGGCCACGCAGACGCGGTCGCCCAGAGCGACCCCTGCCTCGCGCGTGACGTTCTCGAATGTGCCGTCCCCCTTGTTGCGGTAGAGGGCGTTCGGTCCGAGCTGATTGACGAAGTAGATGTCGTCGCAGCCGTCGCCGTCGAAATCGCCGACGGCCACGCCGCAGCCGTGGTCGTAGAGGTTGATCTTGAATTTCTCGCCCTGCTCGGCCGGCAAGAAGGACATGTGGAAGGTAAGTCCTGCCGCGCGAGCCATGTCGCGGAAGCCCGGCGACACTTTTTCGCGCGCCGTGGCCGGAGAAGGCGTGCCTGGCGGCGCTTTATCCCAGAAGAAATAAAAGCCAGCGCCAAGACAGATAAGCACCATGCCTAGGATGGCAATTGGCCAGATGACTTTCGACCGAGATCCCATGGCCGTTCATCTCTCGAAGGGAGCGTGCGTAGCTTGCCTGGCGGCGCTGCTGTTCTTTATAGCCGTGCCGAAAGGTCTTTCCGAATCAGTCAGGATTTTTCCATGCGCCGTGCCGGCGTGCTTGACCGCGTCGGCCTTTGCCTGGAAGACGTGGATGCGATTGCGCGTGTGCGCGGTCGTGACCACCGTGCTGCGCACAAACCAGGCGCCAGCGGCGTCGATTTCCGCTCCAGTCGTTTCATCGGTGACCAGTACCTGCCACGGCGCTGCCGGCTGCCGGCTCAACCAGAGCCTGGCGCAATGAATGCAGCAGAATTCATGGTCCCGGTCCTGTGCATCCAGGATGCGCACGCGAAAGAGTTGATCGATCCGGGCCCCGTCCAGGTCGCAGCGTCTGTCCTGCGTCGGCCGCGCCCACTTGCCGGCCAGCGGCAAGCCGACAATCAACAGCGCCGCTGCGATCCGCAAACGGCCAGGCGTCCACATTTTCATGCCAGTGCCAGCTCCAGGGAAAGCATGACCATCGACCCGGCATATCCCCACAGCGCCAGGCGGAGCAGCTTGCCGATTTCGTGTCCGAGAAAGGGCGCCGTTTCCGCGGAGCGTCCGCACCAGGCGGCCACGCATGCCCAGCCGATGCAGAAACTGCCCAGGACAAAGAGCGCAGCGGCAGGGGCGCTTTCCGGCACGGCCGGCAGCAGATCGTAGGGGCAATGATGATGCGCCAGGTGCAGCAAAGCGGGCGCGCACACGACGATGAGAAACAGGCCGTTCACCGGCCAGGTCACCAATGAGCCGAGTCCCAGCGGCAGCAAACGCCCACCGCTCCGGCGCCGTGCCGGTAACAGGATGTAGCCCAGGAGCGCCAAGACCATGCCGCCGTTTACCACGTAATAGGCTTCGCCAATCCAGGGGCCGGCCCGCGCGCTGAAGGATTCAGAGAAAAAACCCGATACGTGATCGTCCGCATCAAACACCGCCGTGCAGCAGCCGGAGGAGAGGAATTCTTCCTTCTTCGGAATGATCAGGTAAGCCCCTTCGGTCACTGCGTCGGCCACGGCGAGCAGGCCGAACGGGATGACCGCGAGCAAGACACGCGGCATCAGAGCCGAGGCGGTGGTGCGCCGGTTGAGCAGGTACAGGACAAACCAGGCGCCCGCCAGAAATACCAGGGCCGGCTTGAGCATTTGCAACGCCGTGAGCAGGCCGGGCAGAAAGCGACTGGAGCCGATGCTGCCCGCGCCGACCTGGGTCACGCCGTAAATGCACATCACTCCCGGCCATTCCGGGACGTAGCTCTGAAGTAACAGGTAGAGCAGCGGCCAGGAAACCACACTCAGGATGAGCAGCAAATTGGCCAAGAGAAAAAGAAAATAAGATCGGTCCTCGAGCCAGCCTTGCCGTTCTGCGGAAAGCCCGGCACGCCAGCGCCGCCACAGGGAGAATGCCAGGAACGTCACCGCCAGGCCAAGCAGCAGTCGCAACAAGGCCGTGGAGGCGTCCAGAACGGCATAAGCGTTCAAGATCATGATTGGCCCACTCGCCCGGCGTCGCTGCTCTTCCCGGCCGTCTGGCGTTATACTTTGATGATCGATCGTAACCTGTGAGCATAGCACCAGGAGTATTAAGAGAATGTGAGACGCGCGCGATTCGGCAGCACACTAGCCCGAAACGCCAGCGAGGCCTCGCTGGCGCTTCGGGCTGGGGCGGCAGGTTCGCGGGGAATACGGCCTGCAAACTTGGGGAGACCATGGATCGTGGGAGATGATTCGCAACAAACGCGCCAGGAGCACGAGTCGACGCCGCGTTCCGAATACGAAAGTCGGCGTTCGGCATATCTGGCTCTCGCCGAACGGCAAGCGCGCCTGCATCGGCGCCTTGCCAACCTGCGCGTGGCGGTGGTTGCCGTCACCGTGTTCCTGGCCTTACTTGCATCCGGCGGCGATCCGACGGCAAAGTGGCTGCTCCTGGTTCCGCTGGTCGTGTTTCCGGCTCTGGTCCTCTGGCAGAACGAGCGCGTGGCCCGCGTATTGAAGCGCGCGGAGCGCGGCGGCGCCTTTTACGAGAAAGGCCTGGATAGGCTCGACGAACGCTGGATGGGCAAGGGCCAGTCCGGCCAACGCTATCTCGACGAGCAGCACCCTTGCGCTCTCGATCTCGATCTTTTCGGAACCGGCTCTCTATTCGAACTCCTGTGCACCGCACGCATGCGCAAAGGAGAGGATACGCTCGCGGCCTGGCTGCGCGCGCCTGCGTCTCCTGAAGACATACGTGCGCGCCAGCAAGCGGTGGACGAGTTGCGCACGCGCCTGGACCTGCGCGAGCAGTTGGCGCTCCTGGCGGCAGGCGTCCCCGAGGGTGTTGATCTCGAGGCCGTGGTTGCCTGGGGCGCAGCACCGACCATGCGCGCTCCGCCGTGGGCGCGAGCGCTGACGCTCATCCTGGCGGCGCTCACCGTGCTGGCGCTGCTCGCCTGGATCGTTCTCGACCTGGGCGGCGCTCCGTTTGCGGCGCTCCTGCTCATGGAGATCGGCTTTGCCGCCTGGCTGCACGCTCGGGTGCGCGAAGTCATTGGGCCGGTAGAGCGGCGCGCCGGCGAATTGTTTCTCCTGTCCGGAATTCTTGGGCGGCTGGAACGCGCTGAATTCAAGAGCGCGCGTCTCCAGCAACTGCAAGAGGCGTTGCTGACCGGCGGCTTACCGCCTTCGCGACGCATCGCCCAGCTCGGCAAGCTCGTCGATTGGCTGAACGCGCGGCGCAATCAGTTCTTCGCGCCCATCGCCTTGCTGCTGCTCTGGAGCACGCAACTGGCTTTCGTCATCGACCGCTGGCGCGCGGCGGCCGGCCGCGGCATCGCGCGTTGGTTAGAGACCGTCGGCACGTTCGAGGCGCTCAGCTCCCTGGCCGCTTATGCGTATGAGCACCCAGCCGACCCTTTTCCCGAAATCGTGCCGGGCGAAGCCCTCCTCGACGGCGCCGGATTGGGCCACCCGCTGATCCCCGCGGAGCGCTGCGTGCGTAATGACCTGTGCCTCGGCGGCGCCTTGCGCGTGCTCATTGTGAGCGGCTCGAACATGTCCGGCAAAAGCACGCTGCTGCGCACAGTCGGCATCAATGCTGTTCTGGCGTTGGCCGGGGCTCCCGTGCGCGCCGAACGATTGCGGCTTTCCCCGCTGGTCATCGGCGCGACTCTGCGCATTCAGGACTCGCTGCAAGCCGGGCGTTCGCGCTTTTACGCCGAGATCACGCGCGTGCGGCAACTGGTCGATCTCGCCCGCGGTGCGCCGCCGCTCCTGTTCTTGCTGGACGAAATGCTTCAAGGCACTAACTCTCACGACCGCCGCCTGGGCGCGGAAGCGATTGTCCGCGGACTCGTGCAGCAAGGCGCCATCGGCCTGATCACCACACATGATCTCGCCCTGACTGAGATCGCCGACCTGCTCGCGCCGCGCGGGCAAAACGTGCACTTTGAAGACCAGTTCGATAATGGCGTCATGACGTTTGATTACCGGATGCGCCCAGGCGTGGTCAAAAACAGTAATGCGCTGGCTCTCATGCGCGCCGTGGGCATCGAGGTCTAGCAGCCTTATTTGCGATCCATGCGGTGAACGCCGTCCCACTGCTCGCCAAACACTTGTCCGCGGTAACCCTGGCAGCGAGCCATCATGAGCTGGGACAGGTAGTCGCCGGCACGCAGCTTTTGAACCTTCTCGAAAAGCTGCAGCGCCGTCTCCCAATCCTGCCGCCGATAAGCGGCGAGCGCCTGGCTGGAAAGATGGATTAACTCGTCAATCGTTTTGTCCGGCTCTGCTCGGATGCCGAGGAGCTCGTAGACGAGAAGAGCCGCGCTCCTGCCCTTGACCGACACCCAGTCCACGGGCCGGGCCAGCACCGCGTCCTTCACTTCTGCATAAGTGCTTTCCGAAATGAGAATCTGCGTGCCATAGTACTTATTAAGTCCCTCCAGGCGGCTAGCGAGATTGACTGCATCGCCGATGACGGTGTAGTTGAGGCGCGTGTCGCTGCCGATGTTGCCGACCACCACTTCGCCCGTGTGCACGCCGATGCGCGTGTAGAAGAGCGGTTTGCCTTCGCTCTGCCATCGGCCGCGCATTCCTTGCAAGCTGTGCTGATTGTGCCAGGCTGCCAGGCAGGCCGATAAAGCATGCTGTGGATTCGCGCGCGGCGCGCCCCAGAAGGCCATGATCGAATCGCCGATGTATTTGTCCACAGTCCCTTGCGTGGCGAGAATCCCGTCGCTCTGCGCCTGCAGATACTCTCCGAGATGCTCCACCAGCCGCGCGGGCGTCAAGTCCTCCGCAATCGACGTGAAATCGGCGATATCAGAAAAATAGATCGTCAGCGTCCGATTCTCGCCGCCGCGGTTGGCCTCCAGCCCTGCTTCCATGAGTGCGCGCACGAGGTCTGCCGGAACATACTTCTGGAAGGAGCGCAGGCCGGCCTTCATTTCCTCGGTCGCGGCGGCTAGGTCATCAACTTCCTGAATAATGGAATGCGTCACCGGCCGCGCTTCGAACTGTAGCCTGCCGACCGCCGCCACCTGGCTGGTAAGCTGTTCCAGCGGCCTGGCTACCTGCCGGGCAATGTACAGGCTTCCCAACACTGCCAGCGCCAGCACGATCAGGCCGATCCACAGCATTTGCCGGTAGCTGCGCCGGACGTCCGCGAGCACGTCGTCTTCCGGCATGAGAATGCAAATCAGCCAGTTCGGTGTATCGTCCGTGGACAGGCAGCGATAGCCGCCGAGGTAGTGCGTGCCGCCCTGCGTGAAGTCCACCCGGACCATGTCCTTCACGTTCGCCGGCGTCAGATCCACCGGCACCTGGGCAAGGAAGGCGGCGATGTGCGGGTCGTCGAGTTGTTCGATGGGAACGAGCTCATGGGAGAGATCCGCCTTCTGGCGGAACAACATTTCTTGAACCGGGTGCGCGACAACGCGGCGGCTCTTGTCGCCGCGCACCTCGACGGCAAACGCGTAGCCGCTCTCGCCTACTTGCAGAGATTGAAGAAAACGGCACAATTCCATCAGATCGATACTCAAGCCCACGACGCCGAGCAACGAACCGTCTTTGCCATAGACCGGCGTGGCACAGGTTACGCCGGGGACATCCGAGGTGCCCTGCACGTTGAGGATGGCATACGTCTCCGACCAGGTTTGCCGCCGGCTTGTCTTGGCGGCGCGATACCAGGGTTGCTTTCTCGGATCGTCGTCCGCGCGGTCGGGGCTGAAGAAGAAACGCCGCCGCTCAGTTCCTTCGGGCCAGTAATCGCTCAATTCCAGTTTGCCGCTGCGCGGATTACGCAGGAGTTCCCCCACGGCCAGCTTGCCGGCGTGACGTTTCACATAGAGCCATTCGCCGGTTTCCTCGACGCCAAAGGATATACGCGTCAGGCGTGGCTGCACTTGCATCACCTTTAGCCAGTAGGCGGACAGCCTGGTAAAGGGCTTAATGTCAAATTGCCCTGACTCCAGTAGTTCACGGTTGAGGCTGCTGGCATGGTTGGCGGTGAACATGAGGCCATTGATTTGCTGGTCGATGCGGAGGGCGGTTTCCTCGAGGAGCTGGGCCGTCAAGTCATTTGCCGTGAAGCGGGCGTTGTGCGTGGCACTCAGGCCCAGCGCGATCGCGGTAAGGATCACCAGGCCAAGCATGGCGGTCATCACCGTAACGCGCAACGTAGCCTTCATGACTGGCTCCCTGCCATTGACGAGGTTTTCGCTCAAGTTAAGATAGGTCGTTATTCCAGCGCTGGCGTGGCAGCGGATGGCAATTCCTGTCGTTCGGAAAGACAGGATCGACATCCTGTCCCACGGCCGCGCTCAGTCACCCCACGGACGGACACCGCATGCCAGGACGGCGTAGCCGGGTTCATTGCGAACTGGGGCCGGTGCTGATCAATCGCACCGCAGTCTACAAAATTTGCAAGGCCATGCCAGGCGAATTGAGCCGGCGCGGCTTTCGCGTCCGTTGCTCCGTCCTCCTGGCCGGGGTCGCCCAGGATGCCAAACCCCACTCCCCCTGGGAGAAGCAGCTCTTTCGCCTGTCGCGGCGTTGGCTGGACTGGGCCATTACCCGGCCGCGCCTGTTCAACACAGTTCGGTCCCTCACCAGCCTGGGACCACGTTGGCGGCATCGCCGCGGCGTATCCATGTACCTGGATCCTCTGTATACGCTCTTCTACGGCGCGCCGGATAGCGGCGTGGTCATGGTCTACGACATTACGCCCGTCAGCATGGAGGGCTGGCATCATCCGCACGTGAGCTGGCTGTACGGCCGGGCCTTTGATCAACTTGCCCGGTCGCGCTGCCACCTCGTGGCGACGTGTCAGAATACCGCGGACCAGCTTCGCGCCAACTGGGGCATCGCCCCGCAACGCCTGACAGTCTTGCCGCTGGGGCTTTTCTCGTTGCCCGCGGGGAAGGAGGCGATCGGCGCAGCCGCAGGGGAGCCTTATCTCTTGTTCGTGGGCAGCTTTGAGCCGCGCAAGAACATTGCGGGATTGATCAGCGCTTACGCTGCTTCCGGATTGCATGCGACGCGCAGCATCGGGCTGAAGATCATCGGCAGCTTGCCTCCTCCGGGCGATCCCGTACTTACTCTCGCGCGCAGCACGCCCGGCGTCACGGTCATGGGATTCGTCACGGATGCCGAGTTGGCTGCCGCCTACGAGCACTGCCTGGCCTTTGTCTATCCCAGCTTTTGCGAAGGCTTCGGCCTGCCCCTGCTGGAGGCGATGCACCACGGCTGCATCTGCCTATCGACCAACCTGGGCGCCTCACCGGAGGTTGCCCAGGCCGCGGCGCTTTATGTCGATCCTTATTCGCCGGAAGAACTGGCGCGCGGTTTATGTGAGGTCGCCGCTCTGTCCGGCGAACAACGCCAGCGACTGGCCGCGCGTGCCCGTCAGCGTGCCTTGCATTTCACCTGGGAGCGCTTCTATGACGGCCTGGCCGAGGTGATCCGCAACCATGTTGCTTGAGCAGGAGTTTGCCATGATCTACTGGCTGCTGGAGCGCGTGCTGCGCCGCGGTTTCAAATCCCGCCGCGGCATGCTGGGCCTGGGAGAACTGGAAAACCTGGCGCGCTCGGGCACTGCTGCCTGGGCGCTGGCTCAGGAGAAGGCGCGCCTGGACTACCTGGCGGCCAAGGGGAAGTACGAAAGCACCCGCTCCTGGCGCGCCTTCGAGCAGATGCTGGAGAGACTGCTGCAGCTTTATTCGACCAACGCGGTGATTCAGTCTCTTATCCATGAACATTTACTGACGCAGCTAACTGCCCGCTCCTCGACAGCACAGCCACTGGCTCAGCCGCCTGCGAGGGACGCCGCGTGAGAGTCGGAATTTTGAAGCCCGATCACCTGGGCGACCTGATCCTCGCGGCCCCGGCGCTGGCTGCCTTGCAACGCCGCTTCGAGCATCTCACCCTCTTTTGCCATCCGAACAATGTGGCGTTGGCCGGTCATCTCTTTCCGCGCATTCGCACGCTTGCGCTCCGCCTTCCCCATCTGGACAAGGAGCGCGCACCCGACAGCACCGGCGGACAGCGGCGGCGTCTGCATCGTGAAGAGATCGATCTGCTCATCTGCCTGCGTTGGGACGGTCAGTGCCAGCGGCTTCTGACGACCCCCGAACTTGAATACGTGGCGCCGGGACCGGCTAACAGCGGCAATCATGTGGCAGTGGACCACCGTAGTCTGGTGATGCCGTTTACCGGGCCGTATGACATCTTGCAGGCTTATCGCCATCCCGCCTGCCCGCCACCGGCCGGCCGTCCCAGGCAGCTCAGCGCCGTGGGTCTTTGCATAGCGTCCGGCTATCATCTGAATGCCTGGGCTTTGACGCATTGGCTTGGGCTGGCAAAACTTCTGCATCGGCATGGTACGAAGATCGTTCTCATTGGCGGTCCTGCGGAAGTCGGCCGCTGCCGCGTGCTCACCGCGGCCATGAAAGAACCGCTCGGTTATGAACCGGGCTCCATAATCGGCGGCAATGATTTCCAGGCCACGTTGGAGCGGCTCGCGCGTGAGGTCGATCTCGTCATCGCGACGGATTCCGGAACCGCGCACCTCGCCGCGCTCGTGCGACCGGTAATCTCGCTGTTCGGCGGCAGTCCCTGGCGGCGTTTCGCGCCGTTGGGGGAGTTCAATATGGTCCTGTGTCGCCGTTACTGGTGCAGCCCCTGCATTCAATTCAACCGCGCTGTGGTCAATACCTGCCATACCCAGGAATGCCTGAGCAATCTTTTCCCCGAGCAGGTCTACGCCTGCCTGAACGCGTACCTTGCCGGCCTGGATCTTTCGCGCGAGGCGCAACTGGACGGCGTGTGGATGACGCAAGCGCCCTGGTCAAGCCCCGTCGGCGCCGCAGCCTGACGCGAACCAGCAGTACCTTAGCCCGCCGCGCAAGCAAGGGTCTCGCTAGCGCTTCGGGCTAAGGTGCAGCCAATTCGTGCGCGGTCATATAGTGTTCGAGCGCGTCTTTCAACATCGCTTCGCAAACAGGAGCGGTGCGCACCGCGCGAATCTGCAGCGCCAGCAGCCGCATGTCGCTGTCTGGTCCGCCCGTGTAGTCGCTGGGCATGAACGCCACATTGGCATCAAGGCGGATCAGGATCGCAGATCGATCGGCGCGACGCCCTTTCAAGGGGACTTTCACTGCGACCGTCTTGCCGGGCCTGATAATAATGACGAGGATTGGGGCAATCTCGTCCTCAACGCGCACATCGATCCGGACGGGTTCGGATCGAAAGCAAGGCGGCGGGCAGGTAATGGTAAGCTCCAGGAAGTCGGCGGGGGTCACGAGAAAGCCTGCCTGCGGTCGAATCCAGTGATAGCGATCGCCTTCGTATACCTCCGCAGCATGAAAGCCGTAGATGGGCACCATGCCGTCGCGCGCGGCGGCAAGCAGGATGGGCTCCAGCCATCGTAGCAATTCGGAGGGAACGGCCGGAATCAACGGCTGTCTGTGCTTGCGCCTATCCTTTTTGCGCGCGACAAGAACACCATCCACGTTGCCCACCAGGATCCAATACCCGAGTAGCAATGGCTCCAGGCGCATGCCATAGCTCCGTTCAATGCACTCAGAGCGGAACCGCAATTGCTCGTGGTCGATGCCAAGCGCCTCTGCGAACGCAGCAAGCCACGCCAGCGGCAGGCCTTCGCTTCGGGTCCCATCCAAAGAGGCAAGCGGCATGTCCGGCAAAATCTGGGCGGGAAGCAGCTCCGCGCGGAGGCCGGCTTCATCGGCCAGGTTTACGCAGAAGGGGACTCGACGACACAGCTCGTGAAGCGTGGCGCCAAGGCTTGATCGCAGGTGAGAGACATCTTGATTGGCCGTGCCTTGCAGGTTTCCGGCAAGCCAGCATCTCGCTAAGCGATGCGTAATGCAATCCTGCAGCCGCTGAGCCTGCGTCGTGAGAAGCCCTCGAAACGGCTCCTCGAATGCCAGGAAAACGCCATCCGGACGCAGCACGCGACTAACCTCATGCAGCACGCTTTGCAAATCCACGGTATGGCGGAGTGCCGCGAAACTGAAAACGCAGTCGAACGAGGCCGAGCGAAACGGCAATTTCTCGGCTCCCGTCAATACGCATGCAAATGAGAGCGCTGTTTGGCTCTTCTGGGTAACGGCACAACCAAGCCCGATGTGCTCGTCGTCGAGAATATCGCTGGCGACAACCTCGTGTCCGTCTGCTGCAAGGATCCGACTGGCCCAGCCCCGTCCCGCGCCGATCTCGAGCAGCCGACATTTGCCGCGTCTCCGCAGGCCGCTCCTGAGCCACTCTAGTTGCATGCGTACGCCGCCCTCGTTAGGCAACCGCAGCGCCTCCGCAAGCGCAATCTCGTAGCGCCCGCAGGCCTTTTCGCGGGCTTGCCAGGCTTTTTGTTGGAGGTCGAAGGATTCCTTCAAGTCGGGAGGCATGAGATACAAGATGCCGTTTGCAGAAGAATAGCCTGCTCTACACTCTCCACACGCGAGACTATCGGCGCACGAAATGACAGACGCCTGGCTGCAACCGGGGCAGGTCAGCACCTCGCTCAGCCAGGCCGGCTGAGCCGGAATCGCTAACTGTCGAAATGAGTTGGCTTCGTCGATTCTCCGTTCGCAGGCTCCCGCATGCGGCATGGTCGCCCTCGCAACATCTCATGGTCAAGCGGCGCTCGACAAGCTCTGGCTTTCTTGCAGACGCTGTAGCTCTCTGCCCAGGAGGAAACGCACGCGCTCGGGACTGCAGTAATCCTGGAAATGTGTGTAAGCGCGTGCGCAGGCTTCGGCGCGCCGTTTCGGCGTATCGATGGCGAGGCGCGTCAGCGCTCCGGCCAGAGCGTATGGCTCCGTCAGATGCCAGGTGGATGCGGGATGATAGACGCGCAGCGGGTCGCGGGCAAAGCCAATCTGGACGCCGCGCGTGGCGAAACTGTACGGATAGTCTTCGATCAAGTAATCAGCGATGGCCGTGTGCCGGGGGGCAACAAGCGGCTTTCGGGACGCCAGTGCGTAAGCGGCGGGTCCGCAGAAACCTTCGCCGAAGGATGCCGAAATGACACCAAGCGTATTGTCAAGCAGGCGCCGGAAATCGGACTGGCCCAGATCGCCGGTCCACAAGTAAGCTCCGGATCGAGGCACATGAAGCTGCCGTTTCAGAGCCTGCACATGCTCCCAGAAATGCGCCACAAGGTCCAGCGCCGGAGTCGCTGGGTCGATTGAGCTGGTCTTCAAAATCAGTCGCCAGGGCCGTGCTTCTGCCTGGCGCTTGAATTCCATCCATTCGGAGAGCAACACGGGCAAACCCTTGCGTGGTACGTCCTGGGCAATGCAGAGCAGAGTATTCTCTTTTGGCTTAGGAATCGCGGCGGAAAGCGTTTGCAGTTGACTCAAGAGCGCACGCGCTGCCGCGGGGCCTGCGTGCCGAGCCAGCCAGCGCGACCAGCCGAAACGCTCCTCGCGAAAACGAGCGAGCCCAAGCAGTGTCTTTCCAAACCAGGGCTCACGATCGAGATCATAAAGCAATCCGTCCGGCAATCCTTCGCGGCTCTCTTCCGGCACAAAGATGGGCCACGGCACGACGCGGATGGGAATTACCACTCCGGCTCTCTCGAAAACTTCCTGCGTGTGCGTGCTCGGCGCCCACAGTGCATCCATCTGGTTGGCGAAACTCGCCCAGGCCGGCCGCTCGGCACAAGCGCGGGGCAGCCGGTCGGTTTCCCAGAAGGTCAAGCCCACATTGACCGCACCGTGGTAGGGAACGTAATAATCGGGGGTCGTAAAGGAGAGCGCCAGCGCGAAGTCGGCTTCGCCGGCCAGTCTCCGGGCTTCCGCCTCCGAGACAAGCGGATAAGGAAAAGGTTCGAAAGGCCGCTCGGCCGAGTGATGGATATCCACGCCGACCAGACGGTCGAAGAACCCAGCAAGCACACGGCAGTAATCCCTGGCCGCGGTGGAGTAGCCGGAATGCGACTGCAGATCGCCGCGAATGATCAATTGTCTCATGAGCTGTTCCTTATGCCGCAATGAGCTCATCGATGTACGACCGGAACCGCGCCGCCACGGACGCTGCTCGAAAATCCACAGCGCGCCGTCCCTGACCGTGCAAGATGGCGTCGCGCAGCTCTTGATCCGCGATCATGGCATGAGCCATTTCCGCGACGAGGACATATTCCTTCCTGGTAGCCAGCACACCGGAATTCCCCAGCGTGCCTGGAATAGCCGCCGCGTGATAGGCGAGTACGGGCACATCAAAGTGCATGGCTTCCAGGATCGGCACACAGAATCCTTCATGCTCGCTCATGCACAGAAACAAATCGGCCAGGTGGTAATAGGCTACCAGCTCGGCAGGTGTCACGTGGCCGGTGAAGACGACGTAGTCGTCAAGTTCGAGGTCATGCACCAGCCGCTGCAGCTCCTGGTGATAGCGCTCCATGCCGCGCCAGGTGCCAACCAGGAACAGCCGCGAGCGCCGGTCGATGAAGCGGTTGTATCGGGCAAACGTGCGAATGACGTCATGCTGGCATTTGTTCGCCGACAGCCGGCCCACGAAAAGAAAGTTGCTCCAGGCGTCCGCGAATCTGTCCAGGACGGTGGCACAGGGCGAGACAGCATCCAGTTCCTCGAAGTTGACCAGGATCGGCAACACGCGCGGCTCCCGAAACCCCTGTTCTTCCAGCTCCCGACAATTAAAGTCTGAATCGCCGAGGACGACTGTTGCCGATTGCCGCAACTCCGCCAGGCGGTCACGGCCTTCCGCACAGGCCCGCGCCACGGCTTCGTTGTAGGGCAACATGTACCGCGCCGGGGTGATGTTGTGGTAAATGAACATGCGTTTGCCGGCACAGGTCATGAACAGCCGCGTCATGTCGTCAAAGTCCATCGAATAGTGATAGATGGTTATGGTGTTGCCCGACGGCTGGAAGGATCTGAACGGGTGACATTCATGAGCGACAGTCGGCGCGACGTCCCGCGCATAAATATCGGATACATGTCCCCAGGAGCGCAGCAGGTTTCGCAGGGACAGCGCGTGGTTGCTGATCGCGTCGCCTGGATGGAGGCCGGGGACAAGCTGATGGATTTCCATGCCGATCAACTCAATAGGTTGGCAGTTCCTGAGCGGCGACTTGGACCGGACACTTCGCTGTCGGGGAGGTGACTTCGCCGGCTTCCGGCCAAGGCCCTCGTGCTCCGCTGGCTTGCTCATACTCTTGCTGGCAGCGATCCAGGCTGAGGCGCAGGGCCTGATCTTCGGTTTCGAGATAGTCGATGATCCGGCCGAGCGACTTCAACAGTTTGAGATGTACGCGGTGTTCTTGAAGCAGGTGGCGCTGGAACAGCTTGCGGAGACCACGTTTCACCCGCAGATCGAGCCAACCGAACAGGCCCTTTCGATGGCTGTCCACCAGACCGTAGTCGCGCATGCTCCGCTTCAAGTCGTTGAGCGATGCCAAAAGTGCCTGCCGTTGGGCCTGCATGCGCGCACGCCCGATGGCGGCAGCGGGATGAGGCAACAGGCTACGGGTCGCCGCATTTAAGCGGACCTGCCGCATAAGCTCTTCGTTATCAATCCCAGGAGCATGCACCAGAAATAGCTCTTCTTCTGAACGGTCCATGCCTTCCGGCGCGAGGGGCGGTGCAATTTCCTGAGACGGACGAGCGGGCGGATATGCCATGCTACGCATCCTTGCGTAAGGAACCAAGCGCGCCAGCCGCATCGCGGAAGCTCGGAGCGCTATTTCCCTATAACTCCTATTAAGGTCGAAAGATCATAACAGCTTTGCCGTCCGACGGTCAAGACGCACAACAAAGGCACTGCCATCAGGCGGACGGAAAAGCAGCCGAGACATCCGCGGGTTTTCTTATGCCATGAGGTGCCACGGTGCGTTTTGCCTGCGCGAACTCAGGTGTATGCACCAGTTTGTGCCATCGCGGCAGCAGCGTCCTGAGCGCGGCCTCCCATACCTCCGCAACGCCAAGTTCCCGCAAGCAGGCGACTTCAAACGGACATTCCTCCCGGTCCCGCAGATAACAAGGTGAGCAGGTCATCAAGCGATAGACCACCAGAGCAGCCGGCCCCAACGGCGCCCACTGGATGGGGTCGATCGTGCCCGAGCAGATACACAACGTCGGCATTCCGGTGCCCGCAGCCAGGTGAGTTGGACCGCTATCGTTGCCGATGAACAGGTCAAAATGTCGAAATGCGGCCGCGAGCTGAGCAATGCTCAGCCGCCCCGCCAGAGAGACGGCTTCGCTCCTGAACCGCATCTGTTCCAAAATGCTGTCCACGAGCGCCATCTCATTCTTGGAGCCGAACCAAACTATCCGCGCCTGGAGGCGCTCGGTTAACCGGTCTGCTAAACCGGCAAAATGCTCCGCCGGCCAGCATTTGATCGATCTTCCCGAACCCGGATGTATCGCCACCAGCAGACGGCCGTCGTCAGGAAGCGCCGCAACAAGAAGTTCCTTCACAGCAAAATCTTCACCGGGCGCTATGGCCAGGCGCGGACGGATGTCGGCGCGACCAGCCACGCCGATCATCTCAACAAGATGGATCAGCTCCTGGGCCACATGGCGTCGCGGCCTGAGCCACTGCACATTCGGCTCGCACGGCAGCGCCACGGTCAACCATGCCGCCTCCTTGCCCTGGGCAAAGCCGGCCGTATAGCGGGCCCGGCTCAAACGCAGGAAATCACGTGTCTCGGGCTCGCGGCGAAAATCGACCGCCAGATCGAAACCGCCTGGCGACAGCCATTGCTCGATCCGGTCTGCTTCCACGGCGTCAATCCGCCGGTGCGGTTCGGCGGAGCTGGCGTCGAAAAAGTCGTAAGTTAAGATTTCGTCGATCGATTCGTTTCCGCGTGCCAGGGACTCCGACCAACTGCCCACCAAGGCGGTAATGTGAGCTTGCGGGAACATTTGCCTTAGGCGTTCAATGGCGGGGAAGGTGAGCAAGACGTCGCCCAGATGATCAAGCATGACGAGCAGGATATTTTCAATACCTTCCAGTTTCATCATCGGCAACGGTGCGCCGGCAATGACTGTCCGGGCGTCCGCGGCCATCGAATAATGAGCTGCCATTGGTCGAATTTGCCCGGGCGTCAGGTGCCGGCCATACAGTACGGACTTTATGTGGCCGATCTTCTGCGCCTTTTGCGTTAGCTTTAGAAGAAGTCGGCGCTCCTCTATTGAATTAGCGGCGGGGCCGCAGCCTGCGGCTTCGGGCACCAACCGTTGACGGGCCAGCCATAGCCTGCCAATTCCAGTGCCGCTCGCGAACAATTCACTGGACCAATCCGGCTTGAGAACAGGGAAATCCCGCACTTCGCGGCCAAGCAGGCTGTCTTCGTCTGTGTAAATGAAATCAATCTGCGGGTCCCGATTGAGCTGATACACAGCCTCGAAAAGCGCGTTGGGGTCAAGGACATCTCCGGCATCGATCAGTCCCCAGAGATCATCTTCGGCCCTGACGCAAACGGATCCCGAGCTATCGACGGCATCATTGGGAGATTCAACATACACATCGATGCGGCTGTCCTGTGCCGTCAAGCGGCCGAGCGACTCGCCTAGCTTTTCAAAGGACGCTTTGTCGCAATAAACGTGCATTCGCCAGTGAGGATAGACCTGTTCCTGCAGGGACCGAATCGTCGTGAACAGGGAGCCAAGCTCTACTGCTGCGTTCAGTTTCATGAAGAGCGTGATCGAAGGTCGATCCAGCAAAAAGTCAACATGACGTTTCATCCAGGCGACCGTTCCCGGCGTGACAGCCCTCTTCCGGCGCCAGGCAGCATAGTCGTCCCGCGAACGGATGACTTCTATCTTGCAGGTCGCACTGACGCTGGCTGCACCATAGCTTTGGGCTTTAATGGTTAGCTCGTGTGATCCTGCGGCGATAGAGCGTGGATCAAGCAAGTAATGAAAGCCGCAGCGTGAGGATTGCCGGAGATGGGAGGCCAGCGCCACAACATCCGGCCGGGGCTGTCCGCGGCATGCTTCTCCAAGAACGATGCCGTCGCACGAGAAGGTGACTGAGGCAATGCCGCGCGTGGAGAGCGCCCAACCGCGAAAGACGGTCGGCCCACGGATCGCTACCGGCTCTCCGCCTTGGATGTCCGGCTGATCGCAGGTCAGCCAGACCATCGTCTTGTCGCGGCCAAGCCAAAGAGCTAGCGCCTTCCGAAGATAGAGCCAGGAGCGCTTGCGGTGTGGCCGATCGGGGATAAATCTTGTCCCGAATCGCCAGCAAGGCCGGCCGATGTGTTGATGAAAGGCTTGCCCCAGGTACTTCAACATGGTCGCATCCTTGCCAGAAAATCCATAGGAGGCTCGCCTTTGTAGGGCAGGTTTTTTAAACCTGCCTAAGTCGGACGGCAGGTTGAAAACCTGCCCCACCCTGCATCATCGCGCCGGCGTGGAGACGGGAGTAATGTAACACGTTCCGTCTTCGTGACCCGTGACAACGGCCTTGCCGTCTGGAGCAAAAGTGATGCAGTAGGCGACCGGTTTCAATTTGCGCATGCTCTGGATTTTGCCCTGTTCCAGGTCCCAGAAAAGGAGATGGCCGCCATAGCCTACGGTGGCCGCCGCTTTGCCGTCGCGTGAAAGCGCGATGCCGAAGGGATCGTCCGGCGTTGGGCCAAGCTTTTTCAGTTCCGCCCCGGTGGCGACGTTCCAGATGTGCAAATAGCGATCGAAACCGACCGAGAGCAATCGCGTGCTGTCCGTGGAAAACACAGCCCCCGTGACGGCGTCGTTGTGTCCCTTGAGCGTTTTGAGCTCCTTCTCGCCAGCAACATCCCAGAGCTTGATGGTCATGTCGCCGCTGGTAGAAGCCAGGACCTTGCTGTTCGGGCTGAACGCGACGCAATAGACCGAGCCGCCATGCGCGCCCAGATTTTTCTGCTCTTTGCCGTCGGTCGGGTTCCAAAAGCGCACGGACTTATCCTGTCCGCCGGAAACCAGCAGTTTGCCGTTGGGACTGTAGGCCAGGTGACTGACGATGCCGGTGTGCCCCCGCAGTTCGCGAAGCAGTTTGCCGTCGGCCGCATTCCAGTAGCGTATGGTTTGATCCTGGCTGCTCGACGCCAGCACCGCGCCGTCCGGACTAAAGGCCACGCAATACACCGGGGCGCTGTGACCGGAGAGAGTCCTTACTTCCTTGCCACTCGGGTATTCGCGCAGCTTGATCGTGTTGTCGAAGCTTCCGCTGGCGAGCAGCTTGCCGTTGGGGCTAAAAGCAAGACTGTGGACCAGCGCGGTGTGGCCCTTGAGTTCCGTGGCCGCCTGAGCGTGGACAACCGGACCGACGGTAAGAAACAGCATGATGGTGAGCGTTGCCGCGCGCATGAGCTTGACCCTTTTACGACGCGGCGTGCTCCTCGACCATCGCTGCCGGGGCAAAACCGCGCCGCATGGTATTCTCTGTAATAGTGCGTGGCACGACGAACTGCAACAGATAATCGGGCCCGCCCGCCTTGCTGCCGATACCGGATAGCTTGAAGCCGCCGAACGGCTGGCGGTCCACCAGGGCGCCGGTGATCTTGCGATTGATGTAGAGATTGCCCACTTGAAACTCGCGGCGCACGCGGGCAATGTGCTCCGGGCTGCGGGAATAGAGTCCGCCGGTCAACGCGTACTGGGTGCCGTTGGCAATATCGAGCGCTTCACTTAGGTCCCGTGCTTTCAGCACGACCAACACCGGACCGAAGATCTCCTCCTGAGCGATGCGCGCCGATGGGGACACCTCCGCAAAGATATGCGGGCCGACATAATAGCCTTCGTTCGCTAGGGGGCCGACATCGGCGGCATACGCCAACCGTTCCTCCTGCTTGCCTATCTCGATGTAATTCAGCACACGCTTGCGAGCCTCCGCATCGATGAGCGGTCCCACAAAGGAAGCCGGATCCTCGGCAGGCGCGATTCTCAAGCTGCGTGTGGCTTCGATCAGCCGCGACAGGAATGTTTCGTAAAGCGACTCCAGCACAATCACGCGCGAGCAGGCCGAGCATTTCTGTCCCTGGTAGCCGAAGGCGCTGGCCGTGACGCCATGAACCGCTTCGTCCAGGTCGGCATCCTCATCCACGATGATTGCGTTCTTGCCGCCCATTTCCGCGAGGACTCGCTTGATATGATCCTGTCCGGGAGGAGTCTCGGCCGCTTGCCGGTTGATTGTCAGACCGACGTTTCGCGAGCCGGTGAAAGCAATCATGGCCACGTCGCGATGATTGACCAACGTTGGGCCGATCTCTTCTCCGATACCGAAGAGGCAGTTTACGACACCGGGAGGCAGGCCAACCTCCAGGAAGATCTCCATGAGCTTGGCGCCGACCACGGAAGATTGCTCGGCGGGCTTCATCACGACCGTATTGCCGGTCACCAGCGCGGCCGTGGTCATGCCGCACAGAATGGCCAGCGGAAAATTCCAGGGAGCGATGACCACGGTGACGCCGCGCGGCTCATAGAAGTAGGCATTCTCTTCTCCGGGCACGTCCCGATGCTGCGGCCTGGCCAGGCGAAGCATTTCGCGGGCATAGTAGTCGCAGTAGTCGATGCTCTCGGCCACGTCGGCGTCGGCTTCGCGCCACTGCTTGCCGCACTCGTAGACCTCCCAGGCCGCAAGCTCAAAGCGTCTGCGCCGCATAACATCCGCGGCCCGGAACAAGTAGTCCGCCCGCTCCTGCGGATCGGTATTTCGCCAGCCGGGGAACGCGTTGCGCGCCGCTGCAATCGCTTGCTCGGCGTGCCCGACCGTCGCCCGGCTGCAGCGGCCGATTATCTGTTGGATGTGCGATGGGTTCAGGGAAGCAATCGTCTCTTCGCCGGCCACGGGCTTGCCATTGATAACGGACGGGTAGACGCGTCCAAGCAGGGGCTTAACCGCCTCCAGCGCCTGCATCATGGACCGGCGCGATATTTCGCGGCTGAAGTCAGTCAATGGTTCATTGCGAAAGCGGCTCGAGTTGGCGGATTCCTGGCCGTTGCTTGTAGGCCGCACGGCGCCAGCGAAAGATTTCCTCAGTGGGTTCATAAGCAATTGTTCCTCCGAGACATGCTCGGTAAAGCTGGCCCGCAAGAAGGATTCATTGGCCGTATTTTCCAGAAGCCGGCGGACCAGGTATGCCATACCGGGCAGAAGTTGGCCGTAGGGCGTGTACACGCGCACGCGTTGCCCTAATGAAACCAGGGCATCCTTGATCGGCTCCGCCATACCATAGAGCATCTGCAATTCATAGCTGCCGGCCGGAAGACCCAGGGTCTGTGCGGTGGCCATGGCATAGGCCAGGCTTCGGACATTATGGCTGCCAAATGCCGGACGCAGTGTCTCGTAATGGTCCATCAAGAAGCGAATCGCCTGCTCATACGTGGCGTCCGTCTCCCACTTGTGCGTAAACACCGGGACCGGCCAACCCTGCTGTGCAGCCATGACCGTCTCAAAATCCCAGTACGCGCCCTTCACGAGCCGTACCCAGACCGGCGTGCCACGGCTCTCCGCCCAGCGCGCCAGCCCGTGCAGGTCTGCCAGGCAATCGCGCAAATAGGCCTGAATCGCGATGCCGACATCGGGCCAGTCGCGGTATTCCGGCTCTTCAAGGATTTCGCGGAAGATGCGCAGGGTAATGTCCTTGTACGCGTACTGCTCCATGTCAAAATTCACGAACGCCTGGGAGCGGCGCGCGGCACTAAGAATCGGCCGCAGCCGCTCGCCCACTGCCCGGACGGTCCCTTCCGGATCGATGGGATCGAACTGGCTGTAGAGAGACGACAGCTTGACCGACACATTCACCCGTGGCATCGGTCCGCGCTGATCGCGGTCGATCAGGTCGATCGGCTCCCAGGCGTTGACATGGCGCGTCAAGCCGTCGATGAGTTGAAAGTATTCCTGCTGATAGCGCTCGGCTTCCACTTCCGTGATCGTCGCCTCTCCCAGCAAGTCCACCGTGAAGCCCAGCGAACGCCGCCGCAAACGCGCGATGGCTTCCAGTGCTTCCGGGAGATTCGAGCCGGCGATGAAGCGGCGGGCCAGGCGTTCGGCGTTGTTCCGGGCGGCCTTGGCAAGCAACCGGCCGGCGAAGCCGTTGTCCGGCATATACGGCAGGGCGAATTGCAGCCACTTCGGCAACCCCGGCCCGGCTTCGCCAAAGTACTCGCGCAGATGGCGGTTGATCTCCGCCGGCGTGTGGAGCATGGGCAGGACGTCGATGAAACGAAAGAGCTGAACTTTCAGCGCCTCGGCGCCCATGGTGAAGTTCATGAGGCGCTCATCCCACCAGCCTGGGCCGAGCGGGATTGCGGAATGGCCGCCCACGCGCGCGAAGATTTCGCGCCCATAGTCGAGGGTCAAGGCTTCCAGAGCTGGGTCTTCTTGAATGTCGGGCGCCATCGAGGCGGCTGCATCCTTCCTTTCGTGGGTCACGATTCCAATCGTGACGCTTCGCCGGTCGGTCACCATACCATGGTGGCGTTTCTTCCATGTCACGATCGGAATCGTGACCCACGAGTGCGGGGGCCATTGGCTTGCGAGGACTGTACTCTCTACACTATCATGCTCCTGCAGCGAATGCGGCGTACTTTGGGGAAGACATGACCACCGGCATCGGCTCAATCGGCAAATTTCAAGTCCTCGGCACGCTCGGCACCGGCGCGCACAGCACCATCCTGCACATCCGCCGCCATGCCGACGGCAAGCAGTACGCCCTCAAGGTTGTGCCGCTGAGCGGCGCCGGGGATCAGAAATTCCAGGAGCAAGCCCAACATGAATTTCGCATCGCCCAGTTGCTCGATCATCCCAACTTGGCCAAGGTTTACGCACTCGAGACCGTCCGCGACTGGCTCTTCCGCCCGCGCAAGCTTCACCTGCTGATAGAGTATGTCAAGGGCCGAACGCTGGACACGTATGCGCGGATCACGGTGCCGAAGCTGGTGCAGATCTTCATCCATGTCGCGGCGGGCCTGGCGCACATGCACCGCCGCGGCGTCTTCCACGCCGATCTGAAGCCCAACAACATCATCCTCAGCAAAGCCGGCGAGGTGAAGATCATCGACTTCGGCCTGGCCTGGCAGCGCGGCGAAAGCAAGGGACGCATCCAGGGCACGCCGGAATACATGGCGCCCGAGCAGGTCAAGCAACGCATCGTTAACGAGCGCACGGACATTTATAACTTCGGCGCAACGATGTACCGCTTGGTTGCCCTGCGCCTGCCGCCGCCTTCCCTCGTGGAAGGAAGCGACCTGCAACTGGACTCACGCCGGCGGGCCGACCTGCTCAAGCCGGTCGGCGAATGCAACCCGGAAGCGCCGCCGGAGCTGTGCGACCTGATTCACCGCTGCCTGGCCTCTGCTCCGGCTAAACGACCGGAGAAAGTAACCGAAATTCAGGAAGCGCTAGAGGAACTATGCAATCAACTGGCCTATGCTTCAAAAGAAAGTCTTGAAGATGTAGAATGAAGACTTTAGCCTACACTTACTACCAATCGCGGTGTTTGTTTGAATGCCGTGCGAGCCGTGAGCCGATAGTTTTCCATAAGCGGACCAAACGCCGGAAGGCAGCATGAAAATCTTAACGCTGGAAGAACTCAAAGCTTCTATCCCTCGGATGAAAGAGCTGTCGCCCGAGGAGCTTGCCGAAGCTTATGCATTGGCCAAGGCAGCTTTCACCGCCGCTGATTTACAGGCATTTACTGAGGAAGACAAGGGAACTCCTATGGAAGAATTGCTCGAAGAATTGGAAGAAGCTCAGCGTCGATTCGATGAGAAGTCCGAATGACCAGCCCCGCCAACGGACAGCAACCGTCATTTCAAGTAACCCTCGCGGGGCAAGCACAGCAGACCATCAAGGAATCCCATCAATACGCCGCTGAGCTCCTGGCGGCATGTGCCATCGTTCCGCCGGTGATAGTTCATTATGGGGTGCACCAGGAGGAGCCGCTCGTAATCATTAGACACGTGAGATTCCTCGGCTAGATCCGCGCAGAAAGGCAGGCGTACGGCATGCACAGTCACTGGATCGCCGACCGAATGCAGCACATCGAGTCGTCCGGCATCCGCAAAGTCTTTGAGCTGGCGCGCAGTTTGAAAGATCCTGTCAACCTCAGCATCGGCCAGCCCGATTTCGACGTCCCCAAGCCGGTCAAGGCCGCCGCGCATGACGCCATCGACCGCGGCTATAACGGCTACACCGTCACCCAGGGAATCCCGGAGCTGCGCGCGAAGATCGAGGTGGATGTCCGCAAGCGCTACAACCACCCCGATCGTCAGCTCTTCATCACCAGCGGCACCAGTGGCGGCCTGGTGCTGGCGCTCTGGTGCATCATCAATCCAGGGGACGAGGTAATCATCTTCGATCCCTATTTCGTCATGTACCCGCACATTGTCTCCCTGGCGGGGGGCAAAAGCGTCTTTGTCGATACCTATCCCGATTTCCGCATCGACATCGACAAAGTCAAGGCCGCTCTCTCGCCCAGGACGAAGGCCATCCTCTTCAACAGCCCGGCGAATCCTACCGGCATGGTCTACGCCCGCGAGACGCTCCGCGATCTCGCTCTGCTGGCGCGCGAACGCCACATCCTTCTGTTCAGCGACGAGATCTACAGCGCCTTCTGCTACGACGTCCCCTACCATAGTCCCGCCGAGTTCAATGAGGATGTCCTTGTCTTCGACGGCTTCAGCAAGGCGTATGGCATGACCGGCTGGCGGCTGGGCTATGTCCATGGGCCGAAACGCGTGATCGAAGAGATGATCAAGCTCCAGCAGTTTACGTTCGTGTGCGCTCCGAGCATTGTTCAATATGCGGGCATCGCTGCCCTGGATTGCAACACCTCGGAGTTCACCGCCGCCTACCGCCGGAAGCGCGATCTTGTGTATGCCGGCCTCAAGGACCGATTTGAGATAATAAATCCCGGCGGCGCTTTCTACATATTCCCCAAAGCGCCGTGGGGTACGGCAAGCGAGTTTGTCGCCGAAGCCATCCGCAACAATCTGCTGATTATCCCCGGCAATGTCTTCAGCAATCAGGACACGCACTTTCGCATCAGCTATGCTGCAGCCGATGAGACCATCGAACGGGGCATCGATATTCTGAACCGCCTCGCGACCCGGCATGGAACTTGCCCGTGAGATAAACTGGGTATAGTAGGTCAGAACTCTAATCTGGCGCATTAATGGGATCCGCAGCGCCAGCAAGGGTCGGCCTTGCTGGCGCTGCGGGCTACGGATCGGTCGGGTTCGCGATATAGAAATCATGCTCAGGAAAAAGAGGCGTTGACTGGCTGTTAAGTCCGGGCAGAATAACTGGTGGTAGTCCGTCGTCAATCCTCCTGGGAGGCTTCACGGTTCCGCCTCTTACCGGAACTCTGCACGTTAGCCAGCTTACCGTGGATCGTCTCCTGGTAAACAGCGGGTGTCTTTTGGGAATGGTGCCCGGAACAGATGCCGAACGTCCTATCGAAGGGGTCTTTTTTCATGGCCAAGAAGTTGCTGAGTCTGCAGGCGATCTTCATCTTCGCGTTTATCTGGGCGTTGCCCGCGCGCGCCGCCGATGCGACTCCGCAGTCGTATGTCGTGCTGGTGGGCATCAACCAGTACAAGGACCAGCAGATCAAGCCGCGCGCCCATGCAGAAGCTGACGCCAAGGCGCTTTACGACCTGCTGACGAACAAGGATTATCTCGGCGTCGCCGCGGAGAATATTCATCTCCTGCTGGGCGCGCCCGACGCCCAGCGCAAGAGTGAGACGGCCACGCAAAAGAACATCATCAAGGCCCTGCACGACGTGGCGGGCAAAGCCGGCCAGGACGATCTGGTACTCGTCGCGATCATCGGCCAGGGCGGCCCCGTCAACGAGGCGGGCAACAAGATGTGCTACTTCGCCGCGGATTCGACCGTCAAGGAGCGCGGCAAGAACGCCGTGGCGGCCGCCGACATTCAGCAGGAACTGGACAAACTCAAGTCCCACAAGTTCTGCGCATTTATCGATGTGAACTTCCACGGTTACAAGGATGCTCCGGAGAAAATGCCGGAGCCGACCTTCGGAACCAACGCCTATCGCGAATTTCTCGGCGCGGACGCTAAGGAAGGGCATGAAGACGCCAAGGAGGCGCTTTCTGCTCCGGGACGCGCCCTGTTTCTGGCCAACAGCGGCCTGCGGCCTTCCCTCGATCTCGACAAGGACGGTATTTTCACCGATGTCATCCTGACAGGCCTGAAGGGCGCCGCCGACAAGGAAGGCTTCGAGCAGGACGGCTTGGTCACCGTCGATGAGCTGGGCGACTATGTGGAAAAGCAAGTCACGGAGCTGGCGCGCAAATACGGCAAGACCGAGGAGGAAAAGCGGCAAACCGCGCGGTTCTTCGAGAGCCGCGGCAGCCACTTCGTCCTCACGCACAACCCCGCCGTGACGGCCAAGGTGAAGGAGCGTCTCGAAAAGCTGGAGAAGCTCGCACAAGACAAGAAGATCAACCATGAGCTGGCGACCGAGGGCCGCAAGCTGCTGGAGCGCATGCCCAAGCTGAAGGCCCATCAGGAGCTGCGCCGGGATTACCAGAAGCTCGTGGACGGCAAGCTCAGCGTCGAGGATTTCACCAAGGAACGCACCAGCATCTTCGACGGCATGAAGCTCAAGCGCTCGGTGGCCTTCGCCTACGCGGCCAAGGTGATTCAATCAACGCAGATCATTCAGAAGGAATATGTGAAGGAAGTCCATCAGTCCGACCTGGTCGATTGGGCCATCCGCGGACTCTACCGCCAGGTGGATGAAAAGGTCCCCACCGACATCCGCAACAGCCTGGACAATCTCAAGAGCATGAGCGAGCCGGAAATGACGGCTCTACTGGCCGAGGCCCGCGAGAAGCTCGGTCAGCGCGAGGACCTCGCCAACCACAAGGACATCGATATTTCCCTGCAGCGCATGCTCGCCCATCTCGACCCGTACACAACGTACTACGACCCCGAGACGCTGGCCCGCTTCCGCCAGGACACCAATGCCGAATTCAGCGGCATCGGCGTGCAGATCCGGGAGAATCGCAGCAAGGGCGCGCTCGAGGTGGTCACGCCGCTCAAGGGCAGCCCCGCTTACAAGAAGGGCATCGTGGCCGGGGACCTCATCACCACCATCATTCGCGAGGTGGATAATGAAGGGAAAACCTTGCCGGAGCCAGAAGTGATCTCCACCAAGGGCATGACCACCAACGATGCCGTCAAGAAAATCCAGGGCCTGGCGGGCACCAAGATCAAGGTCGTTGTCGAGCGCGAAGGTGCCGATAAGCCGCTCACCTTCGAGATCAAGCGCGACAGGATCGAGGTGGAAACCGTCCTGGGTTTCCGCCGCAACAGCACGGACGACTGGGACTACATGATCGATCCCGAGAGCAAGATTTGCTACATCCGCGTGACCACGTTCGCGCGAAAAACGTACCGCGATCTGCTGCGCGCCGTGACCAAGTTGAACCGCGCAGGGATCAACGGCTTCATCCTGGATCTGCGCTTTAATCCGGGCGGATTGCTGACCAGCGCCATCGAAATCTCCGATATGTTCATCGACGACGGCATGATCGTGACGATCAAGCCGCGCGTGGGCAAGAAAATTGAATACCCGGGCACCCACGAAGGCAGCTTCCTCAACTTCCCCATGGTCTGCCTGGTGAACGGCATGAGCGCCAGCGGCAGCGAAATCGTCGCCGCCTGCCTGCAGGATAACGAGCGTGCCATCATCATGGGCGAGCGCTCCTATGGCAAGGGGAGCGTGCAGAACATCCAGCCCTTCGAAGGTGGCGAGCTAAAGTTCACGACCGCTTCCTACTGGCGGCCCAGCGGCAAGAATATCAACAAGTCAAGCACATCCGGCAAGGAAGACGAAGATTGGGGCGTCATGCCCAACCCAGGCTTCACGCTCAATTTATCCGATAAAGACCGCGACCAGTTGTACGAGTATCAACATGATTCGGAGATAATTCCGCGCCGCGACATCAAGCCCAAGGAGAAGAAAACCGACTTCAAGGATAAGCAACTGGAAATGGCGCTGGAATACCTGCGCAGCCAGATCCGCACCACCGCCAAGGCGCCTGCAAAGCGGGCAGGCTGAAAGCGCGGTCTTGTCCTTGTTGCTGCTAGAGATGCTATAGCCTTTGCAAGCCCACGGGAACTTCCCCGTGGGCTTTTTTTCTTGCGCTTGCCATCCTTGCCCACTCCCTCTTCCTCGCGCATGATTGCTGTCGAACAGAGGTCGCGAGCCGATTCGATGCTTCTCTCAGATCGCGTCCCAGGCTGAACGGCTGGCGATTCCTTGCTGCGAATTTCCCATCGCCAGGTGAAAAAGGAAATCCCCATGTTCCGCTTGCGTTTTGCCGCGCTGGCTGTGCTGCTTGCCGGTTTCGGCTTTGTGTGCGGCTGCGTTGGCATGCATCGATCTTTGCTCGGCCGCCACGCCTGCCCGGAGACGGATTGCTGTGACGTGGGGGCGATCCCCGACGGCGATATCCCCGCGGGCGGCGGTTGCTGTCCGGGAGCCGGGCCGGCAGGCAACGTGCCGGTTTTGCCCCCGCCCAATTTGGCGCCGCAGAACACGGTGCCGCCGCTGACGCCGCCTCCTAATGACCGCCTCACGCCCATCCCCGCGCGGCCGGGCCCTTACTTCCCGCCATCTCCCTGAGCCCGGCAAATCCAGGCGTGCCGACGTGAATGTGGCGCGGTCATATACTAAGTCAAAACGGGTCTGCGCTTGGTCCGGAGTAGTTCCGAGCCGTGTACCCGTTTGGCTTGGCCTGACCGCATGCTTGACGCGACCAGTAAAAAGCTTTTGCAACTGTTAAAGCCCGGCAATCCAGCCGAGTTGCGCTGCGCCGCCGCCCGCGTGCTTGGGGAAGTCGGTGCGCGCGAGCCGGAGCTGGCAGGCGCCCTTTTTGAGCTGATCAACGATCCCGAGGCGGACGTACGGCTGCAGGTATTGCGGACCTTGGGGCAGCTTCATGTCGAACAGGCTTTGCCGCAATTCCTGGAAAAGGTCCGGCAGGGAGGGCTGGAAGCCGAGGTCGCGGCGGAAGCAGCGGCGCGGCTGGGCGCGCGTGGCACCAAGGCGCTCCAGGGCCTGATGCATGAGGTGGCCCCGGGCTTGCGAAGACGGATAGCGGCGGCTTTGGCCGTGGGCGGCACCAGCAGTGCCGGCGCCGCGGCGGTTGACGCCTTGCGGGACAGTGATCCGGGTGTCGTGGATGCCGCGGCACGCTCTCTCCTCAACGAGGTGCCCACGCTGTCGGCCGCCCAACGGCGCACCCTTGCCGACCATGTTCTGGAGCTGCTCGCGCCGAAGGCCGGGTCGAAGCTGTCGGTGAGCTCCGAAACTGCGCTGCTACGGCTCATGGCCGGCCTGGCCGATTCGCGCGGCGCGGCCGTTTTCTGGTCGCGGCTTGATGCGCTTCAGCCCGTGGAGGTGCGTGCCGCGGCTCTGCAAGGGCTCGGCGCCGTGCCGCACTCCCTGGGCAAGGATCGCCTCCGGCGGTTGCTGGATTGCGCCGCCGATCGGGATTTCCGCGTCGCCGCTCCCGCGCTTATGCTGCTCAAGGAAGCGACCGCGTCCGGCCGCGGCGACAAGGAATGGCTGGCCTTGCTAGACGCCCCCGACGCCGCTGTGCGGCGCTTCGCCATCGACAAACTTGCCGATCAGGATAGCGCTGCGCTGGCGCAGGCCCTAATTCGCCAACTAGGGCATCGCGACCGCGAGCTGCATGCCGCGGCTCTGGAGCGCCTGGGGAAAATGAAGCACGGCCGCGCCGCACTCGCCGGCGCGCTCCTCAAGGCGCGGAATGTTGATGAGGCATGGCTGCTGGGGCGGGCTCAGGCGCCCTTTGTCAAGGACCTTGGCTCGGCCTTGCAAAAGCAAATCTTCGGGCAAGTTTGCAACTACCTCGAAGACGGGGACCGCCGCGCCGATGCGCTGCTTTTCCTGCTCCGGGAAGCGGATGCGCGTGCGCTTCGGGAGCAGTTGGAAGACAAGGCGCTGGCCCTGCGCAAGAAAAAGGATTACGCGACGGCTCTCATCTACCTCCGGCTCCTGGGCCGGGATCCTGCTTGCGGCGAGGCGCTGCGCTTTGAGTTGGCGGCTTGCGGCTTACACCTCTCCGAGCACAATCTCGCTGCCGACGCGCGTGCCGCGGACCCCTGCCTGGATCAGTTCGCCCGGCTCGTCCGCAGTCATGAAGTGGAGCCGGCCGAGCGACTCAAGCAGGCCAAATGGCTGCAGCCGGAAGACCTGTTCTATTTGGGGTTTCACTTTGTCGAAGGGGAACGGACCGAGCGCGAATTCGGGGCGCAAGCGCTGCGCTTGCTGCTCAAACGCTCGCCGCGCTCAAAGATCGCCAAGGATGCCAGGAGTAAATTGCGCAGCGCCGGCTTGAAGTAGCCAGCCTGTTGGTGTAAGTACGGAGTACCGAGTACGGAGTACCGAGTACGGAGTACCGAGTACTGGGTACTGAGTACTGGGTACTGAGTACTTCGACTGTATTGCCTATTGATCGAATGTAAACTCTTTGGGTACAAAGTCCTTCCGGGGATGGAATCCCGAAAGGAGTATGTCGATGGAGCGACGTTTTCAAGCCCGTTTGGGCGAATTGATGGACGATGCCAAGGTTCATCCCCGCGTGGTCCGGGGACTGCTTACCCGGCTGGAAGATTACTTGGAGCCTT
>Ga0185299_10000174_pt1 | contig 198872 bp, 173 predicted proteins | sample PaiPotPPA55metaG_FD_128002 | JGI IMG/M metagenome (GOLD analysis project Ga0185299, IMG submission 128002) | Iron sulfur acid spring bacterial and archeal communities from Banff, Canada, to study Microbial Dark Matter (Phase II) - Paint Pots PPA... ...
ACCATGGATTCGATTGGCACGAGATCCAAATCGCTGCCGAAGACGATTTGGAAGGCGATCGCACTCGCGGAGCTTCCACCATTACGCAGCAACTCGTAAAAAACCTATTCTTCGGAACGGGCCGCTCTATCCTCCGCAAGGGCGCAGAGGTCACACTCGTACCGGTGGCCGAATTCGTCCTCGGCAAACAGCGCATTCTGGAGATATACCTCAACGTGGTCGAATGGGGCCCTGGTATTTATGGTGCAGAGTCGGCGTGTCGTTATTACGACGAAGCCGCAGCTCGGAATATCGGCCGGCAACAGGCGGCACGGCTCGCTGCAATTCTGCCGGCTCCCCTGAAGCGACGACCCGAGCGCATGAATAACTACAGCGCGATTATCCTTGAGCGGATGGGCGAAATGGGTTGGTAATCGTGGCTAACATTTAACCAATGCGGCGGCTTTTATTACTCTCGCGCTGGGTTCTGGTCGGATGGTCGCCGATTCGGAAAATTGCTATCTCCACAACAAAGCATATGGCAGCAACCGACGCGGCACCATTCTTGAGCTACCTTGGAAGATTAGTATCGCTAAACGCGCTTGTATTGAGCGGTCTGGCCACCTTCCGGGAGGTCGGCGACTCGGAAGTAATTCTCGGTCACTTCCGGGAGAAGTTGGATAGATGTCGATAAATCCGCTTATCATTAGCAGTCCGGGAAATCTGTCGCACCTTGAGATTGGTGGTGCGAATCCTGTTATCGACACCTATCCGGACGGACTCTAGTTTCCGATGATCTAGCGACGCCCCTGGATATTGGTCCCTCTTCAAGCTGAAGCAGTATCGAAGGCAAATCCCTGCCGCTTCGCAAGGAGACTTCAATTGGCAGCCGTCGCTGCCATCGGATTCGTTACGAATCCGTGCGTGACGCCGCTGGTATCAGAATAGAATCCCACGATTCGGTTATGAACATTGATTCCAAACGCGGCAGTTGCTGTAGCGTTCGGAACATCAATTGACGTGAAGTCTTGTCCGATCTCCCGGTACCCATGAACTGCACCATTGCTATCCACATAGTTACCGACGATTAGCCCCAGCCCATTAATCCCATTCGCTTGCGTAAATGTAGCGCTTGGAAAATCATGAGTGCTAAAGGTGCTTCCTTGCAGCAAGAAGCCGTGCCCATTGCCGCTGCTGTCGATGTACAGGCCTGCCACAGAGCCAAATACGTTGATAGCAAACGGGAAACTCTGGCTGGCGCCGGGGAAATCGATCGTTTTGAACTTCCCGTCGGATAGCAAGTAACCGTGCGCTATGAAATCATCACCCGCATAGGCGCCCACAATTTGCCCTAAAATGTTGATCCCATTCGCTTCATTAAGCGCGGCGTCTGGGAAATCAATAGTGGTGAACCTGCCGCGTTGTAGCAAAAAGCCGTGCCCATTGCCACTGTTATCCGCGTAAAGTCCCACAATCTCACCCAAATTGTTGATACCGAATGCTAAGGTTGCCATTGCGCCCGGGAAATCAAGGGAGGTGAACTTTCCCTGCCTCAACAGGAACGCATGTGTTACTCCTCCGCTATCGTTGTACTGGCCAACGATATTTCCGAGGTCGTTGATAGCGTTAGCTATCGTGCTGGTAGCATCTGGGAAGTCGAGGGTGGCAAAGGCAAACGAAGACAGAGAACCCGCGCCAGGCTCCTGCGCGGAAAGCGGAACCCGAAAGGACATTGCAGCGAATAAAGTGCCCAAGACAACGACGGTCAAGATCCTGGATATCATCATCCTGAATTTCATACGCTCCTCCTCCTGGCTTTTTCGCTTCATTGGTCCGGCGCGGGAACTATTGGCCAGATAGTGCTTCTCGTCAATTCCACCGATATAACATGTAGGTAACACGTTGATCCTGCATCGACGCCGTTTGTCTCGATCGTGTACGGCAGGTGATTGCGACGCCGAAGCGAGCTGTGGTAAATTTCCCAGAAGCCATCTTGGGGCCGAGGCCCACGTAATGGTTCCCACCGCACTGCCGCAGCGTGCCCGATTTGGGGAGTTCGAGCTCGACTTCAGGACCCAAGAGCTCTGCAACAAAGGGCGGAAGCTCGATCTTAACGGGCATCCGTTTCAGATCCTATTGGCGCTCTTGGAGCGTCCCAACGAATTGGTCACGCGCGAGGAATTAAAAAAAAGGCTTTGGGCTGGCGATACTTATGTCGATTTTGACCACAGCTTGAACAGGGCCATCAACCGACTGCGCGACACCCTGAAGGATTCCGCTGACCACCCACGGTTCATAGAAACGCTGCCACGCCGCGGGTACCGTTTCATCGCGCCAGTGAGAGACGGTTCAACTCCATCCATCCAGCCATCGCCGATTTCTATACCCGAAAGACAATCTTCCTCACCGGTTTCTGGACCGCTGCTTGGCGCCAAAAGGTCAGCCGTTCTGATTGCAGCTTTATGCTTGGGAATTGCCGGGGCGGTACTGCTCGCAAGTGGAGTGTTCCTCGGCCCGCGGCATGCGCAGCAACTGATGGAGAAGGACACCATCGTGCTCGGCGACTTTGCGAACGGAACTGGCGACCCAATATTCGACGACACGCTCAAGCAGGCATTGTTCGTGGATCTCGAGCAGTCGCCTTTCCTCCATGTACTCTCAGACCGTAAGATGGCGCAGACAATGCAAATGATGGGACGTTCGTCCGACGATCGACTGACCGCTACGGCCGCCCAGGAACTGTGCCAGCGTGCCGGCGGGAAGGCGCTGCTGTCCGGCTCCATCACGAATTTGGGTGCCGAGTACCTGCTCATTCTAAACGCCACCGACTGCGCAACCGGCGATTCAATAGCCACCACGCGGGCTCGGGCATCCAGCAAAGTTGAAGTTCTCAAGACGCTTGACCAGGCCTCGGCCTATCTGCGAGGAAGGTTAGGGGAATCTCTGGCCTTGGTTGACAAGTTCTCCATCCCGGTAGAGCAGGCGACTACATTCTCGCTCCAGGCCCTTCAGGCCTATAGCATGGGACTGAAGACCTTTAACACAAAAGGTCCTATTGCCTCTCTCCCGTTCTTCGAGCGAGCGGCGGACCTGGACCCTAAGTTTGCTATGGCCTATGCCCACATGGGCACGGTTTATGCTGACCTCCAAGAAGACTTTGCTTTAGCGGAATTGAATGGACAGAAGGCATACGAGCTGCGGGAGAAGGTAAGTGATCGCGAGAAGTTGTACATCGATTCGCACTATTACACTTTCCTTGGAGAGATGGAGAAGGCTGCACGCGTGTACGAGGTGTGGCAGCGGACTTACCCAAAGGACGCAGACCCTTATACGGACTTAGGGACTGTTTACAGTATCCTGGGTTGGTATGAGGCGGCACGGGAGCAGTATCGAGTCGCCCTGCGGCTGGAGCCGAGCGCTTCATACACCTACTTGAATCTCGGTGAAAACTACGCTCATCTCAACCTTCTGGACGAGGCAGAGGCAACTTACAGGCAGGCGGAGGATCAAAGGATCGGAGAGGACTGGTTGCCGCAAAAGCGCTACGAATTGGCCTTTCTTAAGGGTGATACCGGAGAGATGGCGCGGGCGGCGGCCATCGCAGCTGGCAGTCCCAGGGCGGCATCGGTTTCTCTCAGCATGCAGGCGGACACAGAGGCTTGGTACGGTCGTCTTCGGAGCGCGCGAAAACTGACGCGACGGGCGGTCGAATCGGCAGAGCAGCAACATGATAGAGAGGTGGCAGCCGCGTACAGAGCTTATTCCGGACTGCGGGAGGCAGAGTTTGGCTATCCGCAGCAGGCGCGCGCCGATGCCGTCGCGGCGCTGAAGCTAACCCCTAACCGAACTGTAGAGGTTATGGCGGCGCTGGCGCTTGCTCGTGCCGGCGATGCTGCTGAGGGCCTGAGGGTCGTGGACAAACTGAAAGCCGACGCCCGAACCGAGACTATGATGCAGCGTTATTGGATTCCGACCGTTCAGGCAGCAGTCGAACTCAGCCGAGGCGCTGGCGGAAATGCCATTGAGCTCTTACAGGTAACCAGACCCTATGAACTAGGGGCGGATGCAAAGCTGTACCCCATCTACGTGCGCGGTCAGGGATATTTGCGTGCCCAGAACGGCACTGCAGCCGCAGAGGAGTTCCAGAAGGTTCTTAGCCATCCAGGTCTTGTTCTGAACTTCCCCTTGGGTGTGTTGGCGTACCTTCAACTAGGTCGAGCCTACGCCCTGCAGGGCAACACTGGCAAATCTCGCGCAGCATATCAGGATTTTTTCACGCGCTGGAAAGACGCCGACCCGGACATCCCCATCCTCATCGCTGCGAAGTCCGAATACGCAAAGCTGCGATAGCAGCTTGGAATTGATGCTCAGAGCGGACGAAGACGGATAGATGTTGCGAAATCCGCTTCTCACCACCAATCTCAAATTGGGACACGGCATTTTTTTCGTCAGAGCGGGGCAGCTATTGGGTCCATCGTGCCTGAGGACACTACGGAAACAAACCGCGCACCAGTGTCGCATCCGCCACGCGCCCCACCGCCAGGCAGTACGCTCCGGTGCGCATGTGCGTCCGATGCTTCCGCGCGCTTTCATGCACTTCCGTAAACGCGCGCCGCATCACCGATTCCAGCTTCGCGTTCACTTCCGCTTCCGACCAGAAGAAGCTCTGCAAATCCTGCACCCATTCGAAGTAGCTCACGGTCACGCCGCCGGCATTCGCCAGAATATCCGGTAGCAACATGATTCCCTTGCGCGCCAGCACTTCGTCCGCATGAGGCGTCGTCGGTCCGTTGGCGGCTTCCGCCACAATTTTCGCTTTGATCTGGTCTGCGTTGTTCAGCGTAATCACGTTCTCGAGCGCTGCCGGAATCAGGATGTCGCATTTCATCGTTAGCAATTCGTCGTTGGATATCCGCGACGTGCCCGGCATTCCCACCACGGTTCCTGAGCGCTCTTTGTAGCGCATCGCCTTCAGCGGATCGATTCCGCGCGAGTTAAAAACGCCCCCGCGCGAATCGCTGATCGCCACCACGCGCGCTTTCTTCTCCGCAAACAATTTCGCCGCGAGTGACCCGGCGTTTCCAAATCCCTGAATTGCCACGCTCGTCCCGCGCAGCGACATCTTCTTCACTCGGCAAGCTTCTTCCACCGCCACCAGGCACCCGCGCGCCGTCGCCTCGTTGCGGCCTTCGGAGCCGCCGATCGAAAGCGGTTTGCCCGTCACGACCCCGAGCGTCGAATATCCTTTGGTCATGGAGTACGTATCCATGATCCACGCCATTGTTTGCGCGTCCGTATACATGTCCGGCGCGGGAATATCCCGCTCTGGTCCAATGATCGGAAGAATTTCCGAAGTGTAGCGCCGCGTCATTCGCTCGAGCTCGGACTTGGTCATCCGCTTCGGATCGCAGATCACACCGCCCTTGCCGCCGCCGTAAGGAATATTCACCGTCGCGGTCTTCCATGTCATCCACGCCGCGAGGGCCTTCACCTCATCGAGCGTCACGGCCGGATGATAACGAATGCCGCCCTTCGCAGGCCCGCGCGCCACGTTGTGCTGCACGCGATACCCGCTGAACACCTTCACTTGCCCGTTGTCCATCTTCGTCGGGATTGATACTTCGAGGACGCGCTTTGGCGTGCGCAAAATCTGCCGCAGCCCCTGGTCGAGCTTCAGATATTCCGCCGCGATGTCAAACTGGATCTGCGCGATTCGGTAGGGATTCAAATCCTCGCGCGGCGCGATGCGCGGTATCGGTTGCGGTGCCGCCTTCGCAAGGGTGGCCATCGTAACTTCCTCCCGGCAGCGAGAGAAACGCGCCGCCTTCACCTGCCGAATCAAATTTCGAAAACTTGTTAAGCCCAGTGTGGACTGTAAGTCCCGCGCGAGTCGAAGTTTAGCCAAGCCGTCGAGGATGTCAATCGAAACTCCCGCGAAACATTTCTCGCTTTTCCTTCGCCCAAACGGCCGGAAGCCGCGTTGGAAACAGAAAGAGAATATTAAGTCTATTATTTAGAAGCACTTGGAAGCGCAATGGGGAGGCTGGACGAGATAAGCGCCTCGAAGCTCACCCGACGCTGCGATCAATTATCCTCGTTGACCCTCGCACACCAAGCAAGTTACGCTCACTCCATTCCGCGCAACCGGACAGCGCGCCTCTCGCGCGCAATCCGGCGCCTCACCCCGCGCGTACTCAGTAGTGGAGCCGCCACACACTCGTGATGTCGAAAACGGGAGCGGATTTGCCGGCCACGGACGCGGCGCTGATTCAGAAAATCACACAGCGAGATGAAGCGGCTTTGTCGGCTCTCTATGACCGCTACGCCGGGATGCTCTCGTCCGTCTTGAACCGCATCCTTCGCGACACGCAGGCCGCCGAGGAAATCTTGCAGGATATTTTCTACCAACTCTGGTGCAGCTCCTCGCGATTCGATCCCGCGCGCGGCTCGTTGCCCGGATGGCTGCTGGTGATCGCGCGCAACCGCGCCATCTCGCGGCTCCGCCGCCGCAATCCGGCTGCCGGCGAAGAAATCCTCGAGAACACGGTGGTGATGCCGTTCGATCTCGAATCGAGCGCTGCGCAGCAGCAATTGCTGGCGCGCGTGAAGGGCGCCCTCGAATCGTTGCCAAAGGAGCAGCGAGCCGCCGTCGAGCTTGCCTATTTTGAAGGGATGACGCACAGCGAAATTGCGGAACGAACCGGCGACCCACTCGGAACTGTAAAGACGAGGCTTCGTTCCGCAATCGAGACTTTGAAACGAAACTTGCAGTCGACGATGAGTCACAACACGTAGCTATGAAAAACGGGCGATGACGAACAAGAAATGACGAACGGGCATCCAACTCGCGAAGAAGATTTCGATCTCTACATTCTCGGCGCGCTCGAAGGCGACGAGAAGCAAACGATCGAATCGCACCTGGCCGGCTGCGCGGATTGCGCGCGCAAACTCGCTGCCGCGCGAGGGCGCGTTGCCGCGCTTTCATTCGCCGCGGCACGAGTCGAGCCGCCGCCGGCCGTGAAGGATCGCTTGCTGGCCCAGGTTCGCGCCGAATCGCAAGCGCCTTCGCGCGCGCCCTCGGATCGTGCCAAAGCGCCGGCGCACGAATTTGCTCCGCCCGAGCCGCCGCGCGGTGCCGCCGGCCGCTGGCTCTTCGCAATTCTCGCGCCCGCTTGTGTTGCGCTACTGATCGCCACGCTCATGCTATGGCGCGAAAATGACCGCCTCACGAAGCAGCTCGCCGTCCTCGGCGACGCGATGGACAAAACCCAGAAGCAGCTCGACTACGCGCGCAATGTCGCTCATCTATTCGAAGCGCGAGACACGATCACCGTGTCCCTCGCGCCCATGCCCGGCATGGCCAATGGCGCCGCAAAGGTAATGTACAACGCCAAGATGGGGATGCTGATGTATGACGGCTGGATTGCTCCGCCCCCCGAGGACAAGAGCTACCAACTCTGGGTCGTCCCGATGGAGGGCAAGCCCATCAGCGTCGGCGTCTTCAACCCCGCCACCAGCGACCCCGCTCACTGGATGACAAAAGTTCCCGAAGGCATCGAGCCGAAAATGTTCGCCGTCACTCTCGAGCCCGCCGGCGGCATGCCTCAGCCCACCGGCCAGATGGTCATGGAAGGCGGCACGTGACGCAGAAACCGCCACCGAGGCACTGAGTCACCGAGAGAATCCTTCCGCTGACAACTTTCACTTTTCGCATTTCTCAGCGCCTCCGTGTCTCCGTGGCAATCCTTTCCCGTTTTTTGTCAACTCTTCATCAAGCATTTTCGGCCCAAAATTCTTTCCCTTCCGAATCTCTCAGCGCCTCCGTGTCTCTGTGGCAATCCTCTCGACGCCCATGTAGGGCTTTAGCGCTTCGGGAATCACCACGGACCCATCGGCCTGCTGATAATTTTCGACGAGCGCGATCCACGTGCGCCCCACCGCCAGTCCCGATCCGTTGAGCGTGTGCACGAATTCCGATTTTTTATTTCCGGGGGCCTTGAAGCGAATCCCTGACCGCCGCGCCTGAAACGCTTCAGTATTCGAGCACGACGAAATTTCCATGAAGCCGTTCGTCGAGGGCAGCCACACTTCGATGTCGTACGTTTTCGCCGCGGCGAATCCCATGTCCGCGGTGCAAAGCAGCATCACGCGGTAGTGCAGCCCAAGCTTTTGCAGCACCGCTTCCGCGCTGCGCACCAGCGATTCGAGCTCGTCGTAGCTCTGCTCCGGCCGCGTAAATTTAAACATCTCCACTTTCTGAAATTGGTGCTGCCGCTTGATGCCGCGCGTGTCTTTTCCCGCCGCGCCGGCCTCGGAGCGAAAGCACGCCGTCCACGCGCACACTTTGATGGGCAGCGCGTCCGCGTCGAGCGTCTCGTCGCGATGGAGGCTCGTCAATTCCACTTCCGATGTGGGCGTGAGCCACAAGTCGGTTCCTTCCACGTGAAACATGTCCGCCTCGAATTTTGGAAGCTGCCCGACGCCCACGAGCGACGCCGTATTCACCAGAAACGGCGGCAGCACTTCCGTGAACCCGTGCTCGCGCGTGTGCACATCGAGGAAAAAATTCGCGAGCGCCCGTTCGAGCCGCGCGCCGAGTCCTTTGTAAACGGCGAAGCGCGAGCCTGCAATTTTGATTGCCGCCTCGAAATCGAGAATCCCCGCGCCTTCGCCGATTTCCCAATGCGGCTTCGGCGCGAAATCGAATTTCGGCGGCGAGCCCCAGCGCCGCACTTCCACATTGTCCGCCGCGCTCTTCCCCACCGGCACGCTCGCGTGCGGAATATTCGGAATCGTCAGCAGAAACTGCTTCAGCCGCTCGTCGAGTTCGCCGATGCGCTCGTCGCCGCGCTTGATGTCGTCCGAGACGGTTTTCATCTTCGCCAGCAGCGCGTCGCGCTCCGCCATCGCTTCGCCGAGCGTTGCTTCCTGCCCCGGCGCGTGTTGCGTACCTTGTTCCTTCACTTGTGCCTTCGCCTGTTCTTTGGCGTTTTCCTTCACTTGCGCCTTGGCCTTGTCGCCGCCGTGAACGATCCTGCTGAGCCGCGCGATTTCTTCGCTGGCTTTGTTCCGCTCGGCCTTCAGCCGCTCGATCGAGGTGATGATCTGCCGCCGCTCGCTATCCAGCTCGCGAAACGCGACGAGGTCGAGCGTGACGCCGCGGTCGCGCGCCATCTTCTCGATCGCATCCATGTGCTCTCGGACGTATCCCAGGTCCAACATAGGCCCAGCAGAATACCTGAAATCAGTGATGAGTGACGAGTGGGGAGTGACAAGGCGAGGTTGCGGAAGTAAGACCAAGATGCCAGCCCGAAGGGTAGCACTACAACGAACTGACAGGGTGATAGCGATCGAGCTACACTTTCGTGACACCAACTCTGGTGGGAAGCTTCTTGGTCGGATTAAAAATCGTATGGTCGTCAAGGCGGGAGTGGGTTTCTAATAAATGATAAAGTTTAGACTGCCCACTAGTTCCTGGCTTAAAATTCTCTGGGGTGAACTCATCGTCATCGAGTTTCACTTTCTCAAACACGGACGCAAAATCATCCTGGGACACAACTGTATCGAGCCCTCCCAAAGATAGATATGCGATCGGTAGAAACCGCATCAGTGCGCGAAAGCCGGTTGTGCGGTTAAGTATCAAGCCTTCCTGCTTGAACTGCCACGCCTTAGGCCACCTCTCCGCTACTGCAGCAAAATAGTTCCAGAGAACACGGGCAATTTCGGCATCCTGGTCTTTAATCCACATGTTGCGGAAAATTAGTTTTCGCACCCGTATTCTTGCGGCATCAACCAGTGCAGGCGTTTTACCCCTCTTGATCGCATCACGATCACTCATTGGGTCCTCCGAAAGATATCCGATTAGCCGATCGATAAATGCGGCCTGCGTTAAAGTTTCGGTCGGACTACCCGTTGCAACACCGAGTATCATGATTCGTCGGTGAAATGGGCTGCCTTCTTTCGAGTTCAAAAGCTTCGCAATGTTGTGGCATGTCTTCTGGGGACTCCTGGTCTTTGCAAACTCAAATAAATCGTACGCAAGGGATTTTCCGACGGGTGTTTGTTTAAGATTGATCGTGGCAAAAAGTAACGCCTGATCTTCTATATCCATATCGATGAAAATTGTCACGTTCAATTGGAACTTCGGTCCTGAATAGTCCCTCAGTCCATCAATCCGATGCTGGCCGTCGATGATCTTCGCGACATTCGGGTCTCTTTTAATCGTCATGGTACCGGTAGCTTTAATATATTCAGCATTATCTGAATCGATGGCGAGAATAATTCCGGTTGGAAAAGAGGCGTCGATGTTCTTAACGTACCTTCTAAGCTCTCCCACCCTCTTCATCGACAGCGGCCTTTCAATTCCGGAAAGGACCTCTACGTCCCGTTCTTCCATCCTTCTGACGTCCGAATAGGAAATGTGCACCAGATCAGAGCTATCTATCGATCCAATATAGAATGTGCCGATCGGCTGTATGACCTCGATGCATTTAAAGCTAATCAGATTCTGGTCCATCTTGAGCCTCTCGTCCGGCATCAAACTCTCTCTCTAACCGCTCGGATTCTTCGGTGCTTAATACATCTGATTCCTGGTCGGCGCGCCGAGCCTCCTCTTCAAGAGGACCACCATGCGACGGCTCGGCCACTACAGAGGATTCTGTCGAGGCATTGGAGGATTCCGGAGCGGTGGTCTCGAATTCTTTTTCCAGCTTTTTCTCTCCCGCTTTTTGTACCGCAAAAATCTCCTTAGGACGTATTCTTTGGTGGTCAATCAGTGTTACCAGGAATGAGAACAAGATTGTCAGTATGAAGAGCGATAAAGTGAAGTGCAAAAGCATCTCTTTGTTAATTTGAGTTTCGTTCGCTGTTATGCCACCCGCCGCAATTACCACAGAATAGAGCGCGACGGAAATTGTGAGGAATATCCAGCCGAAGAACAAAAACAACTGGCGGCGCACAAAGACAGAGTCTTCAGTGTCCCGAGCGATCAGCCTCAGTCTAGGCGCAATCATGGCTGCACTGTATAAGGCAAACTCGCCGTGCTGACCGTATTCCACCCACCCGAAGTGCTTCCCAAATAGAGGTAAGAGCAGGTAGCCGCCTAACCAGATCGGAAGAGTGCTTCCTCCCAGACTGTATAGCAGCCAATAAAGCGATTCGATGCGCTGGCCCTTCGTCGTAGCCTTCAGAACCGCGTAGATGCCAGGTTCACTTCGCATCTTTCACCTCGTAATTCATGATGATTAACTCATTCACGGTGTGTCGCACCGACTTACAGGTTAGATAACGCGTTACAGGTAGAGTCACACAAGTGTATTTCCGATAGAGCCGCCTTATCAGCGGTGTGTCTGCGTTAGACATCAGCAGTAGACATCCGCGCTTGTCTAGTTCCGATACGCATTCTGCCAGTTTCTTTTGGTCATGTATCGAAAATCTATCCATTGTGTAATGGGTAAAATACGCGGTGCCGTTCAATGGTGGGTATGGAGGGTCCAGGTATATGAAATCTCCTGGTCTAGCTCTAAGGAGAGCGGTCTCGTACGACATTCTGCGAATGGACGCACGGCAAAGTACTTCGCTGGCAGCCTGCAGCAGCTTTCGCGATGGGATGGCTGGGGGATCCTTCCATCCATAGGGAACGTTGAACTGGCCCTTTGCGTTTACACGAAAAATCCCGTTAAAGCACGTCTTGTTGAGGAAAATAAACCTGGCCGCCTGAGCCGCTGAGGATTCGGACTCATTGTATTTTTCTCGAATTTCGTAGTAGTAAGTCTCACAGACTCTGGTGCCGTGCCCCCGCAGATATCGGTGCACGCTCTGCCAGTTGTCACGGATGTGTTCGAAGCACGAAATGAGATGCGGGTTGGAGTCAGACAGAATCGACCTCGACGGCTGGAGTGCAAAGTACATTGAGGCTGCGCCAAGAAATGGCTCGCGATAGGTGCGGTCCCTGTAATCGCCCGGCACATATCCCAGCAACCGCCTAAGTAGTTTGCTCTTGCCGCCAGCCCAGCGGAGAATGGGTTGCAGGCTATCACCCGCCATGAAGCTGTCGCCTAATGGAGGGAGCATATCATGCGAGAATCCAGAAAAGTATCAGGGTTCGCAACCATCGAACTTGCGCAGACGTGGAAACTCTAGACACAGATCCCGCCAGGTGAATGCGTCCGCCTTCAGGTCACTGCAGCCATCATCGACGTAGTAACAGAACGCAATCACCCAGCTGCGATCTTCCTGCGGCGTGAGCCGAGCCAGCTTCTTGCGCCTCTTCGCCATCTTTAACCTCCTAATCTCGGTGATTATCCCCTGCACGATCGCTTCCATGCCACGTCACGAATCACGGCACAAGCTTCTTCATCACCGCCGCCAACTGCTCCGCAAGCCGACCTGTCTTCGCAACCGCCTCCAACTGCCGATAGATGTCTTCGACGTCGCCATGCTTCCGAACTCCCACGGCGCAAACTGCCACCACGCGCTGTGCTGTATAAATACGGTAAACGATGCGGTGATTTCCAAACTCGTGCTTCCAGTAATTCGTCAGCGCCCCGCGCAACGGCAAGCCGTAACCCTCAGGGTCAGTCGCCAGCTTTTTCTCGAGCACCTTTCTTAGCTGCTTCCGAATACTGCCGTCGAGGTTCTTGATGTCCGTGGCGGCGTCTGGGGTATATCGAAGTTCAAAGGCGGGAGTTGCAGCCCCGGACTCGCTCGGACCAAGCGCGGGCCCACGGTCTTTTCGCCGCTTGCTCATTCACCAAACACGTCTTCGGTCTTCAGCAATCGTCCCGCGCGAACGTCTCCGTCAATCGTTTTCGACAGCTTCAGCAAACGATCGGCAAGCGGGCGGTCAGCTAGAATCTCCAGCGTAGCCAGAATCGACTCGCGCTCCTTCATCAGCGAATCCAAAAATTCCTTGTCCACCAGGTATTTCGACGACTGCCGTCGATTCTCCACCAGCACCACCGTATTGGCCGTCGCCGCTTTCAGGTGATCCCGGAGGTTCTGCCGAAGATCGGTAGCCGTAACTTTCTTGACTGCCACCCGCCCTCTAGCCATACGTTTCTCCAAATGTACATTCCACTCCTCAAATGTACATTACACTAGAAAGGCGGTCAAGCCCAACCCCAGCCAGCTGTGCCCTGGCCGCACAAGCGCCGTAGGCGCAACACAACTTAGCCCAGCGCGTGAGCGCTGGGTACCAAGACTCTTCTACCTTCCGCCCCCGCGGCCAGTACCAGGACCGTATTTCTACGGATAGAAACACACCCTCGATCCTGTTAGCATAAGTCGGGGCATTTTTGGCTATGGAGAAAATGGGCAACATGGCAAACGACGGTCTGATTCGCCGACCCTTCCAGCCTCACCGTCCGAGTCCGTCGTGGCAAAAGGTGGGACCGGCGGGACCCGGGCAGCCCCGCCAGACTCGAATTTCTAATCGCAAATCCGGAATTAGAATTCCTCGTAAACCATGGGGAATCAGCGCAGTACAAATTTCTAATCGCAAATATTTCGCGATTTCTGACCTCGGTTTCTCTCGCTCGCCCTGTTTTCTAATCTACGGTGGCGCGATTAGAATTCGTCGTAACACCTTGAAAAGATGCCGCATAAGAATTTCTAATCGGCGGTAAAAGCGGGGTACGAGCTTTCACCGCGCGGAAACGGCGAGGAGTTTGCCGTTGTCGGAACTCCGATATTTGGATGGTGGCCATATAATTTGGGGAGGGAGGCGGAATCATGGCTCAACATTCACATCGGTTTACGATTGCTGACGACGATGCGGTGCGCGTTCTGCTGGGCAAGCTGGTGAAGGGAGGCGCGAAACCGGCGCGGCGCGAGAAATTGCTTCGGGCGCTCGATGACGCAGCCCGCCATTACAAGGATTCAAATCAAAAAGTGCGGCAGGCGTTCTTCCATGGGTTGCTGACCGGATATGCGGTGGCGCTGACGTTGCGGTAGCTCAACAGCTGCCCGCCGCTACAAAAGATCAAAGTGCGCGCGGGTGGGGCAGCGCGCGAGGTAGGCGCTTCGCGCCGGTTTTCGTTAACGGCGGACCTGAAGGTCCGCCCCACAAAGATAATTTCGCGAGACGCGCACCTGCCCTTCGAACCGCGAGTTCAGCCCCAGGATGAAAAGGTGCGCCCCACAAAAATAATCCGCAAGTCGGAGAGGCGATTGCCGCGCAGGGCGGCCGGTCGTTTTATTAGGTGGCCCTTGGAGGGATTGCGACCGGCCGGCTGCGCGTTGGGGAAGAGAGAAGCGCTGCGCTACTGAGTTTGAGTCTTGGGCGAGATGTTCAAGGCGACGAGTTTGCCGTTGTCGGCGTTTTGATATTGAACGGTGGCCATGGTGCCGACACTGACGCGGCCGGTTACACGAGTGTTGTCCTCGATGGCGAACTGCATGGTGCTCGTTTTGTTGTTGTCGGTGACTTCGAGCGAGATCGATTTCTTATCGGGCGCGATTGAAATCACCTTGCCGGAAACCTCGGTGGCCTGGGCGTTGTTCTGCTGAACCCAGTGGGATGGCGCAGAGATGGGGTGCGCGGACGCAGAAACGCCCGCAGAGATACCAAAGAGCAGGCCTGCGAGGGAAGCGCCCGAGAGAAACTTGCGAAACGTTGGCTTGCTAAATCTGGACTTTGCCATTAGGCATTGCCTCCTAGTGATTTAGGTGATCTGGGCGGGGCAAATTGGGCGGGAGCAGAGGCTTGGGCAGATGCCGGGCCAATCGCCTAGCTAGTTTGGCGGGGCGCGGGTGGTCGTCAGGTGGTCAAAGGAAACGTTTTAGGTGGCGGGGTTAGTACCGGCGCGGAGTGGTACGAGCGCGGGGAGGCTGCGAAATTATTGCACGCGGACGGAGTTTTCTTTTCAGGTGTTGCAGGGGTGCGGGGTGGCGCTGGCGCACGGACGGCAGCGGGCTTGGCGGATTGGGAGCATGCGGGGCGGAAGCGCGTGGCGGGTGGCGTGGGAACGGGCTACGCTTAGAGGCTCGGGGCGGGAGCGAGTGCAAGAGGCCGGCCTGAAGGCCGCCGCTACAATCAGAACGACTGCAAGAAAGGCCAAAGCGATGCAGAAGAGCGGAAGAAATGGCGGAACGGATGTGCTGGGGACGCTGGCGGCGCATGCGCCGCTGGTGGAGGAATTTCAGTTTGTGAAATTTCGCACGACGGGCGAGGTGGCGCGGCTAACGCTGGACCGTCCTGAACATAATTTGCTGAACGAGCGGATGCTGGCGGAAGTGGCGGCGGGAATCAATTCGTTGAGCGAGCGCAGCGAAATTAAATTGATCGTGATGGACTCGGCGGGGAAAGCGTTCAGCGGCGGCATCGAGCTGGGGGAATACACGCAGCGGCGCGTGTTTCAATTGCTGGACGCGTTTCATAATGCGTTTTCGGCGATGCTGGACACGTCGAAGCCGGTGCTGGTGGTGATCGACGGGCCGGCGTATGGCGGAGGCGCGGAGCTGGCGGCGCTGGGCGATCTGGTGATTGCGACGCCGCGCGCGCGATTTGCGCAGCCGGAAATTAAGTTGGGCGCGTTTCCTCCGCTGGCCGCGGCGATTCTGCCGTATATTTTGGGACCGAAGCTGGCGCTCGAACTGGTGTTGACGGGCGAAGTGATGACGGCGGAGCGCGCGCGGGAAGTGGGGCTGGTGAACTGGCTGGTGAGCGAAGAGGAGCTGCCGAAAAAAGTGGATGAGCTGATCGCGAAGGTGACGGCGCAGTCGGGGCCGGTGTTGACGATGGCGAAGAAGGCAATTCTCGCGAGTTTGGGGTTGCCTTTGCGCGACGGCGTGCGCAATTCGATGCGCGTGTTTCTGAACGAGCTGGGCGATCTGGAAGATTCGCAGGAAGGTTTGCGGGCGCAGGCGGAGAAGCGGGCGCCGAAATGGAAGAATCGGTAAACGCGGTAGGCGAGAAAGCGCGATAAAAATTCAAGAGCGCGCGTTGAATTGACAGAGCAGCGCGAGGCGCATAGACTCGCGGTGAATAATTTAGCTGGCACGGGTTGAGGGGAAGGCCGTGAAAATCGGCCACGGTCCCGCCACTGTGAACGGCCGGCGCGCGGCGTGATGGCGCGAGCGGCTGTGAGTCAGGAAACCTGCCCGGGCTGGTCGAAGCTGACGCTCTTCGCGAGAAGGAGTGTGGCGATGAGCCTCGCTATTCTCGCGAGGCTTTTTGTTTTGGTGGAAATTTGCTTTTGGCTCGGATGTCGAAGCGAGCGCCAGCTTCGATCGTGGTGGATGCGTGGTCGTCGGAGCACAGGCAGGATTGCCTGTGCCACTTTTCGGAGGCGGTTTTGCGGCGGCGACGGATTTTTTTGTGCGCGGCGATTTTTTGCGCGGTATATGGCAAGGCTGCGAGTGCGGCTTCACTACGCCAGAGTAGCGCGACGAAACCGGGTTCGGCGCGAGTCGTCACGGATGAAACCGGTAGGCGCGTGACGATTCCGTTGGACGTGAAACGCGTTGTGACGCTTGCGCCTAATCTGACGGAGACGATTTATGCGTTGGGACTCGAGGAGCGGCTCGCGGGCGATACGGACTATTGCGACACGCCGCCGGCTGCGAAACTGAAGCCGCACGTGGGCGGGGCGCAGAATCCGAGCCTGGAGGCGATCGTCGCGCTACATCCGGATTTGGTGCTCGCGACCACCTCGATCAATCGGATTGAGACTGTGGATGGGCTCGCAAAAGTTGGCGTTGCGGTGTACACGACCGACCCGCAGACGGTGCGCGGAATGCTTGAGTCGACGGCGCACATTGCGGACATGATGGGGGCGGAGGAGCAGGGGTCGGCGCTCGTCGCGAAATTGCAGGCGCGGCTCGATGCGGTATCGGCTCGGCTCGCGGATGTGCCGCCCGTACACGCGTTGTTCGTGGTGTGGGAGGATCCGCTGATCACGATCGGTCAGAATACTTTTATTGCGGACGCGATGCGATGGGCGGGCGTGGAGTCGGTGATTTTGTCGCAGCAGAAATGGCCGCACATCAGCTTTGAGGAAGTGGTGCGCTTGCAGCCGGAGTACATCGTGTTTGCGAGCGATCATGCGGGATTTGGCGCGGAGGAACTGGGCGCATTGCGATCGCGCGAGGCGTGGAAGCAGCTGCGGGCTGTTGAATTGGGGCACATCGCCGTGATCAGCGAAGAGATCAACCGGCCGTCGCCGGGATTGGTAGATGCGATCGAGCAGCTGGCGCGGGAAGTTCATCCGGAGGTATTTCGTGCAGCGGAAAATGGAAAAGTGAAAATGGAAAATGGGCAGGGCGCTCGAGAAATGGCGCGCGCGGATTTCGGCTCGCGGGAACCTCTGGGGCTAAAGCCCCGGGCCTTCGAGGGCAGCGATATGTCGCGGCTGAAGCCGCGACCCACAAGTCTGCTCACGTTGCAATGGGCTGCGGAGTTTGGAGCACCGGCAAGTATGACAAGTATGAGACCTGATTCCACTGCTGAGATCGTCACAGGCGCACATCTGAGGGCTGCGCTTTGAAGCCGCTTACGCCGGGGAGAATTCTGGCGGTGTGCGGCTTGCTGCTGGCGGTGCTTTTTGTCGTGGTTGTGATTTCGCTGCGGATGGGCGCGTACCCGATTTCGATCAGCGAAATTGTGATGACGCTTTTCCGTGGGGTGTCGGGGCAGAGGGAGCAGATTCCTTCGGAATTTTGGCTCGTCGTGTTCGGACTGAGGCTGCCGCGGATAGCGCTGGGAATTTTGGTCGGCGCGGCGCTTTCAACGGCTGGCGCAGGATTTCAAGCGCTGCTGCGAAATCCGCTTGCCGATCCTTACGTGTTGGGCGTTTCGAGCGGCGCGGCGCTGGGAGCGATTGTGAGTTTGGTGATTGCGCCGCACGTGCCGGGATTGATTCAGATTGCGGCGTTTGCGGGAGCAGCGGCGACGATCACGGCGGTTTATTTTCTCGGGCGGCGCGGCGGACAACTCGATAGCCCCACGTTGCTGCTGGCGGGAATCGTGTCGGCGTCGTTTTTGTCGGCCATCATTATGTTTTTGATGACGACCCTGAGCGGGCGCGATATTCGCGGAATGGCGTTCTGGTTGATGGGCGACTTGTCATCACCAGCCGCGATCGATCTGCGGTGGCTCTATTTTATTTTGCTTGTGGTGCTGGGGTCGATTTACACGACGTCGTCGGATTTGAATCTGATTTTGACGGGCGAGCAAGAAGCCCGGCATCTGGGCGTGAACGTGAAGCGCGTGAAGCTGGTGGTTTATATCGGCGCCTCGGTGCTAACGGGCCTCGCGGTTTCGGTGAGTGGAGCGATCGGATACGTGGGGTTGCTGGTGCCGCACGTGATGCGGATGCTGTTCGGGACGGATTACCGGCTGCTGATTCCCGCGTCGGCGCTTGGCGGCGCGATTGCGATCGTGATTGCAGACACGCTGGCGCGCACTGTGGTGGCGCCAACGGAATTGCCCGTGGGCGCCATGACTGCGTTGGCCGGCGCGCCGGTGTTTATTTATCTGATGCGACGGAAAGTTCGATGAACGCGACAGCAGGGAGCGGGACCTCGACCGGAGCGCAAACGCGTCCATTCGGGGCAGAGCCGCACTCGCGCCTGAAAGTGGAGCAGATCAGCTATGCGTATTCGGCGACGGACCGATCGGCACCGAAATTTATTTTGGGCCCGGTAACATTCGAAGCGCAGCAGCGAGAATTGGTTGCGATTCTGGGCCCCAATGCGAGCGGCAAATCAACGTTGCTGAAATTGCTGGCGGGTGTGGTCAAACCTCTTTCGGGGCGGGTCGAGGTGGATGGTGCGGAAGTGGGCGGGCTCGACTTGCGGACGCGAGCGCAGAAGATCGCTCTGGTGCAGCAGGAAAGCGAACTGCTGTTTCCGCTTCGCGTCTGGGAATACGTGCTGCAGGGTCGCTATCCGTATGGCCGGCGGCTGCGATTCGAGTCAGATGAAGATTGTTTGATGGCTGGCAATGCGCTGGCGCAGGTGGGAGCGGATGCGCTGCGCGACCGCTGGATGGAGCAGCTTTCGGGCGGCGAGAAACAACGCGTGATTCTGGCGCGGGCGCTGTCGCAGCAGCCCTCGCTGCTGTTGCTCGACGAGCCGACGCAGCATCTCGACATCGGCGGCAAGGTGGAATTGCTGCGGCGGTTGCGGAAGCTGGCGGATGAGAATCGTTACACGGTTGTCGTGGTGACGCACGAATTGAATCTGGCGGCGGAGTTTTCGGATCGGATCGTGCTGCTGCAAAAGGGCAAATGTTTGAGAATCGGGACGCCGGCGCAAGTCTATCAGCGCGATTTGCTTGAAGAGGTGTTTGAGGCGCCGCTGGAGGTGGAGCTTCGAGTGACGGGGCGGCCGCGGGTGATTTTGAGAGGGAGCCATTAGTGGCGGCGGTACGTTGAGAATCCTTCGCTGCGCTCCCTTCCTTCCTCAGGGCAGGCAGGATGACAGATGGACTTGGTGTACGCGCTGAATGGGCAACATCGTGCCAAGCATCGCGTTCGGGCACGGCATGCCGTGCCCCTACTGTTGATGAGCTATCGGCTGCGTTGAGGCACGATCTGGGCTGCGAACGGAGGTTTCGGCATCGCGAGGGTGAACGATTTGCCTTCGCAAGCGGCGCTGAGATGATTTGCGGCGCCGTCAACAATCACGAGAGACTCCGCGCAAGGGAAGACGGTGCAAAGCCGTCGCCGCCGCGCGACTGTAAGGCGGACACTTTCGGCGCGTGCCACTGTTCTGAGCTCCGAATCGCGAGATTCGGGCCGGAGTGGGAAGGCCGCGCCGCTGCTCTGATTGCTCTTTCGAAAACGTGAAAGCGATCGAAGCGAATCGCCAAGCCAGGAGACCTGCGGAGTCTCAATCCAGAAGCGAGTGCTCGATGTACGTGTGTTGGGCGCGCGCGTCTGGACAACCTTCAACTCCCGCGCGAGAGGGAGAGGAGGAAAAATGAGACTGGCGCATCTTTTGGCCATTGCTGTTGGAAGTTTAGTTGGATTCTTTTTTGTAGCTCTCACGCACACACAAGCTCAATCGAATTCCATCCACAACGCAACGATTTCAGGAACACTAACTGACCCGAGCGGGGCTGCCGTGTCAGGCGCGCAAGTGATTGCTGAACCCGCTGATTCCTCGGCCCCGGCGGTGCCAGTTACGACGCAGAGCGGCCCCGACGGAAAATTTGCTGTTGCGCTTGCTCCAGGACGCTATCGCGTGACGATTGAACACCGGTCGTTCGAGCGCCAGGAGCGAGAGTTCACGCTGACTGTCGGCGGAACAGAAACTTGGGACGTTCGACTCGCGCTCAGGCAGGAATCTTCCACCGTTATAGTATCCGCCACGACGACGCCGATTGAAGCCGACAAATCGCCGTATCCGGTGGCGGTGATATCGCACCAAGACATCAGCGATCGCCAGGAGATATGGCTGCCTTCGATACTCGGTACGAGCGGCGGGGTGAACGTGATTCGGGAGGGGGCGTTCGGCGGGATTACCACAATGTTTCTAGACGGCGGCGATTCGAACTACACGAAGGTGCTAATTGACGGAGCGCCGGCAAACCAGCCCGGCGGAGACATCGACCTCGAAGGATTCGATCTCGACAATCTGGACAAGGTGGAAATCGTGCACGGCGCATCGAGCGCGCTGTATGGATCGGACGCGATGACGGGCGTGGTGGAGCTTTTCACGCATCGCGGCACGACGACGACTCCCATCGTAAGCGTATTTGCCGACGGCGGCACATTTGGGACGGGACGAGGGGGCGGGCAACTGAGCGGCGTGCTTGGCAAATTCGACTACTCCGCTTCGGCTTCGTACTTCTCAACCGACGGGCAGAGGCAAAACGATTATTTTCGTAATACCGCCCTCTCCGGAAGTTTCGGATACAAATTCAGCGAGAACAATCTGATACATGTCACGCTGCGAAACGATTCAAATGACGGTGGACAACCTGGCCAGACATTCGCGCCGACACCGGGCACCCATATCGACCAGCATAATTTCTTCGCCAGCGCGATCTGGGAATTCGCGCACGGGCAACACTGGAAGTACCGGTTGCAGGGAACCGATGCTTATATCAGGCAGGACATCTTCGAAACCGGATTCAACACTTTTAACCGGTTTTATCGTTCGGGTCTCGATGCGCGAGCGAGCTACATTACAACGCACGGCGGCGTTACGTTCGGTTACTCCTATGAAGTGGAAAATGGAGAGCCGGGTGGGCCTCCGCACGTTCGAAGAAACAATCAAGCGGGTTACGTCGAAGGGCGGTATCAATTCTGGAGGCGGGTGCTGGTAACGGCGGGCGGACGCGCGGAGGACAACGCGAGTTTCGGAACGAAGGTGGTGCCGCGGACAGGAATCTCGTATGCGGCGCGCTACGGTCACGATTTCTGGGGCGCGACGCGGCTGCGCGCGTCGTATGGGCTCGGAATCAAGGAGCCAACATTTATTCAGTCATTCGAGCAGGGGCCGTGCTTCCCGGGCAATCCGGATTTGCGGCCGGAGCGCAGCACGACCGTGGACGCCGGGATCGAGCAGATGCTGGCGTCGGACCGCGTAAAGCTTTCGGTGACGTATTTCCATAATGACTTTCACGACATCGTGAGCTTCAGCGAAGATTTGACGCCGACTCCGACGTGTCCATTCGGCAATGGGACTTTCTTCAACACGGATAAGGCGCGAGCCTATGGAGCGATTTCCGCCTTCGAAGCGAAAGTGACGAACTGGCTTCGCGTGATGGGAAACTACACGTATGACGATACGAAGGTGCTGGTCGCTCCGAACGCGTTCGACCCGACGCTCGCGCCCGGGAACCGTTTGTTCCATCGTCCGCTTCATTCAGCCAATTTGGAAATGATCGCGAGATGGCGGCAGATGAATTGGATGCTAGCCGGGACATACGTGGGCCGCGCGACGGATAGCGATTTCTTAGGGCTAGGCATCACGAGCAATCCGAGTTGGGTGCGATGGGATATCGCCGCGACAATTCCAGTTCGTTATGGATTTTCGGTGACGTCGCGCGTGGAGAATCTCTTCGACAGGCATTACCAGGATGCAGTTGGCTTTCCTGCGCTAGGGCGGAATTTCCGGCTGGGCATGAAGTACGTTTGGGGCGGCGGATAAGGAGATTGTGAAAATCGAGGAGCGCGAGTTCCTAACGGCGCACGGAAACTGCTGGACGGCGCAGCGCGTGCCGGAATTTTCAGTCGTGAATATTCACATGGCAGAAATTCCGGCGCCGCGCGAGCGCATCTTTCCGGAACTTGCGGGGCGCGATCTATTGCTTTCCGGAAGGGGTTGGCGGGCACTTTTCCGTCTGCGATTGGCGCTGGGGAAGGTATTTGGGTGGGACCGAGGTATGCGGACGCACGGGCCGGAGCCGTTTGAGGTGGGTCGCCATTATGGATTTTTCGAGATCGAGCATGTGGATGCGCCGCGGGAAGTGGGGATGAGCGTGAAGAACCGGCTGACGGACGCGTTGCTGACCTGGGTGCTGGAGGAGAATGGCGCCAGCAGTTCGCGGGTGTACAACGTGACCTGCGCTAATTTTCATGGGTTGCGGGGGCGAATGTATTGGCTGGCAATCCGGCCGTTTCACGATGGGATTATCGAGGCCTCCTTGAGAAAATTGGCGAGAAAGTTGGCCAACCAAATGCGGAGCGCCTGACCTTACCAAGACTGGCCTTACCAAATTGTTAGCCGGCCATCTTGTCCGCACGGATAAGGGCGGGGCGGTTCGAATGCTATAATTGGAGGCTCGTCATCCATTCTTATGGCAAGAATCGCTCAGGAGATGCGTGTTTCGCCGGAGGTGATGGCCCGCTACGAGCCGGTCATCGGGCTCGAGGTGCACGCGCAGCTCAAGACGCAGACGAAGGCGTTCTGCGGATGTTCGACGCGGTTTGGAGACGCGCCGAACAAGAATACTTGCCCGGTGTGCCTGGGTTTGCCGGGCGCGCTACCGGTGCTGAACCGGAAGGCGGTTGAGCTGGCGGTGCGCGCGTCGCTTGCGCTACAAGCGCGGATTCATGAACGTTCGCGGTTTGCGCGCAAAAATTATTTCTATCCGGATTTGCCGAAAGGCTACCAGATTTCCATGTACGAGCTGCCGCTGGCCACCGGAGGCGCGCTTGAAATCGAGATTGAGGGCAGGGCGAAAAAAATCGGAATCACGCGTCTGCACATGGAAGAGGACGCGGCGAAGAATTTGCACGAGGGGTTCCTGGACTCCGACAAGTGGAGCTACATCGATTTCAACCGGGGCGGAGTGCCGCTGGTAGAAATTGTGTCGGAACCTGATATTCGGACGCCCTCCGAAGCGTATCAATACTTGAACACTTTGAAGCAGGTGCTGGAGTACACGGACGTGAGCGACTGCAATATGGAAGAGGGATCGCTGCGGTGCGATGCGAACGTGAGCGTGCGTTTGCACGAGGCGCCGAAATTCGGAACGAAAGTAGAAGTGAAGAACTTGAATTCGTTCCGGTATTTGTCGCATGCGCTCGAATTCGAGATCGAGCGGCAAATTGGCGTGCTGGAATCGGGCGGCAAAGTGACGCAGGAGACGCGGCTGTGGAACGTGGCGGGCGGACGGACGGAATCGATGCGATCGAAAGAGTTTGCGCATGATTACCGTTATTTTCCGGATCCGGATCTGCTGCCGGTGAGCGTGCCGGAGACGCTGGTCGCGGAGGTGCGTCGCGAGATGCCGGAATTGCCGGCAGCGAAGAGGGAGCGCTTTGTAGAGGTGTACGGGATCGCTCAGTATGACACTGGTGTTCTGACGGCGGAAAGCGCTCTTGCGGATTATTTTGAAGCAGTGGTGCGAGCCGGCGCGGGAGCCAAGATTGCGTCGAGCTGGATTTCGGTGGAGTTGCTGCGGCGATTGAAGGATGCTGGGAAAGATATTGGTGAGTGTCCGGTGAGACCGGTGGCGCTGGCGGGACTTCTGAAGAAAGTGGACGGAGGCGAGATTACGGCGGCGAGCGGGAAGAAAGTTTTCGAAAAGATGTTCGAAACTGGGAAAGGCGCGGAGGAGATCATCGCCTCCGAAGGTTTGGCGCAAATTTCAGATGCGGGCGCGATCGAGACGATTGCGCGGCGGGTGGTGGCGAAGAGCCCGGAGAATGTAGCGAAATACAAATCGGGTAGCGATGGAGTATTTAAGTTTTTTGTAGGGCAGGTGATGAAAGAGACGCGCGGGCAGGCGAATCCGCAGATTGTGAATGAAATTTTGAAGCGAGTGCTCGCGGAAGCGTAGGGTTCCGATGTCAACGAAAGCGGAAACATCGAAAACGTTGAAAGAAGGCGACAAGGCGCCGGCCTTCCGGGTGACGGCTGACGACGGTGAAAAAGTGTCGCTCGCGGAGTATCGCGGCAAGAACGCGGTTCTGTTTTTCTATCCCAAAGCGAATACTCCCGGTTGAATCAACGAAGCGTCCGAGTTTCGCGACGCCATCAAGAAGTTCGAGGCAGAAAATACGGCGGTCCTGGGCTGCAGCGCTGATTCTGTGGAAGCGCAGACGAAATTCAAATTGAAGCACAAATTGAATTTTCCTTTGCTGGCGGATACGGAGTTCGAGGTGATTGAGGCGTTCGGCGCGCGGCGGATGAAGAGTTTCCTGGGAAAATCGTTTCTCGGGATCGTGCGAATGTCGTATTGGATTGGGCCGGACGGGCTGATTCGGAAAATTTGGGACAACGTGACGCCGAAGGGACATGCGGCTGAGGTGCTGGCTGCGATTCGCGGGGAATAGGCACGCGATTTGGCGCGTTTGCTAGGCGATACGTTGGGATTCTTCGTCCCGTTACTGCATCCGGGACGCACAATGCGCGTTGCGCTCCCTTCCTTCGTCAGGGCAAGCAGAATGACAAGCTCGTTTAAATTGTGACGCGAAAGGATTCGGCGCCCGGTTCGATTAATGCATTGTCGATTAGGTGGGTTTTTCCTACCTGCGCGGCGATGAGGATGAGGCAGCGGTTGCGCAACAAAGTAACGGGCTCGAGAGATTCTGCGTCGACAATTTCCACGTAGTCGGTTTTTACTCCCAGTTCTGAATCCAGTACTTGGCGGACGGCGACGATCAGATGCGCCGCATCTCGTTCGCCTGTGGCGATTTCATGTTTGGCGGCTTGGAGCGAACGAAAAAGAGCAGTGGCGGCACGGCGGTCGTCGGCACTTAAGTATGCATTGCGCGAGGAGAGGGCAAGTCCATCAGATTCGCGAACAATGGGGCCAACTACAATCTCGGTGTCGAGGTTCAGGTCGGCGGCCATTTGCTGGATGATGCGGCATTGCTGCGCGTCTTTACGGCCGAAGTAGGCGAAACGGGGCTGGACGATTTCGAAAAGCTTGAGGACGACTGTGGCAACGCCCTGAAAATGGCCGGGGCGAGAGCGTCCTTCGAGGCGATTGCCGAGGCCTTCGACGTCAACCAGCGTGCGAAAGCCCTTAGGATAGATTTCCTCAGCCGGCGGAGCGAACAAATAATCGACGCCGAGATTTTCAAGCAGGGCGCGGTCAGAGTCTAGCGTGCGCGGATATTTCTGGAAGTCCTCGGTGGGACCGAACTGCTTTGGATTCACGAAGATGGAGACTACAACGGGTGCGCATTGCGCCTTCGCGGCTTGGATGAGGGATGCATGACCCTTGTGCAATGCGCCCATCGTGGGAACGAAGCCGAGGAGACGGTCTTCGTTGCGCGCGTTGCTGCCGATTTGCTTCATCCAGGATACGGTGCGGATGATTTCCATTGAGAGGTTGCGCTAGAGGCAGTGCGAAATGCAGTTCCGCAAAATCCGCCGGGATTTTTGACAAGCATCGCCCCTACGATTTTGGATTATCGCGAAGGATCGCATCAGGCGGAGGCCTTTGAGGCGCGTTCGCGATAAAAGAAAATCAGATCGGATGAGTTTGGTTTTGCGCCGAGCTGGCGAAGCATCGTCGCGACCTGTCCGCGATGGTACGTGCCGTGATTTACGAGGTGTTGGAGCATCTGCCAAAGTGGCGCGGCCTGCGGAACTCCTTTTGTCGTCGTGTGTTCAACGATCCGCGCAATATCTTCGGCTCTTAACGGGCTGATGTAGCCAATGAGACTCATTTCGACTTCTTGCCAGCGGCGGCGAAGAGAGTCGAGCGTTGGAAAATCGGAGCCGGGCCGCAGAAAACTCGCGGAACGTCCGAGCCAGCGCTCGAGCCATAGCCATTCCACTTCGCAGATGTGCGAGAGCGTGTCGCGGACGGACGGAAAACTGGAACCTAGATCGCGTGTGAATTGCTCGTCGGAGAGAGCGGAGCAGGCGTCAAGAGAGCGGCGATTGGCCCAGGAATTGTATTCGTAAAGAAGGCGGAAATCTTCGACGTTCATCCCAAGCTCCTTTGGTACAGAGCCGATATGGTTGCGCTGAGGAAGACCCTCAGCGGCTAAAGCCGCACTGCTTTGGGAAGCATTATGGCACGGCTGAGGCCGTGCCCTGACGAATGAGCTCAAGCCGATTCTCGCGCGCCGGAGAACTTCAAGGGCTGAAGCCCCCCTTCGTTGGCTACGGTAATGTCGCCCCTGAAGGGGCTACCCACAAACCTAGGAGTCCTGGCATGCGACCCAGTTGCTCGGCCGACCCACGAACCTAAGAGCGCTAGCGCGCGAACCGTTCGCGGCCTACCCACAAACCTAGGAGCGCTGGCGAGCGAGCAATTGCTCGCGCAGCTCCGCCGGCGAATGGTAGGACTCGGCGTCGGACGGGAAGCTGCCGTTCTGCACGTCGTTGCAGAATTCCGTGGCAGCGCGCGAAATTTCGGCTGACAAATTTGCGTACTGGCGCGCGAATTTAGGCTTGTGGCCCATCGTGAGCCCAACGAGGTCGTGGAACACGAGAACCTGCCCGTCGCAATCCGGACCCGCGCCGATGCCGAGCGTCGGAATGCGAAGCTGGTGCGTGATTTCGGCGGCGAGGTCGCGCGGAACAGATTCGAGAACAACCGAAAATGCGCCGGCCGCTTCGACAGCATGCGCATCACGCTCGAGCTGCTTGGCCGCGTCAGGCGTCTTACCCTGCACGTGAAAGCCGCCGAGCGCGTTAATGGATTGCGGCGTCAGTCCTACGTGGCCCATCACCGGAATTTCCGCTTCGACGAGGCGCGAAATTAATTCGAGGCGGCGTTCGCCGCCTTCGACTTTCACGGCTTCCGCGCCGGCTTCCTTCACGAGGCGAATGGCATTGTGAACGGACTCGTTCATCGAAACATGGAAGCTGCCAAACGGCATATCGGCAACGAGCAGCGCTCGTTTCGTGCCGCGGCGGACGGCGCGCGTGTGGTGAAGGATCTCATCGAGCGTAACGGGCAGCGTGCTGTCGTAGCCGAGCGTGACCATGCCTAGAGAATCGCCAACGAGCAGCATATCTACACCCGCCTCGTCGAGGAGGCGCGCGGTGGGGTAGTCGTACGCCGTTAGAAACGTGATCTTTTTTGTTGCGGGGGAACCAGGAAAGCACTTACGGGAGAGAATGTCAGGCACGGTGACTTTGCCGTTGCCCGCACGCGGTGCAACACTCATTTTCGCCTCCGGTGCCGCTCCCAGACATCGGGATGCAGCCCACTAGCTACTTAGATGCTAACAAACAGCTAAACGTCGTGCAATCGGATTCCCTGTGCTGGGCACGGGTAGAAATGGCGAACGTATCAGGCTTGCGTGACGGGGGCGGGCATCTGTGGTTCGACCCCCCGCCAGCCCACCGGGCGCCCACGGACAGCTTCTCTGAGAGCACGGAACAGCACGACGTACATCATCTGCCGATAGTAGAAGCGCTGAAGGATCAGGGGCGCGAGGAGACTCCAATCCTCATGCTTTTCGAGAGCAAACGCCACGACGCAAGTAAGGAGGTCGATGAACATAAAGATCGCAAAGAAGATCAAGGAGCGTTCTACGTCCTGAAGCGTCCAGAGTTGAGGCAAACGCGCGATGCGCAGCTGAGCGAGCCCCCAAAGCGCGATCGACAGCAGGAAAAGCAGATCGATGACCGGCGACACCAACGGCAGCAGAATCTGAAACAAGAAAATATTAGGTATCGCAATCCATCCGAGAGTTCCGTAGCGCGGCTTGCCGACCGCGTCGCGGTGCTTCCAGACGGCTTGCAGCGTGCCGAAGGTCCAGCGGAAACGCTGGCGAATCAGCGCTTCGACCGTCTCGGGAACTTCGGTGCGCCCGATTGCGTCTTCATCGTAAAGAATTTTCCAGCCTTCGCGGCGGATCGTGAGCGTGAGGTCGGTATCTTCCGCGATCGTATCACCTGAAAATCCTCCGTGACTCTTCAAAACATCGGCACGCCACGCCCCGGCTGCGCCTGGCACCACCGGAATGCAATTCAGCAGATCGAAGGCGCGCTTTTCAAGATTCTGGCTGGTGATGTACTCGAGCGCCTGCCAGCGAGTGAGCCAGCGATTGCGGTTCATCACTTTCACATTCCCGGCAACGGCGCCGACGGCGGGATCAGCGAAGTGCCTTACTAAAAGCGGAATCGCATCGGAGTCCACAATTGTATCCGCATCGATCGAAACGACAATTTCGCCGGTTTCTTCGGCGAGCCCGTGGTTAAGGGCCGTGGGCTTGCCGCGATTCGGTTGCAGCAGCAAACGCACGCGCGGATCCCGGCCGAAATTCTCGCGCACCAATTCGGCCGTGTGATCAATCGAACCGTCGTCAATCACAAGAACTTCGAGCCTCGGATACTTCGAGGCGAGCACGGATCGGACCGTATCGAGAATCACCGCCTCTTCGTTGTAGGCCGGGATCAGGACCGAGACGGTGGGCTCGTAATCGGGATTATACGGCGGAGCAGGGCGAAGTTTCTCAGCCAGAGCGAGCAAGCCAATCACGAGAGCGCGGCCGCTGACGAGCAAAATTCCGGCGATAAAGATAAAACCGATTGCTGCGCGAAAAATGCGAAACACGTCAAAGATGAAAGCATCGGCGCGCGCGAGCAGCCATTCCTGATGGCTGAGCGGCATCATGACCTGCGCTCGCGTCTGATTCAAGAGAGCGGAAACGGGGACGAATTCGTACCCTTTCGCGCGGAGGCCATCAATCACGCGGGGCAACGCTTCCACCGTATGACTGCGATCGCCGCCGCCGTCGTGCATGAGGATAATGTTTCCTTTGTCGGCTGTCGTGTCGGCGATCACTCGCTGGACAATCGTGTCCGCAGGCGGTGGAAGACCACCATTGGGCTCACCCCAATCGTGCGGATCAATGCGCGAGCCAATGATGATGTAACCCATCGCTTGCGGAATCGGGAGCATCTGGATTTCGCTCGCCGTTTCCGGCTGGTGATCGATTCCGTAGGGCGGGCGAAAGAGTAAAGTCTTCACGCCAAGGCTGCTTTCGAGAAGCAGCTCGGTAAGGTTCAATTCAATCTGGAGCTGGGGTTTTGTGATCGCTTCGAAATCGGGGTGCGTGAACGTGTGGTTGCCTACCTCGTTGCCGAGCGCAAATTCACGCTTCACGATATCGGTTTCTTGATTCGCCGTTTCCCCAATCACAAAAAAGCATGCGGGGACATTTTTCTGTTTCAGGATATTGAGAATTTGCGGCGTCCATTGCGGGTCGGGACCATCGTCGAAGGTGAGCGCGACTTTTTTCGGCATGTCGCCCATCTGCTGGATTCGCCAGGTAAGCGGATAGCTCTTGAAAGTTTCATCGTCGAACAGATCCGTATCGGGATCGTAGTCGAAGGTGCGGCGCCCGCTTTGCGGTGTGGCGGTGATGCGCCAGATATCACCGTCACCTTCCAGGATCAAGTCGTAGCCTGGCGGAACGTCCTGGAGCTTGGTGCGGACTGCATTATCCGGACGAGTGGCGTCCCAGATATACCAGAGCGATGGATCTTCCATCCCCAGACGCCAAAGGGCCGTGCCTTGAACGTGCGCGCGCTCGGCGGCGCGAAGTTCGTTGTAGGCCGTAATGCCGTCGAGCATCCAGACGTTGTGGACGACATCGTGCTCGTCCTCATACGAGTAGTGCGGGCTCAGAGAATCGGGATCGAATTCAATGTCGGTTTGCGATTCCACTGCGGTGATTACGCCCTGCTGGAATGTGACGGCCTGCGCCACGGGATGCGGATCGAGTTTCGTTTTTGCGGGCCAGTCGTAGCCATAATTGGCGATGCCCATGACGATCTTTTCCGGCGGCACGAGCTTCAGGATGTTGTTGATGTTGCGAACAAACCAGTCCTGCGAGACGACTGGGCCGGGAGCAGATGCGGGCCAATGAAAATCGTAGTTCATCAAGATAATCGCATCGGCTTGAGACGCGAAATACTTGTAGTCGTAGCTCCAGTCGGCCGCGGGTAGAGCCACCATCAATTTCAGGTTGGCTGCATGCAGCGCGAGAGCGAGGTCGTGAACGAAATGCTGGAAGTTTTGCTGGCTTTCCTGGGGAACTTCCTCGAAATCGACGACAATGCCCGGTTCGTGCTGAGAGATGGCGAACTGTTCGAGCTCCTTGGCGAGCTTTTCACGTGATGCCGGGCGCGCCAGCATATCCACCATCTCCTGGACTTTCCAGTCTTTGCCGTCGTAGTTGTTGACCATGGACATGACGGGCAGATCGACGCCCTTGGCTTTGATCGATTGCATCCAGTTCACGAGTTTCGGGTCCTGGTCGATATCGAGATGCCCATCCGGCGACACGGCGTGCAGCGCTTCCGGAATTAACAAGTCGAGGTCGTGATAGTGAGCCTGCAGAGAAGCGAGGCTGGTGGAATCCCAACTGACGTAAAATGCGGCGCGCAGCGGATCATAATTCTGCGGAATCTTACCGAGCTGCGCGACGCGATGTTTTCTACCGGGCCGGACGGACTTTGGCTTCAGGCGCCCGCGAATTGCATGAAGAGCGCCGTGCGTATCGGCACGAAGTATATCGGGCAGGTCCGGATTGCGAATTAAGTTGATGACAAAAATGACGAGAACGATCGTAAAAAACCCGCCCGCGAGTTCGAGAACGAGGCGAGTGCGGCGCCAGCGACGGCGCTGCTCATCGTAGAAAATGGGCTTGCGTTCAGGCATCCGGGCAATCCAAGCTAGCCGTCCATTCGCGGCGTGTCAATGACTCCCACAACTAAGATGCGCACTAACATAGCTTTTGCCGCACTGACGGGGCTGATCCTGCGAGTGTATTTGGTCCTGAAATTTCCAGTGACGCAATCAGGCGATGCACCATTTTACATCGAGCTGGCCTGGAATTGGCTTAAGAACGGAGTGTATGGGTTCCCGGTGAACGGCCGTCTCACGCCCGTAGACATGCGGGTACCCGGTTATCCGGCGTTTTTGGCGGTAATTTTCGCTTTTGCGGGGAAGTCGCCGCGTGCCGTGATGCTGGTCCAAGCTGTGGTGGACCTCGCCGGGTGTTTCCTGATTGCGTTGATCGCGGAGCGGCTGGCGCCTGCGGATTCGAGGCGTCGCGTGTTCATCGCGGGATTGTGGCTAGCAGCCCTGTGTCCTTTCACGGCAAACTATTCCGCCGTGGTGCTGACTGAAACGCTCGTCACATTCCTGACCTCGCTCGCCATCCTGGTGCTGCTTGAAACGAATCTCGGGCGTGCGGCTGACGGCGGTGGCGTGGCGTTCGCGGCAAATCGCTTTTTCTCGAATCCCTGGCTGCTCGCGGGAATTGTAGTAGGCTTCGGCACGCTGGTGCGCCCGGAAACGCCGCTTTTGTTGATTGCTGCCGGACTCGTTCTGATGAGGAAATGGGGGCGCCCGCGCGATTGGGCGAAGCTGGTGCGAGCGGGGTTGCTTATGGGATTGGGCATCCTACTGCCTCTATTGCCATGGGCCGCGAGAAATTGGACTGTCCTGCACAAAGTGCAGTTTCTCGCGCCGCGCTATAGCGAGTTGCCGGGCGAGTATACGCCGCTCGGCTTGACCGATTGGACCAGCACGTGGCTATGGCGTTTTCGCGATGTGTACAAAGTAACCTGGAAGGTGAACGACGAGCCGATCTCGCCCGACGATATTCCTCCACGGGCGTTTGACTCGCCTGACGAGCGAGCGCGAGTGGAAGCGTTGTTCGAAAAATACAATGAAAGCCTTACGATGGGCCCGGAGATCGACAGTCAATTTCAAGAGATTGCGCGTGAGCGAACGAAACGGCATCCTTTGCGAACGTATGTCGAGATCCCATTTTTGCGGATGCTCGCGATTTGGTTTACGCCGCGCGTTGAGCTCTTGCCAGTTTCCGGACGGGTGTGGCCGGTGCGAGTGGAATGGGAGGAGGACCGTGCGGATTTGCTCGTGACGCTCGCGCTGGTAGCAACGAACGTGTTTTATGTCGCACTGGCGCTTCGGGGAGCGTGGCTCGCGCGCAATCGGCCGGGCTGGGCGCTTCTCGTGGTCTTCATTCTCGTGCGCACAATTTTCTTTTCGAAGTTTGTCGAAGCTCCCGAGCCGCGGTACGTGCTGGAATGTTTCCCTGCAGTCATCGCGTTTGCTGCACAGCCGTTCGCACGAAAAAGTCAGCTTTCTTCCACCGGCTCCGGGTGAATCGTCAGGCGGAAAATTTGCGGGAAGCGTTCCTTCACGCGATCCTCAAGCGCAGCGGTAATATCGTGAACCTCGGTAATCGGAAGGCTGCCGTCCATCGCGCAGTGGCATGAGACGAGGATCTTGTGATCGACGCTGCGGACATGCACTTCGTGGCAGTTAACCAGTTCGTGGTACTCCGACTGAAGCGAATTCAGGAAATGCTGGACGGAGCTAGACAGGCCTTTCATCTCTTCCGCGCCTGCAATGCGGGTGCCGAGCGGCTCGATGTGGATATTCACGCGGGCTCGGGAATCGGTGGCGCGGCGGATGTCTTCTTCGAGTTCCGTGGCGCTGCGATGCGCCTCGCGCAGGCTTGAGCCTTCGTTCACTTCAAGATGCAACTCGATGAAGAGGCATCTCTCAAATTGATGGGCTGAAAGTTCGTGAACGGCGAGGCCGCGGCGCTGAGCCACGGCGCGAATCGTTTCGAACAGATCTTCATCGCTGCGCGCCCGAGGCTCAACGTGAACGACCACGTCGGCATCCGGCACGATCCCTTCGATGCGTTGCTCGACGGCGTCGCTCGCGACGTGTGCTTGCTCGAGGCTCGCGGTGCGAGGAACGCTAATCGTCACGTCCACGAAGTAGCGCTGGCCGGAACGGCGGACGCGCACGCGCTCGCTGCGCAGCACGCCTTCGGTATTGGCGACTGCGGCTGCAATCTGCTGTTGCAAACCGCTGGGCGCTACGTCCAACAACGCATCAACAGTTTTCTTGCCGAGACGCGAGCCGATCCAAATGATGACGCCGGCGACGGCTAGCGCTGCGAAAGCGTCCAGCATGCTGAGCCATGGAATGTCGTATTTCAGCCCGATCCAGGCGCCGGTGATGCCGAGAATTACGACGAAGGTGCTCCAGACGTCGGTGGAGAAATGCAGCGCATCTGCCTCAAGGGCTTCGCTGGGATATTTGCGCGCGACGCGAGTGAGCCGGCGCGAGCGGACGAGGTCAACTGCCATGCAAATGCCGAGAATGATGATGGCGCGCAAACTGGGCCGGATATGTGTCGAATGGAAGACGAGCCGGTGGATCGCTTCCCAGATGATGTAGACCGCCGTGACAATCAGAAGCGCGGTCTCCACGAACGCGGAAAAGCTTTCGACTTTTCCGTGGCCGTAGAGATGATCGGCGTCGGCCGGCTTATCTGCAACGCGAACGGACAGAAAAGTGATTACAGCGGCAATTAGATCGAGAATCGAATGCAACGCTTCGGACAAGATTCCGAGGCTGCCGGTTATCACAGTGAGAAAGACTTTAAGGGACACGAGCACAATTGCAGAGCCGACAGATGCGAGAGCCGCCAGGCGCTTTTCGTGAGTTGCACGTTCGACAGGTTCGGTCATTCAATCCGGGCCATCTGTGCGGGTCAGGCGACGCTATAGATTAAAGCCTTCGTCCGGCGATTATACGCTCGCAATGCTGGGGGAACAGCGTTGGAGACTAGCGATATCACAAGAGAGGAATTACTTGAGCGCCGGCGCCGGGACGAGTGGCAGGCGGCGCGGCTCGCCGTGGAATCCGCGGATTTCGACTTCTTCGAGGAGCAATGAAGGCGAGACGATCGAGCTGGGGATCCCGCCCTGCGCTCCTCCGAACGAGCCGAGAGCCGTTCCGGCGAAACCCGCTGCGGGATTCTGCATGTAGTCGTACAGAGTGAGATCGTCACCGATGGCGACCATATTACGCAGTGAGCGCAAGGTGAGACCTTCGATGTGTCCCCCGCGCACTAGCTCTTCACGGCCATCCGCCACGTAGACGCGGTAATACAGTAGCGGCATGCGTTCGCCGCTAGCAACGCCTCCGGCAATCGATCCGAGAAAATCCGAGAAATCTTGCTGGCCCAAAGATGAAAGCGCGGGATTGTCCATCCGCTTTATTTCCAGGCACCATTCGTGGCCATCCTGGCGGCACGCATCGATGAACTTCTTTCGCAGATCGGCAGCGTTCGAGGCATCGGAGGCCTGGAAGATAAGATTGCTGGCGAGAGGCTTGGTGTCCGAGAGCATCGCCGAGCGTGCATGGCCGTTAGAAGCCTGAAGTTCAGGTCCCGGCCGGCGCGACATCAGCAGATTTCTTAGAACGCCGTTTTGCACGATTTCGACGCGCCGGCCTTTCACGCCGTCGTCATCGATCTCGTATTGACCAAGCAGAGGCCGGCCCTGAAATTCAGACATCGCCGGGTCGTCAATGAGCGACACGCTTGGCGGCAGGACGCGCGTTCCCACGCGGCCGCTCCACTCGCTGCGTCCTCCCATTCGATCCATGATTTGATCGAACGCCGACATCATGGAAAGCGGCGGTCGCGCGCCCGAGAGCGATGCTGCCAGCACTTGCGCGAGCATGGAACCGGAGGCGGAGGCGTCGAAAAGCACCGGACCGTTGAAATCGGGAACAAGCGGGGCCGCGCGAAGCTGCATCAGTTCCGATCCGGCTTGAGTGAGGCCCTTCGAGATCGTGGCGGCGTCGGGAACGTCCCCAGGCTTCGCGACGTAAATGGCGTAGTAATGGTGGAGCGGCATTCCGTCCTCGGCCTGCGTGTCAAACGCCGCTTCCACAGCTGCTAAGCTTTTCGAAGTGCGAAGCTCCGTGCCTTCGCTATTCGTTAAGTAGTAGGTCGTATAAATAAAATAGTAGTTCACTCGAGTGCCGTAGAGTTGCGGGAAACTCTTGAGCGCTATCGACGCCGCGCGCGCCTCGTCTTCCCACTTCCGCGAAGTCCAGTCGGGCACGGCGCGCGGGTCGACCTTGACGAGCGGACGCTCCTGCGAAAAATCATCAATTTCGGGAGGCTTCGTCAGGCTACGCAGGAATGCCTGCTTGAGCGACATCTGGGTCGCGGCTTCTTTGTAGGCCTGATCGGTGGCGAGCCACAAATCCTGGCGCAGTGAGTTGTAGTCGTGGTCGATTCCCACTTCACCGGTGGAACCGAGGAAACCCTGAAACCCGTCTTCGCTGATGAAATTGGAGCTGTCGAGGTGGTAGTCGCCGATGCGCGCGTCGACACTCATGAGACGGTTGCGCGTGGTGGTGGAAGACACGAGATCGCCGAACGATGCCGTGACGGCGCGAACGTCCACGTCGAGAAGCCTATATTCGAGGTAAAACGGTTTTTCGACTCCGGGCAACTGGAGCCGTGCACGATTCCTCTCCATTTCATCGTGCATGGCGCGAAGCGTCTGGTCGCTGTCAGCGGCCTGTTCAACCGCGGGCGGCGGATTGGTGGAGTCCACCGTAGGAGCGGCTGATGGTTTCGTGTGGCTGGCAGCAGCCGGCAGTAAGAACGCGAACGCCCAGAATGAGATTATGGTCGCGATTTTTCTCACTGCTTCTGCCCCTGTGATTCAGGATCGTGTGCGGGCGGCGGAAGAATCGGGGGGCGATCCGTGGACGTTTGTTTCTTTTGCACTTCCATCTCGGAAATCAGAATCGCAGGCGCGACGGCCGAAACTGGTACCGAACCGGATTCAGCGCCGCAGTAGCCGTTGAAGATCTCCGGCTTGTCACCGGTTGCGACAATTTTCGTGAGGGAGACGAGTGGCGTACCGACGATGTCCACGCCGCGAACGAGTTGATCCGGGCGGCCGTCCGGAAACACTTTGTAAACGACGAGAGGAAGGACTTGAAACGCCTGTGGCTGGCCGCGGCCCGTGAAAGTAAATCCGCCGGCGATGTCGTCAATCAGCAAACCGAAAGGCTTGCCTTGCGCTTTCACAAGCTCGATGAGCTTTGCGCGAAGCTGTTCGTTCGTCACAGCGTTGGTGCTGGACACGATCAAATTGCCCTGACGCGCGACGGGAACGAACCCCAATTGGCGGCGTCCGTGGCCGTTGGAATGTGGAATATCAACCAGCGGCGAGCGTGACATGAGAAAAGTCTTCAGCACGCCGTGATCGACGAGCTGAACGCTTTCCGCCTTCACGCCTTCATCGTCGTATAAGTAATTTCCGAGCAGCATCTGGCCACCAAACAGCAATTCGGTGGGATCGTCCTTGATCGAGAGAAAATCCGGCAGAATCTGTTCGCCGACTTTGCTCGTGAACGTCTGGCCTTCATTGATGTCTTTCTGGCGAAAACCTTCGGAGCGATGTCCGAAAACCTCATGAAAGAAAACCGCGGCCGCGCGGCCGGTGAGTAGTGCCGGGCCTGCGTAAGGATCCACGAGCGGCGCTTTGTCGAGCGCTTCGGTCTCCTGGATCATGGTCTGAATATGTTCGAAGACGGTTTTGTCGTCAGGGGCATCCTTTGGAGCGAGCCAGTCGAAATTGTTGTAGCGGTTGATGTCCATCCCGTCCGGAGCTTTGCTCTGAACGTAAAGCTCGAGGCGATAATGAATCTGTCCGAATGCAATTTTGCTTCCTTCGCTTGTCACTTCGTACTGATTCGCGGCGAGCGCCGTGAAGGTGACGATGGAATTAAGAACAGCAGGCGATTGGCTGAATGCCGCCGTATATTTCCGGACGCGCGCTTCCCACGGCGCTCGTTCCACTCGCATCTCGACGTGCGGTCCGGTGTAGGTCCGCGGAGCTTCCGGAGAAAAATCCGGCGCGGCGCCCTCGGCTGTTTGTACCTGCACCTGCTGGCTCGTTTTCACTTTAATCAGCGCCTGGGACGCGGCGCGGTATTGCTTGTCGGTCTCGCGCCAGATTTCGCGCGAGAGAACCGGCAGGTCGTCGTCAAGAATCGTCGAAGTGCCAGGACTGGTCCAACTAGGCTGCCGGTCGCCGAGCTTGTGCGTATTATCTTGCTTGATGCTCCCGACGCGCGTTTGCACTTCGAGCCAGCGCGCATGATTCTCGGTGCTGGAAAGTAGCGCGCCATTGGAACCGGATACTTCGGAATATTCTCGGTCCGCGATCGTGTAGCTGAGGAAGTAAACGGGTGGGTCCGCCTTCGAATAACCCGTAACCGCGCGATCGAGCTCCGACTGCATGGTGGCGAGAATGGCAGGCGCTTCCGGATTCTTCGATTGCTGAACTTTGGCAAAGGCCGCGAACGCGGCACCAAAAACCGCGAGCGCAGCAATCAAACTTCGATTTGTCAGTGTGGATTTCATCATAAGGTAAAGTCCAACAGTTTAAGATAGGATGCGTACATTCCCAAATAAAAAGCCGGGGCCAATTTTCTCCCCGGCGGTTGCAAGAGCAGCCGAGACCACCGAAACCGCTCGAAGGAGCTTAGATGCGCGCTATGGTCGTAAGGCGGTATGGACCGCCTGAAGTTTTTGAGTCGCGGGAAGTACCCGACCCGCAGCCGAAACCGGGAGAAGTATTGATTCGCGTGAAGGCCGCCGGCGTCAACTTCGCGGATCTCCTGCAGCGAATGGGTGTCTATCCCGGCACCCCCAAACCGCCATTCGTACCTGGAATTGAAATCGCCGGTGTTGTCGAGAAGGTGGCCGAAGGCGGAAAGCGGGAAACCGGCGAAAGTGAGCCGTTGCGTCCGGGCGACGCCGTTGCTGCGTTCCCGAAGTTCAACGGCTACGCCGGCTGGGTTGCTGTGTCCGCGCCGATGGCCCACCGCCTGCCCGCGGGAATGTCGTTCGAGGAGGGCGCAGCGATTCCCGTGACTTATCTGACGGCCTATCATTCGATGTTCGCGATGGGAAACTTGCTGCCGGGCGATCGAATCCTGATTCATGGCGCGGCGGGAGGCGTGGGAATTGCTGCGATCCAGCTCGCCAAGGCGCATGGCCTGGTGATATTCGGGACGGCGGGGCCCACGAAACAGGATTATCTTCGGAAGATCGGAGTGGATCATCCGATCGATTACACCAAGGGCGACATTGTCCAGGCAGTGCGCAAATTCGCGCCGGACGGAATCGAAATGGCGATGGATCCGATCGGAGGTAAATCGTTCGCCCAAAGCCAGGCGTGCCTGGGTCCAACCGGCAGACTTGTGGTGTACGGTTTTTCCGCCGCGGCGGGGTCGGATGGAAAGCGAAGCTGGATACGTGGATTGAAGGCTCTGCTCGAAACGCCGAGGTTTCATCCGCTGAAAATGATGAGCGAGAACCTCGCGGTGATTGGAGTTAGTCTGGGACGATTGCAGGCCCGTGGCGCCCTCTTGCGGCGAGAACTCGACGAGCTGTTCCGCATGTACGTGGCGGGCAAAATCAAACCGGTAATTGGAAAATCGTTTCCGCTGGCGGATGCCGCGGCGGCTCATCGGTTCATCCAAGAGCGAAAGAATGTCGGCAAAGTGATCCTAACGGTGAAATAGAGCGGAGTCACTTCGGTGCTGGCGCTTCAGGCTTCGTGAATAGCGATTCGTCGATTTTGGGATTGAGGTTGACCTCTTCGATGTGGGACTCGAGGAACTTCGCGCCGTCGCGGTAAATTGTGGTCGTGTACGCGAACTGCTTTCCGTCCACCGTTCGGTAGTCGCCCCAGCGCTGGTCGTTGTCCACCATCCCGTGCTGGCCCTCCGACTGGTAGTGCGCGGCGGCCAGCAGATGGGTAATTGGATCAAAATATAGCTTTACCGAATTGAACGGCGCTTCGAGTTGAACGCCTTCGGCTTTCTTGCCGTCGATCTCCTCTTCGCCGATAAACCGTCCAGCGAGCTTATCGTCGAGAACACGCTGGTAGGCTCCCCAGCCGCCGCCGAACATCGCGATGCCCCGTTCGAACTCAGCCAGAAAACGCGACGCGTCCACAACTTTATCGGGAAACTGGAGCCATGCAACCTTCCCATCGCAAACCTGCATGATGGTCTGCCCTTGAAAATCCACTTGCCCATGCGAGCGGTCCGGATAGGACACGAGCCATGAGACCTTGATCGGCGCCTCGTTACCCTGGTTGAACATGCTGCCGCTCTCGTTCATTGCGAGGCCTTTGACCGATGTGAGCCCGTCGCCACCCGCAGCTTTCGCACCCGCGAGCAGGATTTCTTTGCCTCGGGCAAGCGATTCAGGCGTGATTGCTGCCGAGGTTCGAAGGTCCGGCCGAGTCGCGTCGAGCTGATCGGCCGGAATCTCGGTGAATTGCGCGCTGGGAAACTCCTTTTTCAGCTCATCGCGAAACTGGGTGACATTTCCGACAAGGACAATATCGAGGTCTTTCGTCGCGAAATAATGCTGTGCGACCGCTTTCGCCTCAGTCGCCGAGACCGACCGCACCCGCTCCGGGTACGTGCTGTTGTAATCCGCGGGCAATTCGAAAGCAGCGGCCGTAAGAACGCGATCCGCGACTTGCTCGGCCGTCTCGGTTTCAATGGGATAAACGCCGGCCAGATAATCGCGCGCGAAATCCAGCTCCTTCGGCGCGATATCCCCGGTGGACATCTTGGACATGAGGTCAACAACGAGTCTCGTAGCTTCGACCGTCGCTGCTGTGCGCGTAAAAGTTCCGGCGGTAAAAACTCCCGCATAGCGTCGTGGGGTGAAAGAAGAAAATGCGCCGTAGGTGAGACCCTTCTTGACACGAACTTCGGTGTTCAGCCGGCTATTATATCCGCCGCCGAAGATCCGGTTCGTCACTTGCAGCGGAATCAGCTGGGGATCCGCGCGCCGCACGCCGAGCTTTCCAACTCGAATCTGCGTCTGGACCGCGTCGGGCTTGTCGATGAGCCAAATATGCTGGCCGGAAATCGGCGCAGGCACAGCGGGCGTTGCTGCGGGCAGATCAATTTTCGGCCAACCGCCAAAATATTTCTCCGCTACCGTAAAAGCTTCCTCTGGAGTGATGTCTCCTGCAAAAGCAAGGAATGCCTGGTTCGGCACATAGTGCGCGTTGTGGAATTTGGAGAGTTCTTCGCTCTTCAATTTTTTGACGGTGTCCGGCGTTCCTTCGATCGGCCAGCCGTACGGTGAGCCGCTATACACCACGTGATTGAACGCGAGTGACGCGAGATAATCAGGATTCGAATATTGCACCGTGAGAGACGAAAGGAGCTGTTCGCGGCGGCGAGCGAGCTCCTCCGGTTTAAATGCCGGATGAAGGACGACGTCGGACATCAGATCGAGCCCGAGATTCAGGTCCTTCTTGACGACGTCGAGCGTGATGGTGGTCGCATCTTTACCCGCCTGTGCGGTCAGCTGCCCGCCGACGAAATCGATCGCGTCAGCGATTTCCTGTGCCGACCGCCGCTCGGTTCCCTGCGTCAGCAGGTTTGCGGTCATCTGCGCGACGCCCGGAGTTCCTGCTGGATCGTCAATACCCCCTGCGGAAAGGATGATCAGTCTGGCTACAACGGAGGGTTCGCGACGGTCACTAATGACGAAGACGCGGAGCCCATTCGCAAGGGTCTTCGTGGCGGCTGAAGGGAAATGAAACGGTTTCGGTGCGCCAGCTCCAGGCATCTGTGGCGCGAGTTTCACGCCGGGAGGAACAACACCTGTGCCGTCCTTTTGATCTTTTTGGTCTTGCTGCGCCGCGGACTGCTTTTCTGCGGGTGGCGTGGCTGCCTGTTGAGCGGACACTGCGGCGCCGGTGAGAGCGACCAACGTGCAGAATATTAACCACTGCCGCATGGCGAACCTCTTCATCTTTACTCCTCGAATGGCGCTGCCAGCTGTTCTTGGCGTCAACCTCATTACTGCGCCGCTGGCTTTACAAGCAGAACAGTAGCGCGCTGCGAGACAAAATATTCCTCTGCCGCGTGCTGTATGTCTGCCGGCGTTAGCTTTAGATAGTGACCGAGCTCGGTATTTACGAGATCGGGATTCTTGCCAATCACCGCTGCTGCCCCGAGCGCGACAGCCTTTTCTTCGTCGGTATTTCGTCCCAGGATGAATCCGGAAATCTCCTGGTTCTCGGCCTTATCGAACTCTCGCGCTTCGACCGGTTTTGTCTTGAGTTCATCGAGCACGGCCACGACCGCTTTCTGGCCCTCCTCGGCAGTGTGCCCCTGGTTCATGATGGCGTAAGCCCAGAACAGATTCGGATCCTCCGTGAAGTTGCCGAAGCCTGCGGCCTGCACGGCGATCTGGTCCTTATAAACAAGCGTCTGGTACAGGCGGCTGCTCTCGCCTCCGGCAAGGATGTTGGCGGCTAAGTCGAGCGGATAAGAATCGGGCGCATAACGGGCCGGGATTTTGTACCCGATTACGACTGCGGGAAGCGGCGTGTTGGAATAAGACTTGTTCACCACGCGCTCTTCTGTTTGTGCGGGTTCGGAAGTATCAATTCGCGGAATTGGTTTTGCGGAGGCCGGGATTCCTTCGAAATATTTCTTGGCCCAGCCCAGCGCCTCTTCGGAATTGAAATCGCCGACAATGATCAGCGTCGCGTTATTCGGCTTGTAGAAGGTGTTGAAGAAGGCTCGCACGTCCTCGATCGTGGATTTGTCGAGATCGGCGATACTTCCAATCGCCGTGTGGTGGTAGCCGTGCACCGTGAACGCAGTGGCACGAAGGTCCTCTTCGAGCAAGCCGTACGGCTGATTATCCACACGAACACGCCGTTCTTCTTTTACTACCTCACGTTCGGACTTGAAATTCGCTTCGTCCACATTGAGGCTGCCCATGCGGTCCGCTTCGAGCCAAAGAACGCGCTCGAGATAATTGCTCGGGAACGTCTCGAAGAAATTCGTGTAGTCGTCGTATGTGCTGGCATTATCGAATCCGCCTGCCGCTTCGATGATGCGGGAATGCTCGTCCGGCCCAACGTGCGCCGAGCCTTTGAACATTAAATGCTCGAAGAGATGCGCGAATCCGGTGTGCCCGGCGCGCTCGTCTTTCGCGCCGACGTGATACCAGACTTGCAGGTTGATTACAGGAGCGGCGTGGTCTTCGAGCAAGATCACCTGCAAGCCGTTGCCAAGGGTGTGCGTGGTGAAGTTAAGCTTCGGCGGGCGAACCTGTTCCGATTTGTCCTGCGCGGCGAGCGATGCTGCCGACGCGACCACGACCAGCATAGCGATAGCGAAACGACTCCAAGTCCTCATAAACCGATAACTCCCATCCCGAGGGATTTATTGCGCGTGATGCTCGCAAGGCGGAAAGGCCTGCGGTAAAGATAAGCCCGTTATCAGAGACGACGCAACCGAGAGAAGATTCTCCAGTATCCTAGACGGTCGTTGCAGCTGTCAAATTCGCCCGAAGAAGTATCCCCGCAGCTTTTTGCGCGATTTCCTTTTGTCTGCCACCGAGATTTAGACGTATACCAACAGGAAAAGGCTACTTCAGCATCGATTGCGACGAGGCGAAAGCCCGTCGTAATCTGGACTTATCTCGATCGGAAACTTTCTGGTAGCAGACTTCGTGGCGAGGCGACAATGCGAAGCTTAGCCGGGATTTTAGTAGTGGCGCTGATTTCGGTGCTGGCCTACAGGCTGTACTTTTCAAAAATGCAATCGTCAGAGACCGGCACGCCGGTGCAGACGATCAGCGTCGTGGGCGTGAAGAATGATCTGCTCGCGATTGCGCAGGCAGAACGGGCTTACCAGGCGGAACACGGGTCGTATGGTTCACTCGAGGAATTGAAGTCAGCCGGCGCGATGTCGATGCTGAAAGACGGCCGCGATGGATATTCATATGAAGTGGAAACATCGGCGTCTGGCTTTCAAGTGACGGCAAAATGTTCCACCATCACTAATCCCGGCTGCTCGAACTGGGCGGTTGACCAGACGATGCAAGTGCAGCCGGCACCGTAAGGTTTCGAAGGGTAATGAAGAACTACGGCGTGCGCTTCTGGTCAGCCACTGTCACGCCCGCTTCGGCGTAATCCGTCGGCGGCAGATCCACAAACGTTACCTGGATATTTTCTCGTTTCGCGCGGCCATCTTCGATGAGCGCTTGCGTGATGCGTTCGGCAAGTTTGCGCTTCTGCTCCGGCGTGCGTCCTGCGACCCATGTCACTTGAACGTATGGCATCAGCCCCTCCTGAAGAATGCGGGCGGTATTATAACGGCTCCGCATCACGCGTGCGCCGTGGAAGATTGTCTCGCCGGGGCTCATAAGCCGCTACGCCACGCGAGGGGTAGTCGTCAGCGCCGGCAGCTTCGAACCGCACTCCGGACAATTCGACCAGCCATGCTCAACAGCACGGCCGCAATTAGGGCACGTTGGCTTCATCGCCGTGCCACAGTACGGGCAGAAAACGAATCCGGATTTCACCGGTGTCGAGCATCCTGGACACGGCCGTGGCAGCGAATCGCGCAGAATGAAGTAGAGGATTATCCCGATGCCGTTGGGTATCAAGGCCGCAAGCCATGTCCACAGTACATAGCGCATGCCGCGGCGCTTCGCGTCCGCGTAGACGTAGCCGATGAGCAGGATCCATGCAACTATGATCAGAAAAGCGCCGTAGGTGAATGCGATCTTTCCAGCAAGCGGCCAGTACTTCATTTCGTTGTCCTCGGGAATGAGGACCGTCATCACCACCGTCGTCATCGTGAGATAACAGACGATCGCGATGAACCACGCCGTCCGCGGAATTATCTTTAGCCCTTCGCTGAAGCGGCTCATGCCAAGCTCCTTTCGCGTCGTTGATGGCGTGACAGCAAAATGGCTGCGATCCCCCCCGTCAGCCAAACGAGCGACGTGAATCCTGCAAATCCCAGCCACGACTGATTCAGCCGCGGATCGAGCAAACTCAAAAGCCCACCGCTCACGAGCCGTACGATCGGCCAGCTCGTTAGCGTCAGCGCCCAGGCGAACAACACCAGCGAAATCATCACCCGGCGGTTCCACGCATGCTCGCGTTCGTCCATGATCCGGGCTTCGGCTCGTGCGCACGTTCTTTGTACCAAGTCCGCCGACGGCTGCGGCGTCGGCAACTGCCGCAAACTGCGGGACAAATATTGCCATTGCTCCATTTCGGCCGAGCATCGGGGACACGTTCGCACGTGCTGCATTAGCAATTCTGATTCGTTCGGAAGGAGTGCGTCCGCGGCAGCCAGCGCTAGCAGTTCGCGAATCTTGTTGTGATCCTTCACTGAGATGTTTCCCGACGCGCTCATAGCCAATTTTCTCCCGCATAGCGCGTTTCCAAGCTGTTGCGCATCTGCTCGAGCGAACGGCGCAGCCGTGACTTCACCGTGGAAAGCGGAATGCCTAACACCTGTGCAATTTCCTCGATCTTCATTTCTTCTTCGAATCGAAGCGTCATCACTTCCCTGTAGGCAAACGGCAATTCGTCGAGAGCCGTTCCGACGCGGCTCGCGCGTTCTTTTTCGAGAATACGATCGAGCGGTGCCGGACCATGCGCAACCAATCTATCAAGCGCGGTGTCCTGCGATTCGTCTTCCGAAATTGGCTGGCCCAGGCTCGCCGGACGAACACGGCGAAGATGATCGATTGCTAGATTGCGAGCCACCGTGAATAGCCATGCGTCGAAATTTCGGCTCGGATCGAAGCGTCGGATTTTTTCCGCCACGTGAATCCAGGTCTGCTGAAAGAGATCCTCAGCTTCGCTCCGGTCACGTACTAGTCGCAGGAGGAAGCGATATAGGCGATTCTGGTAGCGCGATATCAGCGCCGAGAGCGCATCCAGGTCCCCACGCCGAAGCTGAGCAACATCGGCCTCGAGCCCCACGCCCCCCTCCCATTGCAACGCGGCGGTGCCCATCATATCCGTAATACGGTAGAGGCTCCGAAAAAGACTCAGTCGCCGAGAAAAGCGCGGCCCGCTTGGGCAGGTATGTTTCAAATCAGTGCTTTAGCGAAACTGCGATGGCTACCACTGAGGCGACCGCGGGCACGCGCTTTGAAGTTTTCGCCTGCTCTACCCGGCATACGTCGGGCGCAGCGATGGCCTCGCGCCCTATGCTAGAATGGTCTTCTGTGTTAAAGGTTCTTCAGGACCTTATCGAACTTCAAAGTGTGGATGCGCGTTTGAAGGAAGTTCGCGCCCGCCTGGCCTCTTCCCCGAAGAAAATCGCGGAACTGGACGCTCGTATCGCTGCCGCGAAGACCGAACTTGAGCAAAGTAAGGCCGCGCAGCTCGCCACAACAAAAGACCGCAAGAAATACGAGCTGGATGTCGAGCAACACAAGGAACGCGTTCGCAAGTACAAGGACCAGAGCGCACAAATCAAGACGAACGAGGCCTATAAAGCTCTTCAACACGAAGTGCAGATGGCTGAAGAAGAAATTGCGAAGGCCGAGGATCGGCTGCTCGAACAGATGGTGGCTAGCGAGGAATACGATCGCCGCATCAAGGCCGCAGAAAAAAGATTAAAGGAAGTGGAAGAATCCGTTCGCACGCAGCGCGCGACAATCGAATCTGAGAAGGCGACGGCTGAAAAAGATTTGGAAGGGGTCGAGGCCGATCGTAAGCGAGTTACATCGGAAATTCCCGAAGATCTGCTTGACCATTACGAACGCATCGCCAAGAAGCACGGCGGCGTCGCTCTCGCCGAAGTGGATGATGAGAAGTGCTCGCTCTGCGGCATGCAAATCCGGCCGCATGTATTTCAAAAGATGCGCAATGCGAACAACGAGGAGTTGTTCCATTGCGAGACGTGCACTCGCATTCTCTACTACATCGAGCCTACGGCGGTGCCGCCGCTCGACGAACACAAGCCCCAAGCGTCGGGCGCGTCTGCGTCCGCTTCTTCCCCCGGTGAAAATTAGCACCGACATTTTGATTGCTCGCCGCCGCTTCGGCAGCGCCTGCCACCGATGAAGCGTTCTTCAAAGACTTCGCCTCCCTCAAGCGCACGCCTTTTTTCCGAAGCTCATCCCGCCACGCCGCCCCCAGGAGTTCACATCGCGAATATCGACGGAGCATCCCGAGGAAATCCGGGCCCTGCGTCTTATGCCGTCATCATTCGTGACGCGAGCGGAAAAGTGATTCTCGAACTCGCAAAAAATATCGGCCGCGAAACGAACAATGTTTCCGAGTACTATGCGCTCCTTGCGGCTCTCGACTACGCGACGAGCCACAACATCTCTGCGCTGCGTATCCGAAGCGATTCCGAATTACTCGTCCGCCAGATGCAGGGCCGCTATAAAGTGAAAAGCGCCGATTTGAAGCCGCTGTACGAACGCGCCTCGAAGATGGCGAAGCAACTTGGATACTTCGCGATCGAGCATGTCCGCCGCGAATTGAATCGCGATGCCGACGCTCTAGCGAATGTGGTGCTCGACCAAGCAGGCGTTCCGAAATCCGTCAAAGCGAGTGACGCGTCAGAATCGCATCTCGGCCCGGTTTCGAATCAGGCTTCAGTCCGGGCAGCCTCGGGGTCTAATTCGAAGGACGCACCGCGAAGGATTCGCGCGCGATTCGTAAAAGGTGTGCTGATTCCAACCGACCCGCTCGACCTGCCGGAGGGGGCGGAAATCGCAATCGAGTTCCGCAGTATTCGCGGCGATAAACCTTAGTTTCCAGCGGAAATTCTAAGCGGCATTTCTTAGAACGTACGAGCGGTAGAGCGTGTCGCGTTGCGCAGGAATGTAGCCAGCGTCGGAAATAATTCGGCGCAGCTCCGCCTCGTTCGTGCGGTTGCGAACGCCGGCAGCATAAACCACGTTCTCTTCGATCAGAATACTGCCTACGTCGTCGGCGCCAAATTGCAGTCCCACCTGGCAGACCTTAATTCCCGGCGTAAGCCAGCTCGATTGAATGTGGTCGATGTTGTCGAGATATAGCCGGCTGATGGCGAGGGTTTTTAGATAGTCGAAAGCCGTGGCTTCCGGAATCTTCTTTCCGAGCGGAGTATTCTCTGGCGCAAAAATCCATGGGATGAACGCAGTGAACCCACCCGTATCTTCCTGAATCCGGCGCAGGCGTTCCAAGTGGTTCACGCGGTGGCGAAATTCCTCGCCGCAGCCGAACATCATTGTCGCCGTCGTGCGCATCCCGAGCGAGTGCGCGATCCGATGCATGTCTTCCCATTCGTCGGATCGGCACTTCAATCGCGAAATGCGCGCGCGAATTTCGTCGTCCAAGATTTCCGCGCCGCCACCCGGAATCGAGTCGAGGCCGGCACCGCGCAAGCGCGCGATGGTATCGCGTACCGAAAGTCCGGAAACCTCCGCGATACAAAGAATTTCCGGCGCCGAAAAACAGTGCAGATGCACCTGCGGAAACTTCTGCTTGATCGAGCTCAGCATGTTCTCGTAAAACTCAACCCGAAGATCCGGATGCAGCCCGCCCTGCATCAGCACGCCGGTCCCGCCCAGCTCGATCATCTCTCGGATCTTCTCGTAGATCGTTTCGAGCGGCAGGATGTAGCCATCTTTCGCGCCCAGCGGCCGGTAAAACGCGCAGAACGAGCAATACTCCGTGCAAAAATTCGTATAGTTAATGTTGCGGTCGATCTGGTAGGTCGCGACGCGAGGGTCGGTTTTCTTGCGGCGGACTTCGTTCGCCGCCATTCCGATGCCGATCAGGTCGTCGGAGTTAAAAAGTTCGAGCGCTTCTTCTTCTGTGATTCGCATTTCAGCTTCTCCGATTCACGCTCCACGACGAGCGGTTGATTGCGTGGGAGCATTGGCGAATTCGATCGGGCTATTACTCGGAATCAGTCCCGCGGCGGCAGACTTCTCGTAATACAGACGCAGCCCTTCGAGGTTTTCGGCGTCGAGGTTGAAATCAATATTGTCGACGAGATACCGTTCGAGCGCTTTGGCCGGCAGATCGAGCTTCACTGAAGCGGCTTCGGAAATTTCGCGTATGTGCTCCATTCCGTATCGCTTCGATTCCTGAAAATCCGCCACGACTTCCGGAGTAATCGCATCGCGTCGTCCAGCCCAAATCGCAAGCACGCACGGTTTGCCCGTCATCTCGCGCCATTGGTAGGCCACGTCGTACACGAACACAGTCTCGAATCCTGGAACGGGCATGTCTTCCGGGTCGCCCTGGCAACACGATCCGCCGCCTGGCAACTTAGCCGCAAGCGCTTCCATTTTCAGCGCCACGCGCAGCGCGGGATCGCCGATGATGAGCGCGGCGTCCGCTTCCTTGAGCATTTGGGAAGGGTCGGGTGCGGCCTCAACATACTCGGGCTTGATTCCCCAGTAACCCGCCGCCAGCAGTTTCACCAGCGCCGCCGAGCTACGCGAACTCGAATCAAGCGCAATGCGTTTCGCCATATCTATCGGCCGCTTCGACACAACCAAAATGCTGCGAACCTCGCCTTTTGCCGCCACCGCCATGCCCGGCAGCACCACCACATTTTCCATGCGCTGATATTCGATCGAGGGAATAATGGCTACGTCGACGTCGCCTTGCCGTAGAGCTTCCGCGCATTGCGAAGGCACTGTAAACGACAGTTCGTACTTGCCCTCAAGCGGCCCCTCCGCAAATCCCCACACCAGCGGCGCCGTGTTCAGGTATTCGACGATTGAAATGCGAAGCTTGCTCACGTTTTCCTCATTGCGTTAAGTCCCAATATAGCACAACGCTTGAGCTGACCTTTGGAGCGACGGACGACATGCAGTCCGGAGGTGGGCGCGCGCCGTAAAACAGTCGCGACGAACCTAGGTAAGAACGTTGGCAAATTAGGGCTGCTGCGGAAAATGAACGATTTCGTCCTCTGTGGGAATTTCCATTTCCCGTTTCGCCGGCGCTCCGTGCGAATCGGACGATTTCCAAGACTCGCCCTTGCCTTCTAGTTCATATTCAGCGAAAGCGTACGGCAGCCCTTCACAACCGAGTTCCGAATTCGCGTTGCAGATGTGGAAGTGCAGATGCGGCTCCGTTGAATTTCCCGAATTACCGAGCAGCCCGAGCACCTGGCCGCGGCGCACGTTGTCGCCGACTTTGACTCGCAGCGAGCCCGGCTGCATGTGCGCGTAAAATGCATAAAGGCCGTTTCCGATTTCCATGATCACGTAGTTGCCGCCGATTGTTTCGAGCGTGATGGGCACCACGGGCGGTTTATTCGGAATATTTTGCGGGATTCCATCTTTTGTCTGCTTGACCACACCGTCAACCACCGCAAGAATTTCAGCTCCATAGGCGCGGTAATTCTTGTTTTCGGCTGAGTCGCCTTGATACGTTTTGCCGTCAGGATTCAATTCGACCCAATCGATCGCGAATCGCTGCGAAATATACGCGCGACCCTCGATCGGGATGAATGCACGCCGATGCTGGGACGTATTGGAGGGCCCATTTCCCGCTACCCAATTCTCTCCGCGTAGTGGCGGGCTGATCGTGACTACGGGTGCACGGTTCACTGAGACGGGCACACCTTCGAGTGTGATGCCTTCCGGATAATCGCCAATCTTCATCGCGATGCGATGGCTGATCTTGGCCGGCACATCTTCGATCTTGTCGAAATTAAGCCACACGTACACGATCGCAAACGCTCCTGGTGCGACTTTCGCTTTCTCTGCGACGGTTTGCCCAGGCCTTGCGATCATTCCCTCTAATTGTGTGCCGGAGTAACTAACAATCGGTTTTGCGCCGGAATCGCCGGATATCACGTCGAGACGAGCGAGCAGGCAATCCCACTTGCCCAGGTTCGTCACGTGCAGTTCGTAGACAAGGTGCCATTTTCCATCGGCCTTGAACGTCCAAGGATCGATCGGTGAAAGCACTTGAAGCGGTGGCCCGACCGGCTTCGGCGTGTGAATCTCGGAGTTTTTTTCGGCCGGCTGCGGCGCTGCGCTATTCGCGCTGCGCTTGAACGTAAGCGGTTGCGGAGGGACGCCCCGCTCCGACCACGTTCCGACCATCTGCGTGCGCTCCTTGTTAAGAACGCCTTCGAAAACGCCACCAATCCTAGTCACTTCAAAGCGAATCGCATCGTTATTCAAAGTTCCGTTCTGAATGACCAGTGTTGCGCCCTGATCCAAGCTGTCGAGCGAGCCGCTGTAGATGCCACCGCTGGATTTCGTCAGCGTTACGACCAAGCGCAATTTGTTCGCGCCGGCACCAAGCGTTCCCTCCCAAGTGCCCACGGCATCTTGAGACGGTGTCCCAGACTGCGCGCGTGATTTCAGGAGAGCAAATCCGAAGATTAGACTCGCAAGTAGAAAGAACGCTAAAATCGGCGAAATTAATTTCATGTCACACTCCCAAAGCGACGCCATTCTGCCTAACTCGGCGATACCATGTCCAGAAGCCTCGCGAAACCGGCCCGGCCATCGCCGATTGAATCGAGCTCAGCCCAGGAATAACATCGGTGAATGCCACTATCGCCTCACGCGGTTCTCGAGACTTCGCTCTACGTCGCGGATCTCGATCGAGCCGTCGCGTTCTATGAAAACGTTCTCGGCTTGCGCCAGATTACCGATGGATATTTCGAAGGAGGCCGCGGAGCGGCCCTTCAGGTCGGTTCGGGGTCTTCCGTCTTGCTGCTTTTCCGCGCGGATATAACTCGGCTTGGGGGAATCCTTCCCGCCCACGGTACCACGGGCGCCGGCCACGTTGCTTTTCGGATCGAGCCGCGTGAGTGTGATTCCTGGCGGCAGCGATTGCGTGAGCACGGCGTAGTCATCGAAAAAGAATTCGCCTTTGGGACAAGTACACCGTCCATTTATTTTCGCGATCCGGATGGCAATTCGCTCGAGCTCGCCGTTGCGTCGATCTGGCCACTAAAGGATTCCTAAAGCTACTTTCGCTGGCTGGCATCCGTTCATGCGGTCCCGCGGGAGACAAGTTATCGCATCCGCCGCCTGCGAACTAATGCTGCTCATAAGTCCGTATATATACTGATGTTACCTTGCTTGACATAAAGCCGCGCTGCTGCGTACCCTCGCGCCAGAGCCTTCCTTATAGATGGATTCCGACCATTACTTGGGGTGGTTGGCCCTGGCGTTGACGCCCGGCCTTGGTGCCCGCATGGCGGGGAAGCTACTGCGTGAGATGGGCAGCCCGCAGGAGATTTTCAACGCCTCGCTCACGGAGCTCGAAGGTCACCATTTGCCCGCGGCGGTCGCCCAGGCAATTCACTCGCGCCGCCCCCTCAGCGATGCTGCGAAGGAGCTGGCAGCAGCCCAGGCGGCTGGCTGTAAGCTGCTTACCTGGGACGAACCCGCATATCCGGCCCGCCTTCGCGAAATCTACGACCCGCCGCCTCTTCTCTATGTTATTGGAAATATTGAACTTCTCAACAAACATTTAATCTCCATCGTCGGTGCGCGTCGTCCGACACCTTACGGGAATCAAATGGCCGAGCGATTGGGACGCGACCTCGCCGATAGGGGAATCGTCGTGACAAGCGGTATGGCTCGTGGAATTGACTCCTGCGCTCACAAAGGGGCGCTCAGTTCCACTGGCGGCGCGACAATCGGCGTCCTGGGCTGCGGAATCGACGTGGTCTATCCCAAGGAGAATAAGAAGATTTTCGCGGATATGGAACAACGTGGCGCCATCATCACCGAGTTCCCGATGGGGACGTTTCCGGCGCCGCAGAATTTCCCGATTCGCAACCGGGTTATTGCTGGCATCGCGCTCGGGGTTGTAGTTGTAGAGGGCGCGCAGTACTCTGGATCTTTAATCACTGCGCGGCTCGCCATGGAATTTGGCCGCGAAGTCTTCGGCGTCCCAGGCAACGCGACCCAGCCCACCAGCTTCGGACCGAACCAGTTGATTAAACAAGGAGCCAAGCTCGTAACCAGCTGGGAGGATGTAGTTGAAGAGCTGCCAACGCCCATTCGGGCGGAGCTGCTGCCGGTTGAGTCGGCTTCGGCCGAAGAGCGAGCGGCGCTTCTCGACGAGAGTTTTGTTCCGGCCGAACGCACGCTATATGAGCTGCTAAGCGTCGATCAAGCCCGGCATATCGACGAAATTATGGAGGTTTCCGGTCTAAGTTCTTCTGAGGTTCTGGCGACGCTATTTGACCTGGAGCTCAAAGGCGTGGTACGTCAGTTACCTGGGAAGCAATTCCTGAAAGTCCTCTTGTAATCTTCTCCGGGTCAGCAGGTAGGATGGTACGGCGCTCCCGTGAGACGGAGGGCGCGGTTCACTAGTCGCTAACGCATTCATGAGGTACAAAGTAGAAAGATGGCACGATCACTGGTAATCGTCGAATCGCCCGCCAAGGCGAAAACGATCAACAAATATTTGGGCCGAGGCTATACGGTGAAGGCTTCCTACGGCCACGTGATGGATCTTCCCACGAAGACGATCGGAATCCTTCTGCCCGGCGAGCAGAACGGCAAACCCAAGAAAAAACGCAAATCCAAAGCGAAGGGCGGCGCCAAGACCAAAGCCGAGAAGCCGGCGCCGAAGCCGATTCCGGTCACTTCCGAAAATATCTTTGAGCCTACCTACCAGGTGATCCCCGGCAAGATCAAAATAATCAACGAGCTTCGCAAAGCGGCGCAAACCGCCGATGCCGTCTACCTGGCAGGCGACCCGGACCGCGAAGGCGAAGCTATCTGCGCCCATCTCGCGCATGTCCTGAGCAAGCCATTCAGGCCGCCGGTGGAAGCCGAGACCAACGGGAAAAACGCTAAGAAAAAGAAGCTCGCCCCGGAAGATGGCAACGCGAGCGCGAAGGTTACGGCCAAGGAAGTCGCAAAGTTAGTTGTGAAGCCGCCGAAGGCGGAGCCTGCCGCTACCTCCGCGTCCAAAATCTTCCGGGTGATGTTCAACGAGATCACGCCGAAAGCAATTCGCGCCGCGTTCGAGCACCCTTCGCAGGTGAACGAAAACCTCGTCGACGCCCAGCAGGCGCGCCGCGTGCTTGACCGCTTAGTCGGCTACAAAGTTTCGCCGCTGCTTTGGGACAAAGTTCGGCGCGGCCTCTCCGCCGGGCGCGTCCAGACCGTCGCGCTCCGCCTCATCGTCGAGCGCGAGCAGGAAATCCGCGCGTTCGTTCCCAAAGAATATTGGACGATGCACGCGCTCCTCGCCGCTGGTGGGCCGCCGTCATTCGAAGCAAAACTCATTAAGTACAATGGCGAAGACATCGAAATTCCGGATGAGGCCGAAGCGCAGCGCATCCTCGCAGCGGTCGAGCACGCCGTCTGGCAGGTCGCCAGCGTCACCCAGAAAGAAAAACGCCGCTTTGCGCCGCCTCCGTTCACCACTTCAAAGCTCCAGCAAGCCGGCTACAATCGTCTGCGGTTCACAGCCAAACGCACCATGATGCTCGCCCAGCGACTCTATGAGGGCGTCGAGCTCGGCGATGAAGGCTCCGTGGCGCTTATCACCTACATGCGCACGGATTCGGTGAGAGTTTCAGCCGACGCGATCGCCCAAGTACGCGACCACATTGGCTCGGCCTATGGCGACAAGTATCTTCCCGAGAAGCCGAATTTCTTCAAATCGAAGAAAGACGCGCAGGAAGCTCACGAAGCGATCCGTCCGACAGATGTTTCGCGTACACCTGAAAGCGTGAAGCCCTATCTCGACGAGTCGATGTTCAAGCTCTATCAGATGATCTGGCAGCGCTTTGTCGCTTCGCAGATGGTTCCGGCCGTCTTCGATCAGACCACGATTGATGTTGACGCCAGCGGCTACACATTCCGCGCCACCGGTTCGGTCCAGAAATTTGACGGCTATCTCGCCGCCTGTCAGGCCGTAAAAGACGAAGAAGAAAAGGAAGACGAGGGCGACGCCGCCGGAAATTCATTGCCGCAGGTAACCGAGGGCGATCAGCTACGCCTCGAAACGATTCGTCCCGAGCAGCATTTCACCGAGCCGCCGCCGCGATACACCGAAGCCACTCTCGTAAAAGAGCTCGAAGATAAAGGCATCGGCCGTCCGTCTACATACGCTGCGATTATTTCGACGATAGTTGAACGCGAGTACGTCAACAAAGACCAGGGCCGCTTCACGCCTACTCTGCTTGGCGAGCGCGTTACTGGTCTCCTCGTGAAGGCCTTCGAGGATATTTTCGATGTGGGCTTCACAGCGCGTCTCGAAGAAGAGCTTGACGAAATCGAAGAAGGCAAACTGCGCTGGCGCGCTGCGGTGAAAGAATTTTGGGACCGCTTCGAAGTAGATCTCGATAAAGCCGCCGATCAAATGGATTCCTATAAGGCCGGCATCCCGACCGGAGAAAAGTGCGAAAAATGTGGCCAGGGAGAATTGCTCGAGCGTATCAGCCGCCACGGTTTCTTCCTCGGCTGCTCGCGCTATCCCGAATGCGATTTCATCCGCGATCTGGCGGATGTTCCGGGTGATCAGACGGACGCCGAAACCACCACGCAGTATTGCGATAACTGCGGCAAGGAGATGATCATCAAGCGCGGCCGCTTCGGAACATTCCTCGCGTGCACGGGATATCCGGATTGCAAGACGACGCGCCGCCTCGTGCAGGGCACTCAGAAAGCGCACCAGCCGGACGTCCCCCTCGACGAGAAATGCCCTACCTGCGGCAGCCAGTTGCTGCGCCGCCACGGGCGATTCGGCGAATTCATCGGTTGCGAGAAATATCCAAAGTGCAAGTACACGCGGCCCATCACGCTTGGAATCAAATGCCCGAAATGCAACGAGGGCGAATTTGTGCGGCGCGGCACCGCGCGGGGCCGGGGGCGTGGACGTATTTTCTATGGCTGCAGCCGCTATCCCGATTGCGATTTTACGACGCCTCACGAACCGATCAATGAGCCGTGCCCGAAATGCGGCGCGCCGTTCATCGTTGAGAAGCGCACGAAGCAGGGCAATTTCCGCTCCTGCATTAAGGAAGGTTGCGATTGGGAAATCGAAGCCCCGCTTCCTCCGCTCGAATCGCTCGGCCCTCAGCCCTCCTCGCAGAATACTGTTCCCGCAGGTGTGCCGTCGGGAGTGTCTTCCTGATTGTGCGCGGCGGATCGAGTAGCATCCGTGCAATATCGCAGGCCGTTGCGGCAACTCAGGGTTCGATGAAACAGCAGATCGACAGGTTCATCGAATACCTCCGCTACGAGCGGAACGCTTCCCCCAACACGATCCGCGAATATCGCCGCGATTTGCGCCAATTCATGGAGTTTCTCACGCCTCCCGGCGAGAAGACGATGCCGCTGGCCAACGTCGATCATCGAGTCATCAGGGAGTTTGTGGGCTGGAGTTACGACCAACACCTCGAGAAATCTTCCGTGGCCAGAAAACTGGCCGCCCTCCGTACCTTCTTCAAATTCTGCGTGCGCGAGGGCGTCGTGAAGCAAAATCCGGCGCGGCTGGTAAGCACGCCGAAGCTTCCCAAGCGCGTACCGCGCGTCCTTACCGCCGAGGAGATGAACGGTTTTCTCGATAATGTCCTAAGCTCCGGCGGATCGGCCAGAACGCGCGAGCGTTTACCGAGCCGGCTCAAGGAGAAAAACGACGCGAAGATCATGTTGAAACGCGATCGTACCATCCTCGAACTGTTATATGCGTCCGGGCTACGCGTCAGCGAATTGGTTGGCTTGAATCTTGGCGATATCGACCGCGCCGGCCAAATGCTTCGCGTTCTCGGCAAGGGGCGGAAAGAGCGCGTGGTCCCGTTTGGAACGAGCGCTCAGACTGCGCTCGAAGCTTACTGGCCGGTCCGTGAGGAAATTCTGAATCGCCCGGGCGCGAAGCCTGAAATCCAGGCCGTTTTCTTAAATCACAGTGCAGGGCGGCTGGGCACGCGTTCCGTCCGCGCAATCGTCAAGAAATATTCGCGCCTCGCCAATGTTAATTGGGACCTTCATCCCCACTCTCTCCGCCACGCTTTCGCCACGCATTTGCTGGCGGATGGCGCAGACCTGCGCGCGATCCAGGAACTGCTCGGCCATGTCTCGCTCTCAACGACGCAGCGCTACACACAGGCCAGCATTCAGCAGCTTATGAATGTGTATGACAAAGCGCACCCGCACGCTTAAATGGGAGTTTTAAGTCAGTGACTGGCTGACGCTCTAGCCAACACGATAGCCGTCTCCGAGGACATAGACTCGTAATAGCCGACAAGGCGGCTCGTCTCCACAGCTTGGTAGGGGATCAAGTTGTGCGCCCAGCGAAAGCCGATTGGCTGATACCAGAGCTCAGCGTCAATGTGAAACGGTCCTTGCGCGTCGCCAAGGGGAACGGAATAGCGGACCAGATCTCCCGCATCGGTGAAGTTCGGATCATCCGCGGCATCGCCAACCACAGCAATGTCTTTGTCCGCCGTCTGTTTCTGAAAACCGGCGGGAAGAAGCCGGTTGTCCTTTAGATATCCGACGCCCAGAGCAAGTCCGGTAGTGACCTTGCCGGCTTCATCTTTCAGAATTGGTTCGTAGATTTGTACTTCGTCGCCGCTCTTGATTTCGCGGTAGTGCGGCTCGAAGCGCGAGGGATCGGCATCGTTGTCGTTGCCTTGAATGGAACCGTCGGAATTCAAAGCTCCGGATTCAAAAACCGTGCGTCCGTTAACATCGCGAACGAGCAGATGCAGCCAGGCTCGGCGCGAGGGAAACGCGGTCGGCAATTTGTGGCCGCTCAGATTTTCCACGAACACATCCGCGCTGAGCTGCGAAGAGACCACGTCGACCTTGCGGATCGTGACGCGCGCAGCCTGCGACTGCAAAAACTCGATTGTTCTGTCTGCTTCGGCAGTCAATTCGAGAGGCATCGCGGTAACGCTAAGGTCGGCGCGATAACGGTTCAACACCTTTAAAACGAAGAAATTTGCGCCAACGAACGTGTGCTGCCGGACTCCTTGGCGGAGCACACCGAGAACCACGGTAATCGGCGCGTCCCCCTGGACCTCAGGCATGTGGCAGCCTTGACAGCTAAATTTGCGCGGATAATCGCTGTGCAGCCATTCAAGGTAGGGCATTTGTTCCGGGAAGGTGCCGATCTCTTTGCCACCGGACGCAAGCGATGTTGTGTAGAGCGTGTGGCACGTGGCACAAAGCGCTGAGTCGTGAATGTGATCGGCCTCGGTGGGGCGAAAACCTCCGGTTGAGGTTTGCATAATGTGCGCGCGTCCGTTGTCGATCACGAACGGACCGTACTCGGGATGGTCATCCTTGGACCCGGGAGCATCCACGACAAACCCGCCGTTGAAGCTTTCGCGTGTGCCAAGCTTTTCTTTTCCGATTTGATGGCATACCGAACAGGAGACGCCGTCTTCGGCTGCCGCATTTTTCTTGGGATCATTGTCGAACGGAAGATGCGCGAATACCTCGCCCAGCCGGCCTTGCAGCTTTGCCTCATAACGGGCGATGGGCATGTGGCAATCCGCACAGCCGTCTTCGAGCTTGGCGCTTGATTCCGGATGCTCGATGTCTTCGCGGCGAACGCTTGCCTGCCAATACGGATCGCGCGAGGCATTGGCCATGATGCTGGATCGCCAGTCGAAGCCAATCGACACATCTTTGCCCGACGGAGTTGTCAGTCCGTTATGACAGGCCAGGCAGCGGTCCGAGGTTTGAAATGCAGGCTTCAAATCTTTCTGCTGGTCTTTCTCCTCGCCGAGGGGTCCGCTCATAAGCGTGCACGGCGACGCGAGCGCCAGCGCGGAAATCAAACACCAGTACCGGGCAGACCTTTTCATTTACCAGCCTTCGTTCAATCGTCCGTCCTGCCAGTCCCAAAGCAAATAAAACACAATCTGTATGTGTCGCCCGGCGGTGTTGTTGACGGGAACTCGCACGCCCAGGTCAGCCTTGATGTGTTGACGCTTGCTGATCGTCACTTGCATTTGCGGCACCACGTCCCAGTTTGTTTTCGGATTGTCGACAAGATCCCGGACCGCCACAAATTCCACCATGGGCGACCAGAGCCGGCCCAAACCATGGTCCGCCGCGAAACTCTGGCCGAGGGCGGTATTGAAAAATATGGACTGCGGAGCGATGTTGGTGTGACGAGGTAGCTCGGCGCCGAATTGCGTCTGTATAAACGTATTCGTGCTAAAAAGCTGGTCAAAGGCGGCAAAGGTTTCAAAGGTGGTCGTGCCGGTCCCGAACCCTCGCTCTTTGTTGCCGGTGGGCAGAATGACGCTGCCTTGCAGGCTAAAGATTGATCCCGATCGCAAGCTGGAAAACATTACGCGTTTTACACCGAGGGTGGTGTCGCCAACGCCGCCGTACCAGGTGTGGTTCTCATCCTGAAAATTGACGGGGACATCGACCTCGATTTGATTTTTTACGCCGAAGCGCTGCTCGTGAATGATATGGGTCACACCGCCGGGAGCGCCCTGCGCATTGAATGACGTGGAGACCACCTCTTCGTCCTCTGGATAAGCCTTCTCCGTCACTAGCGCTCTTGGCAGGTTCAATTCACCTCGGGGCCAATGCGAATCGCGGCAGAAGCTGCGCAAGTACTTGATGACGCTGTCGATCTGTTGCGAGGTCAATGCGTCTCCGAAGGAGGGCATGATCTGCGAAAAACCACGGGTCGGGCCGCCGTGAACAATCACGGCCTTCCAGGCTGAGTTTTCTTCAGGCGTCGTCTGATCGCACCTCGTGAAGTCTGGAAACGTTCGGGGCGGCTCGAATCCGCTGATGGACTGCGGTGTGCCCGTGCCGTCGGAACCATGGCAGGCGATACAGGCGGATTTGTAAATTTGCTCACCGGATTCCAATTGACGCGAGGAGTCCTTGCCAGCTTGTCCGAACGCCCGTCCGAACGATAAACTAGCCGCCACAAAAACGAACAGCGCAATGAGTGCGGAGACAACGGCGAATCGACAAATATGGGAGAGCCTGCTTTGGGAGCGCCACCCTTCCACAGGCGGATAGGCAAGCCTACGCTTCAAGTTTCTTACCCCGCTTGGACGCGATGAAGAAATCTAGGCACGGCATTCTACCAGTAACCGGCTCGACGGAGCGTTTGATGACTAAACTGGTCCTCGGGTGTCATTTCAACTTCTGGACTAGCATCTTAACGATGGACGAGCTTTCGAGCACCCCGCTATAATCTAGGCAGTACAACTCGCAGAGTTTTTTGGGGCATCTATATTAAGAGTCCCACACAAAGCTAAGCAAGGACTCCTGAGGATGAAAACTGCATCGGCTAAGAAGACGCTCACCATTCCGCAAGTTCGCCCGAAAGCAGCGGCCTTGCAGATGTATCTCGAAACGATCTGTTATAAGACTCGCGAGCGCCTCGAACTCATCAACATCACAAAAGACTTGAATGAGGTGGTGCATAAACACGGGCTGAAAGCGGGCTTCGTCCTGGTGCAGTCACTGCATACCACCACGGCAATTTTCATCAATGAGTTTCAACAGGCCTTGCTCGACGATATCAAATCTTTCCTCGAAAGACTCGTAGGCCGCATCGATTACTGGCGGCACAACGATCCCAAGCTTTCCGAATGCAATCGCCAGAATGCCGATTCGCATCTCCAGGCCATGGTTCTCGGGCACACGCTCTCGGTGCCGGTCCGCGATGGCGAACTCGCACTCGGCTACTGGCAGTCCATCATTCTCGCCGAACTTGACGGCCCTCGCGACCGATCCATTCAAGTGCAGGTCCTCGGCGTCTCAGAAGATTCGAAATAAGGACGTAGCACCGCCGGTCTTGCGGCGGTTCTTGCGCAGGCATTTTTTTATAGCCCGCCCGCGCCCTACACGTTCAGCGTAAGCGACGTCTCCGGAATGAACCCATCTGAGCCGCGATGGGTGGCGCTAGCCGATGGTGGGAACGGCATCTTCACGCGATCGACGGGATTGTAACGGGTGTCGCGCTCCACGGGCACTCGGCCTGCGGCTCGGATCAGGCGTTCGAGTTCGGCGCGCGTCAGGTGCTCGGGCGTCGTTGCGCCGGCATCGTGATAAATCTTCTCTTCGACCACCGTGCCGTCCAAATCGTCGGCGCCGAATCGCAACGCCACCTGCGCAATACGCGGCGTTAGCATCACCCAGTAGGCTTTGATGTGATCGAAATTGTCGAGCATCAGCCGCGAGACGGCCACCATTTTCAAATCGTCAATTCCAGTCGGACCGGGCAAATGCGATAGCGCGGTATTCGCAGGATGAAATGCGAGCGGAATAAACGTAACGAAGCCGTGCGTTTTATCCTGCATGTCGCGAAGCTGCAACAAATGGTCCACACGCTCTTCGGGCGTCTCAATGTGGCCGTAAAGCATGGTGGCATTCGACCGCAGTCCGATTTCGTGCGCGGTCCGCGCTATCTGCAGCCACATCTGTCCGCTCACCTTGTGATCGCAGATCACTTTGCGGACGCGCGGATGAAAAATCTCCGCTCCGCCGCCGGGCAGTGAATCTACGCCGGCGTCTTTCATCGCAAGAAGCGTATCGCGAATCGAAAGTTTCGAAATGCGCGCGTAGTAGCCTACCTCCACCATCGTGAACGCTTTCAGGTGAACTTCCGGGAAGCGCTGCTTCAAGCCGCGAATTAACTCCAGGTAATACTCGAAGTGCAAATCGGGATGCAAGCCGCCGACGATGTGAAACTCTGTCGCGCCTTCGGCTACGCCTTCCGCCGCGCGTTTGTAAATTTCGTCCAGCGCGAACGTGTAAGCGCCGGGCGCGTCCGGCGAACGGCCGAAAGCACACAAGCGGCAATGCGCCACGCAAACATTCGTAGGGTTAATGTGCCGGTTGACGTTGTAGTAGCAGATATTCCCGTGTTTTTTCTCGCGGACATGATTTGCCAGCCAGCCAAGTGCAAGCAAATCGTGAGACTGGTAGAGAGCGACGCCGTCTTCCGCGTTGAGGCGCTCGCCGGCCAGGATCTTCGCCGCCACCGGCCCGAGCCGCGTGTCCGTTATTTTAAGCTCGCTGATCGCTTGCATTTCGAATTCTCAGGGACGTGTGACAACTGCCGCCGCACCCCAGAACAAAAGAAACAACAGACTAATATAGCCATTCACGGTGAAAAACGCAGCATTGATTTTGCTCAAATCGTTCGGTTTCACGAGTGAATGCTCGTAAATCAGCAATGCTGCGACGACTGCAATCCCTGCCCACGCCGGCCAGCCAAGCTGAAAACTCCGCGCCAGCCACACGAGCAGTCCGACCATCACGATGTGCATCGCGCGAGCTATCAGCAGCGCTCCGACCACTCCGAATTTTTTCGGAATCGAGTAGAGTCCTGCGGTCTTATCGAACTCAATGTCCTGGCAGGCGTACAGAACATCGAAACCGCCGACCCACAGCGTCACTGCGGCACACAGAATCAGCATGCGCCAATCGAGCGAGCCGCGAATCGCAATCCACGCAGCCGCGGGCGACATCCCCAGGCAAAACCCAAGCACAAAGTGCGCCCAGGTGGTGAACCGCTTTGTGTAGGAATAAAAGAACAGGACTGCCAGGGCCACCGGAGAGAGTTTCAGCGCCAGCGGATTCAATCGCCACGCTGCAATGACGAGTAGCGCTGAAGCCATCAGCGTGAACGCCCACGCAAAGCCGACGGAAAGCTCGCCCGTTGGCAATGCGCGCATCGCTGTGCGTGGGTTGCGCCGGTCGTATTCAAGATCAGCGATGCGATTTATCGTCATCGCGGCAGAACGAGCGCCGACCATCGCCACCACAATCCAGAGAATTTGCCAGAGTGTTGGGAAGCGTCCCGCGTCGCGCGCCGCGAGCAGCGCGCCCACCAGAGCAAATGGCAGGGCGAAAACGGAGTGCTCGAACTTAATCATTTCGAGCACTGTGCGCAGCCGGCCTTTCTTCGCGCTGGAAGAAGCGGTTCGATTCGCGACTTGTTCCTCAGGGGTCAATTTACCGCCGATTACCGCCGATTAGAATTTTGTATATTCCTTGTTTTTAGTAACTTACGGTAATTTCTAATCGCGCTACCGTAGATTAGGCTTCTACAGTCCGAGCGTTTCAACTCCGCCGCCAGCGGCGCTCCAGTTGCCCGGTTCCTTCCAGCACCTTCAGCGACAATTCCCACCAGTACATTTTAGGCGGCTGCCACGACAAGTGCAACAGACGAATGCGAATGGTTATTTGCCCTTCCAGCGGTATTGCTTTTCCTGAGGCAACCCGAGCTGCGCGAGGACGCGATGCGCGAACTGCTCCACGAGATCATCGATTTTCTTCGGACCGTAGTAGAAGGCCGGCATCGCCGGCATTACGGTAGCGCCTGCGTCGTGCACGCGTAGCATATTTTCGAGGTGAATCCGATTAAGCGGCGTTTCGCGCAGACACAGCACGAGCGGCCGTTGCTCTTTCAGGCAGACGTCCGCGGCTCGAGTGAGCAAGTCGTTCGCGATTCCGGATGCGATCGCGCCAAGCGCACCGGCCGAGCAAGGCACTATGGCCATGCCGTCAACCACGGCGCTGCCCGAGGCGATCGTCGCGCCGATGTCTTTATTCTGAAGATATTCGATTTTTTTTGCGGGTGTGCCGGTCAGGATCGCGGGAAGTTTTTTGGCGTCGGCTGCCACAATTCCGAGTTCGGTCGAGATGAGTCGAAGACCGGCTTCAGTCGTTACGAGATATACGTGGCTGACGCGGCGGTCAGCGTCGATCAGGCGGAGAAGCGTTTGCGCATAGATCGCGCCGCTCGCGCCGGTGATACCCACTGTGATTGTCTTGAGCTCGGATTTTGGCATCGGCGATTGAGCCTATGCAGGATGGAGAAATTTTGCAAGGTTCCGCGTGGGAAAGCGGCGACTCTATGTCTTTTTGATGGCGCGAACGATGACGAGCAGGACGACTGCACCCACGGTGGCCATTACCAGCTGGCCGATCAGTCCATAGGCTGCCAGGCCCAACAGCGTGAAAATCCAGCCGCCCAGAACCGAGCCAACGATTCCGACCAGCAGGTCCATCAGGGTTCCCATGCCGTGACCTTTCACGATTTTGCCCGCGAGAAACCCGGCGAGAATGCCAATCACAATTGTCCAGAGCAGCCACATGTTGCGCCTCCGATTGTGAACTGTTTGAATTTGAGCCTGTGCGCCCGATGAGCTGAAAACTGATTGCGTTAAGTGGCGCAACTCTAGCACAGTTCGCGCGAAGAGCGATGGCGAGGCCGCGCGGCCGACGATTGGTAAATGAGTGGTAGAAGACGAGTGCTAGAATTTGACGGTCGAATGAAAGGCGAGTGATGGACGAGAGCGACGTTCGAAATCTTTTGGAAGCGGTAAAGCGCGGGCAGCAGACAATCGATAGCACGGTCGAAAAATTGCGGCGGCTGCCGTATGAGGATCTCGGCTTTGCTAAGGTGGACCATCATCGCGGGCTGCGCCAAGGCTATGCGGAAGTGGTATTTGCGCGCGGAAAGACGCCCAAGCAAGTGACAGAAATCGTGCGCGCGATGCTGCGGGCAAAGGCGTCGCACAATATCTTGATCACACGCGCAAATAAGAAAACATTTGCTGCGGTGAGGCAAGCGGCGCGCGCCGCGAAATTGCGGGCCGAATTCCATGAGCTTTCCGGGACGATTTCGATCGAGCGCAGCCGAAAAACGCAAGGCAAAGGCCTAATTCTAATAGTCACCGCCGGGACGAGCGACATCCCCGTGGCTGAAGAAGCGCTCGTTACGGCGCGGTCGATGGGCAATCGGGCCGAAGCGATTTACGATGTTGGCGTCGCGGGCCTGCATCGCCTGCTCGAACACCGCGAAAAATTGGCCGAGGCGCGCGTGATTGTTTGCGTCGCAGGAATGGAAGGAGCGCTGCCAAGCGTAGTGGCAGGAATGGTTTCGGCCCCAGTGATCGCGGTGCCGACGAGCACCGGATACGGTTCGAGCTTTGGCGGATTGACGGCGCTTCTCGCGATGTTGAACAGTTGCGCTTCGAACGTGAGCGTCGTGAATATCGACAATGGATTTGGCGCAGGCTGCGTGGCGAGCGTGATTAATAGGATGTGAGGAGCCACAGAGACACGGAGGAAAACAAGGAGGCAGAGGAAGTAAAGGAAAGACATAACACGTGATGACAGCGATGACAAATTCTACGAATCAGGTTCCGGTACGTAAACTCGTCTGCGTAGTCGTGGCGTTGCTGCTAGTGGGTTTCGCCTTGCCCTACTTAGTACAGCTTTATTTCAGGCCGGTATTTATCCGCGCACCGCTTTCGCCACTTAGCATCAACCTCATAAGGTGGTTTCCCGCGGCCCTCCTATTGGCTTATGTGTTGGAGCTGCTGGTCGTCACTTGGGTATGTGGCTGGCCGCCGATTCAAACAGGGCGCAGCTCGACCAAGAAAACAGATGCCAGGCCACAGTGGCTCGCCGGACTTAAGGGCGCTGGAGCTGGATTGCTCATATCTTTGGTGACAATTCCTTGGCTGCCGCGAATCCCAATCGCGCGAGTCTTTCCGTCCACGTTTGTATCGTGTCCTTTTTGCCCGAAAACTCTATTGATTTTTCTCGTCATCTTGTTGGCGATCCCGATAGCGTCAGAAATCGTTTTTCGGAGAATCATTCTTGAAGCGTTGTCGGAACACATCGGAGTCGTGGGCGCAGTACTTGTCAGTTCATTCGTGTTTGCGTTGGTCTGGCCAGTATTTGGCATGCTCTTTGGACTGGTACTGGGGATAATAATCAGCATGTTGTATATTCGAACCAGAAGTCTTCTCGCCTGCATTTCAGCTGATATTATTGCGACGACGTCAGCCGGCGCATATTTGATTTGGCATGCTCTGACTATTGTGCGCTAGATTGGCCGGGTGCCCCTCGATAGAGAGAGAAGGTGTCGTCAAGGCCAAGGCATAGTTAAACGGTGCGCTGCTTCGAGCACTGGTCGGCGGGTGGCCCACTCACCACTTCTTTGTCTCCCCGCTTCTCCGGCGCCTCACTTTCCCTACAAAAACCAACCCACTAGGTCAAGGTACTTGACCGTTTTAACATCGTTTTTGGGGCCGCCCAATATTCACGCTGCCGCAATTCACCCCGAATGTATGCGCTTTATTCTTTTCGTACCGCTGGCCCCCTACGGTTTGCAGAGACGCGTTTCGAGCAAGGTAGCGGAGCGTAGTGGCGAGTCTGATTCACTCTACGGTTTCAGCAAGACCTTCAAAACTCCCCTTTGTTGCGCGAATTTCATCGCTTTGCTTGCTTCCGACAGTGGCAACGTGCGAGTGATGAGCGGCCGAGGATCAATGAGTTTTGCGCGCAACAAAGCAATCGCCTTTGCGAACGGGCCGCAGCGAGAGCCTAACATCGTGATTTCTTTTACAACGATGGGCCAGAATTCAACGGGGGCGGCGCCATGAAATGTGGATTTCAGCACGAGTGTGCCGCGGGGCTCGGTGAGAGCAATTCCGAGCGCGAGGCCAGTAGGAGAGCCCGTCGCTTCCACAACCAGCGGAAAGCGATCATTCATGGCGCTGCTCTTGAGATCCGTCGCATGATCCCGAACAAGACTGGTCTTAATTCCGTTGCGCCGCGCCAGCATGAGTTTTTCGGAATGCTTACCAAACATCACGATCGGCACGCCAGTTGACCTGAGCACCATGGCGATCAGTTGCGCGAGCTTTCCGTCGCCGAGTATGGCCGCTTTACGAAATGTGCTTACGCGAAGTTGAGCGAGAATCTCGCAAGCAGCCGCGAGTGGTTCGACGAACACAGCCTCCTCGTCAGTGACCGTGTTTGGTATAGCGTGGAGATTCTCGACCGGTAGCGCGAGGAATTCCGCAAACGCGCCGTCATGGCCGACAATTCCGAGCACTTTGCGGCGCTCGCAATGTGTTTTCAGTCCTCGGCGGCAAAATTCGCAGGGGCGCCGGAATCCGAGAGCCGCGCAGGCGATATTAATTTCGCCGGCGACGCGGCGGCCCAGCCAATTATTTTTCTCGCGGCTCCCCGCGCCGTGCACGTCCACCACTTCCCCGACGAATTCGTGGCCAGGCGTTCCGCGAAAATTATGGTAGCCGCGAAGAATTTCCGCGTCGGTATTGCAGATCCCGGCAAGACGCATGCGGACGAGGGCCCAGCCGCGACGGAGCCTTGGCGATGGCTTGCGAACGGCAGCGAGCGCGTGATTTCTTACGACGAAGGCAAGCACGCGGCCTCTTACGAATGACTCAGCGACATGCCGCGACGATTGCTGCGGCGAGCGCGACGTCTTCGTCGGGAAATACGGTCCGCAGATCGAGGATCACGCGATCGTCTTCAATACGCGCAATCACGGGCGGACCGCTCGCGGGCTTGCGAAGACGGTTTTCGAGCGCCGTGGCGGAATGGAGCCCCGACGAAAGCGAAATCAAATGCGTCGGAAGTTGCTGGTCGGGAGTCGAGCCGCCGCCGATGACAGAAAAGCCCGGACGTGTTTCAATCGTGGCGCGCGTATTCGCAAGTGCGGCGCGAAGCTTGTTCGCCAAACCTTCGGCGCGGCGGGCGATGTCATCCGCAGATAAGCGAATCGTGCGCAACGCAGGAATTTCGTCGAGCGCGCCTCGAAGATAAGCATTCAGGGTGATCTCGAGAGCCGCAATTGTTAGTTTATCTACGCGCAGCGCGCGAAACAGCGGATTGCGTCGAATGCGCTCGATAAATTCCCGTTTGCCGGCAATGATGCCGGCCTGCGGGCCTCCGAGCAGTTTGTCACCGCTAAAGCTGACAACGGAAACGCCTGCCTCGCAGCTCGCACGCGCGACCGGCTCGTTAATTCCGTTCGCTGAGAGATCGGCAAGGCAGCCTGAGCCGAGATCCTCATACACAGGCACCTGCAGGCGGCGCCCGAGCGCAGCGATCTCGTCGAGCGAGGGCCGCTCTGTAAATCCCGTAATTCTAAAATTTGAAGGATGTACACGAAGCAGCAGGCGCGTCCGCTCGTTGAAGGCGCGTTCGTAATCGCGGATGCGCGTGCGATTCGTGGTGCCCACCTCGCGCAGCACGGCGCCGCTTTCGGCCATGATGTCCGGAATGCGGAAGCCGTCGCCGATTTCGATCAACTCGCCGCGCGAAACAATCACCTCTGCCCCTTTCGCAAGCGTGTTCAGGACGAGAAAAACAGCGGCGGCGTTGTTATTGACCACAATCGCAGCCTCCGCCCCAACGAGTTGGGCCAGCAGACCGGCCGTGTGCACGTCGCGCTTGCCGCGGTCCCCGGTTTCGACGTCGTATTCGAGGTTCGAGTAACGCGTAGCGATGAGGGCGATTTCAGCCGCACTTGCAGCGGAAATAGGCGCCCGCCCCAGATTCGTATGCAAAATCACCCCGGTCGCGTTGATCACGGGGATGAGCGATGGCGCGAGCAGGGCTTCGACGCGCTCCGCGATGCGCGATTCGATCGCGGCGGGATCGGGCGCGGCGGCAGAGGCGCTGGACGGATCGTTTCTCAGCTGCTCGCGCAACTCGGCGAGTACGGCGCGGGCCGATTGGGTGACCACGCCACGACCGGCCTTTTCGGCGAGCGCGGCGAGGTGCGGGCGAGCGAGAACTTCATCGACGGACGGGATCTCGCGCAGGCGGTCGGACGGACCATGCTGCAGTTTCGCCACTGGATCGACTGGTGGACTCATCGCTAAGCTATTTGAACACAGTACGATACGGCTGGCAATCGCCGGTCTATTTCGCTTTCGGCCGGGGATTTCACTTTGGGACAAGCCCCGGCACGGCAAAGTTGACGCTCCGCCCGCGGCCTTCTACGCTGGAGACTCCCACTATTTCGCTATGGCGACAATCGACGAAGACCTCAACCAGATCGAACGCGACGTGCGTACCCTGAAGATCGAGTACGAACAGTTCTTTGGCGGCGGACGTTCGCGGCCTCCCACGGATACACAGTGGCGCGTGGATACGCTCGTCCGCCGGTATGCGGAGCGCGTGGCACAGCTCAACTCAGGGCAGCGATTCCGCTACAATAACCTGACGCAAACCTATGCAAAATATCAGGATCTGTGGCGAAAAAAGCTGATGCAGAAGGAAGGGGCCGTGAGCTTGAAGCATTTCGGAGCCGCGGCGAAGGCAATCGAGGCCCAGCGCGCGCGAGAAGAGAGCCTCCGTCAAAAAGTCGCGAACGCAGAACCGCCGGCAGCCGCGGCCCAGCATTCCGCCGTCCCTGCTGCGGATACAGCCGCGGCCGAGGCAATGGCGCGAGCAAAAGCGGCACGAGACGCGGCGGTGTTCGCACTGTCGTTGTCCGACCCTGAGCACGAAAAAGCCAAAGTGCAGCAGCTTTACAGGAAGCTAATTGAAGCGCGCGCGGCCGCAGGCGACAAGGCGAGCGCGCCAAGCCTGAAAGATTTCGAGCGCTTCGTGCTGCAAAAAACAATGGATCTAAAGAATAAGGGCGGGCACGAAATCGAATACACGGTCACCGTGGAAGCAGGCCGCGTAAAATTGAAGGCTCGAATTTCGAGCTAATGAAGTATTCTCCTCCATTTGCAACTCCGACATTTCTTTTGGGCAGACCGCCCCTTCCGTAATTTCCTCTGTGCGCTTACACTGGACGGCCGTTTCCTATCGGGAGGCTCTGCGTGGCCGGCGGTTCACCTACAAAGCGCGCGCTGATTAGCGTGTTCGATAAAACCGGAATCGTCGAATTTGCCCGTGAGCTTTCCGCATTGGGAATTGAAATCGTTTCAACGGGCGGCACCGCCAAAATGCTTCGCGACGCAGGCATTGCGGTGCGCGACGTTGCCGATCTGACCGGCTGGCCGGAAATGCTCGGGGGCCGCGTGAAAACTCTGCACCCAAAAGTTCATGGCGGGATCCTGTACCAGCGCGGGAAGGCGGAAGACCGCAAGCAAGTGGACGAACATGGAATCGGGGCAATCGATCTCGTAGTGGTGAATCTGTATCCTTTTTCAGCGACAGCCGCGAAGCTCGGCGTGACGGCAGACGAACTGATCGAGAACATCGACATCGGCGGACCTGCAATGGTGCGCTCAGCGGCCAAAAATTTTCAGAGCGTCGGCGTCGTCACCGACCCTGCGGACTACAGGACGGTTGCAGCGGAACTTCGGGAAAAACGCGAGCTGAGTCTCGCGACGCGTCTCACGCTCGCGCGCAAAGCCTACGCGCGGACGGCGCGTTATGACGGCGAGATCGCGACGGAACTCGAACGCTTATCGGTCGAAAATGGCGAAGTTGGAATCGGCAAGCTCGAGACGCTGCCCGAGCGGATTCACATCGCGCTCGAGCGGCGTCAGACGATGCGTTACGGCGAGAACCCGCACCAATCGGCAGCGCTTTACATATCAGCCGGCGGGTCTGCCACGGGACTCGCGGGCGCGAAACAGCTCCAAGGCAAGGAGCTTTCTTACAACAATCTCGTCGATCTCGATTCGGCCTGGGCGCTCGCACGGGAACTCGATAAAGCAGGCGTCGCAATCGTCAAGCACAACAATCCGTGCGGGGCCTCCGAGCAGGACTCTTTGCGCGACGCCTACCTGAAGGCGCTCGAGTGCGACCCTGTCTCGGCCTTTGGCGGCGTGATGGCGTTCAACCGCGTGATCGATCCCGCAACGGCCGAGGAAGTGGCGAAGCTCTTTGTCGAATGCATCGTTGCGCCGGGATTCGAGCCTGCTGCGCTCGCAAAATTTGCCACGAAGAAGAATCTGCGCCTGCTCGAAATGCCGCGGGAGACGCCTTCCGAAGAGCTGGAAATAAAGCGCATTTCCGGCGGAGTGCTCGTGCAAGAGCCGGACCGCCATGAGCTAAGAGAATCGGATTTGAAGGTAGTGACAGACCGCAAGCCCACTGATGCGGAGATCCGCGCGCTGCTGTTCGGTTGGAAAGTATGCAAGCACGTGAAGTCCAATGCGATCGTGTTCGCGCGCGAGGGACAGACAGTGGGCATTGGCGCCGGGCAAATGAGCCGCGTCGATTCGGTGAAGATTGCGGTGATCAAAGCGGCTACAGCCGGACTTTCGTTGAAAGGGTCAGTGGTCGCATCCGACGCATTCTTTCCGTTTCCCGATGGTGTGGAAGAGGCAGGCAAGGCCGGAGCGGTAGCTGTGATTCAGCCGGGCGGCTCAATGCGAGATGCAGACGTAATCGCAGCCGCAAACAAACTGGGAATGGCTATGGTTTTTTCGGGCGTCCGCCATTTCCGCCACTAGTCGCCGCGGCGGCCTGGGGTTTCTGGCGGTGAAACGTGATCTCGATTACCTGCGGTTCGCCGTTTGCCGGTTCAATCTCGGAGCGCAACGTGTACGTGTCGGGGTCCAATCGCGTGAAGATTGTGCGTTTCGGCTCTCCATTCACCGGATTGACGAAAGTTGCCTTCGTTGCATCAACGCTTTCAAGCTTCAGCATTGTGGCATCGGATTTTTCCCACGGCTGCAATTCAGGCGTAAGATGCCGCAAGTAGAACTGAACTCCCTCCGGCTTGTCGACGAGTGAAAATATTTCCAGCACGAGGGTTTTTTCGCCTTCGATGATCCGAAATAGTCCCGCAATTTCGCCCGCCTTGGGTTCTAGCCACGTCTGTTCGGCTACGCGCGAGCCCCATTCTCCGCGCCACTGGCCTTCGAGCCAATTGAATTGGGCAAGCGTCGGGGTCTGAACTGAGGCACTTTGCGGCTGTTGGGGAGCTGACGAAGCCGCTCTCGTAGCGGCATCCGCTGCGCTACCACCCGAGGTTGGAACGAACGCACTGCCGGTCTTTGCGCCGGACTCGGTTCCGCTGCCGGTTGCCTGCTGTGCACGAGCGCGCCCAGCCAGCATAAAGAGGCACAGAAGCGCCGTACTTCCGAGTATCCGCAAACCACTGAATCCAATGCGCTTCAATCATCCTCCACAATTTCAGGCCGGAATCCGCAAAGATAAGGCCGATGCTCCCTCAAGTATCTTCGAAAGACAACTATTAATTCCTTTTTCGCGTATCCCGAAGGCTCCGAAGCGCGTCATAATTGAGTTGTTTGAGGTAAATGGATATCGGCCAGGAACCCACCCCGGGGAATACTTTGACGCCCTTCCTGCTGCTAGACCATAATAAAGTTTTGGGACGAGCGCATGAAAACAATTCTAGGCATCGCGATTTTGGCCATCCTGGCAACGCTCGCTATCGAGACGCAAGCGTCGCAATCTGCCAGCCCCAAGACCACGCAAACCTCGGGCAACAAGGCCCCCGCTTCGGCCAGTAAGTCCAGTCCCAACCAGACAGATGAAGCCGGGCGCGCCGATCTTTACTACTACTTTGCGATGGGCCACCTGAACGAGCAACAGTACGAGCTCACGGGCCGCTCCGAGCAGGCCGCCGAGTCGATCGATTTCTACAAGAAGGCACTGGCGCTTCAGCCAGGCTCGCCCGTGATCATGGAGAGGCTCGCGGAGATTTATGCGAAGTCACAACGCATTCGCGACGCGGTGGCGCAGGCGCAGGAGGTTCTGAAGATTGATCCCAATAATCTCGCGGCGCACCGATTGCTCGCGCGAATCTATGTTCGCACGCTCGGGGACGCGAACGCAGGGGACTTGCAAAAGGAAAATCTCGCCAAGGCCGTCGAGCAGTTCAACGCGATTCTAAAACTCGATCCCAAAGATACGAGCTCGGCTCTGTGGCTCGCCCGTCTTTACCGTTTCGAGAACGAACATGGCGAAGCTGAGAAAATCCTGCGGACTATCTTGCAGCGCGATCCGGACAATGGGCCCGCGCTCGAACAGTTGAGCCAGCTTCTGATCGATGCGGGCCGCTCGCAAGACGCAATCGAGCTGTTGAGCCAGGCGGCTGGGGGCTCGTCGTCGCCCGACGTGTACGACCTCCTCGGCGACGCGTATTCGCAGAACAAAGATTTCGCCAAAGCGGAAGATGCCTATCGCCGCGCCATCGAGCTCGATCCGGACGACCCGGGCCATCATCACGGGCTCGCACAGGCGCTGCTATCGCAGGACAAATATGCTCCCGCTCTGGATGAATACAAGCGGCTCTCGGAGCTTGAGCCGGGCACTTCGGAAAATTACCTGCGCATGGCTCAGCTCTACCGGCGACTCGGAAAATACGACGAATCCGAGTCGAGTCTCTTGCGCGCCAAGCAGCTGTCGCCAGGCAGCCTCGAGGTCCTCTACAACGAAGCGCTTCTGTATGAAGACCAGGGGCGCTATGCCGATGCCGTGAAAGTTCTCACCGACGCTATCGCGGGCATGAAGAATCAATCCGGCAGCGAGGGGAACCCGAGCGCCTTAGCGATTCTCTACGAGCAACTGGGCCGCGCGTATCGTGAACAGGAAAACTATGCGGCCGCGATTCAGACCTTCGAAGAGATGGGGAAACTGAATCCTGAAGCGCACAAGCGCGCCCAGATGCTGCTGATCGATACCTACCGCGAAAGCCACGACATCGACCGCGCGATCGCGGAGACCAAAAAGGCGCTCGCGGATACGCCCAAAGATCAGAGTTTGACCGTTACGCTCGCAATGCTCTACGGCGAAAAGGCGGATGCTGGCTCGGCCACGAAACTCCTCACGGGTCTGCTGAAGGGAGATGGCAGCGACCAGGAAATCTACCTCGATCTGGCGCAAGTGGAAGAGCGCAGCCGTAAATATGCGGACGCCGAGCGCTCCGCGCAGAAGGCCGGGGAACTAGCCAAGGATTCCGCGGACAAAGAAACTGTCTGGTTCATGCTCGGCGCTATTTACGAGAGGCAGAAGGAGTTCGATCGGGCAGAGCAAGAGTTCCGCAAGGCCCTCGAAGCGAACCCGAACAACGCGGCAGTTCTCAACTACTACGGCTACATGCTGGCCGACCGCAGCGTTCGCCTCGACGAGGCGCTATCGTTGATTCAGCGCGCGGTGAAGCAGGATCCCAACAACGGCGCTTACCTCGACAGCCTGGGCTGGGCCTACTTCAAGCAGGGCAAGCTGGCCGAAGCGGAAGAGAATTTACAGAAGGCCGCGGCTCGGTCCGCTCACGACCCAACCGTGCTGGGGCATCTCGCCGAGGTCTACATAAAGCTGGGTCAAACCGAGCGCGCCGCTGCCCTGATGGAACGAGCCCTCTCGGAATGGCAGCGCGCTCTTCCAGCCGACTATGAAGCCGATAAAGTGACCGAGCTCGACGCTCAGCTCAAGACGCTCAAGCGCGCTCTCGCTCAAAAATCGGCGCCGGATTCGGCGAAACCGCAGTAAGCTCCCCCGCATGGCCTTGCCGAAAAAGCGATCGCTGCGTGTGCGCGCGTTCGCGAAGATCAATCTCTGTCTGCACGTCTTGGGTCGCCGCCCGGATAATTACCATGAGTTGCGGACGATCTTCCAAACGATCTCACTCCACGACACGCTCGATCTGTCTCTCGTTCCGCAGAACGAAGTCTCGCTTGAAGTAAGCGACGTGGCGCTTCCGTCCGGTCCGGAGAATCTGGTGTGGCGCGCCACCGATGCGATGCGGAATGAGCTTAAGCTCGCGACCGGCATTTGCGCACGGCTTGAGAAAAGAATCCCGGTGGCGCGAGGATTAGGCGGCGGCTCGAGTGATGCGGCTGCGGCGCTGATCGGCGTAATGCGTCTTGCAAAGAAAAAACTTCCTCTCGAACGACTGATGGAGATTGCGGCGGGCCTCGGCGCCGATGTGCCATTCTTTCTCTTCGGCGGCCGTGCCCTAGCGGTGAATCGCGGTGATGAAATCTATCCGCTTTCCGATGCGCGCAAGCAACCCGTGGTTGTCGTCGCGCCGCGAGACATCGGCGTGAGCACGAAAGACGCCTACGGTTGGTTGTCTGCGGAATTGACAAAACGCGCAGAACCCCCTAAAATCTGGGGGTTCTGCGCTCTGTGCTGGAGCCGGCGGGGAAGGGTTGCGAACGATTTTGAGCAGCCCGTTTTCAGCCGTCATCCGCGCCTGAAGGAAATTCGGGACGGATTGCTCGAGCGAGGAGCCGCAGATGCCGCGCTGGCGGGTAGCGGGTCGGCGGTGTTCGGAATCTTCCGAAACCCAGCGCGTGCGCGCCGAGCCGCTCGTGCGTTTCCGGAAGATTCGGTTTTCGTCGTCGAAACTGTTTCCAGGGAAAAATATGCCCAGGCACTCGGCTGGCGTGTGACCGGTTGAAGGACTGACTTTGGCCGACGAAAAATTCAAGATTTTTTGCGGCACAGCGAACCCGGCGCTCTGCGATGCGATTTGCAGCTATCTGGGCGTCACTCGCGGCCGGGCCGAACATGGCCAGTTCAGCGACGGCGAGACGCGCTATCAGATTTTGGAGAATGTGCGCGGCGCGGACGTGTTCGTCGTGCAGCCTTGCAGCCGTCCGGTGGATTTCAACCTGATGCAGCTGCTGTTGATGATTGATGCATTTAAGCGCGCGTCGGCCTGGCGCATTACTCCGGTGATTCCGTATTACCCGTACGCGCGGCAGGACCGGAAAGACCGGCCGCGCGTGGCGATTTCGGCAAAGCTCGTAGCGGATCTGCTGGAAACTGCCGGATCGAGCCGCGTGTTATCGCTCGATCTGCACGCGCCGCAGATTCAGGGGTATTTCAATATCCCGGTGGACCACCTGTTCGCGGCGCCGGTTTTGGTGGAGTATTTTCAGAAGAAGAATCTGGGGCCGATGACGGTCGTTTCGCCCGATGCGGGCGGAGTGGAGCGGTCGCGCTACTTCGCAAAAAAGATTGACGCGCCGCTGGCGATCGTCGATAAGCGGCGGATTGACGTGAACGTGAGCGAAGTAATGCACCTGATTGGCGACGTGTCCGGGCGGCCGGCGCTCGTCGTGGACGACATTATTGATACGGCCGGCACGCTCGTAAAAACGGCCGAGGCGCTGCTTGAGCATGGCGCGACGAAAGTGTTCGCGGCCTGCACGCACCCGGTGCTGTCGGGACCGGCCGTGGAACGCATCACGAAGTCGAAGATTGAAGAAGTGGTGGTGACAGACTCAGTGCCGCTCAATGAGGCGGCGCAGAAAGTCTCGAAGATCAAAGTGCTGAGTGTGGCGCCGCTTTTGGCGCGCGGCATACAGTCGATTCACGAAGAAACTTCGATCAGCGAATTGTTTATTTAAGGATTTGAACGGGAGAAGGCAATCATGGACACGTTTACACTCGAAGGAAAATCTCGCGAAGGACGCGGCAAGGGGCCGGCGCGCCGCCTGCGCTTGACGGGCATGGTTCCGGCCACCCTGTACGGCGGCAAGAAAGAAGCGATTTCGCTTGCCGTGAACGCCAAGCAGGTCGCGAGAATTCTGCGCTCGGAAACTGGTCACAACACGATTTTCTCTGTCCAGCTCGATAGCGCTCAAGAGCGAGCGATGATGAAGGATTGGCAGGTGGATCCGGTGAGCGGCAAGCTCCTGCACGTGGATCTGCTGCGGATCGCGATGGACGTGCGCATGCGCGTGAAAGTGCCGGTGCACACCTTCGGCGAGCCGCAGGGCGTGAAGATGCAGGGCGGCATTTTTGAAATGGTCACGCGCGAAGTGGAGCTCGAATGCTTGCCTGGCGACATTCCGGAAGAGTTCAAGGTGGACGTGAGCGATATGCTCATCGGCAAGCAGTTGCGCGCGGCTGAGTTGCCGTTTGATCCAAACAAGGTGAAGCTCATCACCGATCCGCAGCGCGTGATCGCGCACGTCGTCGTATTGAAAAAGGAAGAAGAGCCCGCGCCGGAAGCGGCGGTGGCTGCGGAGACGGCGCCGGCTGAGCCTGAAGTCATCAAGAAGGGCAAGAAGGAAGAAGAGGGCGAAGCCGAAGGAGCCGCCGAGACTCCCGCACCAAAGGCTGAAAAGCAAGAGAAGAAGAAGTAGCCAAGCGCGCCGCATACGACATGCGATTAATCGTCGGCCTCGGCAATCCGGGCAGCGATTACGAATGGACGCCCCATAACATGGGCTTCCTGGCGGTTGACGGGATCGCCGAGCGCGCTGGGATTCGAATCACGCGGCCGGAAGCGAAGTCGTACGTCGGGCGCGGTAAGTTCGCGGAGGAGGAAGTAATCCTCGCGAAGCCGCAGACGATGATGAATCTGAGCGGTGTCGCAGTTCGGATGCTGCTCGAAAAGTACGAATGCGATCCGGCGGAAATGATCGTGCTCACCGACGAAGTGGACTTGCCCTGGGGCATGTTGCGGATCCGGGAGCGAGGCAGCGGCGGGACGCATAACGGCCTGAAATCGATTGTCGCGGCACTCGGCACAGGCGAGTTTATCCGGGTGCGATTGGGCATCCAGCCCGAAAAGATTTGGGGCGATCTGAGTGATTACGTCCTGAGTAAGCTGCGCCGGGCCGAACGGGAGACTGCGGGCCAGATGGTGACGGCTGCGACCGACGCGGTCGAGTTGATTATGACCGAAGGCGTCAACAAGGCGATGTCGAAATTTAATCGCCGCGTGCAGCCGCCCGAAGAAGATATGTAGCTCACCTCTTAGAGGTGAGGCTCTGTGCCAGTTTGAATTTTTTAGAGCACGATAACGTTGAGAAGTCAGAAACCGAGGACACATGGAAGAACGCCAATACGACCTGATTTTCATCTGCCGGCCGGACACCCCGGAACCGGACATCGACAAAATTATCGCCACGGTCGAACACGCGGCCGCTGATAAAGGCGGCAAGATCGAATCCGTGAACAAGTGGGGACGCAAGCGCATGGCCTATCGCGTACAAAAACTGCGCGAGGGCTACTACGTTTACATGGTTCTGAAGTCCACCCACGGCGAAGTGATCAAGGAGCTCGAGCGCCGGCTCAAAGTTTCCGATCCGGTGATGAAATATCTCACCGTTCGCGTCGACGAGGAACTGAAGCGCCAGGAAAAGTTCAAGCGCCACCGCGAACGCCGCGCCGCGCGTCGCCCGCGCAAGGCCGCGCCGGCTCCCGCTCCGCCTGTGGGCGGCGAGCAAACCGCCGCAGCCGTCTAGCAGCGATTCGTTTTGCTGCTGCAGGGACGGCACGCCGTGCCGACGTACGGGATGGCAGCGCGTAGCTAATAGAGGGCGTTGAATGCCGGGTGTCGCAAGCAGTTAAGCGTCACAAATTTTGATCGTACTTATCAGGGAGAAAGCGAATGTCAGAAGGACACGTACCGCAACAAGCGCCGCCACCGTCCGGCCCCGGCGGAGGCCCCTCGGGTCCGCGCCCACAAGGTGGCGGCGGCCGCCCCGGCGGCCCCGCAAAACGCGGCAAGCGCAGCTTCGTCCGTAAAAAGAAGGTTTGCCGTTTCTGCGTCGACCGCGTCGATTTCATCGACTACAAGAAGGCCGAGATTCTGGCGCCGTTTATTCAGGAGCGCGGCAAAATCCTTCCGCGCCGCATGACGGGTACCTGCTCGCGTCACCAACGCTGGCTCACGGTAGCCATCAAGCGCGCGCAGAACATCGCGCTACTGCCGTTTGCCGCCGAGCTGTAATCAGCGGAAGGTTTGACTTCCGCAGTAGGGTCACGGCATGCCGTGCCCGCGTAAAGCAATGAACTGAATTCAGAGGACACGATCATGCAAATCATCCTGCAAGAAGACGTCGAAAAGCTCGGCACTCGCGGCCAGGTGGTGGATGTGGCGAACGGCTACGCCCGCAATTTTCTTCTGCCGCGACATCTCGGCATCGAAGCCACGCCCGGCAATCTAAAACGGCTTGAAAAAATGCGCGCCACCTTTGCGAAGAAGGAAGCCACTGAAAAAGAAGCCGCGCAGAAGCTCGCAGAGCTCCTCTCCGCCGTCTCGCTTTCGCTCACGCGGAAAGCCGGCGAAAACGACCAGCTATTCGGTTCGGTGACAACAGGTGACATCGCCGACGCACTCGCGCTTCAGGGCTACCAGATCGAAAAGCGCAAAATCGTCCTGGTCGATCCCATCAAAGTAATCGGCGAATATCAGATTCCGATCAAACTGCATCGCGACATCACGAGCTCGGTAAAGCTCACAGTTTCAAAAGAAGGATAGACGGTATTTCACTTCGCACGCCGCTGTGACAAAAGCCAAGTCGCGGCGTCTGGATTTGCGAACGCCGTCTCCCACACATTGTGGCCAGCGCCCGGCACTTCCGTGTACTTCGGAGAACCTCCTGCTTGGCGCAGTGCCGCGACCCATTTACGCGCTCGCTCGACGGATTCGATGGGATCAGCTTCGCCCTGAAAAATCCAGACGGGAACTTTTGCATCCGGCGCCACTTGGTCCTCGAAGCCGTCTGAGCACAGCGCAATTGCCGCCGCAAAGCGGCCGTGCGCCGTCGCCAGCGCCGCCCATAGGCCTTCGCCGCCCATCGATTGCCCCGCTATGTATTCGCGGTCACGGTCGATCGAATATTTATTCTCGACTGCATCGAGAATTTCGAGCGCCAGACGCAACGAGACCGGCACCCTCGTATTAACGTGCGGGCGCGACCAGGTTTTTGTGTTTTCCACCTGTGGCGCGAGGACGAACACAGGGTCTTTGGCTTGGATTTCCGGCGCAGTCCAAACGTGCGTGCCAAGAAAATTTCCGCCCAAAATTTGTTGGAGATTATCGGAGCCGCGTCCGTTTGCTCCGTGCAGCCACAGCACGATAGGATACTTCTTCGCAGCGTCGTATCCCGGTGGGACGAAAAACCTGTATTGCATCGTCTCGCCACCGGGACTGTGGTAGCTGCGTGCAAGAAATCCATCCGCGGGGTTCGGCTGCTGCGATTGCGCGCGAAATGTCCCGAAGTCCAACAAAAAAAGGAATACGAGGTACAAAAAAAGTTGAGCGTTGGCGCGATACGAAGGTCGGTCAGAGTGGGACTGCAATTGCGGAGATTGAACCGTCACTCGGCGATCCAAAGTTTCGACGCGGCAGTTGCACAATCTTCAAAGGCTTTGCGGTCGGTATCCGAAAATGCATCCGTGCGTTCGCTTTCAACATCTACCGTCCCCACGACCATTCCGCGTCGCGAGTCCAAAATCGGAATGATGATTTCCGACTTCGTGCTGCCGAACGCTGTGAGATAACGCGGATCTTTGGTCACATCGCCCACCACGACGGTCTTCTTCTCTTTGATTGCAGAGCCCGTGAGCCCTTTTCCGATCGGGAAAGTTGGATATGCAGGAGCACTCGGTCCGCTGTACGCGATGATGGAGACTTCGGTCTCGCCGACGTCGTACAAGCCGACCCATCGATACGAACCAAAATTTCGAATTGCTTTCGCGATTTTTCTGGCTTTCTCGACGCGATCTTCGGCGCCGGAAATGATTAACCGGAGGCTTTCGAAAACGTCTTCCTTAGTCACGGCCATTGTTGTCTTCAGCGCTTGTAATTCCGCGCGTAGTCGGGAGGTTCGATCCCTCTCGGAAGCCGCGGATCATCGATCGGCGTTCCGGCGGTCAATTTCAGCGGTACCACGCCGGCCCAGAGCGGCAGCGCATAATCCGATTCATCGTCTTTCGGTGGACCCGTGCGAACCTTGGCGGAAACTTCCTTGAGCGGCAGAGTGAGCACGAGGGTGCCTTTCAGCTCTGCGTCCGTGGTTTCGCGTAAATCTTTCCACCGCCCTGGCATCACCTGCTCGCTGAATGCTTCAAGCGCCGCCAGTTTTTCATCGCGTCCTTCCACTTGCATCGCTTGGCCCAGTATCACCACCGACCGGTAATTCATCGAGCTGTGAAATCCCGAACGCGCCATCACGATTCCATCGACTAGAGTGGCGGTGATGCAAACCTGCACTCCATCCGCCAGCGTGCGGAGCATGCGGCTCGCCGCCGAGCCGTGAATGTAAAGAGTGTCATTCACGCGCGCGAAGCCCGTGGGAATTACGTAAGGCTGGCCATCGACTACGAAGCCGACGTGGCAGATGAATGCTTCGTCAAGGATTCCATACACGCTTTCGGGGTCATACTTACCGCGGTCCGGCAAGCGTCGCACCTTCGTGCGTTCGGTAGGTGTGAATTTGCTCATCCCGTCAGGCTAGGACTTCGATGGCCTCGCAGCAAGAGCCAATCTGGACGGTGCCGGCCAGTCATCCACACCGAAAGGATGCTTTCCTTCCGAGGCAGCATGCGCCGCCGAAGGCAGCGACAACAAAACAATCATGCAGGCGCTATACTTTTTCATGCTACACCCCTTAAGATTGCAGCGGAGATTCAGGGCCGGAGCAAACTGAATGGCAATCAGCCGAGAACATGCTCGAAAAGAACATACCGCCAGCACCGGACACGAGCAGTTCAGCGAAACAATATACGGCGTCGTCTGTGCCGCGTGCCACAACTACATTCTGATCGACCACACGAACGACCCACGCAGTTGCCGTGAGCACGAAACCTGTCGCCAGGCGTATTCCTAACGTCTCCTGATACGTCGCCGTCAAATGCGACGGTTGCTGGGATGACCACGAATCTGAATACGCAGAATCGCAATCGGTGGAAGGCGACTAAAATACTATTGTTGGCATCCGAAAGGAAAGGCGGCATAACCGAAGGTTTTGTTGCGACGGGAGCAGCGTCATGATCACGGGGCGAATCGTTTTTGCAGTCTTACTATTATCAGCCAGCGCAAGCTCGGCGCAAGCGCAGGAACCCGCGACGACACCCGCATCGCCAACTGAGCCCGATCCTGTGTTGACGCACAGATCTGACGCCCAGCCCAAAGCGTCTGAGCCACCGCCGCAAACTGTCTCGCTCACTGTCCCCAAAGGCACTCCTTTGCAGGTAGTGCTCGACAAAGAAGTAAAGATCGACAAAGTGGGCCAGCCGATTCATGGCCGCACCGCGGAACCCGTTTATGCCTTTGACAAGCTGGTAGTTCCAGTCGGCTGCGAGGTTACGGGGAAAATAACGGAAATCCATGGCGTTTCGAACGGAAAGCGCACGCTCGAAGCGCTCGATGCCGATTTCACCCCTGCGCGGAAAATAGAAGTCGAGTTCGACACGATTTTGCGCGGCGATGGAACGCGAATCCCGATTCAAACCGTGGTCACTCCCGGCTCAGGCCAAGTAATTGAATTCGTAACGGCAGCCGACCAGGATCAAAAGAAATCGGCGAAGGATGTCGCATCCGAGAAAACCAGGGAAGCCAAAGCGGAAGCCAAGCGCGAATGGGACGATGCAATGGCGCAAGTGGAGACACCGGACAAAGTACACCGCATCAAGCGCTATGCAATTGCCCAGCTTCCTATCCATCCGCAATACATCGAAGCCGGCACCGTCTACTTCGCCGAGCTGCAGAGTCCGCTCGAATTCGGCACCGAGCCGCTCACTCCGGAGATGGCCAAGTCCATCGGCAGTCCTCCGCCCGCGGGCAGTTCGGTTCGTACGCGGCTGGTGACGCCGCTGAGTTCGGCGACTGCTACCAAAGGCGAGGAGGTGGAGGCGGTCCTTTCGCAACCTTTGTTCGATGGAGACCACCTCATCCTTCCGCAGGGAAGCCGCATGAAAGGGTCTGTGGTGCAAGTGCAGCCCGCGCGCAACATGAGCCGCAATGGCCAGCTTCGAGTGGTCTTTCACGAGCTTGTGCCTCCAGATGGTCTCGAACAAAAAATTGAAGCGAGCCTTGAAGGTGTGCAATCGGGCAAGGGGCAGGATCTGAAGCTGGATTCGGAAGGCGGAGCCGAAGCCCAAACGCCGAAGATTCGCTACCTGCAAACAGCCATCGCGATCGGACTCGCAGCCGCATCCTCCGGCGATGATGGCTTCAATCGGGTCGAAGGCGGCGCAGGAGGCTTCAAATTAGTAGGGATGGCGCTCGGAGCAGCCGTTCACTCGCAGCCGCTCGGTATGGCGATGGGAGCGGTCGGCGCGAGCCGATCGATCTACGTTCATTTCCTGGCGCGCGGCCGCGACGTCGTCTTCCCGAAGAACACCGCCATGGAAATCGGCATTGGCGTCCGGCAGGAGCCGCCACCGCCCGTGAAGCCGTCAGGGCAGGACACCATACAGCAATGATGCACCGCTAGCCCACACCTCACGCTGCCGCTGAAAAAGTCCGCGAGTCTTCGTTGACGCAAATACCAAACGCCCCGTATAATTGAGGTTTCTCGATAGCTTCCGGAGGCAGTATGTACGCCGTAATTCGCAGTGGGGGAAAGCAATACCGCGTCGCGCCGGGCGAGACCGTGCAGGTGGAGCGCCTGGAAGGCAAAGTTGGCGGCAAGGTGACGTTTGACAACGTCATCGCCGTCAGCAACGACGACAAGAAATTGATCTCGGGCGGCGAAATCACCAAAGCAAAAGTGGTCGGCAAGATCGTTTCTCACAGCCGCGGTAAGAAAGTGAAAGTGCTGAAGTACAAGACGGGCGGCCAGTACAAAATTCAGACCGGCCATCGCCAGAACTACACGGCCGTCGAAGTCAGCGACATCCAACTCGCATAGAGGAATTTCATGGCACACAAAAAAGGTGGCGGGTCATCTACTAACGGACGCGACTCCCACGGACAGCGGCTCGGCGTTAAGCGTTTCGGCGGGCAAATGGTGACGGGCGGAAGCATCCTGATCCGCCAGCGCGGCACTCGCTATAAACCGGGCAAAAATGTGGGACGCGCCAAGGACGATAGCTTGTTTGCGCTCATCGATGGCGTCGTCCGCTTCGAAGACAAGGGCGGCATGGGGCGCTACATCAGCGTCCTGACCGCCGATGAAGCCGCAGCTCTCAAGAAGAAGAGCGCTGAATCCGCAGTTGTCAATTAATCCAACCGTATGCAAATGCGCGCCTCTGCGAATCGGGGCGCGTGTTTTTGTTTTCGCTCTCTATCCTGGCGTATGCTGTCCGGGTCTCTCGAAGTGATCGCTGCACAAGCCGGGATTCTCTTGCCGTGCGCGGAGGTTCTTCGCCGGAATCCTTCTCGGTCGCGATCTTGACCGCGACGCAAACGTTCTAATGTTTTACGTTAGGGCACGGCCGCCGTGCCAAAAATGAGGCAAAGGAAAGCGGCTTTATCTGCCGAGGAACAATTGCTCCGCATTGTAGGTCGCGGTTTTAACCGCGACGTAAACGCTTCCGATTTTGTGGGGCTTTAGCCCCTGAAGTACATCTCCACCCTACGAGTGAATCATGTTTGCTGACGAAGCAAAAATCATGGTGAAAGCCGGCGACGGCGGCAACGGTTGCGTTGCGTTTCGCAGGGAGAAGTACGTTCCGCGAGGCGGTCCCTCCGGCGGCGACGGCGGCCACGGCGGCGACATATACATCGAAGCAAACCCGCACGACAATACTCTGCTGCGCTACCGCTACAATCGCGAATTCAAAGCCGGGCGCGGTGGCCATGGCGAAGGCTCCGATTGTCACGGCGCGTCGGCCGACGAAATGGTTCTGAAAGTTCCCGTCGGCACCGTCGTGTACGATTCCGATACCGGCGAACAGCTCTTTGATTTCACGCAACCGGGTCAGCGATTTCTAGCAGCTCGCGGTGGACGCGGCGGCCGTGGTAATGGCAATCCCAAGTTCGTTCGCCCCTGGCATCAGGCCCCGCGCGAGCATGAAGATGGGCATCCAGGCCAGGAACGCCATCTGCGCCTCGAATTGAAATTGCTCGCGGACGTCGGCCTCGTCGGTTTCCCGAACGCCGGTAAATCCACGTTGATTTCGCGTATCTCCGCGGCGCGACCGAAAATCGCCGCGTATCCTTTCACGACGCTCGAACCGCACCTCGGCGTCGTGTCTGCCGATCCCGACGCCGCACCGGGCGCCGGCCGCACCTTCGTCGTCGCCGACCTGCCGGGCCTCATCGAAGGTGCCCAGGAAGGCGCCGGCCTCGGTACTCGGTTCCTAAAACACATCGAACGCACTCGTCTGATTGCACACCTCGTCGACACGAGCGATGCAAACGACCGCGATCCGGTTCGCGATTTCGAAATCATCGAGCACGAACTTGCGTCGTTCAGCCCGATGCTGGCGGAAAAGCCGATGATCGTAGTAGCCACGAAGCTCGACGCCACCACCGACCGAACGCATCTCGATGAATTGCGCACGTTCTGCGCCAAGCGCGGCCTGGAATTTCATGCCATTTCGTCCGCCACTGGGGAAGGGATCGTCGAACTCGTTCGCGTCACGGCCAATGCGCTCGATCGCATCCCCAAACCTGCCGTGCCGGTCGAAGCAGGCGAAGCTCAAGCAGCCGCCGCGACTCCGCCTCAGCTTTCCGGGCACCAGCCGGCTGGAAATGACGGAGAGGATCGTTGACGTCTCATCACTCCGCCCACAAGCCCCACGGGCACTCGCACCATCGCCGCTCCGTCGCTCTGTTCGGCGGCACGTTCGATCCGATTCACTCTGGCCACATTACCGTCGCGCAAGCCGCGCAGAAGCGTTTTCATCTCGATGCCATCTATTTCATCGCGGCGTCGCGGCCGCCGCACAAAACAAAACCGGCACTCACGCCTTTCATTCACCGTTATGCAATGGTTGCGCTCGCTTGCGCGGATCATTCAACGTTTGTGCCATCGCTGGCGGAAGCTCCCATGGACGGTGCCACACCGCACATCTTCTACACCTACGAAACGGTGCGCCGCTTCCGCCGCGAGCACCCCGACGATCACCTGTACTTCATTGTGGGCGCCGATCAATTTCTTGAAATCGTCACATGGAAGAACTACGAAGCCCTGCTCGACTGGTGCGATTTTATCATCGCGAGCCGTCCGGGATTTCGGCTCGACGCCTTGCGCCTCGTGATTCCGCCGGAAAAACTCAGCCGCACTCCTTCGCACGACCCGCACAAAATCGCGCTGCGCAAATCCACTGTGCACCTGCTCACCACGGTAGCGAGCCACGTCTCTTCCACTGAGATTCGACATCGCCTCGAACGTCATCAAACGATTCACGGGCTTGTGCCCGCGCGCGTAGAGGAATACATTCGAGGACAGGCCCTGTACCGGTGACCAACATTTCTCTGCGCCCCGAAATTCGCTGGGCCGTCGAAGCGGCTCAAGACAAGCAGGCCGTGGACATTACGGTGCTGAAACTGGCGGGGGTCGGCGCGTTCGCCGAATATTTTTTGCTCTGCTCGGGCAATAGCCAGCCGCAGATTCAAGCCATTGGCGAAGCTATTGAAGAGCGGCTCAAGAGCCACGGAATCCGGCTCTCGCATCGCGAAGGAAAGCCCGGGGCCGAATGGGTGCTGCTCGACTATGGCGATTTCGTCGCGCACATTTTCAGCGAGCGAGCGCGGCAGTACTACGATCTCGAACGGCTCTGGCGCACCGCCGAGCGTATCGATTTCCCGGCGCCCACGCGTCCGCCCGAATCTCCCGGCGAAGCGCAAGCCGGCGCATCGCATCGAAGCAACACCTGACGCCCAGATGACGGCATACGACGCGGCTACGCGCGAGACAACACCGCACGACGTGAAATCGATCGCTCCGAGTTTGGAATGGATCGCTGCCGATCCCGCCTCGCTTCGCGTCCTTGAGCTCGCCGCCAAGCTCGCCGAGCCTTCCACCACCCTGCTCATCACCGGCGAGAGTGGCACTGGAAAGGATCAGCTGGCACGCTGGGTTCACCAGAACGGACCGCGTCGCGACGCGCCTTTTCTGAAAATTGATTGCGCCAGCCTTCCTGCCGAACTCGTCGAGTCCGAACTTTTCGGCCACGAGCGCGGCGCGTTCACCGGTGCCGTCACTCGCAAGCAGGGCCGCCTGGAAATGGCGCAGGGCGGCACGATCGTCCTCGACGAAGTCGCCGCGCTCACTCCAGGCATGCAGGCCAAGCTCTTGCGCGTGATCGAAGAGCGCACCTTCGAGCGGCTCGGCGGCACAGACTCGCTTCGCATGGACGCGCGCCTCATGGCCCTCACCAACACCGATCTCGCGAAAGCCGTTGCAGCAGGCCGATTCCGTGAAGACCTCTATTTCCGCCTCAACGTTCTTGCTGTCCCCGTTCCGCCATTGCGCGAACGCCGCGCCGATATCCCCGCTCTCGTCGCGCACTTCCTCGCGCGCCTCGGCCCGGTGCACGGTCGTTCGGATGCAACGCTCGATCCAGCGTCATTGCGTCTATTCGAGTCCTACGCTTGGCCGGGAAATGTACGCGAACTGAAGAATGCAATCGAGCACGCTCTCATCTTCGGCAAATCGAACCTGCTTGGACCGAACGATTTTCCTGAAATCATTCACGCAGCTCCGCGCGACGCTGCATCTATCGGCCCGCTCCGCTCACTCGAAGATCTCGAGCGCGACGCCATCAAAGCGACTCTCGAAGCCACGCGCTACAAAATCGGCCGCGCCGCCGAAATCCTAGGGATCAGCCGCAAAACCCTTCTCGAAAAACGCAAAAAGTACCACCTACTCGAATAGCGCATGTAACACGACGACTAGCACGCTCCTTCCATCAGTTGTCATCCTGAGCGGAGAGCCGGCCGATTTTGCCTTTCGTCCCGCTTTTTGGGACGGCCGACTCGCAGTCGAAGGATCTCAGCGTAAAATGCTTGGCGACTCGTCGCCATGAAACTCCGCCTCCTCATGCTCGGTAAGACCCGCCGCGAAGAAGCCCGCTCCCTCCTCGACGACTACATCGCCCGCATCCGCCACTACGCCGAAATCGAAGTCAGCGAACTCCGCGACGCAGGTCCCGCCGCGCTTCGCAAACTCAAACTCGACTCAAGCGCGACCATCGTCCTGCTCGACGCTGCCGGAAAGCAATTCACCTCGCAGCAATTTGCTCGCTGGCTCGGCGACCTGCGCGACCGCGGCACGCGCGAGCTCGTTTTCCTGTGCGGTGACGCCGAAGGCTTCCCCACCGCCCTCCGCGCTAGCGCCAAACAAAAAATCTCCCTCTCCACTCTTACAATGCCGCACGAATTCGCGCGCGTCGTCCTTGCCGAGCAAATCTATCGCGCCTTCGCGATTCTCGCCGGTCACCCCTATCCGAAATAGCCGCGTTTCTGCAACAATATTGCTCATGTCCATCAAAATCGCTCACGATAAATCTGCGCCCGCCTCCTCCGTCGAATTCATGATCACCAAGCAGCTTCCCGATTACGACCTCGAAGATATCGAAGCGCCCATCCCGCGCGACGTGGATCCGATGCTCGCCTCCCAAGGCTTTAAGGATCTGCTCGACGAAGCGCGCGCGCTTCTCGATCGCGAACTTGCCGGCGGCCCACTCGAAATCGCCCAACTCACCGGCGCCATCTGCCACGACAAAGAAATCTACCGCCCTGGAATCTGGCTCGTTCTACGCGAACGCGGCGCGAAGGGCGAAATGTCCGCTGCGTCAAGCCAGCGCGTCGCGGAAATCGCCGAAACCCTCCGCCACGAGCTTCAGCTCTCCTAAAAATCATGAGGCCCGCGCTAAATTAAGTAGGCCATCCGTATCTCTACGTGCGGAAAGCAATGGATTCGCGATTAATTCACGTTTTCCACTTTTCCGAAATAATCCACAGGCCTCATACGATTGACGCGCAGTCGCACCACGCGCAGAATGCCTCGCGCTTCACTCACGAAAAAATAAGTTGAACGCGCGCGAACACGCGAGGCAATCAAAATTCCGCCTCTTGCATCCCAAAGAGGCCTAGGCGAAAATAAAGCGAATGGCTAGCACAGACACCTCCATCGAACGCCCGCTCCCGCACAATCTTGAAGCAGAACGCAGCATCCTCGGCGCCGTCCTCCTCGATAATCATTCCCTCAACGCGGCTGTTGAGAAACTGCGCTCGGAAGATTTCTTTCTCCCGCAGCATCGCCATATTTTCGAACGAATGATCCAGCTCGCCGAAAAGCAGCAGGCCATCGATATCGTCACGCTGATGGATGACCTTGCCCGCCGCGGCGATCTCGATTCAGCCGGCGGTGTCGCCTATCTTTCGCAGCTTGCCGACGGCCTGCCGCGCGCAACCAACGTCGAGCACTACGCGCGCATCGTCAAAGAAAAAGCCGTGCTGCGCAATCTCGCTTTCTCCGCCGCCGCGATTCAGGAACAGGCCCTCGCCGGTGGTGATGATGCCGACGTGATTCTCGATCGCGCCGAATCCACCATCTTCCAGATTGCCGAAGACCGCATCCGCGCCGGCCTCATAGGCGTCAAAGAACTCGTTCGCGATAATTTCGAGCGCCTCGAGCGCATCTTTAGCGAAGGCCGCCGCATCACCGGCCTCGCCACCGGCTATGCCGGGCTCGACAACGAAACCGCAGGCCTGCAACCCTCCGAACTGGTCATCCTCGCAGCGCGTCCTTCCATGGGAAAAACCGCACTCGCGCTCAACATCGCAGAAAACGTCGCCGTTCGCAACCGTGAACCTGTCGCCGTCTTCAGCCTGGAAATGTCGAAGGAATCGCTCCTGCTGCGGATGCTCGCGTCGGAAGCGCGTGTGGACGCGCACAAATTCCGTACCGGCCACATGGGGCGCGACGATTGGAATAAAATCACGCGCGCGCTTACGAGCCTTGGTGAGGCCCCGCTCTGGATCGACGATTCGGCATCCTCCACCGTCCTCGAAATGGGCGCGAAAGCCCGCCGCCTGAAACGCGACCGCGGCCTCTCGCTCATGATCGTCGATTATTTGCAGCTGGTGGTGCCCACGAATACCGGCCGAGGCACGAATCGACAGGAAGAAGTCTCCAGCATTTCGCGCGCGCTGAAAGGCCTCGCAAAAGAATTGAAAGTTCCGGTCGTTGTGCTGAGCCAGCTCACGCGCGCTCCCGAGCGCGAAGAACGCAAGCCGCAGCTCTCCGATCTGCGCGAATCAGGCGCGATCGAGCAGGATGCCGACGTAGTCCTCTTCATCAATCGCCCGAATTTTTACAAGACCGACCTGCCCGAAGAAGATCGCGCCAAAGCAGAACTCATCATTGCCAAGCAGCGCAACGGCCCGACCGGCAATCTGAATTTCGTTTTCCTCGCACGCCACACCCGCTTCGAGGAAGCCGCCCCGGACGCCTGGACCTCTTCGCCCGTGGGCGACGAGTAATCACTCTCGAGTTTGAACGCGCTAAATGCGATCATCGGCCCAGACCTCGCAGCCGCTTATGGCTGTGCGGCCGTTCCGCAATGCCGGCGTCTCGCCGGCTCTTTTGACCTTTTCCCGCTGCGCGCTACAAAAAAATCGAAACCGCATCGGTCCGCAGTCATCTAAATCAGCATGACAATGCGAAAAGTAAAACTCGGCTCCCAAGGCGCAATCGTCTCCCGCATGGGACTCGGCTGCATGGGTATGAGCGAATTCTACGGTGAGCGCAACGACGCGGAATCCGCCGCCACAATCCTCCGCGCGCTTGACCTCGGCATCAATTTTCTCGACACCGCGGACACCTACGGCATCGGTGACAACGAAGAGCTGGTCGGCAAAACAATCCGCGGCCGCCGCGACGAAGTCTTCCTCGCGACGAAATTCGCCAACATCCGCAAGAAAGACGATCCCACCTACTGGGTAATCAGCGGGAAGCCCGAATATGTGCGCTCGGCGTGCGACGCGTCACTCAAGCGCCTCGGCGTCGACCACATCGACCTCTACTATCAGCACCGCGTCGACCCGAATATTCCAATCGAGGACACTGTTGGCGCGATGGCTGAGCTTGTGAAAGCGGGTAAAGTGAAATATCTCGGACTCTCGGAAGCCTCACCGAATACGATTCGCCGCGCTCACAAAGTGCACCCGATTACGGCGCTTCAGACGGAATATTCGCTCTGGGAGCGCCATGCCGAAAAAGAAATCATCCCCACGGTGCGTGAACTCGGAATCGGTTTCGTCGCCTATAGCCCGCTCGGCCGCGGTTTCCTTACCGGCGCGATCACCAAACTGAGCGATCTCGGCGCGAAAGATTCACGTTCGCAGCGCTTCCCGCGTTTTGAGGGCGACAATTTCGACAAGAACCAGGCGCTCGTCGAGCGCGTTCGCAAAATCGCCGAACGCAAACACGTCACGCCCGGCCAACTCGCACTCGCCTGGGTTCTCGCGAAGGGCGACGATATCGTTCCGATCCCGGGAACCAAGCGCCGCAAATACCTCGAAGAAAATGCCGCAGCGGTGGACGTCGATCTCAATGATGGAGAAATTGCCGAGCTGCAAGCCGCTGTCCCACCGAGTGAAGTGGCCGGCGAACGTTATGCCGCAGCCAACATGCAAAATATTGACCGCTAGCGCTTCTCGTCAGCATCAAAGCCGGTTCCTTTGCCTTGGCTAGGGCCGGGCGCTTGCCACCGAACCGGATTCCGCCATTCGAATCGCTTCGTCCGTCGTGATTAGTTGCGCGCCCATTGCCTTTAATTCGCCGAGCGCGCGCGCGCTTTCTTCCGCTTTCAGCGTTTCGATCGCATCCTCGACGACGAACACTTTACGGCCGCGGTCCAGCAAGCCCTTCGCGGCAAAATGCACGCAGTATTCTGTCACGACGCCAAACACCACATACGCCGCCTCAGGACCAAGGCGTTCGACAATTTCGTTCGTATGCGGATTGCTGAAAACGTCGAGGGCCTGCTTCTCGATGACGATTTGCGCATGGTCGAACAGGTCCGCTGGAAGCGGGAACTTCTCGCGGTTCGGAATAATTAGACAGTCTTTTGTAAGTCCCTCGGGGACGATGCGGGCGCCTTCTGTTCCCCGGATGCAGTGTGGCGGAAAAGTCGCAAATTCCGGGTCGTTGGCCCCATGCGCGCACGCACTCGAAACCAACAACACTCGCGCCTTCTGTGCCGCATCCACAAGCCGTTTGATATTCGGAATGATTCTCTCGGCGCCGGGAACGTACAATTTCCCGCCGGGCAACATGAAATCTTGCTGCGCGTCCACTTCCCAGAACACAATTTTGCGAGACGCCGTTGCCATCACAAGCTCTTCGATTCCATCACCATCTCGATCTCGCCGCGGTTGTTACTTCGGTGCCGAACGCCGTACGCGCTTGCGTATCTTGTCGAGCAGCTTCTCCAGCTGTTTGCTGTATCGCACCGGGTAGTCCGCCTTGCGATCGATTCGCCGATAGCGCTCCGGTAGATGCGCGAGTCCGGCGACACAGCGATTGCGCAAAGCGCTGATCGGTTCCGGCGGCGCTGTACGGCGACCTTGTCGCATCACCGGCACGAGCAGGGGCGTGCCTCCATTCGCAGCCTCGCCTTCGAGCGCGATCTTATCCGCTTCGAATTCGCCGCGGCGGTTCAAATACCGAAATACTTGTTTGCGTCCCGGATACGTGACCTTCGCTTCCGTAAGCTTTGCAGCGCCTTGTATTTTCCCCGCGCGATCCACTTCGACGAGTTTGTAAACGAGATTCAAAAGAGGCGCATCTCCGGGTGTCGCCAGTGCCCCGCCGACGCCGAACGAATCGATCGCGGCGCCTTTTGCAAGCAGGCTCGCAATCTCATATTCATCGAGATCGCCCGAAGCGAATATCCGGACATCCTGCCAGCCAACCTTATCCAATTCTCGGCGCACCCATCGGCTGTCTTTTGCCACGTCGCCGCTATCGAGGCGGACTCCAGCGGGCTTACGTCCCATCCGTATGATTTTCTTCACGGCATCCTGCACGTTGTACGTGTCAAGCAGAAGAAACGCGCGCTCGGGAAATGCATCGAGGAAATGCGCAAACGCGTCCGCTTCGTCATCGTGAGCCATCACCCAGGAATGCGCTTGCGTGCCGTACGTATAAACGCCGAATTGTTGGCCGGCGAGAACGTTCGAGCTCCCGACGCTTCCGCCGATTGCCGCTGCGCGAGCCGCGAACAATCCAGCTTGTGCGCTGTGAGCGCGACGCGCGCCAAACTCTACCACCCGCCGCCCTTGCGCAGCCGTCACGACGCGAGCGGTTTTGCTGGCGATCATGGTCTGGTATCCCAGCGTGGCGAGCAAATACGTCTCTATGATTTGCGCTTCGATAATAGGCGCGGAGAGTCGAAGCATCGGCTCGCCGGGAAAAACGAGCGTGCCTTCAGGAACCGCCCAAACGTCGCCGGTAAATCGGAATGTGCGCAGATATTCGAAAAATTCAGGCCCGATGTACTGAAAGACGTGATGGGATCTTAGGTACGCAATTTCTTCGTCATTGAAATTCACGTGCTCGAGAAACTCAAGAGCTTGTTCAAGGCCTGCGGCGACTAGATAATTCCGGTGCGGTGGAAGATTTCGCACGAACAATTCGAACGTGGCGCGAGCCTCGAAGCCGGTCTGCAGATAGCCGGCGCCCATCGTAAGCTCGTAGAGATCTGTAAGAAGTCCTGAATGTTCGCGCATGAAAAGTCCGAGACTGTGTCCCGGTAACTACCCTCGATCGCGCCGCAGAGTCAAACCGCCGTCCACTACCAGCGTTTGACCCGTGATGTAATTGTCCGGTTCCAAAAAGAATCGCACGGCGCGGGCCACATCTTCCGGCCGCCCAAAACGCGCGATCGCGCCGCTCTCCACGTAACGATCGTATTTGCCCGACTGCACGCTTGCTGCAGCCATTCCGGAAATCGTGGCGCCCGGCGCGACCACATTCACCCGCACGCGATTCCATTGTTGCGCCAGAATCTTTGCCGCGTGCGCGAGCGCTGCCTTGGGTGCGGCGTAGTTCAGGCTCGACGGGAACGCCGTATGCGCCTGCATCGTAGTCAGCAGCACCACGCTGCCACCCTGCGAGCTGCTCTCCATCATCTGCCCCAGATCCTTCGCGAGCAGCACCGGCCCCACATAATTCACTTCGACCGAAGCAAGCAGTGCATCGCGATCGAGCTTTTCAAAAGCCACTCGAGCCGGATCGCCCGGAAAAATCGCCGCTCCTGCCAAGGGTCCTGCCGCCATCCGGCAGGCTTCGACATACTTGCGGCGAACCTCCTGCGATGCGATGTCGCCTTCAAGCAGCTCCAAATTCGCCCCGTACTGCTTTTCCATCGCATTTGAAAGCTTGGCAGCGCGCTCGCGATTCTTGCGATACCCAACTATTAGATGTGCCCCTTCGCGCAAAAGAAGCGCACTCGTGGCTGCTCCGAGCCCGCCTGTTCCGCCGGCAACCACCACGGTCTTCCCGGCCAGCGTTCGTTCCGGGAAATCATAGCGAAATTGAGCGTACGCATCGGCTCGTGCTTCATCCCAATGCTGCGAACTCATTTTTCCTCGCATTTCATTGGGTTTTTCGCGCCTCAATCAATATGAATTGCTGTAAATGCCGCCAGAAAAGACAAAACCCCCAAGCCTCCGGTCGGGTTTCCGCACCGGGCCTGCTTGAGGGTTCCACCTCGAATCTGTGCGCCGGGCCGAACTACTTCAAAACGGCGTCTTTAAATGCCTTCGCTGGGCGCAAGCGAACAACGGTCTTGGCCTTGATTTTGATGGCTTCGCCTGTAGCCGGATTGCGGCCCATGCGAGCCTTGCGGTGCGCTTTCACTGCGCGACCGATACCGGGAATCACGAATTTTCCAGCGGACTTCGCTTCTTTTACCGCCAGGTTGAACAGTTCGTCAAAAAAGGCGGCGACCTGCTTCTTGGACACCGGCTTATCCTTCGAGCTCACCTTCTCAGCCATGTACGTAATGATCTTCGACTTGCTCATCGGGTTTGCCATCGAGTTGCTGTTCCTCCTCGGATTGTATTTGCAGTTGGCCCCGGCGTCCCGGGATGCCGCGTCGGACTATAGCCGCACTCCTCCGTGAACGCAAGCAAAAAGCGCTAAAAAGCCCGGAAATACGGGCGTTTCTCGCTACGTCGATTTTCTGTTTTTTACTGCGCGGCGAGTTGCTGATAGAAGAGCGCCACCGATTTGATGCCACCGAAATAATTCTCGAGCGCGATGTGCTCGTCCGGCGCGTGCGCGTTTTCATCGGGAAGCCCAAAACCCATCAGCACGCACGGCACTTTGAACGTGTCGTGCATCTGCGTCACGAAGGGAATCGATCCGCCTTCGCGAATGAACACCGCTTTCTTGCCAAAGCCCGATTCGAGAGCCTGGATCGCTTTCTGAAAGATCGGATCCGAATACGGAGCCACCCATGGCTTTCCCGTACTCAGCACTTCGAACTTGCAAGTTACCGACTTTGGCAGGAGCTTGCGGATGTGCTTTTCAACCAGCTTGGCAATTTTCGCCGGCTCCTGCTTGGGCACGAGCCGCGTCGAAAGTTTCGCGTAGGCTTTCGAGGGAATTACAGTTTTTGCGCCCTCGCCCAAATACCCGCCCCAGATTCCATTCACTTCGAGCGTAGGGCGCGTCCACAACTGCTCGACGATCGTAAACCCTTTTTCGCCGCCAAGCGCGGGCGCGCCTACCGTCTTCCGAAATTCTTTTTCCTTCCAGGGAAGCGAATTGAGAGCTTTACGCTCCTGCTTCGACAGGGTTGCCACATCGTCGTAAAAACCAGGAACCGTCACGCGAAAGTTCTTATCGTGAAGCTTCGCAATAGTCTCGCACAGAATCGTAAGCGGATTCGGCACGGCTCCGCCGAAGACTCCCGAATGCAGGTCCTGCGCCGGCCCCGTAATCTCCAACTGGTAATAATTCAGCCCTCGCAGCCCGTACGTAATCGAAGGCACGCCCTTCGCTAGCATCGAAGTGTCGGAGACAACAAGCGCGTCCGCTTTCAGCCGCTCGCGATTCTTCTGCACGAAGTCCCACAAGCTTACGCTTCCGACTTCTTCTTCCCCCTCGATCATCACTTTCACGTTCAGCGGCAAAGTTCCGGCTGTTTTCAGCAGCGCTTCGAGTGCCTTGAGATGAATGTGTACCTGTCCTTTGTCGTCAGCCGTGCCCCGCCCGAAAAGATTTCCGTCGCGCACGGTGGGCTCAAATGCAGGACTCGTCCAGAGTTCCAGAGGCTCCGCCGGCTGTACGTCGTAATGTCCGTAAAAAAGCACCGTCGGTTTTCCCGGCGCGCGCAGCGATTCCCCGTACACCAGCGGATGCATTTTCGTGGGGACGATCTCAATATTTTCAAGCCCTGCGCCCCGCAATTTCCCCGCCACCCACTGTGCCGCGCGTTCCACGTCCGGCTTATGTTCGCTTTTGGTGCTGACGCTGGGAATGCGCAGAAATTCCTTCAGTTCACTCAGGTTTTCGTCACGCTTTGAGTCGATATACTCGGTCAGGTTCACGATGGGCTCCCCAAGTTGGCTTCACCTCCTAGGACGCAGCCCAAATGGCCCGAGTCCGCTGTCCCTCAACCCAAAAAAACAAACATGCCATTCTAGGGAACCTTACTCAATTTCAGCAAGCTATTTGCGAACTGTGTTTTTGGACACTTGGACGTTTCCGGCCGTTGACTCCGCTTCCCGCGCGTTGCACGATATTTGCATGATGCTAGAGACAGAATCCAAGAGCAGCCAGCGACGCAGCTCGCGCGTCTTCACCCGCATTCCCGTTCGCGCCACCGGTAAGGACTTGCTGGGAAAAAAATTCCAGGAAACCAGCCACACCATCGTGATCAATGCCCACGGTGGCCTTCTTTACTTGCAGGCGGAGCTTCAGGTTGGCTCAGACGTGGTGCTCATCAACCCCGCCACGGAAGAAGAGCAGGATTGCCGCATCGTCTACTTGGGTGATACTTCCGAAAAAGGCACCCGTGTTGGCGTCGAATTTCTTTCTCCCAGCCCGCACTTCTGGGGAGTCGAATTTGCGCCCCAGGATTGGCCTACCCGCACAGCCCCTCGTCCGGTCCACTAGTGGTAGAGTACTGCCGCGAGTTTCTCGCCAACCCCAAGTGTCTGAGAAAACTCAAATAGCTCTATCGACCCTGAGCAATAACCCATGAAATTCCTGATCGCAGGTGCCGGCGCGATCGGCGCCTACATGGGTGCGAGCATGGCCCGCGCGGGCCAAGACGTCACGCTATTCGCCCGCGGTCCTCATCTGCGTGCCATGCAAGAGCACGGCGTACGCGTGAAAAGCGTTGACGGCGATTTCGAAGCGCATCCGAAAATTTCCGAGAATCTCGAAGAAGTCGGCCCGGTCGACGTAATCTTCCTCGGCGTAAAGGCCCACGGCCTCACGCAGCTCGCGCCGCAGCTCAAACCTGTCCTCGGCCCGGACACGACAGTCGTCGGCACCCAAAACGGAATCCCCTGGTGGTTTTTTCAGGGATGGGGCGGCGATTACGAGGGTACGCACCTCGAACGCGTCGATCCCGGCGGCACAATCGCGAATGCGATCGACCCCCCGCGCGTCATCGGCTCGATCGTTTATTTCGCCACTGAAATCGTAGAGCCGGGCGTCATTCGCCACACTGAAGGCAATCGCATATCGCTCGGAGAACCTGACGGCACGCGTTCGGAACGAATCCGTCAGATCGCCGAAGCTCTGATCGCCGCGGGCCTGCGCAGTCCTGTCACCACTCGCATTCGACAGGAAATCTGGGTCAAGATTCTCGGCAACGTCGCTTTTAATCCCATCAGTGCGCTCACCGGCGCCACGCTCGTCCAAATGGCGCGGGATCCCGAAGTCAGGGCGCTCGTCCGCAAAATCATGGAAGAGACCGAAGCCGTCGGCGCAAAACTCGGCCTTGAACTTCCCATCACCATCGATCAGCGCATTGCCGGTGCGGAAAAGGTCGGCGAACACAAGACCTCAATGCTCCAGGATCTCGAAGCCGGTCGCCCAATTGAACTCGAAGCCATCGTCGGCGCCGTAGTCGAACTGGGCGAGCGCCTCAATGTTCCAATGCCGCACACCCGCGCCGTCTACGCCTGCACGAAACTCCTCGCACATACCCGCGCCGCCACCAGGTAGACCGTGTGATCTAAATTTGATAGGAGCAGCCGTGGTCTAAAATCGAAGAGCATCGCCGAGCTATGCCCGAGGTGGCCCCGACGAGCGCCTGTTCTCGTCGTGGGGTTTTTCCGGACGTGCGATTAAATCTACTTCGCGCCCGACGCCGCAGGCGCAGCATCAAGCTTCGCCAAATCCACCTGCTTCCACTTCCCTGCCATGATTCCCGCGCGGATCTCGGCGGGAGTCTTGCCGAGCTTCGTCTGCTGGTAGCTGTACACGGCTTCCTTTTTGCACACGTCGCAGATCGAGCCGTGGTTGTCTCCAAAGCAATCGAGCAAGCTCGTGTGACCCACTTCCCGGTCACAACGGCAATAGCAAGGCTGCTGATAAAGCACCGGCTTCACTTTCGCGGCCAGCCCGTAGATTTTCTGTGTGCGGGCGTCGGGAAACTGCTTCGGATCGAGCGTCTCGGGCAACGCGCCGGTGGGCGCGCTGGCGTGGTACGCGGGAACATCGCCGTCCAGCCCTGGCACGGCCGCTCGCCCGGCCTGCTGAGAGGAAGATGCGCCATTCTGCCCATGCGCGAATCCGATTCCAAAGCCGGCCCCAGCCACCAGGACCACTGCAGCAAATATAAAAGCTGTCCGCTTCATATCAGGTCTCCATGCGAACCCATGAGAATGTACCAAGCGATTTTTACTGGTCACAAATCGTATCACGGAACGTTCACCCATTTCGTTGCGGCAACCGGGTTATATTGACTCTGTCCTTGCTCTGACATAACTTGTCCGCATGGCAGATTTCCCGGTTTTCGATCTCTCCAAATTTGCGACCGCATCGCCGGACGAAAAAAAATCTCTTGGCCGCACAGTCGATGAAATCTGCCGCCAAACCGGCTTCCTCGCCATCACCGGCCACGGAATTCCCGACGACACGATCACCCGCGCATGGAACTCCGCCCGCGCCTTCTTCGATATGCCCGTCGAAAAAAAGCTCGCCGTGAAAATGCGCTACGAGGGCTACCCCTACGGCTACTCTCCGCTTCAATCCGAAGCTCTCGCAAAATCAAAAGGCGAAGAAACGCCTCCCGACATCAAAGAAAGTTTTAATATCGGCCCGCTAACCGTTCCGCCTCATACCGGAAACGAGCCCTTCGCCGATTTTCGCTACGCCACCAATATCTGGCCCACCGAGCCCGCCGGCTTCGAGCAAGCCTGGTCAGATTATTACCGCGCTCTCGGCGCCCTGGCCGGCAAAATCATGCAAGTCTTCGCAGTCGCGCTGAAACTTCCCGAAAATTTTTTCGCCGCCGCCGTCGACGACCCCATCAGCGCCGTCCGCGCTCTAAACTACCCGCATCAGAATGTCGCCCCCAAGCCCGGCCAGCTACGCGCCGGCGCCCACTCCGATTACGGCAGCCTCACAATCCTTCGCGCCGACTCCGCCGCCGGCGGCCTCGAAATCTTCAACCCGCAAAAGCAATGGCAACCGGTTCCCGCCGTTCCGAATGGCTTCGTCGTCAACATCGGTGATCTCATGGCGCGCTGGACCAACGACCGCTGGGTCTCCACCCTGCATCGCGTCGTAAATCCGCCGCCCGATTCGAGCGGCTCAACGCGCCGCCAATCCGTAGCCTTTTTCCACCAGCCCAACTGGGACGCCGAAATCACCTGCATCCCAACGTGCTTAGCCTCCGGCGAAAAACCAAAATATCCGCCAGTCCGCTCCGGCGAATACTTGATGCAAAAGTTCCACAGCACAGTAAAGCTAGGCGCCGCCGCCCCGTCGTCCTAGCGTCTTAGTAGCACGTCTCTTCTCAAATCCCAGATCGACCCAGACCTCAACGTCTCTTAAAACCACAGCCCCAGTTCCGTAACGCCGGCGTCTCGCCGGCTCTTTTGAAGTGCGCCTCAATCCGAAATTTCAAATTTCCAATTAGCATTTTCCTTTCGATTCAGCCATCGTCAATCGCCCCATGCGCCACCGCAATCTCCGCCGCCACCCTCGCATTATTCAAAAGCAGCGCAATATTCGCCGTCAGCGTCCTCCCCCCGCTACCCTTCGACAACGCCTCCAACAAATACGGCGTCACCCGCTTCCCTTGAATTTTCTCCGCCGCTGCGGAAGCCAACGCCTTCGCAATCAACCCCTCCAACTCGTGGCGCCCCAGCGCGCTACCCACCGGCGGCGGATTCGCAAACACAATCCCCGCCGAAAGCCCCAGCCCCCACTGCGTAGCCATCAACCGCGCCGCTTCCTCCGCCGAATCCACGCGAGATTGCAGCCTCAGCCCGCTCTCGCGCGAATAAAACGCCGGCAGCTCATTCGTCCCATAGCCAACCACCGGCACGCCCAACGTCTCCAGCATCTCGAGCGTCCGCGGCAGATCGAGTATCGCCTTCGCTCCAGCGCACACCACCGCGATGGGAGTGCGCGCAAGTTCCGTGAGATCAGCCGAAATATCAAGCGTCTCCTCGACGCCGCGATGCACGCCGCCAATTCCGCCCGTCGCGAACACGCGAATCCCCGCGCGCGCTGCAATCAATGCCGTCGTAGCCACCGTCGTCGCCCCAGCCCGCCCCGACGCCACCACAGCCGCAAGGTCCGCCCGGCTCACCTTCGCCACATCCTTCGACTCCGCCAAAAACGCCAGCTCCCCAGCCGAAGTCCCCACAACAAGCTTCCCGTTAAATACAGCAATCGTTGCCGGCACTGCGCCACCCGCCCGAATCGCCGCCTCCATTCCCCGCGCCGTCTCAAGATTGTGCGGATGCGGCAACCCATGCGAAATCACCGTCGACTCAAGCGCCACGACCGGCGTCCCATCAGCCAGCGCCGCCGCCACTTCCTCGTGAACGAAAATCCCCTTGTCCAAATCAACCTCCGCGTCCCATCGGGCCCTATCACTTATCACAGATTCGACCAATGTAGCTGAGGTCTTGAACTTTTGGCCGTGGGGTCAGCTCCCCTGCAGGCGGTGTGCTGGATCGCGAAGAGGACCGACGGACGCGAAGCACGCGAGGCACGCGGTTCACCTCGCCGATCGCTTTAAATATGAAATCGTTTGCGCACTTAATGCAGTCGGAATGGGTGAGTTTGACCGCTCACATCTATCCGCTCGGGCAAAGTAGTCCGGTTGCGGTTCACCTGGTTCCCTGATCCTGGGTTGAGGAAGCTGCGGGCATCATGGGCGCGTCGATGACGTTCTTCCCGGCATAATCGATGGGAACAACCCGATAGCGATAGACCATCCCATGATCACCAACCACATAAGCCCGTTGCCTGGTTGGAAAGCTATAGGCCTTGACGCTGGCGGGAAACCGGAAACTGCGTGAGTTCCAACGCTTGCCGCCGTCGGTCGTGAAACTCAGCTTTTGACCGTCAAATATCCATCCCACCTCGCGATCGGGAAACCTGATGTCGCCTGCTGGCGAAGCTACCAATCCGTGCCAGCTCTGCCCGCCGTCGTTGGTAGCCACCAGCTTGGCGTTGTTCAGATTCGCAAACCCAGTACTTTCGTCGGTGAAAAAGACCCAGTGATTAGCCCCCCAAGCACCGCCGATCCACACTTGGCCGACGTCGGGCAGAGGAAACACGTTCCAACTCTTGCCTCCGTCTTCCGTTTTAGCGACGAACAAGGTATTGAAGTCAGTCCCAGTGCCACCGATGGCGTACCCGCGACTAGAGGAGGGGAAATGCATTGCCTTCAGGACGCAGTCCGCGTCGCGCGAAAGTCCCTCCACCTGGATTGTGGCGTGGCAGGCCTTAGTGGGCATCATTTCCTTCCAGTTGCGGCCGCCGTCGTGCGTTTGCAAAATATGCGAGACGTTGTTATTCCCATCGAGTAGTACACCATTGGTCGGTGACAGAAAAACATACTCCACGACACCCCACGTCGCCGGCACGGCGCCGATCTGTTCCCAGTTTTCGCCGTCGGTGGTGCGCAACAGCTTGCCTCCCTGCACGGCCCACCCGTGCTTCGCGTCTAGAAATCGGGGTGCCGCGACTGTCTCCTCTCCGGAGTGCGGATCTCCCCCGAGTTGGGGCGTCCAGCTATTGCCACCATCCTTCGTATGGAGGATCGTGCCGTGTTGACCTGTCACCCAACCCTCTTCCTCACTCACGAAGAAGGCGTCCGTCAAAGTAAGGTCTTGTTTGTAGTTCACCGGTTCCCAGATCGCTTTGAATTTTGTCTGCGGGCTTTTTTCTGCGGTAGCGCTCGGTTTGGTCGGCGCCGTCTTCGGCTTAGGCTGCTGCGCCCCGGCCATTCCAGCGAAGCAAAAAAGGATCGCGAGCATCACACTCGATCGCTTCATGGATTGCCTCCAAAGTTGAAAATGTTGTTTCGGGTCGGACTGTTAACGCATTAATGTGGAAACTAGAGTATTTCCGGACAGCTGTCCAGAACAGAAATTATCGAACCCGTGGGTCCTGATTAACGCCGTAATCGGAGATGTGAAGCGTTACTGCAAATGTCCGGCAACTAACCGGGAATTGGCTTGGAGAGGTTATCTGATTACGGATGTCTGATATCTCTTCCCGCCTACTCCTTCACATGCGCCAACGGAATCTGCGAAAACAATTGCAGATCGATCATCATGTTCAGCCGCCGGTCCAACTGAAAAAACGTCGCCGCCTTCCTTCCCGGCAGCACCTGGCTTACCACCGGCACATACTTTAAGCGCAGCGCCTGCGCCTGCTCGTCTGCCTCGAGCCAGTTCCGCACATAAATCAGTGCATCTTGGTCTGTCATCGTTGCCCACATCTCCGCGTACTGCTTCAACAGCGCATACTTCTGATTGTTCACTTCTTGCAAGTCCTTCACGTAATGGTTGTAGATCGGCCAGAACTTCTGCCCCTCCGTTTCCGACAGCGACATATTCTGCCCAATCACCTGCATTTTCATTGCACGTAGATCTTGCCGCAGCAAAGCAATGTCCTCGTCCGTCACTGTCGGGCTGATGACCCTCTGCACGGTAACTTGCTGCCCCTGCGCCGCCGCCCCGGCCCCAGTCATCCCCCCACCCAACGCCGTCGCCACCACCATGCCCGCAACAAACGCCCCGGCCAATCCCGCCGCTCCCGTCATTTTGCACTTCATAATCTTTCTCCTTGCCTTGGTCCTCTTGCCACAAAGAACCAGCGAGAACAGCAAGTCCGAGTGCATGTTAATACAGTCGGCCTGCTAATGGATTACTACCAGCCGCAAACGAGAGTCAACTCCGCCGACCTCCATTTAGATTTATTCTAATTCTTTAGTTAACTCGGGCAACAAACCTACCGCAATTGGAGTCTAATAATTCAGCGCGAGTATCCAAACGCCGTCGGCTCGTCGGCATCCCACCTCGAGATGGAAATAAGTCGCGCGTAAATTGGTTTTCTATTTGTGTGCGTGTGCATTGGTCGTCGGCCCTGGTTTCGTCCCAGTAAGAACCTAAGGAGGCGCGAATGCGAACACTTCACCCATTTCACCCAGTCATTTCGATTTTTGCAGTCATAGTGCTGACAATCTCCACCGTAGCAGCTCCTCAGAAGAATTCCGCCACACCAAAACCACCCACCCCTTCCGTCCCGAGTGCATCCGCATCAAGCGGAGCCGCCTCCGGCGAAACCACCGCCGCCAAGCTTCCCGTCCGCCGCGTGATTCTCTACAAGACCGGCGTCGGCTACTTCGAGCACCTCGGCCACGTCCACGGTAACGAAGCCGTCCGCATCGATTTCACCAGCGGTCAACTCAACGACGTTCTCCAGTCTCTCACCGTCCTCGATCTCAACGGCGGTCGAATCTCCGGTGTGAACTACAATTCCGAAGCTCCCCTTAGCGAGCGTCTCGGCACTCTTCGTCTGCCGCTCGAAGAGAAGACCGATCTCTCGAAATTTTATGGCGCTCTCCGCGGCGCCCGTCTGCAAGTTCGCTCGGGAACCACCACCGTGACCGGCCGCCTGCTCAGTATCGAGCGCAAGACGCGCGTTTCCGGCGGCACCACGCTCGAGGTCGATCTCGCCACCATCGTCAGCGATTCCGGCGAAGTCCGCAGCATCGAGCTTACCCCTTCCGTCAGCGTCCAGCTCGCCGAGCCCGACCTCACCCACGAAGTCGGCCAATATCTTCATTTGCTCGCGTCCGTCCGGCAGCAGGATCTGCGCCGCATGACCCTCGCCACCGAAGGTTCCGGCGGCCGCCAGCTATACGTCAGCTACATCAGCGAAGTTCCCATCTGGAAAACCACCTATCGCATCGTTCTGCCGCGCAGGCCCGGTGAAGACCCGCTTCTCCAGGGCTGGGCCATCGTCGATAACACTGTCGGCGAGGACTGGAACAACGTCGAGCTCTCGCTCGTCGCCGGTGCGCCCCAGTCCTTCATTCAACAGCTTTCGCAGCCGCTCTACGGCCGCCGTCCCGTCGTGCCGCTAAGCCTCGGTGCGCAACTCACTCCACAAACCCACGAAGGCGCGATGCTCGGCGGCCTGGCCGCGCTCTCCGGCCGCGTCTTCGATCCTAGTGGCGGCGTCATACCCGGGGTTCAAGTTGCGTTAATGTCTGAAGCGGGCGAAGAAGTCGCTTCGACGACCACCGACGGCCAGGGCAACTACTCCTTCGGCGATCTGCCTGCCGCCGTTTATCGTCTGCGCGCTGCACACGACTATTTCAAGACGTCGATGCTCTACGGTCTATCCCTCGGCGGCGGACGCGAGCGAACTCAGGACGTTACTTTGGATATTGGTTCCGCGACGGAAACGGTGACCGTCGCGGCGAGCTCCGTTGCAGCCAATACCTCAATGTCAGCGCTAGAGGTTTCTTCTGGTCGCAACCGCACAGGTTCCGGTAACACCCTCGGCACCGGGCGCGGCATCGGCAACGCGCGTAATTCTTCCGGAGTGGGATACGTGTCGGGAACAGGGGGCGGCGTTGCAGGTGGAGTTCTGGGAGGTGTCGTCGGTTCCGAAGCAATCTCAGAAGCCCGCCGTGGAATGCCGTCCGCCGCGCAGGGTTCCGACCTCGGCGATCTCTTTGAATACAAACTCAAAGATCGCGTCACGATTCACAAAAATGAGTCTTCGCTCGTTCCCATCGTCCAGGCCCACATCCAGACCGAGAAAGTCTCGCTCTGGAATCCCTCGCTCGGCTCCGCAAGGCCTCTCCGTGCGTTGTGGCTCACAAATTCCAGCCCGCTTACGCTCGACGGCGGCAGCTTCAGCGTCCTCGAAGATGAAGCCTTCGCTGGCGAAGGCCTCATAGAGCCGGTCAAGCCCGGCGAAAGGCGCTTGGTCTCCTACGCGGCCGATCTCGGCGTCCGCGTCGACAAAAAAATGCACGGTGAGCCCCAGCGCGTCACCAAGGTTCGCATCCTGCACGGCACCATGATTCAAACCAGCGCGTCCCGCCAGGACACCATCTACACCGCGCGCAACGAGGATAGCTCGCCGCGCGCGCTCCTTGTCGAACATGCCCTGCGCCCCGGGTGGAGCCTCTCCAGCGACACGCCCAAACCCGAAGAAACTACCGCCTCCGACTATCGCTTCCGCATCACAGTCGGCGCAAAAGCCACCACGACGCTCGTCGTCACGGAATCCAGTTCCATCGAAACTCGCTATGCCCTCACGAATCTCGACGACGGCCAAATCCAGGTCTTCCTCCAGCAAAAATCTATCAATCCCGAAGTCGAAGCGGCATTTCGGAAAATCGTCGAACAAAAAAATCGCATCGCGGCTCTCGATGCACAGCTTGCCGAAGTCGACAACCAGCAGCAGAAAATCTTCGACGACCAGCAGCGCATCCGCGAAAACCTGAAATCCCTGAAAGGTAGCGCCGAAGAGCGTGCCCTGACGCAGCGTTACACCCAGCAGCTCGAAGGCCAGGAAACCCAACTACAATCATTGCAGACCAAAACAGCTGATCTGCAATCGCAGCGCGGTAAAGCGCAAGAGGACCTCGACGCCATGATCGAGAATCTCGACCTCGACGCCACCTTGTAGCCGGCCACGCATGTGATGTAGGTCACCTCTTCAGAATGAGGCCTTTTGGGCCATAGGTATGCCGGGCAGCCACGACGAGCGCTCTTCTCGTCGGACTTCGTCGTCGCCGACTTCGCCCGCACGCCAAAACTTAGGGAATGGACAACGCCTTGTGGGTCGCGGCTTTAGCCGCGACATAACTGCCCGCGCGCAGGGCGCTTCCGCTTGCGCAGCCTCACCCGCACAAGCATTTGGCGCACGTCAGATATCTCTTGCGTTTCCTCGTATCCTTCTGCTACCGTGATGCTTGAGTTATGAAGATAAGCGCTAAAGCGAGCTGTAGGACGGGACACAAGGCTCAAAGCCGCGAAAGCGGCGGCCGACGTTCCTCGCCTACCGTTTTGGTACCCGCCAACTTTCCTGAAGCTCCGTGGCGCCGAATCGCAAATGACAATCGGGCACGGATTGTCACCCTGCCCGTCCTGAGGAACGAAGGAACCGACCGGAGGGAGTCGGAGGCTCTCTCTTTTCGATCTCCTCGGTGCCACCAGCGACCTCAAATTCTAATCGCAAATCCGGAATTAGAATTCCACCTAACCGGTTGCAGAACCAATCACATCAAATTTTCTAATCGCAAATTTTTGGCGTTTTTTCGCTCGATTCCTCATTCGGTCCCGCTTCCTGCTTGTTCCTCAACGCAGGTAGTTCTAATCTACGGTGGCGCGATTAGAATTCCTCGTAACACATTGAAAAGATGCGGCATAAAAATTTCTAATCGGCGGTAAACAGAGGGTCTTGAGAGTTTCGCGGAGTCCGTTTTCGGGGCCAGTGCGCGATGGTCCGCGCACCGAAGGTTGCCGGAGAACGAATGAAGAATCTTAACCAAACTCGGCACAAGACGGCGATCGTCGTGATCGGCGATATCAACGTCGACATGCTCGGCCGCGTGAAAGCTTGGCCGAAGCCGGGACAGGATTGCCTCGCACCGCAGCTCGAAATGCACTGCGGCGGAGTGGGCGCGAATTCGGCGCTGGCTCTCGCGCGCTGGGGCGTTGACGTGCGGCTCGCCGGCTGCGTCGGCCGCGACCGATTTGGCGACTACATTCTCGAGCATCTCGCTCAAGGTGGCGTGAACACGCGTTGGGTTCAGCGAACGAGCGGCGCGATGACGGGCTTCTTTTACATCAATATCACGCCCGACGGCGAGCGCACGTTCTTCGGCAGCCGCGCCGCGAATGGCTGCGTGAAAAATCTCCGCGACGTGCAAGGGTTGCGCAAGGGAGCCGCAGCCGCACACCTCGTCGGCTACAATTTTCTCAATCCTGGTCCCGCGCGTGCCGCCAAAGAGATCGCGCGCGAAATTCACGCCCGCGGAGGCTGGGTCTCGCTCGATGTCGGAATGGCGCCGGCCCAGCAGATCCCCGGAAAAATTTTGCAATTGATTACGACCGTCGATATCCTCCTTCTCAGCGCAGACGAAGCGACGCTGCTTACCGGCGCGCGCGACCCTCATCGCGCATTTGCGGCGCTCGAGAAAGCGGGCGCTCGCGAAGTGGTCCTGAAACTGGGAAAGAGCGGCTGCTTGATTTCGCGCAATGGCGAGCCGCAGCGTGTTCCGTCATTCGATGTGAAAATGGTCGATTCCACTGGAGCGGGTGACGCGTTCGTTGCCGGATTTTTGCAGGCGCGCCTGCGCGGCTGGTCCTTGGAGGAAGCCGCCCTCGCGGCAACCGCCGGCGGCGCGGCCGCCGTATCGTTCGTCGGCGCCGGCGAAAAACTTCCGGGTTCGCGCGAAGTCGCTGCGCTGTTGCGGTCGCAGCGCCTGCGCGGAAAATGGGAAGCTGTGCGCCGGAGCGCGCTCGCGCGCCTTCAAAATCGCAATTCGCGCCCTGAGAGGCACACATGACGCCACTGCCGGATCGCAATCAATTGCCCGAATGGAAAAAAGAGCTCGACCGCCCGCGAATGAAATCGCTCGCCGATCTCTTTCCTGTCCCGAAGCCCGTGATTGGAATGGTGCATCTGTGGCCGCTTCCCGGCGCGCCCGGGTACATGGGCTATGGGATGCAGAAAATCATCGACCACGCGCTGCGCGACGCCGAAGCGCTGGTGCAGGGCGGTGTCGATGGGCTCGCGGTCGAAAATATGTGGGACCTTCCCTACTACGTTGGCAACGACGTAAAACCGGAAGCGATGACGGCGCACGCCGTGGCTGCCGCTGAAGTCGTTAAGAATTTCCCGGTGCCCGTCGGCATCAACGTGATTCACAACGGCGGCATCGTCTGCCTTTCGATCGCGCTGGCAGCGGGGGCGCGATGGATTCGAGTTTGCATTCTCACCGGCGCGCGCGTTTGGGATACCGGCGAATTTGACCACGGCTGCGCCGCCGAGTTGATGCGCAAACGCAAAGAGCTGCACGCCGAGGGAATTCACATCTTCGCGGACGTCGACAAAAAACATTCGGTGCCGTTTCCAGGAATCGATCTGCGCACGCATATCGAATGGACGGAATTCTACGGAGCGGACGCCCTGATCGTTTCGGGTAGATTTACGGGGAGCGCGCCCGACGTCGAGAAAGTGCGCGAGGCAAAATCTTTAGCGAAGCGGCCCATCCTAATCGGCAGCGGAACCAGCGCAGAAAACGTCGCCGCATTCTTGAAGCATGCCGATGGCATTATCGTGGGATCGAGTCTGAAACGAGACGGAGTAATGCAAAACGAAGTGGATGCGGGCCGCGTCCGTGCGCTAATGAAGAATGTGCAACCAGTTCGCGACGCGGCCGCAGCCCGCGCTTCTTCTTGAGAAACGCGGACAATCAAACTTTAGCCGCCGGACATTGCTCCGACGATTAGAAACGGTTCTTTACCTGCGACGACTTCTGCGGGCAACGGCGTTTCTCCGCGCTCGTGCGAGTAATCCTCTTCGCAGGCAAAGAATCTCACGAAAGGCCGACGTTCGTGCGTCACCTGGTCGCGAATCGTCCCGCGCAGCACCGGATATTGGCTTTCGAGCGCATTCAGAACCGATAGCAGCGTTGGCTCGCCGGAAACTTCGACACTCACTTCGCCGTTCACGCGCGCGAGCGTTCGCAAATGCGCCGGAAGTATCACGCGAATCATTGCAGCGTCTGAACCTCCACAGAGAGCACGGCCGGCAAATCGCGCACGATCGCATTCCAACTGTTTCCGGCATCAGCCGACGCATACACTTGTCCGCCGCTCGTGCCGAAATAAACGCCGCACGAATCCAGCGAATCGACTGACATCGCGTCGCGCAGCACGTTGACGTAACAATCGCGCTGCGGAAGGCCCTTTGTCAACGGCTCCCACTCGTTTCCGCCCGTCCGGCTGCGAAACACGCGCAATTTTCCTTCGGGGACGAAATGCTCCGAATCGCTCTTGATCGGCACCACGTAAATCGTTTCCGGCTCGTGCGCGTGCACGTCGATCGCAAAGCCGAAATCGGTAGGCAAATCGCCGCTCACTTCCTGCCACGAGTCGCCGGCGTTGTCGCTGCGCATCACATCCCAGTGTTTCTGCATAAACAAGGAATTCGGCCGCGATCGATGCATCGCGACGTGGTGAACGCAATGGCCCACTTCGGCCGTGGGATTCGGAATCCCCTCGGAGCGCAAGCCGTTGTTGATCGGCCGCCACGTCTTACCCGCATCGTCACTACGGAACGCACCGGCCGCGGAGATGGCAATGACGATTCGATCCGGTTGTTTCGGGTCGAGAATGATCGTGTGCAGGCACAAACCGCCAGCGCCTGGGTTCCAGCGCGGCCCCGACGCGTGCTCGCGCAAACCGGGAAGCTCTTGCCAGATCTGCGCGCCGTCGGTCGAACGGAACAGCGCCGCATCTTCCACTCCCGCGTACACAGTGTCCGGATCTGTCAGCGACGGCTCGAGGTGCCAGACTCGCGCAAACTTCCAGGGATGGGGCGTGCCGTCGTACCACTGATGCGTGCCGGGAACTCCGTCATACTCGAATTTGTTGCCGACCGGTTCCCAGGTTTTGCCACCGTCGTTCGATCGCTGGATCAATTGACCGAACCAACCGGTCGATTGCGACGCATAAATCCGGTTCGGTTCCGCGGGCGAGCCTTTGAGGTGATACATTTCCCAACCTGCAAAGTGCGGGCCGCTGATGTCCCACTTCTCGCGCTTGCCATCCGCCGTCAGGATGAACGCGCCCTTGCGCGTCCCGACCAAAACTCGTACACCGCTCATCGATCACACCTCCCGGTTCTGTGGCTGCCTTCGCGGCGCTCGGATATTTGCTCGAAACGGATTTTAGGCTGCCATTATGTACAACTCTCTTCTACTGACGAAGTCTGGGCGAACCGGTGAGCAAAATAAACGCTCGATATTCTCGCAGTTCCCAGTGCATCCCGGCAAGTGCGCGGATTTTTTACGAGTGACACAGAAAATTCAGCTCATTGCCAGAACTACGATCAAACGGCGAGGGCCGTGCGCGCCCATCACGAGGATTTTTTCTATGTCCGCGGTACGGCTCGACCCGGTGATGAGGCAAAGAAATGAATTTTGGGCGACGATGCCGCGCTCCTGAACGCGCGCCAAGGCGGCATCTATATCCGGCAGGAGCTGAGGGAGTGTCGCAACGACAATGTGAACCGGCGCGACGACCGAAGCGCCACGTCCTCCACATGCTGCGGAAACCAGCACGGAGCCCGTTTGCGCCACGAGCGCTTCGCAAAGGGAAATCGTGGCCTGCGAAGATTCCCTTGGTCCTCCTTCGCTCGACCACTGTATCGTGCGGCCGTCTTGCCACTCCGAGGCAAGGTCGCGCAGATCGGGCGAGTCTTGAACAAAAATTTCTCCCGGCGGAAGCGCCGCGAGGATTTCCTTTATGGCCGGGCCACTCGCGCGCAAATTGGGGACGGCGACATATTCCGTAAGATTGATTGCGCACTCTTTCTGAAAGCGATCGAGCAGGCCGGTGACGGGAGCGAAGATTGCCCTTGCTCCGGCAGCTTCGTGACGCGGGGCAGGCTCGCGCAGCGCGGTGCGGATGCGAGCGAGGATTTTTTCGCGGCTTGGGTTTTCAGTTTGCGGCATGATCTTTTCCCCAGAGGGCGCGAAACGATTTTTCAGGGACGCGCGGCGCAGCGTGATTTTTCGACCAAGGGCCCATCGGATCGAACGCCGTGCCGTCAAGACCGAGCCGGTGCGTCACGCGCAACGCCATCCGCGCCAGACCTCCCATGAATCGAAAGCGCGCGGCACTCTGCATGGTCCATTGCCAGAGTTTGAAACCGATCCGTTCGCTCCATGGGCGAGTGGAGTGATTCACCGCGTTACGCCGATTTTCGAGAAGGTGATGGTGCAGATCGATTTTCACCGGGCATGCATCGGTGCACGCGCCGCAGAGTGAAGACGCGTAGGAGAGATGCTGAAACTCGTCGAGCCCGCGCAAATGGGGAGTGAGCACGCTGCCGATTGGTCCCGGGTAGGTGGTGCCGTAAGTGTGGCCGCCAACGGTGCGAAACACAGGACAAACGTTCAGGCAAGCGCCGCAGCGGATGCAATGCAGCACGTCGCGCTGTTCGACATCCGCGAGCAATTCGCTCCTGCCATTGTCGAGCAGGACGACGTGAAATTCTTCGGGGCCATCGACCTCGTTTGGTTTCCGAGGCCCGCCAATCAATGTGTTATAGCAGGTGATTGGCTGGCCGGTGCCCGCCGTTGCAAGCACCGGCCAAAACAGCGCAAGATCCTGCAGCCGCGGAATCACCTTTTCGATGCCCGCGAGCGCCACATGAATGCGGGGCACGCTGGTGCAGAGGCGGCCATTGCCTTCGTTCGTCGTGACGGCAATCATCCCCGCATCGGCAACAAGGAAATTCGCGCCGCTGATCCCCATTTCGGCTGAGAAAAAATCGCGGCGCAGCGCGCGGCGAGCCACGGCCACCAGCTCGACAGGATCGTCGGTATCCACGTCGCCCAATTTCTCTTTGAAAAGAGCGGCGATATCTTTACGCGTCAGATGCATCGCCGGCGTGACGATGTGGTACGGGGGTTCATCGCGCAGTTGCACGATGTATTCGCCGAGATCGGTCTCAATCGCCTGGACGCCGGCCTTTTCGAGCGCGGGTGAGAGATGGATTTCCTCGGCAACCATTGATTTTGATTTCACCATCTTGTGAACGCCGCGGCTGACGGCGAGTTCGGTGATGTAGCGGCAAGCTTCGGCGGAATCTGCAGCCCAGAAAACATGGCCGCCACGTTCCTTCACGCGCTGCTCAAATTCCAGCAGGTAGCGATCGAGATTGTTGAGCGCTTCCCATTTGATTTCATGGCAGCGCTGCCGGGCGGCTTCCCAGTCGGAAAAACGCCCGCGGCCTCGATCGTTGGCACTGCTGTACTGATCAACACCGCGGCGGATGATTTGGCGATGTGTGAGGTCCGCGGATTTTTCGACGGCGCGGCGGAGGAACTCTTGCGCGGCGGAACTCATCGGCCAGGCAGCTCTCGTCCGTAAGCGCGATGCACTTCGGTTTCATTGCCTGGACACCCGCTTTTGGTTTTCCTCATGGCCCCCTCGCCGATTTGGAGTATACATATTCAACTGTATTCCCTTCCAACGGTAATTCCTCGCATTCTGTTGGTGGAGTCAGAACCCCAGGGCGAGAGGTGTCACGGGTCAATTCACGTTCAGAAGGAAGTGTGTCAAAGAAGGGGAAAAATATGTTTCGCGACAGAACCTTCCAGATCTGCCTAGGCCTTGCGCTGATTCTAGCATCGCCGACATTCCTCCCAATTAACACTTGGGCCGCTCAAAACAACTCCAAAAGCGACATTACAGAGACGACCAAAGTGGTGGCGCATATTCCTCTGCCCGGATCGGCGGTGCGGCAGATCTTTTACCAAGAGGAAAATGGCAGGCGGTTCCTTTACTTGCAGCAGAATGTTCATTTCACCGTTGTCGATGTGACCGACCCGGAGAAACCGCAGATTGTCGACCGTGTAGCGTCTGGCGGCAAGTTAGAAGAGGTTGGCGCGGGGCTTGCGATCGCCGTTCAATCGGACAAGTCGGGCGAAGGCACTGTCCCGACGCAAACTGTACGGTTGATGGATATGACCGATCCCAAGAATCCGCATACCGTGAAGACGTTCACCGGCGTCACAAGCATATATTCCGAAGATGGGCGACATTTAATCTACCTCACGAACGGTGAAGGATTATGGATCGTGAAGCACACTGTGAGACGTCGCCTGCCGTTGTGCACTTCGGAATCGGAAGAAAATTCGGTAGTACAGTGCCGGTGAAGATACATCTCACTGATTGAGTATCTTCTGTAACCGAAATTGATTCTTCACTTCTTGGTGTCGACATTGCAGGCTTGTTCAACGGCCTTTGAGTCAGGCACATCAAACTGCATAGCGACTTCCGAGCCGTTTTCATCTTCGGTGGTTATTTCCACGGTGTGGGCGCGAAGTATTTTCTGCAGGGAGTGTTTAGAAAACACGGCGGACGTCTTGTCCTTTCCCGGCGCCCAACTTCGTTTCTCACTCTTTGCGTCGTCCACACGGATCTGAACGAACACTTTGGGATAATAGGATGTCCCATGAATCTCGGCGGGTTCCACGTAATGGATCTTCAGGGGCACACCGACCAGGAGATTCCCGTCTATGAGCCTGCCCTCGGAGCCACGACCCCTGCCGCAATCCACAGCCAGTGCGGGGGGATTCGAGACATCCCCCGCAGGCCGTTTCAGGAATTTACCCGTCAAGGTGAAGCGGGTGTAGGGGGTCCCGTCTGACATTTGAGTTTGGCTCCATGCTTGTCCCGATGACGATTGTTGCGGAGCCGTCGCCGAGGATGCGAGAGACGCCCATAGAAGGGGAACAAGCACGAGTAGTGGGGCTGATCTCATTGTTTCATCTCCCTTTTCTTTGTTCTTCACTCTTGAAATCTCGCTCGCGCATGAGCTCGCGCCGGCATAGATACCTCGAATATTCCTATATCGCGACCCACAAATCCATACTAGCCAAGACTGCTCAAGACGGCAACCGGCTATAGCCGAGATCTCGATGTCTCGACTTTCGAAGCGCAGCGAACTCCGCTTTGACTGCATCGCACGAGACCTGTAAGATGCGCGGCGCTTCGATTTGAGGAGGCAGAGATGCGGAATTGGATTCTATGCGCATGCGTTGCGTGCTTTGCGTTCGCACAGCAGCCTGCTGCGACGGACAAAACCCCGGCGAGCACACAATCAAAGGACACGATTGCCCAGTCCAAGCTCGCCGAGCTGCTCGAAGCGAAGGTGAAGGCCGCGTGGGCGGCATTCAAGAAAAGAGACAAAGGTGGCTACGCGGCATTCTTGACCGATGATTTCCAGGGCGTGGAAGCCGACGGCGATGGCGAGCGTCCCAAGCCTCATATACTGCGCGAAGTGGAACACAGCATGTACACCGATTACCTGCTTCAGCTTTTCCAAGTGCAACAGCTCGGACCAAACTATGCTTTCGTCACCTATGAGTCCACCATGCAATTCCCCAAAGGCTCGGCCACGCGATTCAAGAGGATTTTCATCGGCGAACTTTGGACGAATCGCGACGGGGAATGGAAGATGATGCGCTACCAAGAGACCCCTGTCCGGTAGTTCGCTACGCCCAAGAGCAGAAGCCCGAAATCCCCAGGCGAATTCGGGCCTCTCACTCAGACGAGTTCCGGGTGCAAGCTACTGGGACGCGTAAACCCCCACGCAGCCGTCGAGAGCTTGCGATTGGCAATTCCCGCCCGCAGGTAGAGGCACGAACACGTGATTGTTGGTCGGATCGGCCGCAACGCTGTGGGCGTTGCCATTCGTGGGGACGTTTTGCAGCCACTGCCTAGAACCGGCATCAATCACGCCGAGGACAGGACCGGGGAGCATGTCTCTCGCCGCCAGGTAGTACTTGTTGTCACCGGGGTTGAACCATCCCTGGTCAACGCCGCCGACGAAGTTGATCGTGGCCAGGATGGCACCGGTGGTGCCATTTATGACATACGTGAGCGGAGCGAATTGCCTTCCATCATGACCCGCGCACGTGACCAGAACGTCTGTGCCCGGCCCGATCGCCACGCCGCTCGGCATGCAGTTGGGCACCGCGAAACTGTTGATTACCGCCGGGACTCCTAGTGCCGGGCCGCCCGGGAATGTGTGGAAGGGATCGATCTCGTCGACCGTCCCGTAGGTGATGTCGCTCGATGCATTTCCATTCGTCAGGAGGAAATGGCCAGTATGGGGGTTAAATACCATCCCGCCCAAACCCGCAGGGGCAATCTCCGTGCCACCCGTGGGAACTAGAGCTGCGTGGTGGCACGGAACGTCCGCGGCGCCAAGGCCAACGCCACGGCCAGAGGCACCGGACGGCACAGGCGTGAAGTCAGCAAATTGGAGCGACGGGTCTGGGCAAGGAAAGCCGGCATTCGGGTCGGTAGCACTATTAGTGCCGTCATCGACCACGACGCTAATATTGTTCGCTGGCGCGCCGTCGTAATATATCTGGCCAAGGACGCACGAGGATAGATTCTGGGGAAACGTCGTGTGCGGACCGCCGGGGCTAAATGGCGCACCGGGATTAACCGGGAGGCAATGTTGTTGCTGTTGAGTCCCGGTGGCATGGATGACGTTAGTGATATCGAAGATCGTGACAAAAGGAAGGCCTGGGTCGCCATTGATGACCATCAGGAGGTCATGCGGGTTTCCGGCCGGGTCCATAGCCGGCGTGGCTCCGGTGGTTGCGAGTTCATCACCGCGAAGATCGCCGCAAGATGGATCGGAAAAAGCTCTTCCATTTGCCGACGCCTCACACCCGCTGATGCCGTTAGGAAGTCCATCGTAGTCGGGAGATGTACCTGAAACGAGCACGGCTGTCACTCTTGGCGGCGTGGCACCGTTAGATGCGAGTGTGGCAGTCATATCGAAAACCACCACGCTTGAGCTGCCGTTCCCGACGTACAGGAACTTCCCATCAGCGGAGGCTTCGATCCCATTCGGACCCGTCAACGGATTCAGGTTATTGGCGCGGGAGGCGCAGCATTGGCCGCCCATAAATCCGCCGAAGACGCCATTGGCACCAAAGAAACCAGGAAGTGTGAAGCCCATGGTCTTACATCCATACCGCGTGTAATTGCCCTGGGCCGTCGTGATCGGAGGAATAATGGTCAGATCTGCTGGGAACTTCACCGAATCGATGCAAGTGCTGGCGTTGTTCCCCGCCTCCGCTACCGAGTTCTGCCCGCCTATGGCGGCCAGCGCGGTGTTGGAAACGGTGTTGAACATGGGGACGTCGAGGCCGATGCGATCCGACACGTAGTACCGGCGGTTGACGGGGTCCACCCAGCTAATGTCGAAGATGTTGAAAGGCCCGCCGGGCTCGCCGTTGCCGTTGTGTTCCGGCACCAGCATCACATCGATCAACCCGACTGTTGCGTTCTTGTCCGTGCCGCAGACGGGACAATTATTGGCGCCTCCGCAATTGTTCGAAATCAAAGTCGATGCGAGCACAATCGCGAAAGCTACAAGGGGCAACATTTTCGATCTCATCGAATCTCCTCCAACGATGTTTGCCGGGGTCCAACTACCCTTTCAATAAAAGCAGCCTTTAGATCCTCAGCGCCTTCGGATTCTCGTGCCGGCCCCCGTAGTAACCAGCAACGGGCTCATCCGAGGCGCTGAAGACCTCGATTAGAACCGGAACTGAATCCCTTCAATAGCCACAAAGTAATTGCGCGGCAGAATGCCCTGGACGCTCGGGTTGATGAGCTGGTTGATGTTGAAGTCCGACTTAACGAGAACCCAGTAATTGAGATACCAATTGAATCCCACCGTCCACTGGACGGTGTGGTCGCTAAACGTCGGGACCACTCCCGGAGTAATCGGGCAGGCGGGGGTGGTGGTGGCATCGCACGTGATGCCGCCGGCTCGGCCCTGCAGCCAGGAATAGCGAGCCTTGAGAGCAAACGCGCCCCAACCCGGGCCACCGGTTTCTCCGGGGGAATTGGGACCTATCAAGGGGTGCTTGACGCGCGGAATGGCGTTCTCCGGCTCCTTCTCGCCAGTGAGCAAATAAGTTGCCGATACGTAAGCGCCCTTGCCCACAACGCCGGGAAGCGTGTTGAACCCGACTCCGCTGGGGACGAAGGAGCCGATGCCGCTGCGCTTCTCCAAGAGCTGAGTGTATTCGGCACGAATACCGAGCGGCCCTCTCAGGAAGGCAAGAAAACCGTTATATCGTGCGATTCCGCCGTTGATCCGGAACTGTTCAAAGAAATTGTAGGTGCTGTCGTTCAAGGCGCCACTGAAGCTCAACTCACTGGAAAGGGCTCTGGAGCGGCTGTGCTCGGCAGAACCCCCAAAGGACAGTCCTTTCAGCCAGGGGCTATCGGAGTTTTTCCATGGGGCGAATCGGACCCTGCCGACGACTTCAACTTCATTCGTGGTGTTGGAGGTGAGAAGTCCCTTGCCATTGAAAATCCCGACCCAGTATTGCATCCGCTCTCCCGCCAAGTCGCCGTGCACGTCAATGCCGGGAGCGCGGAAAGCCCCCCCTGCATCCGGGTACAGCACGGAAACGATGGAGCGTTCAGCGAACTCGACGTTGGTGTCACCGGTGCCGACTTCCATCGAAAAGGGAACCTTGTACTGGCCGCCCATGATCTTGAAGGCGCTCCAAGGCTTAAAATCGATGTAAGCGTCCCGGATTGTGAGTGCGGAGGCTGTCTCGAAAAGGAATGCATAGTCGAGTTGCTTTCCGTAGTTGCCCTGAACTCCAAAGCGGGCGCGCCTGATGCTGAATGTGTCCGAAGGTGCTCCGTCGCCCCTGTAGAAGGCATACTGAGAGTTCAAGTATCCGACTGGCTGGAGGGTGAAGTTGCCGTCGGAACTCTTGAGGTAAAAGTGCTCGCCGTTCCATCCTGCTGTTGCCGGAGGGGTGTCGCTGGCCTTCTTCTGAAGTACATCGATCTCTTTTTGGAGAGCATCGATGTCTTCGGTGGTGGCAGAGGCTGGCGCGGCACTGGCATCGGGCTGCGCGGAATCGGCGACGGCGTTGGCCTGGACGAGGTGTGCGGCCCCGGACGAGGGCTGGGCACTCGTTTGGATGAGCCGTTGGATTTGCGCCTTCAGCTCCCCTACCTCCCGGCGCAGTTGCTGAACCTCTTCCTCGGACGCAGCCGCGGTTGCGGGTTTCGGCTGCGCCGAGTCGTCCGACGGTTTTGCGCTCTGAGCAAAGGCGAGCGGACCGGACGCGATGAAGAGCGAGGCCAGAAGCACAGCCCAAAGTTTTGGCGAGCGCATAATTACCCTCTCCGCAGAAATTTTTCCTGCAAGGCACGCAGGCTCTACCATATCGTTCAAGAACATGTCAAGAGAATTGCGCGATGTTCATTAAATCGGTGTGGTTTGCACGAGTCCGTCTGTCGAGGATTCCCGAGCCCCGCTCGTACTAAGTTCTTGACAGGTTGCGGAGACGGTGTTAGAGGTTCGCTTAGCGGACCAGTGGGGGTTCGCACGGGATTTTCGATTTATCCCATTTAAAGGTCAAATGGGATGAAGTAGTACAGTTCCGAAAAACGTGGTTCTTAGAGTGCGCTGTTTAACGTATAGCGCGCGCAACGGAGGTATACCTATGGCGGTATCTCCAGATTCTAGTATTCAAAATTCCAGTAAGGAGATGCGCCGATGACCGAAACTCCGTCCGAACGAACCTCATCGGTCCAAGTCCTCCTCGACAACCGTTGGATCATTCTCTTCTTCAGCGTGCTCAGCATGGTGGCGGTAGCGAACCTTCAGTACGGTTGGACGTTGTTCGTCGGCCCGCTGCAGAAACACCTGAACGTTGAGCAGGCGCTGATCCAGGTCACTTTCACGGTTTTCGTCCTTCTTGAAACGTGGCTTGTCCCCTTCGAAGGCTGGCTTGTTGACAAATTCGGACCGAGACTTCTCGTCATGGCGGGAGGAGTGTTCGCAGCGATCGGCTGGTATGGAAGCGGAAAGGCCGAGACTCTGACCGCACTTTACCTCTCGTACGCAATCGCCGGACTTGGTGCAGGCATCGTGTACGGCACTGCCATTGGCAGCGCGCTGAAGTGGTTCCCAGACCATCGGGGGCTCGCGGCAGGTCTTACCGCGGCGGGATTCGGGGCCGGGTCCGCCTTCACTGTTGCGCCGATCGCAAACATGATCGCTACCGCTGGTTATCAGACGGCGTTCATCAAGTGGGGGATCATCCAGGGAGCGGTCGTCGTGATCGCAGCACTATTCCTCAAGGCTCCGCCGGCTGGATGGTTGCCGAAGACTTGGAGGCAGAAGGGTAGTCAAGAGGTGAAAGTTCGCCAGAGCCCTGTGGACTTCAAGCCGGGCGAGATGGCTGCGACCCCGCACTTCTGGCTGATGTACGGGATGATGGCGATGGTGGCAACCGGCGGCTTAATGGCCACCGCTCAATTGGCTCCGATGGCCAAGGATTTTGGCGTGGACAAAATCCCCGTCCAGCTCCTTGGTCTCAGTATGGCTGCTCTAACCTTTGCGCTTTCCGCAGACCGCCTGGTTAACGGGCTATGTCGTCCGTTCTGGGGCTGGGTCTCCGACCACATCGGACGCGAGAAGACCATGACTTTGGCATTCGGCTTAGAGGCGATTGCCATCTTCGCGCTCATCAAGTTCGCCCACAACCCAAAGCTATTCGTAGTTTTTAGTGCGTTCACATTCTTCGGATGGGGCGAGATCTACTCGCTCTTCCCGGCGCTCTGTGGAGACTTTTTCGGCCGGAAGTACGCCACAACTAACTACGGCTTCCTGTACACAGCTAAGGGGACGGCCTCGATGTTTGTCCCTATCGGATCTGCACTCGCTGCGGGCAAGGCTTTCGACTTCCGGGCCGACGCTCTGCTGCTGCTCGGCGGTGTGATGGTGCTATTTTCCGTGTTCCTTGCGCCGACGGTGATGCGCCTCCAGCTCAGTCGCATGGCCAAGACCGCCCTGCTTATTGCGGCGGGAGTGATCGTCGCGTACGGAATTGCTCTCACGGTGGTACCGACGATCCCGACCCCGTTCGCAGCTAAGTTCAACATGCCGAAGATTGGCTGGGCTGGCGTGTTCAAGGTCGCAATTGTTTTCGACTCGATCGCGGCCGTGCTAGCGTTCTTTGTCCTGCGCCGGCTAAAGGCACCGGGCCAACGCGAGGTACCGGTCGTAGCGCCGGTGGAACCGCGGACGTCGACGGCGCGTGCCTAACAAGCGAACGCCCCCTGAGAAGTTAGGCGAATCGAAGTTCGATCTCGCATAAAACCAAACAGATCCGGCAAGGAAGAGGTCATCCCGTCGCGTATGACGAGGCTCTAGAAATTTCGTTCGCGACGATGACTAAGGAACTGTAGAAGGGGTTCAGTGGTTTCTGCTTTGTAAGGAGGCTCGCGGCTGCCAGGCCTTCCTTACTGCTTTGTAATCCGACGCCAGTCCGTTAGCTACTTGGATTTCGCCTCTGACAAAGCGCTCGTGATTCTCTTCGAGTTCGGTGGGTAGATAGCGATAATTCACGGTCACGCCAAAGGAATCACGCAGGCCGTATGGCCGCAGGTTTCCAAAAGTATTGATTCTCTCCAGGCGCGCGCCATTCGAGAGATGAAATGTAGCGACGGTGTCGTAGAGCCTTCCTCTCTCACGCACTTGTGTGAGATAAGCGAGAGCAAGACGCTCAAGTGCCCGTGTAAGGACATCTCGATGCGCAAGAGGTTGCTCCAGCAGGTGGAAAAGGGCTTCCACCGGGTCGCGACGCCGCCCTGCCGCAGTGAGAGTGCGGGCATCATCGGCCAGCAAACGCGTTAGGCGATCGTGCGTGAAACCGTCTTCATTCTGCTGATCCCGCAAGGCTCGCGAAAAGTTCGGCAGCGGCGATAGAGTACTGTAGATTTGAATATTCGGAAGCTCGGCAGCCAACTCGTCCACCACCTGCTTAATCAAGAAATTGCCAAACGGAACGCCCCGCAGCCCCCGCAGACAGTTGTTGATGGAATAAAAGATGGCCGTATCTGCCTTGTGGGGCGCGAGAACCGGCGCCTGGATATCCAGTAACGGTTCGAGATCGCCTGTCAATCCATTCGATAACGCCACTTCGACAAAGATGATGGGTTCGTCGACCAGTGCCGGATGAAAAAACGCAAAGCAGCGCCGGTCAGCTTCGAGACGCCGGTGGAGGTCCGGCCAACCATTGATCTCATGTACCGATTCGTAGGCGATCAGTTTTTCCAAGATCAAAGCGGAGGTGTGCCAGCTAATGCGCTCAAGGCGCAGAAAGCCCCGGTTGAACCAGGACCTGAATAAATGCCTCAAGTCGATGTCCAGGGCTGCGAAGTCCCCGTTACTGGAAGAAGCCAACACATGTTCTCGCATCGCGACTAGAGTTTCCGTGCCGCGTGGCGCCGTGTTGAGCCTGCGGAACAGCTCCTGGCGTGGAGATTCGACGGCTGCGGATAGTGTCGCCAAGGTTCGAGGCCCCGGTGTGCTTTGATAATCTACTGCCGCGCGAAGGATTGAAGCTGGGTCGGGCGCAAAGTCACGGGCCAACATTTCAAAAAAACGCAGCCGCTGCTCGCCGTTCATCGCTCTGTATGCATTGATGATTTCCTGCGCGAGCGCCGTCTGCGAAGCCTCGCCGCGCTCGGAAAGCAGGTGGCGGCACATGAAAGACATATCCGTGCCGCGCCGCTCGCGGAGCACTCGCAACAACTTGTCGAGGAACCGAGGCATCCTTCCAGAATTATAACTAACCTTTACGCCGCGCTTCGTCAAAATACAGTCCGCATGACACTTCGACAGCATTACGTTGTCGTCGACAGACGAAATGCGATAATCGTGTTAGCGCAAAGTCGCCGTGACAGCGGCAAGGAGTTTGGAGAGCGAGCGATGGATGAAAGTGTGCGAGCGCAGATCGAGACCCACCTGTCTCACCTGGATGGTTTGATCCGGCGCGGGCGCCAGATTCGTGACACGTTGACAACCGGTGCGAGCAACCCAAGGGTGATCGCGGAAACTCGCGCCTGGCAGGAGCATTGTGGCACGACGATCAATCAGTTGTCGGGAGGCAGCAAGGCGCATTGGTTGGCCCGCTCGTTTAGCAACGCTTTCCTGATGCGAACCGCGGACGGGCGTGCCATTGAAGGGGCGCCTCCGGACGAGATCGTCACGCGATTGCTCGACGTTCTCGATCAAGCGGTTGCATCAGTTTCCGGAATGTCGGATGGCGCTGCCGTTAGTGGAACTTCATCTGAATCAGCATCCGCGCCGTCGGATACGGTGGCGCGTCGCCGGTTCGAATTCGTTCACAATCCAGAGCTACGGCCTGTTGTTGAGCAGGCTTACGCCGATAGCCGACGCGCCCTTGAGCAACAGGAATACGAGGTGGCGCTGCGCACTTCTTGCGGAATCCTCGAGGCCATTGTGACGGACGCGCTGGAACACAAGGGGCTGAAAGCGCTGGCAAGCTCGGAGTTGCCCGCGGGGAAGATTGGCGATTGGTCATTTGAGACGAGACTTGCTGTGGCAGAGAAGGCGGGACTGATTCGCGGCGGGTGCGCCCGGCTTCCGGGGATCGCGCGAACGTATCGAGATCACTCCGACTCTGATGGCAGGAGCGACCTGCCGGGACGAGTTTCGGAGCGCGACGCGCGGCAAACCGGACAGGTGCTTAATGTCGTGATTAGAGATTTGGATCCCGGCCGATAAAAAACAGTTTCTCTCTTCCACTGTTCTCTCCGTTCTCAGTTGCCCCTCGGCGTACGCGATGCGATAATCCGGGCGTTGGGACGGACGTTCAAGTTCGATGCTGAACGCCAATACCTAACTGATACGGAATTCATAGGACTTTCCTCCCGGACGGCGATAGAAATGAGGGCGGACACGTGCCTTCATTTCATGAACAGTAGAAAGGATTGCTCATTCATTTCGGTACTTGTGCATTGCGGCACTCAGGCGTAGAGGCGCCAACGAATGACGCTGAAGTCCGTTGAAACCCTCCTTGATGTTTTGCAGTTTGCCGATAGCCATACCGCAGTGATCGTGCCCGAGCTCGGAATCCGCATCAGCTACGAGTCGCTTCGGCAACAGGTGTTGGCCATGGCGAACGCTTTGGCTTCCGTGGGAATTCGACGCGGCGACGCCGTAGCGATCGCACTGCCCAACGGACTGCCTTCGATTGTAAGCTTTTTGGCCGCCTCTATTGCTGGAACGGCAGCTCCTTTGAATCTGGCGTATCCGTATGAGGAGTTTCTTTTTTTCCTCAATGACACGAATGCTCGCATTCTTCTGTGTCCCCCGGCAGGCGCGGAATTCGCGCGCAGCGCAGCCTCCGATCGCAAAATCCCAGTGTTTCCAGTGGGAATGAGCGAGGATGGTAATGTTTGGATTGCGGGCAATCCTACTGGCGCCACTGCAAAGGAGCCAGCGCCTGACGATATTGCCCTGGTGCTGCACACCAGCGGAAGCACCGGCAGGCCCAAGCGCGTGCCCTTGCGGCATTTCAACCTCGCGGTCTCGTCGGCGAATATCGCGAACGCTTACGCTCTCTCGGAAGAAGACGTTTCGCTGTGCATCATGCCGCTGTTCCACGTTCATGGGTTGATGGCCTCACTCATGGCAACTTTACTTTCCGGCGGGACTGTCGTTGTTCCCACAAGGTTCAACGCGCTTTCCTTCTGGCGGACGGTTCGCGAGCATCGCGTGACCTGGTTTTCGGGGGTACCCACGATGCATCAGCTTCTGCTGGCTCGCACTCACCAAAAGCCCGAAGAAGCCGCCACGCTGCGCTTTATCCGCTCTTGCAGCGCTCCTCTGTCGCCGAGCCTCATTCACAAGATAGAGGGACTGTTCGGCGTGCCTTTCGTCGAAGCCTACGGGATGACAGAAGCAAGTCACCAGATGACGTCGAATCCTTTACCGCCGCGACATCGCAAGGCAGGCTCTGTCGGCGTCGGCACCGGCTTACGCATCAGCATCATGGACAAGGAAGGCAAACACCTCGGCACGAATCAGCGAGGCGAAGTCGCCATTCAGGGAGCCAATGTGTTTCGCGGATATGAAAACAATCCTGAAGCCAACGCTCGTGCCTTTGTGGATGGATGGTTTCGCACCGGCGACGAAGGAATGCTCGACGAAGACTGTTATCTACATTTGACGGGCAGGATCAAAGACATCATCATTCGCGGGGGCGAGAATATCGCGCCTCATGAAGTCGATGAAGTTTTGCTGCGGCATCCTGCTGTCGCCGCGGCGGTCACGTTTGGCTGCTTCCATCCGACGCTGGGCGAAGAGGTGGCTGCAGCCGTAGTGTTGCATGAGTCACAGCAAGCAACTGAATCCGTACTGATCAAGCACTGCCGCGAACATCTGGCCGAATACAAGTGTCCAAAGAAAATCTATCTAGTAAAAAATATCCCGACCACCTCGACGGGAAAAATTCGACGGCGAGCGGTAGCGGCCACTCTGGTGAATGATGAATTATCCGATTCCTAATCGCGAGAGCGGGCGAAATCGGAGCCTGAAGCGGCTATTTCAATTCTTTAGCCTTCTTTCTCACTGCCGCGAGAAGGGGAGGGGGCAGTTCGGCGTAGCCTTCCTCACCCGCATATCGCTGGCCATCGGTATATATCCAATCCAACAGATCGCCTAGTGCGGTTGCTCGCGCCGGATCGGACGATTGAGTTCGCAGGTAAATCCAGGTGAAACTGGTGATGGGATAGGAATCGGTTCCAGACGCGTTCGTCAGAGACGCGGAGAAATTATTCCACCGAGGCGCTTCCGCCGCCTGGCATGCTGCCGAAATCGTGGTGGTTGAAGCTCTAACAAATTTTCCGGAGGGGCTAAGCACCGCAGCTTGTGGAATATTCCCTTTTACCGCGTACTGATATTCGACATAGCCGATGGATCCTGGAGTGCTTTTTACCTTGTCGGCCATATCGGAGCTGCGTTCCGCCGCTTGGCCAACTGGCCACTTGGGTGAAGCAGTGGTTCCAATCTGGGCGCGAAACTTGGAGCTCACCTTGGAGAGAAAATCGGTGAGGACATAGTTGGAGCCCTTTCCTCCAGGACGGTTGATCACCTGAATTGGAAGGCTCGGCAGAGTAATTTCCGGATTGAGCTTCGCGATCTGAGGCGCATTCCACATCTTCACATCGCCAAGAAGGATCTCGGCCAATACCTCTCCGGAAAGCCGAAGCTCTTGATGAACATCAGAAAGGTTGTAGATGGGAACAATTCCGATTAGCACGACCGGCAGCTCGATCAAACTGCCCTCTTGGCGCTCTTTCTCTGTGAGCTGAGCTTCCCCCGCGGCAAAATCGCCCGCGCCGTGAGAGATTGTTTTGATGCCTTCGACTGTGCCGACGGTGAGGTATCGCATCTGAACGTTGGATTTGTGATTGCCGTATTCTTGCGTCCACCGGTTGTAAAGAGGCGCCGGAACGCTCGATCCCGAACCAACGAGGACAATTGTGCTCTGCGCCTTGCAGAGTTACCAAACAGGCCGAGAGCAATGAGGGGAAGCAGCCAGAGATGCGAGAGCAAACGGCGGCTGGAACACCGCCGCGGAATGCTCGAGGCCGAGAACCTGACGTGAGCATTCATAAGTTCTCCTGAACTGTGAAATTGACCTGGCGTGCTCGTCGAATAGCGAAACTTGCTGACTGTAATTTACCATCGTATCGAATGTATCTAGGCTGGGTGCTCACTGATGGTTATTGTCAGGCTAGATACATCGTACGGTTGGCGGCACGGAGTGTAGGCATAAGACTCCCTGGCTGAGGCGGGCTCTCCGTTCCATCGCAAATCAAAGAGACCACGGCACCTACGGCAGGAAATGCCGGAACACTCACTAAGCACTTTCCTGTATTGTTCCCGGTCGCCTCACCTGCGCATAATTCTCTGGGGTTCGTCTCTTCTCAACATCCGTCGACATTAGGTGTTTTGCACAACGCAGAACGAACGCGAAAAGGCCGAAACGTAACCGCGTGAAAGACCATCGCTGGTGAGGGGCCGTGAGCCGTTTTCGCTCTGCAACGCTGCCCTATTGCTGAATTCGCGCAGAAAATGAGCGAGAAATTATGAAATACGTCTGCGTTCACGGACATTTTTATCAACCGCCTAGGGAGAATCCGTCCCTCGAAGCGATCGAGCTGCAAGACTCCGCTTATCCATACCACGATTGGAATGAACGGGTGACCGCCGAATGTTACGCGCCGAACGCAATTTCGCGATTGCTCGACGATCAGCAAAGGATCGTAAAGCTCGTCAACAACTACTCACAAATGAGCTTCAACTTCGGGCCTACTCTGCTTCTCTGGATGGAACAAAAGGAGCCCGCCCTCCTCGAAGAGATCCGCGAAGCGGACAAGATGAGCCAACAGCGCTTCGGCGGACATGGTTCAGCGATAGCTCAGGTGTACAACCACATGATTTTGCCGCTCGCTCACCCGCGCGATAAGGAAACGCAGGTGATCTGGGGTATTCGCGACTTCGTCGCACGCTTCGGGCGGCAGCCCGAAGGCATGTGGCTGCCAGAAACGGCAGTGGACATTCCTTCTCTCGAAGCGCTCGTCACACAAGGTATCCGATTCACTATTCTCGCTCCGAGACAAGCAAAACGTGTGCGCCGGCATGGGAGCCGCAACTGGAAAAACGTTTCTGGCGGCCGGATCGATCCGAGCAGGGCCTACTATGTGCGGCTGCCATCGAAAAGAACGATTGCGGTGTTTTTCTATGATGGGCCGATTTCTCAGGCCGTGGCATTCGAAGGCCTACTGAGCGACGGAAAACGATTCGCCGATCGGTTGATGGGCGGATTCTCAGACCAGCGCACGTGGCCGCAGCTTTCTCACATTGCAACGGATGGCGAGAGCTACGGTCATCACCATCATTTTGGCGAGATGGCCTTGACGTATGCGCTGAACAATATTGATTCAGGCGGAGTGGCGAAACTAACAAACTATGGCCAATTTCTCGAGCTCTATCCGCCCGACCATTTGGTGGAAATCGTCGAAAACACATCTTGGAGCTGCGTGCACGGGGTTGAACGCTGGAGATCCAACTGCGGCTGCAATTCGGGCGGACACCCGGAATGGAATCAGGAGTGGCGAGCGCCATTGCGCAACGCGCTCGACTGGCTGCGCGACACACTGGCGCCCACTTTCGAGCAACAAGCAGCCGCGTTGCTTCGGGATCCGTGGGCTGCTCGCAATGACTATACTGACGTTATTTTAAACCGGGCCGATGAGAATGTGGCCGCCTTCCTGGGCAAGCACGCGACTCGTGATTTGAATCGTGAGGAGCAAATTCGAGCGCTAAAGATGCTCGAGATGCAGCGCCACGCGATGCTGATGTACACCAGTTGCGGATGGTTCTTCGACGAGCTTTCCGGACTCGAAACCGTTCAGGTGATGCACTACGCGGGACGAGCCATTCAGCTTGCGCGCGAAACAACCGGAGCCGAACAACTGGAAGCACAATTTTGTGAAAAGCTGCGGGAGGCAAAGAGCAATCTGCGTGAGTACGGAAATGGCGAAGAGATTTACAAGAAGTGGGTTGCGCCCGGGATCGTCACTGCAGACAAAGTGATGGGACATTATGCGGTGAGCTCACTCTTCGAGACATATGGAGACAAGACCAAGGTCTATTGCTACGCGGTCGAGCGGCAGCAATACGGCGTCGAAACCGAAGGACGCGTTCGTCTCGCCGTGGGCCGCGGCCGCGTTCGTTCTGAGATCACAAAAGAGGAAACCGCGCTGAGCTTTGCTGTATTGCATCTCGGTGATCACAACATTACGGGTGGGGTCCGCGAATTTAGCGATGACAATCGATTTCAGGAACTGCGCAACAAACTACACGAAGCGTTTGGGCGGGCCGATACCGCCGCCGTGATTCGAATCTTAGACGAGGAGTTCCGTAAGAGCACTTTCTCACTCCGCTCGCTATTTCGAGATGAGCAGCGGCACATTATTGATCTGATTCTCAAGGATACTCTGGGCACGGTCTCGGGTTCGTTCCGCAGCATGTATGAGAATCAGGCGCCACTCATGCGGTTCCTCAACACACTCTCTGTGCCTGTGCCTCCTGCCTTCGTCTCGGTCGCTTCCGTTGCGCTCAGTAGCCAACTGCAACAGGCGCTTGAACGGCCGGACGTTGATGCAGCGGCCGTGAAGGCGCTCTTGCGTGAAGCGGAATTAAACAAGGTCGCGCTCGACAAGACCACACTCGAATTCACTATACGAAAACGCCTGGAAGCGCAGGCTTCCGCTTTTCATCAGAATCCCAATGACTTCGAAACACTGAAACGCCTCCATACGCTGCTCGATGTTGCCAGTGAACTTCCGTTTCCAGTTCATTTGTGGGAGGCACAGAATCTGTGTTTTGCGCCGCTGATGCAGGCTCCCACAAACCACAACGGGACCGGGCCGAACAACGAAGACTGGGCCCGTGAACTCGTGGCAGTGCGTGAGAAGCTTCACATCCAGGGACCTCATTAATGCCTGCCCGGGCGCCGCTGGCGACTTACCGCCTGCAGTTCAATTCGAGCTTCCGATTTCGTGACGCGATTTCAATTCTCGATTATTTGCGCGACCTTGGTATCTCGCATGTTTACGCTTCGCCAGTCCTCGCAAGCCGAAGCGGAAGCGGTCACGGATATGACGTCACCGATCCTACGAAAATCGATCTCGACCAAGGAGGCGAAGAAGAATTCGCCGCGCTTCAATCCGCGTTAGAAGAACGCGACATGGGCCTTCTGCTGGACCTTGTGCCGAATCATATGGCAGCGAGCAGTGAGAATCGATGGTGGATGGACGTGCTGGAGTTCGGGCCGGATTCTCCGTTCGCTTCCTATTTCGATATCGATTGGAAACCGCCATCGCGCACATTGGAAAACAAACTACTGCTTCCATTTCTCGCAAGACCGTTTGGTGACGTTCTGAATGACGGAGAGCTGCATCTTGGATGGCAAGGCGGCAGATTCGTCCTGCAGTACGGCGAACAGATGTTTCCGATCGCGCCGACTTCATATGCACAGATTTTGAACTCTGGTGCGAATGGAAAGGACGCCCTGCTTGAGACCGATTCGCCGACTGCTCAGGAATGGCGAGGCGTCCTTGCGGTGGCGCAATCGATCGCCCTTGGCAATGGAACATTAGCTGTAGCGGATCGGCGCGCGAAGTTCGAGGGCATGTGCGACCGGCTTCATCAATTGCTAACTGCATCCCCGGGAATTTACGCTCACATCGAAAGGACGATTGAGGTTCTCAACGGAAAGCCCGGTACTCCGAGCAGTTTTAACGAACTCGAACATATTCTTTCCGGACAACACTATCGCCTGGCTGTTTGGCAAACTGCAAGCGACGCCATTAATTACCGGCGCTTTTTCTCGATTACTGATTTGGTCGGCGTGCGAGTGGACGATCCGGCCGTTTTTGACGCCACTCACGAACAAGCAATCCGCATCGGGCTTAGCAAAAGCTTCGCCGGATTTCGAATCGATCACATTGACGGTCTGCGGGAACCCGCCCGATATCTCAAACGCCTACGCGAGCGACTCTCGACGCCGCGCCCGGAACGCGACGATCTGTATCTGGTCGTCGAGAAGATTCTTGGGCAGAACGAGTGGCTTCCCGACGATTGGCCCGTGGAAGGCACCACGGGTTATGACTATTTGAATTTCGCAAATCGGCTGCTCGTCGACGGCCAGCAAGCAGAAGCGCTTGAAAAGATTTATTCACAGTGGACGGAGCTATCTGTCGACTTCGATGATTTGCTGTACGACAAAAAAAAGTTTGTCATGCGCACTCTGCTAGGAGTGGAAGTGCGCGCCGTCAGCAGAGCGCTGGCGGAGTTGGCTCGCGACGATCGCTACGCGCGCGAAGTGCGCCCCGCAGAACTGGCTGAAGCTCTGATCGAAGTCACCGCTTGCCTCTCCGTGTATCGAACCTACGTTCAGTCGATTGATGTTTCGGAAGCGGCGCGAAAAGTAATCAGCGAAGCAATCGAGTCTGCCCGCAATCGGCGACCTACGTTGCCTGTAGAATATTTCAATTTCGTGTCGGATGTACTGCTACTCGCAGCGGCAGAACATGTTCGTCCCGAACAAAGAGAGGCCCGTCTCGCGTTCGTAACGCGCTGGCAGCAATTCACCGGTTCGATTATGGCCAAGGGTCTGGAAGACACTGCGCTGTACGTCTATTTTCCACTGGCATCGCTCAACGAGGTTGGCGGTGATCCGAGGGTTTCGACAACCGATCATCCTGACTTCCATCAGTTTATTGCTACACGCCAGAAGAATTGGCCGAATAGCATGAACGCGACGACAACGCATGACACGAAACGATCGGAGGATACGCGCGCACGGATCGCTGTTTTGTCCGAGATTCCTGAAAGATGGGAGGCTGCACTGCGCTGTTGGTCACGCGCCAACGACAAATTCGTGCGTCAAGCGAATACAGCGGCGGTGCCGGATCGAAATGAGGAATATCTCTTCTACCAAACGCTCGTTGGCACCTGGCCCCTTCACGAGGATGACTGGAACACGCTCGTACCGCGCGTTCAGGACTACATGATCAAGGCCACGCGCGAGGCTAAGGTGCATACGCGCTGGACACGGCCAAATGAGGCTCATGAATCGGCGTTGCGCGATTTTGTTGCCGACGTGCTCGACAGAACCCGTAACTCAGAGTTTTGTTCGAAATTTGAGCAATTTCAGCAATTCACGGCCCTCTATGGAATGTTGAACGGACTTAGTCAAACGCTGTTGAAAGCAACGTGCCCCGGCGTGCCCGATTGCTACCAGGGTTGCGAGCTGTGGGACTTGCGGCTCGTCGATCCCGATAACCGCGGGACGATTGACTTTGAAAAGCGCCGCGAATTGGCCGCCGCCTTACGCGAAACGTACGAATCGCAGAACGGTGAAAATGTTGAGAGAATGCTCGGATCGTGGCAGGACGGACGCGTGAAAATGCACGTCCTCAACCGCGCTTTGAATGCCAGAAAAGCAAATCCCGATTTATGCCTTGACGGCGATTACCAACCGCTCGAAATTCAGGGCACGCACAAGGACCGCGTGATTGCTTTCGCTCGCAAACATGGCAGCGACTGGATGATTTCCCTTACTGTTCGATCCGTTGCCTCGGTGCAGGCGCCGATCATTGGCCCTGATAAACGGCATCAATTCTGGAATCACACAGCGCTGGTGCTGCCCAAGGACGCACCCCCAAAGTGGGAAAACACACTTGCCGGCAGTTCGAACGCAATATCAAGTACGATGGGTCGCATGAACCTTGGAGCAGCGTTCGAAGGTTTCCCACTGGCTTTGCTGCTGCCGGTCTAAGAGTCGAAATGACTTTCCCTACCAATGTAAACCTTCACAAAAACGCTAGAAGGTTCACGCATTAATTAGCTGCGCTTTGGGCGGTTTGGGGCGTGTGCTAACATCATAAGTTTGGCGGGGCGCTGTTTGTCGCGCCGAACATCAGAATGCCATCCGCGACGATGAAGGCCTTACGCAAAATGCGTCCGCAGCGGGGCGCGCAACTCGAATCCGTAAGTATTCCCACAATTGGACCGACCGAGGTGCTCGTACGGGTGCGCGCCGCATCAATTTGCGGCACCGACCTGCACATTTACGGCTGGGACCGTTGGTCGGCCTCGCGAATCCATCCGCCTCTCACTTTTGGCCACGAATTCTGCGGCGTTGTCGAAAGAGTGGGCGAAGAAGTGGCGACGATTCGCGGTGGCGACTTCGTGAGCGCGGAGATGCACGTGAATTGCGGGCATTGCCGGCCGTGCCGCATGGGCCAGCCGCACGTTTGCCAGAATGTGAAAATTCTTGGAATCGATGCGGATGGATGCTTCGCGGAGTTTGTGCGGATTCCAGCGCGGAACGTATGGAAAGTCGATCCTGCGATTCCCGAGCACTACGCCGCGATCATGGACCCCCTCGGTAACGCGGTGCACACCGTGCTGGCGGGCGAAATTGCGGGGCTGAATGTGTTGGTGACCGGTGCGGGGCCGATCGGATTAATGGCGATCGCGGTGGCGCGAGCATCTGGGTGCGCCACGCTTTTTGCGACGGAAGTGAATGCGCACCGGCGCGAGCTGGCAAGGAAAATGGGAGCTGATGAGGCGCTCGATCCTTCGCAAGGCGACGTGGTAAAGCACGTGCTCGATGCAACGGGCGGGGCTGGCGTCGACGTGATGCTCGAAATGAGCGGACACCCCGACGCGATTCACAAAGGATTTCAGATGCTGCGGCCGGGCGGACGCGCATCGTTACTCGGAATACCGAAAGATCCAGTGACGCTGGACCTTGTGAATGACGTGATTTTCAAGGGCGCCACGGTGCAGGGAATTTATGGGCGGCGAATGTTTGAAACCTGGGTGCAGATGACGGAAATGCTGAAGCACGGGCGGCTGAATCTCGAGCCGCTGTTCAAAGAGCGCATGCCGCTTGAAAAATTCGACGACGCGTTTTCACTTCTGGAATCCGGCCAGGCCGGGAAGATCCTTTTCTATCCCAACGGTTCTGCGAAGTAACGCGCTCTCTACCGCAGCAAATATCTCTGGGGGAATCATGACGACAACTGCTACGCGCCCGCAACTTCACTATCTTCGGGAGGCGCTCGAGGAGCTGAAAGCAAAGAATCAATATTTTCATTTGCGGGTGCTTGAGGGCGAGCAGAAGCCCGTCGCGATATTCGACGGGAAAGAAGTGATCAACCTCAGCTCGAATAATTATTTGGGACTGACGACGCATCCCAAGCTTCGCCGCGCCGCAATTGACGCGACTCGCAAGTATGGCGTCGGCTCAGGAGCGGTGCGGACGATTACCGGAACGATGAAGATTCACATGGAGCTTGAAGAGCAGATCGCGCGATTCAAAAAGGTGGAGGCTTGCGTGGTGTTTCAGTCGGGATTCGCTGCGAACGCAGGAACAGTATCTGCGATTCTCGGCAAAGAGGATCTGATCATTTCCGATGAGCTGAATCATGCGTCGATTATCGACGGGTGCCGGCTCTCGCGTGCGACGATCAAAGTTTTCAAGCACAAGGACATTGCCGATTGTGAACGCGTGTTGAAAGAAACCGAGAATTGGCCAGGGAAAAAGCTGCTGATCACCGACGGCGTGTTTTCGATGGAAGGTGATATCGCCGATTTGCCGGCGCTTTGCGATCTGGCCGAACGGTTCAACTGCATCATGATGGTAGACGATGCGCACGCTTCGGGCGTGCTGGGAAGCCGCGGACGCGGGACGATCGATCATTGCGGCGTTCATGGCCGCGTCGATATTCAGGTGGGGACGCTGAGCAAGGCGATTGGTGCGATTGGCGGGTACGTGTGCGGTTCGAAGGACTTGATTGAGTTTTTGTATCACCGGGCACGGCCGTTTCTATTTTCGACGTCGCATCCGCCGTCAGTGACGGCAACCTGCCAGGCCGCGTTCGAGCTGCTCGATTCCGAGGCAGGGGAAAAGCTGATCAAGAAGCTCTGGGCCAACACCAAGCTTTTCAAGCGCAAGCTGAAGAAACTCGGGTTCAAAACCGGCGAGAGCGAAACGCCCATCACGCCGATTTTGGTAGGCGATGCGGGAAAGGCGTTCGAATTTTCGCGCGAGCTATTTGCGGAAGGCGTGCTGGCAATGGCGATCGGGTTTCCAACTGTACCTGAAGGCAAGGCGCGGCTGCGCACGATCGTGACGGCCACTCACAAGCGGGCTGATTTGGACCTCGCGGCCGAAATCATCGGCCGGGTCGGCAAAAAGATTGGCGTGGTGTAGGCGCGGCTCAGGCTGCCGCAGGCGCAAATTGCGGCCGCATATATCTATACAGCGTTAGAACAAGCGCGCCCAGGCCCCAAATGACGACGACCGCCGCTACAAGCGCGCCTAAGTAAGGAATCAGGCGCAATAGACGGATAATGGCAAGGCCCAGCGCGAGCCTTCCTAGAGTGGGGCCAAACCCAACGCCCGCACCCAGAATCTTCTCACCCAGCCAGGCCCCCACAAACACCTGCGTCGAGTATATGGCGATCGCATAGAGAAACAGGGCTGTGATCCCCACCGGAATTCCTACAATTGTGACGCAGACGAGAATCGCCGCCACGGGCAACGCGAGCAGGAATAGCACCCCGAGACCGGACGTCGGACCAACTTTCTTGCAGGCATTGGCAACATCGTAGAAAAACCCCGGAGCGATGAGAAGCAATACGAGTCCAAAAACGAAGCCCGCGCCCCAAAGTAAAACCTGGTGCCAATAGTAGCGAGGTGATGTGCGGTCGGGGCCACGCTCATGGCGGATGAATTCGACGGGGCCGCCCAATTTGGCGCTGGGAGCAACATCCGGCGGATTCGGACCCTTGAATTTCGTCGTGCCCGCAATTTCGGCGCCTGGGCCGATGGTAAGGCTGCGACCTTGAGCTCGGAAGTTGCCTCCGACAGAACCGTTGAAGTCAAGAGTCTTGAAGAACGCGAGCAAGTCGCCACCGACGTGGCCGTCGAGATCAACGTCTTCGCCCCCCACCGTGGCTGTGCCTCCGATCTTACCCTTGCGATCGAGATTGAAGTTACCTGCCCAGGCCATTACGTTCTTGCCAACGGTTCCCGTGATCGCGAGCGTTTGGCAGGTAGCGCGGACGTTGCCGTCAACCGTGCCATTCACAGTGACGAGCTCGCCCCCGCCAAGAATGTCGCCCTTGACGTGGCCGTTCACGGTTACGCTGCGCGACCAGGTGATCAGATCGCCGTCGACATCTCCATCGATCACGGTGCGATCGGCGGCGACGATGAGATCTGTCTTCACCTCTTGCCCCGCAGCCAGCGTGTAATTCGGATGTCCATGCTCGGTGTCAGTGGCAGCGGCGGGCGGAGGAAGTGCAACCGCGCAAAGAGCTGCGGCCATCACGACGGCGAACGTCGTCGCGCGCCGAAAGCGGCGGCGCAACAGCCACATTACTATGAGTCCCAGAATCGCCATCGCCGTGAATTCCATCGCGCTTCGCATTGCGTCCCATCCTTTCCAAAACGAACTGCTGAAGAAAAGCATCGTGAGCAAATTCCCCTGCGTGAAGCCTGCTTGCGCCGCTTGTGCCTGCCACGGTTCGATGAATCCGGTCCACAGCGTATAGGCACCACCGGCGCCCAGACCAAGAGCGGTGAGCCAACCCCATGGCGCGGAACCGCGTTCCGGAGGTGCGATGAGCCGCGCGGGAACCGATTCGTCCTCCGCGCCCAGCGATTCGCGAAGCCAGACGCCTTCGCTCTCGAGTGCGCCGAGCAGCGCGCGGCATGCCGCGCACGAAGCTGCATGCGCCTTCACTTCTTGCGCGCGGGCAGCGTCGAGTTGGCCTTCGAGATATAGCAGGACAGTCATCTCGTCGAAATGATTCATCTAACTTCTCCCTGCCGCAGCGCCCAGCTCGCCGGAAGCTCCGCTTCCCGCCAAGACGTCGCGCAATTGGTGCCGCGCGCGCAGTAGCAACACACCCACAAAAGCGCGGCGCACACCCAGCGTTTCGGCAATTTCGTCGTAGCTCATGTCCGAGTAATAGCGCAGGACGAGCGCCATCCGAGCGCGATCCGGCAGCTTCGCGAGGCCCGTGCGAACTTCTTTGCTGCTGTGCTCAGCTTGCAGCCTCTCGAGTTGGCCGGGATCGGGGTGCTCAAGAGGCATCGTTTCAATGTCGCCGGTTTCGAGATCCTGACGGATGCGCCGTCGCCGCAGCAAATCCCAGCAGTGGTTGCTGGCCACCTTGTAGAGCCAGGCGGTGAATGGCCGCGAAGGATCGTACGTGTCGAGTTTTTGCCGCACTTTCATGAAAATTTCCGTCGTCGCATCCTCTGCGTCTTCCGGGGTGGGAAGCGCCCGCCGGCAAAAGCGGAACATGGCCGGGGCATATCGGCGATAAAGCTCTCCCCAGGCCTCCGAGTCACCGGCCCGGACGTTCGCAAGCACCTCCGCCAGCTCCGCGGCGCTCATCTCTCCGGTGATGTTTCGCCTCTCCATTGGTTAATACGCAGCGAACCCGATGAATATTTCACACATGTTACAAGGGACGGACTTGGGCTGAACGGTCGCCAAGCTCGTCCGCCCGCAGCAGTTGCCGCCCGTGCGCTGAGCGTTCAGCGTAACAAACAGGCGCGAGGGATTGGAATGCTTCAAGAAACAAGAGCGGCTCGGCAACCGCGAGGGCTACCGAGCCGGATGGATGCTTGAATTTAGCCGCGCGCCTCTTCGGTGGGCTGCCTAGAACGTGAACTTCGCCGCAAGCTGAATCCCGCGGGGTGCACCGCCTCCGAGGAAGGGGTTGCCGATGCCCACGTCGCCGGTCGCGGTGATTGGAAAGCTTTTAAATCCCGTTTCGCGGCCGTTGGTTATCGTGAAGCCATTTATGCCGGGGTCCGCGATAAATGCCGGGAGGAAAGGGTTGGCGAAATTGGGGTGGTTCAAAACGTTAAAGATATCCACACGAAGTTGCAATCCCACGCGCTCGGTAATCTGCGTGTTCTTGTAGATCGCAAGATCCCACTGCTTGAAGCTCGGTCCTCTCAGCGAATCGCGACCCAGATTGCCAAAGTGCCGTGTCCCAGGTACGCAGTCTTGGTCCGTCCCTGTAACTCCGGTGCCAAAAGGCGGAGGAGTTTGTGCAATCGTCGTGAGCGTGCACGGGATTGCGAATGAAGTGAGAGCCAGGAAATTAGTCGGGTTGTGGGAGTGGTACACGATCGGCCCCACAACATCCGGCCGGTCGTCCCCCTCGCCACTCCCGCTGTAGTCATTAGACGGCCCGAAATTGTAATTCAACTGGAATGGCTGGCCATCCTGCAGTGAGACGGTGCTGCCCATGCCCCAACCGTTCTTCAGCTTCTGCCATCCGCCCCCCATCTTGGGCAGGTCATACGCGAAAACCCAGGTGAACCTGTTCCGGATATCGAAGTTCGAATTGCCATATTCGAGATTGGGCCGGGTGCTATCGTTCGGTTGGGCGGCGTTGGGTTCAAAGTCCTCGCCGTCGCTCGAATTATCAAGCGAATGCGACCAGACGTAATTCACAATCGAAGTAATGCCATGCCATCCGTTCACTCGCAAGCTGGCCTGCAATGAGTTGTAGTTGGATTTGCCAGTGGAATTTTCCTGCATTATGTAAAAGGAGCCATTCGGGAAACCGAACGTTCGAGGTACTCCGAAGTCCGGTATACAGCCCGGACCGCCGGCCGGAAAGCAGGGTTGGCCGTTAAGCGTATTATTGTGTGTTTGTGCAAAAGCGATGTCTGTTGAGGTAATCGTGGCTTGGCTCGGCTGGCTGATGTCAAAGAATCGGAACAGCCGGTGACCTTGTGATCCGACATAGCCCACCTGAAGAACAACCTTGCTCGAAATTTGCTGTTCGATGTTGAGGTTGTAATTTTCCATGTAAGGGGTTTTGATATTGCGGTCGAAGGCAAAGATGTCGCATTCTACGACGCAGCTTTGCGGACCATACACGGGCACCATGGGGACGATTGTGCCGTTCGCAGTGGCGGAAATAATCGGTTTTGGTCCGATGTTGTTGTACGCCGGCCCCGGGTCGAAGAACGGCGGATAGGGCAGGTGACCGAGAAACATGTCCTGGGAAAAGGCGTCGAAGAAGAGCCCAAAGCCGCTCCGGACCACGGTTCTGCCCGTGCCGAACACATCCCAGGCGATGCTGAGACGGGGACTGAAATTCTTGTAATCAGGCTTGTATAGTTGCGAGAGGCCGCCGGGTCCCACTTGGACAAGCTGTCCCGTAGTCGTATCGAAATTCGAAAAGAGATTGTTCTTTTCGGCCACTACACCGAAATAATCCCAACGCAGGCCGTAGTTCAGAGTTATGCGCGGAGTGAACCGGAAACTGTCCTGGACGTACAGTCCGTAGCTATTTTCATAAGTGTTGCGCGTCGAGTCTCCGGAATACTGGATCGACTTGCCGAACGCGGTGTTTACGTTTCCAGCAAGAAAATCTGAAAGCGTCAAGAATTCCAATCTCCCGCGGAAATACTTGTCGAAGAATTGCGAGACGCTCGTGCGGCGGAACTCAAATCCGAACTTCAAGTCGTGTTTGCCGATCTTCCACGAAAGTCCATCGATGAACTGATTGTTGCTGTCTACGCGATGCCGCGGGACGGATGATGTGGCGCCAAGCTGTGCGAAACTACCTGCCAGAATGATCGGGAGCCCCGAGTCCGCGGGCCCCGAACCCGAGCACTGAGCCACAACACTGCCTGCGCAGAGGCCGATGGAGCTTGGGTGAAAGGTCTGGTCCTGCGGGAAGAACCCTTCCGCGAACCGGTTCCATCCGTATCGCAAGTCGTTCACTACATTCGGCGAGAAGATATGGACATAGGAGATCGAAACGAGTTGGACGCGCGTCGGCGTGAGCGTATCAAAGCCGGGGAGCTGGCCGCCGCTGGCCGTTAGAGCCAACGGGAAAGCCTGCGTGCTGTCGCCGAAAAAGTAGCGCCCGGTCAGGATATTATTCTGGTTGAAATTGTGGTCAATCTTGCCTATTAAGCTGCTCAAATTGTTGAATGAAGGTGCAGTCACGGACGCGTTCGCCCCTCTGGGACATCCCGTTTCGAATCCGGCAAAATCCGGGTCCGTGGGGACTGGCCGCGTCCCGAGATTAGGGGCTGGCCACGGATTTCGGGCTAGAAGTGCTGCTATGACCGGGTTTGTGGCTCCGCCGTCGGCGGCGATCCGATTGGGCTCAGGAACGCACGCCAAAGTCACGACGCCGACTCCCTCGCGCTGGCCCTCGTAGTCCGCAAAAAAGAAAGTCTTGTCCTTCACAATCGGTCCGCCCAGCGATCCGCCGAATTGATTGTTGTGAAAGACAGCTTTATGAGTTCCGACGGGATTGAAGAAGTTGCGCGCGTCGAGCCCGTCGTTGCGGAAATAGTCGAACACGTCACCGTGAAAGTTGTTAGTCCCGCTCTTCGTCACGATATTGACCACGGCTCCGGCATTTCGCCCGTACTCGGGCTGATAATTGGAAAGCACGTTCAACTCTGAGACAGCATCAATCGGGAGAATTGCCGACGGGGTGCCGAATACGCCCGCTTGATTGATCGCTGGATCGTTCCGGTAGCCGTCATTCATGTCCGTGCCGTCGAGCAAATAATTGTTCGATCGCCCCCGCGCGCCGTTCATCGAAAACTCACCAAAGGATCCCGGCGAATCCGAAATTTGGTCAGGCGAGCCGGCTACGCCCGGGTTCAGATAAATCAGTTTCGTATAATCCCGCCCGTTTATCGGCAGGTCTTTAATATCATTTTGAGTGAGAATGCCGCCTAGGGTATCCGTCGTCGCATCGACCTGCGGCAGCGTTTCGCCTTCGACGACAACCTGTTGGTTCATCTGGCCGGGTTTCAACACCGCGTCGATGCGCCTTTCCGACGCCACATCCACGACGACGCCATTCGTCACAGCCGATTGAAAACCAGACTGCGCGATAGTCACCTTGTAGTTTCCGATCGGCAGCTCGGGGATCAGGTAGCTGCCATCCCCGTTGGTCTCCGTTGTGCGCTCGACGCCCGTATCCACGTTGCGCGCAGTCACCTTCGCGTTGAGGATGGCGGCGCCGCTCGTGTCCGTCACGGTGCCGAGGATCGTTCCGCGAAAGGTCTGCGCCGAGGCGGACGATACGCATAACGCGATCAGTGCCGGTGCGGCGCAGAACAACAATGCACGTGCGCTCCAACCACGCAGTTTCCCCATGGTCTCTCCCTCCGAGATTTGAAGACGGATCTGCGGCGCAGGCGCGGATCGGCCGCAGGCGGAATCAAGCGGACCATCATCGAACCCCTCAACCCCCACCCCGGGAACAAAAAAAGATGCAATAGCTATAAACGTAGGGAGTTAGAGAGTCAAGCGTACATTATCGATGGAACCTATCAGCCCGCCGGAATCGCCGCGCACCGTCTGCTATACTGGTCTATTCGCGGCCTGCCACTTGACGACGCTGAACGCGCGAGTCGCACAATTTCCGAAACTGAATGCCTGCAGAAACCCCAAAACGCCTTTTCTTGATCGACGCGATGGGCTACATCTTTCGCGCTTTCTACGCCCCAATGCCTATGCGCATGCGAAATGCGGCGGGCATTCCGACGAATGTCCCCTACGTTTTCGCGAATATGATTCGCAAGTTGTTGAAGGATTGGAAGCCAGATTATCTCGGCGTGGTCTTCGATGTCTCAGCGCCCACCTTCCGCGACAAGCTCTTCGCCGCATACAAGGCGCAACGGCAACCGATGCCGGATGATCTCGCGTTGCAGGTGCCGTTTGTCCGGCGCTATTGCGAAGCGATGCGGCTGCCGATGCTCGAGTATCCCGGGTATGAAGCCGACGATGTGATCGGGACGCTTTCCAAGCAGGCCGAGAAAGAGGATCTCGACGTGTACATCGTTACGAGCGACAAGGACCTGATGCAGCTTGTCGGCGGCCGGGTTCGGATGCTGAATCCGGCGAAGGGCGATCTGCTGATCGACGCAAAAAAAGTGGAAGAATTGATGGGCGTGCCCCCGAGCCAGGTTCCTGACGTGATGGCGCTTATGGGTGACTCGATCGACAACGTTCCGGGCGCGCGCGATCCCAACGAAAAGCCAGCGCCCGGCGAACGGCGGAAAGCCGGGATCGGCGAGGTGGGCGCGCGCCAGTTGATTCAACAGTATGGCAGCGCCGAGGAAACGCTCAAGCATGCGAGCGAAGTGAAAAGGGCAAACTATCGCGAGGCACTCGAGAAATACGGCGAATTTGTAATGCTCAGCAAACAGCTGGCCACGATTCCGACTGACGCGCCGGTACCGCTCGTTCTCGAACAGCTGAAATTGCCGCGGCCGGATCTCGCAGCTTTGCGCGAGCTTTTCGGTGAACTGGAATTTACCTCGCTGCTTCGCGAATTTGCGCCGGTTGGAGACGAGCGCAAGACCGACTATGCCGCACTCGATTCACATACCGCGCTCGGGAAATTCCTCGAGACGATTCCGCGCAATCAGGAGGCAGCCATCTGGCTCAATTTTGATTCCGAAGAGCCGGACGATGAGGGCTTCGGCACGCGAGTGCTCGACGTGGAAGTTTCAACCAAGGCCGGCATGGCTCGAAGCATTGCGAATGACGTTGAGAACAAAACGCTGGCAGCAATGAAGGATTGGCTGGCGGATCCGAAGCAACCGAAGATCGTTCACGATCCGAAGCTGCTTTGTCTGCTCGCGGCGCCAGACGCGGTGACCAACGGCTGCGGCGTGGCGGGAATTCGCCACGCGACGATGCTCTATTCGTATCTGCTTCGGCCCACAACGGCGAATCACGCATTTGCAGAAGTGGTCCTGCGCCATCTGAATTGCACGCTTTCGGGCGCGCCCGGCGAGCGGGCCGATTTTCTGCTCCGGCTCGTGCCCATTCTTCGCGCGGAAGTCGAAAAGCAGGGCCTGCTTCACCTTTACGAGAAGATCGACTTGCCCCTCGCGCCGGTGCTGGCGCGCATGGAAGCGGTTGGCGTTCGCGTCGATCCGAAGGAGCTCGACCGCCTCTCGACGCACATGCAACAGGAGATCAACGAACTCGAGAGGTGCATCTTCGATCTAGCCGGATGCGAGTTCAAGATCAATTCGCCGCAGCAACTTGCGGAAATACTTTTTGACCGGCTTAGCCTGCAGCCGCCGCGCAAAAGCAGGATGAAATCGCGCTCGACGGCAGTTGACGTCCTCGAAGAGCTCGCACTTATCCATGAAATACCCAAGAAGGTTCTACAGTATCGGGAGCTCACGAAGCTGAAGTCTACATATGCCGATGTGTTGCCCCGGCTGATCCATCCCCTTTCAGGTCGACTGCACACACGCTTCGATCAGACGGGCACGGCGACCGGACGGCTCAGCTCAGCGAATCCGAACTTGCAGAATATTCCCATACGTTCGGAGCTGGGCCGCGAGATTCGAGCCGCTTTTATCGCTTCACCGGGAAATCTGCTGCTTTCGGCTGATTATTCGCAGATTGAACTGCGGATTCTGGCGCACCTTTCGAAAGATCCGATTCTGGTCGATGCATTTCGCCGGGGCGAGGACATTCACTCCCGTACCGCTCAGGAAGTGTTCAATGTTCCGCCGTTGGCTCAGACGCGTGAACACCGGCGAGTGGCAAAAGTGATCAATTTCGGCGTCATTTACGGGCTTTCCGCATTCGGACTGGCGCAGCAACTCGATATCGAACAAAAAGAGGCTGCGAAGTTTATCGCGGCGTACTTCGAGCGGTACCGGGGAGTGAAAGAGTTTCTTGACCGCCAGATTGCCGAAACGCGCAAGAGCGGGCACACCAAAACGCTCTTCGGGCGTATCCGCGAAATTTCGGAGATCAATTCATCTCAGCCGAATATTCGCAATTTCGCCGAGCGCACCGCGATGAACACGCCCATGCAAGGCGCCGCGGCCGATCTGATTAAACTTGCGATGATTGAGCTTCACCGCCGGCTCGAGGATGGATTCAAATCGCAGATGATTCTTCAGGTGCATGATGAACTTTTATTCGAGGGTCCGGAAAAGGAGATTCCGAGCCTCCGAAAGCTGGTAAAAGAACTGATGGAAGGGGTGCACAAGCTCAGCGTGCCGATCGTCGCGGAAACGAAAGTCGGTCCCAATTGGCGCGACATGAAGTGATTGTGGGTAATGCTTCGGCTTCTACCGTGTTAAATTCTCGTTGTTGAATCGCAATAAGGATTGAGAGGTGGATCAATGCCAGATCATTCAGAAGGATTTATCAGGCTCGTGAAAGAAGCAAAAACCCGCATCAAGGAAGAAGATTTTCGGAACATCAAGAAGAAGCTCGACGCAGGCGAACCAATGATCATCATCGATACGCGTGAGGATAACGAATGGGCGCGCGGCCACATTCCCAATGCCGTTCATCTTGGAAAAGGCGTGATCGAGCGCGACATCGAAAAAGCCATCCCCGATAAAGACGCTACGGTGGTTTTATATTGTGGTGGCGGCTATCGTTCGGCGTTGGCGGCGGACAATCTGCAAAAGATGGGCTATCGCAACGTGATTTCGATGGACGGTGGCTGGCGCGGCTGGACTGAAGCGGGCTTTCCTACGATTCGCGACTAGACTCAAAAAATCTGGTCCGAGCTGAGTGGGAAAATTGGCTGGGGCGGTTGGACTCGAACCAACACCGTCCTCATTAACAGTGAGGTGTCCTACCAATTGGACCACGCCCCAACCGGATCACCTCGATTCTAACTGCACTAAGCTAAGATTCGAAGCGATCTCGGTGTGGGCGCGGCATTGCCGCGCGGGATTAATCGAAATATTGGTAAGCTCGGGCACTGGAGGAAATTCAACTACTCAAAGATAGAGCGGTGTCCCGATCCTTAAGATTCGCCTTCTCTGCGATGCCTCAGCATCGATAATCGCTTCAAGCCCACGCTCGAAAGCTGCGAAGCCATATTTGCGGCGAACAATCTCCGCCCCTTGTCTACCCAATCTCGCGCGCGAAGATGGATCGCGGAGCAAGGAGCCTAGCGCTTCGAGGAGCCGCCGCTGATCGCGCGGCGGAATCAACAGTCCGTTAACGCCGTCCTCAACCAAGTCCGGAATCCCTCCGCTGTCCGCCCCTATTACAGGCTTCCCGAACGCCATCGCCTCAAGAAATACAAGGCCGAACCCTTCCCCTGTGCTGGGAAGAGCGAAAACATCACAATGCGCGTAGCACGCCGCGATGTGTTCACTCGAAAGGCCTTCGAGGAACACCACTCGGTCGGCGATGCCTCGGTCGCAAGCAAGCTTGCGCAGCCTTGGAAGATCGTCTCCTCCTCCAACCACAACGAGATGCAATTCCGGCATTGACGCCTGAAGCTGCGCGATTGCCTCGATCAGCTCATCAGCTCCTTTGTAGCGCTCGGTTGCAGCCCATCGGCCAACGGTCAAAACTACCTGTCCTCCCGGAAATGCGGGCGGTAAAGGCAGCTTGCTTGAATCGTCGGCCAATCGAAGAAGAACCGCATTCACAGGCCACGCTAGCTTCCGAATTTTCTTTTTGGCCACGGACTGGACGTCAGCCAACTTTCGGGTGGTATTAATGCTAGGCGCAACGACCCGATCCGCCCGTTGTAGCGCAAACCGCCGCAATGGTGGCAATGGCTTCCATACTTCGATGCCGTGGGACATTACGATCGTATTGAGCACAGGAGCACGGATTTTCATCAACAATGCGGGTAGCGCTAAATGCGGATGAGCCGCCAGGACGACTCGCACGTCAGCACGTGCATGCCTGAGCGCAGACCGAACGAAACGAAATTTCGCGCGCCCGAACCCGGTAAAGAGAATTTCACGCTCCTCCACGCGCAGCACATTCGAACCTGGTTCGTCGTTGAGGCTTAGGAGCTCGAGAGCCCATCCACGTTGCCGCGCAATTTGGTCAAGAGCAACCACGGTCTGGCGTCCTGCCTCTTGTACGCCACCCACGCCCAGCAATTGGGGGAATAGTCCGGCGATACGTCTCGAGTCAGTGGAAGAGGCCCTGCTCATGCGAGCTGATGAGTGGCTCACAATTCCTGGGCCACCGACTGCGCGGCTTGTCCTGCCTTGCGCCGCAGGACTTCTTGAAAAATCTTCAAGAGCTCCTCTCCGTTCCGTTCCCAGGTGTATTGTTGAGTTGTCTCGGCGGCCTTTTTCCCTATTGTGGCGCGAAATTCCGCGTCTTCGTAGAGCCGGCGGATCATGGCAGCGAGCGCCGTTGAATCGGTGGGATCCTTCAAAATCAATCCATCGACGCCATCCGTAATGATCTCAGAGGTTCCGTTGGCCGAGGAAACGACGACAGGCAAGCCGCACGCCATCGCCTCTGCCGGCGGCTGCGCAAACGTGTCCTCGAGCGATGGACCGACATAAGCATCCGCAGCCGCATAATAGAACCCGACGTCCGGGCGAGGCGAAAGAAAATGCACCCGGTTGGCGAGGTGATGCTTTTTGACTATGGCTTGGTACTCTGTGGCATTCTCCCGTCCAACCAACAGTAACTGTATTGGCAGGTTATGAAGCCTCTCCATTGCTTCAAGAATTACCATGACACCCTTGTTTCGCCAATCGTTGCCGATCAGCAGAAGCATGAAGTGGCCTTCAGCGATTTTTAATGCTTTTCGCGCCGCGTCGCGTTCCGCGATTCGACGCGCAGAGTTGAAGAGTTCGTGATCGATCCCTACATATAGAACAGGAAATTCTTCGTAACGCCCATAGAATCGGCGTAACTCGTCCTCTGTTCGCCGCGCGATCAAAATTAGGCTCAGGTTTCGCCGCGTGTACAAGCGGCGCTCAAGAAACGCGATCAGTCCGTAGTAAAGTTTGCGATGCAGTAGCGCGGGCCAGGAACCGGGCGGATTTCGCGCGAATTCCATCTCGACACGGTTCCGGCAGATGTATTCGGCGAATACGATGTGCACAGAGACCGCATCCGGATCGAGGCAGTTCACGCCCGGACTAAAAAGAATGTCGTGGCGGAGACCACGAATGCGCCGGTCCCAGGCGCGCGCGAGTCGGTTTGCAGCAAACCACCATAAATAGTTGATGAGGTGCGGACCTCGGACCTGAGGAATCCGGTGCCAGATAATCTTCGACAAATTCAAGTCGTCCACACGCTGGCTGTAAACATGAATTTCAAACGCATCTGCAAAGTGCGAAATCCATTCGACGACTCGTCGTTCAGTGCCGTGCCGCTTATCTAGAAACGGGGAAACAACCGCGAGGCGGGGTTTGTCCTTCATGGTCACATGCGCTGTTTGGCTCTCAAACCTTGGGATGCTGACCGGGCAATTGACCTAAACCGTTTCTTTCAATGCGAAGATGAATACACCGCCGGACGTGAGAAGCGGATGAAGCCAACTTCGCGCCTTGCAGGCTTCATTGGGAATAACGATTAATTGGCCTGCCCATTCCGCAATGCGATCAAACGAATCATATACGCTGTAAGAATAGAACAGCCCGTCTCCCTCGGTCAGGTTGTATCCTTTTCCGGCAGTTTTGAGATATTCGACAATTCTCCACACGCCCGCTTTGTAAAGAGCGAGCTTCAACAACCGCAGGGGCCAACTACCAAGCCCAAATCGGTTCCCATCAACCACGATCACGGCCTTGCGCGCAACCCGTAACATTTCGCAAACGACGGCATCGGGGTTGCGCACATGGTGAAGCATTCCGAAGGCGCAGACCACATCGATGCTTGCGCTTTCGAAGGGCAGAGCTTCGCCGACGCCTTGGATGACGATTCCCCTGGGGATGCCCTTGTTTTGGACTCCCTGTTCAATCCGAGCTGCCACCGGCTCGACCCCCCGCACTGACACATCGGGCATGTTGTCCATCAGGTGCCGGATTGCGCGGCCAGTTCCGGCTCCAATATCAAGGACAGTTCGCGCCTCGATCATTCGTAAAAACCCAAACAACATCCTCAAATTGACAGGGTCGTCGTCGCCCTCGCCAGCATGCGCCGTATCATACTCAGCGGCAGTGTCGGTATAGTATTGGCGCTGTAACAATATGGCCTTATTATTTGGCATTTATCACCTCAGACTTCAATCACCTCACACTCAACTCCGGAAGAAAAGTTTACTGCAATTTACTTTACGTTCCGACTCAGAACCGAAGTCCGCCGCGAATTCTTGATCGGACAGGGTTTGCCTGGACTGGTGCCGCGGAACTGGTCGCAAGAATCTCGGGAAGCGCGAAGAAAATGCCCACGAGAAGCCAAAGATATGCGTTATCCACGTAGTTCTGGTACGCCGAAAGGCCTCCATAAGTGAACGGATACAACAGAAGGAACGCATACCAGAAAATCGCGAAGCCGATCGGGAAGAATCGGGTTTCTCGCAATTGTCCAAGGACTCGCCACATGTAATACAAAAGTGCTGCTGTCCACAATATCCAGAGAAACGGTGCGACGATTCCCATCTCGATGATCAATTGTCCGTAACCTTCCTCCACCCATAGACTGAACGGTTTTTCTCCGAGAATCCTGGAGACATACTGCGCCCCGAGCGATGCGAGTCCGATCCCATTTCCCATGACCCAGTTCGGATTCGTGAATGCCAGCATCAGATTTTGGATCGGGTACTCCCAGGAGCGGTGGCTTACTTCGTAGGCGCTGCTGCTGGGCGATAGAGTTTCCTCGTAGAACGCTAGCCGCGATCCGATCTGGCTCGGGAAAATTAACAGGATGGCAGCCAATCCGAGAGCCGCTCCGACAAACGAGCGCCGAATCGCTTTGGTCATCCGATGGGCCTGCCGCCGCCTCCATGGTGCTCCCCACAGGAATCCCAGCGCCAGTACCAACACGCTCGCCACGCCATACACGACGGCCCCTCGAGAGCCGCTAAACAGGATCGCGCCGCCGATAATCGCCGTTACCACAAATACCAGCTTTCGGCTCCGCCGCGTGTAAAGCACCAAATAGCCCGAGCTTCCGAGCAAGAGAATCTCGGCGATCATCAGGTAGTTGGCAAATCTGCCCGAGCTGACGAAGACCGCCGTTGGCAACGAGACTATCTGATTGGTGAGTGGCGAATATTTGTCAAGCTCTCCCAGCTCCCGGAGCTCAGGGGCGAGGTTCGAAGGATTAAGGAAACTATGTCCGAGGACCGCTTGGATTATTCCCAGGCTGGCAATTATCCCGGCAAGCATGGCATTAGCCACAAGGAACTTCCTCAAATCCTCATCCGTCCGGATGAGCGCGTAGCCGACGAACATCAGGGGAATATAGAAGAAATAGATTTTGAAGCCTAGAATGCCATACAGAACATGGGGAGAGTTCGGGTTGAAAATCTGCATCAGCCCCAGCCAGATAAAAATCACGAGGAAAAGCAGAAACTTTGGCCTGAAGCTTTTCTCCCGTCCGGCCCGGACGGCCACAAATAGAGAGATATAAGTCAGAAATACAAGCACGTCTTTCCCGAAGAACAGGGCCATATTGTTGCCCATGTATTTTCGGACCAAATCCTCGAACAGGAGCCAGATCAAAAAGCAGTAAAATCCGGTGCGCCAGTTTCGCAGAATCATCACAGCCGCTACGCAACCGGCGAATCCAAACGCGACGAACGCAATCGTGTGAAGATCGCCGGAGGCAATCTTGCCCCCTACTTCGTACGCCACCCACAGACCGAGGACAAGCAGGCTGAACCCGATCAAACTCTGACTCCGCACCACCGGAATACGGAGGGTCGTCATTGGTTTTCTTCCCGTGATCCCATAACGATCACATGGTTGTCGCCGTACTTACAATCGCCGCGGACGAATCCGGCCAGCCCGCGCATCATCCAGGAATACCGTTTTCGCGTCCCTATAAATCCGTTCGGCGGCACTAGATGATGTTCCTGGATTCGCAGTCCGGACAAGGGAAGGAATTGTCGTTGAAAAAGATCCCAGAAAATCGGCGAGATATGCGTCGGCTCGCTATTTTCATCCATCATGCGAATCTTTTCGGACAGAAGGAATTTCATTCGCGCGGGAATACTGTCCACGTTTGGAGTGGTGATGACGATCCTTCCTCCCGGCTTCAGCAGCCTTCTTGCGTTCCGTAACAGCCCGATCGGCGTTTCCACATGCTCAATCACCTCCATGGCTGTGACCATCGCGAATTGTTTTTCTCCTACCCGCTTGCTGAACTCTGGGTCGTTCAAGTTCACTTCTAGGAAAGGCATCGCGGCTTTAAACGCGCTCGCATCTCGATCGACGGCCATAACATTCCAGCCCAATTCCTGCATTCTTGTCGCCAGCAATCCGCTCCCGGCACCCAGGTCTATCGCTCGCTCACCCGGCTTCGCAAAGCGTGGGAGCACTCTCGACACGACAAAATCGTGCAGCCCAGGCATTGTCAGTGTTTTCAGTTCGCTCGCGCTCACTCCGAAAGAGCCCCGCGATACAACGAGATGTGCCTTTCAATCATACTATCCGCCCCGAAAGTCTGCATTGCCCGCTCTCGGGCAGCCAAGCCTAGCGATGCTCGAAGCGACGGGCTCTCGATAACTGCTCGCAAGCGCGAGTACAGACCTTCCGAATCTCCCGGTTTGAAACGCAGCCCGGCGTCGCCCACTACTTCGCCTAGGCCTCCAATATCGGAGGCTATCACTACTCCTCCGCGCATCATCTGCTCGATGGCGGCCAGGCCTGCCGTTTCCTCGCATTGCGAAGGCATGACCACCACCCGCACCGAGCGCAGTGCTTCTGCTAGCTCCGCGTCTCGGCGTTCTCCCAGAAATTCAACCGGATTCGTGAATTGGAGATTCCGTGCTAGGCGTTCGAGGTTATCGCGTTCGGGACCATCACCCACAAATTTGAGCCGGAATTTCACCCCCTCGGTGTCCAAGCGCTTCGCGGCTTGCAAAAGAACGGGGAGGCCTTTTTCGGTTACCAGGCGGCCCACGTAGCCAATCTGCAACGGATTTCCGTCGCTTTCTGAACCTTCTTCTAGAGCGACACCGACACCGACACCGTCGGCGATGCCGTGATAAATGACCTCCGTCCGCGGAAGATCGATGCGCTTCAGGACGTGCTCGGTCACTGCAATGTTCCGGGTAGCCTTTTGGCACAACCATCGCCGCGGGAAAGTCAGAAGTAACGAGCGCAAGCTTTTTCCAAAGCCGAGGTTCACAGCATTGCATCGAACACACATATCGTAGCGTTTCTGCATGAAATGTCCCGGGCACACGCTGTGTTCCGGCTCGTACACGAGCAGTCCATTGGGACAGATAGACTGATATCCGTGATGTTCAACGATGACCGGCTTATGAAAAAACAAGCCGAGCGCCAAGGGCAGCATTGCTGGCCCTGCGACATGAACAATGTCGGCTTCTCGGACAAGCTGGATTAATCTTTGAAGGTTGGGGCATCGGACGACCCGGAATGGCAGTGAATCGTCTACGTCCACACGTTGCTTGGTGCGGGTTACAACCGTGACTTCTATTTTTTCGTCGCCATACCTGTCGGACCGTCCCTTTTCTGCCAGGCCGTGAGCAAGTTCAGAAACCACCGTCTGAATCCCACCTGTTGCAGGCAAGAATGCTTTCGAATAGATAAGAACCTTCATACGCGTTCGTGCGGGCGACTCAAGGCCTCGATCATTCGATCCGCAATCACGTCCCACGAAAAGAACTTCTCCTGCGCTGCCCGGCTCGCCGCGCTCAGTTGCTCTCGCAACCGTGCGTCGTTGAGAACCTGCGCCAGATTCTTCCCAAGCGTTTCAGCATCGCGGTAGGGAAAAAGCCGAACCCCCGCCTCGCTGATCGGGAAAGCCGTCTCGTTCGTTCCATATCCCAGGATTGGCAGCCCGCAAGCGATCCCCGCGATCGCGCTTCCCCGCCGCGGATGCATCACTCCACGCACGCACAGCATCACGTCGGAATTCAATAGGACATCCCTTACCTCTGGTGCATCCCTTACGCCCAGGACGGATACTTCAACCAGGGTGCTGTCGAAAGCTCTCTTGATTTCTTGCCTAGCTTCCGTAGTCCCTCTGCCGACGAACACAACTCGCAGTTTCGTCCCATTTGCGGCGATTCGTACCGCGTGCGATATATCGTCTACCTCTTTCGATAAATTCGGAGGGTCGCTAAGGCAATAGATCGCTACAGCCCGAGTCTCTGTCTTAACTTTTGAGGCTTCGATGGGCGTTTGAGGCTCCGGCAGATTCGCTCCAATCGGAATGAAAGCTGCTCGAGCTCGGTCGTTCGGCAGCCAATCAATCGTATCCAGTGCGTCAGCAAAAATGGCGGCGTCTGTCTCACTATAGATTCGACGGATGATCCAATTCTGGAAAAGGCCTCGCACACGCCCGATCCACTTCGAACCTCCCTGACGCCGGGACTCATGGAAAACTGCTGCGCAGCGAAGTTTTCGACGCCTCAAATTTCGCAGGACGGCGAGAACGCCTAAAGGAAATCCGCGCCTCGACCAACTCAGCGCCGTGTACTGTAAAACGATCCACGCTCCATCCCACGTTGCGCTTTGACGCCAGAGCTTCTGCAAAGCATGCATCCAGCCTTCCGAATCCCACGCCACTCGCGCAATCTCGGTTTCGATACCGCGACGCTGCAGCGCTTGAGCTAGGAACTCACAGTAATCCTGCACACCGTCGGCTGGTGTATCGCGCTTCCCTAGTAGGAGAACTAATCGTTTAGGGTAGATGCCTGCTTTTGGCTTTGATGCCAGTGCGTCCATGCTTCAGTTCCACATCGCCAGCCTACTCGAATCATGCCACACCGTGAATACCCCGCGAGTGGTCGCACCAATCCGTAAGAATCCAAGGCGCTCGTAGTATTTTTTGGCTTGCCTCAATGTCGGTCTAACTCAAGCGCCGCGTCTGGGAGCGCCAGAACGTGATTGGCATCCACCGTTTCGACGCGATAGCCGGATTCTTTCAAAACATTCCCGCAAGCCACCCGATTTACTTCTGAATGCATTTCGCAAATGATCCACGGTTTATGTTCCCGCAAGACGTTCTTCGCCCCTCGAAGTACTTCGATTTCGGCGCCTTCCACGTCGCACTTGATCGCGTCCGGCGCTGGAGCATTCCTGACAAAATCGTCAAGCGCAACGCACTCGACGAGGATGTTTTTTCCGTCCGACTCTTCTTCGGCGAATCTTCCAACACCATGATCAGGGGATGAAGCGTCCGCAACCTTAAAACTCCGTTTCTCGGTTGTTGACGACACGCCTGCTTGGATTACGGTCATGTTTTGATAGCCGTTGCGCTGGATATTTCGCTTCAAGCGCGCAGCAGTCTCCGGATCAGGTTCAAAGCTGATCACTCGCCCGGTTGGCGACACCAGACGCGCTGCGAGTAATGAAAACAAACCTATGTTTGCTCCCAAATCGTAAAACACCATTCCCCGCCGGAGTCGTTCCGCCAAAATACTTTGAATGACCGTTTCAGCCTCTCCACGAAGATAGGACTGCCCCGTTCTCGGGTTAAGCTCCACCCAGAGCCCTTTGCCAGGTCCTCCTTCAATCTGCGCCCAGACCCTTTCACCGCTGGTCACCATCCGATGGCTGACAATGTGAATCAAGCCGCCCACGACCGGCACATTCCGAAGGGCGCGAATCGGCCCTGGAGAATGTAATAAAAGTCTGCCCAGCCACTGGTGCTTGTCCGGCAATCTATTGCTCCGCATAATTGCTGGCCTTTGCCATCGGCACAATCCGGATTTCGTTCGTTTTCATCGCCCCTTTCGCTTTCCACGCCGTTTGCCTGCCGATCGAGGCGCAAGCGAACCCGGAATTAGAATCCGCTCCGGGCCTCTCGGAATCAAGCACAACTTCTAAACTTGGGAGCACGGCTTCATATCGTCCGACTGCTCTTTCGAACCTGTACCGCCGCCGAACGAAGCTCCCGTGATCCGCACAAACTCACTGCACCACCTCTGACACGAAGACGAATCGCACGCCGCGAGCTTCAAGTCGCGGAGTACCTTCTGCGAGGGCCGCAATCGTCGCAGGGTGCGGATGGCCGATGGCAATTGCAAACCCGTCACGCGCGGCATCACGTGCGGCAAGATCAAGCTGCGAGAGAATCGCTTCGCGGCTCGCGTCATCGTCGAGAAACACCTTGCGCGATGCCGACCGGACGCCTGCGCGCTCGGCTGCATCGTAGGCCACCGTCGCGGCAGTCGTTCGGCTATCAATGAAAAAGAGGCCGCGCCGGCGCAGCTCCGGCATCAACTCTGCCATCAGCGCTGCGTCAGCGGTCGCGCGCGAGCCTTGATGATTGTTCACTCCCGCCGCATGCGGTACGGTTTCGAGCATTCCGTCCAAATCCCGCTCCACTTGGTCGGCTTTCATGCCCACGCGGAGCTCGATTGGCTCGGCTTTCGCCTCGCCAGCCTCGGCCTCCATCGGGAGATGCAGCAGGACTTGATCGCCGCGGCGATATGCTTCTTCGGCGACTTCCGCCGAAAGCGGCAAATGCGGAATCACGGACAGTGTGATGGGAAATTGCAGTGTGAACGCAGCATCGGCAGCCGCGCGATCATAACCCATGTCGTCGAGGATAATTGCGAGTTTGGGACCGGATTCGGGACCGCCCTGACGCACCGGGGCATGAGCTCGCGCGACTACTGGCGTGACGATGTGAATCGTATGGGTGCGCGTCCCTTTGAACAGCAGGTCCAGCCGCGCCACGCTGTCCGAATTTGTTTCCGAAATCGAAAGATTGTGGCGGCGCGCAATCGCATCGAGTGCTTGCTTCAGGCCGCTTGCTTGTGAGGCATCGCTTAACGTCACGTAAACATCGTCGGCAAACGGGTGGCCAGCGCCGGCGTCATTTGGGTGGAGCTCCGGCCGAATTGCAATCTCCGATTTGCGCTGGGTTGCCTTCTGCGCCGCGGCGACAATTTCGCCGGTTATTCCGCGTAACTCGGACTTGCTGATGGATTTTCTGGCACAACCAACCAGGAACACCACGACCATTGCATAAATAAGAGGAAAGCGCTTCGGCGACCGGCCGGCGAATATATGGAACTGCGGTTTCTTGGGTATAGCTTTGCGTCTGCTGTTTAGCTGCGGGATCGAACGCCCACACCATCCCGTCACGAACTATGCGGCCTTTTGCGCCGCGCCTTGAAGAATCTCAATGGCCTTCTTCACGGCTGGGTCATCCGGCGAAACAGTCCCGGAGGGAGGCGTATGCTCCTGGTCGTTGCCGGCAAGCGAGTCGTCAGTGGGCTTCAACTCAACGGTTGGAGTGACGCCTTCGGCAGGAATCTCTTTACCGGCTGGCGTGAAATAGGTCGCAACTGTGAGAATCAGAGCCGATCCGTCGTCGAGCTGAACCAGCTTCTGCATCGACGCGGTGCCGTACGTGCGGCTTCCGATTGTGTCGCCGCGGTGGTTATCCGCGATCGCGCCTGCAAGAATCTCGGCCGCTCCATCCGTACCGTTTCCAATGAGCACAGTCATCGGCTGCGACCAGGCCACTTTCGATCCCTCGGCGGACGAAACTACCGGCGAGATCGTCTGTCCCTTCAAAGTGGTAATCGTGCCGGAGGGGACAAACAGCTGCGCCGTCGAAATTCCTTCCTGAATATCACCGAACGCGCAATCACGCAGATCGAAGATCAACTTGTGCGCGCCTTGATGTTCAAACTGCATGAGCTTCTCGCGAATCTGCTTGGCGGTTCCCGGATCAAACGAGTGCACGTGAAGGTAGGCGATGTCGCCTTGGATCTTGTCTTCCACGATTTTCGGCGGCGCCAGCTTCGCCAGTGTAATTTCCATATCCTGCGGTTCGGCCTTGCCTCGCCGAATCACCGAAAGCTTTACCACCGCGCCGGGTTCTCCGGTCAGCAATACTTGCGCCTGATCGAGCGCCATCTGGCTAGTCGTAAATCCCGCGATCGATTCCATCAGGTCGCCGATGCGCAAGCCGGCTTTCTGCGCCGGGCTGTCGGGTAAAACGGCGACCACACCGATATAACCAAAGCGCTTCGTCAGGGCGATGCCTGCGGAGGCCTTCGCATGGTTCGCGCTTTTCTCTTTGTAGTCGGCGTATTCGAGCGGACTGAGATATGCGGATTGCGGGTCGAGCGAATCGAGCAAGCCGTGAAGCGCGCCGCTGGTCACCTGGTGCATGTTGGGATCGTCCACGTAGTCGCGCTGGATATGTTCGAGCACTTCACTGTAAACCGTAAGGGCGTGAAACGCCTTATCATCAGAAGCTCGCGCGCGCACGTAACCCGTCGCGACATACGCCATAATCAGCACCGATACCCCGACCACGATTTTTTTCGCCATGGAATTCATTCTGTTTTCCTCGACTCCGCCGTAGAAGACGCCCCAATGTTTGTGATGCGAACTGAGCAGCGCTGGTTTCAATCCCGGGCGACCGCACCCCATTATAATAGCTTTTGCTCGCAGTTGATTAGACGGATTCGCTGCTCGATCGTTCAGCCGGAAAACGACAACCCGATTCCCACAAACCTCTTCCTTATAGACACTTACGGAGCTTCTTGCGGCTGCTACTTGTGCGCAACGGCACGCCGGCCTGGTGGAACCTCAAACGCATCGCTACTCGCCACCGGCATCGCTGCCGTTATGTACGTTTGCGAGATTCGATCGTGCCACGTGAAATGGTCTTCGTCCCACAGCGCCCAGAGAAAACCGAGCATGAGAGTCGCCCCGGAAAGTACGTATCCGAAACTGCGCCACAAAAGTTGCCGGGTTTCCGGAAGCGTCCCATCGAGACGAACAATCGTCAAGCCTTTCAGTTGCATTCCCGGAGTTGCTCCGGCAAACGTAGTGAACAGGAAAAAATATTGCGCGTATAACAGAAAGAACGTCGTCGCGTATACGATCGTGTCTACCTTCTGAAACATGAGCTCGCCGCCTAGCGAGCGGAACAGTACCAGGAACCCCGCATACGTAAGGATTAAAAAGATGGCGTCGAGCGCGCCTGCGAAGCGGCGTCCTCCGACGTCGGCCACCGGAACGAGTGCTGTTTGCGGATGAGCACGGTCATCTGGCGAGCTCGAAAAATCGAGTTCTGGCTGGATGCGAATTTCCATCCGCTCGGTATGGCGAGGACGAGGATTTGTCCGTGGCCGCGGACGTTCAGGAATCGGGATTTCTTCTTCGAACTCAGGCTCGCGAATGAAAGGAAGTCCGGATTGCGGATCGTCAGGACGAAGCCGGCGACGGCGCACTCGATACTCCTCGAGACGACGACTTACTTCGCGGCGCCATTCCGGTTCGGGCTCGGTCCCATGATGAACATGACGAGTTGCGCCAGCCGCGACGGGTTGCGGGACGCTATCTTCTTCGACAAGCAGGCCGTCACAAAACGAGCATCTATCGGTGTCCTCGAGCAGCAAGGCACCACACTTCGGGCATATCTGTATCACTGGTCCGTTTTGCGCTGCGGAAGTTCCAGTGAGGAACGGGCGTAATAATAGCACGATCGCAAACGCGCGAACCATAGCAGTTGCGACCACCGGCAAATGTCGCGTATCAGGCAACCCGCATCTCAGACTCTACTTCTCATCCGTGCGCGCCTCGATTCGGATATTTTGCGCGAATTCGTCACCACGTATGCGAGGCCCAACTTGTTACGGCGCCGATTGCGACCACTCAGGGCGCGTGTTAGGCTCAATTCTCTTTTAAGCAGCTTTTATTCTCAGGCGATGCCGAGCGCGACAGTCTCAAAAGCCCTTCCCAGGTTCGCTTCATCCACGACGCTTATCCTGATTTTATTTTCATTGGCAGGTAGTGCATTCGGCCAGACGGCGGTGATGTCTCCCGCAAAATCCGCTTCGAAGAAGGCGTCTCAAACGGCAACGAAGCCTTCGCCTCAGCGGCCGGCCGAGGGGGGCATCGCGACCTTAGAAGCGGATAAGCAGCGCCAGGTAGGCAAAATCTTCTATGCCGACGGCCACGTTGATGTTCACTACCAGAACTATCGCATTCGCGCCGACCACGCGGAATACAACAGTGAAACGGGCGTCGTGAATGCCCAGGGAAATGTTCAGCTCGATTATCTGACCCAGCACGTCGAGGCTGACGATCTGCGTTACGAATTGCAGACCGGCCACGCGTGGTTGCACCATGTCCGCGCTACCTTTGCCTTGCAGCGCCGCCCTATGCGCACGCTTCTCATCAGCCCCAACCCGCTCTCCTTCGAATCCGACGAAGCCGAGCGAATCAACGAGAATACGTATCGCATCCGAAAAGCATGGCTGACGGTTTGCGATCCGGACCGGCCGACGTGGAAGTTTTATGCGCCGGTGGCGACGGTCTACTTGCGCAAGTCCGTCCACCTCGAGAATGGCAACTTCCGAATCCACTCGATTCCGGTGGTCTATCTGCCCTACGCCACTTTTCCAGCAGAACGCCGGCGCGATTCCGGGTTCATGATTCCGGATATCGGCGATAGCTCCCGAAAAGGCCTCGTCCTGGGTGAAGCTTTCTATTGGGCGCCCACGGATTGGGCGGACGCAACCGTTGGCGCCTCCTACTTCAGCAAGCGCGGCTGGAGCCAAACAGCGGATATTCGGATGCGTCCTTGGGAAAATGCGCGGCTCGATTTCACCTACTTCGGGGTGATCGACCGCGGCCTTCCTCAGCCAGCAGGCCCTCCCATCAACCAAGGCGGACATGAGATCCATCTGAAATTTGTCTCCGATTTGCCCGACGGATGGCGCGCGGTTGCCGATCTTAACGAGCTTTCGTCCCTCACGTTTCGACTGGCGTTCGGCGAGACGTACACGCAAGCCGTCAATTCAGAGGTTCCCAACACTGCATTTCTCAACAATAATTTCAAAGGCTTTAGTTTCGGCGTGGCAGCGGTAACCTACGAGAACTTTCTCAGCGCTTCGCCTGAAAGCGTGATTCGGTTACGAACTGCTCCGGAGGCGAACTTCAGTTCCGTTGACCAGGCCCCCTTTCACAATCTGCCGATCTATTTTTCCTTCGAAACTTTTGTGGGGGCCGAGCACCGCGAACAAAACATCACCCCGTTCTCCACTCCCGGCTTCGTCGAACGAAGTGAGATTGCGCCCACAGTTACGATTCCATTCCACTGGGGCCCGTGGCTAGACGTTACTCCGATGTTCACGCTTCGCTCCACGCACTACGGTGGGCAACTATTGAACGGCGCATTTGTGGACCAGGGATTCTTCCGAACGACGGAGGAATTCTCGCTTGATATCCGGCCGCCGACGATCGAGCGCGTCTGGGGCCACTCGGGCACGAAATGGAAACATGTAATCGAGCCGGACATTACCTACCAAGTGGTCAACGGAGTGAACGATTTCGCCCGTTTCCTTCGTTTCGACGAAGACGAAACGCTTACGAACACGAATGAAATCGAGTACGGAATCACGCAGAGGCTCTATCGCCGGAAAGGAGACGCTGATGCCGAGGAGCTCCTCAGCTGGTGGCTCGTCCAAAAATACTTTTTCGACCCCACATTCGGCGGCGCGCTCATCCCCGGCCAGCGAAACGTGTTCCAGACGCTCGACGCTCTCACCCCCTTCGCATTCGCCGATGAGCCGCGCAATTTTTCTCCCATCGTGAGCGACCTGCGGATCATGCCGGGGAAACATTACGACGTGCAGTTTCGCGTGGATTACGATCCAAAGCGCGGCAAGGCGACCGCGATCGGCACCCTGCTGAAACTCAGGCCCTACAAAGAGTCGTTCCTTACTCTGGCGCACTTCTCCACGACGAATCTTCCGACCCCGCTCTCTGAGAATCCCCCCGGCTTCGTTTTTCAGTCGCGCTCGAATCAGGTGCGCGCACTTCTCGGCTATGGGGACTTCAACCGTCGCGGCTGGAATGCCACCGTAGGCGCGAGTTACGATCTCACCCAGAAGGTCTTTCAAAATCAGGTTGTGCAGGTGGGATATAACGGCTCGTGTTGCGGCCTGGGATTCGAATACCGGCGCCTTTCGTTCGCGAACATCCGAAACGAAAATCAATTTCGCATCGTGTTTCTGATCGCCAATATCGGCTCGGTCGGAAATCTCCGGCGACAGGAAAAAATCTTCTAGCTGCAGATGTCCGCACGGTCAGAATCCGCACGGTCAGAGTCCGAGCTGGCTTTTCTTTCCGTCGAGCAAACCGCGCGCCTGCCGATCGGCGCTCGTTGTTTCGAATCGGAGTTCGCATAGTCGTCATGACCAGGGACGAACGATTCCAAGCTTCTTCATACGGAAGTAGAGCGTCGACCGGTTCATTCCCAGACGCGTTGCCGCACCCTTTGGTCCGGAGAGAACCCACCTGGTTTCTTTCAGGATCGCGCGGATGTGCTCACGCTCGACATCTGCGAGAGTTTGCAGCTTTTCGCTATCGTGTCCAGGTGTAACGCGGGACCGAAGATCTCGGCAGGGCACGTGCAGTACAGAACCCGTTGACAGAATCAGTGCACGCTCTATTACGTTCTCCAGTTCGCGTATGTTCCCTGGCCATCGGTGTTGAACCAGCGCCTCCATCGTTCCCGGCGGAATGGTATCAATCATCTTGTCCATCCTTTGCGCCGCTACTTCGACAAAATGTTGCACGAGGAGCGGAATATCTTCGGGTCGCTCGCGCAATGGAGGTATGAAAATGGGGAAAACATTCAGGCGGTAATAAAGGTCGCTGCGAAACTGGCCCTTCAAGATCATGTCTTCCAAGTCGCGATGGGTGGCAGCGATGACTCGAACGTCCACCCTCTTCGTTCGCGTGCTCCCCAGGCGCTCGAATTCTCGCTCCTGCAACACGCGAAGAAGTTTTGGTTGTAGTTCCAGAGGGATATCACCAATTTCATCTAGAAACAGCGAACCGTCATCGGCCAGCTCAAGCCGGCCAGTCTTCTGAGCGATAGCGCCTGTGAAGGCGCCGCGCTCGTGGCCAAAAAGTTCGCTCTCGAGCAGACCGCTGGGAATAGCTGCACAATTGAGCTTTACGAATGTCCGGTCTCTCCGCCTACTGCGATTGTGGATTGCGCGTGCGACGAGTTCCTTGCCGGTGCCAGTTTCTCCCAGCAAGAGCACGGTCGAGTTTTCCTTTGCGACCGTTTCAACGAGCTGCAGCACCTGCCGAAGAGCTGCACTCTGACCGACAATTCCCTCGAATTCGTCTTCCTGATGGAAGCAGTCTTCCAGGACTTCCAGATTCACAGAACTTGGATTACGTTTTGAATGTTGCGGGTTCGAACCATCAATATCGAGCAAAGCAAAACTATTTAAGCTCATTGCAAGGCTCCAGGGTTACGAATATCTGTCCTACGTGCAGAACAGCTTTGAGCGTTCACTGCCGTCTTCGCCGGGTGTTTCTACCTCTTTCTCGTCGAACCCACTCGCGAATATAGAGTGGACAATTCTCCAGCTCGATGCTATCCGCTTCGCAACGCGCCAGGAACTTCACAGCCTCTCGATCTACAAGCGTGACGTCTCTCAAATCCAAGACCAGATTGTGGTTGGCTAATTCCAGATCGAGCAACCGCTGCAACTCAGCAACGTCTTCGATCTCGATTCGGCCGCTCAGAGTGAAGACGATCTTCTCGTTGGCGGATCGCCGGATTTTCAGCATTGTTCTTTTCTGGACGCCATGCGTTCCGTGGGGATGAAGGCAATTTGGACACCAGTGGCAAGCCATTGAAAAACAATGTTTTCCGCTCTTGACAGTTTCGCGAGTTTCGCGAATTCGCGAAGTTTTCGCGAATAACTACGGAAAATTTTTCTGGGAGGGAACTCAACGGCTAGCGTTCTTGAAGCGAAACTTGTTGATCTTGAGCGTTCGGATCTTTGACTCTAAGGTAGAAGCCGGAATTCCTAGCGCGGCGGCCGCGCCGAGCGGTCCGGACACTCTGCCTCCGGCGTTCGTCAGCGCCACCTCGATCATCTCCTTCTCTTGAGCGGCTGATTTTTTTCCGAACGCCTGGGCTTCTGGCGGGGCGTGTGGAGATTCTTTGGAGAGCCAGCTCTGATCCACCGAAAATGTCTCCGTTTCGCAGACAATGATCGAGCGTTCAACGACATTTTGGAGCTCTCGTATATTGCCAGGCCATGAGTACGACGACAGAAGCTGCATTGTGGTCTTTTCTACGGACCGTATCCTCTTTCCCGCTTTTCTTGCATAGCGATCTATGAAGTAGTCAACGAGCATGGGAATGTCTTGTTTCCGCTCGCGAAGAGGAGGAATCTCAATAGGGAACACGTTAAGACGATAGAACAAATCTCGCCGAAACATTCCGGCAGCGATACCAGCTTCCAAGTTGCGATTCGTGGCAGCAATGACTCGCACATCTGCACGAATCGATTGATTGCCGCCAACACGCTCAAACTCTCGCTCCTGCAACACCCGTAACAGCGCCACTTGAGTTTCTGGAGTGAGTTCGCCCAGCTCATCCAGAAATATTGTGCCGCCCTCTGCAAGTTCGAACCGGCCCAAGCGGCGTTGGAGCGCTCCGGTGAAGGCTCCTTTCTCATGCCCGAACAATTCTGAGGCAATCAAGTCGCGTGGGACTGCTGCACAGTTCACGCTGACAAATGGGCGGCAGGCGCGTTTGGATCGCCTGTGTATGGCGCGAGCTACAAGTTCCTTGCCTGTGCCGGTTTCGCCGGTAAGGAGTGCAGTGGAGTCAGTCGGGCCAACCTTCGATACGCGGGACAGCACCTTTTGGAGAGCGGGAGAGGTGCCGACAATTTCTTCGAACATTGATGCTTTGTCGATTTCCTCGCGCAAGGCGACGTTTTCATGGCGGAGTCTTTCCTCAGCCTGCTTGCGATCCTCGATATCGGTCCCCGCCACATACCAACGCACAACTTGTCCTTGTTGATCTCGCAGTGGGCTGTAGCGGAAAAGGAACCAGAGATACCTGCCGTCATTTCTGATTAAACGCGCTTCAGTCTCGTGCGCGGATCCGCTTAACAATTTGTTCTTAAGTTCGCTCATCACGCGTTCCCGATCGTCTGGATGGAAGAGCGTAATAGGCAGCTCGTCGATTCGCCATTGAAGTAACGGACGCCGGCTCCAGTCATCGAGTGTGGAACCGTGGTATCTGAGTGCCACCTCGTTCGAATAAACAAGACTACCATCCGCCGTTAGCACGTGGACGTGCTGCGGCGTGAGGTTGAGCACCTGTCTGAGTTCCACTTCCTGTTCCCGGATTTTCTCTTCCGCGTGCTTGCGGTCCTCAATATCGATACTCGAGCCGTGCCACTTAACAATCTTTCCGTGTTCGTCGCGTACGGCGACTTTGTGGTGCAACATCCAGCGATATTCACCGTCAGCCCGCCGGACGCGCGCTTCATACAGGAAGGGTTCTCCAGTCGCCAACGACACGCGCCACTTGTCGACGATTCCTTCGACATCATCGGGATGAATTGCTGCGGTCCATTTCCAGCCTTGCAAATCCTCCAGCGACCGCCCCACATACTCCAGCCAGCTTTGATTGAAAAAATCGAGGTAGCCGTCAGGCAGACTCGTATGGATCAGGGCGGGAGCCGAATCGATGAGGAGTTGAAAGTCCGGGGCCGGCCCGGAACGCTCGGAGTCGTGGGCGGCTGAAGCCATGGTTCGCATTATATTCTTTTTAGCGTTTTTCACATCTCGCATCGGAGCGGCGTCCATTGAGCGATGGTTTGACCTCCTTTCTGCACATGCGGCCCGTGCTGAGTGGACCCCAATTCGGTAGTGGCCCGAGATTCGATATACCTGACCTTCGAGCTCCCTTTTACCGCCGATTCTGGTAAGTTTTGTTTGCTATGACTTACGTTGAATTCTAATCGCGCATTCGCGATTAGAAAATCGGGGGCTGCCGATAGGGCGGCATACGCCATCCGTGGAGTCATCGACTTGGCAAAGGCGCACGGGCAAGAGTGCCTGTGCCACTGACTTCGTCGGGCGAGGCGGGAGTGTCCCCGGGAAGCGGGGGTGGCGGCCGATAGCGTCGCGTGCATCGTCATATAAAAACGGGCAATGGTAGCACGGATTCTGGCGGTTGAATATCCGTAGAACTACGTAGGGCTGTGGGAAACGCGAGTTGATCGGATCTTCGGAGCGCGGGTCGCCCTCGACGCTGTCCATATCCGCGCAGATGAGAACATGTTGACACCGCCTGGCTAGGTCAGTATACCGTCATGTTCATAACGCTCTTTCTTTTCAGGCAGATTAATCCTTAGGCGATTCGGGTCTCGAAATGCTTTCGAGGGAAGACGAACTAGACCCAGAGGAGGGCCATCATCATGGCGTCCGCGAGTACGCCGGCTCCGGCGCGAGCCGCGGAGCCTGAGCACAGTCCACCCCAGCCGCCCCCCAAGCCAGCTTGGCAGAAGTACGGAACACCTCTGCTCGTCGTGTTACTGGCTGCTGCGGTTGTATTCACGATCACTCGAAACTGGAATTCCTGGGAGGGTGGCCGCATCGAGCAGGTGACGGACGATGCTTACGTCCGAGGCAATCTTACGCCACTAAGCACCAAGGTGGCCGGAATCGTTCGGGATGTAAAGGTTTCCGATTACCAGCAGGTGCACAAGGGAGAACTGATCGTTGAACTCGAAGACGACGACTACAAGGCGCAGGTGGCGCAGGCAACCGCCGCAGTAGAGGCAGCGAAAGCCGCAATCGAAAATAATCGGCGCCAGCGCGAGCTTCAAGATTCGAAGATCGATAAAGCACTCGCAGGAATCGATCAGGCAAAAGCCCAGATCACGGCGGCGGAGGCGGGAATTGCAGCGGTCCAAGCGGATGTGGTGCGCACGCAGGACGAACGCCGCCGGCAGGAGTCGCTTTTTCAAACGCGTTCAACGACCCAGCAGACGGTCGAGCAGGCAGTGGCCAACGAGCAGCGGTTTGCGGCTCAATCTGAAAGCAGCAAGGCAGACCTCGAGCAGGCGAAGACGATGCTGCGCAGCAGCGAATTGTCGGCCGAGGCGGAACGGCGGACCAAGGCGGTGTTGGAGTCGCAGGATATGCAACTCATCGCCGACCTACACGCCAAAGAGGCTGCACTTACTGCCGCAAAAGTAAACCTTGGCTACACAACGATCGAAGCGCCCGGCGATGGCGCAGTAGGCGAAAGGCAAGTTCGGCCCGGGCAGTTGGTTTCTCCCGGAACACAAGTGATCCCCTTCGTCGACAAAATCAAATGGGTGCAGGCCAACTATCGCGAAACTCAGCTCACCAATGTGAAGGTGGGCGACCCCGTGGAGATACGCATCGACGCATATCCCGGAAAAATCTTCCGCGGCAAAGTGATCGAGATTGCGCCGGCGAGCGGATCGCAATTTGCGCTTCTGCCACCTGACAACGCTACCGGTAACTATACAAAAGTCGTGCAGCGAATTCCCGTGAAGATCGCGTTCGACGATGGGAGCGTTGCGACCTCGTTGCAGCCGGGCCTCTCGGTTATCGCCACCGTCCGCACAAGACACTGATTGGAGCGCGCGATGGCTGCCACGACGGTTACAACTCGTCCGCTCACCCCAGTGGAGATTGCCCGTACGACGGCTGCGGTGATCCCCTGGGGAATCTCGACCCGACCTATATTAGGGATCCTCGGGGTCCTCATCGGCGCCGGGCTGGTCACACTCACCGGTCGCATGCTTTCGCTGGGGATGGCAGATCTGAGGGGCCACGTCGGCATTAGTTACGACCAGGCTGCATGGCTCGACAGCGCGTATAACGCGGCCCTGATGTTTATCGGGCCCTTTAGCGTCTACCTCGGTGGTCTACTCGGACCACGGCGCATCCTTCTGTATGCGGCTGGCGTATTCACCGCAACCTGCGTCTTTCTGCCGCTCATACACAATTATAGTCTGCTGGTTGCAGCATTGATTGTTGCCGGGCTCACATCAGGCACCTTTTACCCGCTCACCCTGACCTTTGCGCTTCGCATTAGTCCCCTGCGATACCTGCCTTTCACGATGGCCTTCTATGCGACTTTCATCGACGGAGCAGTTAACATCGCGCCATCGCTCTATGGCTGGTATCGTGACCATCTTTCCTGGCACTGGATGTTCTGGAATTCAGCGTTAATCGCGCCGGTGATGATCATCTGTATCTATTTCGGGATACCGGCAGCCCCTGCCCGAAAGAAGGACGCGGCTCCGCCCAGCTTCGCCGGATTCCTGTACCTGAGTGCCGGGTTAGCCCTAATGTTTGCCGCTATCCAACAAGGTGAACGACTCGACTGGTGGCGCTCCGGAGTGTTCAATGCGTTGTTTTGGTCCGGTGCATTTTTCACGCTTTGCGCGCTCATACGGCGATTGCGCGGTCCCAACCCGCTGGTGGCTCTCCCTTATCTGTGGCAACGGAACACCGTCCTGCTGGGCAGTCTGCTCTTCTGGTTCCGGTTTACTCTCACCGGAACGATCATCCTGATTCCGCAGTCGCTGGCCATTCACGGCTTTGAAGCCGACCAGATCGGGCCGGCTGTGATCTGGAGCGCTGTTCCGCTGTTGCTGATCACGTTTATTGGTGGGCTCCTGATGATTCGCAACCTGGATCCGCGCCTGTTGCTAGCTGCGGGCTTGGCCTGCACGGCCTTCGCCGTCTGCTTGAACGCTGATTACACCAGCGCCTGGTCGGCGGCGAACTATTATCCCACCGAGTTGCTCACGGGCGTCGGACAGTCGGTTGCTCTCATAGGCCTGGTGGGATGCATCATACTTCAAGGAGTCTTCTCTGGGGGCTTGATGAAACCTCAGTGGATCCTGACATTTTCTGCGTTCTTTCATACCATTCGCTTGTTTGGTGGAACCACGGGAGCCGTGTACATGGGCCACTTTCTTGCGGACCGAGAGAAGCTGCACTCAAACCTGCTCGGCTTGCACGTGCAATCCGGCAACTGGATCACAGACGCCAACATCCGCGAGCTCGCGGCGGGAGTGTACGCGAGATCTTCGGGGATAGCCGCGGCCACGAGCCGTGCGGTGGGAATCATGAGCGAGCGGCTTCGTCTTCAGGCATACACACTGTCCATTATCGATGGATTCTATTTGGTGGCCTGGACGTGCGTTATTGCTCTGCTGCTCGTTGCCTTACTACGCAAATCACCGCTGAACTACGGCGACCTGAGCGCCTTTCAGCAGCCATCGGCCGCGCCTCAGGCGTCCATGCCTCAGGAGGCAAAATCATGAACGCGCGTACTAAGCTCCTCGTAACAGTTCTCTTTTTCTTCGGGGCTTCGAGCATGGTTCGAGCCCAGACCGGCGCGCAAAACGTCCGCCGCCTGACTTTGCACGAGGCGGTTCAAATGGCATTGAAACAGAATCACATGGTTCGGATTTCAGAAATGAAGATTGAGGAGAAGCAGCACGCGAAGGACGAGGCGAGGAGCGCTTATTTCCCCACGATTAGTAACCAGAGCACCCTTTTGCACCTGACCGACACTCAGTTCATCGAGATTGCCGCCGGTAGCCTGGGTGCCGTGAACGGTACGCCGATCCCAACTCAGCCCGCGCTTCTCAATCAGGGCGGGCGAACACTTGTTACCAGCGGAACGGGTTTGGTGCAGCCGCTCACACAGCTTTTCACGAAGATTAAACCCCAGAATGACATCGCGCGCGCGGACCTGGATGCGAGCCGGGCAAACGCCAAGCAAACTGAGAACGAGATTGCGCTGAAAGTCCATCAGCTTTACTACAGCGTCTTAATCACGCAGCTTCACCAGAGCGCATCTGAGGCGAGGATCAAAGCGACAGAAGCCCTGAAGAGCGAACGCGTTCAACAGGTAAAGTACGGCAGCGCCCTTGACCAGGAGCTGATCGAAAGCACTGCACAGTATCTCCAGGCAAAACAGGAATTGCTGACGACCGAGTTGCTGCTTTCAAACTTGACCATGCAGCTTGACGACGTGGTGGGGCTACCCCTTACGACTCGGCTCGAACTTGAAGCAGTGCCTCAGGAGGAGCTGGAGAGCTGCAAGCAAGAGGAATGCGTAAAGATTGCTCTGGAGTCACATCCGGAAGTCGTTGCGGCACGCGAGGAGCTGCAGAAGGCGTCGGCTGCCGTAAAACTGAGCAAGGCGGACTACATCCCAGACGTTTCGGCCTTCGCGCGCTACAGCTACTCGGATCAGGTTCCGTTCCTCGCGCGTAACTTCGGATCGTTCGGAGTTGAGTTCACGTATGTCCTCTTTGATGCGGGACGGCGTCGCGCGGCGCTTGAGAAGAGCAATGCCCAACTTGCGCAAGCGAGAGAAAACCTCGCACGCGTGACGGACGACGTGGAGCTACAGGTGCAGATCGCGTATAACAAACTGCAGCGTACACGGGAACTGGTAAACGTCTCAAAGGAACTGCTGGCGCTGCGAACGGAAGGAAGCCGCGTCTCAGGACAACAACTGGAGAAGGGTGAAGCTCTACAATCGCAAGCATCGAACGCCGTCGCTCAGAAGTTTGATGCGGAGACCTCGTTCCTCCAGGCTCAGCTCGATTACGTCCAGGCACACGATGAAATGACGGAAGCGATGGGAATTACGCCTGAATAGGACGGGACGATAAGCTAATCGCGCATTGTTTTGGAGGACCGGGTGAACTCATCGGAGAAGATAGCGGACGACGAAGCGATTCTACCACCGAGCGTGACGGTTCGCGGCAGCGGGGCTGGTTTTTCGCAGGAAATTATTGTCGGGAGTCATCACCTGAAAGCGGATGAGCCGGTCCGTTCGGGCGGCAATAACACCGGTCCATCACCCTATGAGCTGCTCCTCGCGGGTCTTGGGGCATGTACTTCGATGACCGTAGGAATGTACGCCCGGCGAAAGAATTGGCAGCTTGAGGGAATCGTCGTACGTCTTCGGCATTCGAGGATGCACGCCGAGGACTGCGCTGAATGTGAAACCAAAGTGGGATTTCTCGATCGGATTGATGTCGAGCTGGAATTGACCGGCCCACTCACGTCCGAGCAACGATCGAAGCTGCTCGAAATCGCAGAGAAGTGCCCCGTTCATAGAACGCTGGAGTCGGAAATCGACATCCAATCCTCACTCGCTTAGCCTCTGCTGCAGTGCCTCTTGTGGGTGTCCATAGTTCCGTCGCCCCGTCCTCGTTTCATCATCTACATACGTAGGCATCCACACGTATACACATCCTTTCGCGCTGCTTCGAGTTCGGGTGCGAGTGTCAACCTTTCGTCAGTTGTAAACATGTTGACACCCTGTCGCAGGACACAGTCTGCCTTGAGGGGATAAAACCAGTGCTGTCACCAACCCCACTCGTAGGTATGTGGGTAATGAAATGCCTAAATAGGGTGGCCAGTCGCTGAGACTCAGCGACGTAATTGAAGCTTCATCAACGAACCAGAGCGCCAAGGGGACAGTCCTCCTACTGGGCGGTAGGAGATAAGGAGTCTGACTATGAAAGGGTTATGCGCTGTCTGCATGGTACTGGTGACGCCGGGACTTATGTGGGCGCAGGCCGGCCCTCAGAAACCGGATTCCTCGGCAAACAACTCGGATGTTGCCAGTGAGCTGGCGACGCTTCGCGAGGCTCTCTCGAAAACCCAGAAGCAGGTGACTTCGCAACAAGAGGAAATTGAATCGCTGAAGCAGTTATTAAGCGGCAGACAGCCCGATTCTGCCAGCACGCAGCAAGAGGCACACGCGATCGACGTGGACTCGACTCAACCCGTATTCGCATCCCTGAGCAGTTATCATGGCGCGAATGCGGTCCAGCAGCGCGGGGCCCAAGAAGAAGGACAAGAAAAGAAATCACCTCTGTCCTTCAAAATTGGCAGTGCGGATATCGCACTGGGTGGGTTCGTGGACATTGAAAATATATTCCGTACCACGAACACTCAAAACAACATAGCTACGAACTACGCCGCCATCCCATTCAGCGACACGCCCCAGGGTCACCTTACCGAGTATCGTCTCACGGCTCAGTTTTCCCGCTTCAGCTTGCACGTCACGGACAAATTCGGCGCCAATGATGTGAGCGCCTACTGCGAAGCGGACTTTAGCGGCAATGATGCCACCAATGTTTATCAGACCGTGAACGGACACACCCTTCGTCTGCGCCTCTGCTTTTTCGACTTGAAACGCAGCAAGTGGGAAATTCTTGGCGGACAAACCTGGAGTTGGCTGACCCCCAACCGCAACGGGCTGGGTCCGAATCCCGCCGACTTAGCGATCACCTATAACGAGGATCAGAATATTGGGGTTGGCTTGCCGTACACCCGCGCTGCCGAGTTCCGCGTCGCCTATCACTTCAACGATCATTTGGCGATGGGAGTTGGTATTGAGGATCCAGATCAGTTGATAGGCGGGTTTGTTGCCCTTCCAGCGGCATTTAGCGCCACGCTTGGCCCCCAGTTTGACAATGGAGCGCAAATAGGCGCTCCCAATCTTTTTCCGGACATCCTTCCTAAAGTCGCGTACGACACAGAAGTTCGAGGCAGACACTTGCATTTGGAAGCAGTCGGATTGGTTACGGGAGCGAGAGCCGCTGTCACGCCTATCGGTGGAAAGTCTTTTTCACAGCGCTCAGCTGTGGGTGGCGGCGGTTCGATAGCCGGCAACTTCGAACTATTCCGAAACTTCCTCTTCCTGGCCAATGGGTTTTGGAGCGACGGCGGCGGTCGCTATCTTGTGGCCGACGGACCGCAATTAGTCCTTCGGCCGAATGCCGCGGGAACCAACATCTCTCCTTCCATGGTGCACGCGGGAGCGGGATCTGTGGGCTTTGAATGGATAGCGAATCCACAATCCGCATTCGCCGTTTATTACGGAGCGGATTATTTCGGGCGGAATTTTTTTCCGGATACTACGAACATTGCCAATCCAAGCACGATCATCGGGTATGGCGGCCCCCGCTCGCCTAACACCAACAACCGAGCCATTCAGGAAGTCACGTTCGATTGGCTCCAGACGTTCTGGAAAAGCGATGTCCACGGGGCGCTTCAATCTTACATACAATATTCTTACTTGACTCGCGCTCCATGGTTTTTAGAACCAGGCGCGCCTAAGAACGCGCATCTCAGCATGGTGTACGCAGGCGTCCGCTACGTTTTGCCTTCGACATCAGGCTTCGTGCTTCGCATACCTTACCCGGAATCCAAATGATGAATCTTTTGGTAAAGGAGAGACCATGGCCGATAAAACACCTCCCATAATGGCCTCCGCAGCTAAATCGCAAGTTCCGGTCGCTTCAAACACGACGACACCCCTATCGGGGCAACAGCAGACCGCGCCGCAAACCCGAGCATTCGTCGTCGCCTGGTTTTTCACCGTCATTTTCTATTTCCTCGAATATGCGGTGAGGTCTAGCCCGTCGGTGATGATTCCAGAGTTGGAAGCCTCCTTCAATACGACGGCGCTGGGCATCAGCACGATTCTGGGCATGTATTACTACACCTACTCGACCATGAGCCTCGTCGCCGGGGCAGCGCTTGATCATTTGGGAGCAAAACGCACCGTTCCCGTCGGAATTACGATTCTTGGAGTCGGCTGTTTGCTGTTCAGTGTGCCGACGGTACTTGCAGGTGATGTCGGGCGATTGCTGCAGGGGGCCGGCTCGGCATTCGCGTTCACGGGCGCTGTTTATCTTGCGGCGCATGGATTCCCAGCACGCTATCTCGCAACTGCGATTGGCGCCACGCAATGCGTGGGAATGCTCGGCGGCGCAGTTGGACAGAATGTCGTCGGGCCAATGATCGAGCATGGTCTGGGCGCTCATGTTTTCTGGGTCGGCATAGGAGTGATTATCCTCGTGAATGCGGCGCTTCTTTATTTCGCGACGCCTAAGGAACAGTTGGGACCACACCTCCAGGAAGGCGGCGCCGGCTCGCTGCTGAAGCCGTACAAAGTTGTGTTTTCAAACCCGCAGTCGTATCTCTGCGGAGCCGTAGCGGGGCTGCTGTTTGCACCCACCACGATTGGGGACATGATCTGGGGGGTCGCCGCATTTCAGAAGGATCTTCAATTCTCCTACCATGACGCAGTGCTGATCGCTTCCATGGTTCCCTTCGGCTGGGTTTTTGGATGTCCGCTACTCGGTTGGCTCTCCGACCGCATCGGACGGCGAAAACCGGTAATCATCGGGAGCGCAGCGGTCATGATGCTAGCGGGGGTGCAAATTGCGTTCAAGCCGCTCCCGATTTCAGCAAAGATCGGGATGTTCATATTCGGGGTCGCATCTGGCGCCGCGATGATTCCTTACAGCATCATCAAGGAAGTCAACCCAGACAATGTGAAAGGCAGTGCGACAGGGGGCATCAATTTCCTTGTGTTTGCAATTACAGCGTTCATGGGCCCGTTTTACGCGCATCATGTTGGGAGAGGCACGGGGACCGCGCCAAACCTAACTTTGCACTTTCAGAGTGGTGCGCTGTTTTGGATTGCCTGCTGTGCGGCAGCAATTGTGGTGAGCTTCTTTCTGCGTGAGACAGGTCGCGCGGCGCATCCACAACCAGCGCCAAAATAAATGCAGGGCGTGGATCGGCTCTAATTTAAGGCAGAACTAACAAGTTCTCAGAGGAGGAATAGGCGATGGCACATCGAGTTGCGGATGAGTTAATCAGGAGGCTTGCAGAGGCTGGGGTCGAGCGGATTTATGGCGTGGTGGGTGACAGCTTGAATCCGGTCACCGATGCTTTGCGCCTAAACAACAAAGTGAAATGGATCCACGTCCGCCACGAGGAGGCTGGCGCCTATGCAGCCGGCGCCGAGGGTCAATTGACCGGCAAGCTTGGGGCGTGCGGGGGTAGCTGCGGTCCCGGCAACCTTCATTTGATCAACGGCCTATTCGACGCTCATCGCAGCAATGCTCCGGTGCTTGCGATCGCGTCACACATTCCCAGCAGCGAGGTCGGTACCGGATATTTCCAAGAGACCCACCCGGAAATCCTCTTTAAGGAGTGCAGCCATTATTGTGAGGCGATCTGGAATCCTAAGCAGTTTGAGCGCGTGCTACACATTGCGATGCAGAGTGCAGTCGGAAAAGGGGGAGTAGGAGTGATCGTGCTACCGGGCGATGTAGCCGGGGCGGAGCTGCCCGTCGATGGATCGCGTCGCTCGGTGGTCTCACAGCGGCCGACCATTCGTCCCAGTGAAAAGGACTTGGCGGAATTGGCAGAAATGATCAATTCCGCAAAGAAGGTGGTTCTTTTCTGCGGATTTGGGTGCGCCGACGCGCACGATGAGGTGATGGCTCTCGCGGAGAAGTTGAAATCCCCCGTCGGACATTCCTACCGCGGAAAGTCGTTCGTGCAATACGACAATCCATTCGACGTGGGAATGAGCGGACTGCTTGGCTATGGGGCAGCCTATCGCGCAATGCACGAATGCGATCTTCTGTTGATGCTGGGTACGGATTTTCCTTACGACAAATTCCTGCCGACGAAGCCCAAGATCGTCCAAGTGGACATCCGCGTCGACCATCTCGGCCGGCGGAGCAAACTGGACCTCGGATTGTGGGGAGATGTAGGGGAAACCATCCGCGCGCTTCTGCCGATGGTGTCTACAAAATCAGATCGCTCGTTCCTGGACGCGATGCTTGCGCGACAGAAAGAAGCAGTTCGGGGATTGAATGTTTACGTAGACCACATTGGAAAACGGACACCGATGCACCCGGAGCCCGTGGCGGCCGCTTTGAGTGAATTTGCGGCTCCCGATGCGATCTTTACGGCGGACACTGGGATGTGCAACGTCTGGTCTTCGCGATATATCCGTCCAACCAAAGACCGCCGGCTGATCGGCTCCTTCACTCACGGCTCCATGGCGAACGCACTTCCCCAGTCCATTGGCGCCCAACTCGCCTATCCCGGAAGACAGGTCGTCGCAATGTGCGGCGACGGCGGATTTGCCATGAGCATGGGAGATATATTGACGATCACGCAGTACGACCTCCCGATCAAGCTCCTCGTGTTCAACAACAGCGCTCTTGGAATGGTGAAAGTCGAGATGGAGGTGGCGGGGCTACCCGACTATCAGACGGACCTAAAGAATCCGAACTTCGCAAAGCTCGCCGAGGCCATCGGCATAATGGGAGTAAGAATCGAAAATCCGGCGGATGTCTCGTCGGGACTCAAGAAGGCGCTTCAGCATTCTGGTCCTGCGTTAATTGATGTAGTGACCGATCCAAATGCGCTTTCCATCCCTTCCCATGTCGTGCCGGAAATGGCTGTGGGTTTCGGTCTGGCCTTGGGGAAACTGGTGCTCGGCGGCCATATTGACGAGGTACTGGACACGATTGAGAACAATATTCGCCATATGGGCGGGGCGTTGGAAGCGATTTAGATCGATATTCGACATATCGTAGCCCGCTTGGCAAGGCTCTTCGAGGTAATTGCTAGAGTGGCGATAGGAAAGGCGGGCGATCGAGTCCAGTGGAGAGTGTGGCCGACTATCGTGCATTCCGTCGGCATGTTGACACCTTCCGGTGAACATAGAACCTCGGAGCGAAATAAGACTCGATCTTTCAAGGACCTATCTGTGAATGGATTTGGATGGTGAAGTGCCCTTTGTAAGGGTCGCCCGTCAGAGATCGGACGGTACTCCATCGATCATCCATCCTTTCGGCTGATGGCCTCCGCGCGGCAATAGCGCACGCCGGTGTTGATGCCAAACTTCGAGAAACAGATCATTGGCGGAACTCAAAGAACGGCCCTTACAGCGGGCGGCAGGGGAGAACGGGCTCGAAGCAAATGAGATGCAGCGAGCAAACTCGGAGGCTGGTGAGTAAAGTAGCGGGTATAGCTGTGTTACTTGCAGGGGGGCTGCTCGCTGCAACGCTGTGCTTCGGCGCTCCCGCCAGCCCTTCCCAGATTCCCAGCATATTTAAGCCGGAGTCGACCCCTGCCGACTCGATCTTTCGTTTGTCGCTGTTGGTCCTGTCAATTACGGGTCTGATTTTTGCAGTTGTCTTTAGCTTACTCGTATATTCGGTTGCGAAGTATCGCAGGCGAGGCGCCGACGATGGCCGCGAGCCTCCACAAGTTTACGGCAGCAATCAGGTGGAACTCGCATGGACCGTGATCCCGGTCCTCATCGTGTTGGTGCTGTTCCTCGCAACTGCGCGCGTAATCCATTCCATTCAGGATGCCCGCAAGCCGTCCGGAGCGATCGAAGTCATCGCCATCGGCCATCAGTTCTGGTGGGAATTCCGCTACCCCGCTCTCGGCGTCGTGACAGCAAATGAACTGCACGTTCCAGTGAGCGATCCAGCGGATTCCTCGCCCACTTTCATTACATTGCTTTCAGCAGACACTGACCACAGTTTCTGGGTGCCGCGTCTTGCAGGAAAGACAGACTTGATTCCGAACCGCGTAAACCACACGTGGATCGATCCCCACGAGACCGGACTCTATCTCGGCCAATGCGCCCAGTACTGCGGAATACAACACGCCAAAATGCTGTTGCGCGTATACGTTGATTCGCCGGAACAATTTGATCAATGGGTCCACGAACAGAAAAGGCCGGCCGTGGCTAATGGTTCAGTGGAGGAAGGCCGACAGATCTTTGAAACCACTGCTTGCGTGAACTGTCACGCCGTCTCGGGAACAGTGGCGGACGGGCGGTTCGGCCCGGATCTCACTCACTTGATGAGCCGAGACACAATCGCCTCAGGAGCCGCTCCGAACACTCCCGACAATCTCCGAACTTGGATTCAGGATCCGGACTCCATCAAGCCGGGCTCGTTGATGCCCGCAATGAAGCTGAGCGAAAAAGATCTGGACGCTCTCATTGCTTACCTTGAGACGCTTCGATGAGAGCTAGGGAATAGCATGTCCTCAGAGACGATCGCACTCACTACGATTGGCGAGGCCGAACGGCCGATTGGCGAAAGACTCCACGATTGGGTCGTCACAGTCGATCACAAGAAGCTCGGGATTCTATACATCCTTTACGCGCTTTTGTTCCTCGTCATTGGCGGTATCGAAGCGACCATCTTGCGGATCCAACTTATCGTTCCGCACAATCATTTCGTTTCTCCCGAAGTTTTCAACCGCATGATGACGATGCATGGCACCACGATGATTTTTTTTGTGGTCATGCCTATCCTGTTTGGTTTCGGCACCTATTTGATTCCCTTGATGATTGGCGCAAGGGATATGGCCTTTCCCCGGTTGAACGCCTTCAGTTTCTGGATGACTGCTTTTGGAGGACTGCTTCTTTACTTCAGCTTCATCGGCGGCAATGGGCTTTACGGCGCGGGGGCTGCTCCCGACGTCGGATGGTGGGCCTATGCGCCACTTACTTCGCGCGCATTTTCAGTCGGACACAGCACCGATTTCTGGACTCTTGCCTTGTTGGCGTCGGGTGTCGGCAGTATCGGAACAGGAGTCAACTTCATTGCGACAATCCTGTGCATGCGCTGCCCCGGTATGACTCTCGGAAAAATGCCCTTACTGGCATGGCTAAATCTCGTGGTGGGCGGCATGGTCATCCTGGCGATCTCACCTCTCACCGCGGCTCAGATCATGCTCTGCATCGATCGCTATCTCGGCGGGCATTTCTTTGACACGCAGGCAGGAGGTTCCGCAGTTCTTTGGATGCACTTCTTCTGGATTTTCGGCCATCCGGAGGTCTACATTCTGGTAGTTCCGGCCTTCGCTTTCGTATCCGAAATTGTCCCAATTTTCTCTCGCAAACCCATATTCGGGTATCCCATCATGGTGGCGGCGACAATCGCCATCGGGTTTATCAGCTTTAGCGTCTGGGCTCACCACATGTTCACGGTGGGGATGAGCTCTTACGGCAACAGTTTCTTCGTTTTCACGACGATGGCCATCGCTGTTCCCACGGGGATCAAGATTTTCAATTGGCTGGGGACGATGTGGGGCGGGAAGATTCAGTTCAAAGCTCCAATGCTCTTCTGCATCGGGTTCCTGTTCCAATTCCTGATCGCGGGCTTGACGGGAATCATGTTGGGGGCGGCGCCGTTCAACTGGCAGCTCAGCGGCTCCTATTTTGTGGTTGCGCATTTTCATTACGTGATAGTCGGCGGGATACTCTTTGCCGTCTTCGGAGCCTTCTACTACTGGTTCCCCAAGATGAGCGGGCGGATGTACAACGAGACTCTTGCGAAATGGCACTTCTGGCTGTTTCTCATCGGTTTCCACATGACCTTCGATTTCATGCACATCCCGGGCATTTTGGGCATGCCGCGCCGGATCTACACCTACGAACCGGGGCGCGGATGGGAGTTCTGGAACCTTATTGTCACCATCGGCGTGCTCTTTCAGATCGCAGCGATCCTGATATTTGTCGGCAATCTTCTGTGGTCGCTCTTCAAAGGCGACCCCGCCAGTAGCGATCCCTGGGACGCGTGGACGCTCGAGTGGTCCACCACTTCGCCTCCGCCCGAATATGACTTTGCCACGCTTCCCGTCGTTAAGAGCCGTCGTCCGCTCTGGGATCTAAAGCACCCAGAAGATCCGGATTGGAAATATGAATAGAGGAGAACGCGATTGAGCAGCGCGGCGTTTATACGAAATGCAGCGGAGACTGAATGGGTTCTTCCCTCGCGCGGGCGCGTGGGGATGGTTTCTCTGATTGCCGCTGAATCCGCAATCTTCACGATTTTCGTGGTCGCGTATATTTTTTATATCGGCAAGAGCTTGTCCGGTCCCATGCCAAAAGACGTGCTCGAAACTCCCATCTTCAACACCATTTGCCTGCTCTCGAGCAGTCTGACGATTCATCTGGCCGTGAGAGCGCTGCGTAACGCAAGAGTTAACGCGTTTGGACTTTGGTGGTTCATCACGATGGTCCTCGGCACCATTTTTCTCGTAGGAACGGGTCGCGAATGGCAGCGCCTGATTTTCGAAAAAGGACTGACCATCAGTACGAATCTCTTTGGCACGACGTATTACTCACTCGTCGGTCTGCACGCTTTTCACGTCACCGTAGGATTGATTGGGATTGTCCTTGCCATGATTTTTACACTCTTAGGCAAAGTGGAACCGGCGCACAGCGAGCGCGTCGACGTCTTTTCGATGTATTGGCATTTCGTTGATGCGGTCTGGGTCGTCGTTTTCACGGTGGTTTACGTCATCGGTCGCTGAAGAAAGCAGAGTCACATGGATTCTTCTAATTCACGCGCAGAAGCAATTGACACCGCGCCAGGCACGATCACACTGCCGGCGCCGACAGCTTGGCCCATCATTCTTGCGTTCGGTATCGCTCTGCTATTCGCAGGCCTGGTCACGAGCCCTTCAGTCAGCATTCTCGGCGCGATCCTGGCAGTGACCGGGTGCGTCGGTTGGTTCCGGGATGTCCTCCCGCAAGAGAAAGAGGAGACGATTCGAGTCACGGCGGAAGCGCCCGTCGTCGCTACTTCCCGACGCGAAGTGGAAAGGCTCGCAATAGCGCCAGAACTCTCCCGTGCTCTTCTTCCACTAGAAACGTATCCGGTGTCGGCAGGAATCAAGGGTGGCCTCGCCGGTAGTGTGGCGATGGCGGTACTCGCCTGCCTTTACGGTTTGCTCAAACAAGGAAGCATCTGGTATCCGATCAATCTGCTTGCTGCGACTGCCTATTCTGAATTTCTCCGGTTCGGAGCGACATCGCTCAACACTTTCCATTTGGGCAGCTTTTCTGTTGCGGTCGTCATTCATCTGCTCACGTCTCTGTTGGTGGGACTGCTGTATGGAGCCATGCTGCCGATGTTTCCGCGCCGCCCCATTCTTTTGGGAGGCATCGTAGCGCCGATTCTCTGGACAGGACTGCTGCACAGCATTCTGGGGCTGCTGAATCCATTGCTCAACGAGCGCATTGACTGGCTATGGTTCGTCGCTTCGCAGTTTGCTTTCGGTATCGTTGCCGGACTGGTCGTGGTGCGCCAGCAGCGTGTTCCTACCACGCAGTTCGTGCCGTTTCTTGTTCGTGCCGGTATTGAGGCTCCTGGAATGACGAGAGAAAAGCCAGAGCAGGATGGATCAAAATGAGGTTCCGACACCTCATTCTCGGGATCGCGAACCTCTCCGCTTTTGTTTTGTGCGGATGTGCGGGTGTACCCGGCAGGCCGTCGACCGAAGTACCAATCGCTCCGAGCGAAATTTCAGATTTCAAGATCCTCTATGCACAGAACTGCTCTGGTTGCCACGGCCCGGAAGGAAAGGGTGGAGCCGCAATCGCGCTCGCCGATCCAGTATATCTGGCGGTCGCAGACGACGCGGTTGTTCGTCGCGCGGCAGCAAATGGAATCTCCGGAACGGCCATGCCTGCCTTCGCACAAAGCGCCGGCGGTATGCTCACCAGCAAGCAGATCGATGTGATCGTCAGCGGTATTCGCGAGCGTTGGTCGAAGCCTGATGTTTTGCTCGGTGCGATCGCGCCTCCGTATTCTTCATCCGAGCCGGCCAATTCCTCGCGCGGACGCGAAGTCTACGCTACCTACTGCTCATCGTGTCACGGCCCCGAAGGAAGAGGCGGACCAAAGGCAGGCTCGGTCGTGGACGGATCCTTCCTTGCCCTGCTCAACGATCAAGAACTCCGGACGATCGTAATCGTGGGACGTCCTGAACTCGGCGCTCCAGACTGGCGAGGCAACATCCCGGGTAAATCGATGTCCGCGCAGGATGTCTCCGATGTGGTGGCTTGGCTTGCCTCCCAGCGGCCGAAATTCCCCGGCCAGCCCTATCCGAATATCGCGAAATCGACGGGAGAACCTCGATGACTCTACCAGGCGGCCTCACTAGGCGCGATGTTCTTATGAAGATCGGAATCTTCCTCAACGGCATCATCGCCGCAATTCTCGCCGTTCCGATCGTGCGCTATCTTCTGTCTCCTGTTGCCCGCGAACGGAAGGGAGGTTATGAGTCGTGGATTCCTCTCGGCAGTCTCGAACAGTTTCCCTCCGGTCAGACACGCCTCGCCACGTATCGAAATCCCGTTGCGAATCCAACGGATGGGGATACGGCAGACATTCCATGCTGGGTTCGAAATGTGGACGGGCAAACTTTCCAGGTCTTCGCGATTAACTGCGCGCACCTCGGGTGTCCCGTTCGCTGGTTCCAGCAATCCAGCCTCTTCATGTGTCCATGTCACGGTGGCGTGTACTACCAGGATGGCTCCCGAGCCTCCGGCCCTCCCGAACGCGGATTGTTCGAATATCACTACCGGATTGAAAACGGCAACCTGTTGATTGATGCAGGCGAAATGCCCACGCCAGGCCACCCCATAGCCTCGAATATCGTCACCGAGATACGGCCATGCGTCTGATCGCATCAATCGGCGAGTGGCTGGACGCGCGCCTTCAACTCGGCACATCCATTCGCGAGACCATGGAACACCCCGTCCCGCGCGAAACCGCGAGCTGGTTTTACGTATTCGGCAGCGCCGCCTTCATTGTGTTCATACTTCAAATCGTCACCGGCATCATGCTCGCGCTTATCTACGTGCCTTCGGCCGGTGAAGCTTGGAGCAGCCTCCAGACTCTCAATCACAACGTTTCGCTCGGATGGTACATTCGCGCCCTTCACGGTTGGGGCTCGGACTTCATGGTGGCGATTGTCCTGATCCACATGGTCCAGGTTTTCCTCTTTGGCGCTTACAAATACCCGCGCGAACTCACCTGGATTGTTGGTGTCTTGCTATTGATCGTCACTCTCGGCATGGCCTTCACGGGTCAAGTGCTGCGATTCGATCAGGATGCGTACTGGGGTCTCGGAATCGGCGCGTCGATCGCGAGCCGCGTTCCTGTCCTGGGTCCGTGGATCGTCAACCTGATGCTTGGCGGCCCGATTATTGCTGGCGCAACGCTTTCACGATTCTTCGCGCTTCACGTCTTCGTCATCCCAGGACTTCTCATCGCATTCGTGGCCTTTCATCTTCTGATGGTTTTGAAACTCGGGATCAACGAATGGCCCATGCCGGGACGCGCGGTCCGCAAGGCCACCTATATTAAGGAGTACCACGCGCTCACGAAAACAGACGGCGTGCCTTTCGTTCCCGGCGCGATCTGGAAAGATATGTTTTTTGCGGCTTTCATTTTGCTTTCGATCGCTGCATGCGCCGCTTACTTCGGTCCTTTCGGCCCGTCGGGCCCGCCGGATCCTACGATTATTCAAACCTCGCCGCGCCCGGACTTCTTCTTCCTCTGGCTTTACGCCGTGCTCTCGTTCTTGCCGCCCGCCATGGAGACTCCCGCTCTGCTCATCGGGCCTGTGGTTGCAATTCTTGCCCTTGTCCTCTTGCCCTTCTTCTTCGGCGAAGGCGAGAAGAGCTGGCGGCGGAGGCCCATCGCGGTACTCACGATCCTGTTGGTGGCGGTTGCGTTGGGCACGTTCACGCACCTCGCTCAACACACGCCGTGGAGCCCTGTCATGGATGCGTGGAGCGGAGAGCCGATTCCGCACGAGTTTCTCCACAACCGCTCTGCCCTTGAGCGGCAAGGTGCCCTCGTGTTCCAGGTGAAGCAATGTCACAACTGCCACTCGCTCGCTAACCAAGGCGGGAAGCGCGGACCGGCGCTCGACGCCGTCGCCGTTCGCTTGACCCAAGATCCGCTCATCCGGCAGGTGATCCAAGGTGGCGGCAACATGCCTGCGTATGGCAAGAATCTGAGCCCTGCGCAGACGACGGCTCTTGTCGCGTTCCTAGAGACATTACATCCCGCAGGACAATCACCTGCACGTAACGCCTCGCGCGCTCTGGCGCTCGAACCCGGCGCGGCATCGCAGCCCTCGAGCCACCAATGAAATTGCTATGACCTCTGACGCTCATGCCGTTTTGCAATCGTGGTCCCCTCCACTCGGCGTCAACTTGGCTCTCGGTCTCACAGCCGTGGTTTACGCGCGAGGGTGGTTTCGTTTGCACATTGTTTTTCCGAACCTGTTTTCAGCGTGGAGGCTGACGGTATTTCTGGCGGGAATCATTTCAGTGTGGGCTGCAATCGGGTCGCCTGTCGACGCATTTGATGAGACCTCGCTCGCTGTCCACATGTTGCAGCATCTTCTGCTCATGGCCGTCGCCCCTCCCTTAATTCTCCTCGGCGCGCCCGCGCTGCCGCTTCTTCAGGGACTCCCGGAATCGTTAGCTCGCAAAGTTGTGGGCCCGATTCTTAGATGGGTTCCAGTGAGGTGGTTCGGACATCTCGTCACAAATCCGGCGACCTGTTGGCTCGCGGCCGCCCTTGCATTGATCGGATGGCATGTTCCCGCGGTGTTTGAGCTGGCCTTGCGGTGGGGCTGGTTGCACAACTTGGAGCATGCGTGCTTTCTAGGTGCGGGACTTTTGTTCTGGTGGCCGGTGGTCCAGCCCTGGCCAAGTACGGCAAGGTGGCCTCGGTGGTCCGTGCCGTTATACCTTTTCTGCGCCACGCTGCCATGTGATGCGCTTTCGGGGTTTCTCGCCTTCTGCGATCGCGTAATCTACCCCTCCTATCTTTCTGCACCCCGGCTCTTAAATCTCTCAGCGCTCCAAGACCAGGAGTTCGCGGCCGCCTTCATGTGGGCCAGCGTAACAGTTATCTTCGTGGTTCCGGCAGTCGTTGTCACGATGGAGATTCTCTCGCCCGGGACGCCGCACTCGACAGAGAAGTCCTGGGCCGAATTGAAAAGTGTAGGTGCGTCACGGGATACCTCCGGTCTGGAGGTCATCTAAAGATGGCGTCCGAACCAACAATTGCCGTGTTGGGCGTAGCGCCGCTCACGCAGCGAAGCCGCGCCAGCCGCTTGTCTGCAGCCATGCCCGATTATTGGGCGCTGACCAAACCAGAAGTGAACTTCTTGATTCTCATCACCACCTTTGCAGGATTTTATCTGGCCCCCGCAAGCAGCCCTGGCGGATTTCGAATCTTGCTCGCGCTTCACATGCTGTTTGGCACATTGCTCGTAGCAGGCGGCACCGCCGCGCTCAATCAGTTCTTCGAGCGCGACTTCGACGCACATATGCGAAGAACAGCGCGGCGGCCTGTAGCTTCGGGAAGAGTTAGACCGTCTCACGCCCTCTGGTTTGGAATTTCTTTATCGCTCGCGGGGGCTGCGTACTTGGTGCTGGCTGTAAACGTCCTCGCGTCTTTGCTCGCCGTCGGCACGCTCCTGAGCTACCTATTCTTGTACACGCCGCTCAAGCGAAGAACGCCGGTCTGCACTCTAGTTGGTGCATTCCCGGGCGCTGTCCCTCCGTTGATTGGTTGGGCCGCAGCGAGCGGGCGGCTAGAACCTCGAGCGTGGCTGCTTTACGCGGTGGTCTTCCTCTGGCAGTTTCCCCACTTCATGGCCATTGCCTGGATGTATCGCGACGACTACGCCCGCGCCGGATACCTGGTTCTTCCCGCAGGCTCACGGAGAGATCGCTTCGTGATCTGGCAAAGTGTTGTCGCTTCGCTGGCTCTCATCCCGCTAAGCCTGATTCCGGCGGTCACCGCAGCATCAGGTCGCGCCTATTCTGTAGGGGTGTTAATACTTGGCTCGATCTTTCTTTACTACAGTGCACGCTTTGCGTTTCACAGATCGCATATCGCGGCACGCCGACTGCTCACCGCTTCGATCGTTTATCTTCCCGCAGTTTTTGTTCTGACGATGCTGGGTAAAAAATGACGGAGTTCGGAGACGTGTCGATGAGTCCGGGATCAATCACGGCCCTTGCTGCAATTTTTGGATCTCTGGTAGGTGCATTGGGGTCCAGTATAAGCACTTGGATAACCCAGAGGCATCAGGATCGTCGCGATCTGCTGGCAAGAAAGGTCTTCCATCGCGAGCAGCTATATTCAGATTTCATCACCGAAAGCGCGCGCGTCCTGGTGGACGCTTTGGAGCACAATGTAGGTGATCCCAAGGATTTGATTCCAGCGTTCGCGTTATTGAGCCGCATTCGCCTTAGCTCCTCGCCCGATGTACTCAACACCGCCGAGGCAGTTGTTAGAGAAATCGTCGGCACCTACACGAAACCGAATCTGACTCCTGAGCAAATCCAATCCAGGGCCATGAACGGGGAAGATCCATTGAAAAACTTCAGCGACATCTGTCGCGCTGAACTCGAATCTATGCAAAGACACCTCTGATTTTTCACCAAGCGCGATTTTCGCGGGACTCTGTGGATTGTCCGCCGGAACCGCCGCGAGTAGCCTCGACTGAGAGCCCCACTTGTCTAAATGAGGCTCCTCTCCGCGCATTTTTGGATTGTCGCTGTTCTGACTCTCGACTTCCTGCTCTCCGTGTGAACGTAACCGAGGCTCGTTCGCTCTGGCAATAGCCGCAGAGCGACATCGTCATCTAACTCGTCTCAGTCATCTGAGGACCCTTTGAATTGGTCAGTATCAGTGCGATCAAAAGCAGCGCGGCTCCGAGCATCCCGAGAGCTCTAAAGTGCAAGACCATGGCCGCTCCCGTCGCAGCACCCAAGACAAAGGCGATCCAGATCTTGCAGAGAAGCCCTATTTTTGAATCGGCAGCTTTCGCAGGCGGAGAATGCACTTCAAAGGCGTATTTTTCGGCTTCCGTAGAGATTAGGCTTGTAATCATCCCCGTGAGATATGTTGTGTGAACACTGATGCCACCAACATGACGAAATGCTCCATTTTGCAGCCCCAGTGCCAGAGACACGAAGATTACAAATATCTCAATTCCGTGGGTCACACCCGATGCCACCGCTAAAGAAGCGGCCACTATCAGAATCACTTCTATTCCCATGATAGTCGGAAGCAGCGGCCACGATGGCCACGCCTTCAGGGGGCGCACGATAATCGCACTCAGGAGAACCCCGATCAAAAAAGTGACGATCGCAGAGAGATGTCCGAGCATAGCTCGCCAATCGTGAGCGGCTACCGCAATTGCCCCAAGCACCAAATTGCCGGTCACGTGTCCAGTAAACGTTTTTGCGAGCACGAAGCTGGCCGCGTCGCCATATCCGCCGACGAAGGCAAGGCTGAAAGAGAGCCGCGCGTCAGTCTGGCGTATGGAGGAAGACACAATTCTCCTTTGGCACCGCTTGTGCAGCACAATCTTTCGACGCGCACGGCGATTGAGCCCAGGAAGAAGCCATGCCCATCATTATTGGCTGTAAAAGCCAAGATGGCACGCCTACGGCCCAGGCTCAATCCGCGTTCGAGAACTTCAACTGCGCACCAATCGTTTCACCGCACGCTACTTCTCAAGCCGTTTGACTCAATCCTGCCACTTCGGTCGGGTACTCCGGCTTGTAGACGTGCTTGCGGATAAACGCAACCATGTCAGTTGGACGAGGAACCGTGGCCAGCCCGGAGTCGAAGACGAGTTTTGCAACTCGCGCGGCTGTCTGGATCTCGGACTCGAGAATATTCGACTGCAGCGGATACAACAGACCCTGCTTGAGCAATTCGGACGGCACCTGATCGGCCACCGCCTGCCCGGCCTCGATGAACATTTCGTCTGTGACGCGCTTCGCCTGCGTCGCGAAGATCGCCATGCCGATTGCCGGGAAGATGTAGAAGTTGTTTGCCTGTCCCGGAAGAAATGTCTGGCCGTTGTAGTGAACCGGCGGGAACTGCACTCCGGCTGCGTAGATCGCCTTGCCCTTCGACCAGGTGTAGGCTTGCTCGGGTATGCATTCGGCATGCTCGGTGGGATTCGACAGCGCGAGAATCACGGGACGCTCGTTGATTCGTGCCATCGCTTCGATGACTTTTTGAGTGAAGGCGCCGCCGATCGTGCTGACGCCGATGATTGTCGTCGGCTTGATGCTTTCGATCGCAGCGACGAAATCCCGCGTCGGTGCGTGCTGGTGTGCGTATGGCAACTGGAAATCGAAGAGATCCTTGCGGGTGGACTCCAACAGGCCGTTGATATCGAACATGTAAACGCGGGACTGCGCGTCCTTGAGGCTCATGCCCTGCGCAACCAGCGCGGAACAGAGCAGGTCGGCAAGGCCAATACCGGCCGAGCCGGCTCCGAGGAATAGGTACCTTTCGTCTTTCAGTTTTGTGCCCTTGATCTTGGCTGCGTTGATCATCCCGGCGAGGGTGATTCCGGCCGTGCCTTGCACGTCGTCGTTGTACACGCAGTACTTGTCACGATAGCGCTGGAGAAGGTGCACGGCGTCCTTGCCCGTCCAATCTTCGAAGTGGATGCAGCACCTCGGGAACACTTCCTGCACTGCTTCGACGAACTCATCGACAAAAGAATAAAGGTCCGCGGTCGCCGGGCGCGTCTTGCGCATTCCCAGATACAAAGGATCGTGCAGGTATTGCTCGTTGTTGGTACCTGCGTCGAGGTACATGGGAAGCAGGAACTGGGGGGGTACTCCGGCGCAGGCAGTGTAGAGCTGCAGCTTACCGATGGGGATGCCCGCGCCGTTTGCGCCGAGGTCACCCAGGCCGAGAATCCGGCCGCCGTCCGTGACGCAGATGAATCGAACGTCTTTCTGCGGCCAGTTTTTCAGAATTTCCTTTACCTTGCCGCGCCTCGTCATCGAGAGATACATCCCACGCGTCTGGCGATAGATATGGCCGAACTTCAGGCATGCCTCGCCGATTGTCGGATCGTACACAATCGGCAGAAAGCGAGCCGGGTCTGACATGACTGTGCGATAAAAGAGCGTTTCGTTGTGGTCGAGCAGGTTGGTGAGATAGATGTAGCGTTCCAGATCGGTGGGCTTTTCTGCGAGCTGCACATTCACCCGCTGCAACTGGAGGTCCTCGGTTTCCGTTACATCAGGAATGAGCCCAACAAGACCGAGTGCCTGCTTTTCGGCCTCGGTGAAGGCTGTGGATTTGTTGAGCGATGGATCGCGAAGCAATTCGATTCCGTGCTTGGCAGTGCTGGTCATGTTCCTTACCTCCCTTTCGTTTTTTTTTAAGTCAGGGCCGGTGATCTTCCATTACTAAACAGTTGCTACGCACGCTTTGGCCATCTTCGCTGGATCGACAACGGGATCGGATTCGGCCTCGGTCACGAAGCCAACCTTCAACGCGGCGGCCTTCAGCGTGAGATCGTTGTCTAACGCGTAGTGCGCAATTTTCGAAGCCTTGCGTAACCAATGACTGGAGCCTCCCTAGAACTCCACCTTCGTTCTGAATCCAAAAACCACGGCGCGCCCCGTTCTTGCACCCACATTTGCGTAGTACTGAATGACGGGCTGCAGGAGCAGCATCGGTAAAGGGTCCAGGAGCGCGTTGAATTCAACAGCGTGCTCTGGCTTAAACGGCGGCGCTCCTGGCTGGTCGAATTGTTGGCTCAAGCGGTTCTGTACATAACCCAGCGACATCGTGTTATGAATGGGTAGTGGTAGCGGCTCATTGAAGCGCAGTCCCGCCGTGAACAGCGTGTTGTTGCGGTTGACGCTCGGAGGACTCCAGTCGTACGCTAGCGTCCCATCCAAACCCTTTGCTTCTTTTGGGTCCACGCGCCAGAGTGCTTGGCTCACCATCCAGTACAAGAGGTAGTTGCCCGACCGTGGTGTCGCACTAGTCGGTGCCGTGAACTTTCCGGGATTATAGGAGGCGCCGAACTGGTAGAGGCCGGAGTATCCCTTTCGGCCTTCGACGTTGTCGAAAGCTCTCGCCGACGATGCCTTCGTGCCCGGAGTGAACCCAATCTCCGAAACGCTCACTGGAACTCCATTAAACTGCGGAACCAGGCCAGTCGGATTTTGTGAAAAAGGCGAGCGGACTGCGGCCAGCACCATCGATTTCACATAGAGGCTGTGAATCGGCGCGACTCGGACTTCCATCGCCGGCGTCGAGGGAGGATCGAAGGACTCGAGGGTCGTAAATAAATTGCCCAACGCGTATCCCATCGGCTCGAAGATGAAAGACGCCGCGTAGTGTTGGGCTCCGTAGAAATCTTGACCCGCGAACTGCCCCACCCGCGCGGTGATACGTTCATCCAGCCATCGCTTTTCTATCCACCAGGAATCGAGACGGGACGTATTCATGCTGGACATGCCGCTCGGACTCGTCAGCAGGTCAAGATACGCTCCGAGATTGCCGCCGCCCTGCCAAAGCGCTGTCGCATGGAAATACAACCCCTGCTGGCCGATCAGCGCACCAAAATCGATGTCCACCGTTCCCCGGAATCTGTTCCAACTCGCAAATCGCTCTTTCTGCTCGCTCTTGAGGTTCCAGAGGGAATCGCTGACGTATTGAAAATCGAAGCTCACTCCCCGCTTTTCTAGGCGCGTACGCTCGCCGCCCCAGTCCCCGAAGAGGTGGCCATGCGGACCCTGACCCGTCTCGTGACTGTCCGGGCCGGGGACCGGTTCCTGTTGCGCAGTCTGGGAATGGGCGGGTAATGCAAAAAGACAAAGCCCGGACCACAATAGAAACAGAAAGCGCAGCTGTCGGCCGTACATGCAAAACCTTTTCATCACCTGTGATCGTTAGAACGCTCATCTCCGTACCACAACGTAATCGCCACAAGGGCCAGCGCTTCACTCCGTATCCAGAGGAGTTCCCATCGCCGCTTGGGCTTCTTCAGCTTTAGCAGGCCCTCGAAGAATTCTTGCGACCAGGACAGCGACAACCGAACCGACTAGCGCACCGAGAGGGTATACCCAGTAGGTCGAGAGGTCGCCTCGCGCCACATCCGGGCCGAACGCGCGAGCGGGGTTGAACGCGGCACCGTCATACGGGCCGCCCATTGTTCCCGCCGCCATGACATATGCGGCAACCGCTAAGGGAATGAAGGCGCCGTTGAGTTTAGGACCGTTGGCCATGCTGAGAACGAGCAAGACCATGCCGAAGGTGAGCACTGCCTCGAATCCGGCGGACGGCCACTCGAGACCGGCTTGAGGAACGGTGGCGGCGAGATTGCCCGCGCCGAAAAATGCGCGCGCAAGAAGGGATCCCCCAGCGGCCGCGACGAGCTGCACGACAAAATAGACGCAGGCCATGGTCCAGTCCATATCTTGACGCAGAGCGAAAGCGAACGTCATGGCTGGATTGAAATGGGCCGAGATGTCTCCCAGGAAATAGACGGCCGCGGCGAGCCACAGAGCGGAGACTGTGGAAAGAATGTAAGCATACTGATATGGCGCAATATTTGCGCCGCCGTATTTCGCCAGCACCCCGGCGCCGCCTGACAGTACGAACGTCAAGCCCGCGGTTCCGATGAATTCAGAGAGAACGCGACGCAACCGATGTCGAGGACTGGTCCAGTCAGCGGTGAACCGCGATCCGAACTCGGCCTCAAGAGCCCGACGACCGAACTCCGTCACCACCGTCATATCTGCTCCTCGCAATCCATGTTTTCGAAGGTGCAACCGCCTTCTGATGCGAAAACGCGCCACTCCTGGAAAATGGAGCCGACCTGAATCGATTCAGGCCGGCTCCAGCCTCAGAAGTGTCGATGTTTAATGAGGGCCCACGGCCTAGGCGGCAGCGCTCGCCACATAGGGTTCAACCATTTTTTTCGGATCGACAACGCGATCGAATTCGGCCTCTGTGACGAAGCCGAGCTTCAGCGCGGCTTGCTTCAGCGTAAGGTCGTTGTCCATTGCGTAATGCGCAATTTTCGAAGCCTTGTCGTAACCAATGACGGGCGAGAGCGCCGTAACAAGCATCAGCGAACGCTCGACGTATTCGTTGATCTTCTTCATGTTGGGCTTTGTCCCCTCGACCAGGAACGTGCGGAAGTTCGTGCAGCTGTCGGTCATGAGCGTGATTGAGTGCGTGACGTTGTAGATGATCAGAGGTTTGTAGACATTCATCTCGAGGTAACCGCCAGCGCCACCAAAGCCCACTGCCGCGTCATTTGCCATCACCTGGACGGCGACCATCGTGAGGGCTTCTGCTTGGGTGGGGTTTACCTTGCCCGGCATGATCGACGAGCCCGGTTCGTTCTCCGGAATCTGCAGTTCGGCGAACCCGGCGCGCGGGCCGCAGGACATGAGTCGGATGTCGTTGGCGATCTTGTAGAGTGAGACGGCCAGTGTGCGTAGTGTGCCGGAAAGCTGCACCTGATCGTCGTGCGCGCCCTGCACCGCAAACTTGTTCGGCGCGCTGACGAAGGGCAGGCCTGTGAGCTTGGCGATTTCGGCCGCAGCCGCCTCGCCGAAGCCGGGAGCCGAGTTGATGCCGGTACCCACCGCGGTACCGCCGAGCGCAAGACGATAGATACCCTTGAGCGCATCTTCGATCCGATCGAGATCGTCCGCGAGCACGCCCTCATAGCCCGACCACTCTTGCCCGAGAGTGAGTGGCGTGGCGTCTTGCATGTGCGTGCGGCCGATCTTGATGATGTCTTTCCACTGCTCAACCTTCTTAGCGATCGCATCGTGCAGTGCCTTCACCGCCGGGATCAGCCGCTGCTTCACATTGACCGCCGCCGCGATGTTCATTGCGGAGGGAAACGTGTCGTTGGATGACTGTGCCATATTGACGTGGTCGTTGGGGTGGACCGGCGTTTTGCTCCCAAGCGGCGTGCCCGCGATTTGGCAGCACCGATTGGAGATTACTTCGTTTACATTCATGTTGAATTGCGTGCCGCTGCCTGTCATCCAGACGTGCAACGGGAACATGTCGTGGTGCTGACCGGCGAGGATCTCGTCGCACACTTGAACGATCAAATTGCGTCGCTTCTCGTCGAGACGCTTACCGGCATAGTTGGCATTGGCGGCAGCCTTCTTCAGGATGGCGTATGCGGTAATCATCTCGCGGGGAATCAAATCCTTGCCAATGCTGAAGTGCTCAAGCGAGCGCTGAGTCTGCGCGCCCCAGAGTTTGTCGGCAGGAACATCTACTTCGCCGAGGCTATCTGTTTCTTTACGAATATCCGTCATCTTGTTTCTCCTTTATTTGCGCCCCGCGGACTGCGGGCGGGGAAAACGCGCGAGGTGAATTCCGATGCTAATCTCCCGGTTCAGAGGTATGCCGTTGAGGTGCTGTTCGACCCCAACGGGCCTGCCAACCGGCTATTTCGCTGCGGCTGCCTTTTGGGTTGTTCTTTCGCCGAGAAAGGCCACCAGTTCGGGGTTCACGATCTCAGAGTGCGTCCACGTAATGCAGTGCGGCCCATCCTTCACCACCAATAGACGCGCTCCTTTAATGAGCTTGGCAGTCCGGAGCCCCGAGGCATTGATGGGCAGAATCCTATCCGCGTCCCCGTGAAGGACTAGAGCTGGAACATCAATTTTGCTCAGGTCCTTTCGGAAATCTTCATGCCACGTTGGCACGCAAGCGAGACTGGCGGTAGCTGAGCAGCCGGCTGCCACGTTCCAGCTTGCCTGGACAGCCTGTTCGCTGACGCGCTTGTTGAGGAGGAGATCAGTGTTGTAAAAATTCTTGAAAAACTCCGTGAAGAAGGCGTAACGGTCCGCGACGACTGCTTTCTCGATCCCTTCGAAAACACTGCCGTCGACTCCTTCCGGATTATCCGGCGTCTTCAAAAGGAACGGCGGGACTCCCGAAATGATTACCGCCTTGCTGACGCCCTTTGATCCGTATTTCCCAAAGTAGCGAGCGACTTCGCCGCCGCCCATGGAGAAACCAACCAGCGAGAAATCACGCAAGCCCAGATGTGTTATCAGTTTGTGTAGATCCTCGGCGAAGGTGTCGTAGTTGTAGCCCGTTGTTGGCTGGCTGGATTTGCCGAACCCTCTGCGGTCATAGGTGATGACGCGGTGCGCTGCAGTCAAAAGAACCGGCACCTGTTTCTCCCACGAGGCGCCGCTCAGCGGATATCCGTGAATCAAGACAACCGGCTGACCAGAGCCGTGGTCCTCATAGTAGAGTTCGATTTTGGCCGAGTTTTCTTTACCGACACTAACGTATGGCATTGAACTTCTCCTTTCTCGTTCGCTTCAGGGTGTTACGACGAGCCACATCAATCCAAACGTGCGTTCGCATAACAACTTCTCTGTGTCCACTCCAAGTCAAAAAGCACTTCGCGTACCACGGCTCCTCGATGCGAGCGGTGCGTGATTTGCGCGAAATTCGAAAGGGCTTAGAGAAATCATGTCAGTAGAAATATGGATTGCGGAACGCTAAATCTGGCGTCGACGCTAAATGCGGACACCAAATACGGCGTTCATTTTGCCGAAGGTTAAACGGGGAAACGGGCGGCGGTCGGAACATCGACTTCGCCGAAGCTATCGGTTTCCTCGCAAATGTTCGTCATCTTAGTTTTCCTTCGGCGGGGTTATGCGCCGAGCGCGTTGTCGCGATTGCCCGGTTGAAAGCGTCCTACCGGCGCCTTTCGCGTCGAAAAGTAAAGCGCAGCGGCAAGGTGCTGCACATGTTCGTTGTTTCGAGTTTCGACTGCGGGAAATGCTTTGGCGGGGTTTGCGCTGCTGGCCATATCTCCCCCAACGGAACGCTATGGGTGGGCAGGTGTTCCTATACAGAGCAACTTCAATGGCATTATAAACCCGAATCACAGAACTCAGTACTCTCGTTTTGTGGAGAGCCGGGTTTCGACGAAAACTGTCAACCACCTTCCTGCAGGTTCAGATCGGTCTTTTCCGCGTGCCAAAATTTGAGTCCGTTAGAGTCCGATGAAAGAAATGTGCCGCGAGCTAGTGTTGAAAGCGGCCGATCAACTCGGACTGCGCCAGGATGTGACCCTTCATCGCGCGCTCGAGATCACCTTTTGAAGCTCCCGCGGGAAGTTGTGTGGGCCGGTCCAGCGCGTAGAGTCGGAAGGAATACCGATGAGTCGCTCCGCGCGGAGGACATGGACCGCTATATCCGATTCGCCGGAAATCATTCGCGCCTTGTCGAGCGCCAATCTCCAAATCTTTCGTCTTCGGCACGCCCTCCGGCAATTCCCTCACACTATCAGGGAGATCGTAGAGAACCCAATGCACCCAGGTACCAGCCGGCGCATCCGGGTCATCCACGATCAAGGCAAATGCTTTGGTGCTGGGCGGCGGGTCATTCCAGGAAAGTGCTGGTGAGACGTCTGGGCCATCGCAGGTAAATTGCGGCGGAATCGCGCCGCCATTCGAAAATGCCGAGGCCTTGAGTTGAAACGGCGCCATGGGCTTTCCCGGCATCCCCGCTGCTAACAAAAGATTCAACGCGAGGGCCGACACCGAGGAAACGATGGCGGGAAGTCGACGCATTCTCCAGTTCACCCAGTGCTGATCACGCCTCTTGTTCATGCTAGGCGCGGGCCAGCTTCGTTTTCAACTTAATTTCTTAGTGGGAGCCTACACGTTTTCGGGATTAGCCAAGAGACCGCAAACAATATCGATAGCCCGAAAAGCGTCTCGCGCGTTTGCGTTTGTCCGCGCCCGTGTAGAATGCAAAGCGATTCTCCGCAACGAAAGAGGCTCCTGTGAAGACATGTAGACGCGTTTTCGGTCTGTGGTTCTTGTGCGCGACGGCGGCCGCGGCCCAGGTGACAGCGATCAAAGCCGGACGGCTCGTGGACGTCGATTCCGGAACGCTCCTCACTGACCAGGTGATTTTGATCCGCGATAGTCGCATCACCGCAGTGGGCAAATCACTCGCGATTCCCGCGGACGCGGTCGTGATCGACCTTTCGGCAATGACTGTTCTGCCGGGATTGATCGACTGCCATACGCACCTGGCGGACGGCGCGCACGAGACGGAGCCGTTGAAGCAGTTGACGAAGACCGCGGCGCAAGTGGCCCTTGAGTCCGTGCCGAATGCGCGGCTTACGTTGGAATCGGGATTCACCACGGTTCGCGACGTTGGTGTGTACCGTGCGTTCAATGACGTAGCTCTCCGCGATGCGATCGCGCGTGGCGACATTATCGGACCGCGCATGTTTGTGGCCGGCGCCTACATCACAATTTCCGGCGGTGCAGGAGCCCTCACCGGCACCGCACCGGATATCAGACTACCGTGGGATTTGCACTATGGCGAAGCAAACAGCCCGTGGGAAGTACGCGAGAAAATCCGTTTGCTGGCTAATCACGGCGTGGACCTGATCAAAGTGCTTTCGAGTGGAGCGGTTCTGGAGCACGGCAGCAATCCGAATTCGCAGGAATTCACAATGGAGGAACTACAAGCGGCTGTAGATGAGGCGGCTCATTTCGGGTTGCGCGTTGCCGCGCACGCGCACGCCCGGCAAGGCATCAAGAACGCGATTCTCGCCGGTGTAGCCTCGGTCGAGCACGCGACAATGATCGATGATGAAGGGATCGCGCTCACGAAGGCGCACGGGACATACCTTGATATGGATATCTACGACGAAGAATGTATCGAGGAGCAAGGGAAACGCGGCACTATTCCTGCGGATTTCCTGCGGCATGACGCTGAGCTGGGGCAGATCCAGCGCGACAACTTTCGTAAAGCGGTGAAGGCCGGAGCCAAGATGGCATTTGGCACGGACGCAGGCGTGTGTCCTTACGGAATGAATGCGAAGCAGTTCGCGTTTATGGTGCGTTACGGAATGACGCCCATGCAAGCGATTCAAGCGGCAACGAGCTCGGCGGCCGATCTTCTGGGACATTCAAACGAACTTGGCTCGATCAAGCCGGGAAAGTATGCGGACATTATCGCCGTGAGCGCCGATCCTCTGCAGGATATTCGCGCGCTCGAAGATGTGAAATTCGTGATGAAGAACGGCAAGGTTTACGTGCGCAAGTAAAACCGGTTCTCGAAGCCTATAGTACGGCGATTCGTGCTAGGTCGCTTCAAATGCGCTCAGTTTTCCCTGCAGCCAAATTCGGGCCAATCTCATGCACCAACTGCTCGAGTCTTCGCTTCCTGTTTGACACACATTTTGCTGGTCAACTCGATCAGCTGTTTTAGATGCCACCACTCGGGCCAACTCATCATCCTTCCATCTTGGCTCGAAAAATAAATGGACACAAAACCGTCGTCGGACAACGGAGCACGAATCACCAACAGTGTCTTTTGATTCTCTGGCAAAGGCTCGATCATGGTTTCCCTCCAGCTTCGCTTTCGCCGCTCCGTCCTGCGGTTCGTGCAGCGTTCGGGTGCTTATACCAGCGCCGCCAGATACTGGCAACAACAACCTATTGCGCCTGGGTCGCGGAAAGCTGAAAGCGATGCGGGGGAACCACAGAATAGGCCACGAAAGTATGGTAGGCCCGTGCGGGCTCGAACCGCAGACCTCTACCGTGTCAAGGTAGCGCTCTAGCCAACTGAGCTACGGGCCTACACTCGAAGGAATCAAACAGTTGAGCAATTTTGATTCTATCGCATTTCCGGCTTGGTGCCCCAAATTTGGTTTACACCGGGTTGAATTTCCGCCGTTGCGACCAATTTAAAAGCCCGCGATTGCGCCTCGCGGCACCTTTTCTTCCAAACCAATCATCAAAGCAAGTAGGGAAAGGCCGTCCTGAGCGGGGTTCCAAATCTTGACTCCCGGGACCGCAGAGACTATAAGTAAGTGAGAGAGGAAGCGTGGTGGATTTCCAAGGTTCAAACGGATTAGTGCATGATTAATCGCCTAGTCGCGCTGTCCCTTGCCGTGCTCGGAGCGACGGTCTTTATACCCTCCGCCGCGCATGCCCAGAGACACGGCGGGTTTGCTTCCGCTCCAGCTGGTCGAACTGGAACGGCTGTCTCAGGGCGCCGCGGCATGAGAACAAGTTTCGCCCACCTGCGCCGCTCGCGCCGATTTGCCGGCGGCGGTTCGGACTTTGCGCCTTACTATTATTCTGACTACGATTACGAGCCGGGGATAGGCGAGCCGCCACCGCCCCAGATTATTGAACGGGCCGCTGAGCCCGCCCCCCCAGCGCCACCCCCGGCCCCGGGGCTGGTACTTGAATTGCAAGGCGATCATTGGGTGCGAATTTCAAACTACGGTGAGTCGCAGACTGCTCAACAATCCCTCCAGCCGGAGTTTGAGCGCGCATCCAAGCCCCCATCCCCTATGCCTCCTGCTAACCCTCGCCGAACTCAGGCAGCCGAGCCTCCTAGTCAGCTTCCACCCGCTGTGCTCGTGTTTCGCGACGGGCACGAGGAAGAAATCGGAAAATACCTGATCGTGGGCGCGACCATATACACCAGCTCGGACTATTGGAGCAGCGGATCGTGGACACGAAAGGTTCAGATGGCTGACTTGGACGTTCCCGCGACTCTGAAACTGAACCAGGAGCGGGGCGCGAAGTTTACCCTGCCCTCCGGACCGAGTGAAGTGATGGTCCGGCCGTAAATTCTGAGCATCCATTCGTTCCCATTCTCCGCTAGACAAATAGAGTACATACCAACTCTTCCAGTTCTTCGCGATTCGCGCTGCGCACCGACCCCAGACGCCCAATTTAATCCAATATCAATATTTCTGTGGCCGCCCGCTCATGTAAACTTGCCGTCCAAATTCGAACTACATGAGGCTCGATGGATAAGAAAAATTTTCTCTTTGTCTCGCTCACCGGCCTGATCAGCGACATCGCCTGGCAAGTTTCCAAGGAAGGCCACGAGGTCCGCTACTTCATCGGCGATAAAAAAGAGCGCGACATTGCCGACGGCTTCGTCGCCAAATCGAAGGACTGGGAAAAAGATAAAGAATGGGCGGACATCATTGTGTTTGACGACACGCTGGGCCAGGGCGAGAAGGCGCAAGCGCTGCGTAAAGAAGGCAAGCCCGTCATTGGCGGCACCGCTTACGGCGACAAACTCGAAGACGACCGCTCATTCGGCCAGGAGGAGCTGAAAAAAGCGGCCGTGAACATCATTCCCTATGGGGAGTTCGAATCATTCGACGACGCGATCGATCACGTCACGCAAAATCCCGGCCGCTACGTCATCAAGCCCAGCGGCGAAGCGCAAAACGTGAAACGCCGCCTCTTCGTCGGCGAGGAAGAAGACGGGCAGGACGTAATTCGAATGCTCGAAGCCTACAAAAGGGCCTTCTCCGACGAAATTAAAGTCTTTCAGCTCCAGCGGCGCATGATCGGAGTCGAAGTGGCCGTCGGAGCATTCTTCAACGGCAAGAATTTCATCTACCCGATTAACATCAATTTCGAGCACAAAAAATTATTCCCCGGCGATATCGGCCCGCCCACCGGCGAAATGGGCACGTCAATGTTCTGGAGCGGCCCGAACCATCTCTTCAATCAGACTCTCCTCAAGATGGAACCCAAACTCGCGGAGGAAGGCTACGTCGGCTACATCGACTTGAACTGCATCGTTAACAACAACGGCATTTATCCCCTCGAATTTACCGCGCGCTTCGGATACCCGACCATCAGTATTCAACAGGCCGGCATGATCACACCCATCGGGCAGTTCTTCTGGGATCTCGCGAGTGGCATCGATCCTAAACTGAAAGTGCGCAGCGGCTTCCAGATTGGCGTTCGAATTGTCGTTCCACCGTTTCCCTTCGACGATGACGAAACCTTCGACTCATTTTCAAAAAACTCCGCCATCATTTTTAAGAAACCGCCTGCGGACGAAATCCACATCGAAGACGTGAAGCAGATCAATGGCCAATGGCTTATCGCGGGAACCTCAGGCGTGATTTTGATCGTGATCGGCACGGGCCAAACGATGAAACAAGCCCAGGCGCAGGTCTATTCGCGCATCAAAAACGTCCTGATTCCCAACATGTATTACCGCACCGACATCGGCGACCGCTGGGAGGAAGATAGTGATCGCCTGCACAACTGGGGCTATTTGCGCTGAATCTGTGGCCTTCCCCGCGTCGTCTGCGTTCCTAACTCTGCGATCTCTGTGTCAAATCTTCGGTTCCTCTTTCACGCTGAAGGCTTCAAATGTTGAATTGCCGCGTGGCCGTTTCCGTTCCCGTTCGGCGCGTGCGCTGCGAACGGCTGCGAAACCAGCTCCAGATCGCGCGTTACGGAATGTTTGCGTGCCGCAGCAGCGATAGCGTCTTCCTCCGCCTTCGGCATGAATCCACCGGTCGCTCGCATTGCCAGCATCGAAAGGAATTGTTTCCGCGAATCGTTCTCGAGCAGTGCCAGTATTTTCACCTTCAGTTGCGAGAACACGCTTCGGGCATCCGCCGCGGCGTCCACTGTCTCGAATTTGAATTCCTCGCTCAGCCGGTCAAATTCTGCCAGCAGTGCCGCCTGATAATTGCAGAAGCTGTCGTACATATCTTGCCCGGGATAAAGATCCATTCCCGATTCCCAGTAGTCGAACCCTCGGGAAAACACAACGCGAGGTATGAGCTGCTCGATTCCCAACCGCAAGTAAAACACCGCGTCCGGCTTCAGCGCCACGCTATAGATGCTGCGAATCCATTGCGGGTCCGTTCCACGCACCATCGCGCGCGCCATGAGTGAATAGACGTAACGGTCGGTCAGCACGATGAATCCCGCACGCAGCGCCGGAACGATTTCGTTCTCGAGCCGGTCCACAAAATCCGTCGCATAAAAGAGGCTCTGCGTTACGCGCCCCAGATTAACCCCTTCCTTCGCGCGGCGAATTCCGTCGCCGGCCAGCGTCGAACGCGTCATGCCCGTATCAAGCACCGCATGCCCCAGCTCTTCGAGCCACGGTTTCAAGAGCTCCATCTGCGTGGTACGTCCCGCGCCGTCGGTCCCTTCGATCACGATCAGCTTTCCGCTTACGTGCGAAAGGTCCACGCCGGGCAAGAGCTTTCCATACGTCTCTCTCATGGCTGCATCCTCAATTCCGCTGCATCGGAAATGCGCGATTTCACGATTTGCCTCACGCGCGTCTGCTGAATTTCAATGGGAAGCGTTGCGTCGATCACCGTCAGCCCGAATTCGGGAATCATCTTTTCGTACTCGTCGATGATGCGGCCCTGAAACAGGCGGAAGCTCTCTTCCGGATCGTCGCTGAGACCCAGGTCCATGCCCGCTTCGTAGAATTTGAATCCGTCGCGCGCGTCGAGCAGCCGGCCAATGGCCGTCTCCAGCGGAACGCGAAAATAAAACGCCACCGTCGGCTGCACTGCGAATCCGTAAAGATCGCGCACCCACTCGCGATCCATCCCACGCGCCACATCCCGCGCAAACGCCGTGTACATGTATCGGTCGCACAGCACCACCGCTCCCGCCTTTAGTAGCGGCAGAATGCTGCGCTCGGTCCGGTCCGCAAAATCCGTCGAATGGATGAGCGAAAACGTCGCGGGCGTCAGCAGCTTTTTCTTTTTGCCCAGTTTAGTCGTGTCCTTCACCAGTGGAGACGAATTCCATTCACTGAATACGACGCCGTAGCCTCTCGATTCCAGCCACTTGTGCAGCAAACTCAGCTGCGTCGATTTTCCCGATCCGTCGATCCCCTCGACGACGAAAAGTTTTCCTGGAAACTGATGCTCGCCGCGCTTCTTCGCCGTCGATGTCGCCGCCCTTATTGCTGCGCCAGCTTCAAATCCTCCACTCTGCGTGCCCGGAGAAATGCCCATTCGAGTCCCTTCGCGCGAAGCAATCCGCTTGTTTCGCAGAATAAAAGCTAATTTGTCGTTGTTGCCGGCCTCTGAGTTCCGGCTCGCGACTCAATAAAATCCGCCATGTTGACAAACTTGTCAGCAAAGTTCGCAGGTTTGTGTATCGAACTATAAACGACGGGGTACTAGTCCTAGGCTTGGAATGGAGTAATTGGGGGAAAGGAAGGAGCTTAGCGCGCCGCGTTTTCCGCCCACCACTCGCGCCAGTCAGTCGGATTGGTTCCGTAACGCGCGCCGGTAATTTGGCGCAGCGCTCGATACGCCCAATTTCGGGTGTTGGAATCGAGCGACGGATCTTCACCGAAACTCATCAGTGTGGGCACTGCAGTGAGCCGCTGCGGCTTTGTCAACATGCCCGACTGCGCCAGCCCGCACCCTGCACGCTCGCGCACCTCAAGCGAAGGATCGTTGCGGAAAATATCAAGCAGCGGCTGAATGCTCGCGTCGCTTCCAAGCAGCGACAAACCCTCTACCGCCCAGAATCGTGTTCTCTCGTCGGGATCATGCGAATACTGAATCAGAATTTGAAGCGCCTGCTCCGGCTCGATTCCGCGATTTCCAATTGCCCCCAGCATCCATAGCGCCCAGGCACGCCCTGCCGGGTCCGTCGCGATGCGCTCGATCAGAATGTCCGCGCTTTCCTGCAATTTCGAGAGATTGTAGGCGACGAGTTCCATCTCGATGGCCGCAGCCCGCACGCGCAAATCAGGAGAGTTCAGCGCAGAATCGAGCAGGCTCGTCAGCCGCGGGCTCATCGTTAATCGCCCGCGCCAGCCGTCCATCCGTGACGAGAGCTGCCCGCCGGCACCGTCATAGTCGCTCACAGTTTCTTCGAGAAGCAATTCGGCCTGAGCCTGCGGCGCCAAATTTGCCAGGTTCTCGTTCGTCAGGCTGGTAAATCTCGCGAGCTTTGCATTCGCGCTACCCTTCAGCTCAATCATTCGCGCGAATTGTTCCCAAACCACACGCGCGGAAGTCGGCTTCAACGCCAGAAAGAAAGCCAAGGGCAAGGCAAGCGCCGACGAAAAAATCGCAAGCCGCAACCCACGGCTCATCCTTCGCGGCCGCTCGTCAATCGGTGCGGGATTGTCAAATCGCCCGGTCACGGTTCGCCCGTTGTCGAATGTCTCGTTCAAAAGTTCCGCCTAAAATGCATCTTCAAGCGTACGCGTCCAGGTCGCAGGAGGCAAGGCTAGGAAGGCTAAATTGAACCTTGAATTGCCCTCGAAGTTATCTTGTACCGAAGGATGGGTCGCGCGCGACCCAATCGCGTTTCGCTGCCTTACTTCACGGCTGTTTTTAAAAAGAAGATGGTCCGGTTCCACGCGTCAGCCGCAGCCTCGGGCTTGTACGCAGCAGTATTATTTGGATTCTCGAATCCGTGTCCCGCATTGTCGTAAATCTTCAGATTCACGAACTTGTGCAGCTTCGACATCGACTGTTCGAAAGCCTTCACATCCGCCGGTGTAATCCCTTTGTCTTCCGCCCCGAAATTCCCCAGAATCGGCGCGCCAATATTTTGTATGTCGCCCGGATCGGTCGGCAGCGCTCCGTAGTTCACCACACACGCCCGCAGCAAGGGCTCATGCACCGCAAACTGTACCGCCAACCCGCCTCCCATGCACCAGCCGATCGCTGCGATGTGATCCTTCCTCACGTCCGGACGCGTTTGCAGATAATCGAACGCGGCTTTCAAATCCTTGATCGCGCGATCTTGCGGCAGACCGCGCATCAGCTCGTGCGCCTCTCCCGGATCGGTCGCCGTTTTTCCTCGATACAAATCCACGGCCAGCGCCACGTAACCCTGTCCCGCCAATTTTTCGGCCTGCTCCTTCACCCAATCGTTCAGGCCCCACCACTCGTGAATCACGACGATGGCCGGATGCGGTCCGGCGGTATCCGGAGCGGCCAAGAATCCCCCGATCGTCTGATCGCCACTCTTGAATTGCACGGTCTCGGTCTTCGGCGCCTCGGCCCCCATCGGACCCAGAGAAACAAAGAGCGCCACGGCCGCCAACGCAAAAAAAATCCTTCCCCCGTGCTTTACTCGCGCGCGCGTTCCAATCTCACGCGCAATTTCCCGCCTCATCGACGCCTCCTGATTAGAATCCGCACGTCGCCCCAATCACCCATTCTATTCCGCTCGCAGAGCTTGCGCCATCGTTCATGCAGCCTGCACTTGCACCGCCGACCCGTACGCCAGCACCTCCGTCACGCCCTGCATCACTTCGGTCGCGTCGTATCGCACACCGATCACAGCGTTCGCTCCGCGCTCGATCGCATGTTGCATCATCAGCTCCAGCGCTTCTTCACGGGTTTTTTCGCACATCTCTTCGAACAAAGTAATATTCCCGCCCACCAGGGTCTCGAGCGACGCCCCAATCGTCCCGAAGATGCTTCTCGAACGCACCGTCACCCCGCGCACCAGGCCCAGATTTTTCACCACCCGATAACCCGGCAACTCGAACGCCGTCGTCACCATATTGATGTTCACGCTCACGTTCATCGTTCCTCCCGCCCGCAACGAATCGCACCAAAAAATACTTGGCTAATGCTAACCGAGAAACAACGGGCAGCATTCCCGACTCGGCGTCTCTAGCTGTCATGTATCAACAGGTTGTTCCTATCGAGACCGGAGCGAGAGATGGGTGGAGCACCGCCGAGGCTAGCATGAGGTCGGTGCCAATTGTAATCGTGAAGCCAGCGCGGGAGGTGCGCCGC